>Ga0163144_10000010_pt1 | contig 525764 bp, 544 predicted proteins | sample OliLak19BULKMAT1_FD_123175 | JGI IMG/M metagenome (GOLD analysis project Ga0163144, IMG submission 123175) | Freshwater microbial mat bacterial communities from Lake Vanda, McMurdo Dry Valleys, Antarctica - Oligotrophic Lake LV.19.BULKMAT1 | ecosystem: Environmental > Aquatic > Freshwater >...
AGGGCAGTTGGCCAATGTTCGACCCAATGCGACGAGCGATATGATCAAGCGTGAAGTGTGAGCGAGACGATCCGCGCACGCTGAAGCCCGAGGGAAAGCCCTGATAAGGCGGAAACGACGGGAGTACGCACCAGGGACTGTCAACGAACGAGGCAGCCTGCACGCTGCCGGCGCTGAGCCACGGGAGTGAAAAACCTCCTCGCGCCAAGCCGGTAGAAATCGATCATGGGACGCGATGGATCGCGTCTATTCCGCGCTGTTTACGCAGCGCACTAACGAGACGAGACCCATCGCGTCCCGCTCTCCATTTTTTTCGGCGCAAGCCCACAAGGATGACGCGCGCCTATGCGGAAGGACGAGCCATGAACGCCGCGCCTCAATCCCCCACGCACGCCGCCAGCCGTTCATACGCGCGCAGAAAATCTTCCTTGAAGAGCTGCACCACGGCGCCCGCTGACACCGTCGTGTTCATCAGCCCAACGCCCTGGCCAACCCAATAGGTCGCTAATTCTTGTGCGCCGGCATGCCCGCCTTCAGCCAGCTTATCGACCAAACGCAGCGGCGGCTCCGAGATGAATGTCTGCAGCGGCATCGGCAGCGGCTTCGGCGCGCCGTCCGCTTCCCACGCATCCGTCCAGGGCGAGCGCAGCTGCCGCGACGGTTTGCCGGTGCGCGAGCGCGACCGCACCGTATCGCGCGAGGAGGCGGCCAGCATCTTCTGCTTCACCACCGGGCTCGCTTCCGATTCCGGCGTCGTCAGCCACACCGAGCCACACCAGGCGCCCGCCGCGCCCATCGCCATCGCCGCCGCCATCTGCGAGCCCGTGACAATGCCGCCCGCCGCCAGCACCGGCGTATCGTGGCCCGCAGCTTCGAGCGCCTGCACAACTTCTGGCACCAAAACGAGCGTCGAAACTTCACCGCAATGCCCGCCCGCTTCGGTGCCGGCCGCGATGATCACATCAACACCGGCCGCCGCTTGCGCCAGCGCGTGCTCCTTGGCGCCAACCAAAGCCGCGACCGCAACGCCATGGCGCTTACCCATCTCGATCATCAAAGGCGGCGGTACGCCGAGCGCGTTGGCGATGAGCTTAATCGGATGCTGAAACGCGATCTCCATCGACGCCGCGCCCGCATCCGCCAGATTGCGTGCGAACCCTGCGCCGTTGCGCCGCTCGGCCTCAAGCGCGCCCGCGTCGATGCCGCGCGAAGCGAGTATCTGCGCGGCGAAATCCTTATGTTGCTGCGAGAGGCCGCCGACCATCGCCTCTACATCGATGCTTGCGCCCGCTTTGGCCTCATGCGCATTCGGCACGATGAGATCAACGCCGTACGGCTTGCCGCCGACATGCGCATCGATCCAGTCCAACTCTTCCTTCAAACGCTGCGGCGAATAGCCGGCAACGCCCAGCACGCCCATGCCGCCCGCTTTCGACACCGCGACAACCACGTCGCGCGCATGCGAAAACGCAAAGAGCGGAAACTCAATCCCGAGACCTTGGCATATTGGCGTTTGCATAAGAGCCGCCCTCCGGGCGTGACCCTAGCGCGCGCCGCTCGGCCCAGAAACTGCCGCAACGAAATGGCCCGCTGGCGCTTCGCCTGCAAGCAGATACGGATAGGGGTTTACCGCCTGCCCGCGCCACCAACGGCGGCCTTGGTCGCGATGCTGAATCTCGAAGTGCAGATGCGGCGTCGATGCGTTGCCGGTCGCGCCCACGTACCCAATCACGTCGCCCTGCCGGACCTGCTGCCCCTCGCGCAGGCCGTTGGCGCGCGCGCCCAGGTGAGCGTAGTAGAAGAGCAGGCGTCCACTTTCATCGATCTGATAGATCGATATGCCGCCACGCACGCTGTCGTGAAACTTGGCGATCTCGCCATCAGCCGCCGCCAGCACCGGCGTGCCGTGGTCCGCCATAATGTCGATGCCCTGATGGCTGCGCCCTTCGGAACGCTGCGCGCCCCACGTGTCGCTCAGATCATCGCTATCCAAACCGGACACCGGCACGATCAAACCAGTGGGGACCTTACTCAGCGCATAGGTGCGCATGCGTGGCTTATGCGTCGGCGCCGACACCGTCTCAGCAACGTTTTGCTCTTCCGATGCCGCCGGCCGCACCTCAACCTTGGTGAACAGCACAGCCAAGCCGATCGCCGCCACGAGCGCGAACGGTGCAAAAATGGTGCGCGGGCGTTTCATCCTACCGCCAACACTGCAGGAACCATGCTTGTTCCCAAAAAGCGAATTCGCCGTGTCATCGCCTCACATTGGCCCCGCACACCCATTAACCGCGCTCGTGTGGAGCATCGGACATGAACAGACGCCACATCCTGAAAGTCTCAGGCAGCGCCCTCTTGAACGGCGTTCTCATCGCCACTGGCGTCACTGCTGCGCTGATGCCCGCAAATGCAGTACCGGGGCAAGCGCCGACGGCACAATTACCGTTGCAAAGCAGCAATGCACGGGCGCTCGCATTCGTTAACACGCACACGAACGAGCGTTTCAACGACACTTACTGGCGCGCCGGATCATATGTCCCGGACGCGCTCGCCGCCATCAATACTGTGATGCGCGATCATAGGACGGGCGAAGTTTATGCGATGGATCCAAACCTGTTGGATTTGCTGCATAGGCTGCACGGCCTAGTCGAGGCATCGGCGCCATTCCAAATCATTTCCGGCTACCGCTCGCCGGCGACCAACGCCGCACTAACCGAACGATCAAGCGGCGTCGCTACGGGCAGCCTGCACATGCAAGGCAAAGCCATCGACATTCGCATTGCCGGCATCGCGCTAACCCACCTGCGCGACACCGCTATAGGGATGCAAGCCGGGGGCGTCGGCTATTACGAAGAGTCGAACTTCATTCACGTCGACACCGGCCGCGTGCGCCGCTGGTAATCAGCCGCTCTCCGTTGCCCGTCGCGCCTCGGTCGTTGTCTCGTGAAACCGAACCTCAATACCGCGTTGCGTCGCCCGGCCAAGTTCAACCGCATCCCAATTGGTAAGCCGCACGCAGCCACGCGAGGACGATTTGCTGATCAGTTCAGGATTAGGCGTGCCGTGAATGCCGTAACTCGGCGCATTGAGCGCGATCCAGACCAGGCCCACCGGATTGTTGGGCCCCGGCGCAATCGTAAACGTGCGCCCACTATCGTCATTGAACGCCGGCAGCGCGTCAGCGTCGTAATTGTAAGTGGGGTCGAACGCGATCGCAGTCACTTCCAACTCGCCCCGCGGCGTGTTGCCGGCGCCAATCGTGACCGGATAGAATGCCAGCATCTGATCGTTCGCGTCATAAGCACGAAGCGTCAGCGCTTCCTTGTCGATATCAATGCGCGCCACTTGGCCGCTCAGCTCACCGCCCGCATTGGCCACAATAAGTTCGATGTTCGGCCGCGTGAAATCGACACCCGGATTGAGCGTGCGCAACAAATCCTCATCCATATGGAAGCGTTCAGCCAACGCCTCGGCCGGACTCTGGAAGCCAAGCGCATCAAGTTCCGATTGCGCTTCCAACCCGCTCGGCACGCTCGCGAATGGGCCATTAATGTCGGCCTGCGTCAGCACGTAAGTGGTCAATGCCGGCGCGCCATCAGCACGCTCCAAGTGCTGCAGCAGCTCGTCGGTCGCACGCCCATCCTCAGGCAGATCATGCGCGCGCTGATACGCCGAGATCGCTTTGCGCACGTTCTCGCCATCCTGTCCGTCGATGACGCCCGGCGAAAAATGTACCCGGTCGAGCAGAGTCTGCACACGCACCAAGCCCGCGTCATAGACTGGGGCAGCGGCAACATTGGTGTCACCCGGCACGGCAGCGGTGGGGGTCTCGGCCACCGGCTCAACCAAAGTTTCCGGCATCGGAACCGTGATGCGCGCCGCGTTCACGCGAGTCATCTCAGCCCGAGACTGCTGGCTCATCTGCACCACCGGCGCCTCGACAACGCGCGGCTGCGGATCGGAACAAGCCGCCAGCGCAAGCGCGAATGCGGCGGCGAAAAAGATATACTTCATGAAACCAGATCCCGGTTGAGGCGCCTCGCGCACCTAATGGATCACCGGGCAAGTTCGTTCCCGTACGGTATCAGTCAGAGTGCCGGCTTTCGCGCAAATCGCGCTTGTAGCGCTTCCAATTCTCCACGTAGTGCGCAGCCGAGAACTGAATGACCTGCCGTTGTTGCTCTTCAAGCTTTCGTGCGACACGCGCCGGCGCGCCGGTAACCAATGCGCCTTCCTCGAACGTCTTGCGCTCCGTCACCAAAGAATGCGCGCCAACCAAGCAGAAGTTCGGGATCACCGCATGGTTCAGCACTGTCGCCTTAATGCCAATCAGCGACGTATCGCCAATCGTGCAGCCATGCAGCATCACCTGATGGCCGATCGTCACGTCTTTGCCGATGGTGAGCGGGGCGCCCATGTCGGTATGCAGCACACTGCCATCCTGCACGTTCGAGTTCTCGCCGACGACGATCGGTTCGTTGTCGCCGCGCAGAACCGCGCCGAACCAGACGCTGGCGTTCCGCTTCAAAACGATTCGCCCCACCAGCACCGCACTCGGCGCGACCCAAAAAGCGTTCTCGTCCTCGACCTCAAGATCGGCGTCAGCCAGGGCGTAAATCGGCATTCGCTCGCTCCTCCTGCGAAATGTTTATGACCTCAATGCCTCGTTAACCGGTTCAGCGTCTCCTTTCACTATCGAACCTGAATTTTCGGGTTCACCGGTCTCCAGGGCGCAAGCCCGCAAGTGGGGGAGAGCGTGGGCAGACAGCGCAAGAGCGCCATCGCCAAAACGCCAAACGGCGCATCCGCCGCCGACTCCTCCGACTCCTCAAACTTCTTCGACTCCCCACCGGCCGCCGGCAGAAGCCGCGCGGCCTCTTCGTACTCCCGAAAGGAGACCTCGATGGCGAAGCGGACGGCTAAGCGCAGACATGCCCAAGGCACCCTCAACGTTCAGGAGTTTCAGCGCGACGAAGATCGCCGTCCGCGAAGCCTGAAAGTCCTGGACGGCGGCTGGCAGCCGCCAGCCAACGATCTCAATCGCGCCGAAAGCTTCGTCAAAAACGTCCGCCCCAAATCCAAGGGTCAAACCGCCCTGATGGAGGCGATCGACACGCACGCTCTCGTGCTTGCGCTCGGCCCCGCCGGCACTGGCAAAACCTATCTCGCCATCACCAAGGCGGTTGAAGCGCTCGAAAGCGGCAAAGTCGGACGCATCGTGCTCTCACGACCCGCGGTCGAAGCCGGCGAATCATTGGGCTTCCTGCCTGGCGCCATGGAAGACAAACTCGCGCCGTACCTGCGCCCGCTCTACGACGCGCTGCAGGATCGCCTCTCGCCCAAGCGCCTCAAAGCGCTGATGGCGGAAGGCTTGATCGAAATCGCGCCCGTCGGCTTCATGCGCGGTCGCACCTTGAACAACGCCTTCGTCGTCATCGACGAAGCGCAAAATTGCACCTACGGCCAGATCAAAATGTTGCTGACGCGCCTCGGCTGGAGCTCAACCATGGTCGTCACGGGCGATCCGGCGCAGACCGATTTGCTACCCGATCTCTCCGGCTTGCACAGCGTCGCCGACAAACTCGAAGGCGTTGCAAACATCGCCGTTTGCCGCCTCACCGATTCCGACATCGTCCGCCACCCGCTGGTCGCCTCGATGTTGGGTGTCTTATAGCCGCATTGCCCGCGCCGCTTCCTCAGCCTGCGCGGTTGGTTTTGTGTTGGATTGAACGAAAACAACTGCGCCCCGGCTCGATGCCGGGGCGTTCTTCTTTTGGGGCTACTCTTCGCCCTCAAGATCGATGTCTAGGATCGACATCGTCAGCACGTGGCCCTCGTCCTCATCGACGGACACCGTGCCCACGAATTCATCGTGCACGTAAACTTCGGCGCTATCGGTCTTGCGTGGGCGGGCCCGCACGTCGAGATCGGCCGCATGCAAAGTCTGGCGCAGCGCCGCCTGCAGGCGCGCGCGCTCCGCGTCATTGATCGGTGCGTTCTTCTTGGCGCCCTCGGCCAACGGGATCACCAAATCGATCGCATACGAGAGCTCACCCTCGTCCTCATCGCGCAGCAATTGCGCGACGGCTTTCCCATTGACCAGCACGTCAGCGACGTCCGCGCCTTTCGACACCACCGACACAGTCGGCGAGCCAAGCAATTTGGAAAGATATGCGCCAAGGCGCGTGCATTCGGCTGCGTTCAAGGCCGTCTCCTTAGACGGCGAAACTCGGCTTTAGCGCTTACGAGGTCAAGCGCAGAAGGCCGGAACTAGTCGAAATCCCAGTGCGTGGCTTCGCGTCGCAGATGCCGGCCGAACATGAAACAGGCCAGAGCTACCGCACCAAAGCCGAGCATCACTGCCAAGTAATCGTACATGCCGTCAGTGAGCGCGCTGCTCACCGTCATCGGCGTGTAGGCCGCAATCATCGCCACCACGACCGCTAGTGCGACCCCGGTTTTGATGAACACGTCGCCGAAGAAGAAATTCCGGTCGATCTCTTTGCGCGGACGACGCTGCGGCTTAGCCGCGGATGCTTTGCGTTTGGCCATCGGGCCAAGCTAGCGGGATTCGCAAACGCTACGGCGCCGGAACAACATGGGCGCCTACACCCACCACTTCGCCGCCTTCGCGCGGAAGCCAGCCGCCCGCTCCAACTCGGCACTAACGGCAAACACGCTCTCTTCATCCAGCGCCTTGCCGATCACTTGCAGCCCGAGCGGCAAGCCATTCGCATCGACCGCCGCCGGCAAAGCCAGCGCCGGCAATCCGGCCAAATTCGCCGTCACCGTGAAGATGTCGTTCAAATACATCGCCACCGGATCGTCGCCCTTTTCGCCGAGCGCGAACGCGGCCGAGGGTGTGGCCGGCGTCAGAATCGCGTCAACGCGCTCAAACGCGTCGCGGAAATCCTGCGCAATACGCTGGCGCACCTTCTGCGCGCGCAGATAGTAGGCATCGTAATAACCGGCGCTCAGCACATACGTGCCAATCAATATCCGGCGCTGCACTTCGGCTCCAAAGCCGGCAGCGCGCGTGTTCTCGTACGTGCCATTCAAATCGCGGCCCGCAACGCGCGCGCCATAGCGCATGCCGTCATAGCGCGCGAGGTTCGACGACGCTTCCGCCGGCGCCACGATATAATAGGTCGGCAGCGCGTACTTGGTGTGCTTCAGCGAAATCGGCACGATCTCGGCGCCGGCCGACTTCGCCCACTCGATGCCTTGCTGCCACAGCGCCTCGATCTCAGCCGGCATGCCATCGACGCGGTATTCTTCCGGCACGCCGATCTTCATGCCTTTGATCGAACGCTTCGTCGCCGCGCGGAAATCCGGCAGGGCGTTCGTCAGCGACGTCGAATCCTTCGGATCGTGCCCCGCCATCGATTGCAGCAGGATCGCGCTATCCTCGACCGTCTTCGCAATCGGCCCAGCCTGATCGAGCGATGACGCAAACGCGACAATGCCCCAGCGCGAGCAGCGCCCGTAGGTCGGCTTGATCCCCACAGTTCCAGTGAACGCCGCAGGCTGACGGATCGAGCCGCCCGTATCCGTTGCCGTCGCGCCCAAGCACAAATCCGCCGCCACAGCAGAAGCGCTGCCGCCAGACGATCCGCCCGGCGTCAGTTTCGAGTCTTCGTTGCCGCGCCGCCAAGGCGAGACCACCGGCCCGAAATGCGACGTCTCGTTCGACGAGCCCATCGCGAATTCGTCCATATTCAGCTTGCCCAGCATCACCGCGCCGTCGCGGAAAAGCTGGCCGCTCACGGTGCTCTCATAGGTCGGCGTGAACTCACCGAGAATTCCAGAGCACGCCGTCGTCCGCACGCCTTCGGTGCAGAACAAATCCTTGATCCCAAGCGGCGCGCCTTCAAGCGGGCCCGCTGTGCCCGCCGCGCGCTTTTCATCCGACGCCTTCGCCTGCGCGCGCGCTTTCTCCGGCGTCGTCACCACGAACGCATTGAGATGCGGATTGGCCTTATCGATCGCCGCTATGAACGCCTCGGTGAGTTCGGCCGAGGAGAACTGCTTCTTCTCCATGCCGTCGAGCGCTTCAGCCAAGGTAAGGGAGGTGAGATCAGTCATACTGCTTATGCACTCAATGATTTCGCATAGAACGCCGTCCAGGCGCTCGGCGGATAATCCAACACCGGCTCGCACGTCTCGAAGCCGCCGCGCTCGTAGACGCGCTTGGCCGCATCGAAATTCGAACCGGTCTCCAACACGACACGGCCGATGCCTTCCTGTCGGGCCAGCGCTTCGATCCGCTCAAGGATCGCCCGGCCGACACCCAAACCACGCGCGGACGGTTTGACGAACATGCGCTTTACTTCGCCGACGCCATTCGCATGCCGCCGCAACGCGCCCATGCCAAGCGTCGCGCCGTTCGCATCGCGCGCCACGAACAGAGTCGTGTCCGCGCCGGCCATTTGCTCGACCGTCATGTGGTGGCGAAACTCAGCCGGCGTCAGATCGAACGTGTATTCGTTCAGCGCCTTCACCAGCGCCCGCACATCATCAGAGAGCGGCGTTTCGATGGTGATCGTGAAGCTCACTCCACCACCTTTGGCACAACAAAGAACCCATCTTCGCTCTTCGGCGCATTTTTCAGCACGCGCTCAGGATCAGCGCCGTCATTCACGACATCATCCCGCATCGGCAACGAAAGCCCCTCAACGGCGCTCGTCATCGGCTCGACGCCTTCGACATCGACCTCATTCAGCTGCTCGATCCAGGCCATGATGCCGTTGAGCTCTCTGGCCATAGGCGCGACGCGCTCTTCGGGCAGCGCCAGGCGCGCGAGCTTGGCCACCTTGCGGACGGTTTTCTCATCGATTGACATGAGCCGGGGCTTATAGGCCCCCGCTTACCCGTTCAAGAGCCGGCGGCGCTGCACGTGCCGGTCCACGTGTTCATGCCCTCGGAATTGCCTTCGCTGAGGGTGAAAGAGCGCGCATCGGAAGATATTTCGAGTTCAGCCGTATAATTGGTCCGGTCATTGGTGCGCATGGTGTAGCCAAAGCCCGCGTTCGTCGCCCGCGGCGCATAGGTCGCATTTTCGCAGCCCGTCGCAATGCAGAATCGCCCCGCCCCGCCACGCGCCGGAACCTCCAGCGCGATGTAGAGCGTCGATTGCTCGCCCCGGTTTGCCGCCGTGCAGCCGCCTGCCGGGCACGTGCGGACATCCCCGGCGTTACACGCAAGGTCGGCGTCGAGGACCGGTAAGTGAACAACAGGCCCAGCAGCAGGCGCGGCACAGGCGGCGAGGGCCAATAGCGAGGCGAGGATAAGGGTGCGAAGCATCCCGCATTCAACGCGCGCGCTTGACCTAGCACAAGCACGCGCCGAGTGATGGCGCACATTTAATGGCCCTGCTCGATCTCCCCGCCTTCGCCGCCGCCCTGCCGGCGCGCGCCGCTATATTGGGGCTCGACCCAGGCGAGAAGCGGATCGGAGTCGCCGTCAGCGATACAACGCGCATGATTGCGTCGTCCTTGGGCACGGTGGCGCGCATCAAGTTCGCGGCCGACGCGGAGGCGATCCTGAAGTTCTTCGACGAACGCCAGTGCGCGGGCTTCGTCATTGGACTGCCGCTCAATATGGACGGCTCGTCCGGCCCGTCAGCACAAAGCGCCCGCGCCTTCGCGCGCAACTTGATCGCCAAGCGCGACGTGCCGCTGCTGCTCTGGGACGAGCGCCTCTCCACCGCCGCCGTGACCCGCACCCTCATCGAAGGCGACGCTTCGCGCCGGCGCCGCGGCGAAGTCGTCGATAAAATGGCCGCGGCCTACATGCTCCAAGGCGCGCTGGACGCAATGCAGGAACGCCGGACCGATGACTGACGTCCTCGGCGCGCTCGTTCCGACTTTCATCCTCATCGCGCTCGGCTACACCGCACGCGCCGCGCGCATCGCAACGTCCGAGCAATTCGGCATGGTCAATCGCTTCGGCTATTTCATCCTCTACCCGGCGTTTCTGTTCACTTTGATCTCCGGCGCCGATTTCGCTGGCGCGGATGCGCTGCCGTTCATCGGCGGCGTTCTGCTCGGCTTTCTGGTGCTGGTGCTCTGCGCGCTTGGCCTGCGCTTTATCTTTCGCGGCGACGGGCCCGCTTACACCAGCGTCTTCCAAGGCAGCGTGCGCTGGAACGGCTTTGCGCTGCTCGCCGCCGCGCCCGCGCTCTTCGGCCCGGAAGGCCCAGCACTCATCGGCCTCGCCTTCGGCCCGCTCGTGCTCACGCTCAACATCATCTGCGTCATCGTGCTGGCGCGCTGGGGCTCGGCGCGCGCCACCTCAATGCGCGCGGTGTTGGATCAGATCATCGCCAACCCGCTCATTCTCGCCTGCGCTATCGGCATCGCGACAAATCTCGCTGGCATCCACGATCTCGGTTACGCCAGCGCCGCGCTCGATCTCCTCGGCGGCGCCGCCATGCCGATCGCGCTCATGTGCGTTGGCGCCGGGCTCGATTTCAGCGCGCTGCGCGCGTCCTTCGCCAAGGTCGCCACCGCCTCCGCCATGCGCCTCATCCTCGCGCCGTTACTGGTTTACAGCGCCTGCATGCTCACCGGCGCCGGCCCGCTCGCCACCGCCGTGGCTGTCGGCATCGCGTCCACGCCCACAGCGGCCGCCGGCTACACACTCGCCCGCGAAATGGGCGGCGACGCGCGCCTGATGGCCGCCATCATCACCGCCACCACCGCGCTCTCCTTCATCACGATGCCGATAGCGATCACACTCGCGCTACGCTGATCAGAGATCAGCGCTTCCTGAGCGGCTCCACCGGCTCGCTGACGCCGACCACCATCTCCGCATCTTCCTCGAAGCCCGGGTGGTTGGTTGGATCAGCACGATAGGTCTCTGCCTGCGACACAGGCTCGAGCGGCGCATGGGCGCGCGCCTCCACCGCCGGCGCCTTGCCGACCCCAATCCCGGCCACGACCGCGGCCAAAGCCAGGCCGATAGGCCGCAATGGGGTAGCTTCCTCACGCTTTGGGTGCGATTTCGACATCACTCCCTCCTCCTTGGTTCATAGACGATCCAACCCGCCCTGAGCCACCGCAGAACAAAACGAGTACAGCACCGAGTCCGCGGCGCCAAGATGGCTGAAACGATTATCCCCGCCTTGTTTGCGCCGCGCTTGCAGCAAAGCCGACACAGGGCTTAACAAGCGCGCATGGCTCAGCGACCGACCGGCGTGAAGAAATCCGAAGCGCGCACGAGCCCCGTTCGTTTCCGGCATAAGCACCTTCTGCAGATCGCCGACCTCAATCGCGACGAAGCCGAAAGCCTGCTCGATCGGGCCGAGCACTTTGCGCCACTGGCCGAACAGAAGATCAAGAAGCTCGACACGCTGCGCGGCCGCACACAGATCAATCTCTTCTTCGAAAACTCGACACGTACGCAGAGTTCATTCGAACTCGCCGGCAAGCGCATGGGCGCCGATGTCGTCAACATGTCGGTGAAAAGCTCATCAGTCGCCAAGGGCGAAACGCTGATTGATACCGCCACCACGTTGAACGCGATGCGCCCGGATCTGCTCGTGGTACGCCACGGCTCATCCGGCGCCGTAGAACTCTTATCGCAGAAAGTCGATTGCTCCGTCATCAACGCTGGCGACGGCAAGCACGAGCATCCGACGCAGGCCCTGCTCGACGCCTTCACCATCCGCGACAAGCTTGGCGAGATCGAAGGCCTGACCATCGCCATCTGCGGCGATGTCATTCACAGCCGCGTCGCACGCTCTAACGTTGCGCTGCTCAGTTTGCTCGGCGCGCAAGTGCGCCTCATCGGCCCGCCGACTCTGATGCCGCTCGGCGCGGAGCGCTGGGGCGCCAAGGTGTTCCACTCGATGAAGGAGGGCCTGAAGGACGCTGACGTCGTCATGATGCTGCGCGTGCAGCGCGAGCGCATGGCCGGCGGCTTCTTCCCCTCTGCGCGCGAGTTCTTCTGGTTCTACGGCCTCGACGAAGACAAGCTCAAATTCGCCAAGCCTGGCGCCATCGTCATGCACCCCGGCCCGATGAACCGCGGCGTCGAGATCGACAGCTCCGTTGCTGACAACCCGGCTGTCTCCGTTATCGAAACTCAAGTTCGCATGGGCGTCGCCGTACGTATGGCGGTGCTAGAAGCGCTCGCCGAGACCGGCGCCAATACGGAGCGCGCCTGATGTGGATGTTTCTGCTCTGGTGGTGCGTCGATGATCACCTTGCCACCGCGCTTGAAACACCCGGCCTGGGCGATCTTCCGATCTGGGTGCCCTTCATTATCGCCATCGCCTTCTCGACAACGCTCAACGTGGCGATGAAACGCAAATGACCCGCCCCACGCTGATCAAGAACGCAAAGCTGATCGACCCGGCCAAGAACAAGGTCGAGGTCGGCGCTATCCTCTTCGACGAGAAGATCATCGACATCGGCGCCATCACCAGCGCCCCAGATGGCGCCGAGATCATCGACGCCGATGGCCTCCATCTCGCACCCGGCCTCATCGACATGCGCGTCACTATCGGCGAGCCGGGCGCCGAGCATAAAGAGACGTTCAAATCCGCCGGCCGCGCCGCCGCATCGGGCGGCGTCACCACCATGGTGATGCAGCCGAACACAACGCCCATTATCGATGACCAAAGTCTCGTCGATTATGTGCTGCGCCGCGGGCCCGACCGCTCCGGCGGCGTGCGTGTGCTGCCAGCAGCGGCGCTCACGCAGCATCTCGACGGCGAACTCATGACCGAGATCGGCCTCATGGCCGAGGCCGGCGCCGTCCTCTTCACCAATGGCGACAAGCCGATACTCTCCTCGCGCGTGCTGCGTCGCGCGCTCTCCTACGCCACTTCGTTCGGCGCGCTCATCGCCCACCGCCCAGAAGATCCGCACCTCGCCGAAGGCGGCGTCATGCACGAAGGCGAACTCGCCGCGCGCCTCGGCCTACCGGGCATCCCCGCCGCGGCCGAGCTAATCATGGCCGAACGCGATCTGGCACTCGCCGAACTCACCGGCGGCCGGCTGCTGCTCGACATGCTCTCGTCAGCGCAAACGCTGCCCGCGCTAAAGCGCGCCAAGGCGCGCGGTGTCAGCGCCTTTGCCAGCGTCAACGTGCATCACCTCGTGCTCAACGAACAAGACGTCGACGGCTATCGCACCTTCGCCAAGCTCTCGCCCCCGCTGCGCAGCGAGGACGATCGCGTCGCGCTTACGCACGCTGTCACCGACGGCCTGATCGATGTCATCGTCTCCGGCCACGACCCGCAGCAGGCGGAAGACAAGCGCCTACCGTTTGAAGAAGCCGCATTCGGCGCTGTCGGCCTCGAAACCCTGCTCGCGGGCGCGCTCACATTGCATCACAAGGGCGACGTTGCGCTCAACACACTCATCCGCGCCATGACGTTAAAGCCGGCGGAGCTGCTGAAGCTCCCGACTGGCCGCCTCAGCAAGGGCGCGCCGGCCGACATCATCCTCATCGACATCGGCGCGCCTTTCAAACTCGACAGCGACAGACTCAAATCCAAGTCCAACAATTCGCCCTTCGACAAGAAGCTGTTGCAAGGCGTCGTGAAACGGACATTCATTGCCGGCAGAACCGTCTTCGGCGGTTAGGAGGTTTGGACATGCGCATCAAACTCGCACTCGCTGCATTGTTCGCGCTCGCCGCGTGCGCATCGCCAGCGCCGGATATTGGCCAGCCCGGCCCCGGCGGCACGCCGCCGCCTATCCCGCTCGACGGTCCGATTGCCTATCGCTGCGATAACGGCGCCCAGCTCATGGTCGAAGCCGATGGCACGCAAGCGCGCGTCGCCATCATCGGCGGCCCTTCCATGGTGCTGCCGCGCGCGGGCGACGGCTATTATACCAACGGCCGCTACGGCTTCCGCGGCGGCGGCGCTTCGGCGCAATGGGAGGTCGGACGTGCGGCGCCCACCAGCTGCGCAGGCAGCTAAAGGCAGCATAGGAAACTTTCCCCGCGTCAGCAGCGTTGCCGCCACATGACAGATGTCGTTCTCGACCACTCATCGCGCTCGCCTTGGAACCGCAACGATAAGCGGGGCCTCGCGATCAGCATCATACTGCCGTTCCTAGCCGTGCTGATTGGCAATGGCTTGGTTTACGCTCTGGGCTGGAATTCAAACGACCCTGCTTACGAGGCTGTGTCGTTCAATCCCCCCGGCGGCGTCGTGGCTGTCGTTTGGCTTATCATCTTCCCGATGTGGGGCGCGGCGCGTTGGTACACTTATCAAACGGGCCTGGCGGGCCGGCGCGCTTCGTACTGGATTCTGGCTTTGATTGGCTGGGCTCTGCTCTATCCCGTCATCACGTCCGGCTCGAACACGTTGATCAGCGCGAGCGCTAACGCCGCCTCGCTTGTCCTGGTCATCACCGCAGCCTTGCAAGCGCGCGCCGTCTCTAAGCGCTCTTTCTGGCTGATCGCGCCGTCGATCGCATGGATCGGCTTCGCCACCGTGCTCGGCTTCTTCGCGCTCTCGCACGCCTAATCGGAACACGCCCTCTCCACAGGCTGGCTTTCGGCTGTTAGAGATGCCGGGTGCTAGCGCTTCCATTCCTTCTGGCCGCTATTGGCGGCTACCTCCTCGGCTCGATTCCGTTCGGGCTTGTGATCACCAAAGCCGCGGGGCTGGGCGATATACGCACCATCGGCTCCGGTAATATCGGCGCGACCAATGTGCTGCGCACCGGCCGTAAGGATCTTGCGCTCGCCACGTTGCTGCTCGATGCAGGCAAGGCGGGGATTGCTTTGCTGCTTGCGCGGGAGCTGGCCGGCTTTGGAGGCTTCACCGAAGAGCTGCAACGCCAGATCGGCCTCACGGCCGGCGCCGCAGCTTTCATTGGCCACTGCTATCCGGTTTGGCTGAACTTCAAAGGCGGCAAGGGCGTGGCGACGTTCTTCGGCGTCCTTTTCGCAGGCGCTTGGCCACTGGGCGTTATGGCGGGCGTCACTTGGCTCGCGGTGGCCACGATGTTTCGCTATTCATCACTCGCGGCCCTCTGCGCCGCCGCCATCGCACCGCTCGCCGCGTTGGTGGCGGGATTCAGCTGGGCTGAAATTGCATTCTCCGCATTGCTCGCAGCGCTCATCTTTTGGCGGCACAAAGCCAACATTGCGCGCTTGCGCGCCGGCACAGAGCCGCGCATCGGCGCCAAGAAAGACGGAGGCGATGCGCCGCCCGCCGCCGCTGAAGCTACGCCCGAAGCATGACGCGGACGCTGTCGCGCCCGGAGCGGATCGCTTGGGTGCGGCTGGCGCGCACGCCGCGGATTGGTCCGCTCACCTTCCATCGACTGATCGCGCGGCACCGCACACCTAGCGCCGCGCTTGAAGCGCTACCGCGCGTCTCCAACCTCGTCGCGCCGCCTACCGACAAAGCAGAGGCCGAGATCGACGCTGCCGAAGCGCTCGGTGCGCGGCTGATCGCTTCGTGCGAACCCGATTATCCGCCGCTGCTCGCACAACTCGATGCGCCCGCGCCGATCATTTCCATTCGCGGCGACGCGGCATGGCTGAAGAAGCCCACCATTGCGATAGTAGGTTCACGCGAAGCGTCGGGCGCCGCGCTCATGTTTGCCGAGCGCCTCGCCGCCGATCTTGGCGAAGCCGGCTTTACTATTGTCTCTGGCCTCGCACGCGGCCTCGACGCAGCCGCACATAGAGGCGCACTTGCTACAGGTACCGCGGCTGTCCTCGCTGGCGGCCTCGATCATCCCTATCCGCCGCAGAACCTGAAACTGCACGTTGCGATCTGTGAACGCGGCGCAGTCGTCAGCGAAGCGCCGCTCGGCACGGTTGCGCGCGCCCGCGACTTCCCGCGCCGAAACGGCATCATCTCTGGCGTTTCACGGGCTGTCGTCGTCATCGAAGCGGCCCTCCGCTCCGGTTCGCTAATCACCGCACGCGCAGCCGCCGACCAGGGCCGCGATGTGATGGCCGCGCCGGGTTCACCGCTTGACGCACGCGCGCGCGGCTCGAACGCACTTATCAAACAGGGCGCGACGCTGATCGAGAACGCAGAAGACGTAATCGCCGCACTCGGCGATCCAGCGCCAGCGCTACGTCCGCACTCCATCGGGCCATTGTTCGCCGAGACTGCGCCTGCGCCGCCAGGCCTCCCAGGCAAGATCGCGCGGCTGCTTTCGCCCACGCCCATTCACGTCAACGATCTCGCCCGCCTGCTTGAGGCCCCCGCCGGCGCCGTCGCGGCCGCCCTCACGGAACTTGAGATGAACGGCCAAGCCGCGTCGCTCCCCGGCGGCTACGCCGCATCTTCAGGCGCCGCGTTCTCCTGAAGCAGCGCCGCGGCCGCGCGGTGCGCCTGTTCTAGGGGGTCGGCTACCTGCTGGAGGCCCATAAGACGCGCCATGTTGGCGAGCTGTTCGGCGACATCACGGATATAGACGGCGACATCCTCCGCGTTGATGTCATCCCAACCCCCAGTGTCGTGCTTCGGCATACCACGTCCCGTTACCACCTAGGGTTGCTTTTAGCATCCTTGAGTTGAATCGACCAGTCCCTTGCTGAGCCGTCGAAAGCGCGGATTCACAAGGGAAAATTAGGGCCGGCCTCGCATAAGCCCAGGTCAGCCCCCAATTCTGCGCGTTGACAGGCAGGGGGTGGCCCCCCAGTTTCCGGCCCGCTTCGGCCCGCGCCTTGACCCAAGAGCACCCGTCCAGAATGAACGTCGTCGTCGTTGAATCCCCGGCTAAGGCCAAGACAATCAACAAGTATTTGGGCTCGGACTATAAGGTCCTGGCGTCCTACGGCCACATCCGCGACCTCCCCGCCAAGGACGGTTCGGTCAAGCCCGACGAAGACTTCGCGATGGATTGGGAGATCGACCCCAAGTCCCGCCAGCGCGTCAAAGACATCGCCGACGCGATGAAAGATGCCGACCATCTGATCCTCGCGACCGACCCTGATCGCGAAGGCGAGGCCATCTCCTGGCACGTCCTGGAAGCGCTTAACCAGAAGAAGGCTCTGAAGGGCAAGACCGTCCAGCGCGTCACCTTTAACGCCATCACCAAGCCCGCCGTGCAGGCCGCCATGGCCGCCCCGCGCGACATCGACATGGAACTGGTCGATGCCTACCTGGCGCGCCGCGCCCTCGATTACCTCGTCGGCTTCGGCCTTTCGCCAGTGCTGTGGCGTAAGCTCCCGGGCTCGCGCTCGGCCGGCCGCGTGCAATCAGTGGCGTTGCGCATCATCGTTGACCGCGAAGTCGAGATCGAACGTTTCAAGCCGCAGGAATATTGGTCCGTCGACGCGCAGCTCTCCAGTACGCGCGGCGACATCTTCCCGGCCCGCCTCTCCGCCTTCGAAGGCAAGAAGCTAAAACGGCTCGACATTCCGAACGAGCAGATGGCGCACGCTGCTCGCGATGCGGTGAGGAAGGGCGGTTTCAAGGTCAGCGCCGTCGAAGCCAAGCCCACCAAGCGCAACCCGCCGCCGCCGTTCACGACCTCAACGCTGCAACAAGAGGCCGCGCGTAAGCTCAGCTTCAACGCCTCGCGCACGATGCAAACGGCGCAGCGCCTCTACGAAGCCGGCCACATCACTTACATGCGTACTGACGGCGTCAGCATGGACGAAGGCGCCATCCGCGAATTGCGCACCGCCATCGGCAGCCAATTCGGCAAGGATTACGTCCCGTCCGAGCCGCGCAAATACGTTTCCAAGATCAAGAACGCGCAAGAAGCGCACGAGGCCATCCGCCCGACCGATCCTACAAACACGCCGCAATCGATGAGCCTCGATGGCGATCAGGCGCGGCTTTACGAGCTGATCTGGAAGCGCAGCGTCGCCTCACAAATGGAATCCGCCTCGATCGAGCGCACCAGCATCGATTTCACCGAACCGACCGGCAAGGTTGAACTCCGCGCCACCGGCCAGGTCATCCTCTTCGACGGCTTCTTGAAGCTCTATCAAGAAGGCCGCGACGACGAGGAGGACGAAGAAAACCGCCGCCTGCCGCAACTAAAGCAGGGCGAGGCGATCAACGTCCACGACGTCAAAGCCGATCAGCACTTCACCGAACCGCCGCCGCGCTACGGTGAAGCGTCGCTGGTGAAAAAGCTCGAAGAGCTCGGCATTGGCCGGCCCTCCACATACGCCGCAATTCTTGAGAAGCTTCGCGAACGCAATTACGTCGTCATGGAGAAGAACCGCTTCGTCCCGGATGACCGCGGCCGCATCGTCATCGCCTTCCTTGAAAACTTCTTCGGCAAGTATGTCGAGTACGATTTCACCGCCGATCTGGAAGCTAAACTCGATGAGGTCAGCGCTGGCCAACTCGATTGGAAGGCGCTGATGCGCGAGTTCTGGAAGGACTTCAACGCCGCCATCACCGAGATCGGCGACGTGCGCATCACGCAAGTGCTCGACACGTTGAACGAAGTGATGGGCCCGCATATTTTCCCGCCGCGCGAAGACGGCTCCGATCCGCGCACCTGCCAGGTCTGCGGCATCGGCCAGCTTTCTCTGCGCCTCGGCAAATACGGCGCCTTTGTCGGCTGCTCGAACTATAATGGCGATCCGCCGTGCAAGTTTACGCGCCCGCTCGCCGGCGCCGATGATGCGCAAAGCGCGATCCCCGCGGACGGCCTCGAACTCGGCGACGGCCCCAACGGCCCAGTCGTGCTGAAGAACGGCCGCTTCGGCCCGTACTTCGAAACGCCGAATCCGGACGATCCCGCCAAGCCGCGCCGTGCGAGCGTGCCGAAAGGCAAAGCGCCAGCCGACGTCGATCTCGAAACCGCGCTCAAGCTCCTCTCGCTGCCGCGCGAAGTCGGCATGCATCCGAGCGAGAACGAATTGATCGTCGCCAATATCGGCCGCTTCGGCCCGTACATCAAAATGGGCAATCTCTATGTGAACCTGCCCGACGCCGACGACGTGCACGAAATTCAAATGAACCGCGCCGTCGCATTGATCGAAGAGAAGAAGGCCGGCGGCGCCAAAGGCCGCTTCGGCCGCGCCGCGCCCGCGCCGATCAAAGAACTCGGCGAAAGCCCCGTCACCGGCAAACCCGTGCGCGTGCTCAACGGCCGCTACGGCCCCTACATCACCGACGGCGAAACCAACGCCAACGTCCCGAAGGACAAAAAGCCCGAAGACATCGAAGCCGACGAAGCGCTCTCGCTTTTGGCCGCACGATTGGAGGCCGGCGGAGGCAAAAAGAAAAAGAAAGCGCCAGCGAAGAAGGCTGCTGCTCCGAAGAAAGAAGCGGCGCCGAAGAAGGTTGCAGCCAAGAAGACCGCCGCCAAGAAGCCAGCGACTAAGAAGGTCGCCAAGAAGGCATGAAGCTATAAATACGCCAAGTAGGCGCAGATGCTCTTGACCAGCCTATCGTGTAAAGTGCTGTTCAAGCGGAACGGCACTAGGCGAAAGCATGTCCCTCTCGAAATCATTTGAGCGCGCTGCCCCCTTACTCGCCGTGTTGGCAGTTCTGGCGATTGTCGGGCTCGTCATTACAACCATAACAGACAACACGAGCCAAGCCGTCAGAGATGGTGCGTTTGGCACATCGCTCAGCGCTGATGAAATCATCGCGTTATTCACGGTCGCTCTTAGTGTGTCCACGGTGGGACTTTGGATCGCCACACACTCGCTCGGAGCGCGCGCTGACCGGGGCCTCCACACTCTCGAACGTGCGTACGTTTATCCAGTCCTGAGCAATGCGGACTCAATGGAAGTGGCCAGCATGTTGGACCGTGCGGTCGAACACGCTTCGGATCACGATGTTCGACTCGCGCTCAAGTTCTCGTTCCGCAACTTCGGAAAAACGCCGGCGACTATCATCTCGGTTGAAGGTCGATGGAGCCATCACGCGGAAAAGTCAGCTAACAATCCCCGCCCCCAAGTCGTCCTTGCGCCCGTTCTTGGAGCAAATGAGTCCACCAACGAGATGGAGGCAGTTATACTCTTGTCGCCCGGGCACGCCGCAGAGATCCTCATAAGCGCCAGTCCACCAGAATTGGCCTTCCGCACTTCCGTTACCTATGTCGATATCTTTGGCGACGAACATCGGCACACATTGCTCTGGCGATATCACCAGAGGCTTCGAAGACTCATTCCGGCGCGCGAATAGCGTGACCACTCGCGCTCCCACGCGCGAGCTGACAGACTGATTTCCAAGATGGCGAAGAATCGACCACCAGCCCCTGAGCCCCTCACCCGCGAGCGCGTGCTTGAGGCGATCCGCAAATCTGGCGGCAGGGCGCAAAAGCGCGACATCGCGCACGAGCTCGGCATCACGGCGGATCAGAAGAAAGAATTGCGCGGCATTCTGCGCGAGTTGGAAGAGTCCGGCGCGCTCGGACGCACCGGCCGCAAATCCTACGCCGATGCACAAGCGCTCCCCGAATCCGGCGTGATGGACATTCTCGATCGCGACGGCGACGGCGAACTGCTCGCCCGCATGCGCGGCCCCGAAGGCTATTTCGGCCCGAGCATCCGCCTCGCGCCCGGCGAAGCGCGCCGCATGAAGGGCGAAGCCGCCATCGGCATCGGCGACCGCGTGCTCGCCCACATCGGCCGCGACGATGACGGCGAGTTCGTCGCCCGCGTCGTCAAACGCCTCGGCCAAAGTGCACACCGCATTCTCGGCGTCTATCGCACCAACAAAGATCCGCGCGCGAAGTTCGGCGGCGGCCGCGTCGAACCCGCCGACCGCAAAGCCCGCCACGACATCATCATCGAGCAACAGCATGCCGGCGAAGCCAAGGACGGCGACCTCGTCTTCGTCGAACTCGCGCCAGATCGCGGCCGCTCGCAAGGCCCCAAGCGCGGCCTCATCAAAGAGATCATCGGCCGCGAAAGCGATCCGCGCGCCGCCTCGATCCTCGCGATGCACACGCACGGCATTCGCGAAGGCTTCAGCGAGGAGGAAGAAGCGCAAGCCAAAGCCGCGCAAAAACCCACCCTCAAGAGCCGCACCGATCTGCGCGACGTGCCATTGATCACCATCGACCCCGAAGACGCGCGCGATCACGACGATGCAGTCTATGCCTCACCCGATACCGACGAGAAAAATAAAGGCGGCTGGCGCGTCTGGGTGGCGATCGCTGACGTCTCGGCCTACGTGCAGCCAGGCTCGGCGCTTGATCGCGGCGCCTGGAAGCGCGGCAATTCCACCTATTTCCCCGATCGCGTCGCGCCGATGCTGCCGGAATCGCTTTCGGCCGATCTGTGCTCACTGCGCGAACACGAAGAGCGCGCCTGCCTCGCTGTCGAAATGGTGTTCGACCGCGAAGGCCGCAAAATCCGGCACAAATTCGTGCGCGGCCTGATGCGCTCCGCCGCCAAGCTCTCCTACGAACAAGCGCAAGCCGCGATCAACGGCGAGCCTGACGACAAAACCAAGCCACTGCTTGAGCCCGTGCTCAAACCGCTCTGGGCGGCTTACGCCTGCGTCTGGGCCGGCCGCGAGAAACGCCAGCCGCTCGATATTGACGCGCCCGAACACAAAATCATCTTCGACAAAGGCAAGATCGTCGGCGTCAAGCGCCGCGAGCGCTTCGACGCGCACAAGCTGATCGAAGAATTCATGATCCAAGCGAACGTCTGCGCCGCTGAAACGCTGGAGCAGAAGCAGCGCCCGCAAATCTACCGTGTCCACGACCGGCCATCGGATCAGAAGATCGCCTCGATCACGGACTTCCTGCCAACGGTCGGCATGAGCTGGGCAAAAGGCCAAACCGTCACCGCCGGCCGCTTCAACCGCATTCTGGATTTGGCGCAGACATCGCCAAACAAGGACATCATCAACGAAGTCGTGCTGCGCACCCAATCGCAAGCCATCTACAGCCCCGACAATATCGGCCACTTCGGCCTCAACCTCGCGCGCTATTCGCACTTCACCTCGCCCATCCGCCGCTACGCCGACGTCACCATCCACCGCGCCCTCATCCGCGCGCTCAAACTCGGCGACGATGGCGCAACCGATAAAGACGAGCAGCGCTACGAGGAAACCGCCCAGCACATTTCCGAAACCGAGCGCACCTCGATGGCCGCCGAGCGCGACGCCACCTCGCGCTACATCGCCGCCTTCCTCGCCGACCGCATCGGCGCAACGTTCGAAGGCCGCGTCACCGGCGTCACCCGCTTCGGGCTTTTTGTGCGCCTCGACGAAACTCAAGCTGATGGCCTTGTGCCAATCTCAACGCTCGGCAACGAACGCTGGAATCACGACGAAGCCGCGCACGCGCTCGTCGGCGAAAACTCGGGCTTACGCTTCCCGCTCGGCATGCGAGTCGAAGTGCGCTTGGAGGAAGCCACACCCATCAGCGGCGGCCTCGTCTTCTCCGTGCTCAGCGACGCCGAACCCCCGCAACCCGGCTGGCGCAAATCCCGCCCGAGCAAACAAGCCCCCCGCGGCGGCCCACACCGCGGCCGTGAGCGCGACACCAACCGCAGAAAGAAGAGGCGCTGATGATACGCTTAGCGCTCGTCATCGCCGCGATCGCTCTCGCAAGCTGCAGCGAATCTGCTCCCGCCTCGCAAGCGCCCGACGCGCAAACTTCGCCGGCCGCTCCCACAGCAGTTCCAGTCGCGAACGATTTTCCTGGCGACGACGAAAGCTTCGTCGACACCGATCCGACACCGCTTACGCGCGGAGAACTTATCGGCATGTGGGGTCTGCGCTCCGGATGCGGCCAGCCCACTATCTTCAGCGAAGACGGCACGCTCACGGATTACACTGGCCAAACTGGCCAATGGTCATTGCAGGGCGACTCTCTGACGATCACCAAGGGCGGCCGGACCTTCACAGACGAAGTCAATCCGCTCAACGCCAACGCCTTCACCTCGGGGCCGCCCGAAGACGGCAGCGGGCGCACAAGAGTCTTTGCGATCTACCGGCGCTGCTGAAGTCAGGCCTGCGATGCTGACGGCGTCACCGCGATGGTGCGCCGCTCGATCTGCTCTCCAACAGGACGTTGCGTGCGTAAGCCTTTGCGCCACGCCGCGCGGGCGACCTGCTTGCGCCAACTCTTGAATGTCGGCGCGAAAGTCGGCTCTTCCTCCGGAGGCCGTGAAATATCGAGCGATACGACGCGCCAATCATAACCCGCCTCCAACAAGCCCTCTTGCCGAAGCCCGTTCTCGACAATCACAAGCAGCGGCAGCCGCAGAGAATACGCCATCGCCGCTTCGATTTGATTCCAGGGCGTCGCAGTTACGGCGTTGCGCACCACCGCCTCGCGGGGCGAGCCGCGCCGATCTTGACCATCCGCGATGTGGAGTCGCTCGTACGCCAAGATGGCGGCGCCCGCGCAATGGCGCATGACTTTATCTACGAGCTTCAGCGGCTGGCCATGGTCGAACACCGTTCGCCCGATCGTAAGCGGCCGCAGGCCCTGCGATTCAAAGTGCCGCTCGACAGCGCTGACGAACCGCTCCTGCGCGTCGGTGCTGACGCTGCCACAGCTTAAAAACACATTCGTCGCCATACCCGCCTCCTACCACCGGTAGAGTGCGTCAGCACCCGGCGCCACACAAGACGTTTGGATACCGCTGGCGCTACCGCCGAGCCTCCGTCATTGTCCGACCCGGGGAGAGATTCATGCAGGAAGATAAGCCGCTCGGCTTTTGGTCGTGCTGGTCGCTGACCGTCGGCTGCATGATCGGCTCGGGCGTGTTCATGCTGCCGGCGTTGCTCGCGCCTTACGGTCTCTTGAGCTTTGGCGGCTGGATCATCGCCGGCGCCGGCTCCATCGCGCTTGCACTTGTGTTCGGGCGCTTGGCGGGACGCACGCGCCGTGATGGCGGGCCATATGCATACGCGCGCGAAGCCTTCGGCGATCTCACCGGATTTCTGATGGCGTGGGCCTACTGGCTCTCGTTCCTGATGGGCGTGCCGGTCGTCGCCATCGCGTTCGTCGGTTATCTCGGCGTCTTCATCCCAGCGCTGAACGCAAGCGCCGTCGCACAAGCCTCCACCGCGCTCGCTGTGATCGGCGTGTTCACGCTGATCAACATACGCGGCCTGAAGGAAATGGGCTTCACCCAAATCGCACTCACTGTGCTGAAAATTGTACCGCTGCTCGCCATTATCGGTTTGGCATTCGCTGCGGGCGCGCCGGAGAATCTCCCCGCCTTCAATCCATCGGGGCAATCGGTCATCGCCGCGCTGGCCGCCTGCGCGCTGATCACGCTCTGGCCGTTCACGGGCTTCGAAGTCGTGACGCTGCCGGCGGGCAACGTACAAGACTGCGAACGCACCATCCCGCGGGCGCTGATCACCGGCATGGTGGCCGTCGTCGCGATCTACCTCTCAGCCACAGCCGCCGTCATGCTGCTCGTGCCCGCGGGACAGCTCGCGCAATCCACCGCGCCGTTCGCCGACGCCGCCCGCGCCTTTGGCCCGTGGGGCCCGCATTTCATCGCAGTAGGCGCGCTGCTCTCCACGGCCGGCGCGCTCAACGGCCTCATCTTCAGCACTGGCCAAATGCCCATGGCCGTCGCCATCGATAAGCTCGCGCCAAGTTGGCTCGCCTCGACCAACAATGGCGGCGCGCCGCACCTGGCGCTCCTGCTGTCCTCGACGCTCGCCGGGCTCTTGCTCATTGCGAATTACACGCGCGGATTCATCGGCGCCTTTACGTTCCTGCTGATGATGGCGACGGCGCTCGGCCTAATCTATTACGTGGTCGTCTCAGTCGCTGAACTTCGCCATTCGTGGCGCAACGCCGCAAGCTGGGCGGCGATCGCCGCTGTTGCGATCGTTTATTCGCTCTTCGCCGCGTTCGGCTCTGGACTCGAAGTTCTGTTCTGGGGCGTCGTGCTGATGCTGGCCGGTGTGCCGCTCTATCACCTCTTCCGCCCGAAAATCAGTGACGCGATCACTCGCCCTTCTTGAACGGCGTGTGCTCCATCAGGAGCTCCGCTTCATCCGTCACGGCCGGCGTCTCAGCATCGAGATAACGCTGCACCGCCGTGCGCAGCCCCGGATGCGCGATCCAGTGCGCGCTGTAAGTCGGCGCCGGCACATAGCCGCGCGCCAGTTTGTGCTCACCCTGCGCGCCCGCTTCAACGCGCGGCAAGCCAAGCTCAATCGCAAGTTCGATCGCTTGATAATAGCAAAGCTCAAAGTGCAGGAACGGCACATCTGCCACGCGCCCCCAATAGCGCCCATAAAGCGCATCGCCGCCGACCAGGTTAAGCGCCGATGCAATCGGCGCACCATCCGCCTTCGCCACAAACAGCACGCACTGATCCGCCATCCGCTCGCCCAACAGCGTGAAGAACGCACGGTTCAGATAAGGCGAGCCCCATTTGCGCGAGCCCGTGTCCATGTAGCAGCGGAAGAAGAAATCCCAGTCGGTCTCTTTGATCTCCGCGCCACGCAGGCGCCGGATCGTGAGCCCTTCGCATGCGCGCGCACGTTCACGCCGTATCGTCTTCCGCTTTTGCGACGACAGGTCAGCGAGAAAATCCTCGAACGAGGCATAGCCGCGATTAAACCAATGGTACTGCAGTCCCACACGCGTCATGTAGCCAAGCGGCTTCAGCCGCGCCGCCGCTTCTGCCGTCGCGAACGTGGCGTGCACGGATGAAGCGCCACCGCGCTGCGCCAGTCCAACGGCGCCCTGCGCTAGCGCAAGTTCCACCGCCGGGTCGCGTGCAAAAATCCGCCGGCCCGGAACGGGGGTGAACGGCACGGCGCATTGCAGCTTTGGGTAATAGCGCTCGCCAGCGCGCTGCAGCGCATCGGCCCAGCCATGATCGAACACGTACTCGCCGTAGGAATGATCTTTGGCGTAGAGCAACATCGCGCCAACCGGAGCGCCAGCAGCATCGCGCGCTAGCAAATGGGCGGGCTGCCAGCCGCGCGGCGCCGACGCGCAGCCGCTCTCTTCCAGTGCTTGCAGAAAATCCCAAGAGAGAAACGGATCGTATGGCGCGTCCGCCGGGTTCGCGAGCCCATCCCAGACCGCGCGGTCGATGTTGGCGAGATCGCCAACCACCGTAATGTTCAGCGCGTCGGTTCCGTCCATGCCGCTAATCTAGGCGCGCCGAGGCGGCAAAACCAAGCCCGCGCGTCAGCCGATTTCAAACAGCCCGTCGACTTCCACAGCAAAGTCCATCGGCAGATTGGCCATGCCGACAGCCGAGCGCGCGTGTTTGCCTGTGTCGCCCAGAACTTGGACCATAAGGTCCGAGCAGCCATTCATCACTTGCGGGATCGGGCTAAACTCTGGCGTCACGTTCACAAAGCCATTGAGCTTCACCACACGTTTCACGCGATCCAGATCGCCGCCGCACGCGGCCTTCACTTGGGCGAGGAGGTTAAGCCCGCACAGCCGCGCTGCGGCCTGGCCTTCCTCGACTTCAATGTCAGCGCCGAGCTTGCCCTTGATGCCGCCCGACGCATCGACCGAAACCTGCCCCGACACGTGTACCAAATTGCCAACGATCACGAACGGCACATAGGACGCCACCGGTGCCGGCGGTGTCGGCAGCGTGATCCCCAATTCCTCCAAACGCGCGTCGATGCGGCTCATGGCGTGCTCCCTCGATTGAGGCCTTCCTAGCGCCTGCGCTGCTATTCGTCATCCTCTTCATGGGAGGCCTTCAGCCCGCGGCCCGTTTGCACCGCGTCCTTGCCGAACCTACCCCGGGCCTTCGCGATCGCGGCTTCGGCCGCCGCGCGCTTGGGGGTTTGCGTATCGAGCATGTCGCCCTTATCCGCCGCCGCCGCATCACTGAAATCCGATAGGCCGACGCCGATCAGCCGATATTTGGTCTTCCCGTCGGCATCACCCGCCAGCAATTCGCGCGCATGCGCGAAGATGCGCGATGCGAGCAAGGTAGGCTCAGGCAGTTGACGCCGCCGCGTGATGATCTTGAAGCGTGTGTCTTTAAGCTTGAGTGTGAGCGTCAGCCCCGCCGTGTCGCTGGCGCGGCAACGCGTGGCGACTTTCTCGCACAGCGGCCAGAGAATATCCTCCAGCGCTTCAATATCGGACACATCCTCAAAGAACGTCGTCTCCGACGAAATGCTCTTGCGCTCCCCATGCGGATCGACCTTGCGCGGATCATCCGCCATCGAGAGCGCGAAGAGATGCGCGCCCCAATCGCCATAAAGCGCCCGCATGCGCTGCGGCCCAACCGTGCGGATATCGCCGATGGTCTTTAGCCCGTTGCGCTCCAACCCCGCTGCTCCCGCGGGACCCACGCCCGGCAGAGTGCCGACGCTCCGTGTCTCCAGAAACACAAGCGCTTCACCGCGGCCGATGACTGAGAACCCCCGCGGCTTATCCAAATCGCTCGCGGTCTTCGCCAAGAACTTGTTGAACGAGAGCCCGATCGAAACGGTGAGCTGGCGCTCCTCCCAAATCTTGTTCTGCAGCTTGATCAGAGACTGCGCCGGCAAGCCGCCGTGCAGCGCTTCGGTGCCGCTCAAATCCATGAATGCTTCATCGATCGAGAGCGGCTGCACTTGCGGCGTCAGATCCTCCATCATCCGCCGGATGATGCGGCCCTCTTCGACGTACTTGCGCATCTCGCCATGCACGACCTTCGCCTGCGGGCAAAGCTTGAGCGCCTTGAACATCGGCATCGCCGAACGCACGCCATACGCGCGCGCCACATAGCAGCAGGTCGAAACCACGCCGCGCTTGCCGCCGCCGACGATCACCGGATGGGGTTGCAAACTCGGATCGTCACGCTTCTCAATCGAGGCGTAGAACGCGTCGCAGTCCAAGTGCGCTATGGAAAGCGACGCTAGCTCCACATGCTCCAGCGGCTGATCCTCGCCGCATGAACAGCGCGCGCCCTCGATCACCCGCGCGCAAGCACGGCAGACGATCACTTCATGTACCCCGAAGCTCCGCCGTCAGCCTCGAACAGCCAAGCCGCGCCGCGCACGCCGGAGGAGTCGCCGTGCTTGTTCTTCACCAGCTCCGTGCGCACTACATCCGAGAACACATACGCCAGCAACTTCCCACGCACGCTCGGATACAAGCTCTCGATATTCGAAACCCCGCCGCCGAACACGATCACATCCGGATCGAGAATATCCATCACCACCGCGAGCCCGCGCGCGATCCGGTCCGCCAGGTGATCCAGCAGCACGCGCGCTTTGGCATCGCCAGCGCGCGCCGCTTCATCCGCTTCCGCCGCGCTCATCCCCGCCCAAGCCTTGAAACCCGAACCCGATATCCATTGCTCCAGGCAGCCATAGCGCCCGCACCAATGCCGCTCTGTCGTTTCATCGGCGCGCGCCCAGGGCAGCGGCGTGTGCCCCCACTCGCCGCCAATGCCGTTCACACCCTCGATCACCTTACGCTCAACCACCACGCCGCCGCCGCAACCGGTGCCGATAATCACGCCAAACACCACGCGCCCATGCGCCGCCGCGCCGTCCACCGCTTCCGAGAGCGCAAAGCAATTCGCATCATTCTCCAACCGCACCGGCCGCGCCAAAGCTTCCTTCAAATCGACCAAAAACGGCTTGCCATTGAGCCAAGTCGAGTTCGCATTGCGCATCAGCCCGGTAGCCGGCGACAGCGAACCCGGCACGGCGAATCCCACCGTCGCGGCGCGGGCGCCCGTTTCCTGTTCGATTCGCGCCACCAAATCCGCCACCGCGCGCACCGCGCCCTGGTAATCCCCAGGATTGGGGACGCGCTCGCGCGCCAGGATTTCTCCCTTGGAATCAAGCAGCGCCGCCTCGATTTTGGTGCCGCCGAAATCCACGCCGAGGCGCATGCTGTATTCCTTAAGCTCTTCTTAACGGAGGTGGCGAGATTGCTGGTGTTGCGATGGGTTGTTAAGCCCTCCGCGCTATAAGGGCCAACAATACGCGCCCGAATGGTCGCGAGGGGCCGCGAGAGCGAAGCGGGTTATGGCCAAAACGGTTCTCATCGTCGAAGACAGCGAACTCAATATGAGGCTGTTCAACGACCTCTTGGAAGCCTTTGGCTACCGCACGGTGAAAACCCGCGACGGCCGCCAGGCTCTGCCGCTCGCACGCGAACACAAGCCCGATCTCATCGTCATGGACATCCAGCTGCCGGAAATCTCTGGTCTGGAGATCACAGATCGTCTGAAGAAGGACGAGGCGCTGAAGCACATCCCGGTCGTCGCGGTCACCGCCTTCGCCATGCGGGGCGATGAGCAGAAAATCATGGCCGCCGGTTGCGATGCGTATCTGTCCAAGCCGATCTCGGTGACGACGTTCCTGGAAACAATCCGCAAGTTCATCGGATGAGGATCGACGCTTGAGCGCGCGTATCCTCATCGTCGACGATCTCGAAGCCAACCGCCGCCTTTTGGAGGCGAAGCTCACGGCTGAGTATTACGACGTGCTAATGGCCAGCCGCGGCGAAGAAGCCGTGCAGCTCGCAAAGCGCGAAAAGCCCGATCTCATTTTGATGGATGTGATGATGCCCGGCGGCATCGACGGCTACGAAGCATGCCGGCGTATCAAGACCCAACCCGAAACACGTCACATCCCGGTGATTATCCTCACCACCCTGGATGATCGCACCGAGAAATTGCGCGGCCTGCAGGCCGGCGCCGAGGAATTCCTCACCAAACCCATCGATGATGTACAGCTGCTAGCACGCGCCAAGAGCTTACTGGCGCTCAAAGTCGTGACCGACGAACTGCGGGCGCGCGAAGCCAATGGCATGCGTCTCGGCGTCATTGGCGAAGAGATGCGCGCCGATCCGTTGGATCAGCATCGGGTATTTTCAGGCACCGTTCTCGTCGTCGATGACAACGCCAGCCAAATAAAGCGCATTCAGTCGGCGCTAGGCGTTGAACATCGCGTGGCCATCCTGGGCAGCGAGACTGACCTTGGTCCGCCAGACTTGGTCGTCGTCTCTGTCACCGCCAAAAGCTTCGACGGCTTTCGCGTGATCGCCCGCATGCGCTCAGGTGAGCCAACGCGGCACCTCCCGATCCTCGCCATCGTTGAGCCCGACGACCAAAAGCGCGCCTTGCGCGCCCTCGAACTCGGCGCCCATGACATCATCGTGCGCCCGATCGACGAAGACGAAATCGCCGCCCGCGCCCGCACCCTGATGCGCCGCAAGCGCTACATCGAAGCACTGCGCGCACGGCTCGATCAGGGGATCGAACTCGCCATCACCGATCAACTCACCAATCTCTACAACCGCCGCTTCCTCGACACCCAACTCGGCCCGCTCGTGCAGCGCGCTCAGTGCGGCGGTGAGCCGGTTTCGGTCATGGCGATCGATATCGACCACTTCAAACGCTGCAACGATACGTACGGCCACGATGTCGGCGATGCCATCCTGCGCGAGTTCGCCGTACGCTTGGCCTCCAACGTCCGCCCCTCGGACTTCGCCTGCCGCCTAGGCGGCGAAGAATTCGTCGTGCTGATGCCGCGCACCAATGGCGACATTGGCTGCCTCGCGGCCGAGCGCCTGCGCCGCAATGTTTGCGCCGCACCGTTTAACGCGCCAGGCGCTCCACATCCGATTGAAATCACCGTCTCGATCGGCGTCGCGTGCACCGCGACAGCCGATGACACGCCCGAAGCTTTGCTGAAGCGCGCGGACGAGGCGCTCTATGACGCCAAGCGCGCTGGCCGCAATCGTGTGATCGGCAAAGCCACAGGCGGCCGCGCCGCCTAAAGCGCAGCAGCCACGCCGGCGAGCGGCTCCACGAAACTAAGCGCCCCGCTCGTCAGCACTTTGTCGGCGACGCTGACGCGTCCGCCTCCGTCACTATCCTTCTTGAACACAATCGCCGGCATCAGACCGTGCTTGCCGCAATAGCGCGGCAGCGCGGCCTGAAGCGCGCGCAGGCCAGAAAGGAACAGCCGGCCACGCCAATCGTCCGGAATGTAATTGCGTAGGAAGAGTTGCGGCACGGCGTTGTAAATATCGTACGAGTACGCAAACGGCCAATCCTTGGATTCAAACCAGCTGCGCGACCGCGTATTGTGCGGTAAGTCGGGCAGTGGCGTATGAATTTCCGGCGGACCGGGGCCGCGCATCGTAAACATCCGGGCCAGACGTTCCAGGCGCCACGGCAACTTGGCGTCGTTCCACCAGAACACCACCACCGCAACACCGCCCGGCTTCAGCACCCGCCACAATTCGCGAAACGCCGCCGCCTGCATCTCAAGCGGCAGTTGATAGATCACGTGATTGCAAGTGATCGCATCCACCACGCCATCTTGGATGGGCATATTCGTGATGTCGCACTTCAAGTAGATGCCGCGATCACCGAGTTTCTCACGCGCAACGTTCAACGCACGCGTCGATAAATCAGTGCAGATGAAGCGTTCAAAGCGGTCGCCAAACGCCACCACCTCTTCGTCCACCAGCGGCCCGCAACCCGCGTCGAGAATGTATTTTCCGCCGCCGGAGAAATAGCGCTCGCCCAGCCGGCGCATGCACGCACGCGCGTGTGCGGCGCTAACCCTGCGCGTATCGACGAAGGCTTTGGTTTCCTGAAATTCGCCTTCAGCGTCCGGCGCCCAGCCGAACTCATCATAAAATTGCTTCGCCGCCGCCTGCTCCTCGCTCAGGTCGTGCAGAAACGACGCGACGCCTTCGCGCACCGAATAAGTGTGACCCGCCCCGCCAATGAGATGCCCGTCCGGCGTCAATTGCAGCGCTTCGCCCGATCTCGGGCATTGAAATAAGCCGGTGAGAGTTTCGCGGTCCATCGCGATTAGAATGAAGTTGCGATTACGCCGTCGCAAGCGTTTTCGTTGCGTAAAAATTGCGCGGAACATTTTCGCACCTGACGCGCAATGCATCGCGCCCGCTCGCCGGCCCGTCGCACGACCATTGTGCGGAGCGAATTAGAGGCGCTTTCTCCGCCGCATGCGCGTTCTCCTCTCACTCATCGCGGCACTGGTGTGCGCGCCATTGGCGTTCGCCCAGACACCGTCTCTCCCGACGTGCGAAGCCGCCGCGCATCGCGCGCTCGATTTTTGGCTTGGCGAGTGGGACGCGTTCCGCGCCGACAACAATGCGCCTGCAGGGCGCTCGTCGATCCGCAGCGAAGATGGCGGCTGCGTGATCACCGAGCATTGGAAGAGCCTCAACGCGCCCTACTCGGGCCGTAGCCTGAATTTCTTTGATCGCAATAGCGGACGCTGGGAACAGTACTGGGTCGACTCCACCGGCGGTCGCACTCATTTCATCGGCGGGCCCATCGAGAACGGGCTTCAGATGACGAGCGGTCCAACCATCCCCGCCGCTGGCGGCGCGCCCGTTCACAGCCGCGTCACCTTCCTGGCCCGGCCCGACGGCACAGTCCTGCAGCGCGGCGAGACCTCCGCCGACGGCCAAACCTGGGCGCTCAGTTACGCCTTCATCTATCGCCGCCGTGCCGATTGAACGGCTAGAGGGCCGATTCTGCACCGTATTTTGCCAGCCTCTTCGGCTGCAAACCGTCCGCGCCTATGTTATGAGGCCGCAGCGGAGCACCGAATGAATTACGTCCAGGCCGTCGAGGCGCCAGAGCGCAATACCGGCCAAATCAAACTGCACGATCGCGCTCAGGCGTTCGCAGGCATGCATGCGGCCGGCAAGATCGCCGCGGGGTGCCTCGATATGCTAGCCGCAGAAGTGCGCGATGGCGTCACTACTGCGCGCATCGATGATCTTGCGCGCCAATACGTGTTCGATCACGGCGCACTGCCGGCATGCGTTTTCTATCGCGGCTATCGCCACACCGTGTGCACATCGCTCAACCATGTCGTCTGCCACGGCATTCCGGGCGACCGCGTACTGCGCAGCGGCGACATCCTGAACATCGACGTCACCGCCATCTTCGAAGGCTGGCACGGCGACACCAGCCGCATGTACGCCGTTGGCGACATACCACGCAAAGCCGAGCGGCTGATGGACATCACCTATGATGCAATGATGCGCGGCATCGCCGCCATCAAACCGGGCGCAACGCTCGGCGACCTCGGCTACGCCATCCAAAGTTATGCGGAGAGCGAACGCCTCTCAGTCGTCCGCGAGTTCTGCGGCCATGGGCTTGGCCGCATATTCCACGACGCGCCGAACATCTTGCACTACGGCAAGCCGGGCCAAAGCGAAGAGTTGAAGCCGGGCATGATGTTCACCGTCGAGCCCATGCTGAACCTTGGCGCGCCCGGCGTGAAAGTACTAGCCGATGGCTGGACCGCCGTGACGAAGGATAAATCGCTCACTGCACAGTACGAGCACTCGATCGGCATCACTGAAGACGGCGTCGAGATTTTCACCAAGTCGCCAGCGGGCATCGATCAGCCCCACAAAACTCCCGGCTGAGGCGCGGGCGCGTGGCGGGCCGCTCCGACAAGCCGGGCAAACCCGCGACCCCACGTGTGGAGGATTCCGAACTCTTCCCGTTCAAGCTGGACGACATTTCCGTCGAGCCTTCGCCGACCAAGCGCGCGAGGCGCAGCGCGCCCGCGACATCAAGAGACAAGCCGCATTACCACGACCATCGCGCCCGACTTCGCCAACGCTTCTCTGAAGCGGGGCCTGCGGCCCTGGCCGAATACGAGCTGCTCGAGCTTTATCTTTTCCGCACGATCCCGCGCCAAGACACTAAACCGCTAGCCAAAGCGCTGCTTGCCAAATTCGGCACGCTCGACGCGGTGCTGGCGGCGCCCGTGCAACGCATCGCCGAAGTGAGCGGCGCCGGCCCCGCCGTCGCGCAGGATCTCAAAATCGTTCAAGCTCTGCTCGAACGCGCCAGCAAAGCGGAGCTCAAACAGCGGACCGTCGTATCGTCCTGGTCGCAGCTCTTGAACTATTGCCGGATGAGCATGGCGCATGAGCCGCGCGAACAATTCCGTGTGCTCTTTCTCGACGTGAAGAACCAACTCATCGCCGACGAAATCCTCAACGAAGGCACCATCGATCACGCCCCCGTCTATCCGCGCGAAGTCGCCCGCCGTGCGCTTGAGCTTTCGGCCGCCGCCGTGATCCTCGTTCACAATCACCCAAGCGGCGATCCCAAACCCAGCGCCGCCGACCTCGCCATCACCCGCGAGATCGTCGCCGCCGCCAACGCCGTCGGCGTCAAGGTCCACGACCACCTCGTCATCGGCCGCAACGGCGCCGAGAGCTTCAAAAGCTTGGGGTTGCTGTAACGCCGACGGACCGCCGGCTTCCAGCCGGCATCCCTGCTGAGCCTCACACTCGACGCCACACGGCGCGGGCCTTATCCTTCGCCCCATCGTCCTGGGGGAAATTCGAGAATGCCGCACACCCGCCGCGCGCTGCTGCTAACCGCATTTGCCGCAAGCGTCGCGCCGCCAGCCTTCGCACAAACCGCCGATCACATGACGATCGGCGCCGCCAACGCGCCGCTTCATCTCACCGAGTTCGCCTCGCTCACCTGCGGACACTGCGCGCACTTCCACGAGAGCAACTGGCGCACTCTCAAAACCCGTTACATCGATACGGGCCGCGTTCGCTTCACGCTCCACGAAATGCTGACGCCGCCCCCCGCTGTCGCGCTTGGCATGTTCCAGGTTGCGCGCTGCAATGGCGCGTCGGCGGACGAATACATGCGCCGCGTCGGCATCTTGTTCGAGCGGCAAGCCGCCATTCTCGGCAGCGGCACGCTCGCGGGCGTGCGCGATGCTCTACTCGCCGCCGGCGCCGAGTGGGGCCTCACCCCGGCGCAGGTGGTCGCGAGTCTCATCGATCCCGCGGGGGCAGAGCGCATCCGCCGCAGCATCGCGAGTTCCGAAGCGCTCGGCATCTCGCAAACGCCGTCCTTCTTGTTCAACGGCGTGCGAGGTACTGATCAGGCTTTCGTCACACCTGAAGGCATGGTGCGCATTCTCGATGCGCGGCTGGCGGCGCTTTAAAGCTCGATCCGCCGTTCGATGTTCACGTTTTCCAAGAACGCCTCATCGTGGCTCACCACCACCAAGGCGCCGTCATAAGCGCGCAAACCTGCTTCGACCGTTTCGATGGATTCAATATCGAGATGGTTCGTCGGCTCATCCAGGATCAGCAGCTGCGGCGGCGCAGCGCTACCCAGCACGCACGCGAGCCCCGCCCGCAGCATCTGCCCGCCGCTCAGCGTGCCGACAATCTGTAGCGCCGCATCAGCACGAAACATAAACCGCGCCAGCGCCGCGCGGCACGCATTCTCATCCGCCTCCGGATTGATGCGCATGAAGTTTTCCCGGATCGACAGCGCCGGATCGAGCACGCTCACGCGCTGATCCAGTATCGCGTAGGGCACAAACACGCGCGCCTCGCCCGCGAAAGGCGCCAGCGCGCCAGTCAGCACCGAGAGCAAAGTCGTCTTGCCCGATCCATTGGCGCCCGTGATCGCCACCTGCTCCGGCCCCGCGATGATGAACGACACATCCCGCAACACCGGCGCATCAGGCGCATAGCCAGCCGTCACGCCCTCCGCCCGAACCACTACTTTGCCGGCCGCCAGCCCCGTCGGCGCCAGCGTCACCGAAAGCGGCGCAAGTACTTCGATCCGCTCACGCGCTGCAGCCACATCAGCCGACGCCTCCGCGCGCTTATGCTCCGCGAGCCGCGCATTCTCGCCGCTCGTATTCTCGGCGTTGTTCTTCATCTTGCCGAGCAAGATCTTCGGCGCATCGCCGCGCATCGCTTTGCGCTTTCCGCCGCGATCGCGCCGCGCCTGGCGCTCCAGCCGCTCCTGCGACACGCGCGCCGCCTCCGCCACGCGCTTTTCCGCGTCCGCCAGATCATGCCGCGCCGCCGCCAACTCCAACGCCTTGCGCTCGCGATAAGCGCTCCAATTGCCGCCATAACGCGCCGCCCCCAGCGACGTCAGCTCAACGATGGCGTCCATCTCATCCAGCAATTCGCGATCATGGCTGACAACAATCGCACCCGCCCGCCAACCGGCCAGCAAAGCAATCACCGCGTCGCGCCCGTCGCGGTCCAGATTGTTTGTCGGCTCATCCAGCAACAAGAAGTCAGGCTCGCCAAACACCAACGCCGCCAAGCTCGCGCGCGTCCTCTGCCCGCCCGACAATGCCGCGAGCCGCGTCTCTGCATCCGCATTCAGGCCAACCCGCGCCAATGCCGCATCCATCCGTGCGCCGAGCGTCCAATCAGCGCCGGCCAACTCATCGGGGCTCGCTTCGCCACGTTCGGCACGCTCAAGCACACGCAGCGCATCGCGCACGCCGAACAGGTCCGCGATCGTGTCATCGCCCGCCACTTGCACGGCCTGGCGCAGCACGCCGACGCGTCCGCTCACGGCAATGCTGCCCACAGCCGGCGAAAAATCGCCCGCGATCAGCTTCAACAGCGTCGTCTTGCCGACGCCGTTACGGCCAACCAGCCCCGTGCGTTCAGCCCCGAAGCTGAGATCGAGATCGGAAAAGAGGGAGCGGCCATCCGGTAGAGACCAGGAGAGGCCAGCAAGAACTATCGACGCAGACATGAGAAGGTCCGGAAACAAAGCTGAGGGGCAAATGTCGTCCGGCGCGCATCACATGTTTTGGCAAACTCCATCGAAGAGACCTAGCTAGCTTCGGCGCGCGCCGCTTTCAAGCCAGCCCATTTGCGCTTGCACACGCGGCGCGGCTCCATACACTCCTGTTTGGACACCGCGAAGCGGGCCACGGGAGGAACCAGATGACGGACGTAGCGGCCGGTGCGCCGGGCAATAAGCTTGCGGCGCCGGGTTTAACCGACAGCTCCGTGCGTTATGGCCTCTGGCTTCTCCTCGTCATCTACACGCTGAATTTCGTCGATCGCCAGATCGTCGCCGTGCTCGGCGAAGACATCAAACGCGATCTCGGTCTCACCGATACACAGCTCGGCCTGCTCGGCGGCCTCGCCTTCGCTCTGTTTTATACCTTCCTCGGCATCCCGATCGCGCGCATCGCCGAGCGCGGCAATCGCGTTGGCATCATCAGCGCCGCGCTCGTCGTATGGAGCGGCTTCACCGCGCTCTGCGGCACGGCCACCAGCTTCTGGCAAATCTTGCTTTATCGCTTCGGCGTCGGCGTCGGCGAAGCCGGCTGCACACCGCCCGCACACTCACTGATTTCCGATTACGTAAAGCCGGAGAAGCGCGCTTCGGCGCTCGCGCTCTATTCCATGGGCGTCCCCATCGGCACATTCGGCGGCTTCGCCATCGGCGCCATCATCGCTGCCAATTACGGCTGGCGCGCCGCCTTCTTCATGGTCGGCCTACCCGGCGTTCTGCTTGGCATCCTGGCGTTCTTTACGCTGAAGGAGCCGCGCAAACTCGGCCTGTCGATGCCGCCGGCGGTGAAAACGCATTTCGGCGAAGCGCTCAAAGAACTCCGCGCCATTCCGTCTTATTGGTTCGCCGTTCTCGGCGCGACGGTCGTGTCGTTCCTCGGCTACGGACACGCCTATTTCCTGCAAGCTTTCCTCGCGCGCGTGCACGGGATGGAATTGCAAGAGCGCGGCGTTGCGTTCGCGTTCATGGTGTTGATCGCAGGCGTGCTCGGCACCTGGGCCGGCGGCAAAATCGCCGATAGCTACGCCAAGAGAGATGCGCGCGCGTACGTGATCCTACCCGCAATCGCGTTCGCGCTGGGCACGCCATTTTTCCTCGCCGCCATGTTCTGGCCGGTGGCGCCGGGCAGCGGTTACATCGTGCTGCTCTGGCTTGCGATCCCAACGGCGATGAACTCGGTATGGTATGGCCCCGTCTACGCCGCCATTCAGGGCCTAGTGAAACCCCACACCCGCGCCACCGCCGTCGCCGTCATGTTCTTCATCCTGAACCTGATCGCACTCGGCCTCGGCCCCACTACGATCGGCTATTTCAGCGACGTGTTCGCCGCCCAGCATTTCGGCGCCGCCTCCGCGGCCGCGTTCGAAGCCGCCTGCCCGCCGGGCGGGACCGAAGCCGCCTGCCTCGCCGCGCAGGCCGAGGGCATCCGGCTTTCACTCCTGGTTACGTCCGGCGTGATCGTCATCGGCCTCCTGTGTTTTTGGATGTCGAGCCGCACCATCCGCGCCGATCTGGCCCGCGCGCAGGCGGCGGCCTGACAAGCTAGGTAGTCGGCGAGGAGCGCATCGCTGCCAGCGTTGCGTCGACCTCTTCCATCTGCCGCAGCATGTCCACGTCCAATACGTACGTCTCGGCGATAAGATCACCGATGCGCTGCTTGCGCCTCGTAAACAACACAACGAGGCCGGCCAGCGTACCCCCGGCGAGTAGCGGATTTACTTCGATCAGTCGAAACAGGGTGCGCACCAACGCGCGTCCAAATCCCGGCGGACGGCCATGCCTGTCCACCACCTTCAACCCTGCGATCACCTTGCCTATCGATTGCCCCCAAAAACCTTCAGTGACGGGAAAGTAGAGAACACCGAGCACGGCAAGCGGGATGACGAAATAAGTCGCAGGCACGGCGCTGAGCGCCGGCACAAGGGCCAGCGCGAAAAACGGCCCGCAGACCAGAATGGCGAGCGCGATCAAATCGAGCCAAGCGCCCGCCCAACGCCGGAGCACAAGGCCAAGAGCGCCCGCATCCTCGGCGGCCTTCTGGACCGCGGTCTTTCGTTCCCCAAGCATGCAGAACTTCCCCCCGTGGCACGAAGGGTAGCAGCGAATACGTGATGATCCAGGGGCGTTTACGCCGGTTGACGGGCGGGTCTTCCCGCCGCATCAACCGCCCATGATTCCGCGTTATGCACGTCCCGAAATGGTGGCCATTTGGGAGCCCGAGAGCCGCTACGGCATCTGGCTCGAGATTGAAACGCTCGCCATGGAGGCGATGGCGGAGTTCGGCACGATTCCGAAATCCGCCGCCGAAGCCTATCGCGCCAAAGGCAAGTTCGACGTCGCCCGCATCGACGAGATCGAGCGCGAGGTGAAGCACGACGTCATCGCCTTTCTCACCAGCGTCGCCGAACATGTCGGCCCAGAGAGCCGCTTCGCGCACCAAGGCATGACCTCGAGCGACGTGCTCGACACCTGCCTCGCCGTGCAACTCGTGCGCGCCTCCGACCTCCTCATCGCCGGCTGCGAGCGAGTCATGGCGGCGCTGAAAAAGCGCGCCTTCGAACACAAACTCACACCGACCATCGGCCGCAGCCACGGCATCCACGCCGAGCCCACCACGTTCGGCTTAAAGCTCGCCGGCCACTACGCCGAGTTCGCGCGCAATCGTGAGCGCTTGCATATGGCGCGCTTCGAGATCGCCACCTGCGCCATCTCCGGCGCCGTCGGCACCTTCGCGCAGATCGATCCCCGCGTTGAAGCTTATGTTGCGGAGAAACTCGGCCTCGTCGTCGAACCGGTGTCGACGCAAGTCATCCCGCGCGATCGCCACGCCGCGTTCTTCGCAGCGCTCGGCGTCGTCGCTGCAGGCGTCGAGCGCCTCGCCACCGAAGTGCGCCACCTGCAACGCACGGAAGTGTTGGAAGCCGAAGAGTTCTTCGAGCCTGGCCAGAAGGGCTCCTCAGCCATGCCGCACAAGCGCAACCCTGTGCTCACCGAAAATCTCTGCGGCCTCGCCCGCCTCGTCCGCAGCGCGGTGACGCCAGCGATGGAAAACGTCGCCCTCTGGCACGAGCGCGACATCAGCCATTCCTCAGTCGAACGCGGCATCGGCCCGGACGCCACCATCCATCTCGATTTCGCGCTCCACCGCATGGCGGGCGTCATCGAAAAGCTCGTCGTCTATCCGGAAAACATGGCGCGCAATTTGGCGCTGCTCGGCGGCCTGCATAATTCGCAGCGCGTCATGCTGGCGCTGACGCAAGCCGGCGTCAGCCGCGAGGACGCCTATCGCCTAGTGCAACGCAGCGCGATGCAAGTCTGGCAAAGCCCGCCGCCACGCGCAGAGACCGCGCTCATCGACAAGCTCAAAGCGGATCCCGAAGTCACCGCCAAACTCGACGCCAAAGCCCTCGACGCCTGCTTCACCGACGCCCACCACTTCGCTCGCGTCGATGACATCTTCAAACGCGTGTTCGGCCCGGCCTAGCTCGCGCGGCTCTCTTCCACTTTCCGCGTCACCACTTCCGCCAGCATCTGCATCTCCGCCAGGGAGCGCTGCATGCGCTCCGCGTGCCGCCGGCGCCGTTCGCTCGCCCGCGCATCATCGCGGCGCATGGCGCTTTCGTAACGCTCGCGTTCAACTACAAAGCGCGCCGCCGTCTGTTGCAGCTCGACCAGTTCGGGACACGCCACATCCGCCGCGCGCCGTAAATCGCGCATCGAAGGCCAGTGCGCAAACGTCATCTGCCGCGCCAAGCCGCGCGCTGGTCCATGCAAATCGGAAACTTCAACGAAGCCCGCCGCAACACCGATCATCACCGAAACTTCGACACTCGAAAGCGAATCCGGCGCATCGCCGAATGCACTCGCATCTGGCCACACCTCGCCCGCCTCAGCCATCGCGGCACCATAGGCGCGCACAGCGCCGCGCAGCATCGCCCGACCTTGGGCGGTGCACACATCGCCCGGCGCACGCCCGGCTGCGAAGAGCTCCAACACTTCACTGGCTTGCGTTGCCGGCATCGTCACCGGCGCCGGCGCACAGGCGCTCGCAGCGAACGCGGCCGCCAGGATCCATATCCGCAGCATGAAAAACACCCTACCCACGCTGAGTTTGGCGCAGCGTCGTGGACGAAGCGTTCATCGAAAAGCTAAACGGCGATTAACGCTACATCGTACGCCGCGCGCGCCACAGAAGCGCCGCCAGCACGCCCTTGACGCGTGGCAGAAGGAGCAAGGCCGACAACACGGCCAACGCCAGAGTGGGCGCCAGCATCAGCTCCGCATCGAGGCCGGAATTCAACACCAGCACCAATGTAATCGGCATGACGATGAGCCCCATAAGCATCACCGTCACGTACGGCGCTACATCAGCCGTCTCCATGCCGGCGAAACTGGCGCCGCAGCGCGGGCACGCAGGGCTAAGCTTGAGATAGGCGCGAAACAGCGTTCGCGCGCCGCACTGGGGGCAGCATAGCCGCGCCCCGCGCCAGAATGTCCGCGCGACGGACGCCCGCCGCGCGGCGTCGCTCAAGTCCCGGCTTTCACCGAGATGCGCGCTTCAGCGAGGGCTTCTTCCATCTTCGCGCGGATCTGGTGGTCCGACAGCTGGACGGCCTGCTGGTCCAGGTCCGCCCGGATCTTCCGGAACAAATCCTCGGTCCCAGCCTCTTCCAGGTCAGCGACCACGACAGATTTGGCATATTGGTCGGCGGCGTCGCCATCGAGGCCCATTAGGCCGGCGGCCCAAAGGCCGACCAACTTGGCCCGGCGGGCCTGCGCCTTGAACTCAAGATCTTGATCTAATTGGAATTTAGTCTCTTGGCCGCGTTGCCGATCGTCGAAACTCATGCCTTTCAGGCCTCCGTCGCTATAGCGATTGAATAGGGGCGCGCCCGCCTGCAATCAACCGCAAGCGGGCGCCTGTCCTTCCGCCTGCGCCAATTGGCGCCCCGCCTCATCTCCCCTAAGTTATTTCCACGTGGGGCGGCGATTCCGCCCCGCTTGTACGATTATGCGGCCACCAGCCGCCGCCCCTCGAGGAGGGCTCATGTCACGCCGCAAGAAGATCTACGAAGGCAAGGCCAAGATTCTTTACGAAGGTCCTGAGCCGGGCACGATCATTCAATACTTCAAGGACGACGCCACTGCGTTCAATGCGCAGAAGAAAGCGATCCTTGAAGGCAAGGGCGTGATCAACAACCAGATCTCCGGGTTCATCATGCAGAACCTGAACGCGATCGGCGTGCCCACGCACTACATCAAGACGATGAACATGCGCGAACAGCTCGTGCGTGAAGTCGAGATCATCCCGCTCGAAGTCGTCTGCCGCAACGTCGCCGCCGGCTCGCTCTCGACGCGCCTTGGCATCGAAGAAGGCACGCCGCTGCCGCGCTCGATCATCGAGTTTTACTACAAGAAAGATGAGCTTGGCGATCCGATGGTCGCCGAAGAACACATCACCGCGTTCAATTGGGCGAGCACGCAGGAGATCGATGATCTGATGGCGCTGACGCTGCGCGTGAACGATTATCTCTTCGGCATGTTCGGCGCCGTCGGCATCAAGCTGGTCGATTTCAAACTCGAGTTTGGCCGCCTCTACGAAGGCGACATGGTCCGCACTGTCATCGCTGACGAAATCAGCCCCGACAGCGCCCGGCTCTGGGACGTCCAGACCAACGAGAAGATGGACAAGGACCGCTTCCGCCGCGATCTCGGCAACGTCACCGAGGCGTACGTGGAAGTCGCGCGCCGCCTCGGCATCGTGAAGCAAGCCGGCATCAGCGAAGTCGCCGGTTAATCGGAGCATTTATGAAAGCGATCGTAACTGTCGGCCTGAAGCCAGGCGTGCTGGATGTGCAGGGCAAGGCCGTTGCAGGCGCGCTGAAAGATCTCGGTTTCGGCGGCGTGCAGGATGCGCGCGTCGGCAAGCGCATCGAGATCGAACTTGAAGGCACTGACCGCGCCGCCGCCGAAGCGCAGGTCAAAGAGATGTGCGAAAAGCTCCTCGCCAACACCGTCATCGAAAGCTACCGCGTCGAGATTACGGGCTGAGCCGATGGCGGCTTGGTTCAAACCAAAGCGCTACGGCCTCGGCGCCTCGCCTTCCTCGTGGCAAGGCTGGGCGCTCACTATCGCCTACGTCATCGCCATTGCAGCAGCCGGCATGACCCTCATGCCCAACGACGCAGGCGAGCCACGCCTCCTGCCGTTTCTCACCATCACCGTAGTGCTGACGATCCTCTTCGTCGGCATCGCTTGGCGCACCACTGAGGGCGGCTGGCATTGGCGCTGGGGTGAGAAGGACTAAAACCTCCGGCGCCGATCGCGGTGTTCTGCGATCATCGATACGCCGGCGATCAGCACTAGGCAGATCACACCGACGCCAAAGGCGATCAGCCCGATCATCATTCATTAAATGTGGGGACTTAGCCCCCTAACGAAAAGGCCGACGCTGCCAAATCGCAGCGCCCGCCTTCCGATTTTTATGGGCCGATTTTACGGACGCGCCGTCGTGCCCAGGGGCCGCGACAGCACTTCATCGATATCGACGCCAACTTCCTGGTGGCCAGCGAACGCCGTCCCAGTTTGGCGCTCACGCACCCGCGTCGCCAGCGCTTCGTACGCGCCATCGCTCATGGCGACATAGCCAACTTCGCGCGCCAACCGCCCGGCATTCTCGACATAATACTGCGCAAAGCGCTGCACTTGCGGACGCTGCAGCGCATCGGCGTTGATGTAGATAAAGATCGGCCGCGCCAGCGGATAGGAGCCATCGGCGATCGTCTCCGGGCTCGGCGTCACGCCGTTGATCGACAGCGCCGCCAGCCGTTCGCGATTTTGCTCAAAATACGCGTAGCCAAAATAGCCGATCGCACTGGGATTGCCGAGCACGCCCTGAACCGTGACGTTGTCGTCCTCAGTCGGCGTGTAATCGGTGCGGGACGCCTTGGCCGTGCCGACAACCGCTTCCGTGAAAAAGTCGAACGTGCCCGACGCCGTGCCGGCCCCGAACAACAGCAACGGCTGATCCGGCCAGCTCGGATTCACTTGCCGCCAATTGGTGATCTGGCGCTCCGCCGCCGGCTCCCACATCCGCCGCAATTGTTCGATCGTCACAGCGCGCACGCTGTTGGCTGGATTGACGACAACCGTGAGGCCATCGAAAGCGATCGGCAATTCGATGTAATTCACGCCCGCCGCCGCGCACGCTTCCATCTCCGTCGCCAGGATCGGACGCGATGCGCCCTGTACTTGCGTCTCGCCGCGGCAGAATTTGCGGAAGCCGCCGCCCGTGCCGCTTTCGCCGACGGTCACGCGCGCGCCGCCGCGTTGCGTCGTCGAGAAGCCTTCAGCCACCGCTTCCGACAGCGGAAACACCGTCGACGAGCCGTCGATCTGGATCGATTCCGAAGTCGAGCCTGCGCCCTGCTGCTCGACGTTATTTCCACATGCCGCGAGCGCGAACGCCGCCGTGGCCGCGAGCGCCACGCGCCGCAATGCCTGGGTCATCATCATCTCGAATCCTTCATTTGTTACGCAGGCGGGCTTTGCCAAAGTTTTATGACACTAATGTCTCAATCGCCGCCGCCATCGCCGCCGCCGCCATCGGAACCGGCGTCTGAATCCGAGTCCGCCCGGCTGCGCCCGCCGCCGTCCGCGACGAACGGCGCAGCGCCGGCGTCACCGCCGTCTCGGGCCCGCTTCCGCGCCTCCGGCGGCTGGTTGATCCGATACAGCAGCCAAGCCAGCCAGACGGTCGCCAGGACCGAGAGCAGCACTGCGACAATCACCCAATTTCCCATGCCCCACGCCTATAGCCGCCAAAATCCGCTGTGGCGACCTGCCGCGAGACGCGCCTCGCCCTTTGAATCTCCGCCGACGCACCTTATTGAGGGCCCATGAAATCAGCCGTGATTGTCTTCCCCGGGTCCAATTGCGACCGTGACGCCGCACGCGCCCTGGAGCGCCTCACCGGCAAGCCCGCCGCCATGGTCTGGCACAAGGACACGGCGCTGCCTGAGGGCACCGACCTTGTCGTGCTCCCGGGCGGCTTTTCCTACGGCGATTACCTCCGCGCCGGCGCGATGGCAGCCAAGAGCCCGATCGTCCGTGACGTTATCGCCCACGCCGAGCGCGGCGGCCTGGTGCTCGGCATCTGCAACGGCTTCCAGGTTCTGACCGAAACACGCCTCCTGCCTGGCGCACTCGCCCGCAACGCCGGCCTGAAGTTCGCCTGCAAAGAAGTGCCGCTGGCGATCGCCAATGCCAACACGTCTTTCACCAGCGCCTATCGCGATACCCGCGAAACCGAAATCCCGATCGCCCACGGCGACGGCCGCTTCGTCGCCGATGAAGACGTGCTCGATCGCATCGAGGGCGAAGGCCAAGTCGTCTTCCGTTATCTCGCCAACCCCAACGGCTCGGCGCGTGACATCGCCGGCATCGTCAACGCGCGCGGCAACGTCATGGGCATGATGCCTCACCCGGAACGCGCCTCCGATCCCGTGCTCGGTCGCACCGGCGGCGCCGCTGTCTTCCAAAGCCTCATGGAAGCAGCATGAGCGCGAAAAAACAGTCCGCTGCGCCCGGCTCCGATTTCGACGCCGAAGTCGACGGCGCCCGCAAACGCCTCGAAGCCGCGATGAACGAAGAGACCGGCTTCGACGACCTCGCCGCGCTACAAGCGCTGGCGCCGATCCTGTCGGAAAAAATCTCCTCGCGTCGTCTCGCCTTCACATTGGCTGACGACGACGAAGAAGAAACCCAGATCGCCGTCATCCACGTCCAAACCGACGAAGAACTCGGCTTCATCTTCGCCGAGGATGGCGAGTACGTCTTCGAGTCAAACCTCGAAGCCTATTTCGACGATTTCGTCGACGACGATCCCGAACGCTTCGTCGAACGCCTCTACGAAACCCTCCGCGCCGATCTGCCGAAATACGAAGTCGAAAATAAGGGCTAGCGGCCTCCGATGCCCATGGCCCCATTCGGCCATTGCTGCGCCGGCTTTAGAGTCCTGAGACGACCTTTAAAACTGGCGCGCGCCCTCACGCAATCATCGTTGACGCCCCCAAGAACGTGGGAGTGCGGAGCGCTGGCTCCCCGATAGTGTCGGAGCGGTGAGACAGGATGCGCGTATAATCAAGCCAAGGGCGTGGGTGGCGTTGTTAAGTGTTGTGGGCGTGGTCGGCGGCGGCTGGGCGATGCTCCAGTTGCCCAATCCGTTCGCAACCGCCGCCCACAATGCGCGCTTGCTCCAAGTGCTAATGACCGCTTGGTTGCTCGCTGCCGCGTTTGCGGGCGCGGCCGCTTTTCTTTTGCTTGCTTGGCGAACTTATCGTTTGACGCCCCAAAACTTTGAGGTGCGTGGGTTGTTCGGCGGGAAGACATTTGTCTGGCGTGATGTGCTTTCCATCACTCGCAAACCGCCTGCGGCGAACGCTCGCGTACTAGAACTCACATTTAAATCCGGCAAAGTGCGCTTGTTGCTAGCGCATTATGCGCATGACGACATCGCCGCCATCGAAACGCGCGCCAAGTCTGAGCGTGGCCCGCCCATTTCCTCTTGATGTCTATGCTGGGCGAACTCTCCGCTAGGACAGGCCGCGAGTGCTGGTGCTGCGCTTCAAGCCGAAGTTAGAGGTCCGCGTTGTAGGTTGGTTTTTTAGCGGTGCCGACTTTGCGGGCATGAGCGGCCGTCGTCTGCGAAAGCGCCGCTAGCGTCTCTCGCGCCTCAAATTACGAGGATACGCCCGCACCAATCCGACCGGCCGCGAGCGCGCCTAAACTGCGCGCCGCACATGACACACCGCCCACGCGCCGCCGCCCGTACTGCGCCTATCGAACTCTGGCGCATCGCCGAGGCATTGCTGCATATGTTGCACAACATTTTCGGCCCGCCCGAACACGTCGCCGCGCGACGCACGCTGGCGCCCAATCAGCACCGGCTCTTTCACGCCTGGATCACGGCCGCAGAAAACCTGATGCGCCGGCTGCTGCTGCTCGAAGCGCGCGCCTGCGTGCAAACAGCAACCCCATCGGCAGACCGCGCTGCGTCGCAGGCGCGAAGAACAAGCCCCGCCTTCGATCCGGAAAACCCCGATTCATGGCGCGTCAGCTTCGTCGCCCTTGCGCAACAGAGACGCCGCACCGCGCCGCGCCGGCGTACCCACGCGCCGTTTCCGTATTCGCGCCTCTACCTCACGCGCCCGCTCGCCGAGCGCATCGAAGCGCTCATCCGCGTCTTCAACGATCCAGCGCCCTATGCGCGGCGCCTGGCGCGTCGGCTCAACACCAAACCCAAACGCGCCGGCGAACTTACGGGGCACTGCCGCTACATGGCGCGCTTTCTCGATCCGGGCGACATCGCCGCCATCGACACCGCACTCGCCTGGCCGCCGCCGGCGCCCGACACCTCATAAGAAAAGGCCCCCGCTTGCGCGAGGGCCTTGAGGCTATGGAGTTCAACTCAGTTTAGCGGATCGTCGGAGCTTCGCTCTCGGCGCGCACGCTGGCGTCCTCTTCACGGAGCGCCGCGAGTACGCGTTGCATGCGCGGGTCAGAGAGCGCCGCATTGATACGGACCAAAGCTTCGATGCTGGCCGACGAGGCGCCGAACAGACCTTCAAGCGCCTCGAAGGGGTTTTCAGCGGCCGGGTAGAAGCGCAGCTGCACCTGATCGTTCTCGCCGATTTCCGCCAGCGCGCGTGCACGCTGCACCGCGAATTGGAAGCCGCCGATATGGTCGATCAGCCCGCGCTCCAGCGCTTGTTGACCCGTCCACACGCGCCCGCCAGCGACGGCGCGCACTTGCTCCGGAGTCATCTCGCGCCCTTCAGCGACGAGACCGATGAAGCCCGTATAGGCGCGGTCAATGAAGCCGGCGAATGCGGCGCGTTCAGCCGGATTGAACGGCCGCTCGCTGGTGAACATTTCCACCATCGGCGACCCGACAGTCAGCGTCTCGGTATTAGTCGACAGATAATGATCCATCGCCGGGCCGATGATCAGCTTGCCGCCAAGCACGCCGATCGAGCCGGTAATGGTGGCCGAGCTAGCTACGATCTCGTCTGCATAGGCGGCGACGTAATACCCGCCCGAAGCTGCGACATCGCCCATGGAGATCACAACGCGCTTGCCGCGTTCCTGCGCGGTGCGCAGCGCCGCCAGGATTTGGTCGGACGCCACAACCGAGCCGCCAGGGCTGTTCACCCGGAACACGATTGCTGCAACGTCTTCATCTTCCGAAGCTTCAAGCAGAGCTTCAGCGATGCGATCGCTGTTCATCATCGACGTGTCGGCGAAAAACCCATCTTCCGGAACGCCGGAGACAATGGCGCCTTCGCCTTGAATCACCGCAATGACTCTGCCGCGGTGGTTCACGGGCGCACGATAATCGGCGAAGTCGAGAATTTCCGCGCCTTCGGCCCGCGCCAGCGCGGCCCGTTCAGCTTCTTCCGGACGGCCGATCTGATCGACGAGGCCGAGTTCACGCGCACGTGCTGCGGTGAATGGCGTCGACTCGATCGCCGCGCGCGTCGCTGCGGGCGTGATGCCACGATCGGTCGCGATATTGGCGAGCATCGTGTCGTAGAGGCCGTTCATCAGCGACAGCATCGATTCACGGTGCTGCGGCGTGAACGTACGTTCCGTCATCGTGTGCGCGGCGGTTTTGTAATCTTCACGGCGTTCGAACTGCGCCTGCATGTGATAGCGCTGCAGCGTGCCAGCGTAGAACGTCGTCTCCGCCGAAAGGCCCATCGGCATAAATTCGCTGGCGTCCTGCAGCCAGACCTCGTCGCTGTCGGCGATCGCCATATAACCCGGCATGCCCATGCGGACGTTGTCGTTCTGCAAATGCGCCACGACGAACTTGCCGGAGGCGCGGAACGCGGCCAGCGCCGCGCGCAGCTCTTCAGCTTGCGCCGCCGCCATGCCCGACGTGTTGGCGCGGATGTAAATGCCCTTCACCGCATCATCGGTGCGGGCCGCGTCGATACGGGTCAGCACGTCGAGCAGCGCGTTACCGCCACCGAAGGCGGCGAACGGATTGGACGGGGTCTGGTCGGTCATTTCCTCGCGCAGGTCGAGCGCCAGAACCATTTGCCGCGGCTGGGGCGCCGGGGCCGAAGCCGCGCCGATCAGGCCGATCAACAAGAAGAAGCCGAGAAAGCAGAACAGCAAACTGCCGACCACTACCCCTGCCACCGTGATGAGAAATTGCTTCACGAGACCACTCCCAAACCGGACCGTCCACCGGGTTTATCGATAAATGATATGAACGGCGTCCGAAGGCAAGCTGCTTTTTATCGAAAAATGATAAACTTCCCGGCAGCGCCTCAGCCTCGGCTCAGCCGGCGCGGCGCAAGATATTGCTGCTACAAGCCATTTTCGTCTGCCAGAAAGGCAGGCAATACTGCGTCCCTGGAGAGGCCTATGCCGGAAGCCCGCAAACCAGGTTTCGCCAGTCAAGACTGGATACTGGAACAGCAAATGCGGGCCGAACTCGAGGCGGAAGCCTGGAAACGGCTGCGCCATGAAATGGCCGCGCCGCCCGCGCCGGTGGCGTTGCCGCCGCCCGCCAATGACGCGCCGGCCCCGACCAATTACCACCGCACCGGGAGCACCTTCCTCAAGGCCATAGTCCGCTTCGCACTGGCGGCCTTCGGGGCCTACCTAGCCTGGATCGCCGCCGTGGATTCTCAACTTGGCGAGGTCGAGGTCTGGTTTGCGGTTTCGGCGGGCTTTCTGGTGACGCTCTCTCTCAGCCTTCTCAGTCCCTTCCGTGGACTGGTCTATTTCCTGGCGGAGACGGCACGCTGGGTCATCGTCGTTGCGGCGGTGCTTGGCGGGCTCTGGTTCTTGTTGCAAGGACAGGGCTGAGCAGGGCTGCCCTACCTATGAATGCATTCATCGCGCGAACGCTCGAACGGCCTGAGCGCGCGCTCCTCTTTCTGATCGCCGCGCAGCTGGCGTTTTGGTCGCTCGCGCCGCTGCTTTCGCATTCGGCCCCGCCGCTCGACGTTGTCGATATCCAAGCCACCGGCCGCGAGTGGGTGGTCGCCACCTTCAAGCACCCGAACACGCCCGGCCTCGTGCTCGAAGCCGTGCGTTTTCTCACTGGCGCTGCGGGATGGCCTGCTTACGTCGTCTCGCAACTTTTCATTGTCGCGACCTTCGCCTGCGTCTACGCACTCGGCCGCGATCTTCTCGATCCCGGCCGCGCCTTCATCGGCACAGCGCTGCTCACCGGCGTCTATTTCTTTTCTTGGCCTAGCCCCGAGTTCAATCACAACGTCATGCAAATGCCATTCTGGGCGCTCGCCTGTTTGGCGCTCTGGAAGGCAAGCACAAACGGTCGCCTCGTTTGGTGGATCGTTCTTGGCGTCGCTGCGGGCCTTAGTCTTTGGGCAAAATATTCAAGCGCGATCCTGTTGCTGATCGCTGGCGTTTGGATGCTCTACGATCCGATTGCGCGAAAAAAAATCTTTACGCCCGGCCCGTGGATCACGGCGATCGTCTGCGCGCTCGTTTTTGCACCGCAACTCATCTGGCTCATCGACAACGACTTCCAGCCCTTCGCCTACGCCGCGCGCCGCGCAACGAGCGTCGATTTCACCGACACGCTCGGCTTCCTGCCAATCCAACTCGCGCATCATATTCCGATGTTCGTGCTGATGCTGTGCGCTGGTCTCTGGGGCAAACGCGCCGCCGAACCGCTTCAACCGCCCGACAAACGCGCGTTGCATTTCCTTCTACTTCTGGGCCTTGGCCCCGCGATCGTGCTCACTCTGATCGGCCTCGTAAGCGCCAGCGGTTTGCGCACCGCGTGGGGTGCGCCGATGTTCAATCTCTCCGGGCTGCTCGTTGTCGCACTGCTAACTTGCCGCATCGACGCACGCCGCCTCAAGGCGGTGTTCATGGGCGCCGGCGTGACAATCCTGTTCACGTCGACGCTTTATTTCGCGCACATGGCTTACGGCTATCAGCTCACCGGCAAGCCACTGCGCGGCAATTGGCCGGAAGCGCGCATCAATGCTGAACTCCAAGAACAATGGCGCGCCGCCACCAACAACGCGCCGCTACGCATCGTCGCCGGCGATATCTGGAGCACAGGCCTCATCGGCATGAGCCATCGCCCGCCGCCGCACGTGCTGGTGAACGCGGACTACGCGATTTCGCCTTGGGTCACGCCGCAAGACGTGGCGCGCGACGGCGCGCTGGTGGTGTGGAGCGGCAGCGAGCCCGCGGCTCTCGCAGGCTTCCTCGGTGATCGCCCGCGCAATCAGCTCGACTTCCTGCCCGAGCACGGCCGCCCCGACACGCAAGCCGTGACAGTGCATTATGTGATCATTCCCCCGGGTGAAATCACTTTGCCGCGCGAAACGCCCGGCGCTACGACTGCGCCGCCATGACAACAGCGGCTGACGAAATCGCGTATATCGGCGACGAACTGGAACTGTTTTCCGCCGCGCAAAACTGGAAGAGCTACTGGGCGTCGAAAGTGCGCCCGTATCTTGGCGCGCGCGTTCTCGACGTCGGCGCTGGCATTGGTGCCACAGTGCAGTTGCTCGACACCGATCCGCACCAGCACTGGACCGCGCTCGAACCCGATCCGCGCCTCGCCGAGCGCATGCGCGAACAGGGCATGCCGGCCAATTGCGAAATCAAAGTCGGCACGCTCGCCTCGCTCGAAGCCAAGCCAACTTTCGACACCATCCTCTACATCGACGTGCTCGAACACATCGAGGACGACAAAGCAGAAATGGCCCGCGCCGCTGGGCGCCTCCATTCGGGTGGCCGCATCATCGTGCTCGCGCCCGCTCACCAATATCTGTTCACGCCGTTCGATCGCGCCATCGGCCACTTCCGCCGTTACGACAAAACCTCGCTCGCAGCCGTGACGCCGCCCGGCCTCAGCATAGAGCGGCTCTTCCATCTCGACAGCGTCGGCATGCTCGCCAGCCTCGGCAACAAGCTCGTTCTGCGCTCAAGCTCGCCGAAGCCATCGCAGATTGCGCTCTGGGATAATCTGATGGTGCCATGCTCGCGCCTCGCCGATCCGCTGACCTGCTTCATGCTCGGGAAAACAGTAATCGGCGTTTGGCGTAAGGCTTAGCGCCGCGCCTGCAATGGCTGCACGGTATCGCTGCGCTCGATAGCGGACACATACTCAAGCGCCCGCTCACGAACGCGCGGCGGCGTATCGACCCGCCCCAAGCTTGAGACGATGAGCGTGATCATCGTGAAAAGCCCCGTCTGCACAAATAGCGTCAGCGCAAAACCGGTGACCACCGTGACCCAGCCCGGCGTCGCCGCGCCCAGCATTTTCGCGGTGAACGCCGCCACCACGACCAGCACAACCAGAGCCGCCATCGCCACCAGCGCCAGCGCCATCCGCGTCAGCACCAGATCGGCAAACACCATCACCGCGCGCATGCCGTGCAGCACCAGGCTCGGAAAATTCATCCGCGATTGGCCCGCATAGCGCGTGCCGCGATCCGTCGGCACATCGGCGCGCCGCAACCGCGCTTTCACCACCGCCGCCGCCACATGGATCGACGTCTCCTGCATGCCGGACATGCGCTCCAACGCCCGCGGCGTCAGCGCCATGAAGTTGCCGAAGCGCAGCACCTGGCCGGTCGCCAATTTGAAGAGGCGCTTATAGACCGCATAGAAGGCCTGGAACGTCAGCGCTTCGGAGCGCTTGGCCCGTTCCGCTACGGCCACGTCCACACCTTCAGCGCGCACGGCCGCGAGCAAGCGCGGAATGCTCTGCGGAGTATCCTCACCGTCAGAATCCATCACTACGCATGCGTCGATGTTCGCCAGCGCATAGGCGTGCGAGAGCCCGATCGAGATCGCCATCTGGTGGCCGACATTGCGCGCCAGCCGCAATATCTCCCCTGAGACGGCCGCGTCCTTGAACGCGGACACCTCAGGCGGCGCGCCAAGCGAGCCATCGTCCACAGCGATGATGTGAAACTCAACCCCAGCCTCGCGCTCAGCCTCGGCCAAGCGATTGCAGAGCTCCGAAAAGCTCTCGCGGTCCTCAAAGACTGGCATGACGATGGCCACGGTCATGAGAGAACCCTATTCAGCGGCGCCCTAAGCGTCGACCCCGGCGCTCGCCAAGCCATGTCGCTCACGACCATCAGGAATGCGGGAAAGAAGAGTGGTCGGAGTAGCAAGATTCGAACTTACGACCCCCACGTCCCGAACGTGGTGCTCTACCAGGCTGAGCTATACTCCGAGGAGGCGGGCTTATAGACCGGCCCAAACGGGGATGCAACGGAGTGCGGGAGGGCCCCAGCTGCCGTCAGTTCCCCGCGCCAGAGCGCCGCTGTTGCATCGCCGCCCGGGCGCCTCTAAGTACGCGCTTCGCCGGTTTTGGGGTGTCGCCAAGCGGTAAGGCAGCGGTTTTTGGTACCGCCATTCCTAGGTTCGAATCCTAGCACCCCAGCCAGCCCTCGCTGCGCGAAGGCCGGCCACAACCAGACCTTACGCAGCGCCAAGCCTTACGGGCTTCCCCGATTGCACGACGCTGTCTAAGAGCATCGCCCTCCAAGGCGTTTCAGAACGGAGCGATGATGCCGCGCAAGAGCTATATTCCTGGCGATTTCGATTTGCGGGTCGGCCGATCCAAGACTGGCCTTGGCCTCTACGCCGAAAGCGAAATCCCAAAGGGCGCGTGCGTCATCGAATATGTCGGCGTCGAGCTGACCAAAGAGCAAGAAGAGAAATCCAACTCGAAGTACCTGTTCGAGATCAACGCCCGCAAAACCATCGACGGCACGCCGCGCTGGAACAAGGCGCGCTACATCAATCACTCATGCCGCGCCAATTGCGAGCCGAATATCCACAAGGCCCGCGTGTTCATTCACGCCAAGCGCAAGATCAAGCCTGGCGAAGAACTGAACTACGACTACGGCAAGGCCTATTTCACCGAGTACCTGAAAGACATCTGCGCTTGTCCGAAGTGCGAAGAAAAGCGCGCCGCGGCGAAAGCCGGCAAGAAGCCGACCGCCACTAAGGTCGCCAAGAACAAGGCCAAAGCTGCGAAGAAAAAGAAGGCTGCAAAGAGCAAGAGCGCCAGCGCCGCGAAGCGGTAGATTAGAGACGCTTTACGTTAGCGCCTTCGCTGGTTCCAATAATGACGGTTTGCGCGAGACCGAGAAAGAGCCCGTGCTCTACGACGCCGGCGATGCTTTTCAGCGCGGCGCCAAGCGCATCGGCATCGGGGATGCGCAAAGCGTGCGCATCCAAAATGTAGTTGCCGCCATCGGTAATAACGGGCTCGTTCGACTTACCCGCAATGCGCAACGCCACTTCGTCGCCAGAGCACCCCGTCGCCCGCAACGCGTCCTGAATGCGCGCCTGCGTGAGTGAAAAGCCAAAGCGCGTGACTTCGACCGGCAGCGGAAACGCGCCGAGCGTTTCCACCCACTTCGAACTATCGGCGATCACCACCATCTGCTTTGACGCGGCAGCCACGATCTTCTCGCGCAGCAGCGCGCCGCCGCCGCCCTTGATCAGCCGAAACTGCGGATCGACTTCATCGGCGCCATCGACATCAACGTCGATCGCCGTGACCTGCGAGATCCCGAGCAGTGGCACGCCGTGCTGCTCGGCCAAATTGCGCGTCGCTTCCGACGTGGGCACGCCTTTGACTTTAAGGCCTTGCTTCACCCGCTCACCCAATTGACGCACGAAATGGGCCGAGGTTGAGCCGGTGCCGAGGCCGACGATCATGCCGTCTTCGATAAAATCGAGCGCGGCGATAGCGGCGTTCAACTTGGGATCGTTGCTCATGCCGGTTTGTCCTTGCGCTTCTTGGCGCGGTTCTTATCCGCCCAGCCCTCGATGTTCGCCTGCCGCGCGCGCGCAACGCCAAGCGCGCCCTCCGGCACATCCTTGGTGATCACGCTGCCGGTGCCCGTATAGGCGCCCTTGCCGATCGTGACCGGCGCAACCAGCGCTGTGTCAGAACCGATGAAAGCATCTTCGCCAATCGTGGTGCGATATTTGTCGAAGCCGTCGTAATTGCAGGTGATCGTGCCGCAGCCCAGATTGGCGCGCGCGCCGATATCGGCGTCTCCGACATAGGTGAGGTGGCTCGCCTGCGCCTTCTCTCCGAACGTCGAGTTCTTGATCTCGACGAAATTGCCGATCTTCACCTTCGGCCCAAGTTTCGTCCCTGGGCGCAGACGCGCAGACGGGCCGACATTGGCGCCCTCGCCGATCTCTGCGCCTTCGATGTGACAGAACGCCTTGATGCGCGCACCCTTCGCGATTTTCACGCCTTTGCCGAAGAACACGTTCGGCTCGATCACAACGTCAGCCGCGATTTGGGTATCGTGCGAGAAATAAACGGTCGCCGGATCGATTAGCGTGGCGCCTGCTTCCATGGCGGCGATGCGCATGCGCTGCTGAAAACCGGCTTCCGCCGCCGCGAGTTCAACTTTGGAATTTACACCTAGCGTATCCGCCTCAACGCCGATCACGACATTGGTCTGTTCACCTGCAGCGCGCCCCAGAGCGACCACGTCGGTGAGATAATATTCGCCCTTCGCGTTCTCGTTCCTCACTTGCGCCAGCAGCTTGAACAAGGTCCGCGCATCGGCGCACAGCACACCCGAATTGCAGAGCTTCACCGCGCGTTCCTGCGCCGTCGCATCCTTGTGTTCGACGATGCGTTCAACGCTACCGTCCGCGGCCAAGAGCAGGCGCCCGTACCCAGTCGGATCGCGCGCCTCAAAGCCAAGGACCACAAGCCCGCCTTTTTCGGCGCGCAGCGCAAACATCGCTTCGATGCGCTCGACCGGTACGAACGGCGCATCGCCATAGAGGATCACGATATCGCCGTCGAAGCCCGCCATCGCTTGTTCAGCCGCGCGCACCGCATGCGCAGTGCCCAGCGGCGGGTCCTGGATCACCGGGGCATTTGGCCCAAGCGCTTTGGCGACGTGCTCGCCTACGACTGGAGAATGCGCGCCCGTTACGATGATGGTCCGCGCAGCGCCGGTGTCGGCCGCGGCCGCAATCGCCCAATCCAACATCGCGCGGCCGCCCACTTCATGCAGCACTTTCGGCAATGCCGATTTCATCCGGGTGCCTTGGCCGGCGGCTAGAATGATTGCTGCTCGTGCACGGCTCATATGTTGAAGCGCCTGTTGTCCGAATCCTGGGTAAGTTCTAGCCCATGGCAGGCTAGAGGGGCATCCCATGACCAGCGGCGAACTCGCCGACGCCACCATTGTTTTCGACCTCGACGGAACGCTCGTCGACACCGCGCCGGACCTGGTCCGTGCGCTCAACGAAACGATGGCGATCGAGGGCCTGCCGCGCGTGAAACTAGACGCTGTGCGATCCATGGTCGGACAAGGCGCCCGGGTATTGATCGAGCGAGCTGCGGCCCGGGCCGGGGTGAACTTTCGCGATGAGAAACTCGACCAGCTGACCGAGGCGTTCGTGGAATTCTATCGCGCCGACATCGCCCGCGAGTCGCGCCCATTCCCCGGCGTTGAGGACACTTTGGCCGGCCTCGCCGCGATGGGCGCCAAACTGGCCGTGTGCACTAACAAGCGCACCGAGCTTTCGCTTCAGCTGCTGACAGCGCTCAACCTCACCGACTGGTTTGCCGCCATCGTCGGCGCTGACGCCGTGACGCAAAGAAAGCCGCACGCCGATCACTACCGCGCGGCGGTAGCGCGCGCGGGCGGGACGATCCGGCGTTCGGTCATGATCGGGGATACAGTCGCGGACGTGGCGACTGCGCGCGGCGCGGGCGCACCAGTGGCGGTTGTCGCATTCGGATATTGTGACGTCGGCGCCGAGAAACTCGGCGCCGACGTTGTTCTCAATAGCTTTTCAGAAGTAGCGCCAGCTTGCCGGCGCCTTTTGGCGATCCGCCCTTAATCGCAGCTCTTATGCGATCTCTAGGGGACCCCGCGTCGCTGGCGTCGTCCGCTGTTCGCGCTCGTTCGTGCTCGCACGCTTCGTCGGGAAACCATTGACCATGTCGCTACGGACATCCGTCCGTGCAGAGCGCATCGCAGCAACGAAACCCGCCTCAATCAGCTTGATGTCGACTTGATAGCCGCGATCGCGCCAATATTCCTCGATCCGCTGCTTTAGGCGGCGCGCGCCGTCAGTATTGCAGAAATCGTGATCCATTACGCTCCACCACCTACATTTCTATCGGCGCCGGGCTGGCTCAAGGCCCCGTCCGTACACGCGGGATTTCGCTCCCACGCCTTAGCGTCAGCCCCCTGATCGCTTCGCAGCGAAGGCATATTCATCACCAAGCGAGGCGTGGATGTGGCGAGCGGGACAAGATCGTAAAAGACGAAATCACGAACAGCTGATCGCGGTTTCGCGATTTCAGCAATTTCGTGCCTCACATCGCGTGGATGCCGGCATCGACCGCAACGAAAGCCCACAGACCGGCGCAACATTCGCGCTTTCGAGGAACCCGGCGACGTTCGACTAGGCCGTAAGTGACCGGTAACGCACTACGCGATTTTTACGAGGCGCGGACTTCTCGGGGCGCCTTCGAGGATTTCGGCTTAACGCGCTGCTTCAGGCGGCGGCGGAATTCGCGAACGGCGCGCGATCTCCTAAAATCGCTGTAGATCCGGTCCAGCGTGGCAGGCGCCGCGCTGAGCTCCACGCGCACGGCAAGTTCCGCGCCGGGCGCGCCGCACTTTTGGATGGTCACCGTCTGGCGCAAAGCCTGCGGCGCCGAGGCCAACACCGCTTCCACCGATGTCTGCACCACGAGGTTCTGGGCGCTATCACCCAGGTTGAGCCCAAGTTCAAAACGCGAGCGTTGTGGTTTCAGCTGGTACAAGCGCTGGTAGGCGCCGATAGCAGCATCGGCGATGCCTGGCGTCATCAGGGCGTTTCCGATCCGCTGCGGATCGTTGAACATCGCAAGCGGGCCGCCCGCCTCGCCCTTTGGCAAAGCGCGGGTGACAAGCGTTGGCCCTAAACCCCAAAGCAGGGTCATGTCGGCCCGCGCCGTCGAGGCGGCGGTGTCGATAATGATATTGGTTCTGGCCGGCGCGAACCGCAGCGCGAGCAACAGCACGACGATTACGCCGACGGCGACGGCGCCCCAGACAAGCATGCTATCCCCTTTGCCAAACCCGATCGGCCACCCTCTTAGGCCGGCCCCGCGCCCACGTCTGCTTGCGTCCCCAACCAGCCGAAGAACGTCGCAAGGCTCTCACGTTGCGCAGGCGGCATATACTCGAAATTGCGCCCGCGATCGATGATTTCCCAAAAATCCTTGCTCTCAACGTTCTCTAACTGACGGCGGATCTTCGACAAACGCTCCTGCGGCTCATCGTGCATATCGTCGGCGATGGCGCGGGCCCGATCCAACTGGTTGGTGGAGATATAGAAGGCGGCCAACTTCACCTGGGCTTTGCGGACGCCCATGAGCGCCTTTTCCTGCCCGCGCACAAAAGGCGGACGATCGAGTTCGAGAAATTCGGCGAGAATGTCCCGCTCAACCGGCGATGCGACCTCATTTGCGATCTGCGCCAGCGCCGATGAATCGTAGGCCACGGTCTCGGTGATGAAGCTTAGGTCCATCTCGAAACCGATGAGCCCGTAATACTTCATGTGGCGCACGCCCTCGAGCGCGGCCTTGTGCTGGCCCTTCTGCAACATCGACTCGACCAGCTTCCGGTACTGATTGAGCACGTTGTAAGCCGTGCGCACATCGCGCGCGTTCAGCGTCGAGCGCAGATACGAATTCATGAACCGATAGACGAGGCCGATCAGCTCTTGATCATCCGCATCGGCGGCGGCTTCGCCGATGTATCGCGTATCGATTGCTATCACGTAGGTGATGTCGCGCATCGAGCCGAGCGCTTCATTGTAGATGCTCAGATATTGGCGCATCACCTTCCATTCGATCCAGGTGCGGCGCAGTTCGAGATCGTGAAGCGACTCCGCGTCCATCGCGACGAAGTCTGGATTCTGTCGGATCTCGGGGCCGATCGAGTACCAGGTCTTACTCGCCTGCGGCTTCAGCTTCACATAATCGATCGCGAAATCCTTTAACGCGTCGACGGCGGCGCTCGCGATAATCTTGTCCTTCCCAGAGATCGAATTGTTGGCGATGTCGGTGAGTTCTTCGAGCGCGAAGAGCGTTTTCGCCTGCGCCTCGAAACATTTGCCTTGATCGTCTTCTTTTGCGCCATCTTCGGCACGCTTGATCGCGTCCTGGCGAATGTGCGCGATCAGAGTCCGCGGCTCCAGAAACCAAAACACATAGCCGAAATACGGCATCGTGATGATGAGCCCGCCCATGGTCATACAGAGCAGCACCAACAGCGTGATGCGCGGCACGTAGTCGCTGTGGCTGGCGGCAGACAACCAAACGCTCGCCACGCAGGTCACGACGTAATAGGCGGCGACATAAATGTTCAGCCGGTCGCGCAAGAACATGCGGGCGACGCCAGTGTACCGCTCGGCCGACAATTGCACGATAATGCTGACGACGGTGATGACGATACCGAACACCGCGGCGTTAACGCCGACGAGTGTCGAGATTGAATCCGTTGAGGGATCAAAACTGAAATAGCGCGCGAGCGGACCGCCGGACTCCGGTACTTCGCTCGGCAGCAAATAATAATCGGCGATATAGAAGGCCCAGAAAACGACAAGCGCGCCCCAGGCCAGCACCGCTGCTTGCAGCGCGAACCTTTGGTACGTTTCGCTGAAGCGGTTGGTCATACGCGTCCCACGCCACGGAATCCACGTGGCCCGATGGACTGGCGTGGGCGGCGGAAATCCACCGCCCACGTTTAAGTCAGATGCTCTCGAGACGCGACGTTACGATGCCGGCGATAATCACCGCCGCATAGCAAGCAAACATCAGCGCAGCGAATTGCGGGCCGAGCGATGCGTCAAGGTTCGGAAAGACGAACTGGAAGCTGTTGATCGTGTAGATGCCGATCAGCAGACCGGGCACCGCCATGATTGACGCCGCTTCCGAACGGTCCGTCGGCGCGACGTTCAAAATCTTGAGAAACGCAAACGTCACAACCAGCAACACCGCCGGCAGGATCATAAACATCCAAGAGATGCCATCGCTGCCCGAGGTGAAAACCTGCTCACCCATAAAACGGAACCCAAGCGCAATCGCGATCCAAAGCAAAAAGCCTACAAGCAACCACCGCACGATCATGTCGAACTCTCCCCTACGACCCGACCGAACCGGGTAGCGTTTGATAATATTACATTTGTCTCATGCGGGCGGCAATCTGCGCCGATCCCTGATCCGCGCACGAAACGTGCGCAACCCAATCACCTGAGCCGGGAAAACGGCGCGAGATGAGGCCAGAACCCCGATCACTTTTTGACGCCGATTGGACGCGGAAAACCCCATGTTTTCCGCGTTCTGAGCGTGACCGCAGTCACTCGAAAAACCACGGAGCGTTCCCTAAGGCCAAGAAAGCATTGACGGGCGGTAATTATTGGCAGCACGTTTCGCCCGCGTGGAGGAGACCCTGAAATGAGCGATGAATCGCTTTCGAAGAACGCCAAGGTGGGCATCGCCGCCATGGGCGGGATTACACTCGTGGCGGTTGCAGCTTTGGCCGTAGGCACCGTGTTGCCGCCGCTCAGCAATCAAAGCGGCGGCACGATCGCACCGGCGGAGCGCTACCGTTCGGCGCAAGTCTCCGACGCAGATGTCACCCTTGGCGACGACGCCGTGCCGCTTCTTATGCAGACGGACGCGTTCGAGCTGATGATCAACGATCCGTCGTTCCGGGCCCTTGCCTCGGATGCTGGCTTCGCAGCTCTCGCGCAGAACCCGCAAGCGCTTCTCGCCATGGCGCAGGACGCGCAGGCGTTCTCAGCTCTCGCGCGTGACCCGCAAGCCTTCTCAGCGCTCGCTCGCGCCGCAAACGCCGGCGCGGCCCAATCGATGGATGCGCAAGCCGCCAATGCGGAAGCGTTCGCCGCGATGGCACGTCACGCCAACGCCTTCGAAGCGATGGCGCGCCAGCCTCAAGCCTTCGCCGCGATGGCCCGCCACCCTCAAGCCTTCGCGGCGTTGGCCCGCCACCCGCAAGCGTTCGCGGCAATGGCGCGCAACCCGCAGGCCTTCGCCGCCTTTGCCCGCAACGGCAATTTCGCCGCCGCCGCACGCAACCCGCAAGCCACCACGGCGATGGCGCGAGACGCGCAAGCCTTCCAAGCCTTGGCCGGTGACGCGCAAGCGATGAGCGCACTCGCTGCCGACGCGCAGGCGTTCCAGGCTTTGGCTGCCGATGCACAAGCCTTCCAAGCGCTCGCGCGTGACGCACAAGCGTTTAACGCGCTCGCTTCAAACGCTGCTGCTTTCGATGCGATGGCGCGCAACGCCGAAGCGTTCCAAGCACTGGCCCGCGACGCACAGGGCCTCAGCGCCATGGCGCGCAGCGCGCAAGCGTTCGACGCCCAAGCCCGGTTGGCCCAAGCGCTCGACGCTCAAGCGGTCGCCGCTTTCGGGGCTAATGCGCAAGCCTTCTCGGCAATGGCGCGTGAGCCGCAAGCGTTCGCGGCCATGGCTCGCCACCCGCAAGCGTTCGAAGCACTCGCCCGCCACCCGCAAGCGTTTGCGGCCATGGCGCGCAACCCGCAGGCGTTCGCCGCCTTCGCGCGTGACGCCAACTTCGCGGCAGCCGCCCGCAACCCGCAGGCTAATGTGGCGATGGCGCGCGACGCACAGGCGTTCCAAGCGCTGGGCCGCGATGCGCAAGCGATGCGCGTGCTCGCTGCCGACGCGCAGGCGTTCCAGGCGCTGGCTTCCAACGCCCAAGCCTTCCAAGCACTCGCCCGGGATGCGCAGGCGTTTAACGCGCTCGCCTCGAATGCACAGGCGTTCCAGGCGCTCGCCCGCAACGCCCAGGCCTTCCAAGCTCTGTCGCGCGACGCCCAGGGCCTAGCCGCCATGGCTCGTAACGCGCAGGCGTTCCAGGCACAGGCTGCTGCGGCGCGCTCGGCGCAAGGCATCAACGCGCAGGCGTTCCAGCTGATGGCGCGTCACCCGCAGGCCTTCGCCGCCATGGCGCAGAACCCGCAAGCGTTCGAGGCCCTGGCCCGCAACCCGCAAGCGATGCAGGCGCTCGCCTCCAACGCTCAAGCGTTCACGGCGCTGGCCCGCAACCCGGCGTTCGCAGCGCTGGCGCGTGAGCCCGCGTTTGCGGCGATGGCACGAGACGCGAGCTTCGCAAGCGCGCTACGGGCGAATTGATACGGCGCGGCGCATCGCTTTAAGCGATGCGCCGCTTCGTCCGCCCGAAGCCGTGTTAGGCAAGGAGCGTGGATATCCGCGGGGGACTCTTTCTAGCGAGCTTGCTGTTTGCGCCGATCGCATCGGCGCAAACGCCCGCCGATAACGCCCCGCAAATCGCGGTCGATCCGCCCGCGGTTGATGTGGCCGCGCCCGAGGACACCGGGCCGCCGCCGCAGCAAGAGCCGCCCAGCCGCGCGCCCGAAGACATTCCAGTTATCGATCTCAGCCAAATCGAAACCGAAAACTTGCGCATGCTCTTCTTTGCGCCGCAGGAGAGCTATCTCACGCCCTATGTCGGCCGCAGCTTTGAGAATGCGTTGGCGTACCAACAGCGCATGTTCGATTGGGAGCCGTGGGAGCCGGTCACGGTTCTGCTCAAGGACTTCTCGGACTACGGCAACGCCGCAGCACGCTCTTCGCCGAACAACGCGCTGCTGATCGACATCGCGCCACTGAGTTTGGCGTATGAAACCTTCAGTCCCGGCGAACGATTCTTCACGCTGACCAATCACGAAGTCACGCACGTCGCTTTGATGGATGTGTGGAACGAGCGCGATGCATTCTGGCGCCGTTTCTTCGCCGGCAAGCCAATGCCGGTGCAGGAGCATCCGGAATCGATCCTCTACAATTATCTCACCACACCGCGCGTAAACGTGCCGCGCTGGTATCTCGAAGGCAGCGCCGTGTTCATGGAAACATGGATGGCCGGCGGCTTCGGCCGCGCGCAGGGCGCCTACGATGAAATGGTGTTCCGCTCGATGGTGCGCGATGACGCGCATTTTTATTCACCGGTGGGTTTGGAGTCAGAAGGCATCTTCGTCGACTTCCAAGTCGGCGTGAACGACTACCTCTATGGCACGCGCTTCTTCAGCTACCTCGCGCTCAACTACTCACCTGAGCAAGTCGTCCAATGGCTGCGCCGCGATGAGGACAGCGCCGCATATTACGGCACTCAGTTCCGACGCGTCTTCGGCCTGCCGCTTCACCAGGCCTGGCAGAACTGGATCGAATGGGAGTTCGAATTCCAGCGCGAGAACCTGGCTTCGGTGCACGCCTACCCAACGACGAACGCAAACGCTCTCTCACCGCGCGCGCTGGGCTCAGTGTCGCGCACCTTCGTCAATCCGGAGACCGGCGGCCTGATCGGCGCTTTCCGTTATCCCGGCGTGATCGGTCATATCGGCGAACTCACGCCCGGCAGCGGCGACATTCGCCACCTCACCGATATCAAAGGTGCGATGCTCTACCGCGTCACCTCGCTCGCCTACGACCCGAGCACCAACACCGCCTGGTACACGACCGACAATTACGCCTATCGCGACATCATGCGTCTCGATGTGGCGACCGGACGCGAAGAGATGGTCCTGCGCGATGCGCGCATCGGCGACATCGTGTTCAACCCATCCGACCGCTCGCTCTGGGGACTCCGCCACCTCAACGGCTACGTCACGCTCGTGCGCATGCCCGAGCCGCATACGAGTTGGAATCAGGTCCACACCTTCCCGTTCGGGCGCGTGCCGTTCGATCTCGATATTTCGGCTGACGGCTCAATGCTCGCGGCATCCGTGGGTGAAGTGAACGGCGATCAGTCCGTGCAGATCTTCCGAATGGCGGACCTCGCCGCTGGCGTCACCGAACCGTTCGCCCGCTTCAGCCTCGGCACATCAACGCCGGAAGGCTTCGTCTTCTCGCCGGACGGCCGCTACCTTTATGGCAGCGCCTACTACACCGGCGTCTCCAATATTTTCCGCTACGAGATCGCGACGCAGGAATTAGAGGCCGTCTCAAATGCCGAGACCGGCTTCTTCCGCCCGATCCCGCAGGCCGATGGCTCGCTCATTGTTTATGAGTACACAGGCGAAGGCTTCCGCCCCGCCGTCATCCAGCCAGAGCCGCTCGAAAGCCTCGGCAACATCCGCTTCCTGGGCGCCGACATCGCTGAGCGCCATTCCGTCGTGACGACGTGGACGGCCGGCCCGCCGAGCGCAGTCGATTTCGACGCCATGGTCACGGCGCAAGGCCATTACGTGCCGCGTGATGAAATGACGTTAGGCGCCGCCTATCCCGTCATCGAAGGTTATCGCGGCCGCGCGGCGCTTGGCTATCACGTGGTGTTCGAAGATCCGCTGCAGTTCAATCAACTGCACGCGACGCTCTCCTACACGCTGGATTCGCCATACGAAGACCAGGACTGGCACCTCGACGTCGAGTACCGGACGCTGAAATGGCGCTTCCGCTATTGGCACAATGACGCCGACTTCTACGACCTTTTCGGCCCCACCGAACGTGCGCGTGCGGGCGATGCGCTGATCGTCGGCTATCGCCATTCATTCATCTACGACCCACCGCGCCAACTCGATCTCGACGTAGAGGCGGCCTATTACACCGGGCTCGATACGCTCCCAGGCGCTCAGAATGTGCAAAGCCAGTTCGATACGCTGGCCTCGTTCAACGCCGAGCTTCACTACACCAACACAACGCGCTCGCTTGGCGCAGTCGATCACGAGCGCGGCTGGCGCTGGAACCTTGGCGTCGGCGCTGATCACGCCAACGGCGAGGTCTTTCCTAGCGTCCGTGGCGGGATCGATTTCGGCGTGCCGCTGCCGATGAACAATTCTTCGATCTGGCTCTACACCGCCGCCGGCGCGGCGGGCGGCGATGAGCTAAGCCCGCTCAGCAGCTTTTATCTCGGCGCCTTCGGCAACAACTACGTCGATGACCGCGAAGTGAAACGTTACCGCGAGTTCGACAGCTTCCCGGGCTTTGAGATCAACCAGATCGACGCGCAAAGCTTCGTGCGCTCGGTAGCGGAGATCAATTTACCGCCGGTGCGGTTCGAAGACATCGGCTCTCCGGGCTTTTTCCTGAGTTCAGTGCGCACGGCGGTGTTCGCCGGCGCCCTCGAAGCCGAACCCAGCATTGGCGAACGCCAATCCCACCAAACTATCGGCATCCAGACCGATTGGAATTTCACCGTCGCGCACCGATTGCCGATGGTGCTCTCAGTCGGCTACGCTGAGGGCTTCGAAGACGGCGAGCGCCGCGGCAACGAGGTGCTGGTCTCGCTAAAGATCATGTGATGCTCGCTGACCTCGTGCTGAAAGCGCTGATCGCTGTGGCGCCGGTGCTGATCCTGCTCCTGGTGTTCGATCGCCTGGACGTGTTCAATCTCATTCCAATGCGGGAGATCGGTGTGCTCGCGGGCGTTGGAGCCGGGCTCGCCGTGCTGACGTTCGTTTTGAACTGGCGGGTGATGGACGGCTTTCCGATCGGCTGGAGCGCCTTTACCCGCTACGTCGCGCCGCCAATCGAAGAGGCGATGAAGGCCGCGCCGATCATTTATCTGTTCTCGCGCAATCGCCTCGGCTTTAAGCTCGACGCCGCCATCGCAGGCTTTGCCGTGGGCGCGGGATTCTCCGTGGCCGAGAATGCTTGGTATCTTCTGACGCTCACCGGCACGAACATAACCGATTGGCTGGTGCGCGGCTTCGGCACGGCGGTGATGCATGGAGCTGCGACAGCGCTGTTTGCGATCATCGCGCACGAAATGTCGGAAAAGCAGTCCGAAAGCGCCGCGGCGCATTATAGCTTCAAGCCGCTGCTGTTTTTGCCGGGCTTCGCGGTGGCGACCGTGGTCCATTCAGCCTTCAACCACTTCCCGCAGCAACCGCTGATCGCCATGGTGCTCACGCTGCTGCTCGCGCCTCTTACGCTGTTCTTGACGCTCGCACGAAGCGAGCGCGCGACGCGCCATTGGCTCGCGGCGGACGCGGCGGCGCACCGCCAGCTGCTCGACGATATTCGCGCGGGGCGTTTCGCCGAGAGTAAAGCCGGCGCCGCGCTGCACGAGGCCGGCGCGATCGGCAGCGTACCCGCGGCGGAGGTCATGTCTTACGCGGAGCTAAAGATGGAAATGGTGCTGCGCGCCGAAGAGCTCATCCTCGCCAGTCACGAGGGTGAAGGCGCAACTGCGGGCGAACCTGAGCGCCAAAAGCTCCGTCACCTCGATACGTTGGAGCAGCGCTTAGGCAAAACCGTCGCCGCCGCCATAGACTCGCGCCTCGGCTTCACACGCAACGATTTGTACGAGCTGAGCCGTCTGCGCGCACGCTTATCGGATTAAACCGCAGAACGGTCCAATCGATCCTCAGCCCTACAACGGCGCTTGAAAATATGCGCCGCCGGAGCGGTAACGTTCGAGGCGCTCAGGCTCGCGCGGATCGACTGCGCACAATAAAGAATATTTGTTCCGGGACTCGATACTTAGCTGGGAGGCGTAAAACGGTACCCGACACCTGGTTCGGTGGACACGAGCACCGGAGCATCCGGGTTTATTTCAACCTTCTGCCGCAAGTGCCGCACGTGCACGCGTAGAGCTTGCACGTCCGCACTAGCATCGTCCGGCCAAGCCGATTGCAGCAGCTGGCGATGTGTCAGCACCTTCCCGGCATGGAGCACAAGTTGATGCAGCAACCCGTATTCGCGCGGCGTGAGCTTGGGGTCTTCACCCCCGACACGCACGATACGCTTGCCGAGATCCACATAAAGGCGGCCATCATCGTAAATCGCGGGCGCGCCCTGCATTTGCACGCGGTGGCGAAGCGCGACCCTCACGCGCGCCATGAACTCCGCAACGCCGAACGGCTTGGTGATGAAATCATCGGCGCCGAGATTGAGCGCCTGCACCTTGCGCGCCTCTTCATCGAGCGCAGAGAGCACGAGGATCGCTGGCTTACTCATGGCGATAAAGGACGCAATGAGTTCCGTGCCGTCGCCATCGGGCAGCCCAAGATCGAGCACCACAAGGTCCGGCTTCAGCTTCTCGCCAGCCGCACGCGCCTCCGCGATCGTCTCCGCTTCGACAACCTCAAAGTCCTCGGCCACGAGCGTAGAGCGGAGAAATCGCCGGATGGCTTTCTCGTCATCGACGATCAGGGCTTTGAGACGGATGGTCGGCATGGACCGTCAATTCATGCCGTGGCGGACTCTGGAAACGCAAGCGTGAACATGGCGCCGGCGTGCGCGCGCCGGTTCTGCGCCTCCACTTTAGCGCCCATCAGCGCCGAAAAGCCGCTGACGATAGCCAGACCAAGCCCGGTGCCGCCCGCTCTAGCTTTGTCGCCGCGGAAGAAGCGATCAAAGATGCGGGCCTCCGCATTGGTGGGCAAACCTGGCCCGTTATCGGTGACCTGAAACACGATCCCACCATCCTGCATGCGCGCCGCAAGCCGCACCTCGCCGCCATCCACCATGCGTGCGCCATGCGCGATCGCGTTCTCGACCAGATTGAACAGTGTTTGATGCAACAGCGTGGCGTCGGCGGTGAGTAAAGGCAGGCCAGGCGCAACGTCGCCATCCAGCCAGACGCCTTCCGCAATCGGCTCCGCGCGCTTCAATACAGCGGAGACGACATCAGCAACATCCAGCGGCTCGACCTTGGTCTTCACGCCGCCAGCTTCCAAGCGCGTCATGTCGAGCAGCTTCACGACATAACGCTGCATTCGCTCAGCCTCGCTCTCTATGCCGGCAAGCAATTCCGTACGCGTGGCCTCATCGTGCTTGTCGCCATACGTGCGCAGGCTGGACGCGGCGCCGAGAATGCCAGCGATAGGCGTTTTCAGATCGTGCGAGAGAGAGGCCAACATGGTGGCCCGCAGCCGCTCTCCCTCCATTTCGATACGGCCCTCTTCATAAGCACGGGCAATGTGCGCGCGCTCTAGAGCCGTCGCCGCCTGATCGGACATCGCGTCCAAACGCCGCCGCTCCTCTGGCGAGAGTGGCGTTTCGCGCCCGATCGCCAGCACGCCCGCGAAAAGGCGCGACGTCCTCATGGGTACAAACAGCCAGCGCGCGCCGGGTAAAGTATCTGAGCCACGCCCCGCGGCCTGACCCTTGTCTGCGGTCCAGCGTGCGGCGGCCATGTCCGCGTCGTTTAGGTTTGCGCCCCCAGGCGCTGTGCCCGCCAAACGCAAATCGTTGACGCCTACTCGTGCGAACACCGCGCATTCCGCATCAAACGAGCGGGCAGCATAAGCGGCGAGCGTCTGCGCCACTTCATCTTCGGTGGCGACACTCGCGAGCCCTTTCGCCAGTCCGTAAAGCTCACGCGACGTCTTGGCTTCAGCGCGGGCCGACTGGGTCTGTTCGCGCGCACGGGACGCGAGGAACGACACAAGGATCGCCGCGCCCGAGAACGCGATGATCGCCAGCACATTCTCAGGATCGGCGACGGTGAAGGTGTAACGCGGCTCGGTGTAAAACCAATTGTAGGCAAGCGCGCAGCTGATGCCTGTGATCAACCCTGACCACAGCCCTCGCGTCAACGCACTGATCAGGACCGCCGCCAGGAATACCAAGCTCAAATTGTTGACGCCGATGAACGCATCCAGTGGATAGGCGACCGCCGTAGCCGCCGCCGTCATCACCACGCTTTCAATAACTGCGCGAGAGGACAGCGCCGGCTGCGGGATCAAATTGCCGAGCGCTCGTTTACGCGCACCCTCACCCTCTTCCGGCACTACATAGATGGCAATCGTCTCCGCCGCATCGATCAACTCACGCACGACCGAGCCAAACACGATCTCGAAGAGCGGCGGCCGCTTGGCCTTGCCGACGACGATCTGCGTGACGTTCTGGTCTTTAGCGTAGGCGATCACGGTGTCGGCGATGCGATCGCCGGGCAGTGTGGCGGTTTCGGCGCCGAGGCGAGCGGCTAAACGCAACGTCTCAGCGATACGACCGCGTTCAACTTCCGAAAGCCGACCATGTCGCGCCGTCTCCACATAGACTGCGACCCATTGCGCCTTGGCGCGGTCAGCGACACGCTTAGCGTGACGCACGACTTCCGCCGCGTCTGGCCGATCATCGATGCACACGAGAATGCGCTCACTTGCCGCCCAGGGGGTGCTCTCCCCTTGCGCTTGGCGAAGGCCACGCACTTGCTGATCAATACGGTCGGCGGCGCGCCGCATGGCAAGTTCACGTAAGGCCGAGAGATTGGCGGGCGCGAAGTAATTGCGAATAGCGCGCTGCGCCTGTTCTGGCGCGTAAACCTTGCCTTCTTTCAGGCGCTCGATCAGCTCCTCCGGGGTAACATCGATCAGCTCGATATCATCAGCGCGATCGAGCAGCGCATCTGGTACAGTCTCGCGCACCCGAACACGCGTGATGCGGGCGACGATGTCGTTGAGGCCCTCCAGGTGCTGGATGTTGAGCGTGGACCAAACATCGATCCCGGCCGCGAGTAATTCTTCTACATCCATCCAGCGCTTGGGATGGCGTGAGCCGTCGACATTGGTGTGCGCAAGTTCATCGATCAGCGCGATCTGTGGGCGGCGCGCCAACAGCGCATCGATGTCCATCTCCTCCAACTCTTGACCGCGATAGCCAAGCTTGCGCTTCGGAATGATCTCAAGGCCTTCGCACAGCGCCAGCGTCTCTCGCCGGCCATGGGTCTCGACAACGCCCGCGACGATATCGACGCCGTCGGCCAATTTCTTGCGCGCGTCCGACAGCATCTCATACGTCTTCCCGACGCCAGGTGCTGCGCCGAGATAGATCTTGAGCTTGCCGTGGCCTTCAGCTTTCGCTTGCGCGAGCAAGGCGTCTGGCGAGGGCCTGCGATCTTCTGGGTCTGTCATGGCCTTAGCTTTGGGCGAGGTCGTCCAGCGCGAGATTGAGCTGGAGCACGTTGACGCGCGCCTCGCCCAGGATACCAGCGATTGGCGCCTCGGTATGTGTTTCGATCAAGTCGCGCACAGCTTCGAGGCTTAGCCCCCGTGCCTCAGCGACGCGCGCCGCTTGGAAATAAGCGGCCGTCGGCGAGATATGGGGATCAAGGCCCGAACCGGAAGCGGTCAGGAGATCGATGGGGATTTCGCTCACCGGCACGCCGTAGCGCGCCGCCTCCGCCGCGACACGATCAGCCAACGCTTGCGATGTCGGGCCGAGGTTAGAGCAGCCGCTCGAAGCTCGCGCGTCATAACCATCACCCGCCGCGGAGGGGCGGCCCCAGAAATAGTCGTCGCGCGTGACCGTTTGGCCGATCAGCGCGGAGCCCACCACCTGCCCATTGCGGACGATAGCAGACCCATCGGCGGCGCTTGGGAAAAGCGCCTGGCCAATGCCCGTCATCGCTAGCGGATAAGCGATGCCAGTGAGCAGTGTGAACAACGCCAGGAGAACAAGCGCGGGACGGAGTGTCTGCAGCATAAGGAGCCTCAAGCCAGGTGGAGTGCGGAAACGGCGACATCAATCAGCTTGATGCCGATGAACGGCGCCACCAGGCCGCCGACGCCGTAGATCGCAAGATTGCGCGCCAACAATTGGCCCGCCGGTGCCGCGCGCCATTTCACCCCGCGCAGCGCGAGCGGGATAAGAAACGGGATGATGATGGCGTTGAAGATGATGGCCGAAAGAATGGCGCTCTCGGGGCTTGAGAGCCCCATGATATTGAGCACGCCGAGCCCCGGATAGATCACGGCGAACATCGCCGGGATGATGGCGAAGTATTTTGCGACATCGTTGGCAATCGAGAACGTCGTCAGCGAACCGCGCGTCATCAAGAGCTGCTTGCCGATGGAGACGATCTCAATGAGCTTGGTCGGGTCGCTGTCGAGATCGACCATGTTGCCGGCTTCGCGCGCGGCGGGCGTGCCCGTCTGCATAGCGACGCCGACATCGGCTTGCGCCAGCGCTGGTGCGTCATTGGTGCCGTCGCCGCACATGGCGACGAGCTTGCCAGCCGCCTGCTCGTTGCGGATCAGAGCGAGCTTGTCCTCCGGCTTTGCTTCGGCGAGGAAGTCATCCACCCCCGCTTCAGCGGCAATCGCGGCGGCCGTCAGCGCATTATCGCCGGTGATCATCACCGTGCGAATGCCCATTCGGCGCAGCTCGGCGAAGCGCTCCTTGACGCCGCCTTTGACGACATCCTTCAAATGCACGATGCCAAGCACCTGGCCGCTCTTGGCCACAGCCAGCGGCGTGCCGCCCTCGCGCGCAATGGCCTCAGCGGCGCGGCGCACATCGCCGGGAACGTTCGAGCCGCCGTTCTGTGCGCTCACGAACGCGAGCACCGAGTCCACCGCGCCCTTGCGGATCGAGACACCGTCGATGTCGACACCGCTCATCCGGGTTTGCGCGGTGAATGGCACAAACTTCGCGTGCGTCGGCGCCATCTCGCGGCCACGCATCTCAAATCGCTCCTTAGCGAGCACCACGATCGAGCGTCCCTCGGGTGTTTCATCTGAGAGCGAGGCAAGCTGCGCTGCGTCCGCCAAGTCGCGTTCGGTGACGCCCGGCGCCGGGACGAACGCCACGGCTTGACGGTCTCCCAGCGTGATGGTGCCCGTCTTGTCCAGCAGCAGCACATCCACGTCGCCCGCGGCTTCAACAGCCCGCCCAGACGTAGCGAGCACGTTGAAGCGCACCAGCCGATCCATACCGGCGATGCCGATAGCGGAGAGGAGGCCGCCGATCGTTGTCGGGATCAGAGCGATGAACAGCGCTGCAAGCGCAACGACACTGACACCGCCACCGGCGTACGACGCAAGCGCCGGGACGGTGGCGACCGCCAGCACGAAGATCAGCGAGAGGCCAGCCAGGAGCACCGACAACGCAATCTCGTTCGGCGTCTTCTTGCGGGATGCGCCTTCGACCAGCGAGATCATCCGGTCGAGAAAGGTCGAGCCCGCCGTAGCCGTTACGCGCACGACGATACGATCGGAAAGCACGCGCGTGCCCGCCGTAACCGCCGAGCGATCGCCGCCCGCTTCGCGAATCACCGGCGCGCTTTCGCCGGTGATCGCGCTCTCATCGACCGTGGCGACGCCCTCGACGACCTCGCCATCTGCCGGGATCAGCTCGCCCGCCACAACTTCCACTGTCTCATCAATCTTCAGATCGCTCGCGGCGACCGCCACCTGCGGCTTTCCACCCACAATACGCCGCGCCATCAACTCCGAGCGTGCGCGCCGCAAGCTCGCGGCTTGCGCTTTGCCTCGCCCTTCAGCGACGGCTTCTGCGAACGCCGCGAACCACACGGTCAACCAAAGCCACAGCGCAATCTGGCCGGCGAACGACGTCTCGTCGCCGCTGCCGAAGAGATCGCGCACGAACAGGATGGTCACGTAGAGCGCAACAAGCTCGGTCGCGAACATCACGGGATTGCGCCACATCTTCAGCGGGCTCAGCTTGGCAAAAGCGTCGAGTGCCGCCGGGCGAAGGATGGCGCTGTCAAACAGCGACGCCGGTTTGCTTTTCTCAGACATGGATTTCATGCCCCCTAGAACAGATCTCCAGCGGTCGCTTCGGCCAAAGGCCCAAGCGCAAGCGCTGGGAAGAAGGTGAGCGCGCCGACGATGACGATGATGAAAGCGAGCAGGAAGATGAAGAGCGGCCCATTAGTCGGGAACGAGCCCACCGAGGCCGGCGCACTCGCCTTTGCCGCCAGGCTGCCAGCGATCGCCAGCACCGGAATGATGACAAGGAAGCGCCCGATCAGCATCGCGGCGGCTTGCGCATAGGTGTAAAAGTCACTCGTCGCCGTGAGACCGCCGAACGCCGAGCCGTTGTTGCCCGCCGCCGAAGCGAAGGCATAGAACATCTCGGTGAAACCGTGCGGGCCGGCGTCTTGCAGGCCAGCGCGCCCTGCTTCCGTCGACGCCGCGAGCGCTGTACCAATCAGGATCGCAAGCGGCGAAGCCAGGATCGCGAGCACGGAGAGCTTCACGTCGCGCGCTTCGATCTTCTTGCCGAGATAAGCCGGCGTGCGGCCGACCATGAGACCGGCCACGAAGATCGTCAGGATCGCGAAGACGAGGATGCCATAAAGGCCCGCGCCGACGCCGCCAACAATCACCTCGCCCACCAGAATGTTTACCAGCGGGACCATTCCGCCGAGCGCAGAGAAGCTGTCATGCATTGCGTTGACCGCGCCGCAGGATGCAGCTGTCGTGATCACCGCAAACAGCGCTGACGCCGCGATGCCGAAGCGCGCTTCCTTACCTTCCATGTTGAGCGCGCTCGGATCGACGCCCGCGGCGACCAGCGCCGGGGTCGCCTGCGCTTCCGCCCAGTAGGTCACGCCCACGGCGAGCAAAAACAGAACGCCCATCGCTCCCAGCAGCGCCCAGCCTTGGCGTTCATCACCGACCATGCGGCCGAACATGATCGTCATCGCCGCGCCGATGGCGAAGATGGAGAGCATCTGAATGAGGTTCACCGCCGCGCCCATATTCTCAAACGGATGCGCGGCGTTGACGTTGAAAAAGCCGCCGCCATTGGTGCCGAGCATCTTGATTGCGATCTGGCTGGCGACCGGGCCGACGGCGATGTCCTGCCCGGCGCCTTCAAGCGTCGTCGCATGCAGTGAACCTGCCAGCGTTTGCGGCATGCCGAGCGCGATGAACGTAAGCGCCATCAGGATCGAGATCGGCAACAGCACGTAGAGCACGCCGCGCGTCGTATCGACCCAGAAATTGCCGATCGTTCCCGCGCCCTTGCGCGCAAAACCCCGCGCGAACGCCACCGCCACCGCCATGCCGACGGCGGCGGAGACGAAGTTCTGCACCGTCAGCCCCGCCATTTGCGAGAAATGGCTCATCGTGCTTTCACCGCCATAGGCTTGCCAATTGGTATTGGTTGCGAAGCTGACAGCCGTGTTCATGGCGATATTCGGCGCGACGCCCTCGAAGCCTTGCGGATTGAACGGCAGCGCGCCTTGCAAGCGCAGCAGCGCGTAAAGCCCCAGCGTGCACAGCAAGCTGAACACCACGAGCGCGAGCGCGTAGCCTTTCCAGTCTTGCTCTTGCTCCGCCTTCACGCCGCCGAGCGCGTAGAAGCCGCGCTCAATAGGACGGAGCACCGGCGACAGCACCGTGCCGCGCCCGGCGTACACAGCATCAAGATAAAGCCCGAGAGGCCGCGCGATCGCGGCCACGAGCAGTACGAACCCAAGGATCAGGGTCCAGCCTTCCAATGTCATGTGATGTCGCCTTTAGAAGCGCTCAGGCCGCAGCAGCGCAGCGAGAAAAAGAATGAGCAGCGCAGCCCCAAGCGCGCCGCCGAGAAGAAAATCGAGGCTCATCTTCAAAGCCTCCGTTCGCCCGCGAGCGCCGCGCCGATCAGCGCGAACGCGAGCAGAATAAAACCGATGGCCATCAGATCCGGCATGCATGGCCCTCTCTCAATTGAACCAGAGATGCCGTGCGCCGCATAAAGGATCGAGGCGCCCGCGCGGCCCAGGCCATTAAGATCGCATTAAGAACGGCCGCCCCCTCAACGACGCCTGAGCCGCGGTTGACAGCGCCACCGCGCCTCCTCACGACAGCGGGCAACGGAGACTTTGGGTGCGCCAAGCCATTGCAACGATCCTGCTGACGTCGGTTGCGGCGGCGATCACATTGGCGTTGCTTTATGCGCTCGGCCCAGACTGGGCGAGCTTCGCACCGGCGACCTGCCTTGCAAGCCATTGCTTCTGCGAAAGCCTAAACACTGGCGCACTTATCCTGCAGCCTGCCAATAGCTGGTCGTCGCTTGGCTTCGTCTTGGTCGGGTTTTGGATCATGCTCGGCGCTCGGGCTCAACGCAAAGACACGGCGTTTCGCGATTGGCCAGCACTTTGGTTTGGCCTTACCGCGGTGGTCATCGGGGTAGGCAGCTTCTTGTTGCACGCCACCCTGACGCTTTGGGGCCAATTCTATGATGTGCTCGGCATGTATCTGATGAGCGGATTTGTACTTACGTACGCCGTCCAACGCTGGCGCGGTTGGTCGAACGGGACGGTCTTCACCCTCTATATAGCAGTGTGCGCCCTGCTTGTGGCATGGCTTTGGGCCACGCCGGAAGCGCGGCGTTGGCTATTTGCGCTCGTGCTCGCGCTCGCCATTCCGCTTGAGATGATCCTCGCGCGTCCGCGCCGCCCTAAGGTGCGGGCCGGGTTCTTCTACGCCGGCCTGATCGCCAACACGGCCGCATTCGCGATCTGGAGTCTAGACAACACCCGCACGCTGTGCGCCCCCGATAGCCTGCTGCAAGGCCACGCCGTGTGGCATGTCTTGGGCGCCGTCGCGGTACTTTTGAACTACAGCTACTATCGCAGCGAGTGCGCGCCTCCGGAGCGCCGAGGCGCCGTCTAAAGCAAGCGCCTCCACCCGCCCCCAACCACTCCGACCAGGGCAAATTCCCGCTATTCCCTTCTATTCTAGTTGTATTCCTGGCATTCCTGCCAATGACTAGGCCCCATGCAATTCGGCGAATACCTCAAAAACCGGCGCACCGAACTCGGGTGGACACAGCCTGATGCGGCGACCAAAGCCGGCATTGAGCAGTCGTATTTATCGAAGCTTGAGACAGGCAAATCGTTTCCGTCTCAGGAGGTTTACCAGCGGCTGGTTACGGCGCTGACCCTCGACACGGAGGCCCTCGTCGCAGCCGTCGAACCCGCCGAGCTTGACCGGCTCAGCGACATTGCAGCGGTGCGCCAGCATCTACTCCAGCGCGAACATGGCATGCGTTCGACCACCCGCCGCTGGCTCTATGCCGGGCTCGCCGCGTTGGTCGCCGGCGGCGCGCTCATAGGTCTGGCCCAGATCGACCGCGGCGGCGCGGCCACGCATTACACTTATCAGTCGTCGGGCGTGATCCTACCGGGTGAGAGCCTTGATGTATTCGGCGGCGTCGACGATACGCCCGCGCCGTCAGAGCCTGACTATGCGGACCGGCTTGCCACGCGCGACGCGCTCATCGCGCGCATCGATGAGCAGACGATTTCCATTCCCGACATGCGCGGGCCGTCGTTCACGGAAAGCCTACCTCAAGGGCGGCGTATCTGGGCGCTCGTCGGCGCAAATGCGGTGCTTGTGCCGGCGCGGTTTGGTTGGGGTTTAGTCCCCGGCTTTGCACTGATCATCGGCGGACTCGGATGCTTCTTCATTAGTTGGCGCAGACCCTGAGGATTTCAATGAGAATAATGGCATTGATTGCCGCCACGGCTCTGGCGAGCTGCGCAACCAGCGCGTTGCCTGCTGCCGAGACTTTGTTGCGCGGGGAACCGCTCGATGCACACATCGAGTCGCTGATGGCGCGCGAAGAGGTGGTGGGGCTGGCTGTCGCGGTGATTGAGCGCGGCGAGATCACGCATGTGCGGGCCTACGGCTATCGCAATCGCGAGAACGCCCTGCCGCTCGAAACCGATACGATCATGTACGGCGCCTCCGTCACCAAAGCGGCGTTCGCGTACATGGTAATGCAGCTGGTCGATGAAGGCCGACTCGATCTCGATCGTTCAATTGCGGATTATCTGCTGCGTCCGCTGCCAGACTATGAAGATTACACGGATCTCGCCGGGGACGAACGGTGGCGTCAGCTCACGCCGCGCATCCTTCTCTCGCACACGAGCGGCTTCGCGAACATGCGCTTTCTTGAAGAGGATCGCCGCTTGCGCTTCCACTTCACGCCGGGCGAACATTACGCCTACTCCAACGAAGGCATTTGGGTTCTGCAGACCGTGCTTGAAGAAGGCCTCGGTCTCGATGTCGGCGCGGAGATGCAGCGGCGCGTATTCGATCGCTTCGGCATGACGCGCACATCTATGCAATGGCGCGACGATTTCGCCGGAAATCTGGCCGATGGGTATGCAATGGACGGCACGTTCGAACCCCACGATCGCCGGGACAACGTCGCCGCCGCCGGTTCTATGGATACGACGATCTCAGACCAAGCGCGCATGTGGCGCGATATGTTTAGAGGCGTTGGGCTTTCTCCAGCGGCACGCGCAGAGTGGGTGCGCGCGCAATTTCCGATACGTACGAGGCAGAAATTCCCAACGATCCCATTCTACAACTCCGTCGACCCGCGCGGCGAAGCGACTAGCCTTTCCGCTTCGCTCGTGGGAGAAACCTGGGTGAGCCCGAGTGAACGCTATTTCTCAAAAGGCGGACACAATGATTGGACCGGAAATCTTGTGATCTGTGGTGAGACACAGCAGCGCTGCCTAGTGATGTTGGGCAACAGCGTCCGCGCGGAAATCATCTTTCCCGAGATTGCGGAACTCATTCTAGGCCAGACCCAGTTTCCATTTTGGTGGATATATCCGGAGCTTCACAGCGAAGAATGACGATTACCGCGCGCTGCAAACACCAAGCGCCATGAGCCTCCGATCGGGAATGGCTCCGCAATCAACGCGAGAAACGTCGGCGCCCGCTTGAAATCCCATCCGAAAATGGTGGGCGCGACAGGGATTGAAGCTGTCGATGCTGCCCTGCGGCCCATAATTTACAAGACTCCTGCAAACTGTTTCCCGTCCGTTCACCCATCGTAGAATCAACGATTTAGGCAGTGAGTTTGCAGCCTTTTATCTCCTGGTGCGCGTCGGCCAGCTTAACCTCTGGCGCGGCGTACAACATCACACTTCCCCGGAACTCGATGTGTGGGACAAAGCAGGAGATGCTGTTCACGCCGCGCACGGGATAGCCTCGCGGGCGCGGCCTGGGACCGCGAAGGCCACATCTTGAAGGCGGCCACCGGGCATCTGTGCTTCTGTGCGTCCGCGCGCTTCGCGCGCGCTGGCGCAATCAAGCCAACCCTCGCTGCACAGCCCGGCAACGAAATCGCCAAGCAGATCGACGCGCAGCGTCCAGCTGGCGCGGACGTGCGGCTGGACGCCATGATCGCCGCGTGCCTCGACTTCCGTGGAACCTGAAGCGGCAAAATGCTCTTCATTGATCGGGCCCTACTTTACGCAGAGGTCGTAGGCGACGTGGCGAACCAAGACCCGCAGCAAGACGCGCAAGCAACCCGCCCGCATTACCACCCGATCGGGATTGCGTTTCATTGGGCGATGGCTGCGCTCGTCTTCTTCCAAATCGGCTGGGGCTGGTGGACGAGCCTGCAGCCCGCTGGCTACGCCAAGGTCGACGCTTACGCGATCCACGCCCTGTGCGGCATGATCCTTCTTGCGCTCGCGTTTTTACGCGCCGGCTGGCGCACGATCGCGCCGTTCATTTTGCCCGCGCTTGAAAAGCCCGAAGACCTGCCGGGCTGGCAAAGGCGGGCGGCCGAAGCCACCCACATCGCCCTCTACGCTTTGATGTTTGTGCTGCCGCTATCGGGATGGCTCATGCTTTCAGCCGGGGCCACGAGCAATCAGATCCACCTTGCATTCGGACTGAGCGCGCCCGCGCTTCCGTTCACCGCCGAACTCAGCTTTATCGAAAGCGCGCATTTGGAGCAGACCGCCGAGACTATCCATTTTTATTGCGTCTGGGCGTTAATGGCGCTGGTAAGCGCCCATATCGGCGCGGCGCTCAAACATCATTTCATCGATCGCGATGATGTACTGGCGCGGATACTGCCCATTCTGGCGCGCGCCGAGGCGTCGGGCGCGCGCAGCAGAAGCGCCGACACGACCGCAAACGCCGCGAGATAAACGCCGCCCGCCGGGGCCCACATGATGAGGCCCGCCAATTGCTGATCGCTTAGGCCGCTCATGCCCCACAGCATTGCAAAATCGCCGTAGGCATAAAGCGGTGTCGGCGACAGCACCAGAATCGCGGCCATAACACCCATATGAACGAAGGTCGCCAAGACGAGCATCGCACCGACAAAGGGCGCCGTGTCGCGACGCAACACCGAAGCGGCGAACATAAGCCCGGTGAAGAGGAAACTGAGATGCTCGGCCGTGTGGACGCCGTCATCTCGTAAGGCAAAATTGAAGAGCGCCGGAATGTGCCAGAGCCAGATTGCAAGCCCGTGCAGGCTTGTCGCGATCAACGGGCGGGTCAGCCAAGACCAAATTGCGGTGGCGATCCGCACGGGCGGCCAGCGCGCCGCATTCCGCCAAGAGGCCGGCGTCGCCCAGACCAACGCTGTCGCTGGCGCTCCTAAGATCAAAAGCGGCGGCGCCGCCGCGGCGAGCAGCAGGTGTTGCACCATGTGCGCCGAAAGCAGCGTCTCACCGAGCGGATCGAGCGGTGAGATGAGCGCGATGACCAGGATCACTTCGCCGGCGGCGAAGCTCGCTACGCGCGCAGGCAAAATGATGCGCCCGAAGCCCGCACGGCGCCATGCGCGCAGCACACCGCGCCCATAGAGCCAATGGAGGGTCAGCAGCGGTCCCCAGATCCAAACGTCAAAGCGCCAGTGATGCCAAATTTCATCAGGTCCAATCGGCAGACCGTCACCGTGCGCAAAAACCAAAGAGGGATAGGCGGCAAACGCAAAGAAGATGAGCCGGCCGATCAAGGCGAGCGCTCAAGATACGCCGACAAGGCTGCGATCTCCTCGTCTTTGAGCGCGCGCCCGATGCGGCCCATTTCATCGTTTGGATCGTTTCTGCGGACGCCGCGACGCCATCGATCGAGTTGCGCTGCGGTGTAGGCCGCCGGTTGCGCCGCAATGTGCGGGCCCGCTTCGATGCTTCCGGCGTCAAGAGAATGGCAATCGGCGCAGGCGCGCACACCGCGCGTTTCATCGCCCCGCCAGATCGCGGGCGCCGGCGCTGTTGGCGCGCCAATGTCGATCGTTTGCGTGGCATAATAGAGAGCTACTGCGCGGCGCTGACGATCCGTAAGAGCGCGTGCGATCGGCGTCATCACATCGTCGGGACGCGTTTGGCGCGCATAGTCCTCGAGTTGCTTTGCAATATAGCCCGCTTCAAGACCGGCGAGCCGAGGCGCGTCCCCCCGCCCCTCGCCCGTGAAGCCGTGACACGTAAAGCAGGCATGGCGTGCGTCCACCGCGCCGAAAGCAATCGCGCGCCCGTCGGGCTCGCGCGGGGCGCTCACCGGGCCGCCGCAGGCGCTCAAAACACTCGCCGCCACTCCGGCAAGACAAGAAAATCCGCGCATCGAAACGGAACCCGCTACGCCCATTCGTGTTCCCAACGCGGGAGGCAGGGCCGCGCATGAACCCACAAAGTGAACGCGATTCGCCCCTTTGGCCGCCGCAAGCGCTCGACCCCGCCGGCCCGTTCGCCGCCCCACTTGCAGAAATTTCCTGGGTGATGCTCACGATGGGCGCCGCGGTGCTCGTGATCGTGCTCGCCGCTTTGGTTTTGGCGCTGAGTGGCTCGGCGCGCAGCTGGATGGCGCACAATAAGTTTGTCTTCGCCGCTGGGTTTAGTTTCCCCGTCATCGTGTTGAGCGCGGCCCTTATTTATGGGTTGACCACGACCGCGCGATTGACTGATCCACCGGGCGCTAATGAATTGCGCATCCGTGTCATCGGCGAGATGTGGTGGTGGCGCGTGCTTTACATGGACGGCGATCGCGTCGCATTCGAAACGGCCAACGAGATTCGCATTCCAACCGGCGCTCCCGTCACGTTTGAATTAGAATCTGCCGACGTCATCCATAGCTTTTGGGTCCCCCAACTCGGCGCCAAGCTTGATATGATCCCAGGCCGGCGCAATTTGCTGCGCTTGCAAGCTGATCGGCCGCAAACCTATCGCGGCTATTGCACCGAGTTCTGCGGCGCAGCCCATGCCTTGATGGCTTTCGAGGTCGTCGCCGTGACGCCAGAGGCGTTTGCACAATGGCGCACAGCGCAAGCAGCGCCCGTACTTCCACGCACGGGTGATCGCGGCGCTGCACTGTTCGACGCCGCCGGCTGCGCCGCTTGCCATGCAGTGAGAGGAACGTCGGCGCTGGGCCGCGCTGGGCCCGACCTCACGCATTTTGCCAGTCGCCGCACGCTCGGCGCCGGCATTTTACCCAATGACGCGCCAACCCTTCGCCGATGGATCGCCAATGCAGACGATCTAAAGCCGAGCGTACGCATGCCCTCCTATGAGAGCCTGAGCGATGCCGATCGCGAGGCTCTCGCGCTCTATCTTGAGGGATTGAGATGAAGAGCGAGACCGGCTTCGATCACGACCTCTATAAACGCTTTCCGACCAAAGGCCCGCGCCCGGAGTCCGAATTCGACGAGCTTCAGAGGATTTGGTGTAAGCCCAAAGGGCTGGAATACCTCACTGTGGTCAACAACAATTATGTTGGCCTCTATTACGTTGGCGGCGCATTTCTATTTTTCCTGCTCGCAGGTGTGCTTGCGCTCATTATGCGAACGCAGCTGGCGTTACCGCTGAACGGCTTTCTCGACCAGGAAACCTACAATCAGATTTTCACCATGCATGGCACGGTGATGATGTTTCTGTTTGCGGTGCCGGCGGTGGAAGCGCTCGGCATCCTCTTGTTGCCGCAAATGTTGGCGGCGCGCGACATGCCGTTCCCGCGACTCTCTGCCTACGCGTTCTGGGCGTATTTTCTGGGTGGCCTTGCTTTCTTTTGCTCGATCTTTGTCGGGCTCGCCCCCAATGGCGGCTGGTTCATGTATCCCCCGCTCACCAGCATGACCTATTCGCCCGGCATCAATGCGGATTTCTGGCTGCTTGGCATTGGCTTCATCGAAATCTCTGCGATCGCCGGCGCCATCGAAATCATCGTTGGAGTTTTAAGGACCCGCGCGCCCGGCATGAGTCTCGACAAGCTGCCGATCTTTGCATGGTCGATGCTGGTGTTTGCGGTGATGATCGTCATCGCTTTTCCATCGATCATCCTGGCGACCCTGCTGTTGGAGCTGGAGCGCGCGCTCAACTGGCCGTTCTTCGACGGCCTGCGCGGCGGCGATCCGCTGCTCTGGCAACACTTGTTTTGGTTCTTCGGTCACCCGGACGTCTACATTATCTTTCTGCCGGCCGCGGGGATGATGTCGATGATCATTCCGGCCATCACGCGCACCCCATTGGTGGGGCACAATTTCGTCGTGCTCGCGATCCTCGCCACTGGCTTCATCTCGTTTGGCGTCTGGGTGCACCATATGTTCACCACCGGACTTCCGCCGCTTTCCACTGCATTCTTCTCCGCCGCCGGCATGGCGGTTTCGGTGCCCGCGGGGCTGCAGGTGTTTGCCTGGATCGCAACGCTTGCCGCGGGGAAGATCCGATGGAGCGTGCCGGCCTATTTTGCAATTGGCTCAATCGTGATCTTCGTCATGGGCGGCCTCACCGGCGTCATGCTCGCGCTTGTCCCATTCGACTGGGTCGCGCACGACACCTATTTCGTGGTCGCCCACCTGCACTACGTTCTGATCGGCGGCATGGTGTTTCCGCTGATCGCAGCATTTTATTTTTGGGCCCCGATGATGAGCAAACGCCGGCTGTCCGAACGTCTCGGACGCTGGGCTTTTTGGCTCATGTTCATCGGCATGCATGTGACCTTTCTGGTCATGCACTGGACTGGATTGATGGGGATGCCGCGCCGCGTCTACACCTATCCTGACAGCGACTGGACACTGCCCAATCAGATTTCCACCGTCGGCGCTTTTCTCATCGGTTTAGGCGTCTTGTTGATCGTCATCGATCTGGTCCGCAATTTTCGCTTTTCGGCGACCGACACGGTGGGCAACATTTACGACGCTGGCACTTTGGAATGGTTGCCGACAGGCCTTTACTCGTCGCGCAGCATTCCCGTGGTGAAGAGCCGCTATCCGTTGTGGGACGATCCCAATCTCAGTCGGGACGTCGAAGAAGGGCGTTACTTCTTGCCCAATAGCGCCACCGGCGAACGCGAAACCATTGTCACCAGCCCTTGGAACGCCGAACCGCAATATCTCCAGCGCATGCCAGGCCCGTCCTGGTTTCACCTTGGCGCCGCGGTGTTCACCGCAGGCTTTTTTCTTCTGCTCACTGTGCAACTCTACTGGTTGTCCGCGGCTAGCGGTCTTCTGGCGATCGGATGCATTTTGCGTTGGGCCTGGGCCAACGATTTGCCGATTGTGCACACGGCGGTCGATATCGGCGCCGGCATCAAGGTGGCGACCTACGCGCATGGCCCGCGTAGTCATGGCTGGTGGGCGATGTCGGTGCTGCTGGTCGTCGCCGGTATGATTTTTCTGATGCTGATGTTCTCGTACGTTTTCCTTTGGAGCCGCCAACCAGAGCTTTGGCCGGATGCGCGCCCGCTTGCGATCCTGTTCACGAGCCTCGCGCTCTCAGCAGCGAGCCTCGCAAGCGCGCTCATCGCGCCGCGCCTCTACGCACGCGCGCCCTGGGCGGCCGCGTTGCTTGCACTCCTGTCGGCGGCGCTCCTCACCTCGGCCTGGTTTGTCGATGCTCTAGATTGGCGCGCTGGCGGACTGGATCCAGAATTGCACGCGCATGGCGCGCTCGTGGCGGCGTTCCTCTCCTGGCAAGGCTTCTTCGTGGTCGTCGCCGCTCTGATGGGATTGTACGCCATTGCGAGATGGAAAGCCGGTTTACTCGCGCGAGAGCGGCCGGCCACGATTGAGAGTATCTCGCTATTTCAGGCCTACGCGGCGGGCCAAGCACTCGTTGCGCTCACGATCACGCGCGCCTTCGTGCTGGGTGTGTGATGCGCAAATGGCTGCTCTTTCTCGCAGGGCCATTGATCTGGGTGATCCATTTCATTGCGATCTACGTCATCGCCAGCATCGCCGCGCTTGCGCATCAAACGCACGACCTTTGGCCCCGTATGGCGATTGGTATCGTCACGGCGGCGGCCCTCATCGCTTTCATCGCGGCGCTGTCGTTGATGCGTGGAGACCACGAGCGCTTAGAGGTCTTCAAACGTAATGTCGCGATGGGCGGCGTCGTCCTCGGATTTGTCGCCGTCATTTGGCAAACGCTCCCGGCGCTCGCGCTTTGAGTCGGCAGAGGGCGCGAACGGTTCCCGAAAATCCGGCGGGAACAGCATTTGGGCGTTCACGTTAGCTTGTAGAGGCGCCGGCGCATCAACGCCGGCGGCGCCTATGTGGGGGCACGTGCGCCATGACAAGGCCAATGCTTACGATCTTTCAAACCAGCGGTTTAAGACCGATCCATCCCGTTCACGCACTCCTGCTCGCGTTCACCGCGCCCATGTGCCTCGGCGCACTTCTGAGCGACATCGCTTACGCGTCCACATACCAAATTCAGTGGGCGAACTTTGCGGCTTGGCTGATCATGGGCGCACTCGTCGGCGGCGGCTTTGCGTTGCTGTGGGCGCTTATCAGCGCGCTCCGCGAACGGGCGGCTAGATCAAGGCGTCAGCTGGTCTACGCCTTGCTCCTCCTTGCGATGTGGATCGTCTCGTTCGTCAACGCCCTCGTCCACGCCAAGGATGCATGGGCGGCGATGCCTGCGGGCCTGTGGCTGTCGCTGACGGCGACTGTCTTTGCGCTCTTGGCGTCGTGGATTGGATTTTCAGGATTGCGCGCAGGAGATCTAAAATGAAGCGCCGCTCGTTCCTCCTCAGCGGCGGCGCAGCCTTGACCGTGACTGCATGCGGCGCAAATCCGCCAGAGCCTGAATACGGCGCCGACCCCACACTCCCAGATCCTGAGCGCGGGCTCTTGCCGAGCATGGTTGTGTCGCGCCCCACCGCTTGGGGCGATGCAACACCGACAGTCCCAAACGGCTACGCCGTCAGCGCAATTGCGTCCGAGCTTGCGATCCCGCGCCAGACTCTCGTCCTTCCCAACGGCGATATCCTGGTTGCTGAGGGATCAGGTGGAGGCGCCCCCGCCTTGAGGCCAAAAGACCTCATCGCCAACTTGATCAAGAGCCAAGGCAAAAGCGCGGTCAAAGGCGGCGATCGGTTGACGCTGCTCCGGGACGCCGATGGCGACGGCGTCTACGAGATGCGCGGCGTGTTCGCAGATGAACTCAATGCCCCATACGGGCTCGCCCTCATTGGCGAGACGCTCTACGTCGCCAATCAGGACGAGCTTGTCCGCTTTTCCTATCGCCCTGGCCAGACACAAGCGAACGGCGCGCCCGAGCGCGTCGCAGCATTGCCGTCAGCCATCAATCACCATTGGACGAAAGCGCTGACCGCAAGCCCAGACGGGCGCTTTCTCTATGTCGGCATCGGCTCCAACAGCAATATCACCGAGCGCGGCATGGAAGCCGAGGTCGATCGCGCCATGATCTGGGAAATCGACGCGCAAAGCGGCGCGCATCGGCCGTTCGCGACGGGCCTGCGCAATCCAACCGCCATGACGTTTCGACCCGGCACAAACGAGCTTTGGACGGTCGTGAACGAGCGCGACGAATTCGGACCGAACCTCGTGCCAGATTATCTCACCGCCGTGCGTGATGGCGGCTTTTACGGCTGGCCATATGCGTATTGGGGCCAGAACACCGATCCACGGGTCAGACCGCAAGACCCCGAAATGGTCGCGCGCTCTATTCGGCCCGATTACGCCTTGGGCTCTCACGTCGCCGCGCTCGGCGTCGCCTTTTCGAGCCCAGCGATGGGTGGAGCTTTCGCTGAAGGCGTATTCGTCGGCGAGCACGGCAGTTGGAATCGCAGCGTGCCGGTCGGCTATAAAGTGGTGTTCATCCCCTTCCGCAATGGCCGGCCCGCTGGCGATCCCATCGATTTCGCCACCGGCTTTCTAGACAATGGCCGCGCGCGCGGACGACCTGTAGGCGTGACGTTGGATCCGCGCGGCGCGCTCCTCGTCGCAGATGATCTGTCCAATACGATCTGGCGCATTACGCCGACGGTCGGCAGCTGAGTTCAGAAATAAGAGCGACAGCGCCCGACGCAGGGCGGCGCCGATGTTTAAGAACGTGACGGCGCTCCTGCGCCGCACTGAGGAACCCCGCGGCGGCGCACCGGCTTTGTGAGCATGGATAACACGATCGATCTCGTCGACGTTGCGCTGCGACTTGGCGCTGCGGTGATGGTCGGCATTGTCATCGGCTTTGACCGGGAGTGGCGCGGCAAACCGCTCGGCATCCGCACCATGGCGCTTGTATGCCTTGGTTCTGCGCTGGTGTGCGTGGCGACCATGCATCTGGAAGCTCTCGATCACGATCCGCAAGCGCTCAGCCGGGTCATTCAAGGCATCGTCACCGGCGTGTTGACCGGCGTTGGTTTTCTGGGCGCGGGGGCCGTGCTCCAGCGCGGCGGCTCCGGCCAGATCGAGGGCTTGACCACTGCCGCCACCGTCTGGGTCGCGGCGGCGCTCGGCGTCGCTTGCGGGCTCGCAAGTTGGGAGGTTGTCGGCGTCGGCGCGGCGCTCACCTTGTGTGTGTTGATTGCGCTTTATCCGCTCGACCTGTTGGTTGCGCGATTGCGCCGGGACAAACGCGATTGAAACTCCGTCGCTTTAGCTCGGCCGCATAAGAGCGGTTTTGATCTCACGTGCGACGAGATCGGGATCGAACGGTTTAGGGAAAAACCGCATCGGCAGTGAAAACTCCTGCTCAAGCACATGCCCAGAGGTTACGAACACATTCATGCTTGGAAACATCGTCTCCAGATAGACGGCGAGTTTCAACCCATCGATCGACCCCGGCATCCAGATGTCGGTCAAAAGCGCGTCGGGCACGATCCCTGCATCAATCACTCTCAGCGCCTCGTCGGCGTCGTGCAGCTCCAAGGCCGAGAGACCGATGTCGCGCAACGCCGCGCCAAGCGCCATTCTGGTCAGCACCTCATCTTCTACGATGAGCACGTTGGGCGCCATTTGCTCGGCTTTTTGGGACTTAGATTGCGGCACCGCTGATCACCTTATCGCCACGAACTCGGCCGTTCCCCTGAAGTTCCCGCAGCTCCCACCGCCACTCGTGCAAACATCCTGAGGCAGAGCGCGGCGAACGTCAGCGCCGCACCGTTATCGCCAACTTTGAGCAAGCCCTTTGATAGTCACGGCAGACCACGCAACACGCCAGGAAACGATCGCCAGCATGGGCGCCGGCCAAGTGGGCTACCTCGTCGCTCGCGCAGGCGCAGGTGCGCAGTAGCCGGGAAAAAACGGCTGACTGCATGGCCGCTGGCGAACTTGCGAGAGAGTCGGTGAGGCGACTGAGTTGATCCAGTCGCACCGCGGCGTCGGCGAAGGCCCGATACGTATCCTTAAATCCGGTGGCGTCCGCAAACGAAAGACAGGCGCCGATGGCGGCGCGACATGCAGCCCCGTGGCTTGCGAGCGCCGAGACGCGCGCGCGCCGATCAGGTTCCGTCAGCTGTGATGAGCCCAACATCATCTTCACCGAATACGCCAAGCGGTATCATGTAGTGACACCGTCGCGTAATGGATTCTAGCTATTGGGGTTGTTCCACATCGCGCCCGTGCGCATGTTCAAGCGACGCATCACGTCAAAGCTTTGCGCTCTTTCGCGCCCGTGCAGCGGTTCCAGGGCCGGCGGTGATGCGCGCCCTGCGCTTTGTCGCCGGGCGCGTGTTGGGTTAGAGATGGGCGGGTTGCCGATCTTCCGGCGCAACGCGCATGTCTTTCGGCGTACGGCCCGCGGCGGCGCCTCGCACGGCCTCGATACCGCGGGGAAAGCCGCTGCGATCACTATAGTCGCGCACGGGGCCAGTTCGCGCTTTTTGCTTGCTGAGCAAAAACGCAACCGCGACGTCGGCAATTGTGATCGCCGTGACTGCGAAGAGCGCCGCTGAGGTGGCGCTTTTTCGCCCGTTTGCATCGCGAGTAAATACAAGTGTCGCCAAATCCACGACGTCGCCGGCGGCGCGCGCCCAGATCGCCGGAGCTGGGTTCGGCTGAAGCGCGCCAATCCCGGTGGCGATTTCACGAGCGCCATACGCGCGCAAGAGCTTAGGCCGGTTCTGGATTCCGAGCGCTTTGGCGAGTGCGCCTGGAAATAAGAGCTCTGCAACCCCTAAGCCGAGCGACACGTACGCTAAGCCGCGCGCAGCCTGATCGACCGAGGTCATTGAACTGCGGCGATACGTGCTGACTGGTTCTGTAGTCATGGCTGGCTCCTAATGCCGCGTGGACGAAAGAGCGTCGGGCTTCAAAACGACTTTGATGCAGCCGTCGCGCTTCTGCTGAAACACCCGGTACATTTCGGGGCCCGCCTCGAGCGGCTCAGTGTGCGTAATCACGAAGGACGGATCGATCAGCCCCTCCTCGATCATGCGGATGAGATCATCGGTCCAGCGATTCACATTGGTCTGGCCGCTGCGCACCGTGAGGCCCTTGTTCATCAGCATCCCAATGGGAACGTGATCTGAAAGTCCGGCGTAAACGCCTGGGATCGAGAGGACGCCGGCTGGCCGGCAGGCGTAAATCATCTCCCGCAGAACGTGCGGCCGATCGGTCTCCAGCATCAAAGCCTGCTTGGTGCGATCGTAAAGATGCGCCGCTAACATACCCGAGTGCGCTTCCATGCCGACAGCATCAATGCACTTTTCCGGGCCTTTGCCGTCGGTAAGGTCATTGAGACGCGGAATAACCTTCTCGTCCTCATAATTGATGGTGATCGCGCCTGCGGCCGCGGCCATGCTCAGCCGCTCCGGAAAGCGATCAATTGCGATAACTTGCTTTGCGCCAAGCAATATGGCGCTGCGGATCGCCATCTGGCCGACTGGACCACATCCCCACACCGCAACCGTGTCGGTCGGCTCAATGTCGCATTGGATGGCGGCCTGCCAGCCCGTCGGCAAAATGTCGCCCAAGAAGAGCGCCTGTTCATCGCTCATCGTCTCTGGGATTTTAATGTGCGTGGTGTCGGCGAACGGCACGCGCAGATATTCTGCCTGCCCGCCCGGATAGCCTCCGGTCAGCGCCGAATAGCCGAAGGCGCCGCAACCGCGATGGCCGAGCATTTTATCAGCGAATTCCCCATTGCGATTGCTGCGTTCGCAGGCTGAGTAGTTCTGCTTTTTGCACTGCGGGCACGAGCCGCAGAAGATAGTGAAAGGCACGACGATACGATCGCCGACTTTCAGCGCGTGATTGTCGCGCCCGACTTCCATCACCTCACCCATCATTTCGTGGCCGACGATGTCGCCCGGCTTCATCAGCGGGATGAAATTGTGAAAAAGATGCAGATCGGATCCGCAGATGGCGCAGCTTGTCACCTTGATGATCGCATCGCGGCCGTCTTCAATCTCCGGATCTGGAACCGTGTCACAGCGTATGTCTTGGGGCGCGTGCCAGACCAAAGCCTTCATCAGCCAACTCCTCGCAAATCTTGTCGCAATCAATCCTGTTGGCGCCGCTCCGTTCCAAACATCCTGGTGTTTTCTTCAGTACGCCGCCGAGGGCGGACGAAGAAACTTTGTCCGCGGCGCGCGGCACTTACAAATGAGAGCGCCCGCAAGCGAGCATTATGCGCGATCTACGGGATGCTCGGGCGGGCGGTTTATCCAGGTCAAAGCGTTCGCCTCCTCCGACAGATCGAAGGTCTTGGCGTCAACTGGCGAGACGACATCGAACACTTGGATCATCACGCGCGCCCAAGCTGGCGCCCCGACAACGCCGTAGCGCCTCACATGCTTCACCGACCGGGTCATGGCGCGCATCGCCTCGCCATCGCCAATGGCTGACAATTCGGCGCCTTCGAAATTGCTCATCACCAGCAGAAGATCGATGTGCTCCAGCGCATCGAACGCCGACTCGACGCGTGCGCTCATCCACTCAATATCTGGCTCTGTTATTTTCTGACGAATCTCGAAGATGAGCAGATCGGGTCGAGGTGACGGTCGCGCTATGATCGATTGGGACTGAGGCATGTTTAAACCGGTAAGATCGCCGTGCCGAAGGCGCGTTTGAGTTCGTGGGCGACGAAGCTTTCTGCAATCGCTGCGTCTTTCACGACGAGGCCCATACCGAAAAATTCATGCGCGCAGCCGGCAAAAGTATCGCCGCGGACATCGACGCCGGCATCCTTTAGCTTGCGCATCAGGCGCTCACCTTCTTCGGCGAGCGGATCGATTTCGGCGCGGATCACAGTCGCCGAAGGAAGACCGCGCAGATCGGCCAACTCAACGATATTGATGCGCGGGTCTGCTTTCGCTTGGTCAGGGCTTTCAAAGACGTGCGAGACAAACCATTCCATCATCGCCTTGTTGAGCGGCTTGGCGTCGCTGTTGGCCGCATAGCTCGCATTGTTCATATCGACACCAGCGACCGGATAGATGAGCGCCATATGCACCGGCGCCGGCGCCCCCTCATTGCGCGCGCGCATTGCGACATTGATGGCAAGGTTGCCGCCGGCGCTTTCGCCCATCACGGCAACCTTGGCCGGATCGGCGCCAAGAGCGCCAGCGTTGGCGAGCGCCCATCTGTAGGCTTCGAACGCATCCTCGTGCGCCGCCGGAAATTTGTGTTCGGGCGCCATGCGATAATCGCAAGAGAGAACCGCGCAGTTTGCGAACTTGGCGATCGCGCGCGGGCTGGCGTCATAAACGTCTAGACTTGCTATCACCCAGCCGCCGCCGCGAAAATAGACGACCAGCGGCAAATCTCCCTGCTCATTGCCCTCCGGTCGATAGAGGCGCGCCTTAAGCGGACCTGCGGCGACGTCGATGCTAAGCTCACGTGTGGAAACACCGAGCGTTGGCGGCGTCTCGACTTTGCGCTCGCGCAGAATCTTCATGACGGCGTCAGCCGGCGTCGGCTGACGGCGCGCTTCTTCTGGCGTCAAGGTTTCGATGGGAAGTCCGCCAAGGCCTTGCAGCGTTTCCAACACTTTCGCCATGTCGCTGTCGGGGTGATCAATCGGATGCGCATCACGGGCGCGCTCGTGATCCAGATACTCGGTTCCCATTAGCATAATCCCGGTTGTGAAGCGCGTGAGCACGCCGCTCCAATCGGAAAGCTTGGCGCGAGCGATACGTTCCACGCCGCTGGCGCCTGCAAGCATCTACCCGGAATGGCCATCGCGAACGCGACGGCGCCGCTCACCCGCCCTGATAGCCGCCGATGATCGGCAAGACCTCGCCCGTGATGTAACTGGAGCAGTGCGATGACGCCAAAAAGACAAAGGCCGGCGCGATCTCTTCGGGCTGGGCCGGTCGCTTCATGACGGTCTTGGCGCCGAATTCGGCGACATCTTCGGCGTCTTTGTCGGCCGGATTGAGCGGCGACCAGACTGGACCGGGCGCCACCGCGTTGACCCGAACGCCGCGCGGCGCAAGGTGCGTCGCCAGCGAGCGGGTAAAGGCGTGGATGCCGCCTTTGGTCATCGAATAATCCAGGAGCGACTTGCTCCCCATGAGGCCGGTGACCGAGCCATTATTGACAATTGCGCCGCCGGATTTGAGGTGGGGTGTCGCCGCGCGCGCCATGTAGAAATAACCGTAGAGGTTGGTTTTCAGAGTTTTGTCGAAGCGCTCGTCGGTTAAGTCTTCGAACGTGTCGGCATGCAGCTGAAACGCGGCATTATTGACGAGAACATCGAGCCCTCCGAACGACTCCACGGTCTCGGCCACGGCGCGATCACAAAAACTCCGGTCGGTCACATCGCCGCTGATGAGAAGCGCGCGCCGGCCTTCGGCTTCAACCGCCTGCTTGGTGATCTCTGCATCCTTGTGCTCGCTGAGATAGACGATCGCCACATCGGCGCCTTCGCGCGCAAACAGCACCGCAACGGAGCGCCCGATGCCGGAATCGCCGCCGGTGATCAGCGCCACCTTGTCCTTTAGTTTCTCCGAGCCCTTGTAGTACGGCGCGTCGTACATCGGCGCCGGCTCAAGCCGCGATTCATCGCCAGGCTTTGGCTGATGTTGCGGGGGGAACGGCGGTTCAGGATAGCGCCTCGCGCCAGCCTGCACCGCGCCAGCGTGCTCGTCTTCAGGCTTCGGCTTGTGATCCTGGTCGCTCTGCAAGCGCCTCTGCGTTTGCGCTGTGTGTTCGGGATCGGCCATGCCACAAAATCCTCTTCGGTTCTTGTGGCCAAATGCGGCCGAGGGCTCTCAGTTCCTATCTGTGCAACGCCGCCAAGCAGCAATGGCGAAGGACGGCGGGTCCTTGAATTCGGTTTGGGTGGGCCCGCGTGTTCAGGACGCCGGCTTTGGATATCTCCCTGGCCGCACTCAACGCCTTTGCGGTGTTCTAATCGGAAGGAGCGAGTGTTTGAGAGGCGGCGGGTGATCGTCGGCGTCGATCCGAAGTTGCGCCAGCGTCGCGCAATTGGCGCACGATAACGCGGCCGGTCAACTGCTCGCTGACCATCTCATAGCCTTCACGTCGCAATCGAGCACGGATCTCATCTAGTGAAGCGCCGGCGCGGGCGAGTTGAAATGCGCGTTCAAGAATGGTCGGCCTACTCATTCCCAAAAAGATTGATTGAGCCCGGCGCGTTATCAAGTTTGCGCGGCTATTTTTGAAGATTAGCACGCGCGCCGCGCTAGTTGATCCAATCGCGCCGGGGAACGCTTTGTGCGTTCCGAGGTTCAATACATATCGAGCAACCCTCCCGCCCCCAGCTCGATCACGTTAGGAAGCGGCCCCCGCCCCGGGGCCGCTTTTTCCGGGCCCGGCGCGGCTCACCGGGATCGCTCCGAACTCAGTTTAGCACCTGCGGGAAACCTATCTTCGCGGAAGCGTTCTCTTCCATCGCACGGCCACGCAGGTGGAGATTGCCTTATCCAGTCCAGCATTGATTACGCCAGGGGCCTGGGGCGCGCCTTTGTTGGCGCGGCGCTATTTGCACTGCCCTTATTCATGACGATGGAAATGTGGCAGCTCGGCTTTGTCGCCGAGCGCGTGCGCGTTGCGGCCTTACTCGTCGCATCGCTGCCGCTTTTGACTGGTCTTTCGCACGTTGCCGGTTTCGAACGAACCTTTGGCCTCGTCGATGATGTTTTGGACGCCTTCGCCGCCTTTGCGGTGGCGGTGTTGGCGGCTACTGTAATTCTCGGTCTTATCGGCGTGCTTGCGCCGGGCCAGCCCATTGCAGAAATCGTCGCCAAGATCGCTGTCGTGAGTTTTCCTGCTGCGATCGGTGCGCTGCTTGCCGACAAACAACTGGGCGGTAAAGAGCAACCCGCAAGCGACGACCAGCGCGCCTATGGCGGGCGGCTCTTTCTCATGACCATCGGGGCGCTATTTGTGGCGTTGAACGTCGCACCGACTGAAGAAATTATCCTGATCGGGTTTCAGATCAGCCCTTGGCAAGCGCTGGCGCTTTCAATCGCTTCGCTTGGCGTCCTGCACGCGCTCCTGTTCTGGATCGATTTTCCGGGCGTTGAACGGCGTCGGGGCGCGCGCGGGGCGTGGTCAATTCTCTTGCGCGATTCGCTCCCGGGCTATGGGCTTTGCGTGCTGGCGAGCCTTGCGCTGCTTTGGGTGTTCGGGCGCACTGACGGCGTCGCGCTGTCTGAGCTTGCGGAATTTGCCGTGGTGCTCGCTTTCCCCGCGAGTTTAGGCGCGGGTCTGGCGCCGGTTGTTGTGGGCCCAAAGCGTGCGTGATCGCAAACGCTCAGCCGGAGCCACACCGTGGCTGGAATGGGCCGTCGGCGCCCTGGGCGCCGTTCTATTCATTTCCCTTCTCGGCGTACTCTTGGCCAACGCGTTGCGTGGTCCCGGCCCCGCGCCTTCGATAGCCGCCCGCGTTGAGCACATCGAAACGGCAGAGACCGGCCATGTCGTGCAGTTTGTCGCCGTCAACGGCGGCGGACGAACGGCCGCTGAGGTGCGTTTCAAAGCCGACCTCGTCACCCGGACAGGCGTGCGCGAGACGCGCGAAGTGATCTTTGATTATCTGCCTCCGCATTCTGAACGTCGCGGCGGTTTCATCTTTCAAAACGATCCGCGCGGCGGCGCACTGAGCATTGAAGCCGACGGCTATGTCGATCCCTGAAGCGCGAGACGAGGCGCATAGCTGACGAGCGGCGATCCTACGCAGATATGTGCACTGGTCGGGCGCCACGGCCGCTTGGTCTCGCACATGGCGCGTGTTGAATATTTCGTGCGGCGCGAGTTGCCGGATTTTGTCACGCTGGTTGAACCGACATTACGCGTTAAATCCCGCCGCGTCGTGTGGCAACGCGATGGCGTCGCCGGACTGGAATTCGTGCGCGATTAATTCCTGGCTTTGCATTCAGAGAGCGTCAACGACGCTCACGATGTCGCGCAAAATCTGGGAACGTCGCCGCTACTGACGCTCGATCCGGCAGAATATAGAATACTCCGCCCGCCTCGAACGTCGGACGAATGATGTGATCGTAAAAGTCCGGCGCGACATTGATGCAGCCATGAGTGACGCGGTTGTCGTCTGGCGACGGCGACGCCAGCCGCTCGGCGCGGCGTTCGGCCGGCGCGCCCGTGCTGATCGGATGGATCGAGACCGCAGAATCATAATCGACCCAAAGCACCCGCCCTGCATCGATTGACGGACCAAAACCGCCGACGAAGCGCCCGGCAGGCGTGGTGCGGTCGCGGCCCGGAATTTCTCGCAGCGCAAGGCCGGCGATGCCGGGGGCGGTATGGTCGCCGGGTGCTGAACCGAACAGACCTGGCGCTGCGCCGCGCAAACGCCCGTCAGCGCCGAACACCAAAATCTGCGCCGCGCCCTTGTCGATGATCGCGAACGGATAACCCTGGTTGTCGCCCGCAGCGATCACCCAACCTGCAAGCCCAACCGCCTGCTCGGAGACGTCTTGATGAGGTGGAAGTTGATCAGCGGCGGCAGCGGAGACTGGCTGGGCGCTGGCGTCCACGGCATCGGCGAGTGCGAAGCTCGCGAACGCCAGCACAAGCGAACTTAAGAGCGCCTTGCCGGTTAGGGGCGTCCACTTATTCATGAAGCAATCCTGAGCCAAGGCGTCGTTAGAACGGCGCGCGTCTTAACCGCGGGGCCTGCGCGCCGGTTGGGTTTCGAGTTGCTGGATGCGCCCCTCCATCGCGTCGAGGCGCTGATTGGCGTTGGTGGCCGACTGATTGGCGGCCTGCGAATTCTGCGCGGCGCTCCGTACCTGGGCGTCGATGGAATCAAGACGTGAATTGATCTGGCTGATGTCGTCGCGCGTGGCGCAAGCGCCGAGGCTCAAAGCTGCGACAAGGGCGACGCCGAGGCTGCGGGCCGTCGTCAAGTGTTTGGTCGTAGGCATTCTAATCCCTCACTGTTCCCAACAAAGATACAGAACCCGCGCGCGCCGTTCTGGCGCTCGTGTCCCAACGGCCTAACCCCGGTAGTCTGTTATGGTTCCGCAAGGTGGAGGCCGTCAGAACACATGCGCGAAAGTTCCAATTCTGCGGACGCTGCGTACGGGCGTCGCCCGCGCGTGGCGCGCAGGCCGTGCGCGCGATGCGTGTCTCGGCGTGATTTCAGTGACCGCCGGCAGCGCGGCGGCGGCTAATTGCGATCGTTCTCAGCTTCGCCCGCGCGAAGCGCTTCAAGCTGTTCTTCTAACAATTTTTGAAGTGTGACTTGCGCCGCAGCGTCCACAAAGGTCGCAAGTTGGAGGCGCATGCGTACGATGTTCGCACGCGCGACAAAAGCATTCATGGGAGACATGGGAAAGCCCCCCTACATGGGGCGAACTGACAAGCAGTGAAGCATCACGCTGCGCCCATTGGCGCCGCGAGTCTAACGAAGACTTCGCACCGACAGCACAAGGCGCTCACTTGATGTAGCCGCCTGTGTACTGCGCCGCTTCTTCGTCGGAGAGGATTGCGAGCGCGTCTGTGGGCAGGATGCGGGCTTGGATCGCTTCGATTTCACTTGCAGGCGCGGTCAGCCATTCTTGGCGCTCAGCCTCAGTGGAAAGGACGAGCGGCATCGCTTTGGCATGAACGGGACGGACGAGATCGTTGGCTTCAGTGGTGAGGAAACTGAACAATTGATGCGTGCCGATGTTGGGCGCGGTCTTGGTGCCGACGTCGCCGTAATATTCGCTTGCGATGCCGGCAAAGCAGAGCATGGCGCGGTCCGGCGGGGCAAACCAGCGGATCTGCTTTTTTCCTTTTGGGGAAGCGTCTTCGTATTCGCTGAAGGCGGTGAATGGGACGAGGCAACGATGTTGGGGGCCGAGGAGCGGGCGCCAATGCGGGCTCTTGATGTTGCGGATATTGGTGATCGGCGTGGCGCCAAATTTCGGCGGGCCCGGCAGGCCCCAACGCATCTTTGTCCATTGAAGCTCGTCTTTGGAATTGAGCTTCAGGATCGGCGCCAAGCTTTTGGGAAAGACCTCGAGGACGGCGTTGCCGAGAAAGGGATTGATGCGGGTCTCGCTCCATTCGTCAAAGCCATAATAGTCTTTTTCGATGCCGGCTTTTCTGATGTCGGAGGCGTAGCGATTGCACATGAGAGGAGAGCTTAGAGGTTTGGGCGCCGCCGCGCTATGCGCGGGTCGGGCTCTCGCGCTTCGCGCCGAGCCGCGGGAGCCGCGTCTCGGCCCTTCGGGCTTCGATCCCTGGCGCGATCTTCGCGGGCTGTCGCACTTCGATGTGCAAGTCTCCACCAAAACCGCCGAGCCAAAAGCGCGCCCGCATGGCGCAGAAGTTAGAGCTCAAAAGAAGTCACGATCACCTGCCCGTTGCGCTGGGCGATAAAGGCTTTGGCGCGCTCGAGCGCTGCGGCCTGCTCTTGCTTCGATGCTGCAAGGAAACGCGGCAGCGCTGTGCGCGCGATGATATAGGCGCCGTGACGCGCGCATTCGAAAGCGATCCCACCGGAAGCGGTCGCTCTACCGTCCTGGAGCTGTCCACCGCACAGCATGCACACGCCTAAAGTGTAGCACGTGCAGGCGCGAACTTAAACTGCTGTCGAAAGCTTTACGGGCGCTCAAAAACCCAAATTCAGCGTCAGGTTCTGACGCCAATCTTCCCCGCTGCGCGCATCGATGAGCGCACGCGCGACCTCCATTTCCAGCGATACGCGGTCCCAGACTTCGACCCTGACGCCGCCGCCCCAGGACGCGAGATCGTCTTCGCGGGCCGCGCCCAGATAGCCGTTGAACATGCGGGCGCCGTCAATGAATAGATAGGGCTGCGGTCGTCCGAATATTTGCATGTCCGGCGCACCGACATAGCGCGCCTCAATCGCGCCAGCGACGCCGGAATCGCCGCGGGCGCTGCCTTGCAGATAGCCGCGCCCGAAGAGGCGCCCGCCGACCGACATTTCTTCCGAGCGCGGTAGTGGACCATCGGCGAGCTGCGCCGCCCATCGCATGATGAAGGTCACATCATCGCCGAACCTCTGACGATGCGAAAGCGACAGGTTCAGGCGCGCGTACTGATCGTCCGCGTCAGCCCGCGAGCGTAAATTTGCAGCCGGCGAATGGGCTCGGCCCAGAAGCATTTGGGTGTAATAGGTCGTGGCGCCACCGCCGCGCCGCCAGCGTCCCGTAACGCCGAGTGCAAGACTAACGAGGGTCTCGTCGGTCGTCATAAAAGCGGGCGTCCGTTCTTCGACCGAGAGAGCCGCCGCTTCGACGAATAAGTTGTGCTCAGACTCCCTCGATGCACGCATCGGGGTCTGATATCGCGCCGACGCCGAGCGGAAGTCACGCACTTCGTCATCGTCGTCGATAAAGCGTCCCGCCCCCGCTTCGACGCGCACGAAGGCGCCCTCGGCGCCGACCGGCGTCGCGTAGCTGACTTCGAAGGCGCGCATGCGCTCGGGCTCAGTCGGGGCGGTGACGACGCGCACTTGGCTCTCGTCTCCGGGGCGCAGCCAATTATAAGCTTCGCCGTTGGCTATGATGCGCCAGCCGCCATAATCGTCCGATCCACGATTGTCCGCGCGCAGGTAGCCGCCGCTTTGCGCCTGCCCCAGTTCAAGCACCAGAATGTGCGCACTTGGATCGTCGACATCGGGCTGAAGTTCAGCCCGCTCGACCCGAAGCCCCGGCGTTTGCCGCAGCAAAGTCAGCTTTCGATCAAGCGCGGCCAAATTGATCGGACGCCGACCGACGACGTCTGACAAGAGCTCAGCTGCACGCGGCGGCACAGGGCCGTCAAAGCGGACCTCGGCGATATAGCCCTCATAGACGACCACGCGCGCAACGCCGTCGCTTAATGCAGCTGGCGGGACAACGGCGCGCGATAGAAAATAACCGTCCTCGCGATAGCGGGCGGTGATCTCTTCGGCCAAGGCTTGCAGGGCGGCTAAGTCAGCCGCACGTCCAAGCCGGTCGGCGTAGAGCGAGGCGAGTTGCTCGGCATTGTAAACCGTGGCGCCTTCCACGAACACGGCGACCAATGGCGATGCTTCGCTGCGCAGATCCAGCGCCTGCGCGCGACCATCATCGTCGAGCGTGCCACGAAGATCGTCGCCTGCACTCTGGCCGTGCGCAAACGCTGGCGCGAGCGCTGCGCCGATCGCGACCAAAGATGCCGTCCAGCCGCGCCTCACGCTTGGCCCTCCCGCGAGGGTTTCTAAGTGATGATGATTAATGATCGCCAAAGTTGCGGTTAAGCACACGCCTTCACGAAGTCTTACCGGCGCCTGATGCAGAATGTGAACTTGCCTATCTTCGCCAAGGCTTGGTGCTCACATGCGCTTTTTTCTGTTCGCTTTAGCTTTTGTTAGCGTCGGCATTGGCGCTGCATCCGCTCAAGAGTGGCGCGCGCTTGAAGTTGCGGGCGTGGTTCGTGTCATGGAACCTGGACAAACGGCGCGTGCGGTCAACGCGCGCGACGTGTTGCCGGCGGGGGCGATCGTCACCACCGGACGCGACAGCCGCGCGGTGTTTAGCAACGGCGCCGCGCGCGCCAGCTTGAGCGCCAACAGCCGGCTGACGCTGGCTTCGTCTGAAAACGGACTGACGCGCTTTGTCCAAGATGTGGGCACGGCGCTCTTTCAGGTCGATCGCAGACGTGACCCGCATTTTGAAGTGCGCACCTCGCTTTTGGCGGCGGTGGTCAAGGGCACGACCTTTACTGTGACGGTCGAACCTGACCAGCACCGTGTTTTTGTCGCCGAGGGCACGGTGGAGGTCTCACCTGCCGAGGGCGGCGAGGCTGAACTTGTTTCCAACGGCGCCATGGCCGAGGTCGCTCGTGCGCACCCAGGACGCGTTGAGCGGCCGCAAATGCCTGCGCAACAAGGCGCCGTTATAGCCCCTGCGCTCAATTATGCGGCGCTGACCGGCGGGATCATCCGCAACGGTGACGCGGCGCCCTTGCAGGACGCCGAAGGCGAGCCCGGCCATTTCGATGCGAGCGCCGACACGAGCCAGCCCAGCGAGCAAGCGACGCTTGCCACCGATCACAGCGGTGACGCCGACACGTCGGGCGACGCCGATGTCATCGACAGCGATGGTCAAGGCGACGCCGGCGGCGACACGGACGAAGACGTCGACCAGGTCGATGCTGACACCGGCGACGCAGGCGACACGGAGCCCAGCGACCCCGTTGGCGATGACACCGATGTGGTCAGCGAGGGCGACGACGGCGCCGCGACCGACGATGACGGCAATAATGGTCATGGCAACGATGACGACGGCGACGATGACAGCAATCCCGGCCGCGGCGGCGGCGGCGGCCGCTTTGGCGGCGACGACGACGACAACAACCACACGCGTGACGGCTTTGGCTAAGCCGTGACACACGCGAGGGGGCAGACGCGTCCAAAGGGCGCTTGGCGCGGCGGACGTGCGCGCCTGGCGCATGGCGTCTTATTGGCGGCCTTTCTGGTGCTGCTCGCCGTAAGCGGCGTAACGCGCGCTTTAGATGAGCGGCTCAGAGACCTCCGATTTAGTGCGCTCGAGCGCCCCGCGAGCAGCAGCCTCGTCATCGTTGAAATCGATGCGGCGAGTCTGCGGGCGATCGACACTTGGCCCTGGCCGCGCGCCCGCTACGCTGAACTCATCGAAAATCTACGGGCCGCCGGCGCCGAAGTCATCGCCTTTGACGTCGACTTCAGTTCCCCGTCGACCAGCGCGGACGATGATCGACTGAGCGCTGCAATTCGTGCAGCGCCTGGCGATGTCATCTTGCCGGCGCTGATGCAGCAACGGCGCAATGACGATCCGAATCTCTATGAGAGCGCGCCCAGCGCCGCCTTGGGCGCTGATGCGGTCATTGCCAATGTAAATCTCCTTCCGGAAACCAATGGCCGGGTGCGGCGCGGCCTCTATGAAGTCGCTTCCGAAAGCGGCGCCCGCGCCTCGATGGCCGCAGCCTTAGCGGGCGCCGAACCCAACGCCAGTTTTCATATCGATTTCGGGATTGACCCATCTAGTTTCGAACGCCTGTCGTTCGTCGACGTGCTCACGGGCAATTTCAATCCGGCATTGGTGCGCGGAAAGCGTGTGCTGGTCGGGGCGACGGCGCTTGAACTCGGCGACGAATTGGCGGTGCCGGTGCATGGCATATTGCCAGGCGTCATCGTGCACGCTCTCAGCTACGAGAGCATGGTGCAAGGACGCGCGATCGGCGCCCTTGCGCCCGCGTTTGGGCTTTTGCTTGCGCTTGCAATCTTGGTGGCGCGGCTCCGGCGCCCGCGCACGCCCCTCTCGTATCGCAATTTCATTCCGAGCTTGACGATCGCCGCCGGCGCTTTGGCGCTGAGCTGGGCGACCCACCTTGTTTTTCCTTTGAGCCTCGATCTTGGGATCGTTCTCGCTGGCGAAGCTATTTGGATCTTTTATCTGCTGCTCAGCGAGATGCAGCGGCGCGCAGACGCCCTGATCGAACAACGCGAAGCTCTGCTGCGCCACCAAGCACATCACGATCCTGACACCGAGCTGCCCAACCGACGTGCTTTGGCCGTCAGCGTTGAGGAGCTGATCGCGGCGCACCCCGATCGCCGCATCTGCATCATCGTCGCCGGCATTGATCGTCTGCAAGGCATCCGCACCGCCATCGGGCATCAAGGGGCGAACGCTGTTATCACATCGATCGCCGCGCGCATTGCACGCCGGGTTGAAGACTGCAAACCGGCGCGCCTGGACAGCTCGCTTATCGGATTTGCCCGCGTTTGCGGCGACAATGAAGATATTGAGGCGTGGGCGCACGCCATGCTCAGAACCATCGGCGACACAGCGGCGATCGACGGGGCCAATGTCGACGTCTCCCTAAAGCTTGGGGTCGCGACCCGCGACCAAGGGCAGTCGGCCGGCGCACTCATTGATGAAGCCTGCGCGGCCCTTCATGCCGGGCGGCGCGGACGCGCGAGCGTGACGCTTTTTGCGCCCAGTCACAGCGAAGAGCCGCAACAGCGTCTGTCGCTGATGACGGATTTGCTTTCAGCCATGGACAACGGCGAACTGAGCCTCGTCTACCAGCCAAAGCAGCGACTTGCCGACGGCGCCATGTGCGGCGCCGAGGCGCTCGTGCGCTGGCGGCACAGCGAGCGCGGTCAAGTCAGCCCCGACCTCTTTGTCGCGGCGGCCGAAGAAACCGGTCACATCCGTCAACTCACCAAATGGGTGCTTGCAAGAGTTGTCGCCGACAGCGTCGCTTTTTCCAGAGCCGGCGTTGAGATCCCTCTCTCCTTCAATCTTTCAGCGGCGCTGCTGTGCATCGACGCAGCAATCGATGAGGTGCTGGCGGTCGCCGCGCGCAGCGCCTTGCCGCTCATTGCAGAGATTACCGAGACCAGCCGGATCGAGGATTCGGATCATGCCGCGCGGTCGCTGGCGCGGCTGCGAAGCGCCGGCGTCTTGCTCTCCATCGATGATTACGGGATGGGGCTTTCCTCACTCTCCTACCTTCGCCTCATCGAGGCCGATGAGCTCAAGCTAGACAAGAGCTTTGTCAGCGTCATCATGTCGAGTGACCGTGATCGTGTGCTGACCAAATCGACCATTGATCTGGCGCACGCACTCGGGATGAAGATCGCGGCCGAAGGCGTGGAAGAAGAGCATGTCCGCGAGATGCTGCACCTCATGGGTTGCGACACCATCCAAGGCTATCTCTATGGCAAGCCGATGAGCGCCGCGGCGCTGGTTCGCAAATACGATCGTGAGCACCAAAGCAAAGCCAATATTGTGCGCTCCGCTTAAAGTTGGCCGGGGCGCGCTGCTCACACCGGCAATAAAGTTGGCCTGAGGAACAGAGGCCCGGCGGCCACTAGCGCAGGGCAAATACCACGGTGATCGCAGCGTCAGTATCGAGTTGACCCGGATTGATCGGCGCCACCGGCGCCGCCGCCGATTGTTCGAGCACCGCTGCAAAGGCGCCGTCGCGGCGCATGTCAGGCGGCGCAAAGGCGCTGCCGGGTTCAACAATCGAACGGATTGCAACCACTTCTAGACCCGCAGCTTCGGCGTAGACATTGGCGCGCCGGCGCGCGGTTTCCAACGCTTGCGCCCGCGCCGCTTCGCGCACGTGCTCCTCGTCCTCGAATGTAAAGGTAATGCCATGCAGCTCGTTTGCGCCCTGCGCCACCGCCGCGTCGATGAGCCCGCTCATGCGATTGAGATCACGCAGCCGCAGCGAGACGGTGTTACGGCTTATATAGCCGCTGATCCTCGGGGCCTGGCCGCGGACGTAAACGTATTGCGGCTCCAAAGAAAAGCCGACGGTCTGAATATCAGCGTCCTCGGCGCCTGCTTCTCTGGCCGCGTCCAGGACGGTCTGCATGCGATTGGTCTGCGCCTGTTGGGCGGCGACAGCGGTGGCGCCGCGAGCAACCACGCCAAGCGTGACGATGGCGAGATCGGGCGTGCTGCGGGTGCTCGCGCTTGCGTGCACGGCGAGTAGCGTCTCCTCAGCGCCGCACCCCATAAGTGCGATCGCGGTGAAGAGCGGCGCCAGTGTGCGTGCGCCGCGCGCTATGATGTGGAACATGAAATCTGCCCTTGTGCCAAGCGAGGAAAAGCCTGCACTTCAGCGGCGCCTGGGCACAAGCGGGCGCCTCACATGGCTGGATCACAATTCAGGCGCCATTGATGAGAGCACGCCCTCATCGCCTAGAGCCGCGCATGACGAGCAGCAGGCGTTGCGGGCGAGATCCCTGAACACGGCCTAGATGAACCAGCTCCATCCACGTGCGCCGACAGCGCACGTCGCCGGCGAAAGCGGCGTCGCCACCACCGCCCAGGTGGGACCGAGTGCAAAGCCGCCGCCGGGATCTTCGTCGATCTTCCACGACGGGCGCGGGTCGGCGATCAGGTTCGCGCACGCAGCGCGGGCGCCGCAGCGCGTGCAGCGCAGATCACGGGCGATGTCGCGTATAAAGGCGCGCTCGCCCCAGAGCCGGAGCGCCGTGTCCAATCTGATGCGGGCGCCATGACTGCAGCTTGTGCAGGATACGAAGAGGCCGAGCGTCGTGGTCCAGCCCAAGCGGACGCCGCGCTCCTTGTCATTGTGCCAGGCCATGCATCAGCTTCAGGCCAGCGCCGCCTCGAACGGCGCCCACGATGCGATCTCATCGGCGGGTTGGCATTCGCCGTCGCGGGTGATGATCACCCAGCCCTCTTCCTCGCGCATGGCGATGAGCTGACGCACCGAATTGGGTTCGCGCGCAAACACTGGCTTTGAAAGCGGCGCGTTTTCGATGTCGAGGCGCCAAGCGGTCCGATGCGGGCGCAAGAGATGCGCGTGATCGAGTGCGATCTGCACCTCGTCATCGCAGCCGAGGGTTTGATCGGCATCGTCCCTTTCAACGCGGAAGTCTTCACTCATGGCCGGCTCAATTGTTTCGCTCGGCCAATAATGTTCTCTTTTTGTTCTTTGGTGTCAAGGCGGCGTGCTAGGGCCAGATCCGGTTCAGTGTGGATGAAAGGCGCAAGCTCGCTTTGGCGACTTGGCTCTGCACGACTGGAATCGCCGCATCGGCATAGGCGCGATCTATGAGCACGGACGCCTGCGGGGCTTGTCCGCACACCAATGGCTCTGGCCAGCGCGCGTAAATGAAGTCGCGAGCGATGGCGTTCGATTGCAGCGCCCACGCGAGCGGGTCGCCTTCGGACCAGCGTTGGCGATTGGCGCGCATAAGCTCTCCAATCTGCGTGCGCCAAGCTGGGGCCGCGCGCGCGTATGCAAAGAGCGCGTCATCCCAAGCGGCGTGGAGATTTAGGCTTCGGTCGGCGCCGCTTGCGGTGAAGCGCACGCGCACATCATTGCCGCCGCGATCAGCGTTGTCAGCGGCGTGCAGCGGCTGATGGATGTCGCCGATCATGTGAACGAGACGGGCGAGCGCACGCAGGCGATCGCGATCGCTAGCCCTTCGGTCTTGCAGACGTCGGATTGCGCGCTCGATCGCCACCGTCGCGCAATTGCCATTGGCGCACCAGCTCTCGCGCGGCGGAACGGCGCCGCACACCATTATGTTGTCGTAGTGCCAAGACGATTGATTGCGAAAAGATGGAATGCGGCGCACGCAATCGGACCAGACGCTGGCGTCGCCAATGGAATTGATCGCGCACCCCTCTACCGGATCGGCGGCGTCGGTTGCGATCAAACGCTCGACCTCGGCGCGGGCGTGCGGCGTAAGCTGGCTATAAGCAAGCTCTGCGATAAACCGATGCCCCTCCTCGCTCCAGGCATAGGCGGCGGTCGGCGCCAGTGTCAGCGCAAATGTCAGCGCCGCGAGCAGAAGCGAAACGAGCGCGGCGAGCCGGCGCGTCACGCCGCACGCTCTGCTTCGGTTTCGAGCGCCGCGCGGAAGCGTTCAATGTCCTCCGCCGATAGCCACACAGCCGGCGCGCCGAACCCGCCTGGGCGAAACAGAAAAACCCGCCCCGTATGCGTCGCAATATCGCCAAGCGCCGCGCGCAACGTGCGCATTGCATCGCGCGCCCCGTCCGGGCCCATCCACCAATCCGGGGTGTCGGCGATTTCCAGGGCTTCAGCTTCGGTCATGACCTCGACTCAGATTTTGTTTCGCTATGATGCTCCGGCTCAGATGTTTACCTGTTCGTTGACGAAGGCGACGCCGATCTTGTTGCGGCGGCGCACTGATGCGGAAAAAGCCGATGAATCGCGACGAAGCCCTGCGCCTCCTCGAAGCTGATCGTGACGTTCGTCTGCTCCGGCGCGTGCCTGGGGTCGCGTCTTGGCCGCTTGCCCCCACCAGCGACAATCTCCGGCGCGCTATCTTCGTCGATACCGAGACGACCGGGCTTGATGCGGACGACGACGAAGTCATCGAACTTGCCATGCTGCCGTTCGATTATGACCGCGACAGCGGCGCCATTGTCGCCGTCCATGTCGATGCGGCGCTCTCCGCTTTGCGCCAACCCTCGAAACCTATTCCGCCGGAGAGCGCCGCCATTCACGGCATTCGCGATGAGGATGTTGCGGGCAAGACCATCGATCCGGCGCGCATCACCGCCCTGCTCGACGAGGCGCAGCTCGTTATCGCCCACAATGCCGCCTTCGATCGGCCGATGGTGGAAAAACTCTGGCCGGTGTTTGAGACCAAACACTGGGCCTGCTCGCTCGCCGACATCGATTGGCGCGGTGAGGGCTTAGGCGCCTCGAAATTGGATTATCTTTTGATGCGTCAGGGCTGGTTCTTCGACGATCACCGCGCGCTTGCCGATGCGCTGGCGGCGACGTTTCTTTTGACCTTGCCGCTGCCGCGCTCGGGAAAGCCTGCGCTTGCGGGCCTGCTTGAATGCGCGCGCCGGCCGCTGTGCGCCGTGCGCGCGATCGACACCGCCTTCGAACAGCGCGCAGCTTTAAAGGCGCGCGGCTATCGCTGGGATGCGGGCGATGGAGCGCGCGCCAAAGCCTGGTGGACATTGACCGACAATCCGCAGGCCGAGATCGATTGGTTGAATGCGGATATCTATGCGGCGCCGCGCGACATTCCGGTGATCAATGTGCCAGCGACACGCCGCTATTCGGCACGGCTTTGGCCGGCAGACTGAGCGCGAGGTGCGGGTCAGGCGCACAGTGTCAAAGACCAATGCCATCTCGCCCCGCGCGCGTCCAAGGGCGCTTTGGCCCTTGACCCGCGCGATGCGAGACGGCGCGTCGAACGCGTCGGGACGCGGGGGCGTCCCTTTCTCTTCAACCACGCCTCCGGCGGGTCGAACACGAGGGCTGAGCTTCAGGACGCAGATTGCCCGCGCCATTGGGCGTAGATCGGCAAAAGCTCTGGCGGCAGACTGGCTTCGAAAGCGGCATCGAGCGGAAATTGCGGCATCGCCTCGCCGATGGCGTCGAGCAGGGCCTCACCTTGCTTAATGTCTTTGGGGCGTTTCAAAGCATTGCGCTTGGGCTGGCGGCCCAGCCACATTTTCTGCAAGGCGAAGTAACGCGGGTCTGGCGCGACGATCCGCGCCGGCGTGCCATCGCGGCAGATGACGACGCGGTCGACAGTTCGACCGAGCAACAGCCATTCTTGCTCTAACAATGGCACCGGGCGCGGTTGATCGGCGCGGAACATCGTCCCGGCGCGCGATGGCGCGACCAGGATCTCAACGTCATAGGCTTTGGAATTGCGCGCCTGAAAGGTGCGCTCAAGATTGATTGTGTAGGTGTCGTCGACGGCTTTCAGCATATCCCAGAGTATGCGCTCATTTGGCGTTGGCGTGCGCGCAGACCAGGCAAGATCAAAATCGTCGGTCTCATCGGGCGCTCCGCGGATAAAACCGCCGGCCTCGACCGCGTAAGCCGCCATTGCGTTCGTGCCCACGACCAGGAGATGACTGCCGAGAAGCGCGCGGCGATCGGCTTCGCGCAGGATCGGGCCTGCGGCGCTCGCGAGCATCGGCAAACGCAGCGCCCGCGCCAGGCGGCCGCTTTCATCCAAGGCGGCGCGGGCCCCGTCGCGGCGGCTCTTGGCTTCCATCTTTTGAGCACGATAATTCGTCAGTTGCGCTTCGAGTTCAGCCGACCAGGGTCCAAGGCTCTTGCCGAGTCCGCTGCGATCTCTGATCTCATAAAGATAAGCGCGCCCACCCACTTCCTTGCGACGCAGGTCATAAGGCAGCGCCGCCAGCGCCCGCTCGGCGGCGATCCAGACTTCGTAACGCTGCCCAAGATTGACCAGCGTCCGAGCCTGCTCATCGGTGAAAGCTAGGACCCGCACGGGCGCATTATCCCACATTTTCTGTTTTTGCGAAAATGTGGGATAATTCGATTAAAATCAGTTTCTTGGACCGCCCTTTCGAATGACGCGTAGAAAAAGAGCGGACCCTCAAAGAGGGCCCGCTCGAAGGCATTGGGTATGGTGGGGTGTCTCAAGGGAGACGACGTCAATATCGCGTTAATCCTTTAATCCTTCGTTAGCGAAACGAGGCCCGGCTCGGCGATTGCGCTGTCCTGGCGACGCGGCGCGCTGGACGCGGGCTCGCTCGCACCGCACTCAATTGGCGCATGCCCCATTCGTGGAGCTTGCGCTTTGGGTAGCGCGGATAGCGGCCATGGTGGATGCAAGGCGGGCCGTCATCGCGGGTTGAATAGATCTTCGCCAAGGTCTTTGGGGTGCGCCGGACGCCGATACTGGCGAGATAGGCCGACGCTTCGCGGCGATCGAGAAGCCCATCGGTGAAATCTGCCGGCAGTGCGTCTTCGGGATGCTCTGACACTTTGGCCTCCTCACTCTCGATAGGGTCGCAAGACGATGTCGCGCGTCACCAGCACACGCACCGGCGCGCCGGCGCGCACGCGCAAGGTCGGGCGAACCGCAAGCTCGCGGTCGACGATGCGCCCGCCCGTCGCCGCCGCTTGCTGGGCGGCAGCGTCGCCAACGCTCTGCGTCAACGTCTCAGCCTCGTTGTCTTCAGCTTCATTGGCGACGACGCTAATGATGGCGGAAAGCGCAATCGCAGCCGCGAGGCGATCAAAATGATTGTCGACGCGGTCGCGCAGGCCAGATGCGCCGGATGCGTCGGTTGCTTGCATGCCTTCAAGATTGATCGACCAACCATTCGGCAAGATGAGACGCTGCCATACCAGCAGCAGCCGGCGGTCGCCGTAATTGGTTGCGTTATCGTACGCGCCAATGAGGCGCGCGCCTTGCGGGATAAGAAGATGCCGGCCGGTCACGGAATCGAAGACCGGCGCCGTCACCTGCGCAATGACGCGGCCCGGGAGATCGGAATTGAGCTCGGTCTGCAAGGCCGCTGGAATGACCGCGCCCGCCAGTAATTCGAACCGCGAGCGCGGCGGCGAAAGCCGCGACGGCAAGCGATCTGAATCGGTTGCGGTTGCGCCAGGCTCAACGTCTGTGAGTGTGAAAAGAATGGGCGCGCCGCGCGCGACTGCCTCAGCATCGGGCGCGCTCGGCGGCTCACGTGCGGGCGGCGGTGCTGGCGCGGCGTTCCATAGTTCGCCTTCTGGCGGCTCAAGGTCTGCGGCGTTCGGCTCTGCGTCGACTCCAATCGCGCCCAGATCCTCGGCGCCATAAGATTGCGGCGCCAGGCGAATGGAGTCCGGCGGACCTGCCAGAGCTGCGCTCTGTGCATCCGCCACGCGGCGCCGGTCGGGGCGCTCGCTCAAGCCATAGAGCACTGCAAAAGCGATGATGGCCGCCATGGTGAGCGCGCCGCCTAGCAGCACTTTGCGCGACAGCCGTCGCGGTGATGGCGGCTTGGCGCGGATCGAGATGTCGGGCGGCGCGTTTGCCGGCGGCGGAACGACCTGCGGGCTCACCGGCGCCCTCCAATTCGGCGCGGCCGCGCGCGCAGCGGTGCATCCTCCCGCTCAATGCGCACGATAATTGGCGCGCGCACGCCAAGGCGAAGCTCGGCTCGATCAATGAGGCGATCGATCATCAGCCGCCGCCCATCGACGCGGGTGTTGGCGAGTTCAGCGCCTTCTGGCGTGATGACGAAGACGGGCGGCATGTCGGTCGCTTCCACGTCTGGCGGAAACTCGATCCAGGTGCGCCGCCCATCATCGAAGACGCGCGCCGGCAGCCAACGCGGCACGGCCCCGCGCACTGTGCGAATGCGATACTCGAAATTGTGGGGCGCGCTTTCTGGTGACGCAGCGCGGAGATCGCGACTTGGATAGGTCCACGCGATCTCAGCCGAATAGCGCGCCTCGCTGACCGCGCGCGCCTCAACCAGATAGGTGCGCCGGTCGGTGGCGATCACGATATTGGTGGCGAGGCCAACGCTCTGCGGCTTCACCAAGACGATCGTGCGCGGGTCTTGCTGCGCTTCGGCTTCAACTTCGGTCACCATCCAACGCGCGGTGTCCCCGGCCGCGATGCCAGTGATGATCTCGCCAGGCTCTAAAAGAATGACCGAGATGTGCGTTGGGCTCGCATAGAGTTCATAAAGCGCTCCAGGCGCGTAGGGATAGATTTGCCGCGCTGCCGAGAACGCCTCAGGCGACGGCCGCTGGCGCGCCGCGTCATTGGCGCTGGAGACGATCTCGATCGGCGTTGGGCAACGGACACGACGCGATGGCGTGCAGGCGTCTTCCGTCTGCGCACGCACAAGTGGAGGCGAGAAGACGAGCGCTAAGGCGCACAATGACACGACACTTCTCATCGCTCGCGGCTCCACGAGAAATCCTCGATCAAAAGCCCGAGCGGATTGGCGGCGATGTCATCGGCGTTGCGCGGCGGCCGGACTGTCACCGTGAAGACGCCGCTATAGATTTGCGGCTCGGACGAGCCGACCGAATTGGTTGCGCGCTCGATCCAGCTGACTTCCCAGGATCGATCCGAGCGAGCGATCACCGAGCGCACGTGGACGGTGCGGCCGACGCGGCCGAGCGAGAGAAACGGATCGTCCGCCCGCGCCATCTCGTTCAATTGCGCCGCCGCCTGCGGGGTCAGGAATTTATAGGCGTTCGCTGTCGCCTTGACGCCTGAGCGCACTCTTTCTTCGCTAGCGAGATAAGACTCCGCCGCGTGCAGCACCTCTGGATGCACTTGCGGCGCTCCCGTGACGGGGCAGCGGCGGTGCAGCAGCTGGCGCATCTCTTCGGCGCACGTATCGAGATCGCGCAATTTTTCGCGCACCACTGAAAGCGTCTTGCGCTCATCCGGCTCGCTATACAGCACATGCAAAATCAGCCCGGTTAGAATTTGCTTGGCGCTGCGATCCCAGAAGTCGGCTTGCCGCCCATCGCCGGCCGGATCGACGATGATCTCAACCACATTTTGAACGTCGCGGACTTCGTTCTCGCCTTTGCGCACTTCCAAAAGCGGGTTGAAGCGCGCACTTGCGGCACTGGTCGGCGCAAAGCGCACGACCGATCCAAGCCTCTCGCGAAAGCCGGCGACGCCGACAAAACCGTGACGGCCATCGCCATCAGCCAATTCACCTTTGACGTCGAGCACCAGCGCCGAGCGCGGCCATGACAGAAGCGTCGGCACGACGTGCCCGCGCCCTTTGCCGGAGCGCGAAGCGCCGACCAATAAGAGATGCCCCGGCCCATCATAGGCAATAATCTCGCCTTCGAATTTGCCGAGCGTCGCCCCGCAAGATGCGAAGAGCTGCGCGGCGCGGACATCCGCGAAACGGGCCCAGCCGTTTTGACCATGCCGGCGCAACGTCGGCGCCCCCGCACCGCTGACAGCGACGCCGATGATGACGACGCCCGCAGCGCTCGCCAAAGCGGCGAACTCGGCAACCGCGAAAGGCTTGGGATAGACATCACGCCAGCGCGTCGACCACACGAGAATGGAGAACGGCCAATAGATCGGTATGCCCGCAAGCCGTAGCGCGGGAGCACCGAGTGCATTTTGATGTTGAAACAATGCAGCGACGGTTTGCGTCGCGGCGCTAAGACTAGCGAGCGCCGCAATCACTGAGAGCGATAAAGCTGTCGCCAGACGCATAGGACTCTCGTTTCATACGAGGCCAGTTCGGCGCCTTGCCGCCTGACTTCGAGGACGATGGTGGCTTCAGCTTTGGCGTTGGTCGATCAGCACGAACGTGCCTATTTATCCGCTCTTGCGGGCCGCGAGAAGCCGATCCACGGCGCGCCGCGCGCTCGCGTATCAATCCAGACCCTGGACCCTGCCCAAGCATGCAAGGCTTGATGGCTCTGCCCACACGCTGATCAGGATCGATGAGGGCCTCGCTGCAGTTTTTCATCGCCTTCATCGATGCAGCTCGAACGAAGCTCGCGCGGGGTCTCGGAACCTGTTTCGCGCAAAAGCTGTTCTGCAGAAACTGTTTTGCTCGGGCGCAAACTTCATGAGGCGTATCTCCATGAGACCGATCACCATTGTGCTGACCGAAGGCTATTCAGATTGGGAGATCGCCCCGTTGGCCGGCGCAGGGCGCGCCTTCTACGGCGCGGACATTCGCTTTGCGTCTCCGAAAGGCGGCGCGCTTACATCAGCGGCTGGCTTGGTTGTGGCCGACACGGCGCGATTTGAAGCGCCGTCAGAAGGCGTGGTGGTCGTTTGCGGCGGTCCCGTGTTCGAATCCAACGCTGCGCCAGACCTATCCGCATCGTTGCGCCAAGCCAAAGCAGCAGGGTGCGTCATCGCGGGAATATGCGGCGGCACGATCGCGCTAGCGCGGGCCGGGCTGCTCGACAACGTCGATCATACTTCGAACGCGTCGGGCTATTTGGAACAGCATGCCGCAGCCTACGCCGGAGCGCCGAACTACGTCGATCAACCGAAAGCACTGCGAGCCGATGATATCGTCACTGCGCCCGCCCCTGCTCCGGCGAGCTTTGCAGCATTGGTGCTGGCGGCGGCGGGCCTCGATACAAGGAAGGCTGACGCGTTGAGAGTGATGCTGGCGGCCGAACACGCGACCTAGCTAAAGCGAACCAAGCCAATGCAAAAACGATTGGCGACACCGCGGCGCTCCACTTCTGAGAGGCCCGATCTCAGTCATGGGAACCACGCTGGCAAAGTCACGTTCGCTTGCTCATGGAAGGCGGCGGCCACGACCAAGAATTGAGACACCAAAGCGGGCCCATCGCCGCGGTGCTGGGCCTGCTTGCGCTCGTGCGCAGGATCATCGCGGGATCGGTGTCAGCCATCCTCGTACTTGCCCTCGTCGCTCTAATGGGCGCCTCCGAGACCATCGTTGCGCTGATCGCTGATCGAAGTGTTTGGTCGATCCTTTTTCTGTTGATGCTGGCCATTCTTCTGGCCGACCTCATCGCCAAATTCATCAGCATTGTGAGCACGACTTTTCCGGACCTTATTCCGAAATTCGATGACCAACAGCGCAAGCGCGCGTCAATCTTACGGCGCTTGCGTCCAGGCCAAACGATCGCCTTACTCTCGGGAGCGTATCTTGCGCGCGTTGTCTTGTTTTTGGCGGTGTTTGCGCTCCTTGGGCTCACCTATGGCGCCGTTCCAAACACAGTTCAGCAGACCCTCTTTGGCACTCTTTCGGCTGGCCAGGCCATTGAAGCGTTCGTGCGCGAGGGGATAGCCGGGTCACTCGGCTATTTTCTCTTCTTTCTTGGGCCGAACAACTTAGCCCCCATTACCGGTATGATCGCGCCTGAACCGCTCGCAACCTCGACCATGGATGGCGATCTCTTTCTCGTCGCGATCCGCCTCTATGGGCTGGCACTCGTATTATCGGCGCTGCAGACGCTGGTCGCACCAATCATTTACATTCGCGCCCGCATGCGTGCGCGCCGGGTAGATGAAACCGAAGCAGTCGCGCGGGGAAATTAGCAAACGCATCACCTAACACGGCGGCGGACCCCTCCATAGCGAGCAGAGTATTTTTAATCTCCACACGGCAGCGGCGTTCCGCATCGGTTCGCACAGCACGCGCTCGGCCGCCAAACTCGTTCGGCGACGTCACGGCGCCAGCATCGGCGGATGCCGTAAGCTGCTGCGCTTGATCAAAAGCTCAGCGCTTCGTCTTTGCCGCGTTCATGTTATCCACCAAATTGGGATAGGCGCGGCCCGCTCTTTTCGCGTTCTTTTTGGCGGTCGCCTTTTGGCTTGCGCTTAGCGGCTTGGAGGGTCCTGTCGCCTTTTTGCCGTTGCGGCGCTCCCACGGTTTTTTCTTCGCCGCCATGCGGTCACCTAAATTGCCATCTTGCTGGAATTCAACCGCTTGCGCGCTCGCGCGTTCCGGCGCTACCGCGATTAGTCAGCTGACGGTAACATCTGCGGTCCTGTGCAAGACCGCAGCGGCGCTTGTCGGCGAGCGCCTGCGATGCCTATCTCGCTTAAGATGAGCGAGAAGTTTCAAGGGTCAAAGGTCGCGGTCGTGCATGAGGGGCGCGTCCTCGTCCCTCTGCGCGATGACTTTACCCATATCCCCTTCCCCGCGCACTGGGACTTTGCCGGCGGCGGCCGCGAGAGCGATGAGACGCCAGAGCATTGCGCGCTGCGCGAATTACACGAAGAGTTCGGGCTTCGGCTTGCAAGCGAGCGCATCGTATGGCGAAAGCTTTACGCCGATACAGAGGAAGACGGGGCCGTCAGCTATTTCATAGTGGCGCTCGCCGACGCGCGCGACCTTGACTTGCGTTTGGGCGATGAAGGTCAATGTTGGGACTGGATGCCAGTCGAGACTTTTTTTGTCGCATCCAAAGGCGGCGCCGCACTTGCAGGCGAGGTTGAGCGACTTCCCACGCGATCAGCCGAGATAGGCTTTGGAGCGGCTAGCATCACTAGCGCCGGCAAAATCTCAGCACGGCGGAGCGAGCGCCTCTTTCACCGACGTCTTGCCGCGCAAAGTGTCCGTTACCGCACAGACTATTTGCGCGCAACCGCGCCAGATCGGAGGCGGAGATGATGCCATGCCTCGGGAAATACAAGAATCAATAGGCGCCTACATTGTGCGCTTGGCGGAACGTTTAGCCGCGACCGGTGAGTTCGCCACCTGCCACGCGGTGGAGGTTGCGCTGCGTCGCCGCGGCTTCCTGGAAGCTTTCGAAATGCTGCAACGCGCGGGCCAGCGCCGAGCAATCGGCGCGCTATGTGCGCAAGCGAGAGCGACAGGCGACGGCGGAGTGCGTGAACGCTCTGATACGCGAGCGCCTACGCCGAATTAGTCACACCGCGAACGCCCTCCAGATCAACTTTTCGGGGGCGCCAAAGCCGCCCGCACCTTCTGCGCAAGATCGCGTCTGGAATACGGCTTATTGAGCAGGACAATACCATCATCAACCCGCCCGTCATGGACAACAGAATTTTGTGTATAGCCCGATGTGTAAAGCACACGCAGGTCAGGCTTCAAGATCATAGCCTCATCGGCGAGCATTCTGCCGGTCATCCCGCCCGGCATTACGACGTCTGTAAATAGAAGATCAAAATCGCGCTCACGCGTCAAAATCTGAAGTGCGGCGGGACCATTGCTAGCCACGCTGACGCGATAGCCTAACGCTGTAAGCACGCTTTCAGCATGCGCACGCACCAGATCGTCGTCTTCGACCAGAAGTATTTTCTCCGTGCCGCCCAGATCGGCCAAGGCCGCTTCGTGTTTCTCGATGCTTGTCGGCGCGCTGTCGGAGCGCGGCAGATAGAGCTTCACCACTGTGCCAAGGCCGACTTCCGAATAGACCTTCACGTGCCCGCGCGACTGTTTCACAAAGCCGTAGACCATCGACAAACCAAGACCGGTGCCCTTGCCGATCTCTTTGGTGGTGAAGAACGGATCGAACACCCGCGCCAAATGCTCGGGCGGGATGCCAACGCCGGAGTCGGAGACCGCCACCATTACATATTCGCCGGCGGCGACTTCTGCATTTTGGCCAGCATAATCTCCGTCCAGCTCCACATTCCCCGTCTCGATCACAAGCCGCCCGCCGTCCGGCATGGCGTCGCGGGCGTTGATGCAAAGATTGAGAACGGCGGCCTCCAATTGCGATGGATCAATAACGGCCGGCCAAAGCTCTATGCCTGCAGCAAAATGGATCTCGATATCTTCGGGTAGGAGGCGCTTGAGGAGCGGCGCCATGCCGGACAATAGGTCGTTAGCGTCAACGCTCTTGGGCTCTAACGCTTGGCGGCGGGAAAACGCCAGCAAGCGGTGTGTGAGTTCAGCGCCGCGCTCGGCGACGGTTAGCGTAATCTGGGCGAGGTGGCGCAGATCAGGTCGATCTGCTAAACGCTCAACCAACGCTTCTGAATTGCCGAGCACCACGGTGAGCAAATTATTGAAGTCGTGGGCGACGCCGCCGGTCAGTTGCCCGATGGCTTCAAGACGCTGCGATTGCTTCAACTGCTCTTCGAGAGACAAGCGGTCGGTGACGTCGGACACGATGCAAAACACCGATTGCGGCGCGCCGTTGATGTCGCGAATCAGAGTCCAATTGGCTTGTACTTTGACGCGCTGACCATCTTTGCGCGTTTGTTCTACGATCCCATTCCATTCGCCCAACTCGAACACACGCCTATTGGCTTCATGAAAGGCGCGCGCGTCTTCGTAGAGCAGCTCATGCTTGATGCGGCCAAGCGCCTCCTCGCGCGTCCAACCGAAAATGCGCTCTGCGCCCTTATTCCAAAATTGAATGTGATGGCTCAAGTCGCGAACGATCATGCCTTCATGGGCTTTATCGAGCAGCGCGGCTTGCTGTTGAAGCGTGGTCTCCGCGTCCCGCAACTTGGCGTTCGAAAGGCGCAAATCCTCTTCAATCTGCAAGCGCTCGGTGATGTCGATGCCAGTCGCCTCAGCTTCCAGCCAGCGCCCTGCTTCATCGAACTTCAGCGCGTAGGCTTTCCAGAGGATCCAGCGCGGACCGGCGCTGGTTTGAAGGCGGCATTCAAGATTTGCTTCGCGCCTATCCTGAGAGAGGCGCCCGAACGCCGCCTCGATCGCCGGGCGATCTTGGGCATCGATGAAATCCCAGAACCGCTTTGCTTCCAGATCGCCGAGCGTCGCCTTATAAGCGTCATTGCCGTAAATGATCGACCCGTCGGCGCGGAAATGACAGATCATCAAGCGGCCTCGTAAGCTTACCCCCCACGGGCGGCATAGCGTAACCGAACGGTTTGAACGCGCCCAGACACAATCGTCCCCGAGGCAACCATTGCACTAGGTCCCAGACTTAGACATCGCGTGAGTTTTTCGAGACTGGCGGAGCGCTGTCACCCATCTGCGCCGACATAACGTTGATACTCTTCCAGAAAGCGCTGCTTGAGCGTTGCTTGATCACGATACTGACGCTTGATTTCTAGAAACCAGTGCCCCTCCTCTTCGTACATGTGATGCAGCAGGGCGCCTTCGATGTGTTTCAGTTTGTCAACCCAATCCTCGGAGGCCGGATCAAGACGTTCGAGCTCCGCCATTTGCATTTTCGTCGCCGTTTGCTCGGTATACGCCATGTTAGCATGAGATTTTTCGTGCGCCTTCGCGAGCGCGGGGTAGAGAACAATCTCTTCCGCCAGGGCGTGTCCGTTCAAAACGACGGCCAAGCGCTTCATCAGCAAAGTTCGCTGGTCAGGCGCCGCCGACAGAGCCGCCTTAAGCGCTGTGCGGATGGCGTCATGATGATCAAGCGCAATAGCCAGCCAGTCGTCACCATTGGACTCCGAGCGCGCCTTTTGAGTTGCTTCAACACGATCCTGATTACTCTCGGGCGGAGTTACTGCGGCTATTGCTCTGTCAACGATCGACATGGCTTTCTCCGAATTTCGTGTCCTCAGGGTTCAACCTGATATTTACGATATTGTCGCTCGCGCCGCCTTCGACACATCTGCGAGCTGTCGAACAACGTGAATGCGAGTGACGCGTTCCAGCACCATTTGGGCAACATGCACTCGACCGTTCCTCACGCTTTCGACCGGCGAGCGCTTTCGAGAGGGCGGTTGTTCCAACCGATTGGCGCCGCTCGACGATGGGCTCCGAGGCCGACAACGCGCGGACGCCTTGATGGAACTCCGTCCTAGCGCGACCTTAGTTGGCTCAGCCCCGAAGGATTGCGCGGCGTCGTCTATGCTTCCCCGCCACGACATTGCTTTGCAACGCTCAATGGCCGGCCACTTACCAGTTCAACGTGGGCTTTCGGTGCTCTCCAGGGGCGCATCGCCCTCGGTCGCCTACCCGTCTTGGTCACTCGTGTTTGATTCAGCGATCACCTGCGCCGCGCCAATGGGCTGCTTTCGCCTCGGGGCCGGCATCCGTGTATGGGGACGAGGATTGGGCGCTGCGCCAGCGGCGCGCAACTGGCGCGCGATCACGCGTCCCGTCAGCTGCTCATTCACCAGCTCATACCCGTCGCGCCGGAGCTGAGCGCGTATTTGGCTCATAGTGGCGCCCATTCGAGCAAGCTCGAACGCGCGTTCGATAAGGGTCGGCCTGGGCATGCTGTCAGTCCGCCTGATTATGCTAACCGGCGCCGAGAACAGTTGCTGATGGCAAGCGTCATCATACCGAGCATTCGGGAATCTCCTCGTCGATTCCCCGCCGCCGCCGAATTTTGCGAGCTCATCGCTTGCTCGCAATATAGAATGATAGTCTGCCTATCATAATTCTGCGCGCGCACGCTTTGCGTACACAAAAGCCGACGCTCAAGCTAACACATGATAGGAAAACGTCGAAAGTACAGCCGCTTAGGAACTGCGCGTTCGACGCGCCGTTAACTCCGCCAAGAAACGGCGGATTTTTATAATGACGATCGAGATTTTTGCCCACCGCGCGGTGAGGCCGCAAACCCGAGCCACAGGTTTCGCTGAACAGCAACAGATGCTTGCGCGCTTCAATCGGAGGCGCCTAGCGGCCGGCTTCGGCGAGGCGCCTTTCACCTGGGCGACTGAGCAGCGGATGCGCACAGCAGAACTTGACTTCGTCAGCCAGTGCCGGCGCGACATTGCACCCCTCTTGGAGGATGTGCCGTCGGACACGGTCGCCTTCTCCGCTTGGTTTGACGCCCTTACCCAATCGGGGCCCGGCCAAGGCGATCCACTGTTTCCTTGGCTCGCCGAACACGCGAGCTTTGAGCAGATGCGCTGGTTTCTTCATCAGGAAGTGGCCGGCGAAGCAGGCTTTGAGGACCTTCTCGCCCTAACTCAGCTCAAAATGCCAATTCGCCCCAAGCTCGAAATGGCCCGCAATTACTGGGACGAGATGGGACGCGGTCAGGCCAAAGGCATGCACGGGCCGATGCTTGAGCGTCTGGCCGATCATTTTGTACTTGATCCGGATATCGACAACGTCCTGCCGGAGGCTTTGGCGCTCGGCAACCTCATGACCGCGCTCGCCCATAATCGCGCCTTTGCCTTTCACTCAGTTGGCGCGCTCGGCGTGATCGAGATGACGGCGCCGGATCGGGCCGCCGCGGTCACTGAAGGACTGAAGCGCCTGGGGATTTCTGGCAAAGTCCGCCAATACTTTGCACTGCACGCGGTACTCGATCGGCGCCATTCCGAAGATTGGCATCGCGAAGTTATCGCGCCGTTGATAGCCGAAGACTCGAGACGCGCGCGCTGCATCGCCGAGGGCGCGCTGTTGCGCTTAGCGCGCGGCAAGGCGTGCTTTGACGCCTATCGCGCCCATTTTGGTCTCTCCGAAAAAACTTGAGCTAAGCGATGTCCACCGAACAGAAGACGCCAAATGCGATGCGCGAGCCGCTCTCGGTCCTCGAAGTGCGGATCTTGCGTGGACCGCATCTTTACAGCGCAACGCCGATGGTGCGCATCCAACTGGATTTAGGTTGCTTTGAAAGCCAGCCGACCTCGAGTCTTCCAGGCTTTACCGAAAAGCTCTTGAGTGCGGCGCCGGGTCTAGCGCGGCACGGTTGCTCTCAACGCAAGCCGGGGGGCTTTGTTGAACGCTTGCAAGACGGCACTTGGCTTGGCCACGTTATCGAGCACGTCGCACTTGAGTTGCAAACCGAGGTCGGCATGTCGGTGACGCGCGGCAAGACCAGGAGCGTGCGCGGTCGCACTGGCGTCTACAACGTTATGTTCGCCTATCGCGACGAGGAGCTCGCCCGCGCAGCTGGCCGCTTGGCGATTGAATTGGTGCTAAGCTTGATCGATGGCGCGCCGCGAGCGCTGGGCCTTGATCGGATTGCCCCGCGGCTGACGCAGGTAGCTGGAATGGCGCCGGCACGCGCCGCGTTTAAACGGCTCGCTGACACAAGGCGTCTCGGACCTTCCACGCAAGCCATCGTGGACGCAGCTGAGCGGCGCGGCATACCGGTGACACGGCTGGATGATCGCAGCTTCATTCGTTTGGGATGGGGCAGCGCCCAGCGCCGGCTTCGCGCGTCTATCTCGAGCGCCACCAGCCACATTGCAGTTGAAACGGCCGGTGACAAAGATCTGACCAAGCAGCTCTTGTTGAACGCATCTCTACCGGCGCCCCGCGGCGGCGTTGTTCGCACGCCAGACGAGGCGCTCCGCCTTGCGCGGACGATTGGCTTTCCCGTCGTGGTAAAACCGCTGGACGCCAATCATGGCCGCGGAGTCAGCACCAATGTGCGCGCTCGGGGCATGACGGAGGCGTTTGCGCGTGCGAAAGCGCACGCGCGTCGTGTCATCGTTGAACAGCAGTTTGAAGGCCGCGATTATCGCGCCCTTGTGATTGGCGGCAAGCTCGTCGCTGTCGCCGACCGCGTGCCGGCCTTTGTCCAAGGCGATGGCGTACACACCATCGCCGAGCTCGTGGACCTTAAGAATCAGGACCCACGCCGCGCCGCCGGCCACGCCAACGTGTTGACCAACATCGAACTAGATGATGGGACGCAGGCAGTGCTCGCAAGGACGGGGCTCCACCTTAATGCCGTGCCCGCGCCGGGCCAACGCGTCCCCCTAAAGCAAACCGCAAACCTCTCGACCGGCGGTGAAGCCATCGACCGCACTGACGAAATCCACGCCGAGAACAAGGCCGTCGTTGAACGCGCCGCGTCGATCATTGGCCTAGATATCGCGGGTATCGACCTCGTCTGCCCTGACATCACCCGCTCTATGCGCGAGACAGGCGGCGGCGTCATCGAAGTCAATGCAGCGCCAGGCTTGCGCATGCACCTGGCCCCCAGTTCTGGTCGCGCGCGCGCGGTGGGCGAAGCGATCGTTGACGCGCTTGTGCCGCGCGGCCAAGCCCGCATTCCAGTATTGGCCGTCACCGGCACCAACGGCAAATCGACGACTGCACGTATGGTGGCGCACATTTTGAGGCAGACGGGCGTCCGTGTGGGGTTAAGTTCAACCAGCGGCGCCTACATTGACGACCAATGCATATGGGCGGGCGACGCCAGCGGTCCCAAGACAGCACGCATGCTGCTGTCGGATCCAACCGTGGACGTTGCGGTTCTGGAAACCGCGCGCGGCGGCATTGTCCGTGAGGGCCTGGGCTTTGACCGCTGCGATGTGGGCGCGGTATTGAACATCAGCGCTGACCATTTAGGTGTCGGCGGCGTCGAGACGCTCAAGGATTTGGCGGCCGTTAAATCCGTCGTCGTGGAAGCCGTGCGCCGCCGCGGCGTCAGCGTGCTCAATTTCGACGACGCGCATACCCGCGCCATGGCCCGCCACGCCGGCGGACGCATCGCCTACTTCTCCATGCGCCCCGGCGCTATGGCCGATCCTATTTTAAGTCAGCATATCGAGGCCGGCGCCATGGCGGCGCTGTTGGAAACGGAACCAAGCGGCGAGGTCATCGCACTTTATGAACACGGCGAACGCTATCGGATTATGTCTGCAGCCGCACTTCCATGCGCGTTCCGCGGTGCGGCGCGCTTCAACCTTGCCAACGCGTTGGCGGCGGCGGCGATTTGCAAAGGCGCGGGTGTTGAGCTTGAGGCAATTCAGAGGGGTCTCAAGAGCTTCAATTCTTCGTTCGAGCAAAACCCTGGACGCATGAACGTCTTTGACACGCATGGCGTGCGCGTCATTCTGGACTATGCGCATAATCCAGGCGCTCTGGCGGCGCTCGGCGAGTTTGTCGCCGCATCAAGCGATCAATATGAGCGCGTCCTCGCGACCGTCAGCACGCCAGGCGACCGCCGTGACGAAGATATCCGCGCCATGGGTGAAATTGCCGGACGCACCTTTGACTTTGTGGTGTTTCGCGAACGGCCAGACGCAAGAGGACGCGCCGAAGGCGATGTCATGCGTCTTTTAACCGAAGGGGCGCGCCGGGCGGGCATGTGCGAGAGCGATTTTTTGTGCATCGCCGGCGAAGCCGAAGCGACGGCGGCGTGTCTGTCGCGCGCCCGCGCGCGTGACCTTGTCGTACTTATGCCGACTGACGTCGACGCCGCCTGGGCTCAAATCAAGGCGTTTAAACCGAACTCTTCAGTCACGCCACGAGACCGAGCGGCGGTCGTGTCAGGCCAACCGATGACCTCTGAACTGTGAACTGGCGCATTATCTTGCATGGCGGCGCCCGTTCGATTGCGCCCGGTGACGCCGAGGCTAACCGGCAGGGCGCGCTGCAGGCCCTCGCGTGCGGCGTCTCCATTCTGGACGCCGGCGGGCGCGCGCTTGACGCTGCCGAGGCTGTGGTGCGCGCTCTTGAAGACAATCCTGTCTTCAATGCCGGCCGCGGATCAGTGCGCAACCGCGACGGCGAGATTGAATTGGCCGCGGCGATCATGGATGGCGCCACGCTCGACGTCGGCGCAGTCGCGGTCCTACGCAACGTACGCAATCCCGTATCGGTCGCGCGGCGTCTGCTCGGCGAGGAAACGGTCCTACTGGCCGGCCCCGGTGCGCAAAGTTTGGCGCGAGAGATTGGCGCTGAGCCGGCGCTTTGCGATCCGCGCGCGCCCGCCTCGCCTTGCGATACCGTCGGATGCGTTGCTCTCGACGCGGCCGGACATTCTGCTGCGGCGATTTCCACCGGCGGGCTTCATGGCGTGCGCGCCGGGCGTGTCGGCGATGCGCCGCTCCCCGGCTGCGGCTTTTACGCCGATGACCAAACGGGGGCGGTCTGTTTTTCCGGCGACGGCGAGCGCATCATGCGCACAACACTCGCCGCGCGCGCTGTGGCGGCGCTCGAGAGCGGCGCCGCGGCGCAAAGCGCAGCCGAAGCCGCAATCGGCGCCCTCGCCCGTGTCGGCGGCGAAGCAGGCGCCATTGTCATTGATCGAGCCGGCCGATTTGGCTGCGCCCACAATAGCAGCCATTTCACCGTGGCGTTACAAAGCGCAAATGATCCGCCGCGCGTGGCGCTACAGCGGTCGGATTTGAAAGATGTCTAGAGTCGATGCGCGGCCCGGCACATTGATCGTAATCGGCGGTCATGAGGATAAGGATGGCGACAAGCACATCCTGCAGGCAATTGTGGACGCCCTTCCGCCAGGGCGACTGGTGGTTGCGACGATCGCCAGCTATGAGCCGGAAGGCTATTTCGACACGTACAAGCAGGCTTTCAGCGGACTCGGCCTCACCGATTTAGTCGAAGTTTATGTCGAGGAACGACGCGAGGCGTCGGAGCCTGACAAGCTGTCGGCGTTCGACGGCGCAACGGGCGTCTTCTTTTCAGGCGGCGATCAATTGCGCATCTCTAGCCAAATGGGCGACACGCCGCTCGAAGCGCGCGTGCGCAAGATTTTTGCGGCGGGCGGGGTCGTCGCCGGCACATCAGCGGGGGCGTCCGCCTTGGGCGAGACCATGTTGGTGCGCGGCGCCAGCGCTGAAAGCCATCGCATCGGTGATCTTCACCTCGCGCCGGGCCTCGGACTCATCCCCGACGTCATCATCGATCAGCACTTTGCCGAACGCGGCCGCATCGGTCGCTTACTCGGTGCAGTGGCGCTCAATCCCCGCATCTTGGGGATCGGTATCGACGAAGACACTGCGATTGTCGTGAAAGGCCGGAGCTTTGATGTGATCGGGGCGGGCGCCGTCTACGTGCTGGAAGCGACTGACGCCACCCATTCCAACATCGCTGAAGCGCAACCCGAGAGCGCACTCTCCATCTTCGATGTACGCCTTCATGTCTTGAGCGCAGGCGATGGTTTCGATCTTGGAGCGCGGACGCCCATTGGTCGGCGCCCACTTAAGGGGGCTGCCTGAACCCAATCGGGCGCCTTGGCGTTTTCACCTTATGAAAGACGTGCGGTCCGATTCTGCCTCCGATGTTTCTGTCAGCCCCGCCCGCCGTTGGCCGCTGTGGCTCTGGCTGGTGCGACACGGTCAGAGCGCGGGCAATGTCGCCCATGAGCGGGCGTATGAAGCTGCAGCCGACCGCATCTTCATCGAAGCGGAACGCGATGTTGACGTGCCGCTCAGCGATCGCGGGTGGGAACAAGCACGGGCTGCGGGCGCCTACTTTTCGGCGCTCGACATCGCCGAGCGACCCAATGTCGTGTTGACGTCACCTTATCTCCGCGCGCGCGTCACCGCGGACGCCATTGTCCAGGCGGGCGGCGTCACTCCGGGCGAGATTTGTAACCGCACCGACGAGCGCTTGCGCGAGCGCGAATTTGGCATTCTAGATCGCCTGACCGGCCAAGGTATTCGCAATCTACACCCCGAGCAGGCTGCGTTTCGAGCCGCGCTGGGAAAATTCTATCATCGCCCGCCAGGAGGCGAAAGTTGGTGCGATGTGATCCTCAGGCTGCGCAGCGCCCTCGATACAATCAGCCTCCACCACGCAGGCGAACGCGTACTCATCGTTGCGCACGAAGTCGTCGTGCTATGCTTGCGCTATTTGCTGGAAGACCTGAGCGAGGCCGAGCTCTTGGCGATTGATGCGGCTGGCGATGTCGCCAATTGCGCTGTCACCGCTTACGTCTTCGATGAAAGACTGGGCAAACTGCGCCTTGAGCGCTTTAACGACATTGCGCATCTTGAACGTATCGACGCGCCGGTCACCACCGCCCCCGATGCGCCCGTGGCGCCGCGATGAGAAAGATCATCGCCTTAGACACCGCCCTGTTGGCGCGAACGCCGCTCCCTCCCCTTGCTGCAGATGGCGACAAGAATGAACGCGGCCAAGTCCTCGCCCTAGCTGGCGGCCGCGCCGTGCCTGGCGCTGCCCTCCTAGTGGGGCGCGCTGCGCTTCGCGCTGGCGCCGGAAAGGTGCAGCTCGGCGCCACCAGCGACACGGCCATTCCACTCGGGCTCGCTATGCCCGAGGCGCGGATTCATTCAGTACCTGCAACGCGCGCTGGCGAGATGGCGCGCACTGTATCGGAGGACGTGCGAAAGGCGGCGACGACAAGCGACGCTGTCGTGTTGGGCCCTGGCATGATCGACGAAGAGGAAGCCGGCGCTCTTGCGCTTGATTTGCTCGGCGCCAAACCGCGCGCCGTCGTCCTTGATGCCGGCGCGTTAACGGGCCTGCGGGCGCACCGACCAGCCTTCGCAATCGGCGAGCACGTGGTGATAACCCCGCATGCAGGTGAATTGGCCAAGCTCACCGAATGGGATGCGCAAACGATCAAAATAGCGCCAGCTCTGCATGCCGCGAAGGCTGCGCAAGCGTTCGGCGCCGTGGTCATCCTGAAAGGCGCAGTGACGCACATCGCAGCTTGCAAGGGTCCAATTTTCCGCCTGCAGAACGCTTGCGCTGGGCTTGGGACGTCTGGGTCGGGAGATGTTTTGGCCGGCCTTATCGGTGGCTTCATGGCCCGCGGCGCAGACCCCCTCACTGCCGCGTCTTGGGCCGTGAGCGTCCACGCGCGCGCGGGCCGAATACTCGCTGAGCGCATCGGTGAAGCCGGCTTCCTTGCACGGGAGATCGCCGATGCGATACCTGAGGCCTTAAATGATCTTCAACACCACGTGCTGGCGCTGAGCCTATAGTTTTTTCAAGCGCGCCGGTACGCGGGTGCTGCCGCGCGCAACATGCAACACTGTGCCAGTCGCATCGCCCAACCGCCAACGGCGCGGCGCCATCACATTATCATATTGGCGCTGCGTGTAGGAGCCAGCGTTCAATCGCTTTGAGTACATGCGCCTGTTCAGAAGCACTGAGCGGCGAGCCGGCGGCGATGCCGTGCCATTTGGCCAAACATGAACGGCAGCACGTCGCAGTGGCGTGCTGGGCGATGAAGACCGGGTGGCCGCGCATCGGCGTCTGCCTACCATCATTGCTGGGCCTGGCGGGCGCCAAACGCTGGGCGATGAAATCAGCGCCATGGCTTAAAACGACGTCTAGGCCGCGCTCTTGGATGTAGGTCTGCTCTTTTGTGGTCAGTTTGAAGCGCTGGCGAAAAGCCGAGCGCTCGAGCGCTTGAAAGATTTCCTCCAGGTCACGCCATTTTCCGGTGTTCGTCACGATCAAAGCGCTTTCAATATCCGCCGAGCTGCTTGCGAGAAGCGCTTCGGCGCGGCGCGGTCGCCCGTCAGCGCCACCACCAGCTCGCCGCAGGTCGCTGGCAATGGATCAGCACAATTCCACACCGCAAGCGCTGCCGATTTGAGCTGCGCCCTCTCGCCGGAGTCGCTGACATAGGCGGTGAGACTCGCGACGAAGCCGTCCAACGCTTGGGGCGGACAAGCAGGCCTTACCCTCTGGCGATGCAGCGAAGTCTGCGCGCGGTGCATAGTCTCCAACGAGCGCTAAGGGGGCGCGTTCCGTAACGCGCGCTCGAGACTAACGCAGGATAGTTTCGCCGCCGCTGAGGGGCATCCACGTTCCCCTGCCTCTCGCGATCTTGGAACATTCGCAGCCGATCACCATTCTTGGCTGATGGGTGATGTAGTGCCATTGCGTCCAATCGAAACGCGCCCGGCAGGGCGCTTCGTTCTCGTATTTCTAGGCGACTCGCTCACAGAGGGCTATGGGCTTGCGCGCGATGATGCGTTGCCGGCGCAAGTGCAGCGCCGCTTCGATGCGCGTGGCATGAGCATAGAAGTGCGCAACGCCGGCGTTTCCGGCGAGACCGCGGCTCAGGGCGTGCGCCGCTTTGACACCGCAACCAAGAATGCAGATGGGGTCGTCATCCAATTTGGCGGCAACGATATGATGCAGGGGCGCAGTCCCGCCGCCATTGAGGCAAATCTCAAAGACTTAGTGGCGCAGGCGCGCGCACGGCGACTTTGGGTTGGTCTGGTCGGGATGAAGGCGCCGCCCATAGCCGGCCCCGCTTATCGCGCCGCCTTCGATCGGATCTTCCACGATTTGGCCGAAACACACGCAGCGCCGCTCTATCCCTTCTATTTTGACGGCCTCATCGATGCCCGCACCGGCGCCATGCGCCAGGATGTCTTCATCGACCGGGTGCACCCCAACGCGAAAGGCGTTGCAGTGGTGGCCGAAGGCATCACAGCCTGGCTGGAGCGGAGCTTGCCGGTGTCGGCGCTGCAGCGGAACGTTTGAGGCCGCGACCACTGGCGTACAAGCAGGCACGAGCAAATCTCTGCTTGGGTCGCCCGTGCGTGGAGCCGCTCAGCGCTTGGCCTTGCAGGAACTCGTACAGCAGCTCGATTGCGCACGCTTTGAGATCTGGCTGGATGACCAGTGTCTAGCGACGTTGGCCGACCCTAAGCGAGGTCAGGGCAAAACGGCGTGCGTAGATGCAGATAAAGCGGGTCAAAATCGGCGACTGCGCGCAAGCGCGTCCAGTCTTCGACTGAGAAATAACGCCCGCGCGTAGCTATGAGCCCGTCTCGTCTTAGGTCTTGCAAAGTGCGATTCACATGAACCGCAGACAGGCCGAGCGCATCGGCGATGTCGTGCTGGGTGATCGGCAAATGAAAGCTCTTCGCAGGCGCGAGGCCGAGCAGCTTCATGCGCACGAACATTTCGCAAAACAAGTGTGCGGTGCGCTCGTACGCAGAGCGACGCCCAACCCCCGCCAACCATTCGCGGAAAATTGAGGCGTCCACCAAGGTCGCCTTCCACAACGCGCGCTGCACGCCAGGGGATTGGCGGACCAGCGCATCGATAGCCTCGTGAGCGATGAAGGCGACCCGGCTGGCGACAAGAGCGCCAAGCGAATGATCCATGAGCTTGAGGCGAAGGCTCTGGAGATCGGGAATCTCACCCGGGAAATGGAAGGATAGAATCTGACGCTGTCCGCGCGACAACGTTTTGTAGCGGCAAACGAAACCATCAATAAGCAGACAACTCTCAACCGGGTCCTCGCCCTGACGCACGATATCTTGGCCCGCCTCTATGTGTGCGAGCCGGAGCGGCAAACCCCGCAGGCCAAGGCGTTCATCAGGCCCAAGATCGTCGATAAGACTGAGCGCACGCACCAGGCTTTCAACGTCACCTTTCCACGTGTTGCATAAGGTCATGGCGAGCATCACTATCCACGTAGGGTCCTCGCAGGAATAACATACGTTAGACTGAGCTGTTCCCGTTGCGCCTATTGTCAGGTCGCCGCGCCTTGTGTTGCTGCGCGCTCTAAGGTGCGGAACAGATTGGACGGGGCGGGTTTGTCGTGGAGCAAAGGCGCCACGCGATGCACGTCGAATTCCAGCCGGTTCAACTCGTTTGCAACAGCGATGCTGATGGCCGCTTGGTCTTTTGCGATGGCCAGTTCGCGGGCGTACTATCTCAGCTGTCAGATCAATATGCCGAGTTCGCGGGGCGGTGGTTCCTCGAATTTGGACTGGGTCCACTTGCATTTCAGGAAGCCGACTTCGCGGACCTAGTGGACGCGGCGCAGTGGATCGAAAGGCGGCTCGCGACTTAACGCGCCCGGTGGCGCATGTCTTGAGACGTAGCGCGGTCGGAACTGGAGAGGTTGCGCCCGCGTCTTTCCTCGCAAGGAGGATACATCCATGAAAACTTATCTGTCATTGGTTTGCGCACTCGCGCTCGCTGGCGTTTCAGCGTGCGGGCCCAGCGATACTATCGTCGACACAGAAGACGGGCAGTACGGATCCTCGAGTGGGCCCAACCCCAACCTATCGGACCTGCAAACCGATGGGCCGGAGGGCGGTTCGACCGGCCCAGCTGATCCGGCGAGCCCGGCGGAAAACACCTATCCTAGTCAGATGGGCGACAGCCCCCGCTCGACCGGCGCCGAGGGCGGACGCAGCTCCGCTCAAACTGGCGCTAGCGATGAGTGATACTGGGGTCCGGCGCGTTGTGCGTCGCACGCCTTGCGGCCGCAAGGCTGCTTGCGCGAGCGGCAACCGGCGCCGGCCTTGCGTCTAAGCGCTCTTGGCCGCAGGCGTCGCCAGCACGGTGGCGATCAGGCGCTGAAATTCCTCAGGCTCATAGGGCTTGCGCAGCACCGGAAACTGATTGCCGATATCGGCAGCGCCGCTAAATCCCGTTGTCAGCACGATAGGCAAATCGGGATAGCGCCGCGCGATGACTTGCGCCAGTTCAAGCCCATTCATGTCACCTGGCATGATGATGTCGGAAAATACGAGATCGAACTGGCGGCCCTCGCTGAGCACGCTGAGCGCGGCCGCGGCGCTCGCCACGCGCAAGGGCGCGCAGCCTAGGTCGGCCGCCATCGCCATCACGACCTGAGCTACGCTATCGTCGTCTTCGACCACCAAGAGCTTTGCGCCGCCGAGCGCCAATTGCGCGCTTTCTGCGGGCGCGGCGGTAGGCGCCTCGGGCAATTCCAGCGAGCGCGGCAAGCAAAGCAGGATCGTGGTGCCGACGTCGATTGTGCTTTCGATACTGACCGTGCCGCCCGATTGGGTGACGATGCCGTAGACCTGGGCCAAACCTAAGCCGGTCCCCTGACCTGCAGCCTTCGTCGTAAAATAGGGTTCAAACACACGTTTGCGCGTCTCTTCGCTCATGCCGTGACCGGTGTCGCGGATGCGAATGGCGACGTGCTCGCCGCTTTCGCCGGTCATATTCTCGGCGCTGATGGTGAGCACGCCGCCTTTGGGAATGGCGTCGCGCGCATTGACCGCCAGATTGATGATCGCCAGTTCAAGCTGGGTTGGATCGCTCTTCACCGGCCAAAGATCGCTCGGCGCCTGGATATCGACCAGAATGTCCGCCCGCAGCGAGCGCTCCAGTAATTCGCGCATGCCTGCAAGCCGGGCGCCGATATCCACCACTTCGGGCTTCAACGCTTGGCGCCGGGCGAAGGCCAGCAATTGACGGGTGAGGCCGGCGCCGCGCTCCACCGCCTGACGCATGGCTTCAGTTGTAATGGCCTGCCGCGCCGGATCCGGATTGCGCTCCATCAGCCGCAGGCCGCTCAGCACAACGGTGAGCAGATTGTTAAAATCATGCGCGACCCCGCCGACCAATTGGCCTATCGCCTCCATCTTCCGGCTTTGGAGCAATTCTTCTTCGGCCCGTTCGCGCTGATGAATTTCCTGCTGCAATTGCGCGGCGCGCTCTTCGAGTTCTTCGTTCGCCTGCTTCAAAGCGGCCTGTGCAATGCCGAAGACGATGAACACGAGCGAGGCCAGGACCAGCAGCACTGCAAAGCCCGCATAGCGGGCAAAGCGCTGCACCGCAGTCAGCGCATCGATGCGCAAATAGACCTGGCCGAGGCGCTCTCCGTTCGCCACAACCGGCATGACCGAAATTTTTGCCCCACTTGCAGCTGAGTTCGCGGCCGGCGCCTGTATCGGCGCAGGCTCCGCGCCAGCGCGACTATAGTGCGCAATGCGGCCCCCGCCGACATCATACACCGCGGCGGCGGCGACAGCAGGGTTGGCGCTTAAAGCTTCAAGGTAACGCTGGGCGCTCTCATCATCCAAAAAAGCGAGTGCAGGCGCCACGCTCGCCGAGACGATCTGCGCTTGCACGCCGGCTTCGCGCTCTTGCTGTTGATCATAAGCCGCTTCGCTAAACAGTACGATGACAAGGCCCAGCAGCAGCAATAACACGGTGGCTATCACAGCGGCGAATCCGCCGAAGCCGCGGCGAAGGAGCTTGCGCCAATTCATGAGGCGGAGCGCCTGCGCACGGACAAAGCAAGGTTTAAAAGTCTGGGATCAATAGTGAGGCCGCCCTCTTCCGCCAACGCGTCGTCGATATAAAAGCGCACGCGCGCATCGACGATTGTAAAATGGATGACGCCGCGCTCGGACCCGCCGCTGGTTATCGACAAGATCGCGCGGCGGCGCGCTGCTCGTAACGCCGCCGCTGTGCGATCTCCAACCACGTAGAGCACGTGGCACGCGTCAATATCATCGGCATCGCCAATACGGCGCACTTCAAAATGCCGCGCGCCGACGCGCTGTGCCATGGTCGCGCGCTCTAAGGTCCGCGCTAGCGGATCGGCCCCGATAACACATAGTTGAACCGGTAGGCCCGCGTCCGGAAACGATGCCGGGGGCCAGCCTATGTAGGAAACGAACCTATAGATGAATGTCGCTTTGACTTCCTCTTGCGCGGTTTGCGCCGACGCGGGCGAGCCCAATGCGACGATCGCGCTCATCGCCAGCAAGATCGAAGCGAGACGCATCGATCATGATCTCCAGCGGGCGCTGATAAAGAGGCTTCTCTCTATTTCGATCGGCGGCAAAGACGGATTGATGAACTCGCTGCGCCCATCTCCATCGAGCAAATTGTAGCCGGCGATCGAGAGTTCGAAATGGTCCGTTATGCGCAGACCAATCCGCGCGTCGACGGCAACGTAGGCGTCCACCTGCGGACTGGGGAGTTCAGACACGTAACGGCCGGAGAGGTCGAGTTGGATGCGATCGCCGATATCCATGAGCGAACGCAAGCTGAGCTGAAGATTTGGATCATTGCCCGCGAAGTCGACGCCGAACACGTCGGCGCTGCCGGGATCGATCTGTAGGTCCTTGTCCTGCCAATTGAGGCCCGCATTGAGCCGCCACCAATCGGCGATGGCGTAAGAGCCCCAGGCTTCGACGCCATAAGTCTCGCCGCTCATGCCGTTTCTGACTTCAAGCGGAAACACGCCAAGCGACGTCGCTTCGAGGGTGCGAAGGTCATCATAGACATTGAAATAAGTGGAGAGCGAAAACCACAGCCGCTCATTGGCTTGCGCCCTATAGCCCAATTCGTAGGCCAGAAGGTCTTCCGATCCGAACGTCGGGCCGCCGTTTAACACGCCGGTATTTTGCAGTTCGGTATCGAAACGCGACGGCGTGCGCACCGCGCGCGAGACCGCCGCCCACACTAGCGAACCTGCATCGGGCCGCCAAGCGAGGCGAAGGCTCGGCATGTACTCAAGCCCAGTATAATCGTTCTCTTCAAGCTTTACGCCAGCGATGAGATCGACATCATCGGTGATTGCGACCGTGTCTTGGATATAGGCGCTCAACGTATCAAGCCGACGCGCAGCAGGATTGAGAAAGACCGTGCCCGGCCCCGGCGTGAACGCATCTTCGGTCGTGCGCGCGCCCGCGCCAATGATCAAATTGTGCCGCTCGCCCAGAGAAAATTGGTATTGCGTGTCGACAGCGGCGGCGTCGACCTCGGCGCTAATGCCGCTCGATACGCGCCGTTCTGAGCGATCGGCGTAGGCTTGCACGGACAATTCGGCGCCGCTGGAAAATCGCCGCGTCCAGCGGCCCAAAATGTTGCCGCCGCTGATCTCGGTGTTGCGCAACGCACCAACGAGCTGATCTTGATCGCCGTGGTAGAGATCGCCTTGCAGGGTGAAGGCGTCGCGGGCCCCGCCCCAGTCGCTGCGAAATCCCAATTGATAATTGCGCCACTCGGTCGGCTCGTCGACACTGCGCCGCAACCCCAATCCGTAGACGCGATAGGCGCCATTGTCGCCAAAGCGGCCGCCATAGCGCGCGCCGAGCGCGCGTGAGGTCTCGCTCGCCCCACCGCTCACCAACAGGCCTTGGGTTTCGTGCGCCTCGCGCGAGACGATATTGATAACGCCGTTGACGGCGTTCGAGCCCCAGAGCACCCCGCCTGGACCGCTCACCACTTCGATCCGATCAAGATCTTCCATGATGGCGTTCTGCTCGTCCCAGAACACGCCTGAATAAAGCGGCGTGTAGACGATGCGCCCGTCGACCATGACCAGCAATTTGTTGGCGGTGCCGCTGGAATGATTGAAGCCGCGCGCCGTTATGGCGTAATTGGCGCTGTCGAGGCGCGCGACTTGCAGATTGGGCGCTTGGCGCAACGCTGCCGGGATACTGCGGTTGCCGGCTCGCTCGATGTCGTCGGCGGTGATGACAAAGATTGCGGCCGGGGCCTCGCCCACAGACTGAGCGCTGCCAGAAACCGAGGTGACCTGCACGTCGCCGAGTTGCTCAAGCGAAAGATCTTCAAGCTCAGAGTCGCTCGACCGTCCCGGCGCGGTGAGCACCGACTCCTCAGCGAACGCCGACGCGGGCATCAGCGCAAGGCCTGCGGCCAAGCAAACCTCGGTGAGCAGGCGAGTTCGCGCGCGCTTCATATCGGACCCCCGCAGAACCGTACGTAACGCCGTGGCGGCTCAAGGGTTCCATCAGCTGGCCGCTTTCGCGCCCTTCGGCTTTATCGGTTTGCGCCGAGTGTCGAGCGCTTGCACGACAGCGAAAAGAAAGCGGCCCCTGGGATTGGGCCGCTTTCTGAGGTGAACGCCTAGGTAGAGAATACATGGACGTTCGCGCGGCAAACGCAGAAGAGCGCGCCGCGTTCCAAGAATTCCAAATTAAGTCGAGCAATCCACCAGCAACGACAGAGCGCCAATCATCCAAGCGATTCCAATGATCGCCAATATCGGACCAAGGCCGTTTGGGTTTGATTTGCGCGGCATCAATACGCTAACGCCCAGTAGCGCGGAATATTCCATTACCATATATCACCAGCCCGTTAGTTCCAGGGGTGGAACCCGTGTCCGAGCCATTTCGGATCATTATCCTGCAAGAAGGGACCGGCTTCGCGGCCGCCTGCCTGGAAGATCTGGATTTCCTCCTCTTTTGCCCGACGTTGGAAGGCGTCAAAGCGAGTTTGGCTTCGGCTCTCGAGGGTCATTTCGGACGGCCGGTGGCGTATTGGATTGTCAGTGAGCCAAGCGACTGGGCGCCGCGGCAGCACTGAAGCCGCGCGGGCCGCGTCTGCGTCGACGACAGCAGCCGGCTTGGGGATCCCAGGCTTTAGCGGCCGCACTCATGTGATTGCGCATCGAACCGCGCGCATGTCGCGCGCGCCCCGCTCCTACGGGCTTCGATCGCTGACGCAGGAAGCCAAGCAGCCCCGGCCGGCGCGCCCAACGGAGTTGTTCGCCAGAGGTGCGGTACGAAGTGTCCAAATCGGAACATGGCGGCGCTCAAGCTGTTGGGTTTGAGCAACACACCACCGTCCGGTAACTCGGTATCGAGGGAAACCTCATGCACCCTGAGCAAATGATGCGCGCCCATCCGACGGCTGGCGCAAGCATCAACGATCCTCTCGTTGACTGCATCGCGGCGTGCTTCGATTGCGCGCTGATGTGCACATCCTGCGCTGACGCTTGTTTGGCGGAGGCTGAGGTGGCGCATTTACGAGAATGCATCCGCCTCAATCTCGACTGCGCCGACATCTGCAGTGCGGCTGGACACATTGCGGTCCGCCGCACCGGCGACAACGCAGCGACATTGATCGCCGGCTTGGCTGCCTGCGAAGTCGCGTGCGCCCTCTGCGCGGCGGAATGTGAGCGGCATGCGGCGATGATGGAGCATTGCCGCATTTGCGCACAAGCATGCCGTTGCTGTGAAAAAGCTTGTCAGCTTGCGGCCGCTTCAGCTCGCCACTGACCCGATCCTTGTGCGCGCCGCAGGTTTGCGCGAGCGGGTCCCGCCTGCCCCCGTTGGACCGCATTCGGCGCGAGCCCGGCCTTTGATCATCCGAGACAATTGCGCGTCTGTGCGCGCCCGTCCGGCCCATTGGAACATTATTTTTGTGCGTCCGTTCTTGCGGATATCGCCACATTCGGAAGAGGACCAGATGAACGGCTGGTTTGAGTGGATAATCTACACTGCGAGCATGGTGTTAGCGGGCATTGGACTGCTGGCGTTCTTCTTCAATCCATTGCTGGCGCTGTTGATCGGAGCTGCAATCGGCCTCGCAAGCTGGATGTCGGCAGCGCCAAGGCCCGACCGGTGAGAGCGACACGGGCCAGACAGGCCTGAACTCGCGATCCATCGGTTAGCCTTTTTTGTAGAGCTTGCGGCGACAGCCCGATCCGCAGAACGGTGACGCTCGCGTCAGGCTCGCTCATACTCTTGCGAGATCAGTACCGACCACAGGGCGGACTGTTGAATCCGTCACTAGGCGCGCTACCATTGTCTCGGGAGCAGAATGCAAGGCGTTGGTCATGCCGCAAAAGCTAAAGCCAATCGAAGAAGTGATCGCCAACGCTTCGCGATCGACGCGCGGCAAGTCTAGCGCCGACGAACGCGAGCGGATTGAACCCAAGGCGCGCCGCTGCCGCCCCCGAGTGAGAAACGCTAGAGCGATTGATGCTCAGCTCACCGTAACGCCGCTGCCGCTGTGGCAGCCGCTAAAGTCCGGCAGGTGCGTTGACGCGCTGCAAAACCCGCACCGCCATGCGCCGCTTCGCGCCGATGTTTACGGCACGCCAGGCTGATCTAGCGCAACCGCATTGATCGTGATCCAGTTCAACGCGGCGCTGGGTCGCTATCTATGAATGTGGGCATAGCTTGTGCGCCGCGCTTTAGGCTGCCGACCGCCACACAAATAATGATCGGCATGAAAGCGGTGAGCGCGCCGAAGCCGAGCGCGGCGGCGATCGCCGGCTGCTGGAAACACAGCGCCCGCACGTGTGGTTCGCGGATCAGCGTGATGCCGATGAGCAGCATCAGTGTCGCGAGGCCCGCCACGGCGTGCTCCGCGATTTCCGCCAATACCTCTTTCGAAGGCGAGCGCCGCTCGGGTGCGCAGTGCATACTGCCGCAACGCCCGCTCGCTGGCGACGTTCCAATCGCCATTGCAAGGTCGAGGCTCTCGTCCGCCGTTGCATGACCGCTTGACCCACTTGGTCGATACATCTGCGACGTATGCTTCCGCGCATGACGCATCCTGCGCAGCAGAAGAGGATTGCCGCGACGCCGTGATCGGAGGAACTCACCTCATCCGTCCACGTTTTCTCCAAAGCCAAAAACGGAGGTTAGGATACGATGGACACTCAAACTGCAACCGCGCTGCTCCCCGCTTTTCTTATTGTTACGCCGCTGCTTTTGGCGATCATCGACCTCGTCAGGACGGGGAAATCCAGGACAGCAATGACCAGCTATTCGACCACTACGAACACAGGCGTATCTCGGCCGGCGTAACCAGCGCCGAACCGTCCGCGTCAACGTTGTCGAGGTGAGCCAGCCCTGCGGCAGCGTCCCTGGAGCAAGCGCGCCGGGCTGTGCGCTTGCTTCGTTGGGTGCGCCAGCGGCGTAGGTCAGCGGCAGCTCGGGCAGAGTTTTCACAGCAAGAACTAAAGAAGGCGAAGAGTCCGGCTCTCCAGGCCCGCGGCTATGGGCGAAAACCAAAAAGCGGCCCCGGGGGAGGCCGCTTCCATTGTCGGTAAGCGCTTTAGGGTTGGGGGCTATAAAGGCGCTCGTTCAATCAACTGACCGTAGCGAAAACAGTTCCGGCGAAGCGCATAAGATTGTGCTGGCGCTGTGCGATGACGCACCGAACCGACGACGCGTTGCAGGCATGGTGCGCCTGGGCGAGCGTACATGAGCACATTCAATGCCGGATAGCAGAAGAGAGAAACACAGCACCCTTAAGGGGCTGCTGGCGCTTGGCTTAGGCGCGGCGTGTATATTGACATTGCTGGACTGGGTTTGGGCCTATGGCTAAGGCGTGATGCGCGCGTCGCCGCCTAAAGGCCGCGGCGCTCTTGTGCTGCACATAAAGCCCGCGCGCGGCGCGCGTCTCATCGCTTCGGGTTTCGCTGACGCGGCAAAGCATCGGAGGCCGAGCCGTCATAGGCACGGCTTCCCGGCTCCAGGTTTTTGTCGCGCGCCTTGCAGCAGCGGCAATGAAAGGTGGGCGCCGTTTAACAGAGATTGGGGCTCGAGCTGGTAGCGGATGTCGGTCGCACGGCCGGGTCGTCCAATAGCGTGGGTCGGCCCTCGGGGCCAAAAGCCAGTCTCGGGCGTTGTGCCATATTGGAAACGACAAGGCGTCGGATGCATCACATTGAGCGCGGCGCGGGCCGCAAGCTTTTGCTGGTCCACGGCCTGGGCGGGAGCTGGCGATCGTGGACGCCAATACTTGATACGCTTGGCGCCCAGCGAACCGTGATCGCAATCGATTTGCCGGGTCACGGCGCTTCACCGACAGAAGCCGACAGCGGCGCCTTCAATGGCCTCGTCCGCAGCGTTGAGCACCACATCACCGCACATAACCTCTCTGGGATCGATATCGTCGGGAGTTCTATGGGCGCACGCATCGCGCTCGAGCTGGCGCGGCGCGGCGGCGTTGGCAATGTCGTTGCGCTTGATCCCGGCGGCTTTTGGCGTGGCTGGGAACGCGGCTTTTTCAGAACCACGATCGGGCTTTCCGGACGTTTGCTGCGCGCGATCCGTCCGGCTCTTCCCCTGCTCAGTCGCAATGCTGCATCGCGCACGGCGCTTTTGGCCCAGCTGTCCGCGCGGCCGTGGGCGCTCGCCCCCGAGCTTGTCGCAACTGAACTTACTGGCCTCAGTCTGACGCTAACATTCGATGCACTGGTTGATGATCTCGCCACTGGACCAGAGCAGCTGGGTCCGGCGGCCGCGTCTACCGGCCGCGTCGTCATCGGATGGGGCCGAAAGGATCGGCTCTGTCTGCCACGACAGGCGACGCGCGCCATAGCGGCGTTTCCTTCTGCTCAGCTGCACTGGTTTAAGAAGAGCGGTCACTTTCCCGCATGGGATATGCCCGCTGAAACCGTTGAAATGATCTTGAGCGCCACGCGTTGACGCCCAGCCTTCGCGTGCTGCCTGACCCCGATGCAAGGCCGCATTTTTTTGCGCCGCTCGTCGCAACAGTAGTGGGCGCCTAACTGCTTCCGGCGCCCATCGCCGATGATGGATCTACACCTGAGCTGTGACACGGCGTTTCTCCACGACAGCTCGTGTCGCGCCCACGGCCGACTTATCGTCGATCGCAACGCGCGAGGCCGCGTGCGCCGAGCGCCTAGTGGAAATTAACGCGCGTTGCCTGGCCCGGCGCAACATTCAGACGTTGGCGACCCTCCACCATCGCTGCGGTGCTGCCAGCGGCGACATCCCAGCAACCAGCCGATACTTGGAAGCGGTAGCTGCCGCCAGCAGGGATGGCCATGCCGCTCGGCAAGCGATTGAGGCCATAAGTGCTGGCGCTACACGCCGAGATCAACACCACATTGATCTGACCGCCGCTGGCATTGCCAATATCGATGGCGCCAATGGGCGCACCGTCGCGAATAAGCGGCCCTCCGGTGACAAGGTCACTGGCGCAGGACGCCGTCATCAATAAAGCGCCAGCGACCAGCGCCGCGCGTGCGAATTTCATCATCGCTATCCCCTAGCTTTGCGGCTCGATCATTTTAGCGAACCCGCCCTGCACACGCGCTAGGCGCGCGCGCTGTTCCCGTTGCCTTGCCGATTCCAAGTGCTGCTCAGAGATGGCTAACGCTGTGGCCTAGAACCGGCGATCCCCTTTTGGGGGGTAGCAAGGATGGGCGGCGATGCTGACAATGGCGTTGTGAGCAAGGATGGGAACACAACGCCTGCGCCTTTGATCGGCGACGCCGCCGAGGACGCCTTCGCCGATGAACTCGGCGCCGTCATCGCCGGGCGTCAGCCCAGTGCGATCTTGCCATTGCTGCCTGCATCCGCATTGACGACGGCGCTCGTCGATGGCGATGGCCTCATCGTCTGGGCCCAAGAGCGCTTCGCATTATTGCTGGATGCAGACGCCAACGATTTGAACGCCGCCATGCAAGCCGCGGGCAAACGCGACGTGGCGCTCTCCCACGCACGCGCCAAAGACGGGCGCGCCATTTGCCTGGTGCTCGCCACCCCTGAAGCCGCGGCGCGGTGGCCGCTCGTCGCGCCCGGCCAAGACTTAAAACGCGCCGCGGGCGCGCGCGTGGCCGTCATAGTCGCCCTCGCCGATCAGACCGAGGCCCTCAATAACGCCACCCGCGCCTTCGGCTTTACACCTTTGGAGAGCCGCATTTGTGTCGCTCTGGTCCAATGCGGGACGCTTCCGGACGCCGCGCGACGCTGCGACATCGCTTATGAGACCGCGCGCGAAGCCATCGAAAGCGCACGCCGCAAAGCCGGCGTTGCGCGCCAAGCTGCTCTGGTGGCGCGCCTGACGAGCATCGCCGCTCAGGTCGGCGATGACGACGCAGAAGCAACGCGCGTGCTTGTCGACACCTTTGCTCTGAGCCCCCGCGAAGCCAAGCTTGCCGTCTATCTGATGCGCACAGGCTCTCGCCAGGACGCCGCGCGCGCCGCCAACGTCAGCGCCGCCGTCGCCAAGAAAACCTTCACCCGGATTTTCGAAGCGCTCGGCGCCAAGAGCGCCTCCGACGTCAGCTCCACCGTTTTGGAAGCGATCGCCGCGGCGCTGTTGGCGGGCGCGGCCAATCTTGAGCTTCCCCCTGCTCTGCATCCGCGCGAGCCATTGCGGCTCATTCCACGCGGCGATGGCGGCATGATCGCGATTTCCGATTATGGCCCGCCCGCGGGGCGGCCGCTGCTTGTGACTCACTCAGGATCAGCGACCAGGCTTGTGCCGCGCTCTTTGGTGAAGCGCTTGCAGGCAGAGGGCTGGCGACCGATTGCGATCGACCGCCCCGGTTTTGGTCTGACCAGCCTGCGCGCAGACACCGACAATCCATGGCACGCGGCGGCCGCCGACATGAACGATGCGCTCGATGCTCTTGGTATTGCTCGCATCGATATCTTAGTGCGCGGCGGCGTTTACGCGGTCGCGGCATTGGCGCGGGCAGAGCCAGCGCGCGTCGGCTGCATCGTCGCGATGAACCCGGATGTCAGTTCAAGCGAAAGTCAAAAGCGCGCCGGCGCAATTGGTCTTCTCTGGCGCGCGGGAGAAAACAATCCGGGCGGCTATGACGCCATCGTGCGGTGGTTGGCGACACGGACGACGCCGCGCCGGCTGGTGTCGCTGCAGAAGGTGTTGTTGCGTCGTTCGCCGATTGACCTTGCCGCCTTGCAAGACCCCAGCGAGCAAGAGGACTTGCGCCGCAGCGTCGGCCATTTCGCGGCGGGACGCCTCGAAGGCGCGATCCGCGAACATTATGAACATAGCCGGGGCGCCATCTGCGCCCCGCTTGATGACGGCTCACACTGGCGGGTTTTGATGGGCGCAGAAGATCCGATGCACGATGCACAGGACATGGAAGCCTACTGGCGCGCGCGTCTGCCGGGCGCACACTTTGAGATCATTGAAGGCGGCGGCCGCTTTCTTCATCTCACACATCCAGAGCGTGTAAGCTCGGCTCTGTCGGATGCGAGCTCGCGCTAACCTGCCAAGAAAGGTTTGCTTGGTGGGTAGTGCGTTAGTGGGAGGGGCGTACTTTCCCCCAAACCATCGCGGCCGCCTCGCCCTGCTCAAAGCCAGAATGCAAGGAAACACAGCAAGAATGCGCGGCCGGCAGCTTTCTCTGCCGAGCATTTGGCGCGCGTCGAGCAAAGCTTATTCGCGCGTCGGTTCAGCGCACGCGGCGCAGCGAGACAATCGCATCACCAAGACCTGCAGCCTCCAGATCAATATCTGCGTCCACGACCGCGCAGCTGCCAGCATAATTCGCCGCCGTGCAGATTTCCCAGACACCCGCCTGAACACGCACAGCAGAGGCCAGGCCAGAAAACCGTCTTTGCGCCAGGTTGGGCGTGTCTCGCGTGACGCCAATTGTGCGGCCGCGAAAATCGGCGCGATCATAGAGAACAATCCGGGCGAAATCCGGCGGCGGCGCAAGCGCATCGAAATCATCGTCACCGTCAGCCGCACCGCCGATCGCCACATTCCAGCCTGCGCCGGAGGCCCGCACCGGGGGCAGCATTGAACCGATATCGCCCATATCCGGTGTCGTCACCGATGTGCTGGTGCTGCGCGTGCGGATCTCGGTTTGGCTGGAATTGGGATCGGTCTGTACTGTCGTTTGCGTGCGCGTATCGGTCCTGGTGCGCGTATTTGCTTGGCCGTCCGTGACGGTTGAAGTGCGCGCCTCACGCGTGACATTGGAGCTGGTCGTGGGTGGGACAGGCGCCGGCGTGCCGCCAGTTATCCTCATCTCGACCGCCCCGCACCCCTCGCGCTCGGTGATGGTCTCACCATTGGGACCAATGGAGGTGGTTGTGGTGATGACGCAGGGAGCAGCTTCTCCGTCCGCCGACTGCGCTGCGGCGGCGCCTGTGAGCCCCAGCACCAGAGCGGCTGCAAGTATGAAGTGCTTCATGTAATCCCCTGCATAAGCCGGTGAAGCCTAAGCAATCGAGCGCGTGTCTTACACTGTCGAAAAAGCTACCGAGTCGAACGCGGGCCAAGCCGAGCAAAGCGCCTAGCGCTCCATGGCGAGCAGGAGCCGCCCTTCCAGCGCCGCCGCCGCCAGGACAAAGTTTACGCCAACCCAAAGCCGCGCTTCGGCCCGGAAACCATCGCTGAGCGCAACCCGCCGACCGCGCACGGCGACGAGACCAAGATTTTCACACTCGCCCAGCAGATCAATCACGTGCGTGCGAGACACCCCATAATGCTGGGCGAAACCGCGGCGCGAAAACTCGAACTCCAAGTCCCCCGTGACCGACGCCGCAGACAACAATTCAAGCACCAACGCATGCCCCCGCGACAAGTTGGTAAGGCGCGTAATGTTCGGCGTGGCGGTGAAGGCGCTATACCCGGCGCGGTGCGCGGCCATCACTTGCGCAAGGTAGAAACGCGCCAAATGCTGACGTTGCAACAGCGCAGCATCAAGCCCCAGCACTTGAAGGCCAGCGCCAGCGAGAGCGCGCACCCACTGATCGAGCAAATCTTCCAAGCGTGCGCAGGGGGCGATCAGGCGGGCCCGAAGATCGCTCGGATCGCGGAGAATTTGCACCAGTCCCGCGCCTTGAAGGCGCGCAAGATGCGCCCGCACACGACGCCTGCTGGCGAGGGATCCGGCGCTCAAGACTTTACACAATTGCGCTTCAGTCAGGCGGTCGGGGAAAGTCGCGATGGACGCCACAATGGCGAACTGACCGACGTCGGCGAAAATCTCACTCGCACTCTCATGGCGCCCGTAAAACGCCCTCATGTCGGCGGCAAACCTCACAACCGCGTCGTCGAATGCGATTGAGCGCATCAACCTTTGGGCGTCGCTGACAAAGCTTACGCTGCTCGTTTGTGTGCTTGTGTTCAACGACCGCCTCCCTCCGGCCAAGTATGGCGGCGGACATGCAATGAACCTAGCACGATCTGTCCGTCATCAGCGCCTTGCGCGTTTCCGCGCTCGCGCTCAAACCAGCGGCTGCGGCCCCCGTCTTGGCGGAATTGGCGCGCAAGGCGATGCGGCGCCGGCGCGGCGGCCGTCTGACACGCGCCGAGGCTAGCGAAACCGTTGCGACGGCCACGCCTCTTCATCAACCGGCTTGTCCTGGGCAGCCAAAGGCGCCGTCCAGTCATCGGCATGATCGTCAGGTGACGCTTCATAGCGGCGCTCGTCATAGTGACGGCGGCGCTCACGTCGGCGTTCGCGTCGGCGTTCGCGACGTTCCTGATAACGTTGTTCTTCTTCGAGGTTGGCGAAGTCTTGCCGATCGGCGCCATCATCGATCGCCGCGTCGGCGCCCCGCCGCGCGAGCGTAGCAGCTAGGCTCTCGTCAGGTTCGCTGTCGCGGGCCGGCGGGGCGGCGCGCGCCAATGGGTCGCGAACCGGCGCGCGCGCACGACGTCTCGGCTGCGAAATCGCGGCTCGCGCAGACCGATGCGCAGCCACACGCCGTTGCGGTGGCGGGTTCACGCGCTGCGGCGCCGACACGCCTCCAAGCAAGTGCGCCATTCGCACCACCGCAGAACTCTGGCGCGTCCCCCTCGCTGACCGCGTCAGTCCTTCAAGGACGCCGGCACGCGGCCGCCATTGTCAGCGAGCTTCTTCCAGACGGCTTTGGATAGCGCGATATTCTGCTCCGCACTGCCATGCGCGCCGGCGTGCACGTTAAGTTCGCTCGCCAGCTCTTTGCGGGCGTCGAGGCCAGAATCGATATCCAAGAGCTTCAGCAGATCGACGATCGACGTTCGCCAATTGCCGCCGCCGCCCGCAGCGCTCGCCTTCTGCTCCAGCACCGCTTCCACATCGACGGGCGCCGCCGTCGTTGGCCGCGGCGTGGCTTGCGGTTGAGCGGGCCCGTTGGGGCGCTCGCGCCGTTCACGATGCTCGCGACGCTCGGCGTCATCGACGGTGATCCGATCCCAAATCGTGCTGAAGATACCCATGGCTCTATCCTTTGCGAGCCTCAACGGCTCGTTTCAAAGGAAAGGCATTCGCGCGCACGCGGTTCCGCACGATGCGTGCGAGAAAGTCTGCTTGCCGCCGGAACGCGACGGCGCAGCCGTGATTGATCGCCGAACGTCGATTAAATTCCCTCGCCCAGACGTTCTCCAAAGAAAGCGGCCCACCGACCTGGGCCGCTTTCGCTTTGCTCAGATTGGCGCCTGCTCGCGAGGCAGCGGCGGGCGATCGCCTTTTTCGAGGAACTTCAGAACCCTCGCAGACTTAGTGTCGGAGGGTCTGACGTGATTTACCCAAACACGGACAGCGCGACGAGCCGCCTGACTTGGCCGGCGATTTGGTTGGGCTTTGCGTTCAGCGGATTTTTCGACGGCATCCTGCTTCATCAGATCCTGCAATGGCATCACCTGCTGAGCGCCGTTCGCGGCGATGATCTCCGCTTTCAGATCTTGATGGACGGCTACTTCCACCTGCTCATGTACCTGGTGGCTCTATTGGGTCTTTGGTCCTTGTGGAGCGTGCGGCGTTCGTTTGAGGCGCCCGGCGCATCCCGGCGCTTTCTTGCCCATTTCCTCATTGGTTTTGGTGTGTGGCATGTCTTGGACGCAATTGCTTCGCACTGGGTCTTGGGCATTCACCGGATTAAGCAGGACGCGGCCAATCCGCTCATTTGGGATATGGGCTGGCTAATCGCCTTTGGCGCAGCGCCCCTCGTCATCGGCTGGCTGCTCCGGAAAGGGGGATCGACAAATCGCAACAAACCCGAAGCGATCGTGACTCTTATTGCGCTGACAATGCTCAGCGCAGGCTACTGGGCGAGCCGCCCGCCGTCCGGCCAGCCCTACACGACTATCGTGTTTTCTCAGAGTGTTCGCCCTGGTGATGCGTTGGGCCACGTCCTCGCAAGAAGCGAGACGCTGGCGTGGTTCGATGGCAACGGCGTCTATGTGGTCAGTGGCGTGTCGGACGCTGAGGCTCTCGAACTCTACGCAAGAGGCGCTTTGCTGGTGGCGGGGGCCGCAACACCAGCCGGGTGCTTTGGATGGTCGAGCGGCGCACCGGCCACTTGAAGGATGCTTAGTGCGCTCATGCAGTGGGGAGCGAGACCGTCGGATGAATATGCAGCGACTGGCGAGAAACGCGAATGGTCGGTCACCTCAGACTAACCTATGTTTGCGCTGACGGCGTTTTGGCTGCGTCCTGCTCGAAATCAGCGGAACGGCAGCGGCGATATCGCATTGTCCGCGCAAACCTGCAGCGGAGTTCGCTATGAAGGCGATTAATCTCATCACCCTTTTGCTCATCATCATCGGGGGCATCAACTGGGGCCTGGAAGCGTTAGGCTACAATCTCGTCGAAGCATTGTTCGGCGCCGATACTGGCGTCGCCAAGATCATTTATGGACTGGTTGGTCTCTCGGCGCTGTGGCAACTCACGCCATTCGTCAAAGCTCTGCGCACATGTGAGGTCGCGGCCGAGGCCAACGTCCGCACAGTGGTGCGTTAAATGGAACAGAGTGTCTCTTCCGGCGTCATCGCCAGCGATCCGGGTTTCGATGACCTGATTAGGCTGCGTGGGCTCGTAGGGCTGGGCCTTGGTCTTTTTGAGATTGCAACGCCCGCCACGATAATCGCCGCCGATGCGCTTGATCAAGACGCTGAACCGCTCGTGCGTGTGGCCGGTGCGCACAAAGCCATCATCGGCGCTGGACTTCTCGCGGCCGATGATGCGCGACCGTGGCTCGCTGCAGCGCTCGCTGGATCGGCGTATGACGGCTTGGCGCTGATAGCCAAGCACGCAAAGCCGGCTGCTTATGTCCGCCTCGCTGCGGTCGCCGCCATAGACCTCGCGCTGCTGGCGCGCGCGCGTCGCGCTGACGCGGCGGGCAACGTGGCAGGTTTATAAGAGCGCGGCGTCAGTCGCGGCCCGCAGCGAGCTCAACACAGATCCTTACCCGCCGCGCAACACGCGCGCCCACCGCTCTCCTGCCAGAACGCGACAAAATGTCCGCGATCGGTCAACATCCGCGGGCGTAGGCATGCTCAGCGGCGCAGATAAGCCGCCAGCTGCTTGGCAAGCTCCGTCGGCTGTGAGAGTGCGATGAGATGGCCACCCGGTAGAGCGTCAACGTTCAGAGCCAAGCGATCGCGCGCGATGCGGCGCTGAAACGCCAGCGGGAAAAGCCGGTCGCTGGCGCCGGCGATGACGTGCATGGGGATGTTAGGCCAAGCGGCGAAGTCGCAGGTTTCGGCCCAGATCGTCTCGGCTTGATCGCGCCGGTGGTGAGCGGCTTGGTTAGCGATCTCTGGCGGCAGGTCGTGGAGGAAATAACTCTCCTCTTCGAACTCTTCTGAATAGCCGCCTTGGCGCGCGGCTTCACGGCGCGCTTGTGCTGATCCAGTCGCCTCGCCCCAGGCGCCGAGGCGTTCGTGTGGAGTGGGGATCATGGCGTTGACGAAGACGAGCTTTTGAATGGATGCGCGTGCGCAGACGAGCGGCGCGACAAAGCCGGCTAAGGATTGAGCGACGAGGATGTTGTCGGGGCGATCGCCGATCGCTTTGACGACATGGTCGGCATAATCGTTGAGGCCGGCTTTGGGATCATCGGCTGGGAGATCCATCGCTATGGCTTCATGACCCAGGGCTTCTAGGAGCGGGATCAGACGATGCCAGTACCAAGCTATGCCGCCGGCGCCAGGAATAAGGATGAAGGTTGGCATGATCCATTTGGAACGGGGTTTGGGTAAAGCGGTTCCGAGTGGAGACTTGTAGCAAATAGCTTTGGGCGTCGCCCGCGCGGCAAGCGCGCGGGCGGCGCTCTTCGTGCTCCGCATCGAGCCCGCGCCTGTTGGCGCGTCTCGACCCTTCGGGCTGCGATCGCTGGCGCGGAAAGCGTCCAACGCCATGACAGCATCCGGGGGATGGAGATTTGCTCGACCTTCGCAACATCGGCCAAGACAGGTGGCGCCTCATAGCCGATGGTGACGCTCTCACTGGATCTGCTGCGGAACTTGCCCTTGGCAGCGTTTTGGAGTGCTCTTTGCGCCAAACGTGGGAGGGGGGCGAGCCCAATGCTGGGTCTGATCTGGAAGACGGCAAGCGTGCTCGGCTTGTTGGCAAGCGCCCTATCGCTCGCCTCGCTCATCATTCAGGGCTTTCAACTGGGTTTGAGCGCGCCGATCGGCGCCATGTTGGCGTATTACGAGGGATTGCTGCATGCCTTACTCGGTTGGGCAGAGCCTATCCTCCTGCGCCTCGCGGACTTTGCCAGCGCGTGGTTAGGGATCGAGATCCGTCTCTCGCCGGCATGGAAGCACGTTTTTGTTCTCGTCTGGCTTTACTTCAGCGTCGATGCACGCAGCTCTTTTCTTCAGCAGCGACCGATCACCGCCTCGGCGACGCTCGTCGTCGGCCTTGGTGTTTCGGTTGCAAGCGTAGGCGCGGTCTCGTGGGCGAACGGTTCGGACCTCGCCAGTGTTGTCTTTGCGACGGCGTTTCCGATCCTCGGATTTGTGATCCACGCCATTATTGAGTCCGTCCTGACGACAGCATTCTACCGTTTTCCGGGGCGAAGCGTGGTGCAATCACTTCGCTATTATTTGATGACTGAGGTGCTGTCTGCGCTGCTGGCCGGCGGCGTGGCGATCGCCGTTGCGCTGATGGCTTGGCGTATGGGCGCTCCGCTTGCCGCGCTCATCGCCTTGGGCGCCTTCATTCTGGTGCGCGGCGCTTATTGGCTGCTACGCGGCGTCTATATTGAAATTGCGGAGTGCTCAGAGGGAGAAAGTTGGCGCCAACGCTTCATGTGTTCGGGCGCGGGCCAATTTGGCGCGCTGATCTTTTCTGTCGTACTCGGCGCGCTCCTTTTCGTCGCGTTCAATGCCGGCCTTACAGCGTAGCTGGTCCGCCTAAGCTAGAGCTGGGCGTTATTCTCTCCGCTCCGAACACTGCCGGCGATCATCAATGCGTTGGGCGTCGCGGCCTTCGGCGGTCGCGCACATGCGTGCGCCGGCGGAGAGTGAATCGTCCCAAGAGCAGTCGTTGGCTCAGATACGTCTTCGCAGGGTGCGCGCGCACCCTATATCCGGCGGAAAATTCGCCGTGCGGACGTTGCGAACAGCACGTTAAGCGTCTTGAGGTTTGGCGTCGAATTCGCGCTGCACTCGCGCCATCCATGCGTCCCGGCTTTCGCCCGAAGTCTCAGCAAACTTGGCAATGTGGTCCTTGTGGACATCATCCGACTGCATGTGCGGCATGGCCTGTTGCATGATCTCCATGACGCTATCGCCAGAGAATGCCTGGCCGCATACGCCGCCGAGTTCGCGACAGCTGAAAGTCTTTGACATAGAGCCACCCTTTAAAGCCGCCAACGTTTAGCACAAGCGCGCCGCAATCTGCCTAGATATTGACCGGCCGCTTTGGGCGACCATCGGCCCGGTCGCCATTTTTCACACCGGCTTTCTTGCTCCACTCTTGCAGTTGATCATCCTGCGTGCGCTAAGGCCGACCATCGCCGAAGACTGTCTGAGGTGACGGGGCCCTTCTTTCCGATTACCGTGGCTCCTTCAGGGGGAGCGGGCGATGGCATACCAAGGCGAATGTTTCTGTGGCGCGGTGAAGCTCGAAGCGACGGGCGAGCCCGAAGGCATGGGCTATTGCCATTGCGGTTCGTGCCGCTCCTGGTCAGGCGGTCCGGTGAACGCTTTCACATTATGGAAGCCGGAGACCGTGCGCGTCATTGCCGGTGGCGAACACGTGGCGACCTACAGCAAGACGCCCGTGAGCGATCGCAAATATTGCTCTGAATGTGGAGGCCATCTGATGACCAATCATCCGGGCCTTGGTGTGATCGATATCTTCTCGGCAACGCTGCCTGCGCTGGCATTCAAACCCGGCCTGCATATCAACTATGCTGAGACGGTTCTGCCGATGAAGGACGGTCTGCCGAAATTCAAGGACTTCCCGGGCGCGTTCGGTGGCTCCGACGAGCAGATGCCAGAATAACGCCGTCCCCGCTCCAGAGCTCATTCGGGCCAATGGCTACTCGATTTAAGCCCAGTCGTTCGTGCTCAGTCCTGCCGACGACGCGATCTCGCCGAAACTTCCCGGTCTCTACTTCCACGAACCGAATGACAAATTTGGGCGCGCCGATTAGTCATGGCGTGATGAAGCTGGTGTTCATCTACGGGCAAGCCGGGGTCGGCAAACTTACCGTCGGGCGCGAGTTGGCGGACCTCACCGGGATGGCGCTCTTCCACAATCACCTCGTTGTTGACGCAGTGGGGGCAGTCTTTCCCTTTGGCTCAGAATCATTCATCAAACTGCGCGAGCGGTTCTGGCTCGACGTGTTCGCAGAAGCAGCGTCCACAGGTCGTTCAATGATCTTTACATTCGCACCCGAGAGCAGTGTTTGCTCCGACTTTCCCGAAAGGGTTCGTTCGCTCATCCAAGCTGCCGGCGGTGAACTCCAGTTCATCCGATTAATCGCGCCTGTCGAGGAGCAAGAGCGGCGCATTGCTGAACCCAGTCGCGCTGCATTCGGAAAGTTGCGTTCTCTGGATCTGCTTCGCGAACTCAGACCGCAATTCGATGCAGCGCTGGCTGCGATGCCTGTGGCTTTACTGACGATCGACACCGCGTCGGTCGATGCACGAGCGGCCGCAAAGGCCATCGCCAATGCGGTGGCGGCGGCCTAAAAGCGGACGCCTCGTTTCACCTCATGCATGGCCGAGACGATCATGACCGGCTTGGCGGTTCAAACTCAGCCGATCCCAATCTGACTGACCTAATCGATCCGAGCCGCCGGCTCTGCCTGTGCCCGACGCGCGAACCCCGTTTTCAAACCGAGTATTTGCGTGTGAAGTGCTCCAATGGAACTTGAGTCCCGTCCACCTCGGCGTTCTGCTGGAACCGATTTCCTCGCCGGCGGCGGTGAAATGGGCGCGCTGATGCGCGCCTTCGACTGGCCTTCCACCTCCCTTGGCCCGCCTAGCCGGTGGCCCCAGGCGCTCCGCACAGTCGTCCGCCTCATGCTTACGACCAACCATCCGATGTTTGTGTTCTGGGGCACAGAGCACCTTTGCTTTTACAACGACGCCTACAGGGCTTCGCTTGGCGCAGAAAAGCACCCAGCGATGTTGGGCGCTCGTGGCCGGGAGATGTGGAGCGAGATCTGGCACATTATCGGGCCGCAGATCGACCAAGTGCTGGCTGGTCTAGGCGCCACTTGGCATGAAGACCACCTGGTTCCGATCATCCGCAACGGCCAGCTTGAGGAAGTCTATTGGACCTACAGCTACAGTCCGATTGACCACGCCGACGGCGTCGGCGGTGTCCTTGTCCTCTGCAACGAAACCACAGAAAAGGTGCTGGGTGCGCAGCGGCGAGTTGCTGAACTAGATCGGCTGCGGGAGCTGTTTCAACAGGCGCCCAGCTTCGTGACCGTGTTGAGCGGGCCGGATCATAAATTTGAATTCGTCAACGACGCCTACCAGAGCTTGATTGGGGCACGAGACGTGACTGGCCAGCCCGTCTCGCAAGCGTTGCCTGAGGTTGTTTCGCAAGGGTTCATCACTTTGCTCGACAGCGTGTATGCAAGCGGGCGCTCGCACATTGGACGCGGCGAGCGCATTGTCCTGGAGCGCGTCACTGGTGAGCCCGAGGAGTTTTTCCTCGACTTCATCTATAAGGCCATTCGCGATGCCGGAGGCGCCGTGACGGGCGTGTTTGTCGAAGGCTACGACGTTACCGAACGACGCCGCTCGGAGGAAGCATTGCGCCAGAGCGAAGCTCGCTACCGCGATGTCGTAAACAGCCAGCGCGAGTTGATTTGTCGGTTCGAACCGGCGGGCCGCATTCTGTTTGTGAACGCCGCTTATGCGCAGAGCGTCGGCAAGTCCGTCGAAGACCTGCTTGGGACAAATCTCTGGACCTTCGTAAGCGCCGAAGACCGCCAAGGCGTTCTCGAACTGCTCAACACACTGACGCCGGAAACTCCAGAAATTGACATCGAAAATCGTTTTGAGACTGCAGATGGCCCTCGCTGGATGCTTTGGACAAACCGCGCAATTCGATTCGACCCGAGCGGAGCGCTTCTGGAGGCGCAATCCACGGGCATCGACATTACCGAGCGGCGCCGGGCTGAAGAGCACCGGGATTTGTTGGTAGATGAGTTGAACCACCGCGTGAAGAACACGCTTACCGTTGTTCAAAGCATTGCGCGGCAAACATTCAGACAGGCTGGCGATCCCAGTGCTATGGGCAGAGCCTTCGAAGGCCGGCTCGCGGCGCTAGCACGCGCACACGACACACTGACGAAGACACATTGGGGCCCTGCCCGTCTTGAGGATGTGGTCCGCGGCGCGTTGCATGCTTGCCAGAGCGACGAGCAAAGATTTTACATCGATGGCCCCTCGGTGATGCTCGATCCGAAGATGGCGCTTTCAATCGCGATGGCGATGCACGAACTGTGCACCAACGCACTCAAGTATGGCGCGCTGTCGATCGACAAAGGTCGCGTTTCGGTAGCATGGCGCGTGGAGCACTATGCCGCGGGGCGCCAATTGACCCTCGACTGGCGTGAACAGGACGGACCTGAAGTCTCTCCTCCGCAACACCGCGGCTTTGGATCGAAGATGATTGAGCGCGCGCTGAAGCATGAACTTGGGCGCGAGGTCACGCTTGAGTTCGCGCCGGACGGCGTCCGGTGCGTTATCAACGCTCTGCTCCCTTACTAAGTATGAGGATGATGCGTCGCTCGCACAAACAGGTTTGCGACACCGGGTGTGATCCTAGCGCTCTGCACGAGAATACGGCACTATCTCATCGATAGCGGACGTCGCCAGCAAGCCGGTCCCTGTCGTTGCGCAATTCATTTCCCGAAAACGGCAAGATCGCCCGTTGACGCGGGCGCGAAAGCGCCGGTCGTTGGAGGGGCGACCGCTATGTCGCGAGAGTCGCAGCCGCCGCCCGCAATTCCGGTCTGCTAATCTTCCTTGGCGGCGCGCTCGAAATCTTTCCTGTTGTGCTCGTAGCGATCCGGATGTTCTTTCATCTCGCGCGTTGCAGCTTCGGTGATTGCGTCCTTGCTCTTGTCGCGGGTGGCGTAGCGCCATCCGGCATAAGCTATGCCAAGCCCGAGGACGAGCGCGCCAACGCCGTATATGAGTTCAGGTGCCATATCCGCTAACGTCGACCAACGACCCGGCGTTCCGCGCCGTCGACCAACGAGGTCCCGAAACCGCAAACGACGAAATGAAACGGTAGCCGGAACCAACACCGCGAACTTGCATTGCGCTAACACCGGCAAGTTCACGAGGGCGCGATGTTCCGTTTTGAAAAACCCGCGAGCGCGGCGCAATGGGGCGTTGCTGCACTCGCCAGTGTGCTCGCACTGATCGGTCTGACGCTCTTCTTCGGCGGCCTTTACCTCGCTGCGATCGGCGGCTCTTGGTACTATTTCATTGCTGGCGGCGGACTAATTGGCGCTGCTTTTTACTTAGCGCAGATGCGCATGCTGGGCGCCTGGATTTATATTGGCGTCTTCCTCTTCACGCTGTTTTGGTCGCTCTGGGAAGTTGGCTTGAACGGCTGGGCCCTGGTGCCGCGCCTGCTCGGACCGATCATCTTGCTCGCCGCAATCATCGCCGCTTTCCCGGCGCTCGACAGTGGGCGTAGCCGCAGGCGCGCTTTGATCGGCGCCAGCGCCTGGAGTGTGCTGGTGCTTATTGGCGGCATCGGAATTTACAGCGCCAGCCGAGCCGACCCGGCAGGCGCAATGCCGGCGTTGCTGGGCCCAATGAGCGACCCTTCCTTATCCAGTGTCGGCGCAGACTGGCCTGCTTACGGCGCCACCCACGCCGCCCGCCAGCATTCGCCGCTCACGCAGATCACGCGTGAGAATGTCGGGCAGCTTGAGCGGGCTTGGATCTATCGCACCGGCGATACCCCAGAAGAGGATTTTGGCGCCGAGACCACGCCGATCAAAATTGGCGACACGGTTTATCTATGCACGTCGCGCAACATCATCGTCGCGCTCGACGCCGCCACCGGTGAAGAGCGCTGGCGCCACGACCCGGAAGTTTCCGACGACTACATCCCCTACACCGCCGCCTGCCGCGGGGTGGCTTATCATGCGGCCACGGCGAGCCCGGCTGACGGCTGCGAGGCGCGGATTATTGAAGGCACGCTGGATGGCCGCCTGATTGCAGTCAACGCGCGCACGGGCCAGCGTTGCGCGGGCTTTGGCGACAATGGCGCCGTCGATATCACCGAAGGCATGGGCGAAGTCGAGCCAGGCATGGTGTCGATCACCTCAGCTCCGACAATCGTCCGCGGCGTGGTGGTCACCGGACACCAAGTGCTGGACGGACAGACGCTCGACGCACCCTCGGGCGTCGTGCAAGGTTATGACGCAATCACCGGCGAACTGCGCTGGGCTTGGGACATGACCCATCCAGATTGGCGCGGGGCGCCTCCTGCGGGTGAAACCTACACCCGCGGCACGCCGAACATGTGGACGACCGCCACCGGTGACGAAGCGCTTGGCCTTGTCTATCTGCCGATGGGCAATTCCGCAGTGGATTATTGGAGCGGCGACCGCACCGCCGCGGAAGACGAGTACACGGCCGCCTTGGTCGCGCTCGACGTCACCACCGGTCGTCCGCGTTGGCGCTTCAGAACCGTCAACGTCGATGTGTGGGATTATGATCTGGGCTCGCAACCGACTTTAGTCGATTTCCCGACTGCTAATGGCGCGGTGCCGGCAGTCGTACTGGCGAGCAAGCAAGGCGACATCTACATTTTTAACCGCGCCACCGGTGAACCGCTGCACGGCGTCGAGCAGCGTCCGGCGCCCCAAGGCGGCGTTGAACCGGGCCGACGGGCCGCAACGCAGCCCTTCTCCACCTATCACACGCTGCGCATGCCCGATCTGCGTGAGCGCGACATGTGGGGCATGTCGCTGATCGATCAGATGTTCTGCCGCATCAGCTTTCGGCGCGCGGAGTATCGCGGCGTTTACACTCCGCCCACCACCGACAGGCGCTGGATTCAGTATCCGGGCTATAATGGCGGCGCCGATTGGGGCGGCATCGCCATCGATCCTCAACGCGGTGTCATTATCGCCAATTACAACGACACGCCGAACTACAATCGTTTGGTGCCGCGCGCTGAAGCCGACGAAATGGGATGGGTCGCGCGCGGACAAGAAGGAGCGCGCGGAGGCGGTCCCGAAGGCGCTGGCGATCCGCAAGCTGGCGCGCCCTACGCGATCGATGTCAACGCCGGTTGGCGCAACAGCGTGACCGGGCTCTTGTGCAAGCAGCCGCCCTATGGCGGCATCCGCGCCATCGAGCTCGCCACCGGGCGCACCATCTGGGACCGCCCCTTAGGCACAGCGCGCCGCAACGGTCCGTGGGGCATTCCCTCGATGCTGCCGCTCAACATCGGCACGCCCAATAATGGCGGCTCGGTGCTGACGGCGAGCGGGCTCATCTTCATCGCCGCCGCCACCGACAATCTGATCCGCGCCATCAATATCGAAACCGGCGAAACCATCTGGCAGGATACACTGCCGGCCGGCGGTCAAGCCAATCCGATGATGTACGAAGCCAACGGCCGCCAGTATTTGGTTATCATGGCCGGCGGCCATCATTTCATGGAAACGCCGCCCGGCGACTACGTCATCGCCTACGCCTTGCCGCGTTGAGCTATGCGAGCATGGACAACACGCTTGCCCTCATCGATGTCGCGCTCAGACTAGGCGCGGCAGTCCCCGGGCGTCGCCACTGTTCCGCAGTCGCCAGAGAAGCGTGCCGGTCGCGCCGACAAAGAATATCAGACAAACCACGCTGCCCTCTGGTCCCTGCGAAGCTTTGAATTCCCCTCAACGTGACGGCGATTGTATAGGTGTCGTGGCGGTGGGGAACGTAGGCCGCACCGCTAAGGCAAGCTTCTATGCGGTGAATGTCGCCGGGGGCTTCGACAAACCAGTTTTCGTCAGGACCAGCCACTTCCAACTCGCCGCCATCTTTGCTGTTCAACCGAGCCGCCGCGCCTCACCGGCCCGCCCGTGCGCCGACGCCCGACAATGATGCGCCCGCTCGCGGCGTTGGATGCAAGCGGCTCTCGCAAGAAAATAATGGGACGATCAGGGGGCGACCGGCTGCAAAGAGCCAGCGGCGGGCCATCCGACATTGTTCACGAGTGACCGGCGCGCTCCGATCCTGCCCGTGACCCCTGCCCCCAAGAACGGCGTGCTCTCGCCGACTACGATCAATGGGCATTTTCTTCTGTCCGGGAGCGGGGGACATTCGCCACTGCAAGCCGAGAGCACAGGATGCGTCCCGTCAACGCCTCGTCGATCCGTCTTTCCTTTTTGCACTCTGTCGATCTCCCATTGCTCCGACGCCCTTGCCCGCAAATCCCTAGCCCGACAGCGCGACGCGGCCCTTTGAGCCTGGCCCGCGGTGCGGAGTGCAATCGATGAGCGAACACACAACGCGCAGGTCGCTGCTGAAGCAAGCCACGGCCCTAGGTGCGGCTCTCGCTTTCGGTCAGAGCTGTGCGCACACGCCAACCGGCCCGCGCACGGAACGGCGCGATCTCTACCCGCAAGGCGTGGCGTCCGGCGATCCCGCGCCAGAGAGCGTAATCGTGTGGACGCGCCGTGAGCCTGACGCGGGCGCAAGCGCCCACCTTCTTGTGGTCGAGGTCGCCAGCGATGCAGCCTTCACGCGCATTGTTGCACGCGGCAATATTGAAGTGAGCGCGGCTACCGACTGGACCTGCCGCTTCCTTGCCGCGGGCCTTCGGCCTGCGCGCGAATACTGGTATCGCTTCGTCGACGACGCGGGAAACATGAGCCGCGTCGGTCGCACGATTACCGCGCCCGCGGCGAGCGATGATCGGCCGGTGCGCTTTGCTTTCGTGAGCTGCCAAGACGTCACCATCGGCGCGCTCAACGCGTATCGGCGCATGATCTTCGAAGACGTGCGCCGTCCGCGGGCCGAACAGATGAGCTTCGTGCTGCACCTGGGCGACTTCATCTACGAGATCGTGAAATATCCCGAGGACGGGCGCGACGGCAGAGATCGCGGCCGGCGCTTGCGCGAGGTCTTCCGCTATCCGAACGGCAAGAAGCTTCGCAACTTCCACTTCCCCACCGATCTCGTTGATTATCGCGCAATCTATAAAGGCTATCTGACCGATCCCGATCTACAGGATGCGCGCGCACGCTGGCCGTTCGTGTGTGTTTGGGACAATCACGAATTCGCGTGGCGAGGCTTCCAAAGCCAGTCCTGGCTGTTCAATGACCCGCCGGAGCCGGCGCAAGCGCTTAAGGTCGCGGCCAGCCAGGCGTGGTATGAGTACCAGCCGGCGCGCGTGACGAAGCCCGGCGCGGGCGATGTGTTCGAGGCGCCGGTCGTGACCAACGGGCCGATCGGCGAGGTGGACGCGCGCGGTCTTGGGCAGAACCCCGATAACCTCACCGCCATCAGCGCGCTTAAGATCCAGCGCTCTTTCCGCTTCGGCAAAAACGTCGATGTGATCTTGACCGACAATCGATCGTACATGGCCAAACCCATTACTGGCGAAGGTTTGCCGGGCTTCGACTTCGGCGCCACACCTGAAATGGCCAACGATATCCTAGAAGAAGGTCGCGACTGGCCGGGCGGCGCCCCGTCCAGCATTCGCTTCGGCGATACTGAAGTCCCCAACCCGCAAATTAACGAGCCCCCGCAAGCCTATCTCGGCATCGAGCAAATGGCTTGGTTCAAGGAGCGCCTGCGTGCAGCAGAGGCGCCTTGGAAGATCTGGGGCCACTCTTTCGGCACGCTCTCGCTGCGCGTCGATCCGCAAAATCTCCCGCCGGAATTCGCCGACACGTGGCCGAGCACGGAGTACGGCTATTTGCAGCGCTCTTGGACGCTTGAGCACCGCGAAATCTTTTCCATGGTGCGCGATGAGGGCATTACCGGCCTCGCCATTTGCGTCGGTGACAAGCACTCGTTTTGGGCCGGCTATACAAGCGAGACTCTGCCGCCGCGCGCCTACGAGCCCGTCGGCGTCGAATTCGTGACAGGCTCAATCACAGCGCAGAACGCGGGCGAAGTGCAGGCGCTGACCTTGCCGCGCGATTACAGGCTGCGTCCATTCTACGTGCACGACCGGGCCGATGGCTCCACGCAATGCGCCTACAACACCATGTTGCTTCACGGCGTGCGCGCAGCGCTCGTGCTGCGCGATACCGACGACGTCGCTCAGGCGCGCGCGGCACGCAATCCGGAGAACGCTCCACACCTCACGTTTATGGACCAGGGCGGCTACGGCTATTCCACGGTGCGCGCCTCACCGGACGAACTGGAAACCGAGTTTGTCTGCATCCCGCCGCCGATGGAGCGGAGCGAAACGGAAGACGGCGGACCGCTGCGCTACCGCGTCGTCCACCGCGTGGCGCTTTGGGGGCCGCGCCAGCGCCCGGAGATGCGGCAAGAGATCGTCGAAGGCGACGTTGGGACTTCAATCTAACCCGAACCCGCGACTGGCTTTGCGAGAAATCATCGAACGGGCGCGGCCACCTCCGCCCGCTTCGGGTCAGTCTAGGTCATCGCGCCAATGTCACGACTGGCTTACTCGAGCCAATCCGGTTAGTGGCTTAGCGGCGCCAAGACTGGCTCGCTTTCGCCGAGTTCAGACGCTACAGCCAAATACGACCCCCGCGATTGCCAGTTCTCCCAGCCACGATATCTCTTTAACACTTGGCGTCTTTTCGAAAGGCCGGCCCATGCTTGAAGGTTCATGCGATTGCGGCGCGGTGCGCTACACCGTGGATGACACGCTTGACGAGGTGACAGAGTGCAATTGCGGCATCTGCCGTCGCTCAGGCGGACTGTGGGCCTACTACTCGCCTACGAAAGTGACGATGACCGGGCCCACCGACATTTATATGCGCGGCGATCGAATGCTGGAAATGCATCACTGCAAGACGTGTCGCTGCCTGATGTGGTGGGCCCCGGTGGACAAAAGCTACGACCGAATGGGTGTAAACGCGCGCATGCTTCCGCTGGGCGCCTGGGATGAGATACCGGTCAAGAAGAGCGACGGGGCAAGCTGGTGACGGGGAGGATCATAGCGCAAACAGCAATGGCGTGATCCCGCCGATTCCAGTGCTTGCCGCCCGCAGAACCGGTCATTCCGTCCCGGCTGGCGTCCTACACGAAGCTCCGGGTATGAAACTGCGAACTAACCTTGGAACTGAGGGTGAGTATGCCAAGCGCAATCGTACTTGAGCCGCTGACGGACTACCGCCGGTACCCACCGGCTGAGATGAGCGAAAAGGCGCGAGCCTTCTACGCCAACATCGCGCGTCGGCGAACTGTCCGCGATTTCGACAACGCCCAAGTCCCTCGTGAAGTGCTTGAGCAATGTCTACTGGCCGCAGGCACTGCGCCGTCTGGGGCCAACCAACAGCCATGGTTCTTCACCGTCATCACCGACGCTTCGATCAAACGGAAAATTCGCGAAGCCGCCGAGGCCGAGGAACGCGAATTCTACGCCGAACGTGCTCCACTAGAATGGCTTGAGGCATTGACGCCGCTTGGCACCGACCCAAACAAACCCTTTCTCGAAGATGCGCCTGCACTGATCGCGATCTTCGCTCAAAAATATGGCGTTCGCGCAGATGGCAGCCGGTTTAGTCATTACTACGTGCCTGAATCCGTGGGCATCGCGACGGGCTTCTTGATCGCAGCGCTGCATGAAGCCGGTCTTGCCACGCTGACACATACCCCCAGTCCCATGGGGTTTCTCAACACGATCTGCGGCCGGCCGAAGTCGGAAAAACCTGTCATCCTCCTGATCGTCGGATATCCCAAGGCAGACTGCCAAGTACCGGTCTATGGCGGCGTCAAAAAAACTCTCGCGGATATATCTTCCTGGCTGTGAGCGCCCAAGCGCTGGGCGCGGATCGCTGCCAAATCATCCCCCAATTGCGCCGCGAAATACGCATCGCAGCCGATGCAGACATTGGCAACGCTCCGCCCCTTAGGGTCGGTCACCGTTGAAGCGTCGCGATACGCTTGTCGGCTCCAGCCGGCCCTTAACCCCATCGCTTCAGGATCACCAGCATTGATCGCCTCGAAGGCGGGGTGACCCTTCAGGCTGTCAAGAATGTCGATGAGGCGCTCCTCGGCGACGCTGCCCAAAGGCGCCTTGGTCTTGAGACAGCACGGATAAACAGAGCCATCCGGTTCGAGCGCAACCTCAGAACCCGCCTGACCGTAATTCAGAAAGTTCTTTCCACCGCTCCAACGCGCGCAAAAGTTGGTTTCGTATGTCGCTTCAGAAAGGCCATTCGCCCAAGCACGGCCGCGCGGCCAAAGTTCGCCAATCCATAAATCCGGCTGCGCGCCGAAGAACAAAAAGAACGGTCCGCGATCGTCATAGGCGGGCCTAGGTCCGGGCGCTTTGAGGCGCGGATCGCGCGCGCCTCCCAGACCTACTTCCCGCGCGCCGAAGGGCGCCATCATCGCGCGCACATCCTCCATCAACGCAAACTTTTTGTCGCCCTCCAGGCCAACGTGGAAGTCGTCGATTGAAGCAATGGCGATCGTGCGCACACCGCGCGAGAGCATGCCTTCGATATGCTCGGGGGTCAGAATGTCTCCCGTCGTTTGGATCGAAATATGCGGCCCCCGATCACCCCAGCGACGGCCTATCTCTTCAAGAACCGGATAGAACAATTCCTCGCGCACGCCGTCGATCAACACCTCGCCGCCAGCGAGCACCAAGAGCGTGCGCCTGCGAGCGCCGCTGGCGTCCACAAAGCTCATATCGTCCGGCAGGTTCGCGATAATCTTACGATAGGCGCTCTGTCCCTCACCCACCACGCGCTTGAGGTCCTCGCGCACATACGGCCGAAAGCGATCATCGTAGCAGTGCTTGCATCGCCGATGGCACGCCCAGGTCAAAACCCAATAGATCGCTTCCACTACGCACCTCGAAGTTCCGGACCACCAGAATGCCGGCGGCTTGCCGGTCAAGTGCGCCCAGATGCGGCACGACTGTATCCAAAGGACACGCTGCTGCGTATCGGAAGAAATGGAGTTGGGAATATCCTCATGCTTGGCCGCAAACTGCTCGTCGCCGCGATCCTCGCGCTTGGAATAGTCGCCGCGCCCGTCGCCGCGCACGCCGCAGACACTGCCGCTTACGATCGCTTGCTCGCAAGGTACGTGGTCGCTTCGGCCGATGGGATCAATCGCGTGCGATATGCGGTCTGGTCGTCGAATGCCAATGATGTCGATGCACTCAACGCCTATGTAGCCTCGCTTGAGCGTGATCGCCCCTCGCGCATGACGCGGGACGAGCAACTCGCCCATTGGATCAACCTCTACAATGCGGTCACATTGCAAATCATCCTTGAGAACTACCCGGTACGCTCCATCCGCGACATTCGTAGCGAAACTCTCGATCCGCGCGGCCTGATCGGTCCATGGCGAACACCGCGCGTCACCATCGAAGGCCGACGTCTCACCTTGGACCAGATCGAAAACTCGATACTCCGCCCAGAATTCAACGAGCCGCGCATTCACTACGCAATAAACTGCGCGTCGCTAGGTTGCCCCAACCTTGCCGCGCGGGCCTGGCGGGCCGGGAGCATGGATGCTGATCTGACCGCGGCGGCGCGCGCCTACATCAACCACCCGCGCGGCGTGTCGATCGACGCGCAAGGGCGCATCCGCGTCTCAACAATATATCGGTGGTTCGCAGCCGACTTCGGCGGCAACGCCGGTGGCGTGTTGACCCATCTGCGCCGGTACGCCTCACCTGAACTGCAGGCGCGCCTCGCTCGCGCGACCACAATCTCGAACTACAACTACGACTGGGCCCTGAACGGATCGAATTGAAGGGCGAGCCAGGACCAGGGTGGGACGCAGCGTACGAAAATCACGAATGGCTTGATCGCTCAAAACGTGACGCTGACGTCAGCCGCCGGCGAACGGCCCAATCTCGCCGAAGCCAGTCGTTGGCCTAGCCTACGCTGGTGAACCTTCTGCAGGTCCCCGCTAGCAAAGCAGTCGATCGTATTCCGATTCCGGTACGCCGTATAAACCGCCGGCCAATGCGACCAAGCCCTTGCGGTTCAGGCTCGTGATGAGGCTGCGTTTGGCGCCAATGAGATGCTTTCTCTCAAGATCGTTCAGCGCATCGGTTACACCCGACCGACGCACACCTAGCATTTCTGCGATGACAGCATGAGTGAGGCGCAGATCATCGTCGTCTTGGCGGTCGCGCACCATGAGCAGAAAGCGCGCCAAGCGAACCTCGATGCCGGCCTTCCCATTCGCAAACGCCGTCTGCGCGATCTGCGTCATAAAAGCGAGCGCGTAACGCTGCAGGCGCTGGCGCAGAGTTTTGCTCGTCGCTAACGCAATGCGAAGACGCTGCGCCGAGATGCGGTGCGCACCGCCTGCCATGAGGACACAAGCTTCATTGGGCGATCGGTGATCGCCCAACACGACCGCAGTGGCCGACATTCCCTCACGGCCTATGAGGCCAATTCCGATTTGACTGTTGTCCCACGTGGCGACAACGGAGATGATGCCGCTGTCGGGAAAATAGACCTGCTCTATCGGCCGGTTGGCTTGTTCGATCGACTGACCGACCTCAAGCGTGACGTGCTCCAGCCCCCGCGCAAGCAACGAGCGGTCAGCTCGACTTAGCGCGAGCAGGATTTGATTTCGAAACGGCTTCACAAGGGCCAAGAGGTCAACAACTCCACCCGCCGGGCGCTCCACAATTACTCGCGGACGGGGCCGTGACCCTGGACCCCGTGCGCGCCGCCTGCAAGGATCCGCTCCAAAAGGCGCCGCCGATCAGAAAGCTGAGCGATCCGGCCGGCCCGTAAGGCAAAAATTGCTGCAGGACGTCATGGAGCGCGAACGTCGCCAGCAGACCAAGCGCGATCAAGAGCGCGACAACCAATCCCCAACCCGACCAGATCAGCATGTTCTATTCCCCAGTTGACGCATCGCGGAGCGAGACGAGAAGTGCGGTGGCCTCATCAATCCGCGCAAAAAGATCACTGGCGTCGCCGGTCACGCAGCCCGCATCCCATGCCGCGCGCTGATCTTCTCGCCCCTCTTGCGATGACCAAACCACAAAGCCGTATGGGCCATCCGTTATGACGCGATTGCAGTGAAAATCCCGCGCCTCATAGGGGCGAAAAATCTCCCGGATCCGATCGAACGTCTCTGCACTCACGTCGAATGCGACATCGCGTTGTGAATCAACATAGCGGCCAGTCCCGCCCCGCGAAATTTTCCAGGACGATGTCTGACGGCCCCAATATCTATTGTCCAAGGTGATGTGTGTCGGCTCGGGAATCGGCGCCGGCACATAACGCGCATGGCCCATCTCTTCCATCAAACGCGAGGCTTGCTCAGCATTACGCGCCAGCGGCCGCGGCTCTGGTCCATAGCAGAGGATATGAGCCTCGACGCGGCGCACTTCTCGGCCGCCTACGCGCCATATGATGTGACCGGGCGCAAGATGTTCGGACGGCGCGCTGCAGGCCAGCCCCGCCTGTCTGAGCGGCTCAAGTAAATCCGCAACGCGACGAAAATCCTCGCGGCTCGCTTCAAACTCATACGCCGGATGTGCGCCGCTGCCGCTGACGAAACGCGCGCGACCGCCGTCTTCGATGCTATAATTCATGGCCTCGGAATGGAAAACTTCCACCGACCGACGCCCACTTTCAGCAGGTGCGCTGACGCAAGCGCCTAAAGACAACGCCAGCACTAGGATCACAGAACGCATAGCTCCCCCCGATCTGTCTCTCCTGATAGCGCATCAAACAAAGATTGGGGCGTTATCATGTTACGCACCGGCGAGGATCGCGAACGTGTTCAATGCTGATCGGGATCTCGCACGCTGAGCGTCCCCTCGGGCTTGCTGCACATAAGCCTCGCATTTAGAGGAATTCGACATGTCATCCCGCTGTGCAGTCGCTTTCAGAGGAGGGGGGCTGGATCAAGAACCTGTCTGATCTTCGCAACGAAATCATGCACGTCGTTCCAGTCGGAGACATTCACGAGCACTCTTACCTCGAACTGCGCGAACTACCGCACAATGGCGGAGGCCACCTCTTCTACCTCCATTACCCCTTCACCACGCAGGACTGGGGACTGCGCCGAGACGTTGCGAGAACGATCAACTATTCCGACGACGAAGCCATCAAGCGCTCGATCGAGAGCTATGACGAATTCGCCAAGACAAGCGGCGACGCGTTGGAATATGCGTGGCGCACGCTGGCGAACCTCGCTGCACTCTCGGACCAGGTTCGCCAGGCGGCGGGACTGAAAGCGCCGATCCTCACCATTACTGAAGCCGACATTGTTCCTGGAAGCCTCCGGATCCACCGGCGTGAGTAGATTCTTTCCGGTCCGGCCTTCGCCCGCCGCCGATCTTTGCTGGCCAGGGCAGACGAGGCCTCTTCAAAGGGCGCGAGGCCGCCAGAAGCTCAACGTCATCACTTGGACGGTCGCGAGATGTAGAAGGCCATCGGGACGCTGGGCATGTGATGATCCGAGCTAGACATCAGCAAAAGTCTGTTGACGTTGTTGTGCTGAAAACCGCCCCACGGGAAGGCGCAAGTCACCTTGCCTCGCGCAATTTCGACGCTCCGCTTGGCAAGCGTCGCCTGCGCGGAGGCATGGCCCCTCCTGAACCGCGCCACGATGCCCGCTTCGACGTTTGGCTTCTCCCCTTTCTTCTCAATCCTTGAAACATAGTGGAATGCGTCTTTCATGGCGGCCGCGTAGCCGCCACACACGCCCTCCTCATCAAGGTCCAAGATGTCGTCAGTTTGCTGAGGAAACGCAAAGTCCGAGGTCGACACGGCCTGCGACAGCGGCAGCAGCACAAGACTTGGCCGCGGCGGACGCCAGCGAATGGTTCTTTGGATTTCCTCCCAGCGATGCAGGCTGTCGGTTACGATCGAACCGCCGACCAGTTGGGCGAGATACATCGCCAACTCAAAGTTTGGCGAAAGCTTGTACATGTTGAGTAGGCCACCCTCTTCGCCGCCATCGAAAGTCCCTGCTTGTAGGACAGCGAGCGGATCAGAGCGCTTCAGGTAATCCACCCCCTGCATGAATTCCTGCATGCGCTCTTCATTCATTTCAGGATCCCAACGGCGCGCCTGACCGCGCAGTGCTTCTTCCGGCAAGGCAAGCATCCCGCGCTTAGCATCCTCCTCCATGAGTTGCCGCATGCGAGGATCTTTCTTCGGATCAACCCTAATGCCTCTCATGCGCGCCTGCGCCATGTCGAACATTTGGTCGCGCAGATGGATATCGAAATTGCACGGGTCCGGCACGAGATTGACAAGACCCGCATCAACTAGCGGCATCACGGTCAACAGAAACACGACGGATTTTAGAAATTCCTGCCGGTAAGCGCGTGGATTCTCTACAGGACTAAACGCTTTGCTGACCGCCCCGGCGTGGACGAACGGATGCTCTACCAGCAACTCGCCAAAATACAGCGGCGCACCAAGGGCAAACTCCGTGATCGCGCATGGGTGGATGCAGCCCGTATAGACGGCGCGGGTCGTTCCATCCGGCTTTGGCAAAAGTTGAAGAAGATCGGTTTCAAGGGGCCAGAGCGCCGCATAGAGCGAATAGATCCGTTTGATCTGATCGTCAGTCAGCTGCGCTCGGATTTCAACCCAACTCCTTCCAGAATCGAGCCCGAGTTCTTTTGCAATCGCCTTATAAAGTAGAAGGTTGCGTTCTCGAATGCTGCGCTCCGTCCAGGACGTTCGCAATTCGACCGGACGCGCTTTGCAGCAATCACGATACCGCTTGCCAGAGCCGCATCCGCACCCATCGCTGGGGCGCAACGTGCTTTCGTCGACAGTCTTGAGTAAGAAATCCCACGGCTTCTCAGTGCGACCGAACTCATCTTGAAAATGAACGCGACCATCCTCGTAGCGAGCGTAGATCTCACCGCCAAATCCCCAGAGAGAGTCGCGCGGCGGCAATAGTGTGTGCCGTAGGTCCTTCCACGCACCAGTGACCGATGTTTCTGGATGTAGCCACGCTAACTTGCCGGCGGCGATGAACCGGCCGGCTCGTTTCTTGAGCACGTAGTTGACCTTCGACACCTCGAACGCCGTCAATTTGCGCTCGCGCACCATCGCGTCTGCCTTGACTAGCGAAGCCGCATAGTTGCGAGCGAATGTCCGTTTCTCCAGCGGCTTTGCTTCTGGGTCGCGGGCGTATTCGAGATTGGTGAGGATGAGGCAGAAGTCGCGGTTAAGCGGAAAGATGGTTTGCGAACCCTTTAGCGCGATACCCGGCTCATTCCCACCTCGGCACTTGGCGTCGTCTGGCGAAATCGCGTGATTAAAAATCGTGACTGGATGGTCGGTGATGATGAACTTCACGTCCGAGTCTTCGGCGGACACGACTTCGCGAACGCCACTGCTCCAGATGGAGCAATGCATCGTGCGGATGCCCTGCATCTCCATCATCAGCTCATTTTGGTTAAGCGCGGGATATTGCGCTTTCAACCAAGCAAGCCCCTTCGGCGTTCGGATCTTCTGCGCGTCGATGTACGTGAAGAAAGTCTCGAAGTTTTCCACCCACCCATGGACGTCGGCGCCGATAAAGGCGCGAACCGCATTGGCGCCCTTAGAATCTAATTTCCCGAATAGCCGACGCTCGATTTCGTCATTCACGGACGCGCCGAAGAACGTCGAATAAAGATCACGCTGCCTGAAGTCTCGGTCGGCCAAGTGAACCGGCTATTGTGCAGCTTGATGCTGCCGTCCTTCAGAATGGTCTTGGGCGGGTCGAGATCGAGATAGGCCAAAGTGGTCTGGCCGGGCTCGAAGAACCCCTCTTGATACCATTGAGGTACGTAGTGATTATTCCTGGTCTGCGACATTGAGCAAGAATTGGCGACGCCTGCAGCCACTCACAACCTGCGAGTGACTCAGCGGGGTTTTGTTTTCTATTTCGATTCGCTCGCCAAAGACCGCGGGCAACGAACCGAAGCTCACCACCGGGTCGCTAACGCGGTCCAGTAGATTTTGAATCTGCAGCGTTTGAGTTCTGCCCCGGCGCGTCGGCGCGCTTCGCCCGCTTATTGCCGGTGCTCAAGGGTCGCACTCACGACCTCACCCTTGCCCAGGGTGCGCTCTACCAACGTCCGCTGTCACGTCTGCGGCCCGATCTCTGACTTTTGATAATGCCCCGGAGCAGACATCAGCGCTTCAGCAGGGTCCAAGGCTCAACTCTAAGCGCGCCTGCTAGCTTCTCGATATTGTCGAGCGATATGTTTCGCTCTGCTCGCTCAACGGCGCCCACGAAGGTTCTGTGGAGCCCTGCCTCGGCGGCCAAATCCTCCTGACTCCAGCCCTTCTCATTGCGAAGCAGGCGGAGGTTCGTTGCGAGCACCTGACGGAGAGTGTTTCTGCGCGCTGCCACACACAGAAAATTTCTCGATGATGCCTTTAGATCGACAGCGTATAAGTAGCATTCGCGCTTGATGCTTTTAAGTAGCGCGCTAGAATCGACCCATGAGGGTCCGCGCTCTTTCGCTGGAATGCTCGGAACGGCTAAGCCATTCCGGCTTCCGTCCGATCGCGCAGGTGCTGGAAGATGAGCTCAGACTGGACCAAGCCGTTGCGCTGCCAGCTGGTCGCATCGCTGTTATCCGTTATGTAGAGAGCAGCACACCGGGAGATCATACCGCTCTCGCAACGATGATGACTGAGGGCGACTTCGTCTGGGCTGGCCTGGTCCATGACGAGCGAGATGGATCAGAGACGTCTGGTCTGGTCGAGACCTTCCATGTGAGCGAACTTGATCGTCTGATTGCTCGGCTTCAGGAACTCCGGGAGGCGTTCGGTGAAGCCGGCTGACCTTGGTCGCCTCTTCGCCTCTGAAGGCCCCCGCCTTTTGCGGAGACTGCGGCGCTTCCGCGGACGAGTGCCGGCCGAAGACGTCGTCCAGGCCGCCTTCACCAAGATGCTGGAGATCGATGTGTCCGAAGTCGAAGACCCGCGTGCGTACCTGACCACGCTCACTCAAAATTTGGCCATCGATGAATTGCGCAACCAATCACGCGCGGGCATCGCCTCCGTCAGCGAAGAGCGGTTTGAGCGGCTCGGCTCTGAGATGGTCCTGACACCGGAAGAGATGGTGATCGAGGGCGAGCGCTTTGCCCACGTCACCGCGGCGTTTCTACAATTGCCGCGCAAAGAGCGCCTGGCGGTCGTGTTATTCAAATTGAAGGGCCTGTCGCACGAAGAGGTCGGCGGGAGGCTTGGTATTCCGCGCCACAGCGTACCGCGCTATCTGTCGCGCGCGCTTACTAAATGTGCCGCAGCGTTGGCAGCGTTCGAAGCGGCCGAAGCGGCCGCGCCGCCATCTCGTCGCGGCGGCGGAAGTGACGTGCTCTAACGTGGCCCAACTTGAAACTTGCCCTGCAGTTTTACTCGTCGTCGTGGAGTCGCCGTCGCGGGCGATAGTGGCGGGAGAATAGGCCGCTATAATGGGCCGCTGCTGTCCGCTAAGCTCCGAGATATAGCGCGACCAAGACGCCCAACGAAATGACGACGACCGCCACGCAGAGAAGCGCGGTCAGCGCACTTGGATCATCATTGGAGGGCCCGCTATCGACAGACATGCCATCCATAACGGCGGCCGCTGCAGGAAGTTCCCGACAGCCTAAAAGAAGCGGCCCTGGGCGGTGGGCCGCTTCTCCTGGGTTTGATAGGAGCCCTGCTGGGTTGGGCGTCTGGTTAATGCGTTAGTAGGAAAGTCGTTCCTCAGATGTGTCGAATTTTTTGGGAGGCGCCCTGCGCATGGATTCAACGCGCCACCTGTTCCTCCGCGTGGGAACGATGGCCGGTCCCTATTCGCACATAACCGCGGCCGGCGCGCTGCTCTGCGAGAACCGCGCGCGGTCCGGATGGGACACTCGGGGAACGCAAGCCGCGTGCAAGCGCTTTGCGCTTTGCGCTTTGAGTTAGTCTTTGGGCCGCGACAGAGGGAGAGACTGAATTGGGGTTAGCGCGATTGGTGCGTGCGAAATGAAAGTAGACCTTCCGAGCGTTGCATTCGAATACGCGTTCGTTTGCGATGACGTGCGCCAAGACACCAATGCGAAATACATTTTCATCGGCGCCTATGTGAACAACATTCTGTTGACTGAAACGCCAGCCTTTATCCGTCTTCGCCTGGTGATGAGGTTCTATCCTAAAGTCTCGAAGTTCTCGCTGGGCCTTCGCATCTCCTTGAATGGTAAAGTGCTGAAGATTATCGATGCGACGATCATGTCGCCGCTTCTAGACCCGGAGACGCTGCCATCACCTGATCTCGATCTCGACGTTCTCGGACCCGGCACATTGAGCTTCGACGTCACCGATGAGGATATTTCCGCCGGCGCCGGCCCGGATGTGCGCTGGTCGCGCCTCTACGAGATTCCGGTGATCAATGTTGCCCCCACCGGGCCGCTCTCTTAGTCCGCAGCGCCAGTTTCCACGTCGTTGCACGGCCGCTGCCGCTGCCGCTGCTCCAACTGGCTTCCGACCAGCGCCAGCAATGCCAGGTCAGGCGCCGGCGGAACCGAACCTGCGTCTTATGCGCTTTCGCGCACATCGGAGTTACACATGACCGTACCCATGCTTCAGCGGCTTTGCGTGCTCGCCGCCGCGGGCGTCGCAATAGGCGCCTCGTTCCTACAGGCGACCGGCGCGCTGGGTCTGACGCCGGCCGAGTTCGCCAATACTGGAGACAGTACCGTCAAGGCCGCTTCCTATGCATTCGCAATCTGGGGCCTCATCTATGCGGGCTTATTGATCTACGGCATCTACCAGCTCGTGCCTGGTTGGGCCGAGGATGCAATGTTGCGCCGCTTCGGCTGGCCATCGGCGCTCTCCATGGTCGCGATCGGCGCTTGGCTCGTCGCCGCCGGCGCGGACTGGCGCTGGGCCACGGTCGGGCTCATCGCGCTCGCCGCGCTTGCGCTCATTGTGCCGCTGCTGTCGTCGTCAGCGCGCATGCGTTTTCGCGATGCGCTTTTGATTCAAACGCCGCTCGCCCTACTTGCCGGTTGGCTGACCATCGCAACGGTTTTGAACGCTGCTACCGTTCTCACCGCCGAAGGCTTCGTTGCCGACGATCTCGCCACTTGGTGGGCGATCGGCGCCCTCGCCATCGCCGCGGCGGTTGCGGTCTTTGTCTTATTGCGCAGCGACGCGCTCGCCTACCCGTTGCCTCTGATCTGGGGCCTTATTGCGGTCTTTGTCGCTGAACGTGATCATCGTCCGGAGGCGGCCTGGTTTGCCGTGGGCTGCGCTCTATTTCTGGCGGCGCTGTTGGTATGGCGCACGGCGCGGGTGTTGAAGCCGAATTCGCGGGACGCCTTGACGCCGGCCTCCACTCCGGCGCCCTAGCCTTTCTTTCGCTTGGTCTTTTGCAGAGGTTTGGCCCGTTCGAGCTTCACCGCCTTTGCCGGCTTATCTTCGCGCAGGCCGACGTAGGAGGGATGACGCAAAATTCCGTCGGTCGTCATCTCCGTGAACGCGACCTCGGCCACAAGCTTGGGCTCGATCCAATTTGCGCCGCGCACCGCAGCGCGCGGCGCAGCGACCGTCGGTGCGCTGCGCGCCAGCGGCTGCATCAGTGCGGTGAGCCGGGCGATCTCGGCCATGTCGAAGCCGGTGCCGACCTTGCCGGCATATTTGAGCTTCCCGTCGTCGTGCACAGCGACGATGAGCGAGCGAAAGCCGCGGTCTTTGTCAGACGTGGTCCAACCGGCGATAACGAATTCCTGGCGCTGCAGGCATTTGATCTTCAGCCACGATTCCGAGCGGGCCCCGACATAACGGCCGTTCGCGCGTTTTGCGATAATGCCTTCAAGACCGGTCGCGCACGCCTCGGCAAAGAGCTTGTCGCCTTCGCCGACAATGTGATCGGAATAGCGCAGCACCCCGCTCTGTCGCTTGCCGATCAGTTTGGCGAGCTTGTTCTTGCGCTCCAGCAAAGGCAGGCGCGTCAGATCTTCGCCGTCGAGCTCTAGAAGATCGAAGGCATAAAACACGACGCGGGCGCGGGCGTTTTTCCATGCGCCTTGCATCAATTGAAAGCTTGAGCGCCCCTTCTCGTCGAGCACAACCGCTTCGCCATCGATCAGCGCCGAACGCAGCTCCAAGGCGGCCGCCGCCTCGACGATCTTCGGAAACTTATCTGACCAGTCTAGCCCCGAGCGGGTGTAGGCGATCGCACTGTCGGCGCTCGCAGCCAGCAAGACGCGGTAGCCGTCGAACTTGATCTCATGCAGCCACGCCTCGCCTTCCGGCACTGCGTCGACCAGTGTCGCCAATTGCACTGCTCGAAACGCCGGCAGTTGGGTTTTGGCCGCTGCCTTGGTCTCAGTCTTTGCCGCCGTCTTGGCTGCACGCCTGCGCGCGGGCGCGCGTTGCTGAGGGGCCGGCGCGCTCCGCTTAGCGACCGCCATCTGGGGTCTTTGTCGGATCGCTGGCGTTCGGGTTCGGATCGGCGCTAGCTTTTTCGCGGTTGCGCCCTTCATAGCGCAGGGCCTCTTCAATCTCGGCGATGCTGGGCGGCGTCCCGCCAGCTTCGGCGTCGGTCTCCATCGGCGCCGCCGCAGGATCGACACCGGCGGCTTTATCGCCAGTGCGTCCTTTGTCGATGTCGCCGCGCACTTGCGCAGCATTGGGTGGTTTTTGCCTGTCGCTCATTTGTCGTGATCCTTCCGGTGAGGTGAACGTGCCGCAACTCGCTGCGGTTTCCGCGCAGTTCATCGCCGCCCGCATACAGCGCCGGCTCTGGCGGAACGCCCTCAACGCGCGCTATCTCTTCGCCCGCGGAGGGAAATTCATGTTCGACAGTTTTCGCGATCTTGCGCTCTATGCGGCAGCCGGCGCCGTGGGCGGTTTTATCTATTGGTCGATGCGCCATCACGGCCAGGTCTGGGTGGACTTGGCGCGCCAGCTTCTTCCGCGACGCTAGGGAACGGCGCCGCGTGTCCATCGTTTGCCCCAAAGCAAGGGAGCAAGCGCATGAATGAAGTCTCGATTATCGGCGCCATCATCATCGGCATCGCCGCCGGCTGGATCGCCGAACAAGTCATGGGCCGCAAGCACGGCCTTGTCACAAACCTCATCGTCGGCATTGTCGGCGCGTTCTTGGGCGCGCTCATCGCCAACCTCTTGGGCATCGCCTTCGCCGGCTTCTGGGGCAGCCTCCTGATTTCGGCCGTGGGCGCGATTTTGCTGCTGTGGATCGTCGGCATGGTCCGCCGCAAACCGATCGCCTAAGTCACCACATAAGGACGCTCCGCAAAGGGCCGCTTGCAAGGGCGGCCCTTTCTTTTTGCCAAGTTCCGCCCAGCGCTAACTTATGTTTGCGTCGGCGGATCACGGCGCTCGTTGCTTACTCGCGGCGCATCTTTCCGGAACAGCATTATGCCACTCACGTTTGGCAACGGGGCTTTTCAACGCCAGGGACTTCACATGATCCGACATCTTATGATCGCCGCTTCGGCGGTTGCTTTGACCGCCTGCGGGCAATCCACCACCACCAGCACCACCACCGACAACGAAGTACGCACACCGCAAGCGACCGCGCCCGCCGTCAACGCCATGAGCGCTGCTGACTTTGTGCAAACCGTCGCCAATTCGGACGCTTTCGAAATCCAATCCTCCCAACTTGCGAACACACGCGCCGCACGCCAAGAGGTCAAAGACTTCGCCGCCATGATGGTGCGCGATCATACCTTGACCAGCCAGCAGCTGACCGCACTTGCGCCGCAGATCGGCCTCCCGACGCCGACGCCGCAGCTCGACGCAACCAAGCAAGCCCAGATCGCTTCGCTCCGCGGTCAAAACGGCGCCGGCTTCGACGACGCTTATCTCGATGCGCAAGTCGCCGCGCACACCGAGGCGGTGCGCCTGTTCGAAGACTTCACCGCCAATGGCGAACCGGGACCGCTGCGCGACTGGGCGAACACCACGCTGCCGAAACTGCGCGAGCACCTGACGCACGTGCAAGGCCTGGAAGACGCCACCTGAGCAACAAAGCGGGCGCCAGCGTGCGCCCGCTTCCTTGCCCCGCTCAATAGCGAACTCAAGTCCGCCACCCGTCCATTTGCAACACGAGCGCCGGTTATCGACCGCACCCCCTCGCCGCCGCGTTTTGAACGGGAGGATTCGCCCCGCGTGTGGGCTTAGTGCGCTGGCAACGGCGCCTCATCGAGCGCTGCTAGCGGCACGCTCAAGCAGACGCTTTGGGTGGGCAACACGTCGCGCCAATCGGCGATCAATTTTTTGAACGAACGGCCGACCGGTCGAATGTCGCGGTTGAGATCAAAGAGGCCGACTGGGTGAATGCGATCATTTTTCTGCCGCAGCGCCGTATCCCAATCAACTTGGTCGGTCAGTGAATACCAAGTGAAACCCACTGTCGGCACCCCGTCATTGCGCACCCGAAGCACGTTGGCCCATTGCTTCCAGAGCCAGTTCACAGCTTCATCACCCCGCGGCCCTTCAATTAAATTGGTCTCAGTGTGCATGACCGGCAGACGATAGCGATCGTGATATTGGCGCGTGATCTCGCTATAGCCGAAGATCTCACCTGAAGCGCGGTGCGAGCCGTCGGCGGAAACGCGGTGCTCATTGGTCCAATAATAATCGTTGCCCAAGATACAGTGATGACGAAGCGAGTTGCGTAAGAAGAAGTGATACTCCTCCCGCGTCATGCCGTTATCCATCAAATACTCGTACATGGCCGAATCGACCCGGTGCCCATAATTGAGGTCGAGAGACAAAAATCTGCGCGCGTTTTCGATTTCCGCATGCCGTATCGCAGCCGGACATTCGGCGTGAAAATATTCCGAAGATTCGCTTTGAATAAAAATCGCATCCGGGCGCACGCGGATGATCTCACCCATCGCCAGCACGTTGGCTTTGACAATATGCTTTAACGCCGTGACGAAAGTGGCGTCGCTCTTGCCCTCTTCGTTCCACCAGCCATAGAGCCCCGAGAACTGCGCGCAGATAAACATCTCGTTGACCGGGGTGTACATTTGCACCCACGAAAAACGCCGCGCGAATGCGCCCGCATAGCGCGCGAACTGCTCGGGAAAATCCGGGTTTTGAAAGTCGCCGAGCCAATCGGGCACGCCGAAATGGCAAAGATCGACAATCGGAATGATGCGGCGGCGGCGAAGCTCTCGAAAGCTTAGATCGGCAAACGTCCAATCATATTGGCCGGGACCTAAAAGCGTTGTGTGGAGCGGCGGCCCGTACCGCAAAAACCGGATGCCGAGCTCTTCGACACAGTCAAAATCGCGATCGAAATATTTGTAGTGGCCGCACGATTCCATTTGATCGACGCGAACGCGGCCACCATCGATCTTAGGGATCGAATTTTCGATCCCGGTGGCGAACATGAACGGAGTAATCGGCGACCTCCCTTGCTCTCTTGCAAACTGGAGCGCCCGGCTTCTCGATCAAGCGCCCGACGGAGAGACTTTGCGGCACCGATTGATCGGCAACAAGGCGTCAAGTCCCGAGTTGATGTTGCGCACCCAGGCGGTCTCGCCGCTGACTGCGATGACATCGAAATGTGGGAACAAATTAGGTCCGGTTCGAACCCGATCGCCGACTTGAATGGTTTCGCCCGCGGGCTCGTGTTCAAGTTCGAACACATCAACATATGAGATCGAGTTCATGCGACGCCGCCTCCGCAAGCATGAACATAATGAGAGTCTCGTAAGAGGGAACCCGCACCGCTGCACAGACGTTGCGCTCTGCCGCGCAACGACGCTTCTCGGCAACATGTGGTAGTTCTGTGCCAGCTGACACCAGAAAATACCGCAGCGCTAAAGCCTACGGCAAAATCGACCGTGACGGGTTCATCCATCGATCATGGATGAAGAACCAGGGACTGCCGGACGACGTATTCGATGGACGTCCGGTCATCGGCATCTGCAACACCTGGTCGGAACTCGCCCCTTGTCACGGACATCTGCGCGAACTTGCAGAACACGTGAAGCGCGGAGTTTGGGAGGCCGGCGGCCTTCCGCTCGAATTTCCCGCAATGGCGCTTGGCGAAACGCAGATGCGGCCAACCGCAATGCTCTTCCGCAATCTGTTGGCGATGGAAGTTGAAGAGAGCATTCGCGCCAATCCGATCGACGGCGTTGTGCTCCTCGGCGGCTGCGACAAGACCACGCCAGGTCAATTGATGGGCGCCGCGAGCGTCGATCTGCCTACCATTGTCGTCTCTGCCGGGCCGATGCTGAACGGCACGTTCAAGGGACGCCAGATTGGCTCAGGTACTGATGTGTGGCGCTTTTCAGAAGACGTCCGCGCCGGCGCCATGAGCATGGAAGATTTTCTCGCCGCCGAGGCTGGCATGTCGCGCTCGTCTGGCACCTGCATGACAATGGGCACCGCTTCAACCATCGCGAGTTTGATCGAGGCGATGGGTCTGTGCCTGCCAGACAATGCCGCGCTCCCGGCCGTAGATGCGCGCCGTCGCACCCTCGCCCATCTGTCTGGCCGCCGCATTGTTGAATTGGTGCGCGCCGATGTGCGCCTATCGCAGATCGCCACGCGCGCCGCATTTGAGAACGCCATCCTCATGCATGCAGCGATCGGCGGCTCAACCAACGCCGTCATCCATCTCTTGGCGCTCGCCGGACGGTTAGGCGTGCCGCTGGCGCTTGAAGATTTCGACGCCATCGGACGCACGACCCCGCTGCTGGTGAATCTGATGCCGTCAGGCGCGTTCCTGATGGAAGATTTCTGCTATGCGGGCGGGGTTGGCGCGGTGTTGAAAGCGCTTGGTCCAGCTTTGCGCGCTGACGCCGTGACTGTCTGCGGGCGCACGATTGGCGACATCGCCGCCGCCGCCGCCTGCTACAATGACCAAGTGATCGGCACGCGGGACCGCCCGTTCGGGCCGTCCTCCGGCGTTTGGGTGCTGGGCGGCAATCTTTGCCCGCAAGGCGCCATCATCAAGCCAAGCGCGGCAACCCCTGCTCTCCTGCGCCACGAGGGTCGCGCCGTCGTCTTTGAAGATATCGAAGATTACAAAGCCAGGCTCGACGATCCGGATTTACCGATCGACGAACGATCGGTGATGGTGCTGAAAGGCTGTGGCCCGAAGGGCTATCCCGGCATGCCGGAGGTCGGCAACATGGCGCTGCCGGCAAAACTTCTAAATCGCGGCGTGCGCGATTTGTTGCGCATCTCCGATGCGCGCATGAGCGGCACCGCCTTTGGCGCCGTCATCCTGCATGTCGCGCCAGAGTCGGAAGCCGGCGGCCCGTTGGGCTTGGTGGAAACCGGCGATGTCATCCGCTTTGACGGTCCGGCGCGGCGGCTCGATCTCCTGGTCGAAGACCGCACGCTTGCCAGCCGACGTCAAAACTGGCGCCCAACCCAGAAGCGCCCCTCGCGCGGCTGGGCCAAACTCTATGTCGACACCGTCCAGCAGGCCGACAAGGGATGTGACTTGGACTTCCTGGCTGGCGCCAGCGGCGCCGAGGTCGAGCGAGAATCCCATTGAGCCGCCGCTACCCCGAGTTCGAGGGCCGCTGCGTCTTCATCACCGGCGCCGCCAGCGGCATTGGCGCAGCCTTCGTCGCCGCCTTCGCCGCGCAAGGGGCGCGCGTCGCTTTCCTTGACACTAACCGAGACGCCGGTGAGGCGCTGGCGCGCCAATACGGCGCGAGATTTCACGAATGTGACGTGACTGAACCGGCGGCGCTTGCCGCAACGATGGGCCGCGCCATTTCAGAGCTCGGCGCGCTAGATGTCCTCATCAACAATGTCGCCAATGATCAGCGTCACCCGGCGGATGCGCTTGATCCGCAAACTTGGCGCGCCAGCTTGGCCGTCAATCTCGATCCTGCCATGGAGGCCTCACGCGTCGCCTACGAAGTCATGCGCCCGCTGCGCAACGGCGTCATCCTCAACCTAAGTTCGATCAACGCCCACTTGGCGCCGGCCAATATGGCTGCCTACGTCGCCGCTAAGGCCGCGCTCATCGGCTTGACTAAGGCGTTGGCCCGCGAATGGGGCGCGGCCAATATCCGCGTCAACGCTATATCGCCTGGGTGGGTCGTCACTGAGCGTCAGCTTGAGCTTTGGCTGACACCCGAGGGCGAGGCTGAATGGATGCGCCAAGTGGCTTTGCAGCGTCGCATCAGCCCTGAAGATGTCGCCAAGCTTGCGCTCTTTTTGGCCTCCGATGACGCCGCGCTCATCACCGGGCAGAACTTCATCATCGATGGCGGACGAACATGAAGCCCTACCTGGCCGTCGATTGGGGCACGTCAAACCTCCGCGCGTGGCGCATTGATGCGCGGGGCAAAGTCGAGGCCAGTCTCGACCTGCCTCTCGGCGTTAGCCGTATCGCCCTGGGCTCTGCGCAACAAATATTCGAGCATGACGTGCGCCGCCCTCTCGATTGCGAACATTTGCCCGCTCTGCTGTGCGGGATGGCCGGCTCAAGCTTGGGCTGGCGTACGGCCCCTTATGTGGATTGCCCCGCTTCAATCGCAGACGTCGCCAAAAGCGTCGTCCTGGCCACGCGCGGGCCCTTCGCCATCGCCATCGCGCCAGGTTTAAAGACGGGCATGTCCAGCGCCGCTGACATCCTGCGCGGTGAGGAAACGCAGATATTCGGTTGGCTCGACGCGTGCAAACCGAGCGGACGCGCTTTGGTCTGCCTGCCCGGCACGCATAGCAAATGGGCGCTTGTCGAGGACGGACGCATTGAGCGCTTCAGAACATACATGACCGGCGAATTGTTTGCGCTCCTTTCGGAGCACTCGGTGCTGGCTAGCGGCAAGCGGGCCCCCGGTGCGGATGATGTTTTTGATGACGACGCTTTTGATGAGGGCGTTGACGCCGCCGGCGGTGGCGACGCCTTAAGCGCGCGCCTGTTTCGCGCGCGCACCCGCGTTGTCGTCGGTGCGGCCGACGCCGGCTCCACCGCGGCCTATCTATCCGGGCTTTTGATTGGCGCAGAAATCGCCGCGGCGGACCGTCATTTCGCTTTCGGCGAAAGCCAAACCCTCACTGTGATTGGCGCAGCCGCGCTCAGCGCCCATTACGTGCGCGCGCTCGCACAGCGCGGCCGCGCTGTGCGGTGGCATCAAGGCGACACGGCCTTTGTCGCCGGCGCCAACGCCCTCGTCCGGCAGGGAGCGCTCGATGCAGCTGGCTGAAGCGCTTCAAGCAATGCCCCTGATTGCGATTCTGCGCGGCGTGACGCCCGCGCAAGCGCCGGCGATCGCCGGCGTCATCATCGAGGCTGGGATCAAGCTTATCGAAGTGCCGCTCAACTCACCTGAGCCCTTGCGCTCGCTGGAGGCGCTGGTTCGCGCCTTTGGAGACGACGCCCTCTTTGGCGCCGGCACCGTCATGGACTGCGCCGACGTGACAGCGGTCGCCGACCTCGGCGGCCAATTCATTGTTGCGCCAAATTGCGACGCGGACGTTATCGCCGCCGCGCTCGCGCGTGGACTAACGCCGTTTCCAGGCGTCTTTACTGCGAGCGAAGCCTGCATTGCGGTGCGCGCCGGCGCCAAGCACCTCAAACTTTTCCCCGCCGCCTCAGCGGGCCCTCAGCATTTGGCCGCGCTGCGCACAATTTTGCCGTCCGAAATCGCGCTCTTTGCTGTCGGCGGCGTCGGTCCTCGCGATTTTACCCGCTGGCGCGCTGCAGGCGCCGCCGGCTTTGGATTAGGCGGCGAGCTTTATCGAGCCGGCCAAAGCGTGTTGGAGACTGCAGCGCGCGCCAAGGCGGCCGTAGCGGCCATTGCCGCGCCTTAGGCTTCTAAGCCTGCGCGCGCCTCGGCGAAACGCGAGAGCGCCACGTCGAGACCCGGCAATAAGCATCCGCGCTGCGACGTGAGGGCCGAGTTCGCCGGTCGCTTTGCCGGCCAGTTCAAGTCGGCGCCGCTGCGCGGTTCGACTAAGTTTGCATCGAGGCCGGAGACCTCTGCTATCCGGCAGGCGAAATCGGCCCAGCTTACGGCGCCTTGATTGACGAGATGCCATAAACCGGTTTCAGCATCGAGCAACAGATCAAGCGTGGCGTCCGCCAAAGCCGGCGTAAAGGTGGGCGATACAATGACGTCGTTGGCGCAGATGACCGGCCTGCCGGCCGCAAGTTCGCGCACGACCCAGGCGGCAAAATTGTGCGGGTCATGCGCCGAAAAGAAAGCAGCGGTTCGGATGATGAGCGCGGCGTCACAAGCCGCAAGAATCTGCGCTTCGGCGTCAGCCTTGCTCGCCCCATAAACATTAAGCGGATTGGGCGCCGCATTCTCCGCATAAGGCGTATCATCGGCGCCGTCGAACACCAGATCGGAGGAGAACGTCACAGAGGGCACGCCCGCCTCGGCGCATGCGTTCGCCAACGCCACCGCGCCTCTGGTGTTGATGGCGCGGCAGACGTCGGCCTCTCGTTCGGCGTCGTCGACCCGGACAAAGCCAGAAGCGTTGATCACCGCGGACGGCCGATAGGTTGCGAGCGCGCGGGCGATCGAACCGACATGCTCCAACTGCACTTGCTGGCGCCCCGTCAGCACATAAGTCAGAGCGCGGGCCTGACATGCGCGCGCCAAGGCGCGCCCGAGCGTTCCGGTGGCGCCGACGATCATGATCGGCGCGCGGCGCGCATAAGCGGATTTCTGCTTTGGGCTTCGCACTGCCCGGGAGCGCGTGCGGAAAGGCGGGTGCGCAAACCGGATATCGCGCCGCCACCAGCCTTGACCCGAGATCGGCGCGAGCGCCGTCTCGTCCTCGCTTAGACGCTTCAAATACGCGGCAAGCGCCGTCGGGCGCGGCGTACCGGCGGAGACGTCAAACACACCGGGCTCATAATGGCCGACGCTGCGCGTCATCAAGCTGTTCCAATCATAGGCGCCGAGCAATGACCAGGCGGTGACGGCGACGATGTCGGCGCCGTCATTGCGCAGCCTGCGCGCATGATCCCAGGCTTCAGCAAACCAGCGCACTTGCTCGTCGCGCGTACAAGCATTGTGAACTTCAGTGATCGCAATCGGCGTGTGATAGCGGGCCCAGGCCTCTTCGAGGGCGCCGGCAAGCCCTGCTGGCTGGGGCCTCACCACACGCACGGCTTCGACATCCACATAGGGCGTGCGCCCATTGCCTCGGGCGTCCCGGCCAGGATAGCGCGACACACGATGATCGAGAAAGCGATCGCTCGTCAGGTAGTGATTGACGCCGACAATGTCCGGCGGACACGGCGCATCAGCGATCGCGCGGAGACGATTTTCAAACCCAAGCCTACACAGCGACCGCCAAAACGGATGATGAGGCCCGACACGCCCGAACAGGAGATCCCAGCCCATCCAGCGGCGCAGATTGTCATGCTCGGCCTGGTCTTGCAGTCGCGCCGTCGAATAGGTGCGCCCCAGATCATCCGTCTGAATGAGCCGCGCTTTAGAATTGTGTTTGCGGATCGCCTGCATCGCAAACCGCGTCGCGTCGACTTCATTCAGCAACGCGGTCCAAAAGCTCAGTTCATCACGCCGATGCGGATGCCAGTGACCATAGAGTCCCGCAAACCGCGCCGTCGTCAGCGGCTCATTGATCGGCGTCCAGTCCTCGATCCAGGGATATCGAAGCGCCGCCGCCTCGGCGTGGCGCGCAAGACCCAAAGCAAATCCCGGCGACACCAGATCGGCGTACTGTGGACCAGCGCCATGATGGCAAAGCCCCGCTATGACGCGCAAATTGAGACGCCGCAGAAGATCAAGCCGTTGGTCGCTCCAAGTCCAATCGCAGACTTCTGGACGTTCCGGCGCGATTTTTTCCCATAAGACCGGATAGCGCAGCGCTTTCAGTCCCAGCGCAGAGAAGCGCTCAAGATCGTCAAGCCGACGATGATGCCCGGTCAGCTCGGTTTGGTCGCGGAAGCTGTCGCCGACGCGCGTTAGACTACACTCGTGGCCGCCCCACACTTCAAGCTCGCCCACCGCACATCTCCGACTCTGCACCAAGGCGAACGGCAAAAACGCTGGCACGGCCAAATGGTTGCAGCCGCCAACCTATGATAACGTCGTGCAATATCCTCTGCGCGTATTGGAACCTGTCGGCTGTTGCAGCCTTTTGCACTCGATCCCTTTATCTCACGCGCCGGACGATCCCTTTGACCCACCACCTCGACACTCGCGGGCAAGTAACGCTGCCGCTGATTTGCTTTTCGCACCTGCGCTGGAACTTCGTGTTGCAGCGCCCCCAACATTTGATGGGTGAATTCGCCAAGCACCGTGAGATCACCTTTTGGGAAGAGCCGCTGTACGAAAACTGCCGCGAGCCCAGCCTAAAACTCATACGCTGCGGCAAAACTGGCGTCATCGTCGCCATGCCGGTGCTGCCGGTCGGCCGCGGCGCCGAGCATGACCAAGCTGCGCTGACGCGCTTGCTCGAAGATTACGCCAAAGCCCAAACCCAGCCGTGGATCCGCTGGTACTACACGCCGATGATGCTGCCGATTTCGCGCAATTTGAAGTCTGCGTGCACCGTCTATGATTGCATGGACGAATTGTCGAATTTCCGCTTTGCCCCGCCTGAATTGGGACAATTGGAAGCTGAACTGTTCAAGACCGCCGACATAGTGTTTACCGGCGGCCATTCACTCTACGAAGCCAAGCGCCACCGCCACCACAACATTCACCCGTATCCATCCAGCATCGATATCGATCACTTCGCCGATCGCGCCGACCGGCGCGATCCGCCGGACCAAGCTGCTTTGCCTCGACCGCGGCTCGGCTATTACGGCGTGATTGATGAGCGGATGGATCTAGATCTGATCCGCCGGCTCGCGGAAGCCCGCCCCACTTGGTCAATCGTGATGGTTGGGCCGGTCGTGAAGATATCGCCCGACGATCTGCCGAAGGCGCCCAACATTCATTATCTGGGCCAGAAGGATTACGCAGCGCTTCCCGACTATCTCTCTGGCTGGGACGTCGCACTGATGCCGTTCGCCATCAATGATGCGACACGCTTCATCAGTCCGACCAAGACGCCGGAATATCTCGCCGCGGGCAAGCCTGTGGTGTCGACGCCGATCAAGGACGTCGAGCGCGCTTATGGTCACTTAACCTGCGTGAAAATCGCCGACGCTGGCGAGCGCTTTATCGCGGCTTGCGACGAAGCTCTTGAGCTGGCGCGCGTCTCCTATTGGCGCGCGGAGGCTAAAATGCATCTGAGCGCGCTCTCCTGGCGCAGCACCGCCGCCCTCATGGAGGAGCACATACTGAAGCATTTGCAGCGGCCCGATCCGCGTGTCGTCCCGATCAACCGCGTCAAGCGCACGCCCGCGCCGCGCTATGATTATCTCATTGTCGGCGCGGGCTTTGCAGGAAGCGTGTTAGCGGAGCGGTTGGCGTCGCAACTGGGCAAGCGTGTGCTCTTGATTGATCGCCGCGACCATATCGGCGGCAACGCCTTTGACCGAACGGACCGCGCGGGCGTCCTCATGCACCAATATGGACCGCATATATTCCACACCAACAGCGCCGAGATCTTCGATTATCTCAGCCAGTTCACGCGTTGGCGAATGTATGAGCATCGCGTGCTCGCGGCGGTGGACGGCCTTCATGTCCCGATGCCGATCAATCGCACGACCCTCAACAAATTGTACGGGCTCGAGCTTGCCGATGAGGCAGCGGCAGAACGGTTCTTAGCCGCCCGCGCGCAACCTGTAGACGCCATTCGCACATCCGAAGATGTGGTGGTCTCTGCTATCGGCCGCGATCTCTACGAAAAGTTCTTCAGAGGCTACACGCGCAAGCAATGGGGGCTGGATCCGAGCGAGCTCGACAAATCGGTCACCGCCCGCGTGCCGACGCGCACGAACACAGACGATCGCTATTTCACCGATCGGTTTCAGGCGATGCCGCTTAACGGCTATACGGAAATGTTCTCGGCCATGCTGGATCATCGCAATATCGAGATCCAGCTCGGCGTTGACTTCGAGGACGTGCGCCGCAAAGTGCGTTATCAAAATCTGATTTATACCGGTCCGATCGACGCCTACTTTCACTATCTTTACGGCAAGCTTCCTTATCGCAGCCTCCACTTCCGTCACGAAATTTACTCGTGTGAACAATTTCAAAGCGTAGGAACGGTGAACTATCCGGACGAAGCGGTGCCGTATACGCGCATTACCGAGTACAAACACCTGACCGGCCAACAGCACCCGCTGACAACAGTGACGTACGAGTATCCGACGGCGGAAGGCGACCCCTTCTACCCGATCCCAAAACTGGAAAATCAGCTTCTGTACAAGAAATATGAAGCATTGGCGCGCGCTGAACAGGACGTCCATTTTGTCGGCAGGCTGGCAAGCTATCGCTATTACAACATGGATCAGGTGGTCGGACAGGCGCTTTCCACCTTCCGTCGCATTGCCGACGCCAACGAGGATGCGCCCGCAAGCGTCGTAGCGCCGCTTGGCGAGCACGCTCGGCGCGGCAATCCCGCGCCAGGCGCCAGCGCCGAAATTAGTTCAAACACCTCCTCATGAAGTACGGCGAGGAGAACCCAACGCGCCGATAAGGGGGAGCAGCGCGCTGCCACTAGGCACTCAGAGCGAAAAGCGCGCACTGGGCGCCCCGCGCACTTTGACGTCTACAGCAAATAAGCCGCCCGCAAGGGGTTCGCGAGCGAGTTCGCTTTTCGACAAGCCCTCGCGGGCGCTGGTGATAAACAGAGTTGACAGCCCCGCGCCAGCGAAGGCGCACGATGTTGGTCGGCTCACCGGTAGTGTGATGGTGGCAGCCACACAGCCAGTGGGATCGTAGCGAACAACAGAGCCGCCATCCCAACAGGCGCTCCAAAGGCAGCCTTCCTCGTCCAAAGCCGCGCCATCGGGCGCGCTTGGCCCACATAGGGTCGTGGCAAACAGATGAGCGGCGCCCAGCGCGCCCGTCACGCCATTCAATCGGTGCTTAAAGATCATTTGCCGGCTGGAATCGGCGACAAGCACTTCGCAACCGTCCTGCGTGTTCACAATGCCATTTGGGATCGACAAGTCACCGAGCACGCGCTGCAGACGCCACTCGCAATCAAGCGCATAAAGCGATCCCTGCTGATCAGCTCCGCCATCGTCCATCGTGCCAAACCAGAAGCGACCGTCGCTCAGCACCGCGCCGTCATTGCTCCGGTTGGCGGGCAGATCGCGTTCGAACTCAAGACGCGGCGCGAACTGGCCAGCGATCGGGTCTAACACGCCCACCTGCCGGCCTGCGGCGGCGATCAGCAAGTCGCTGCCGGTCAAGCCCATGGCGCTGACCGGAGCGTTAAGCGGGCGGTGTGTAACGCGCCCCGATGAGAAGTCTAAAGCGTAGAGCTGGGCGCTGCGGATATCGACCCAATAGAGCACCCCCAACCGCTCATCCCAGAGTGGGCCTTCGCCCAAAAGATTTTGGCAATCGGCGATCAACGAGACTTGCATGCGACTGCTCCATGCTCATCGCGCTGCGGCTTCGACTGGCGCTTCCACCAGAAGCGCCAGTCTCTGCGTCTCAATTACGATCGCCTTGTTTGGCGCCCTTGTTGCCCTGGCCGGCTTCACTGCTCTTGCCAGATTGACCGCCTTGTCCTTGGCTGCGGCCCTCGCTTTGTCCCTTACCGCCGGACTTCTTACCTTTTGCCATGACGCTTTCTCCTCTGCGCACGATGCGCAAATGCGATAAGCGCGCACACGCACCCGCGTTCCAGGATGCCGGCAAAGAACGTGTAAACTTGTGCAGTAGCGATCGGCGACAGCGATAGCGCCGACACGCGTCGGCGCTGGCTCACACGCGCGGGGAATATAGTCTAGCGCAGATGCTCGTTCATACCGCCCCGGCCGGTTGATGTGGTTCGCTCAACGGCGGGCTGAGGTGAGCTAGTCGGCTACTAGGACGCCGGAGCGCGGGATCCACCCCTCGGAGGTCGGCGTGAAAAAACGCTCAAGATCGGGCTGCAGAGCTGCAAGCTTTTCTGCGTTGAGACGCGAGACCTGCGGCTCCCGCGCGAGCTGCTCTGCAAGCGCGCTTGCATCAAACTCAAACGGCCCCTGCTTTAGATAGACCGACAATAACGCGAACACGATTTGAGGCATGTGAGGGTCGGTCTCGGCAAAGGTTTCGACAAGCCGCTCCGCATCGATGAGATGTGTCATTAAGCGTCTCCAAAAAGCGAGCAATCCACGGGTCCCGCAGGTGCAGCGATAAGGGCGTCACTCGCAGGCGTCACGAGTGCACACGCTCTTCCACCAGCCGGACGTCTTTGGAAATTTGCTCCGCTGTTTTTGGCGGCGTAAGAGCGTTCTTGGACGCTGCGTCCCTGCCGGATCGAATAAGACCATAAGCAATAATCCCGCCGATGGCGGCGCTCACGAGCGCGGCGCTCCATCTCGGCATCAGCTGCTCCAGCCCGTAGGCCAGCGCGAGCAAACACATCACCGCCGCGGCCCCCGTAAAGACGAGGCCAAGGGCCGCGCGCACCATGCCGCCAGCCACGCGCTGCAAGCTTTCCACCGCTTCCGCGCGCGCCAAACGCGCTTCATTACGAATGAGGTCGCTGGCGTGGCTTAGAAGGTCTTTTGCAAGCTCTGGCAGCGACCGCGCCTCCGATCGATCGCGCCCATCACCGCTCAACAGATCGTCTGCATCAGCGCTGCGCCTGGCGCCGGAAGCAACATGGCCTGACGCCGATCGCCCAGCGGCATGATCAGAAGTGCTCATATCCTCTCTCCGAAATTCAGCGAAATCAACGCCATGATGCGCGCGCCGTTCCGGCGCGTACGCAAAAAGCTTGGCGAGCGGGCAGCGCCGAGGCGCGTTCAATCCCCACCCGTTATTCTCCGGCCGACGCTCGCCTATCCTGCGTTAGTGCAGCCGACAGTTCCCGGTCTCACATTGCCCAGATGAACCGCCTGCCTCTGCTGCACATCTACGCCTACGACACACGCTATAGCGTCCCCCAATGGCGCACTGTCGATGCCGACCCCGCCCAGGCGCACACGGTCGCGCAGCAGATTCTGGACGAGCACGAGACCTATCTCGGTGTCGAGGTTTGGCTTGAGGACCAAAGATTGGTTGAAGTTCGTCGCGGTGCAAAACCTTAGTCTTGAGCACACGTGCTGTGGTCATGGCATGCCAGGCAGAAGCGGACTGCCATTCGCAAGTGACCCCTGCCAGCGTAATCGCGCACCGGCGCCAGCCCCGGCCCCCAGCAAAAATACGCTGCACCAACATAGTTTAACGCGTCGCGCTCCAAGCCTTATACACTGGAGTCCGGTGGTGACGTCGCCAGTCCGAAACCGGATCACGGCCATGAGCATCGAATTTCGACCGGTGAAGGTCGCCCGTTATAGCGATACCGACGGACGCTTGATCTTTAGCGTTCTTGGAATTCGGATTGGGGGCGCTTGAGGATCAGCAGGCGCATTTCACAGATTTGAGCGAGGCCGAGCGTTGGATTCAGGAGCGGCTGGCGCAAGCCCGATAAATTAAGCGTTTGCTGCGAGGGCTTTTGAAGCAACCGAGCGCCGTTTGCTGCGTTCCCCGCTGATGGCAACCCGACCTTCCTGGCGCGGACACATCAAACTCTCGCTCGTGACTTGCCCAGTCGCGCTCTATAACGCCATCTCGCCTGCCGGCGACGTCCACTTCCATCTCATCAATCCCGACACCAAGCATCGGGTGAAAAGCGTCGTCATCGACGCCGCCACCGATGAGATCCTGGAGCGGAAGGATCTCCTGAAGGGCTTCGAATTCGCCAAAGGCAAATACGTCACCCTCACTAAGGAGGAGATCGATGCGGTGCGCCTCGAAAGCACCAAGACCATCGACATCGATAAGTTCGTGCCGGCCGGAGACATCGACCGGCTCTATTGGGACAATCCCTATTTCCTGGTGCCCGACGGCAAGCTCGCGGCCGAACCCTTCGCCGTGATCCGCGCCGCCATGGAAGAGAGCGGTCAAGTCGCGCTCGGGCGGCTGGTCATGTCGCAGCGCGAGCGGCTCGTGGCGCTCGAGCCGCGCGGCAAAGGCATCATCGCCACCACGCTGCGCAGCCACGATGAAGTGCGCGACATGAAAGACTTCTTCGGCGAAATCCCAGCCGTGCGCACCGATAAGGAAATGGTCGAGGTGGCGGGCAAGATCATGAGTCAAAAGCACGCCAAATTCGATCCGACAACCTTCGAAGATCGCTACGAGGATGCGTTACGCGATCTCATCAAGCGTAAGCGCAAAGGCCAGAATGTAATCGAGACCGACGAGCCCGAAAGCGAAGAATCGAACGTCATCGACCTGATGGAAGCGCTGCAGGCGAGCTTGAAGAAAAAGAAGAGCGCCGCAAAGACCGCAAAGACCAAGGCCGCGCCGAAAAAGCGCGCCGCGGCATCCGGCGCCAAACGCACATCCCGAAAGACGGCGAGGAAATAATGGCCAAGAAGGCGGCGCGCAAAACCACCAAAGCGGGCAAGGTCGCCAGCAAGAAGACAGCGCGCAAATCGACCGCGCACGCCAAACTCAAAACCTATCGCGCCAAGCGCGACTTCAAAGTGACGGCAGAGCCTTCCGGCGCGCACAAAGTGGAGAAGGCTCCGCATCTGCGTTACGTCATTCAAAAGCATGCCGCCACGCGCCTCCATTACGATCTTCGCCTTGAGCTCGACGGCGTCTTTCGCTCCTGGGCCGTCACCAAGGGGCCTTCGCGCAATCCCAAAGACAAGCGCCTCGCTGTAGAAGTCGAAGATCACCCGCTCGATTATGGCGATTTCGAAGGCACGATTCCCAAAGGCGAGTATGGCGGCGGCACGGTCATGCTGTGGGACCGCGGCTTCTGGGCGCCCCAAACCAAAGACGCGGCCAAGGCATTGGCCAAGGGCGAGCTTAAATTCGTGCTGAGCGGCGACAAGCTGAATGGCGGCTTTGTGCTGGTGCGTATGAACCGCCGGGACGGCGAAAAGCGCAATAATTGGCTCTTGATCAAACACCGCGACGAATATGCGATCGACGAGGCGGGAGAGGACTTGCTTGAGGACGCCAAATCCGTCGCTTCATCGCGAACGATGGAGGAGATCGCGGCAGGCAAAGGCAAAAAGCCGAGGCCCTTCATGCTGAACAAAGGCGCAAAGGCAGACGCGGTCTGGCATTCGAAGAAAGCCTCGCCGCAATGACCGCGCCGGTGAAGAAGGCAAAGCGCGCTAAGACAGCGTCGGCGGCGCACGCTGCCGCCATCGTCGTTCGCGGCGTCACGATCTCCAAGCCCGACAAAGAGCTCTGGCCCGCGACCAGGACCAGCGCACCCGTGACCAAGGCCGAGCTCGCGGCCTATTTCGATAGCGTCTGCGCGTGGATGCTGCCGCACGTCAAAGGCCGCCCCTGCTCGATCATCCGCACCCCCGACGGGATTCACGGCGAACGCTTCTTCCAGCGCCACCCGATGCGCGGCGCCTCGGACTTCATCAGCCGGGTCAAGATCAAGGGCGTCGATGAGCCTTACGTGCAGTTTGACTCTGTGGCCGCCTTGGTTGCCGCGGCGCAGATCGCATCGGTCGAATTACACCCCTGGAATTGTCAGCCGGGCAAACCGGAAACGCCGGGGCGCCTCGTTTTCGATCTCGATCCTGCTGAAGACCTCCCGTTCAGCGCGGTGATCGAAGCGGCTAAAGAGATGCGCGACCGGTTGAAGGCGCTTGGCCTTGAAAGCTTTTGCAAAACGACCGGCGGCAAGGGTCTCCATGTCGTGACGCCGTTCAAGCCCACGCGCTCAGACACGGTCGATTGGACGCTGGCCAAAGCATTCGCGCTCGAAGTCTCCAAGCAAATGGCGGCCGATTCACCCGACCGCTATCTGACCAACATGTCGAAGGCCAAGCGCGTCGGCCGCATCTTTCTGGATTATCTGCGCAATGACCGGATGGCGACGGCCGTAGCTCCCCTCTCGCCGCGCGCGCGCGACGGCGCGCCCGTGTCGATGCCGATAAGCTGGGCGCAGGTGAAGAACGGTCTCGACCCGATGCGCTACACCATTCGCACCGCGCCGGCGCTTTTGAAGAAATCGAGCGCTTGGGACGATTATTGCGACGGCGAGCGGCCGTTCCTGCCGGCGGCTAAAAAACTTGTCGCCAAGCCTGGCCGCTGACATGGCGTTTGCACTGCCGCTCACCACCGCGCCGATGGAGGCCAAGCTGACCGATGCTCTGCCTGCGGACGCCGATTGGCAATTTGAACCCAAATGGGATGGCTTTAGGTGCTTGGCGTTCAAATCCGGTACGGATGTCGATCTGCGCGCCAAGTCCGGCAAACCCTTGGCGCGCTACTTTCCCGACATCGTCGAACGCGTCAGCGCCATGCAAGCCGACAATTTCGTCATCGATGGCGAGATCATAATCGTCGACCAGGGCAAGCTCGCGTTCGAGGCGCTGCAGATGCGCCTCCACCCGGCCGCGAGCCGGGTCGCCAAGCTTGCAAGCGAACAGCCTGCAGACTTCATGGTGTTCGATTGTCTGGCGGCTAAAGGCCAGAGTCTGATCAAGGCCCCACTCGCACAGCGCCGCGAAGCCCTCGAAAAACTGGTCGGCAAGGGCGCGCCGGGCATCAAGCTTTCTCCCTATACGCGCGAGGCAAAAGCCGCCGAGAAATGGCTAAAGCAAAGCGGCCGGGCCCTCGATGGCGTCATCGCCAAGAAGCTGGGCGGCGGCTATATCAGCGGCGAGCGCGCCATGCTGAAGGTGAAACGCTTGCGCACCGCCGATTGCGTCGTCGCCGGCTTTCGCTACGCCAGCAATTCCGATGAGGTCGGCCCGCTGCTGCTCGGTCTCTACGATGATGAAGGCTTGCTGCATCATGTCGGCTTCTCGTCCGCCATCAGCAACATTGAGCGCAAAGCGCTGACGACGAAACTGGAGAAGCTCAAAGGCAAGGGCTTTACCGGCCGCGCCCCGGGCGGTCCCAGCCGCTGGTCGACGGAGCGCAGCGGCGAGTGGGAAGGGCTGAAGCCAAAGCTGGTGGTCGAGGTCCGCTACGACCAGGTCACAGACGATCGCTTCCGGCATGGCGCAAGACTTCTGCGCTGGCGTCCGGACAAGGCGCCCGAGCAATGCACCTTCGAGCAATTGAAGCCGCCTCTGCCGCCAGCGGAAGTCGCCGCTTTGTTGCGCGCGGCGGCGCGGCGCGCGCCTGCCTAACGGTCGTGTGCCGCGCTAACGCGCGGGGGCTTCCGCCTCGCGGAGTTGATTATGTATGGCGACCGCGGCAATGGCGGCTTGGCCGCAGGCGCTGGCGATTTGATCCAACCCTCTGAGCACATCGCCTGCCGCGTAGAGGCCCGTGACATTAGTGCGCTGATGCGCGTCGACCACCAAACCACCCTCGGGCGCAGACCGCGCGCCCGCTCTTTGCGCAAGATCGCTAAGCGGATCGCAACCGAGACACGGATAAAGCACATCGAAACTTTCGACCGCGCCCGCCTTGTCGATGACGCGAACTTGGTCATCAAGAGAGATGCTCTCGACGCCAGCCGGCGCGATGGAAATGCCTGCAGCTTTTGCGCCCGTCACCTCCTCAGCGCTGAGTTCGCCTCCAGCGAAATGGAGATAGGTGACGTGCTCGGAATAGGTGCGCAGGAAATGCGCCTCCTTAATCGCCCCGCAGCGGCCGCCTAGCACGGCGATGCGTTGGCCGCGCGCCTCATAGCCGTCGCAAATCGGACAATAGCGGATGAGCCCGCGCCGCAGGCCCTCATCCAAACCCGCAATCGGCGGTTCGATCAATTTGGCGCCGGTGGCGAGAAGCACCGTGCGCGCCTCTATGGTCTCACCATTCAGCGAGAGGCTGAAGCCGCGTTCGTGCGCGACCAAATCATCGACCGATCCGCCGCGAAACTGCGCGCCATAACGCCCGGCTTGGTCTTGCATGAGCGCAAGCAGCTCTGGGCCAGCGACGCCCTCGGGAAATCCAGGCGTGTTGCGCGTCAACGGAATGCGCTTGATCCGGCTCTCGCCGCTATCGACCAACAAGATCTCGCGTCGAAAGCGTCCGAGATAGGTGGCTGCGGTCAAACCTGCCGGCCCGCCTCCGACAATGATGCAATCCCACATGGCGCTGCTCAGTCTGTCCCTGTTTGCGAATGGGCAGCGCTAACTGGCTTGGATTCGGGCGACCCCTTCTCCCGCAGATAGATGGCGAGCAAGATCAACACCGCGGTTGAAAGAAACTCGCTTTGCCAGTTCTGGAACGATTCAAACCAAAGCGCGGCGCTGCCTAAATGCTCAAACAGTGTCGGCGGCGTCTCACCATGTTGGAGCGCCTCGTCAATAGCCAGGCGCGTGCTGTTAAGCCAATGGAACGTAAACGACGCTAAAAACAAAATGAGCAGCGCCCAGCCGAGCGAGTGCGCGTAGATAACCCGCGCCATGCCGCCGATGCGCACTGGCCAAGGCGCATTCGCCTTATCGCGGTCAAGCTTTGGATCGCGATCCTGGGGCGCGCTTTCGTCCGGATTTTTGGATTCTGGCGAGCCACGCTGGAATAGGTAAGCCGTGAGCATGACATAGGCCCACATTTGCAGGAATTCGCTTTCCCAATTTTCAAACAGGGTCGCGTTAAACTCTCCCCCGCTTAGATACGACGATAGTGTGAGCGGCGCCGCGGAATGGCGAACGAGCTCCTCATTGTTGGCGATCCAACCCGACAATGCATGGCCGACGACACTCACCGCAAACAGCAGCAAGAGCGCAATCGAAAGGCCGTTGTCGCGTACCCAACGCATGGCGCGCTCTAGGCGATCGGTTGGCCCAACTCGACTTTCGGCATCCGCTTCATAGTGCGGGTCATGGGCCTTGGCAGGCCGGTACGCTTATAGAGGTTGGTAAGATCCATTTTTCGCGCAGCCAGTTGCTCGCCAAGCGCAACCAGATCCACCTCACCCTGCTTGGCCTGCGCGAACATCCCGTCCCGTTGCTCTTCTTCTTTGACGTGATGCTTAATCATTTCAGATAGCACTTTAACGTTAGCATCGTAGAATTCGTCTTCGGGATCGCCGTCCAGAATTTCCGCGATCAGCATCTTTGCGCCGTCATGTTCGACGTGGGCCTCGGTATAGATTTCCTCTTCCACCTTTTGCTTGATCGCAGGGTAGAAGATCTCTTCTTCGATCTGAGCATGAACGATAAGCTCCATGCAGATCTGATTGGCGATACGCTGCTTCGATTTCGGGCCGTTCGTGCTCTCGAATTCTTCGAACAGACCTTCGACGGTGCGATGATCGCTCTTCAGGAGCTGGATAGCGTCCATCGGCTTTGCGCGCCCGTTGCTTTTCGCTGCGGACTTGGTCGCGCTTTTCTTGGCGCTCTTGCGCGCCGCTTTCGCTTTTTTGGCCATGTCGGGTCCTCGCTTTTGCTTACACCTGCTATGGCGGTGAACGGGCGCCGCCTCGTTGAGTTCCCAACCGTCGCAACCACCCTTCAGACATTTCCACGCCGAGGGTCCCACGCTCGTTGTGGTGCGGGTCGTGCGGCGCGCTCTCGACCCCAACACCAACGCTGGCGCGCACACCATGGCGGGCTTGGCCGTGCACGCCGGCCAGCCCAATTGCGCCAGCTCAGACACTACTCAGCAATCGCGCCACTTCACTGGCGAGTTGCGGTTGGGTGTAAGGTTTGCCGATCCTTGGAATGTCATTCAGTTTGCCGTTTGGCAGTTCGGCGTAGCCGGTCGCCAGTAAGATCGGCAGGTCCGGAAACCGACTACGGACAGCGTCAATGAGTTGAGCGCCGGTCATGCCGGGCATGGCGAAGTCGGTGATCAGCAGATCGATCGGTTCGACTTTGCCGAGGAGATCAAGCGCCTCCTTACCCGAATTGGCTTCGACGACCTCGTGGCCCAGATCTTCAAGCATGTCGACGCTGCTCATTGCGATCAATGCGTCGTCATCGACGAGCATAATCCGCGAGCGCCTCGTGAGCGGCGCGACCGCGGGCGTCGGCGCCTCGCTGTCCTCGGCGCGCTCATGGGTGACGGGTAGAAAAAGCTCAGCCCGGGTGCCGGCGCCCGGAGCGCTGTCCAGGCGCAAGGCGCCGTTCTGCTGGACGGCAAGACCATGGACCATCGAGAGCCCAAGCCCGGTGCCCTTGCCCAATTCCTTGGTTGAAAAGAACGGATCGATCGCGCGCTCCAGCGTATCTGCATCCATGCCCGCGCCAGTATCGCTCACCCAAATACGAACATAGTCTCCCGTCGGCAGATCGGGCGCGGAGCCGCTGAAGTGATCGACGCCAATGCGCAACTGCCCGCCCTCAGGCATCGCATCGCGCGCGTTTACGGCCAGATTGAGCAGCGCCAATTCCACCTGATTGGCGTCAATCATCGATACCGCATCCAAGCTCGTAAGATCGAACGCGAGGTCGATCTCCGGACCGATCGAGCGCTCGAGCAGGCCTTTCATGCCCGACACCAACGCCACGACATCGGTCGGCGCCAATGCGAGGCTCTGGCGGCGCGAAAACGCCAACAAACGCTGGGTCAGCGATGCGCCGCGATTTGCGCCTTGCGTGGCGCCGTCGATCCAACGTTGGGCGCGAACATCGTCGGCCGGCAAGTGACGTTGCAATAGACTCAAATTGGCGAGCACTGCCGTCAAAAGATTGTTGAAGTCATGCGCGACGCCGCCGGTGAGCTGGCCAATCATCTCAAGCTTTTGCACTTGGCGCAGTTGCTCTTCCGCGTGCAGGCGTTGAACGCTCTCCTCGATCACCTTGTCGTAGGCGGCCTCGACTTCCCCGGTGCGCTGGCGCACCCGCTCTTCCAACATTTCATTGGCTTCAGTGAGATGCTGGCGCCGTTCGCTCAGCTCGAGCAGCCGAGCCCGCGCCTCATATTGCCGCCGTCGTCCTCGTAGCGCCGAAACGCTCATACTGACCAAGGTGGTGGGGTGAAACGGGCGCTCCAGGAAGCTGACATTGCCGAGCGCCTTGAGGTGGCGCGCGGCGCTGGGATTGCGCTCCAATCCACCGCCGCGCTGGGTCAGCAGGATGAAAGGAAAGTCCGACCATTCGGGCTGGGCTTCTAACCAGTCGGCTAGAGGTCTGAGATCGGCGCGGCGCAGCGCCTCTTCGGTCACCAACACGAAGCCGGCGCCGGCTTCGAGCTGATCGACGAGATCAAGGATTGTAGTGCATATGTCGCTGCCGATGCCGGCCTCGCGCAGCATCATCGCGGCGACCTGCGCGTCACGCCCTTGCGGCGCAAGGATAAGGCCGCGTTCAGAAAGCTCTAGCCTCACTGCGGCTCGGCTTTCAACAGCGCGGTCTCATCCCCGACCATGGTTGGCACGCCGCGTAAGACGCCATGGAAATTTATGAGCGGCTCGCCCAATGTCAGGCCGCGTTTATCGATGATGTATTCGCGGATCGTGTTCTCGTGGCCGCTCGTGCGCTTTTTGATCACCGATATGGCGCGTCGCACACGACCGAGGGCTTCAAAATAGCGGAGCAAGATCACCGTATCAGCAAGGTAGGTGAGATCGACTGGCGACTTCATGTCGCCAACCAAGCCGTGCTGGGCGACGCTCAAGAAGGTCGTCGCGCCTTGTCGATTGGCGTATTGCAGCAGCTCGTGGATGTGCAACAAAAGCGCATTCTCTTGCGGCATTGCGGCCTGGTAGCCGTTCAAGCTGTCTATGACGATAGTTTTGACCCCGCCATCGATCTTCTTGCGCACCCGATGCGCGAACTCACCCGGTGAGAGTTCGGCGGCGTCGACCTGCTCTATCGTGAGCCCGCCGTCTGCGATCATCTGCGCCAAGTCGAGATTGAGCGAACTCGACCGTTCGATCATCAGCGAGCGTTCTTCGTCAAACAGGAATATCGCGGCTTTTTCCCCGCGCGCGATCGCATTGGCGACAAAGGTCAGGATCAAAATGGATTTGCCGGATCCTGCAGGTCCTAAGGCGAGAACACTGGAGCCGCGCTCGACGCCGCCGCCCAGCAACGCGTTGAGCTCGGCGCTCGTGGAGCTCAGCACTTCGCGCTTAAAGCCACCCTTGTGCTCGGCCGACACCAAGCGCGGAAAGACCTGCACGCCGCCGGTCTCGATAACGAAATCATGGAAGCCGCCGCGATAGCGCTGACCTCGATACTTCACCACCTTCAGCCGGCGGCGCTCGCTGCCGTAATCGGGCGCAAGCTCCTCAAGGCGTAGCACGCCGTGCGCCACGCTATGAACCGTCTTGTCGGTCGTCTCCGTGGTGAGGTCGTCAAGCAACACAACCGTGACTTGGCGTTTGGCGAAAAAATGCTTGAGCGCCAGGATCTGGCGACGGTACCGCAGCGAGCTCTGCGCCAGCAGGCGGATTTCTGAAAGCGAGTCCAAAATCACTCGGTCCGGCGCAGCCGCTTCAAACGCCTCGAAAATGCGCTTTGTGGTTTCGCCCAATTCGAGATCAGACGAATAGAGCAGGCTTTGCTGCTGTTCTTCGTCAAGCAGGCTTTCGGGTGGAAGCAGTTCGAAGATTTCGATGCCGTCAAGCGACCAGCCGTGCGATTTGGCGCTGCTCGCTAATTCGTCCGCCGTTTCCGACAGAGTGATGTAGAGCCCCTTCTCGCCGGCGCGGCGTCCTTCTAACAGGAATTGCAAGGCAATCGTGGTCTTGCCGGTGCCAGGGGTGCCTTCAAGCAAGAAGACGCGATTGCGGGCGAGCCCGCCTTGAAGAATATCGTCGAGCCCCGTAATTCCAGTCGACGCGATCGGCAAAGTGCTTGCGGAATCTTTGGTGTTCGCCACGCGTCCTACTCCGCCGCTTGTTGCGTCAGTTCGAGGGCTTTGCCCGGGAATTGAACGCTCTGGCGTTGCAAAACGCCGAGGAACCCCATTCCGGTTCCATCGCATCGCGGATTCGCGGAGCAAAAATCGAAACGCGGCCAGCGAGCACGGTCGTCATCCGACGCCCCAACTCGCGCGTCTCGTTGTGCGCGCGTTAATCAATGCGAAGAGTTCGTAAGCGCTTGCAATTTCGGAGTTTTGTTTTCGCGCGGCGGAACAAGAAGCGAGCCATTCGCTTGTTGAGTGCATGATGATGTCGTCCCTCGCCCCAACTCCCGACACAGTAAGCCGGCAACGGGAAAGGGGCGATAAGCTTGAGGGCTTTGGCGCCGCGTTCAGATCTGCTTTCGCCGTTGAACGCTTGGTTGAACGCTTGCCCGCGCATATGCAGGGCCTACTCGACGAGCTCGGGCGACAGGACGCATTGGACTGCACTGCGCCTACCCATGGCGGCGTCATTTAACGTTCGTCGGATCCGTTGTTTTGGCGGCGCCCGTCGCTAAGTCTGTTTCCGGCTGGGGCCCATTCAAGCCGCCAGTCCCGTCCGGACTTGGAGCAGTTTCAAGTTCAGGATGACCGCCAATGCGATCCTCCGGCACTTCGGCCCAGCCCTTTTCTCCGAGCCCCGATCGATCGAGACCATGCAATTTCTCAACCCTCTCGATTTGATCGGTCTGGGGTGAGGCCTTGGGTTCAGCGCGGCCGCACTCTCTCTTTGCGTTTGCGTCTTCCATGACGGAAGAACGCAGCGTCACGGCGAAAGTTGCCGCTTTAGCAAACGCTGCAGGGTGCGGGCATTCCCGATGGCGTAGCAATCATTGTCATTGTTGAAATAGATCCAAGAGCGCTCCGCGCCCGCAGCCGCGATCCGCTCGGCCCACAGTTCCAGTTCATACCTTGAATAATTGTGCCGATACCAGCGTGTCGTGCCGTGGAAGCGCACATAGACGTCGGGCGCGGTCTTGACCAAAACATCCGGCAGACGAGGCCCGCTGCACGAACAGAAGATAATCCCGGCCGCTTTAAACGCCGCGTAGACCTCGTCATTCCACCAACTGGCATGGCGAAATTCGACCACGTTGCGCCGATGGGGTTCAAGCTGCCCGATGATGCTGCGCAAACGGCCGGGCGTATAATGAAAGCTTGGCGGCAGCTGAAACAGAAAGCAGCCAAAACGCGGGCCTAAGATATCTGCGATATAGCCGAAATCGCGCACGAGCGTCTTCGTACCGTCAAAGCGCTTCACATGGGTGATGAGTTCGCAGACCTTGACGGTGTAAACAAAGTTGCGCCGCCCAGCCTGCTTCAGCCACGTCCGCACCGTCGCCGCTGTCGGCCACGAATAGAACGGCGCGTTGAGCTCGACGGTTTTGAAGCGCGCGGCGTAATAGTCGAACCAATCCTTGGTCGAAAGGTCCGCCGGATAGAAACAGCGTTTCCAGTGCCAATAGAACCAGCCCGAACAGCCGACATTGAGTGGCAGCGCAGTTCGCCGGCCCAGTTTTGACTTTGAGCCAAGGGCGACGGGATGAGCCAAGCGCTCGGCGCGCATGGCCTCGGCGCGGCCTACATTCTCCGCGCGCTGCTTGGCGCGTTTGGCTTCACGCGCGGCGCGCCGCTCGGCCTTCCAAAGCTCAATTTCTTCAGCGGTGCGCATGAGCGGCGCTGACGCCGCGCGCTGCTTTTGCGCGGCTGCAACTTTAGGTTTGGCCATCGGCGTGCTGCGCGGACCGCACCTTCACCCCTTGCGTTTCTGGTCGCCCTTATCGCCCTCGCCTTTTTTGGCGACGGTCTTGGCCTTCGTGCGACGGTCAGCTGCGAGCGAGCGACCCTGATCGTCGCTCTCTTTGAACTTGCCGCTTTTGTCGCGGCGAACGTAGCGTTTGTCGGTTCCGGTATCGATCAATTCGCGAGGCATCGTGCACTCCTTCTCACACCGCCTCCACCTCCAACGCAAAAAACCGGAACTGGTTCGCCGGCGGGCGAAACACTAACCGTCATCCGGCGCCGGCTAGGTGCGGGCGCTCTTAGGGCCGCTTACACGGGGATTGCCGCGCTCATAAAACCGGAGTGGGGCATCGGCGGCTTTGGTTATGCCGATGCGGGGGCTAGTACCGATCGGCCCGATCGGCGCCCCACCTTCTGCGAGCCACAACGCGCCATTGGCCCGGCAAAGGTCAATGCCATCGAGTTGAAGATCGATAGCGAGCGCAGCGCAGAGCCGGCCAGGTCCGCGCGTGAGGTCTCTGGGATCCCCACCGCGCCGGCGCGCGGCCATCGCATCCAGACCAAACTCGGGTTCGATCGCCCGGATCAGAACCGCCGCGCCTTCACGCGGAGCGCCCGCCGAAACATTGAAGCAAAACCACATGCCGTAGATGCGGTAGACATAAGCATTGCCGCGGACGCCAAACATTGAGCGGTTGCGCAGGTTCTGACCCCGAAAGCTGTGCGATGCGGGATCGTCGTCAAGATAGGCCTCGGTCTCGACAATGCGCCCGCCTACGTGCGCGCCGTCAAGCGGGCGCACGACCCGCTTGCCGATGAGCCAGCGCGCCAGAGCAATTGGATCAGGTGGTAAACTTCCGCGGCTGAGCGGCGTGAGAGGGAGCGGCATCTAGCCCGGAACGCCATTACCGCGTCGGTGGTTTGTGTAAGCCATGCCCTCCACGCTCATTCGCGCCTTTTCTTACAACGATGTCGCCGCGACGCTTGAGGTCACCTTCGCCAGCGGCGCAATCTATCATTACTACCAAGTGCCGCCGGACATCGCGCATCAGATGCGCCAAGCCTTTGCCAAAGGCGAATATTTCAACCGCTTTATTCGCGGTAAATACCGTTTTCAACGGATGTCTACGCGCAGCGCCTAGCAGAGCACACGGCTTAGAGGGCAACTCGCGGCGGCCTCCAGCGCGGGCGTGCGTCGGCCATATGCGGCCGCCAGTATGAGATCGGCAAGCGCGCGATTACCGACAAGGTGCGCCGCCGTTTCCGGGCTAAACCAGCAGCGCTTACGAGATGTGCGTTCAGGCCACGCGTCGAGCACCTCTTCGACATAAAGTGCAAAGGCATGGGCCTCAAAATATACACAGCGTTTGCCGGCGCCTTTCCAATAGTCGAACGAGCCCAGCGAATAAGGCTCAGTCCGGCCAATAACGCCGCCCTCCTCAAATGCTTCCCGGGCTGCGCTGGCCGCGTCGGGATAATCGCCGAGCGGCCAGCCCTTGGGTGTAATCCAGCGCCCCTGACCGCGCGTCGTCACCAAGAGCACTTGCGGGGCGCCGCCAGCCCATAGCAGCGGGATGGCGGCGACTTGCACATGGCGAAGCTGATGGGGTTTGCTAACAAAGTCGATCTGAAGAGTGTCGAACGGCATGAAGCGCCAACGCTTTTGGATCGACGTGGTTTCCGCGCTCAGTGCGCCAATGTGCGGAAGGTAATTGAGTAACGTAGACATGCCAGCGCCGGGATCGAGTGCTGCCAGTCACGCCGCACCTCGCCATCCAACACATAGGCCGAACGAGGCTCAAGCAGCAGCGTCTGGCGCAGCCAGCCGCTCGCCTTATCCTGACGTCGGAAACGAAAATGGCACGGCGCCAGCAGCGAAAGACCAGCCACCTTCCCGAACTGCGGCCGGTCCCGATGCCAACCGATGCCCGCGCCCGGAGCGTATTCAATCACTGAGCACTGCTCGAAGTCTTGAGCGGTGAGCTCAAGGCGCTCAGCCATCACATCACGCACGCGCATGAAATGATTTGGCATCGCGTCCGCGCGTTGAAATCCGCCGCCATTAAAGTCATAGCGCCAGCCAAATGACACGGTCCGTCGTTTGCCGGTGAATCCGCGAAATTCGAACGGCTTCAAATTCAATCCGCCGATGTCGTTGACGAGATCACGCTCCTGCGCCGCGCTCAGCACGTCTTTAACATAAGTTAGCCCAGCCGGAGTTGATGAAATCGGCATGGCGCCAAAGAGCATGGGTTGGGAAAGAGCAGACATCACGGGTCGATATGGGAAGCGCATTGGCGCACAGGAACCCCGCGCGTCGTTAGTGCTTTTCCAGCTATGGCGACATCATTCCAGACATCGCGGGCGAGAAGCGCCGCGAAGCCCGCGCTCAAGATCGCTCAGCGCAAATTTTTGAGATATTTTCCGGAGGGCTTCGCCAACGAAGACTATATTGAACGCGGTTATAAATGGGACGCACACTGCCACTGGCGGGAAGCTCTCGGTCAAAGCACCTTCAAATCGCTGCTGCGTCAGAAGCGCTATGAGGAGATTGCACTGCGCGCGCTGCGCATAGAAGGCCGCACCAATCTGATATTCTCGTTTGAGAAGATGGCGCTGCGCGACGGCATCCGAGGCGACGGCGCCGAGATATTCGCCAAGGGTCTCTATCAATTCTTGCATGGGCGCGGCTCGCCGCGGAAGCGTTTTGAAGACTGGGTTGCCGCGCTCGGGGCTCTGCCGCGCAAGCAAACCCGCGTCGTCACCTGGCCTGTGACTACGGTGTTTGGCTTTCTCGCCCAACCTGACCGGCATCTCTTCATTAAGCCCAACGTCATGCGCCGCGCCGCAGACGTGTTGGGCTTGGACTTCGAGTATGCTTCCAAGCCCAACTGGACGACCTATAAAAGCGCGCTTCAGCTTGCCGGCGATCTCAAGGTCGCCCTTAGAGACCTCGAGCCGAAAGACATGATCGACATCCAGTCTTTCCTCTGGGTCCAAGGCTCCGACGAATACCCCTCATGAAGGGCGAGGCGGACCTTGAAGGACTTCGCCACGGGCCGCTGTCGGCGAGCACCGTTCACCTCTGCATCGACATGCAATGTCTGTTCGCCGAGGCGACCGAGTGGCAGACGCCTTGGATGAAGCGCGTCCTTCCCAACGTCGAAGCGTTGGTTAGCGCCGACCCCAGCAAGACGATCTTCTCACGCTTCATCCCAGCCGCACACCCAGGCGAAGGCCGAGGCGCTTGGGCGCGCTATTGGAGACGCTGGTCGAGCATGACGCGGGATCACCTGCCCGATCAGATGATTGAGCTTGTGCCGGAGCTAGCGCGCTTTGCTCCGCCTGCGACCATTATCGACAAGAAGTATTATTCCCCTTGGATCGACACCGCGCTCGATATTGAACTGAAGCGACTTGACGCCGATACGCTGATCATCAGCGGCGGAGAGACCGATGTGTGCGTGCTCGCTGCGGTGTTGGGTGCGGTTGACCGTGGCTACCGCGTGGTGATCGCGAGCGATGCGCTCTGCAGCTCATCAGACCAAACACATGATGCGCTCATGATGCTCTACCATCAGCGCTATACTGAGCAGGTCGAGACCGTGAGCACAAAAGCGTTGATCGCGGCTTGGAAGCCAGCGTGAGCGTCTTCAGATGCGTCGACGCCCCATTGAACTTCTGTTACTGGATCTCGCAGCCACGTCCCTGATCATATCAAGCATTATCGGCAATGAGGGATTGAAGACGCTCTAATCGCGTTTGGTCGGCCGGGTGCGTCGACATCCATTCAATGGCGTCTTCGCCGCCGCTCGCCATGCGCCGCCAAAATGAAAGCGCGCCAGCCGGATCGAATTCAGCTTGGCGCATCAGGTCGACGCCAAGCCTATCGGCCTCGAACTCTTGCATGCGCGAGTACGGCAGGATGACGCCGTAAAGCGCCCCGGCGCCAAGGGCGCCAGCGATGATGTCGGCGTTTTGGCCGTATTCTTCCGACAGCGCCGCTGAAGCTATGGAGACGCCCACCTGCAAAGCCACTTGCTGGCTCATCCGCTCTGCAGCGTGGCGCGCCTCGACATGCCCCACTTCATGACCCATGACCGCGGCGATCTCGTCATCCGAGTTCGCCTGCTCCATGAGCCCGCGAAAGAACCCAACCTTGCCACCGGGCAGAACGAACGCATTGATCTCTGGACTGTCGAACACCACGAACTCCCAGTCGTTGGCGCGCGTGCTCGAAACTTGGGCGACGCTCTCGCCAATGCGCGCCAGCCGCCGCTGCATCGCTAAATCATTGACGCGCGGCAGACGCTGAAGCGCATCGCGCCAGGCTTCTTGTCCGAGCGCGGCGAGGTCAGCGTCCGAGATCAGCATGAATTGTCGCCGGCCTGTCGCCGGGTTTTTGCTGCAGGCGGCCACCAGCACACCCGAACCTGCGACCGCCAAAAGATTGCGCCGCGATATCGCCATGAGCTTCATGCGGATGCGTCTCCTTTCGGTCCGCATATAGGTAACGCTTCGACGATAGGAAGCAGCGCTGACGTCGCCCGCCTCTATTGCTATCATTGCGCTCCTCAATCACCCGGCGCCTTGCGATGGGTCTCCTGCAGGTCCAGCTCAAAGGTTGCGGAACGGGCCCCTCTGGCGATCATGGCGATCGCGATGTCGAGCCGCGGCGGGCCAGGCTGCTGCTTTTCGAACCGAGCGCAGCGCGCCCCCCAAATAAGGAGCGCGATGATCGTGGGTCGAATTCAGCTCATACTCCCAACCGGACAACAGCCGAGCGCGGCGGGCGCGATTGAAAGCGCCATGTCTCTGGCGCAGATCACAAAAGCGAACGTCACCGCGTCCGTGCCGCGGTCTCATGCCACCCTGCTGGCGCACTGGCTGGTGCGCGAGTACGCGCATTTGCCGGTCGCTGAATTCAACGCCGAAGCCGCCGCAGAGGCCCAGAGCCTGCGCCAACAACTGGAAGACGCCGGGCAAAGCGCCGGCGTCAGCGTCCGGCTCGTCGAAATTTTAAACGGCCTCGCAGACGGCGAGCGGGCCGTCGTGATGGCGGCGCGGACGCACGATTTTTCGGTGCTTGGCCTTCCGGACTTTGACGCCTCGTCCAGACACCTCGCCGAACAGCTTTTGTTTGACAGCGGCCGCCCGCTTCTGGCTTTGCCGCTCAGCCGCCCTTTCCATCTGCGTCTCGACACCATCGCAATTGCTTGGGACCATAGCGAGCCGGCGAGCCGCGTGCTTTCCGCCGCGCTGCCGCTCATCAAGCAGGCCAAACGGGTCGTGGTTTTTTCTGTCCTCGGCGCCCGAAAGTTTCCGCGCGCCGAGGCCGCGCAGGACGCCGCCGAATATCTCCAAAGCCACGGCGTCGACGCGACATGGGAGATGCTTGAAAGCGAAGATCGCGCCCGCGGCCGCTTCATCATGGAGGCGGCGATCGAACGCGGCGCTGGGCTCCTCGTCATGGGCGCTTACGCGACGTTGCCGGCGCAGGAATACTTGCTCGGCGGAGTGACGGTCTCGGTGCTCAACGAGCCGCTGCTGCCGGTGCTGATGTCCAACTGATAATAGAGCAATCCCTCGATCTGGAGTGAACATGTCAAAGAGCAGCTTCAAGCGCACCAAATCTCGGCTGAGCCCGGCAGAGCTGCGCCGCGAACTCGCCGACGCAGACATCGCCCTGATGGAAGCCGTCGTCGCCGGATGCGCGCTCGTGGCCTATTCGGACGGGTGGGTGTCGCCTGAAGAAACGTTGCGGATGCGCCGACTTATCTTGCGCTTTGAGCCAGCCAAAGCGCTGGGAATCGCCGAGGTGCTCACCTTGTTCGAAGACATCACGTTCAGATTCGCGCAAGACCACGACGCAGGCGAACGCGACGCCTTTGAGCTTGTGTCCAGACTCGTCCAGCGCCCGCGCGAATGCGACCTTCTCATCGACACGTGCTGCGGGATCGCCGACGCCGATGGCGGCCTCGACGCCGAAGAGCGCCAAGCCATATTGAAGTTGTGCGCCTTGCTCCGGGTTGATCCGCGCCCACACGGCCTTTGACGGCCGCTCGGCGTGCAACCGAGGCAAGTGCTCGACGACGAAAGCATCCGAGTGCGATCGATCGCAGCTGCGCCGCTGCTCGCCATCGGTCAGCGACAGCAGTGCGGCCAGGCTCACCCGCGTTTCTTACCAAGGCGCGCGGCGCCGTGTTGGCGCCCACACCAGGCCGAGCTTAGGCTCGAACGTCACACTATTGACGCGGCCCAGCATATGGAACTCGCCGTCAAGCAGCGCCGGCGTGCCTTCGTGATTACTTTCAACGCGAAGGACGCGCGTGCTGAGCGCAGTCACGCGCTTTAGCCGCCGCCATCGCCGCACCATCGCAGCGCCCGTCACCCAGCCAAGATCGCACCAACCGCGGATATCAGCGCCGGCTGCTTCGAACAGAGCCGGCTCGTGGCGCTCAAGACCGAAGCCGAGCGCCGTATCGATACGGCCAACGCCGACAATCAAAGTGGAATGGCACAGCGCCGCAGCGCCCTCGCTGGCCCAAAACACCCGATCCGCAAATTGGCGCGGCGCCATGCGTATGAGGGCGCGAAGACCGGCGATACTTAAGGGCTTACGCAGACGTTCACGCAACGACTGCACCTGCATCCAGCCGCCGAAGCCAGCCGCTACGAAGAAGGTGCGCTCGTTCACCCTGCCGCCTGCGAGATAGCCCACCTCGCCCTCACCGAGCGCGCAAATACATTGCTCCAGGCTCGCGCGACCGAACACGCGCGCTGATAGTCTGTTCATCGTGCCGCCCGGCAACGGAATAGTCGCCACCCCCAAGGGCGTCAGCGTCTCGATCGCCGCATGCGCCGTGCCGTCGCCGCCAATCATTGCAATGGCGCGCGGCGCCTGAAGCGCGGCGTCGATGAGGCAATCGCGAATACCATGCCGGTCAGTAGTCACGACCTTGGCGATATCTGCCGGACCCAAGCGGCGAAGAAGCGAACGCAGCGTTTTTGGACCAAGTTTGCGGACGCGCCCGGCATCGGCGTTAATGACAACGACAAGACCACCGCTTTGTCGCTCGTGTAAATCGCTGGCGCGCCGCGTATGCGTCAGTGTCGGTCCTTGCATCGAGATCCTCGCCTACCAGGACCCAAATAGGCGGCGCACGCCGCGTGCGTGGCGCGCGCGGCATTCTTTCTCGCAATGATAGCGATTAAGCGCGGCGAACCGTCGTTCAATACGCGCGATAAGACTTGGTCAGCGCCAATCGTGAACTCATTTTCTGAAGTGAGCGAAGCGAGCCCCGCTCCAAAGCAAATCGAGTGAGCGAACATGCCTGCATACAGTCACTGGCCCCGACACATAGTCCCTGCGTCGTCGCCCGATGCGGCGTTGCTTTGGCTTTGGCTTTGGCTCCAACTCAATCATCGCTTCAGCGCGCGAGCGCTCTGCGCTTGACCGACTGGCGCAGCTCTCTCCGGATCAACTCACTGGCGGCTTTCGCCGGCTTTGGCGCATTGGCTTTGGGACGCTCGCAAGACGCCCCGGCCTACACACAATTGTTTCTGCAATGCGCCGCTTTGTCGATGCTGAGCGGCGGGCTCTGGTTGACGTTTGCTGCGGCGCAGCGGCCACGGCGAGCTCAGTCCCTCGTCCTGAACACCATGCCTGCCTTCGTGTTTCTAGCCCTGGGCGCGAGCGCGATCTGGTCGCCGGCCCCGAGCGCCGTCCTCCTCGTCTGCGGTTACGTTGCCGCAGCGACCTTGGGTCTTCAGGTCGCCGCCCGTTGGCGCACCTAACCGCCCCCAGCTGCCCCTCGCAATCGCCTCGACGCCCCAAAGCGGCGCGCCTTTGGGTAGATTGAGAATTGCAATGATAGCTATTGATCGGCTCAAATTGCGCGCGCGCGCCACTTGACGTCTTGAAGACGCCAGCGGGCGGCTTAATTCCCGTGCTGTGCGGGCCGGGCCCCTCTGACGGCGAAAAGTCTTCGATGGCTTTGTCGTGATGTCGGACCGCATCGGGATCCATCCCGGTGTTGGCTCGGTTCTGCAACGCAGACTTAGCGCGCGCCGACTCCCGTGAGAGAAGCCTAAGCTGCGGAGCGCGTGCGACATGTCCTCGATCGGTTACCTGTCCGACGCGCGGCTAAAACCATTTGCGTGCGCTTTTCTACGTCTGCCCTCGTCCATCGAGATTGCTGAACGGGCCGCCGCGTGACCGGCCGTACGGTTGCGCACTTTTTGAAGACAGAAGCTGGCGGCGGCATGCTGCTCGCCTTTGCGGCGTTGCTTGCGCTCTTCGTCGCCAACTCGCCCTTGTCCGGCGCCTATTTCGATGCGCTGAAAACGCAATGGACGCTCGACCTTGGCGTCTGGCGGATCGACGCTTCCCTGAAGGATTGGGTGAAGGACGGCCTGATGGCCGTCTTCTTTTATGTGATCGGCTTGGAGCTCAAGCGCGAACTCACAACCGGCGAACTCTCAAACCCAAGGACCGTCTTGCTGCCCGTCGCCGGCGCGATCGGCGGGGCCGCAGCGCCGGTTCTCCTCTATTGGATCATGGCCGGGACGCTCGATCCGCGCGGTTGGCCTGTGCCTGTGGCGACCGACATCGCTTTTGCGCTGGCCGCACTCTCAATTCTCGCCCCCAAGGTCGATCCACGGCTCAGACTGTTTTTGCTCACGCTCGCCGTCGTGGATGACTTGCTGGCGATCCTGCTCATCGCTTTTTTGTTCACGAGCAATTTGGCGCTGACGCCGCTCCTTGCCGCACTCGTGCTGCTCGCGGCGACCTCGGCGCTTGGCCGCCGGTACGCGCTGCCGATCTGGCTCTATCCGGTGATCGCTCTTTGCGTATGGGGGCTCGCAAAAGAATCAGGCGTGCACACCTCGGTGATGGCGGTTGCCGCGGCGATGATCGTCCCACCGCGTTTGATCGCGGGCAAGCAAACACTCATCAGCAAGCTTGAACACGCAATTCATCCGGTCTCGGCCTTTTTTGTGCTGCCGGTCTTCGCCTTCTGCGCCGCGGGTGTCACATTTGCGGGGCTGAGTTTGGCGCAGGTCACCAGTGGCGTTCCGGCGGCGGTTGCGCTCGCGCTTGCATTCGGCAAGCCCATTGGCGTCACCGCGTTCGCCTTCGCGAGCGCACGGCTCTTCGGTGCGCCGCTACCCTTCTCCACGCGCGAGATCATTGGCGTGGGCTGTCTTTGCGGAATCGGCTTCACGATGAGCCTCTTCATCGGCGGCCTCGCCTTCGCTGGCGACGAGGCTGGCGAGGCGGGCGCAAGGCTCGGGGTGCTGATGGGATCGACGCTGTCGCTGCTGATGGCGGGGGCGGTGTTGCGTTTTTGGCCGCGCCCGAACGCGGCGAAGACCACGGGGGGACTATAATGGAAGCAGCAATCCAGATCGTGGCGGGCCTTATGCTGCTGGCGATTGGCGGCGAAGGCGTTGTGCGCGGCGCAGTGGGCGTCGCGCGCCGGCTAGGCCTATCTGAACTCCTGATCGGCCTTACCCTCGTCGGCTTCGGCACCTCCACGCCTGAACTGATGACCAGCATTGATGCTGCGCTCTCGGGCTCGCCAGGCATCGCACTCGGCAATGTGCTCGGCTCCAACATCGGCAACATCCTGCTCATTCTCGCAATTGTGGTGTTGATCCGCCCACTTGCGGTGAACCCGGCCGCAATTCGTCGCGACGGAACCCTCGTCATTGCCGCATCGATCGCTCTCACAGCAATGGCGCTGATCTTTGGCGAACTCAATCGCTGGATCGGCGCGCTGCTTGTGATCTCACTGGCCTTCTACCTGCTTGCAATCTGGCGGATCGAACGCAGTGGCGGCGCAGCAGCGCACATGCATGAAGCGGAGGGCCATACCCACGATCCCGTTCCGCAAAAGCTATGGCAATCGGCGCTGTTTGCGCTCGGAGGCCTTGGCCTCCTCATCTGGGGCGCCGATCTCCTGGTCGAAGGCGCGATCGTCACTGCGCGGCTCGCTGGCGTGTCCGAGACTGTGATCGGCTTGACCATCGTTGCGATCGGCACCTCATTGCCAGAATTGGTCGCTACGCTCGCGGCGGCGCTTAAAGGGCGCTCAGATGTAGCTATTGGCAACATCATCGGCTCCAACCTCTACAATATCCTCGGAATCTTGGGCGTCACCGCGCTCATCCAACCAATCACGATCCCGAGCGACATCGGCTGGGTCGACTGGGGCGCGCTCATTGGCAGCGCCTGTTTGCTGCTCGCCTTCGCCATCACAGGCAAGCGCCTGACCCGCCTGGAGGGCGCGACATTGCTTGTCGGCTATTGCGCCTATGTCGCGTTCCTGATCGTCCGTTAGGTGACGCGCGCCGCAATCAACACAAGCCACTGAACGCGGCTAACGCGCAAAGAGCCAAGTTGGCTTTCGCACCTCGGAGATCGGCATGCATAAGCTTCTTGTCACAGCCGCTAGCCTGCTCGGCTTAGTCCCGTGCGGCGGTCCGTCAGACAACCACACTGACTGTCTCGCGGACGACATCAGATCCAACATTGGCCCCGATGCGGGCGTCCTGGTAGATTGAGCCTATGCCGACCCAGAAACCAAAACTCATCAATCTGGATCTCGATTTGTTGCGCGCGTTTGCAGCGGTGGCGGACGCCAAGAGCTTCACGCGCGCCGGCGTCAGGCTCGGGCGCACGCAATCGACCATCAGCCTGCAGATCAAAAGGTTGGAAGAACAGCTGAACGCCGAACTCTTTAGCCGCGATCCGCGCAAAGTGGTCCTTACGGGCCAAGGTGAAGCCTTGCTGGCGCAGGCGCGCCGCATGCTGCGCGTCAATGACGAAATCATCGGCGAAATGTTCGAGCACACGCTTGAGGGCGAGGTGCGCTTCGGCGCGCCCGAAGATTTCGCCACCACTCACTTGCCGGGCATTTTAGGCGATTATGCGCGCGCCTACCCCCAAGTCAGCCTCTCGGTCACCTGCGACCTCACCTTGAAGCTCATGGACAAGATGAGCCAAGGCGAACTTGACTTGGCCCTGATCAAGCGCGAGCCCGTCGGCGCTGATGTCGGCGTACCGGTCTGGCGTGAACGTCTGGTGTGGGTCGGCGCCGGCGAAGACGTTCTGCCCAAGGATGCGCCGGTGCCGCTGATCGCGGCGCCGGCGCCATGCGTTTATCGCAAGCGCGCGACCGCGGCGCTCGATGCAGCGGGAAAGTCTTGGCGTATCGCCTATACCAGTCCCTCACTCGCGGGCCAGCACGCCGCCTTGCGCGCCGGCCTTGGGGTCACGGCCCTACCGACGGAAATGGTCCCCGACGACTTGATAATATTCGGATCCGAACACGGCTTTCCGCCGCTGGCCGATGCCGAAATCGCTTTAATTCGCGCAGGAAAGACGCTGCCGGTCGCCGCAGAGCGGCTCGCAAATTTCATTCTGGCGTCCCTCGACGCTGCCCGCGCCGCCAGTTGAAGCGCCATCTGTGGCGTCGATTGCTGGCATCAGCAAAACCAATCAGCGGCGCGCTTTACAGCCAAAATCGGCTCTCTATCTCTTGTGCACCAGGCCGGGCCCCTCTGGCGGCGCAGCGCCGCGATGTCGGACTGGAGGATTGCGGAGCGGAGTGCGCCTTAATCTTGCACGTTTCGCCCCCCCGAATCCCGTTGCGGGATTAGGCCCTCCGTCCGCGATCCCAACCTTGAATCCACAAGGACGGATTAGATGGCCTTTGAAGACTTCCAAAACCAACGCGCGCGCCGATCGCGAGCTGGTGCGATCGAAGCCGACTACGACGTCGGTTTGCGCCAGCACATGCTGGGCATTTATAATTATATGTTCGCGGGGCTTGGTCTCAGCGGCGCCGTTGCGTTCTTTCTGATCCAGAGCGGCGCGAGCGCACTTTTCTTCACCGCGCCTGGACAATTCACCGCCTTGGGCTGGGCCGCAATTTTGGCGCCGCTCGGCCTCTTGCTCATCGCCTCGTTCAGTGCACAAAAGCTATCGGTCGCGGGCACACATGGCCTCTATTGGAGCGTCGCGGCGCTGCAAGGCGTCAGCCTTGCGGTGCTCTTCGGGGCCTATACCGGCCAATCCATCACCCAGATCTTCCTGGTGACAGCGACCGCATTCGGGGCGCTCAGCCTTTTTGGCTACACGACGAAGCGTGCGCTCTCCGGTCTCAGCACATTTTTGATGATGGGCCTTATTGGCGTCGTCATCGCCTTTGTCGTGAACATGTTCGTGCAATCGAGCATGCTCCACTTCGTTGCGTCGGTTATCGGCGTCTTGGTGTTCGCCGGCCTCACCGCCTTCGATACGCAACGCCTGAAGACCGAGTATCTCGATGGCGTCGTCGGCGACGGCGCCGCCAAAGCGCAGGTGTGGGGCCCGCTTAGCCTCTATCTCAATTTCATCAATCTCTTCCAGCTGCTGCTCTCGCTCTTCGGCCAGCGCGAGGAATAGAAAAGCACCCTTGCTCTGCCACGCGCCCGCGCGCTTTCCAGCTTGCGGGCGCGTCTTCGTTCACACCCCTTGAGCGTCCCGTTCAAAGGCTTTCTTAGCGGTGCGCCATATGCACCAATGCCGCTTGCGTTCACGCGTTGCACACACGCACCTCGCGCTGGCTGCGCAGCGCCATGGTAATCATTGCTCAATCTCATCGCCCCACGCCTTGTTCGCTTCCGCGTGTGTCTACACATTGACGAGGCGGGCCGGGCCCCTCTGGCGGCATGTGCTGCGATGTCGGCCCGCATCGCTCTGAAGCGGACAATCACGCCGCCGGAGTGGACATTGAGGAGCACCATGATCAACGCAATCGGCGCCATGCATGCAACGCTTCGCGCAAAGAAGCGTCCCGACGAGGAGGTCAATTTTCGTGTCGAAATAAAGAAGCGACGCGGCAAGCGGCGCATGGACGACGAAGAGGATGAGACGCGGGAAGCGAAGCAGGAACACATGCGCCGCGCGCGCACCGAACGCGGGCATCGGGCATGATCGCCGGCGCCCACTCAGCGAGCCTCGCGCGGCGCCACGCCGCCATCGAGGCCGACCTCGATGCGGAGTTAAAACGCCCGCAGCCCGACTTCATCCGCGCCAAGCGACTGAAGCAGCTGAAGCTCAGGCTGAAGGACAAACTCGCCGCCCACATGCGCGATACTCCGCCGCATACGCGGCGCTAATCTCACGCGCGCCTCCGGTTTCCCCGGACCGGAGGCGCGGCCTTTCTGGAGTTTCTCATGCCGCTGCTCGTCTGTCCCAATTGCCAAGCCAACATGCAGGCCTTGAATCGCGCCGGTGTCGAGTTCGACATGTGCCCAACCTGCCGGGGCGTCTGGCTCGACCGCGGCGAGCTTGAAAAAATCATCCAGAGCGGCCGCGACAGCGAGCCTGCGCCCCCCGCGCCCGCACCGGCTTATGTTCAACGCCCGCCCGCGCCTGACAGATATCGCGAGCGCGGAGAACAAGGCGAATATGGCGAGCGCGGCGACTATGAGCGCGCCAGCGGAGACGGGCGCCATCGGCGCAAACGCGGGTTCGACCTCTTCGACATCTTTGATTGATTTTCCGCGCCCAACGCGCGCGGCGAATAACAGCCTGGGAGGCGTTGGTGTACGCTGAAATTTTTGCGGCGCTGATCTGCGCAATCGCTTGCTTAAATCTCATCCTCGTCGGCCTCATTGCCGGCCGGCTGCATTGATCTGACGCGGCTCGGCAGGCTCAGAACCGCTCTGCGCGCAAGACTTTAACTTCACTCATCGCAACCACGCCCGGATAAGCCGCGAAATAGTTTTCCAGCCAGACAAGAGCAGCCTCTGCCGCCTCTTCCGCGCCGATGGTGACAACCAGGCGCATTCCGACCTCCTCAACGCCAGTCTGGCGCCAAGCGCCGTGGCTGCCCGCCCCTTCGACGCCGGCAAACACGCTGCAGCCTTTGAACCCCACGTCTCTCAGCATGTGCTCGATCTCATCGACGGCATGGGCCTCGACGAAGATCTCAAGTTTGGTGCGGGTCGCAAACTTCATGACGTCTTATCCGTAAAGCAGGCGCGCGGCGGCATGGTAAAGCGGAATGCCGACAAGCAGATTGAACGGAAACGTGACCCCGAGCGAGAGCGAGAGATAAACGCCGGCATCAGCTTTGGGCAGCGCAATCCGCATCGCCGCTGGCGCTGCGATGTAAGACGCAGACGCCGCCAGCACCGCAAGCAGGCTTGCATCGCCGAGCGAGAGCTGCAGCGCGTGCGCGCCTAGAAGCGCTACGCTCGCGCTGAGCAAGGGCCAGCCAATCGCAAAGGCGATGAGGCGCACATTGAGTTGAGGCGCTTCAGCAAGCCTTCGCGACGCCACCAATCCCATGTCGAGCAAAAACAAGCAGAGCGCGCCTTGAAAGAGCGCAGTGACGAAGAGATCCAGCCGCGCCATGCCGCGTTCGCCGCTCATCACCCCGATAACAAAGCTGCCAATGAGGACGACGGCGGCGCCGTTCAAGAACACTTCGCGCCAAAGCGTAGGTTTAAAGCGCGCGCTCTGCGCGCTGCCAGGCTTGCTTCCGGGGGCGCCCGCAATCAGCAGCGCCGCCAGAATGGCCGGCGTTTCCATCAGCGCGAGCACGGCCGCCATGTAACCGCCGAACTCAACCCCGATCGCGCGCAAATATTCCGAACCCGCGGCGAAGGTGACGACCGAAACACTGCCATAGTGCGCGGCCGTCGCCGCCGCCGTCACCCGATCGAGCCGGCCAAAGCTGCGCAGCGCCGCATAGGCGGCGAAAGGCGCGGCAAAACTCAACACCAAACCAAATCCGCCCGCTGAAACGAGTTCTGCGGTGAGGCCGCTGGCGCGCGCCTCTACCCCGCCTTTAAAGCCGATGCACAGCATCAGATAGAGCGCCAGCGTCTTTGCCGCTTGCTCGGGAATGGTGAGATCGGATTTCAGCCAGCCGGCAATGGCGCCAAGGGCGAAAAACAAGACCGCCGGCGCTAGAAGATTAGCGGTTGCGCCCGCCACTATGCTTTCCAGAGCGCCCACGCTTGTCCCCCTCGGCGCGTGGGGCCTGCCAGAAGCCGCGCTCATCCAATATCGAGTTTCGCCAATCACAGCCATCGGCCTACGCAATCGCGCGCCTTGCATTCAGCCGCCGCGCCGACCATTGGTATTGCCGAGCCGGGACGGGCGAGAAAGAAGATGACGAGCCCACGCGAGACGCGGATCGGACGTGAGGCCGCCGATTGGGTGGTCAAGTTCGACGGCGTTGAGTTTGACGCCGGCGATGTCGCCGCCTTTCGCCGCTGGCTTGCCAAATCCGACGATCACCGCGCCGCGTTCCAACTTGCCAGCCGCGCCTGGAACCAGATGGATTTGCTGGCGCGCCTCGACGCCTTCGATCTTACTGCTGATCCCGGCGTACCCGCCTCTCTGGCGCGACGGCGTGCGCTTGCAGCGAGTCTAAGTGTGGGCGCATTGGCTGTTGGGATTGGCGGCTACTTGGCTTTGTCCGGCGCATCGGCAGAAGCGTTTGAAACCGGCGTCGGCGAGCAGCGCGAAGTCAATTTGGCCGACGGCACGCTTGTGCTGCTGAATGCGCGTTCGCAGCTCGAAGTGGATATCCGCGATGATCGCCGCCATGCACGGCTTTTGGCGGGTGAAGCGCTCTTTCAGATCGCCGAGAGCAGCGCCGGCGTCTTCTCCATCGCCACACCCTCTGGCGAGGTGGAAGCTGCAAGCGGAGACATCCTGGTGAAGCTGCTTCCCGAAGGCGCGCGCGTTGCGCTTTTGTCGGAGGGGGCTCGCGCATCGCATCGCACCTGGCTCGGACAATCTTCGCCAGTCTTGGCCGGCGCCAACAGTGAGATCGTGTTTGGCCGCCAAGACATCGCTGTCGACGCGTCCACGGCCGAACAGCTCGCGCGCCGCACGCTCTGGCGCGAAGGCATGCTCGCCTTCGACGATACGCCGCTCTCCGAGGCCGTGGCCGACGTAACGCGGCAAAGCGGCGTGCGCTTTGCGTTCGCCGATCCAGCGCTCGCGGAACTTCGCGTCGGCGGCTTGGTGCGCGCCGACGATCTCGATGCGTTTCTCGAACTGCTGCGCAACAACCTCGCGATCAACACCGAACGACGCGACGACGAAATCGTGTTGAGTTCGACGGCGACCCTCTAGCCTGAGCTCAGACCGGCCCTACAGCGCCGCGCAAAAATATTTTCCGACCGAGTGCTAAATCCGGCCGGTTCTCACGTCCCTCCCCTCGAAGCTGCCCGTGTGAGGTGGCGCATGGGGGAAAGACATGATGGATTTTTCGGCGCGCCTCCGGCGCGATGGCGTGCGCTCATTGCTGGCAGTGGCGCTGGCCTCTGTTTCGAGCTTCGCGCTGAGCGCACCTGCACAAGCGCAAGCGCCTGACGCGGCTGCTCCCACGGCGCAAGCCGAGCGCGACTACAATATTCCGGCGCAGCCTCTATCCACAGCGCTGCTGCGCTTTGCCGAACAATCGGATCTGCAGATCTTGTTTGGGCAACAAGAACTCGAAGGCTTTGTCTCGGCGCCTGTAGTTGGCCGCTTTACGTCGGCGCAAGCGCTCTCCGTCCTGATGTCGCGATCTGACCTTGAGGCCCGCATAACCCCCGCGGGCGCGGTCGCGATCGAGGCCGCCGCCCGCCCCCAGACGGGCGGCGGCCGCGATGACGGCGGCTACGGCATGGGCGATCAAGCAAGCCGCAGCGACGAACTCGTGGTCACCGGCACGCGCATTCGCGGCGCAGCGCCCGCTGGCGCGAACCTTTTGACGCTCGATCGGAGCGATATCGACGAGAGCGGCCGCACCAATGTGCAGGATTTGCTGCAGACTTTGCCGCAAGTTTTCCCCGGCAGTCAGGGTGAACTCACGCAGCTCAATTCGACCGCGCCCGGCAACAACATCGCGCTTGGCTCGACCGTCGACCTGCGCGGCCTAGGCGCCGATGCGACACTGACGTTGTTGAATGGCCGCCGTCTCGCCCCCGCGGGTCTCGGCAATTTCGTCGACATCTCGGCGATCCCGCTGGCCGCGATCGAACGCGTCGACGTACTCGCAGATGGCGCCTCGGCGACATACGGCAGCGATGCCGTCGGCGGCGTCGTCAACGTGCTTCTGCGCCGGACCTTGGACCGGCCGGAAACAACAATCCGCTATGGCGGCGCTGACGCGATGAATGAAATCGGCCTGTCGCATGTGTTCGGCGCCGATTGGGCGAACGGATCGATGATCGCCGGCTATGAATATCGCCAGCGCGACGCGTTGGCGGCGGCCGACCGCGACTACGCCTCCACCACCGATCTCACCCGCTATGGCGGCACGAACTTTTCGCGCATCACCGCAGCGCCAGGCAACATCATCTTGGTGGGCGGAACGCCGGTGACGCTCGCCATTCCAGAGGGGCAGAATGGTCTGACACTGACCGAAGCCGATCTGCAAAACGGCGTGGTCAATCTACAAAATGGCAATGAAGGTTCGTTACTGCTGCCAGAGCAGGAAAGCCACGGGCTCTTCGTTTCGTTGAGCCACGACATGAACCGCTCGGTTCGGCTCTTTGCTGATATCCTTGCCTCCGAGCGACGAGCTCATGCGGAAAAATCCCAACTCGGCGGTGTCATCGCGGTGCCGGAGACCAATTATTATCGCCAGCAGAACGGACTCTTTGCCGGTCAGGGCGACCTCTATCTCGGCTATTTCTTCGGCGACGATTTTGGACCGCTGATGACCGATACGCGCTCACGCACGCTCGCAAGCGCCGCCGGGGCCGAGTTTGACTTAGGATCCGACTGGCGGCTTGAGGCCAGCGTATCTTACGGCGCGCACAGCGATGAAGTGGACAATTTCAATATCGCCGACTCGGCCGCGATCGGCGCCGCGTTGGCAAGTTCAGATCCTACGATCGCGTTCAATCCGTTTGGCGATGGCGGCGATACGCCTGCCGCTGCTTTAGCGTCGCTCACCATGCGCCAGCACCTTGAAACCGATTCCGAACTGATCGGCTACGCGCTGCGCGCCGATGGCGGCGTGTTCGAGTTGCCGGGCGGGCGCGCGCGCATCGCTGTCGGCATTGAGCGGCGCCATGAAACCTTCAGGATCGATCGCACCGAGACAACGGGCTCTGGCATCATCACCACACCCTTCACCCAGGCCCCTGGCGAGCGCACCACCGACGCGATCTATGCCGAGGCCTTTCTCCCGGTTTTGGATAGAGTGTCGCTTTCGCTGTCGGTACGACGCGAAGAATCCTCCGATTTCGGCGACGCCACCACGCCTAAGATCGGACTTCAGTGGACGCCGTTCGACGATCTGACCTTTCGGGCGACGTGGGGGCAGTCGTTCAAGGCGCCGCAATTTGCGCAAATGCTCGGCGGCACGGGCGCTTCTATTGGCTCGCTGCCGGGCTTCCTCGATCCCGACGCCACCAATGGCTCGACGGGGCTGCTGCAAATTCTGGGCGCCAACCCCAATCTCGAACCTGAGGAAGCCAACACCTGGACGGCGGGTTTCGAGTTTGCACCTTCATGGCTTGAGGGTTTCAGACTTTCGGCCACCTATTTCGACATCGATTTCTCCAATCGCATCGCTATCCCCGGCTTCATCCTCGACGCCTTTCAAAACCCGGCGCAGTACCAAGGTTACTTCATTCGCAATCCCACGCCGGAGCAGATTGCGGCTTACCTCGCGCTAACCGACGATGTGTCAGGGGTCATTCCGCCGGACGGCATCGAAGTCATTTGGGATGAGCGGCTGACCAATCTCGCCGCGCTTCGCGTTCGCGGCGTCGATCTGGCGGCGTCTTATGCGTTCGAGACGCCGCTTGGAGAGATGTCTTTGTTTGCGAGCGCAAGCGGTCTCTTGCAATTCGCACGACAGAACAATCCTTCGCTTGCGAGCACGGACGTGCTCGACACCATGCTCAATCCGGTAGACTGGCGTGCACGCGCAGGCGTAGCGCTCGACGCTGGCGCCTGGCGCGGCGCTCTCTCCCTGCACTACACCGACTCATACCGCGATACGCTGAGCACGCCCGCGCGCGAGATCCAATCATGGACCACTTTTGACGGACGGATCACGCGCCGTCTTAATCTCAGTGAGGATGGAGCTGCGACCGAACTCACGCTCGATATCCGCAATTTGGCGGATGAGGATCCACCTTTCGCCAACAATCCTATTGGTATGGGCTTTGACACACTGAACGCCTCCCCGGTCGGCCGTGTTGTGATGGTCGAAGTGAGACAGCGTTGGTGATGCGTCTCACACGCGCTGCTGCATTGGCGGGGCTGACTTTGTGGCTCTCCGCCATTGCAGCAGCGCGTCCCCCCACGCCGGAGGATCTCCTCTCCTTGCGAGATCTGGGCGATTATCGCTCGGGGCTCGCAGTATCGCCGGATGAAATGACGGTCGCGTTCATGGAGCGCGAAACCGATCTCGCAAGCGATGCCTATCATTACCGATTAATGGTTGTCGCGGGGGACGGCGCGGCGCGGCCAGTCGCGGACGCGGGCGGGCTTATTCTTGGGTCCAATAATGGCCGCTTCAGCGGCGCCCCGACCGATCGTGCGCCGCGCTGGTCTCCGGACGGAAGCGCGCTTGCGTATCTTATCGGTCGCGACGGCCGCGCGGAACTTTGGCGCGCGTCGCGGGACGGCGGCGACGCAGTGCGGGTCGCCGGTGAAGATGCGGACGTGTTGCGCTTCGCTTGGCTCAGCCCAAGCGCAATGATCGTTGAAACTGCGACGCCGCGCGAAGAGCTAAGGCGTCTCACGGCGCAACACGAGCGTCAGGGGTTTTACGCCGATACCGATTTTGAACCCTATTATAGTCTTCGCCCGCGCGGGCTCACCATGGCGGCGCGAACGGTCAGCGTCATCGATCTTGCAACTGGCGGTGTTCGCGCCGCCAGCCCGGAGGAAGCGCAGCGGCTCGCGGGGCCCGCTCGGCCGCCTTATGCGAACGCTGCTATCTCTCTCGATCGCGCAGAGCGCGCGGTTGCTTGGATCGGGCCGCGCACGCCGGCCGATCGAGCCGCGTCTCCTTCCCTTGGCGTCTACACCTCGCTTGCTGACGGAGAGGAGATCCGCGCCTGCGACTTCGCGCACTGCACTGGCCGCTTGCTCGATATCTGGATCATCGGCGGTGAAATCATCTTCAGGCGCATGGAGGGTCATAGTGAAAGCCTGACTGCGCTTTACGCCTGGTCGCCCGATCAGCGCACTCTGCGTCGCATCCGCCGCGCCGACGAAGAATTGTTTGGGTGTGATCACGCCGCAGGAGCGCTCATTTGTTTTCAAGAGAGCGCGCTGCAGCCGCGGCGACTGGTGCGCATTGATTTGGCGTCGGGCGCCCTCACTGCGATCTACGACCCAAACCCTGACTGGGATCAGATCGATCTGACCCGCGTCGAACGCATCGAGGTCCGCGACGCCTATGGCAACGATGCTTACGCGCACCTTGTCTACCCGGCGAACTACAGGCGCGGGCGGCGCTATCCGGTTGTCATTGTTCAATATCGCTCGCGCGGTTTTTTGCGCGGCGGCGTCGGCAATGAATATCCTATCCATGCATTGGCGGGACGTGGCTATTTCGTGCTCAGCGTCGATCGCCCCGAATGGCGCGGGGCTGAAGCCCAGACGTCAGCGGACGAACTCATGATCCGCACCGAGCTCGATGGCTCAGAGAACCGCATGAAACAAACCGCATTGGAGGCGATGCTCCAGATTCTCGATCAACGAGGTCTGAGCGATCCGGCGCGCATCGGCATCACCGGATTAAGCGATGGGGCCGAGACCGTGTTCTGGATGATCACGCGCACGGATCTATTTGCCGCCGCTGTCGTCAGCACGCCGCCCGTCGACACGACTGCTTGGACCTTAGGCTCCGCTACATTTCGCCGTTCACTGACCGACATCGGCGCCGAAGGACCTTGGGCCCCGCCTGCCAGCCCTTGGGCCGCTTGGTGGGCTTCCAATGCGACTGTGGGCCATGCCGAGGCGATCACCACACCGCTCTTGATGAACCTCCCCGAGAGTGAGGCGCTCATGGGCTTTGCACTGGCGACACGGTTGAGCGAGCTCGGCCGTCCGATTGAAACCTATCTCTATCCAGGCGCCTTTCACGTAAAGTGGCGGCCCAACCAAATCCTGAGCGCGCAGACGCGCGCGATCGACTGGCTGGATTTTTGGCTGCGCAATGTCGAACGCGAGGATCCAGCTGAACCGCCGCGACTGGAACGCTGGCGTCAGCTGCGTCAGTGAATTTCTAGCTGTCGCCGGACTGATGCGTGTGCGCGCCGCCGTCGGCCGGAACATCGGCAGTGGCGCGTGAGGTGCGTAAGACTTTAGCCTCAGATATTGTCCGATCGAGGTTGCGCAACCAGCACTCGCCGGCGATGAGGGCGTAAAGAACATCGGCCGCCAATCCATCCTGTCGCCAATCGCGCCGCAGCGCGCGCCGCATCGCAGCGCCGTCTGCCACGCCCGAGTCCACGAGCCGGCCATCGATCAACACCTCCCTGATCCAATCCCAATTGTTGCTCAGCACCGCAGCGAAATAACGTGTCGTTTCGCCTTTCGTAGTTCGACGCGTGACGCTGTCCGGCAACAGGTCGCCAAACGCAGCGCGCGCGAGCGCCCGCTCTGTGCCGCCTTGCGTTATCACATAGGGCGCAATGCTAAGGCAGGTCTCGATCACCGGCTGCGCCAAGAGAAAGGGACGCGTTGGGGCCGCCGCACTGAGAGACGTCTCGTCGTGGTAGCTCAGAGCATCGAGAAGTTGGCGGATGCGTAAGCCGCGGGCCGGAGACGCTGATCGCGCTTCCGCCTCCCAAACATGATCATGCGCCGCTTCGGACCCCTCTGTCAGTACGCCGAGAACCTCTGAACGATGTCGCGCCCTTGGTCTTGCGTGGACTGCGCCGAGCGCCATCGTCGCGAGCACGTCCCAAACCGGCGCGCCGGTTAAGCGCGCAGTGTCGAGCGCAATTTGCATGGCTCGCGCGCCGGTGACGCCGTCGCGGATCGCATCGGCCGCGATCCACGGCGTACGACTGCGATGGAAGAGATGGTCGCCGCCCTGTCCGGACGTGATGACGGTGCAGCCGAGATTAGCATAGAAGCGGGCAATCCCGGGATTGCCGAAGCTCAGCAACGCCAGCGAGGGCCTTGCGCTCAGCGGCGCCGAAAGCGCGCCTGCATAGTCCACAGTCGCAGGATCGATACGGAGGTCGTGGCAGGGCGCGCCAAAGACGTTCGCCACCGCTTTTGCCTGCGCGCGCTCATCCCCTTCTGGCGCGCCTTCCCAATATTCGTTGACGCATACAATTTCCGCTTCGCTCGTGCGGCGAAGCAGCGCCAGCACCAACGAAGAGTCGAATCCTCCCGAGAGCCGGAGCGCGATGCGCGCGTGACGGCGCGCCTGAGCGCCGACGGCTTCTTCGGCGTTGGCGCGCAATGCAACGCGCCCCGCCGCCCAATCGAGTTTAGGTGTGCCGCGTGAAAATAAATGCGGCGTCCAATAACGATCGAGGCGGCGGCCATTGCGGGGAAAGATCGCCGCTTCGCCCGGCCACAGGTCTTCGACGCCCGCCAGCCCCGTACGCCGCTCGAGATAAAGCGGGTAGCGGAGAAACGCCCGCATAAAGCCAAGGTCGGCTGCCGGCGCTTCGCAGATCGCAACGTAATCACGCGCATCGCCAAAGAAGAGATGGACGCCCGCCGCCTCTGCGAGAAAGCAGCTGACAGCCCCGCTTGGGTCGCGCAGCACCCGCACCAGATCGTAGCCGCGATCGATAAGGACGGCGACATAGGCGCCCCAACGCGCGGCAATCCACCCAGGCGTCGGATCGAGGGCCACATCACTTGGCGGCGAAGGATCAGGTCCATCGCCATAACGGTCGCCAAAGACGACGCCCATTCCATGCGGCAGTATCTCGACCTGACTTTCATTCAGGTGAAGCAACAGCAGACCGCGCCAGTCGATGAGCGTGGTCCAACCGTCACCAAGCGCGGCCGCAATGGTGCGCGCCGCCCGGGTTTGCTCGCGCGACCCTGGTGTCCAGCGAAGCCCGACAAACCGCATGGGTTCAAACCCACGCTATCGGCGTAAAGGACGCGCAATGGTCGCTCATGTCTCCGGCTAACGCGCCGCCTGTTTCCACCCAGCAATGCGCCGCAAAAGGCGACGCACGCACGCCGATCACCAATTCGGAGGCGATGTGCTGGCTTGAGAGGAAGAAACTGAGTGCAAGCGCATCGAATAAACATATGCGCTTGTGCGGATACCAGGGCCGCAAGCTTTCGAAGCTGCTGACCGCCGCAGACGCCGTGAGGCGCGGTGCGCCAATATTCTGGCGAACGGACGCCAGCGTGTTGAACGTGCGGTCGAGGCGTTTGACCGCGAGCGCATGCGATGCACGCGCGCAGGCCAGCCAGAAAGCGGCTTGGGTCCCAAGCGAGACTTTGGCGGAGGCGACGAAGGCCACGCGCGCCTCCGGCGCACGCGCCCGCGCGCGGTACGCCTCCACTCGGCAGCCAGGCTCGATCAGACCAAGCTCAACAAGCTTCGGCGTCTTGCCGCCTGAGAGATTTGAGTGTTCAGAAAGCCCAGAGATGCACGGAGCATATGCGAGCGGCACGCTCCAGTAGCGATTGCGTCTGAGGTCAAGGAAGACCATTGTGTCGTGATCGATGCAGGCATGCACGTGCGCGCATAATCGATAGAACCCGCTCTCAGCCGACCCGGGCGCGGCACGCGCCGCGCCCGCTGCTTCAATCTCAGAAGTCACGAGACTGCGGCATGATGAGATTTTCCTTCAGCATCGGATCCCACACACCCAGTGTGAGCTCTGTCGCTGCGCCGAGATCAGTCACGGCCTCTTCTGGAAGTTCAGTTTTCGGATTCATGTGCTTGCTCCGTGCGCTGGCGCGCGGCAACGCGAGGCGCCGCCGCGCGCGCCGTCGTTTCAGAAGTCGCGCGCTTGTGGCGTGACGAGGTTTTCTTTCTTGACCGGATCGTAGATCCCTTGGGTCACCTCGGTTGCGGCGCCGAGATCGATCACGTCATCGCGCGTATCATTCTTAGAGGTCATGGCTTTTTCTCCAGGGTGAAATTCACCCAACAGGACCATGATCTTGTGTGGGATGATCTCCCAATCGATCAGTATGAAGATCAGTTAGGGGCCGCGAAGCCAAGCGCTCTGACATTTTGAAGCGCATTGTGAAGCGTTTGGTCAGCGCTGGCGTCAGCGCCGCGCAGCACAGGCGAGCGCGATCACTCGCCCTCTGCAGCCATGACGCGCACCAGATCGATAACGCGTCGGCGCACGCTTACGCTTGGGATGGCGCCGTAGAGGCGAAGCAACTCGTCGGCGCCTTTCGGCCGCTCGCAATTGACGCTGAATGGCGTCGCGCCGGCGAGCGCCTCGAAGAAGCGGTTCACCGGCACGTCGAGGGCGGCGGCGATGTCAAAGAGCCGGCTCGCCGCAATGCGGTTGACGCCCTTTTCGTATTTTTGGACTTGCTGAAAGGTGACCCCAAGCAATTGCGCCAAACGCTCTTGGGACATGCCGATCTCGAGCCTACGCAAGCGCACTTGCTCACCTAGCTGGCGGTCGAAATCGCCTGCGCTTCTGCTGTCCATCTACACGCGCCCGCCCCACACGCTCGGATCTGCCGAGCCGACGGGACTTTAAAACCTGGGCGCGCATCGAACGCAACACTAAACCGTGGCGCAGAAGACACGACGCATCTCACATTGGCGATCTCGTATAGCCTCCTCTTCTGCGCCGCAGGGAGGGTGCGGGGTCCGCGCGCATGCGATTAGGGGCGCTTTAGCCACTCTCGGCGATCGTCAGGGGTTGAAAACGCGGCCGAAACGGCGCGCACCTTCAGTGCGTGGGCGCGCCTGAAGTCTCGTACTTAGCACGTGCGACAACGCATTTTTGCGCCATGTCCGCGATGGGACGCAAATTGCTCGCTTCTGCGTCGCGATCATAGAAAGCGAACAGAACCGTAGCCCCGCCGCGGCCAAGCGTGCTTGCCCAACAAATCTTGCCGAGCCCCACAACCGGGCGCTCCTGGACGCCATGTGCGCCGGTGCCGGCGGACAGTTCGCGGCAAAATGACAAAAATTCCGCTGGAGCGCCCAAACTCCAGCCCAATAATTCCACATTTGAACCGTCAGTGCGCGATCCAAGCGCAAGCGCGCGGGCGCCCGTGAGGCGTAGACTTAAAGTGAGTGGCTCTGCCCATTCGGCTTCGACCAGACCGGCGTCGACCCACGAAGCGAAAGCTTGGAGCGCATCTTGCTGACGCATCGCGTCCCTCCTTCCGAAAGGTCTCTCAACCCGTCTGCTCTCGCTATGTGCAATTTCGCACAAATCGACTGCACCATGCGTTCATGATCTTTCGCTGGTGCAGCATGTCAGCTTGAAAGTGAGATCGCAGCGACAAGGTTGCGTGCGTCATAAATGATGAATGCACGCGCGCTGGCGGCATCGTCTCCCCAGCGTTCTGGCCTTTGTGCTACGCGTGCCGCGCGCGCTGCCAAGCTTTCATGGCTAGAGGCGTAAGCGCCCATATTCGTGCTCCTTGATAATTTGGAGCAACGCCTCGTCGAGCCTGATGACTGGCGCCGCCTCATCGCTTGGGCCAAAATGCGCCGCAGCGGCAGCGCGCAGCGCTTCATCCTCAAAGAACTCAAGATAGCTTGCAAAGCGCAACGCCCGTCGCCGATCGCCTGCCTCCAATTCAGCAAGCGCAAGTTCGAGAAGAGCTTGGCCCATCTGCAGCGCCGAGCCTAAAGCGCGCGCATCCGCGAGCGCCTCGACACTGACCGAGCGGGCCCCGTTGGTATCGCCGGCGAGGCGCATATTGCGGGCCTTGCCCAAAAGCGCGTTTACCCGCACGCGCTTATCGCCCAGCGCGGACGCGACCTCACAGGCTTCATCGAATTGTGCAATGGCGCGCCCCAGCCGGCCCTGAAGCGCGTTCACCCCCGCAAGCCGGACTAGACTGGAAGCACGAAACTGAGGGTGGGCGTTGCCCTCTTCGAGCCGAAGCGCCTCGGCATAAGAGGCTTCGGCGTCTTCTAGACGCCCCTCCTTCAGCGCGATATCGCCAGCACAGGCGTGCACCAATTGCATGCCGAGAGCGCTGTCGAGACGATGACAGATTTGATAGGCCTCTTTTACCCAGCGCTTTGCATCGGCGAGATCGCTCTCGTGTACAGCCAGCATCGCCAACGACATCACCGTGTAAAAGCAACCAAAGTCGTCGGCGCCGCCCGCGCGCAACGCGAGCGCCTGCGCATAGTGCTGATGCGCCTCACGCACTTCCCCTTTAATATGGGCGATATTGCCGAGCGCCTGATGCGCATGGGCAGCGACGATCCAGTCTCCGCCCGCGCCGGAGAGCGCCTCGTGGGCCAAGGCCGAACCTTGCTCATACTTACATTGCTGCACAGCGCTATTGGCGCGTAGCGCGGCGAAATAGGCGCCAAGCCCGGGCGTTTGCACCGGCGTTGCAAAGAGCGCATCGCACTCGCGGTAAGCGTAGCAAAGCGCGCATGCGTAGAACACCGCCTCGGCGTTCTCACGCAGCAGCGCGTCATCTCCGCGCGCTGCAAGATACGTCCACGCCGCGCGCAAATTGGCCGACTCGCCTTGAAAGCGATTGCGCGCCGACACACCCGACGCACTGCGCGCTTGCACAAAGCATGATTGCGCCAATGCGAGGAAATAAGCGCTATGGCGCGCTTGCGTGCCGCCAACCGCGCCCAATTCGGCTTCCTTCAGTTTTCCGAACGCATACTCATGCAAGAGCGGATGCAGCACGAACCGGCCGCGGCCGCGGCTCTCAATCAGACACTTTCGTTCCAGAATATCGAGGACGGGCGCGTCAAGCTCGGCCACCGCCCGCGCCGCCTCAAGATCAAAGCCACCGCGAAACACCGAAAGCCGCGCTAAGGCTGTGCGCAAGGCCTCAGACAAAAGCGCCCACGAACCCTCGAACACACGCAATAAACTGCGCCGCCCCTGCCCATCGCCGCTCAGGTCATCGAGAAACCCCAAGCCGTCGTTCAGATTCTTCGCGATGTCGCGCATCGACATGAACTTGGTCCACTGCGCCACCAAGTGCAGCGCCAAGGGACTGCCGCCCACTGCCTCACAGATTTCGACGAAAGCGGCGAAGTCATCGGGAGCGAGTGCAAAATCGCCGTCGAACCGGCGCGCCGCTTGCACGAACAATACAGAGGCTGGCGTAGTCAAGATCGCGTCGGCGCTGGCGGGCGGTGGCAAGCCGGCCAGGCGGATAACGGTTTCGCGTGGGGCGCCCAAGGGCTCGCGACGTGTCACCAGACACCGAATTTCGTGGCATGCCTCGAGCACCTGATCGAGGAATTCGGCGGCGCCCGCAACGGCGTCCGCATTGTCCAGAACAATAACTAAGCTACGCTCGCGCAAGTACGCGATGATCTGATCTTCGCCAGAGGCGCCGGCCGAGAGCGGCAGACGCAAAGCTGACGCCAGCGCCCCCTTCAGGGCTTCTACACTCTGCTCATTTTCCAAATCCGCAAAGCACACGGCTAGATCTTTTGGCAAACTTGCCGCAACTTCCAGCGCCAGCCTCGTCTTGCCCGCCCCGCCAGCCCCTGTGAGTGTCAACAAGCTGCGCGGTTGCGCGAGCAGATCCACCGCTGCACGCAATTCGGCGTCGCGACCGTAAATGGGCTCGCTTTGAACCGGGGCCGCCTGGACCGGCGCTGTGAGGCTGCGCGGCGGCGGAAATTCACGCACCGGAAAGCGTGGATGGATGAGGCCGAAAAGCCGGAGCGGCTCCTCTATGCCTTTCAAACGATGCGCGCCGAGATCCGCAAACTCGCAGTCACGAGGGGCGCTATAAACGCTCATCGCAACCGAGCTGACCAAAATCTGCCCGGGCCATGCCGCTAACATGATGCGCGCCGCCCGATTGGCGATCACCTGATCGACTTGATCGTTCGTCGCGTTTGGGGCGCAGTGCACGCCGATGCGCACGTTAAGTCCGCCCGCAACTTCCCAGTCTACACTTTGCAGCGACAGCTGGATTTCAACCGCGCACGCCAACGGATCGCCGCCGTTGAAAATCGCGAACACGCCGTCGCCAGCCCGGTCGTGGATGCGTCCGCCATGTTTGGCGACGGCGGCGTCGATCAGCGCATCGTGGCGCGCAAGCGCGCGCCGCATGTGCAGCGGCGCCCGCTCCCACTTTTCTGTGCTGGCGTCGATGTCGGTGAAGAGATAACCGACCGGCTCGGCTTTATCTGCGGCGTCCAATTTCAGGTCTTCCGTTTGCGCGCGCGCCGCGCCTTTTCCCACTTTGCACCATACCATTCTGCGGGGCGCAAACGCCGCGATCGCGTGAGCCCCGCGCGCGCCCTGGTCCGTTCATGCTGGGTCACAGCAACGGACGCGCTTTGGTGCGCGGTCCAAAGCTCCAAACCAAGAGCGCCTGCGCGGCCAGGACGCTGGCGACGAACGCGATGACGCCAGCCTGGCCCGCAGCGGCAAAGAGCGGCGCGATCAGCAGCGGCAGCAAGAATGCAGCGCCGCGAGCGACGGCAGAGACGCCGCCCAAAGCGCGCAGCCGCACGCGCGTTGCAAAGAGTTCGGGCACGTAAGTGAACATGCCGACCGTGGCGAAGAAATAGATCGCAACAACCGTCAAAAAGCCGAGGCCCATAATCATCTGATCAGACGCGGCGGCGGCGTATCCGGCGCCAAGCGCGCAAGCACCCAGCGCACCGGCGATCAGCATCCATTTTCGCTCAAACTGATCGCTGAGCCAGAGCGCCGCCGCCGCGCCAAACGGGGCCCCTGCTGTCATCACCGCAGAAAATAACGCGGAGTCTGCAACATCGCGCCCTGCTGAGACGAAAAAAGCCGGCAACCAGCTGACAAATCCAAACATAGCCGTCATCGCGCCGACATGGATAGCGCTCGCCACCACAAACCGACTGATGAAACCGCGCGAACGATCGGGCGCAGCATCCGGGCTCGCCCTTCCCTCGCTTGCCGGGGAAGGAGCGATCGGCGCTTTCTTGCCCGCCGCAGCGGCGCCGCGTTCGAGTTGTTCGACGATCTTTCGCGCCGCCGCCAGCCTGGCGCGCGCCGCCAGCCAGAGCGGCGATTCCGGCAGCACAAATCGCAACACGAAGATGAACATCGCTGCCAAAGCCGGCGCCGCCAGCAGCCAGCGCCAGCCGTGTTCGAGCGGCGCGATCCAATAGGCCATCGCCATGCTGAGCGGCAGGCCGACACTGGCGAGCAACGCCACCCACGCCAGCCAGCGTCCGCGCAAGCGCGCCGGCATGAACTCCGTCAACATGCCGTACGCCAAGATGGTCTCACCGCCGAGAGCGAACGCTGTGAGCCCCCGCCAGGCCAAAAGCTGCTCGAACGTCGCCGCCAAAGCTGCGCCCAACCCGCAGATTGCGATGATCGCCATATTGTAGCGCATCATCGTGGCGCGGCCGAACCGGTCGGCGAGAACGCCCATCGCGAGCCCCCCGAGGCCAAGCCCGAGCGTCGTCGCCATCGCGAGCGCGGCGACGCCGTTCATGTCGGTAAAACCGGTGTGCAAAAGCGCCCCGGCGATGCTGGCGCTAATGGCTATGTCGACGCTATCGACGATGAGCCCTGCGGCGATCACGAAGGCCAAAAGATGATGGAACGAGGTGACCGGCAGCGCATCGAGGCGCGCGCCGATCGCCCGCGCCTGCTCTGTGTTCTGGGTGTTCTGGGTGTTCTCGCCGCCCTCGTCGCCGAGCACGACTGCCTTCCGTGTCATTGCCGCCGCGTCCCCCGCGGCGGCCTTTTAGCAGAGCCTTATAATATTGGCTAAGGCGTTGTGCTCGCCAGCGCCACGCCCTGCCCCGGCGCTTCACGCGCCGCGACGCTTTGGTCAGTGTCGGGCAGCGCCTGACGCCGCGCCAACCGGTCGGTGTCAGGAAGGCCTTGTGGCGGGCGGTTCACCCGCACTGGCGCCGGGCGGCGCTGCGCCAGCTCCGAGGCGAGTTCGCTCAAACGTTGGTTTTCTTTTTCCAGCGTCTCGATTTCTTGGGCGCGCATGGCGAGCTGCCAATCGTGATCGACACGCATAACCTCGATCTCATTGCTCTTCTCCTCGATCAGATCAAGCAACGGACCGACGGTCAGTGCGATCGCGATCGCAAGACCCACCGCGCAGAGCGCGCCGAACCAACCCGTAAAGCGCGAGCGCTCCTCACGCTGCGTCTCTGCATAATGGGTTTCGCTGTGGGGCACGCCGACAATGACGGGCGCGACGGCAGGGCCCGACACCTCGTTCGGATAATACACCGTAAGGCCACCCGCATTGACAGCGGCGCCTCCAGGGCGCCGCACAGGCGAGGGATGCAGCGGAAATGAAGGATGCGGTTCGACTGTGGCGGACACGGCGGCTTGCTCCCATCCAAAAACAACACGGAGTTTGGTCTGCAATTGTTGCTCAAGTTCATGGCGTCGCTGGCGCAACAACTGCTCGGACTGATCGGTAACGGGCGCGGCCATGACGATGCGGACGTTCAAATCGGGATCAGCGGGCCCAGAGGGCTCGACCGATTGCGAAAAGCTGCCGGGCGCCGCGTTGAAAACTTGCTCGCAAGCTTTGACAACGGTGCGGATTGCATCGTCGCGGTGCGGCGGGTCGGCCCAATCGACGTCCAGCGCAGAGCTCACCCGCACGCGCACTTCGGCAAGGGGTGAAATCAGTATCGGGCCGGCGCCTGCACCGTCAACCCACGCTGTGGACGGAAGGCGTGAACTGGAGTGCTTGTTCATACGTCACACCTCGGCATGCGATAGGCCTCAAATCTCGCGGCGACGCCGCGGTCGAGCGCCAGCGCCTCGCGCGCATAGCGTCCCGCTTCATTCGCGCGTTGCTGGCAACTCACTGCAACGCTGCGCCCGAACAACGCCAGCGACCGCGCCTCTGCGGCGTCGGCGTCTGAAGCTGCGCCAAAGCTTTGTTCGGCCGCCGCAAGGTAGCGGCGTCGTTCATTGGCGCTGACCGGTCCGGCGAGCGCCATTTTCAGTTCAAACAACGCCCGCGCCGCCACTGCATTGGCAAGATCGTCGCCGCCCACATATTGCGCTTGTTCAACCGCAGCCCGGCAGGCGACGCGCGCGGCGTCCCAGTGCCCGCCGGCGACGACACGCGCAAGGCATCGACCGACCTCGAAGCGGACTTGCGACGGCGCCTCACGCGCGGCCCGATCGGCGTCGGCCACGGCCGCGAGCGCCGCAGATCTAAGATGCACACCTGGCGCATCGAGCGTGCGCCAGCCGGCTTCAGCGCGTCCGAGCAGCGCCTCGGCGATCGCGGCGCTGCGATCGGCGCCCGCCGGCAAAGTGTCCGCCTCAGCCAACGCCAAAGCCCGATCAAAGCTTTGATGTGCGCGCGGATAATCTGCAAAGTGAAGATAGAGCCGCCCACGGCGGATGTAGAGTTCATAGCCGTTGGCGGCGCCGCGCTGCAGAGCGGCGTCGTAGTCACGCATGGCGGCGACGCCTTCGCCGGCCTGCCAATTGATGTCGCCGCGGGCGCGATAAAGCTCGCCGTCGCTTGGCCGCAGTCTGAGAGCCGCATCCATATCGGCTAAAGCAGCGGCGCGCCCATTGGGCGAGGCCGCCCGCGCCGCCCCCCGGCCTGCCAGCGCGTCCGCATTGGCGGGATCCGCGTCCACCGCTTGCGCGTAGGCGCGCTGGGCCCGCTCCAACGCCCCGGCCATGTCGGTTCGGCGATGACGCTCAAGCTCGACCGCGCCGATTGCACTGAGAATGTCGCTGCGGCTGCGCGCGCCAGCGCCGCCTTCTCGATAGGCGCCGAGCGCCCGCTCAAAGGCGCTGACGGCCGCCTCGGAATCTTCCTCGAAGGCGAGGCCACTGTAGAGTGACGCCCTCGCTGCTAAGGCGGCGCCCAGCGCATACTGAATTTCACCGGAGGCGCTATCGCGCCGCGCCGCAGCCATAAAGGCGCTGACGGCGCCGTCGCGATCGCCCTCTTCGGCGCGCACACGGCCCTCGCCAAGATAGCCCAAGGCGCGGACGCGATCATCATCGCTCTGATAAATCGCCTGCTGAAAGGCGCTAGAGGCGCCGTCCAATTGACCCTGACGGCGCAGAACTTCGCCGCGCCCGATAAGCGCGCGCGCCGCCAATTCTAAATCTCCCGCAGCAAGCGCCTCGGCCCGCGCGAAAGCGCTTTCGGCGGCGGCGATCTCGGCGCTCTCAAGATTGAGTTGCCCGAGCCGGAGCCAGATGCGCGCTGCTTGTGGATTGAGTTCGACCGCGCGTTCGAAATCGGCGGCAGCGGCGCGAACATCGCCAAGGCGCGCATGAATCTCTGCCCGCGCGCTATAGGCCGCCTCCATTTGGGCGATACTGGCGCCCCCGCGTCGGCCGATCACATAGGAGCACGCTTCAAGCGCCCGTGAATTGGCTTGCGTCTGGCATATCCGAAGTTCGCGCGAAATGCTGCGCGCATAAGCCGGCGGCGCCCCAGCCATGAGGACGGCGCCGGCGCAGAACGCTATCGCAGTGAGCGCAACGCCCGCGGAGAGAAGAGTTTTACGGCGATTGAACGTAAGGCGGTTGAACATTGGCCCCGCATCCTTGCTGAAGCCGTCATGTTAGCCGCAGCAAAGATCGAAGCGCTTGCCCCGCTTGGGTGAAGATATCCGATTGTGATCGCCTCTCCGACGAAGCGGCGCGCGCCCTAGCCGGGCCAATCGAGATGCTGGCTGAGGGTTTCGCCGCCGCGTTGGCGCACCATGGCGCGCAAACGATCAAGATCCAGAATCTCGATCTCGCGGCGGTTCTGACGCAGCACGCCATCTTTAGCGAGCGCCCGCAATTCACGCGTCACCGCTTCGCGCTGGGCGCCGACAGCGGCGGCGAGCGCTTCGTGGGTCGGCGCTTGCGCAATGCGCACGCCAGCTTCAGTGACCTCGCCGCTGCGGGCAAGCCGAATGAGTTCGGCATAGATGCGAAACCGCACTTCGAGCGCCGAAAGCTCAAACACTTTGTCGGTCAGTAAAACGACTGTGCGGGCGAGCTGATTGGCGACGTCGCGGGCGAAGGCGGCGTTCTCGCCCATCACCTCCATGAACGCTGCACTCGGACAGACGGCGATCCGCCCCTCGGTTTCGGCGCACACGCTGACCGAACGCGGCGCGCCGGTCATGGCGGAAATTTCGCCAAAATGGCCGCCCTCGCCCAATTCGCGAATGAGCACCAAACGCCCGATCGGGCTCGCCATCCGCACGCTGAAGCGGCCCTCGAGGATGAAATAGATCTCGCGCCCGCGCGACATATGCGGAACGATCTCTTCCTGCGCCGCAACTGACCTTATCTCGCAGGCGTCCGTCAGCCGCTGCAGCTCGCCGCCGGTCAGCGACGCCAAAATGCGCACGGCGCCGAGGGAACTTTCGCCGTCCGCAACGCTGACTTGACCGTTGGCTATGCTCACTTGGCCGTCGGCGTCATTCATTTGGATGAGACCTCCGTGGGGCACCCGCACCCGGCGCAGAAAAGCTGTGCTTTATATCACGTAGCGACGGCGCACGTGCCGGGCTTTCTTACCACTTGGTGAGGTCCCATGCACGACGCAACGTTTTCCTCAATCGATGTTTGGCTCGATGCTGCCCTCAAAGGCGGCGCCTGGAGTGACGCATTAGAGAGCACACGGCGCGCGCTTGGCGTCGAGGCGCTGGCGCTGTCGATCGCGTTCGCGGGGCGGTCAAGCGAGACCATGACCGCGCCGGCCTCAGCCCCCGACTTCGCCGCAGCGACGGCGTCCGGCGTCGTGACGCGGGCAGTTGCAGGCAATTCGCGGGGCGATGCGATCACGCTCGAACTTTCAGCCTTAGGCGCCTCGCCCGAGGCGGCGGCGGAACTCAAGCATGCGGCGACAGCGGCGCTGCGGGCCGTGCAAGTGCGCGCCCAGATGGCGGCGCTCGAAGCCAATGCCGCGCTTACTTTGGCAGCCTTCGACCTCTTGCCATTCGGCGTCGCGCTGGTCGACGCCGGGCTTGAACTTAAGGATCATAATCTCAGCTTCAAAACGATCGTGGCGCGCGCCGATGCGCTCGTGCTGCGCGATCGCCGACTCCATTGCCGAAGCCGCAATGATCATCAGGCGCTTCTCCGTCACGTAAGCGAAGCCTTGAGCGGTGCGCCGGCGCCAGATTTGCTGCGTGTGTCGCGCCCCGGCGGCGAGCGCCCTTACGTGCTACGTCCGCTCGGCCGGCCAGGGTCGGCGAAGTCACATTGTCTCTTGCTGCTGCTTGATCCCGACCGCGCGCCTGCCGCCGACAGCGCTGTGTGGAAGGCGATGTTCGACCTCACCGCCTGCGAGCTCATTATTGCGGAAGGCTTGGTCCACGGACGACGCATTCACGAAATCGCCGCCCAACGCGGCGTCTCCGTTGAAACGGTGCGCACGCAAAGTAAGCGCCTTTATGAGCGCCTCAACGTGACCAGCCAAGCGGCCGCGACGGCGCTATTGGCGCAGGCCGCGCCATTTTTGGCGGCGGTGCGATGAACATGCCCGCAACCCAAGCCACCCCACGCGCGGCCGCGTCGGGTCTCGCCTCTCCACGTGAGAGCACACGCGCGCGGGCGCCGCTCAGCGAGCTGCATCTCTTCGCCGACATCAATGATGCAGCGTTTGATCTCATTTCAGCGAGCGCGGTGTTCAAGACCGTGCGCAAACGTCAGGTGTTGGTGCTCGATCAAAACTGGCGGGGCAAAGCCATCTTCGTCCTCACTGGCGCGTGCCGGGTGACAGCGGTTGCTCCCAATGGCGAGAGCCTAGGGCTCGCCAGCGCCCTCCGCGGCGACGCCATTGAACTTGCGAGCGCACTGGCTGACAGCGAGCCTATGACGGGCCTGCGCATCACCGCCGACGAGGCCAGCCAATTGGTTTTGGTTCCAGGCGCCGTGCTCACCGCCGCGAGCCAGCTCTGCCCCGCGCTTATGAGCGCGCTGGTCAAACACTTGGCGAGCGAACAGGTCACCACGGCATGGCGGCTTTTTGAAGCGCGCACGCTTGACCTACGCGGGCGTTTGCAAGGCGAGCTCTTACGGCTCGGCGAACGCGGCGAACTCCAGCGGGGCGCGATCTACATCGACAAGCCGCCAACCCAGCGCGAGCTTGCCGCGCTCATCGGCGCCGCCCGCGAAGGCGTTGCGCGCAGACTCAGCGACTTTGAAAACGAAGGTTTGATCGAGCGGCGGCCCGGCCAGCTCGTCATCACCAATATCCGCAAACTGGTTGAAGACTATTACGCCCAGAGCGGGCGCGTGCTCGACGCCTATGCGCCAGGCGGACGCTTAGCGGGGCCTTGGCTGGCGCAAAGCGGGCTCTTGCAAAAACACACGAGCAACGCGGGCGAGTAGAACTTTGCCATCCTCGGAAAGGCGCGCAACCAACAGCGGCAGCTCGCCGCCATCATCTCGCACGTGTGGCTCTTCCTGCACCGGCAGCAAATCAATGACATCGACATCAAGCGCCGCCGCCAGCTGCACCAGGACGCCAGCGCCGATTTCGGCGCGCCCCTCTTCATAAACGCTGATCTGGTCGGCGCTGACGCCAAGACGTTCGGCGAGCCGCGCCTTTGAGAGCCCGGCGCGCAGGCGCGCGGCCCGTACACGCACGGCGACGAGTGCGTCGACATCTTCATGCGCAGCGTTCGCAATGCGCTTCTTGGCCTGGGTTTTCTTGCGTGTCCCGCCCATCATTCCGCTCCCCTTCGCCTGCACCAACGATATCAGACACAATCTCGATTTCTTACGCCACCGGAGAACGCAACGCTCGATTTTGCGCGCGGTGCGTGCGCGCAGATGCGCGCCGCGTCACAGTCAATGCGTCACACCATTTTTCATTCGCCGCGCGCACGCGCGCTTTCAGATGCGCGCGAGAATTTGCGACGGCATGATCGTGGGTGGGGCTAGGGAAACGCAGACGACAGCGCTGGCCCGGTTCCCAATGGCCACCACCACAAGCGCTGTCGTCTGCACCCGCCTTAAATGCATCAGCAAAGCTTTTGTGAACGCGCCGGGTGACGGAGATCACAGGCTTTGTTCCACACGCCGATTCAATTGCGCCATCTGCCCGCTCCCACGCCAAATTAGACTTGGCCTTAGATAACAATATTGTGCAAATTCCGCCACCTATGCTAGAACAAACTTCAACCCGGGGTCCACAAAGCAGCGGCGAGCTTCGCGCCATCGCGATGTTTGCGGACTGCAGCGACGATGTCCTGGCGCGCATCTTCAGCGCACTCCAGACCACGCGGCTGCGTGCGCGGGCGACGCTTCTCATCAATCACACCGCCCAAGGGCGCGTCGGTTTTGTCTGGTCTGGTCGAGTGCGCCTTGTGCGTGTCTCGCCGGGCGGCGTTGCGGTGACGCTCTATACTGCCGAACGCGGCGCCACGATTGGCATGCCAGGGGCGCTGCTCGGCTTTGCCGGCGTCGGCGCGCGCATCCATTGCGACACGGCGGCGGCGATCATTCATCTGCCCGCGCGTGCACTCTTAGACGCGGCGGCGGAATCCCCAGCTCTGGCCCAAGCCATCATGACGGCGCTGGCCAGCCAATCGATCGATTATGCGGCGCGAGTTTATGAGTTGGCCGCGCTCGATGTGCGGGCGCGCCTGCAAGCTGAGCTCTTGCGCATCGCCCGGCGCGGCGTCTGGAAAGACGGCTCGCTCATTGTCGTCGATGCGCCGACGCAAGCAGCGCTTGGCGGCCAGATTGGCGCCGCGCGCGAAGCGGTGACGCGGCATCTGCGCGATCTGAGCGATGAAGGTCTCATCATCTTCAAACGCGGCTCAATCGAGTTTCCAGATTTAAAGCGCTTGCAGGCCTTGGACAAAGCCCAAGCCGGACGGGCCATGTGGAGCGGCGCCGCATCGGCGGCGAACGAACAGGACACGCAAGAGCCAAAGCAAACGCCGAAGAAACGGGTCGATTAGAGCGAACACAAAGTTCGTGGGGGACGAGATGATACTCGCAAGCGCAGGATTGGGACCGAGCAGTAGCCGCGCGATCAGAGCCTTTGGCGAAGCCGCCGGCGCCAAGGCCAGCGGCAAATTCACGTGCTGGACAGGCGACGCGATTGCAATTGCGCCGCCACTCCCTGCGGAATTTTCGCCGAACGCCGCGCCCGATGCACAATTCACGCTGGGCGTTGCAGGCGGGCATTTGAGCCTCGCCGCCGACGACGATCCCGAAACGCAAGTGCTGGCGCTCGCGCTTTGTGGCCGCATTGAAAACTTCCGCGCCCTGAAGCGCAGGTTGATCGCCGCCGGCAAGAGCCGACCCATTGCTTCGGAAAGCGATGTGGTGCGCGATCTCTTGGTTCTCTATCTCGCCCGCGGCCGCGATGCGCCGCAGGCTTTGCGGTGCACGCTCGCGCTCTTGGTCGGCGATGTCGCCATCGCCGCCCTGCTCCACGACGGAGATGATGCGTTCATCGCCGCCGCCGACCGCGGCGCAAGCGCGCTCTATGTTGGCGCTGGCGATAATGAATGCGCGCTCGCCACTGCCCCGTCCTTGATCGCCGGCGCCGGTTTTGCCAGCAGCAGCCGCGCTGGCGACAGTGATTGCGTCTTGCTCCGCCCAACGCGGCTTGGCTTTGTCGATGAGGACGACATGATCATCGAGCGGCGGCTCTCGCCGCTGGCGCAAGTGTCTGCGAGAGACGACGCCGCTATCAGCTCTACCGTGTTTGTGTGATTGAGGCGCACAAGACGATCGGCTAGAGTAAATCTGGGCGGGTTGAGGGACGTACGGGTCACCATCCCATCCGCTTGTCCGCTTCCCTCGTTTGGGGAAGCGCCTATCGGCGCTCGGGTGACCCGTTTCACCCGGCGTGCGGTAGCATGAGACGAATGCGCTTGGGTCGACGCCGCGCGCTTCAATTCAACGATGACAGAGTCTTCCACCCATCAGCCGATCGGCGCTGCGCACGATGCGCGCTCGCGGGCGTGCATCGCCGCGCCTGAGCTTCAAACCTTATCGCGCGTCTTTTCCGAAAACCGGTCCCTGATTTTGGGGACGCGCGATGATCGGCGTTATCGGGCGCCGCTGGTTGTGTCGCGCTCCGGCTCAACACCGTTTCACACTTCCGAGGAACAGTGGATCGCGCGATCCGCCCCATCACTGGGGTTGGAAATGACCGTTCACATGCCGCCCCTGATTAGATACGCCGCTCAATGAAGGTTCTAGTCACGGGCGGGTGCGGATACATCGGATCACATACCGTTTGGGCATTGCATGATCGTGGGGACGAGGTACTGGTCATTGATGACCTCTCGACCGGCGCTCGAGAAAATCTTCCCATCGACGCCGCTTTGTTTGTAGCCGACATCGGCGATCAGCAGCGAGTAAGGGATATTTTGCGGACCGAGCGCCCGGACGCGATACTGCATTTTGCGGGAAAAATTCTTCCGGCAGAGTCCTTAACCCTCCCTTTGATCTATTTCCAAAACAATACCGCCAAGTCGATCAGCCTTATCCAGGCAGCAATCGAGTTCGGTACTGGTCACTTCATATTTTCTTCGACTGCGGCGGTATATGCGGCACGCGCAGGGCCCGTTGTGAACGAGGACAGCGAGACCACCCCTCTCACTCCCTACGGTCGCTCCAAGTTGATGGTCGAGGAAGTGCTGCGCGCTGCAGCAGCGGCGCACCCAATGAAAGCGGGAGTGCTTCGCTATTTCAACGTCGCCGGTGTGGATCCAAAGTTCCGTTGCGGCCCTGCCGGGCCCAACCCTGGACATCTAATACGCACGGCGATCGAGGTTGCAGTAGGTCAGCGCCCACATCTCGACGTCTTCGGTGCGGACTACGACACTCACGATGGAACTTGCGTGAGAGACTACATTCACGTCAGCGATCTAGCTCTGGCCCACGTCGCTGCACTCGATGCACTCACATCGGCAAGGGCAACGCCGTTTACGATCGTCAATTGCGGCTATGGCAAAGGCGTGTCGGTTCTCGAGGTCATCGCAACTGTCGAAAGAGTAGTTGGCGCTAGCCTGCCCTTCGCTATCACCTCCCGCCGCCCGGGCGATGCGCCGGCCCTCGTTGCAGATTCAGCGCGCCTTCACGCACTTGGGTGGGAGCCGGCGAACAACGGCCTGGAGACCATCATTTCCACTGCCTACAATTGGGCTCGCGGCTCGGCGTTGCTTCACCCGGCGTCGGACCCGGGCTCACCTTACGGCCGCCGAGAGGGCTGATGAACCACCCTCGCAGTACAGCGTTAGAATACCACGAGCAGCTCGCAGCAACTTGGACTTCAAGGACGCACACCGGCGGCCTCGCGAGGAGGTTGGCATTCGTTCAGAACAAGATCTTGCCGTCTGCACCCGCGGGATCTTGGCTCGACGTTGGCTGCGGAAGCGGCGTGTATAGTCGCATACTCGCCGCCGCGGGTTGCCAAGTGTTGGGCATCGACGGCTCGCCAGCTATGATAGAAGAAGCGTCGAAGCTCTCAGCCCAATCTTTGAATGAGCTAAACGCCGTCAACTATTTACAGGTCACGCTCAATGAGGGGCTTCCCTTTCCCGACAACCTATTTGACGGGTGCATCTGCTTTAGCGTCCTGGAGTACCTCCCCAACCCCAGCCTAACAATTCGAGAACTTGCTCGCGTGGTGCGGCCCGGCGGTCAAATACTCCTGTCAATACCCAACAGGTGTTCAGCGATACGCGCGGCACTTCGTATTCGCAGGTTGCTTCCACGCGCGCCAGAATCGGCGCGCTTCCTGGATTACTCTCGCTTTTCCGCTTCTCGATCAGCTGCAAAAGAAATGTGTCAAACAGCGGGACTTCGCGTTCGCCGACTAGACCTCTTTGACCCCTACATCCCCAACCAGCTCCACCCCCTCATCCCGCCGAGCTTAATTTTTCTAGTCGCGACGAAGGCCTTACCGACCGCGGGCGGGATCCATGCTATTTGATGCCCCAATTAGCATTCTAACGGGCGCGCTGCTCGCGGGAATTCTTCTCTGGTCCGCCCGCGCCACCGCGCTGGGGGCCCTTTCCCTGCCTGCAGTGTTCGCAATTACCGGTCTAACTTACTTCTACCTCATGCCTGCCCTTGCCGCGGCAACTGAGCAAACCGCCTTCGGGCTTCGACTAGAGACCCTTGAGCACGCCCACGCCCTCGTTTTTCTCTACGGTGCTGGCGCAGCATTAGCGTTCGCCTATGCAAAGCCGACCCTCGCTCACAGCTTGGCGAAATCTAGAGCGGAGAGCATTCACAACCCCTGGGCAAACAAACTATTGTGGGGTTTGGCAATCTTGGGGATCGCGTACTTAGCAGCTAGCTCGCGCCTGAATTTGTTGGCGCAGTCAGAGTTCACGCTAGATCGCGACGCAATCTCACAGTTCGCATTCATCAATCAGGCGTTCAACCTTCTTCTCCCCCTCGTGCTTATTTCTCTGTGGCGCAACAAATTCAATTTAACATCACTGCTCATACTCATCGCGGCTTGTGCGATCTTTCTGCAGGCTGGCTTCCGCTTCCGCATCGCAATACTTCTTTGCGCGTCTGTCACGCTGTACTTTGTACAACAAAATAAGCGCCCTACACTGATTGCAGCAAGCCTCGCGACGATCGCCGGCATTTACATTGTGAATCTGATTGGACAGATCCGCCGTTATGGGCAGGGGCTGGACCTGAGTCGACTTGATACCAGCGCTGGACAGAATGTTTTCGCCTCGTTCGGAGGAGAATTAAGCATCGTCACCGTCACGGAGCGATTAGCAGAAAACCCGCCAAATACCCTAATTACATTTGATCCTTGGCTCATCGCAGCTTCTCGGCTCGTTCCATCATTCATCTGGCCAGACAAGCCTGAAGCACATTATTTGTCGCTTTATCCCGCGGCACTCGGCGTTGAAGGCGCACGGGGCGCCGGTGTCGCGGCACCTCAACAAGCAGAGTTTCTTTTGCAATTCGGTTGGCTGGGTGTAGCGCCGCTAAGTTTTCTATATTTCTCGGTGGCCTGCGGGATTTACAAAGCCCTGCTAAGGCGCGGAAGAGACGCCGCGGTTGTGGGCGCGTGTCTCATCCCGGCGTTCTTCGGATATTATATGCAAACGCGAGGCTACTTCTTCCAAATTCTGATCGATGGCGCCTTCATTATCGCGCCGATTTTCCTGATCTACTCGACAAAGCGCGCTCAACAAGCCCTCCAGACATGAAGCTACTGGTAGACTGCATGCCACTCAGCAAAGGCGGCGGGATCCAAGTTGCAGATGCCTTGCTCCAGAACCTGCGTGCCCAGTCGAGAATTGATTGGATGGCGGTGGTACCGAACAACGCATCGAAATTAGCCCTCCCGAAAGATCCCAGATACGTAACGCTGCCCAAACGCAGTCCGCTCGACGTGCTTAACTCGCGTTTTTTGCTAGCCGAGATTGAAAAGAGATACCGTCCCGACCTCGTCTTCACTGTTTTTGGCCCGCCTTACTATCGCTCAAGCGCACCTCACCTGGTCGGTTTTGCCTTGCCCCGCCTAATTTATCCTTCGGCAGTGCCACTATCTGCGATAGAGCGCGCTAAAGATCGCGTTCGCTCTGCGTTGCTCAGGAGAGCAGATCAGTTTGTTGTTGAGACTGAAGTGGTCCGGCAGCTACTTGCGACGCGGTTGTGCGTGGCTCTTCACTCGATCGCCGTGATAGGTAATAGCCTCAACCCAACGATCGCTTCGATGACGCCGCAGCCGTTGCCTGCGACGGATAGTCCAAAAATATTGGTCCCCGCAGCCTACTACCCTCATAAGAATCTGGACTTTGTCCCGTTGGTCGCGGCGAGCATGGCCTCGCTCGTGCCAGGAATAAAATTCGAGTTCCAGCTGACGCTGCCTGCTAGCTCCCCTGAGTGGGCGAATATCCGCCGCAGCGCACAGGCACTCGGTGTTGCCGAACACGTCCGGACGCTCGGCGCACTCAGCCTAGACGAGCTGTCCGCGGCGTACGTCTCATGTTCATTGGTCTTTTTGCCGACACTCTTAGAGGCATCGACCGCGGTGTATCCGGAGGCCTTTCACTTTCGACGGCCATTGGTCACAAGCGACCTCAGCTTCGCGAAAGAGCTATGTGGTCCAGCAGCAGAATACACATCTCCGAGAGACCCAAACGCTGCAGCGTCTTCAATTCTGAGAGTTCTGGAGCCTAGCCCAATCCGCGAACTTCTAGTCGAACGAGGAATTAAGCAGCTCGCTAACTACCCATCACCCGAACAGAAATTCACGCTGCAGGTGGAGCTATTCGAAAGCATCGTTGCCGGCGCACATCGTCAACAGCAAGGGCCACCTGATAGGGCCTTTTGAATTGTGAATATGAGCAACCTATCGCTGCCCGATCGACTTCGGGCGATCATCCCGCCCCAGGTGAAAGCTGCCACCGTAGCATTGACGACGTCGCCCCCCATGGGGCGACTTATACAATGGGTATTCTGCGCGGGCATACCCCACCACGGCAGCCGGCTTTTGCTTCCATCGCCCCGGAGCGACAAACTTGCGGCACAGCTTGCATACGGATTCTACGAGCGTGCAGAAATCGCGGCTATTCAGCGCTTTCTTCCGCGGCATTTGCCGGTTGTTGAACTCGGCTCCAGCATAGGCGCAATAACGTGTTTGCTGGCGCGCCTAGTCGAGTGGGAGCAACCGATACTAACTGTGGAAGCCGACCCCGCACTAGCCGCACAAACGATCAAGAACTTGCGCCACAACAATCTTCAAGATCGTGTGCACGTAGTGAACCGGGCAGTCGCCTATGGTCAAACAGAAGTGAGCTTCGGAGGCATCGACACCCTCTCCGGTCACATCGGCGGAGGGGATGCAGTCGTCAGCGCAACAACCCTTTCTGCGTTGCTCGGCGAGTTCGGGCTCAGAGAGTACGTGTTGGTCTGCGATATCGAGGGCGCTGAAGTCCCGATGATCCTGGAAGATGGCAGGGCTCTGGCCTGCTGCAAGTTCATCATCATGGAGCTCGACGGCGGCAGCTACAAAGGAACCACGTACAAGCCCGATGACGTCGAGCAACTTGTTGAACGTTCTGGCTTCCAGCGTGTGTACCGGTATGGACGCGTGGCTGCGTTCAGTCGTCTCGACAGCCCGGAATGAAGCGCACGCTCAGCGCTTTTGCCGCGAGCGGGCTCATTCAAGTTCTGGGGTTTTTTACCGGTGTAGTAACGGCACGCGTACTGGGTCCCGAAGCACGTGGCGAACTGGCTTCAATTATGAGCGTCACGTTGCTCGGGGCGCTGATCTTCAGTCTCAGTGTCAACGAGGCAACCGTGTATCGAGCGGCGCGTGCACAAGATCGCCTGGAACTCACTCGAGTTATCACGGCGTCCGCAGCGTTGTCCGTGGGTCTGGCACTAGCCGCGATATTGGCAGTCGCTTTCTGGCAGCGCTGGCTACTACCCTCCGCCCTCTGGTTACCAGCAGCTGTATTTTTGGCGATCATTCCGCTGAATTATTTGGCACAGCTTTGCGTGGCGTTTGCGCAGACACAACTGGGCGCCGGACAATGGACGTTGCTCCGAATTACCCCGCCAATAGTCGTGGCTGGCGCGGCAACCGCCTTTCTAGGAAGTGGGCTCCAACTAAGCCCGATAGCATTCTTGCTCGCTTACTTAGTCGCTAATGTCGCGGTGGTCACATTGGGCGTCACAATGTTTAACAGGCAGCGGTATATTCTAGCGCTACCGTCTTGGGACGATCTGCGTTCACTCGCGTGGTTCGGAAGTCGAGTTCATACATCCACTGTCTTGCTCTCTTCTCGCGATCACATCGACCGCATTATAATCACAATCATGCTGAGTTCAGCCTCACTAGGACAGTATGTGGCGGCCGGCTCTCTTGCTTCGCTACTCCTACTGTTTGGGCACACCGCTGACCTGATAATGTTTCCGGCAATTGCGCGGGCACTCGACCAAGATCAAGCACGACAGAGATTCTGTGAATTCACTCGCGCATCACTCTTGCTCATCGTTGTGGGGGCGGTAACGCTCGCGGCCGCGAGTGAACGACTTACACTAACGCTATTCGGGCCGAGTTTCACCGACGCCGCAAGCATCGCGCCTCTAATGATCGCGGCCGCCGCGGTGATCGCATTCAAAACGGTGTTGGCCAGCGGTTTGAAGGCCCGCAATGCTCCAATGCGCATTGCCGTAATCGAAGCCGTCACCTTAGCTATAATTCTATTTCTTACGCCAGCACTCGTTAGCCAATTCGGCGCGTATGGCGCCGCCGCCGGTGCCGTTGGCGCTCAATCAATATCGTTGATATTTCTTGTCTACGCGGTCCGCCACCAATTCTCTTGTTCTCTGCAGGAGCTACTAGTGGTTCAGATCGGTGACCTACGGAAACTACGCGCGTATTTGGCCAGACGCGATGACGCTTAGCCAGACGAACGGGCGGCCCATGTTGGCCATCACCAATATACCCACACCTTACCGTTCTGCATTTTTCGCAGAGCTACACTCACAATTGCTACTGCGCGGCTCCGAGCTACACGTGCTCTTCTGCGCACGCACGGAACATGGTCGCTCCTGGCCTTACTCGCCCGAGACAATGGCGTTTCCACACACCGTCATGCGAGGCACTTCGGCCCGAATAGCGGGAGCTACCGTGCATCTCAATTCGCACATCCAGAGGGAGATTCGAGCGCGGAACCCTTGGTGTTGCCTTTTCGCGGGCTCATGGCTTTCCGGGACAAACCTACTCGGAGTGATGACCGCAAAAGCCATCGGCAGCCAAGCCGTGTTCTGGAGTGAGGGACATTTTCATTCCACCAGATACCGCGGGATCGTAGATGGGGTACGTCGCGCGGCACTCGAAATGTATGACGCTTTTGCTGTGCCAAACCAACGAAGCGAAGCGTGGATCCGGAGTTTCGTAAAGAACGAGCGTCCTATCCTGAGACTGCCCAACACAGTTCAAGAGGATTTCTTTTTCTACCCAGATCAAGACGCGCGCAATCGAGCACGACGTGAGCTACAAATCAGTCGCGACGCCCGTATATTGGTTCAAGTGTCACAGCTGCACGCCAAAAAAGGGGTTATCCCGCTAGCTAGAGCTTTCGCTAATCAAGCCGCTCCTGATCAAATTCTCGCTTTCGTTGGCGATGGTCCGCTACGCCAAGAACTCGCATCGATCGCAAATTCGCTTCCCTCTCTATCCGGTCGTATCATTCTCACAGGCTTCGCCTGTCCTGACACCGTTCGGCAATGGCTGTGGGCGGCCGACGGGTTCGCGCTCAACTCGCACATCGACCCGAATCCCTTAGCAGCCATTGAAGCCGCCTTTGCCTCACTACCGCTTATCATTTCAAGCAAGGTGGGAAACGTCGCGGAAGTACTAGGCGACAGGAATGGTTGGCGCATCGCTGACCCCGATAATCCTGGAGATGCAATTCGGGAGTTTTTACAATCCGATCTCATGGAAATTCGACGAATGGGAGTTCGCTCGCTACAGAACGCCCATCATCACTTCGCGCGCGCACGCTCAGTAACTCGTTTCTTGGATGACATCTTCTCTCTGTGCGGGCATCAGACAGTCAGCGATTTTAATGCCTCGACAAAGGTGTTTTCCCAACGTGCGGGGGAGTGATCTTCCACGCTGCTTCGAGCCGTGGTTGCCAACCGGTTTCTAAGATGCCGGTCCCCAACGACGCGGATGATTGCCTCGCCATAGGCGTCCGAAGACTGATCGGAAACGACAACACCGTTCATCATATGTTTTACGTACGCCGACGCCTCTCTGCTCACAATGACCGGCAAACCATGCGCCAGTGCTTCGCCCACAACCGCCGGGCATCCTTCACTATAGCTGGGGAGCACGAGCACGTCCGCTTGGCGATACTGTTGCGCCAACGCGCCGCTCCCCAGATGCCCCAAGTAGACGACAGAGCTAGGCCCGGCGGACTCCGTCAGTGCGTTAGCTTGACCCGCAACAACCAACTTAGCGGCTGGAAGAGCGTTCTGGATTTGAGGCAACGCACCAATCAGCAAGTGGATGCCCTTGGCGGGGATTACATTACCAACAAACAGAATCCGTCCAGGGATCGTTTCCGGTGACACTTCAACCCGGCTCTGTATGGGGTACGGCAGCTGCAGCACACGCCGATCATCAACGTCAGCGATCGCGCGTACGGAAGATAAGACTTCAGCCGAGGGACAAATGAGCATCGAGGATGCGCCAACAATGCGACGTACTTTAGCGGCATACGCTTCGCGATCCTGCATCGATGGGCGCGTCAGAACTTCAGGCCACTCCTGAGCCAGTCGATCGAGCACCTCGTAGTAGTTTGCGCAACTGATCATATCGGTGACAACCTTTACCCCGCTTCGAGAAGCATGCTCCAAGAAATGCCCGCCATTGCCCCATGTGTTCACCAACACATCCACGCGTCCATTCAAATGACGGTATGCATGCCTTCCAAGAAGGTCGTCCACTGCACGGTAATATTGTTCAATGCCGAGGCGCCGTTTGAGTACAAGACCGTACAGTTGCGGCCGCCAAGTACTGAAAACGAGCTCTTTCTGTACGTCGCGGACGCAACGTCGATCCATTCTCATTGAGACCGACCGGCTAATGTGGGCAGCTTTTCGAAACCAGGATTGCTCTGTAACGGCAGCATCCGTGACAAGACCGGCAAGCATGCCCCGAGCAGCGAGCACTTTGGCATACATATAGTTGTGGCGCGCACCCGCCTGAATTACGCCGACACGAAGTTTCAAGACGCACCCCCTCCCGGAGCCCTATGCAGCAAATAATACAGTCGTTGAGCAACGGTGCAATTTCGCTTTCGAATATACCAGCTCCCGCAATCAAACCGGGACACATTTTGATCGCAACCCGCTACTCGCTCGTTTCGGCCGGCACGGAGCGGATGTTAGTGAGCTTTGGAAAAGCGAGTTTGCTGGCGAAAGCCCAGCAACAACCTGATCGAGTTCGCGAAGTCGTACAAAAAGCACGCACTGACGGCGTTGCAGCGACAGCGGAAGCTGTGCTGAACAAACTTAACGAGCCAATGCCACTAGGGTACTGCAATGTCGGTCAGGTGCTGGCGGTCGGAGAAGCGGTCCACGATTTTAAGGCCGGAGATCGTGTAGCCAGCAATGGAAGGCATGCTGAGGTCGTGTCCGTTCCAAAGAATCTCTGTGCCAAAGTGCCAGAAAATGTAGATGATGAATTGGCGGCCTTCACGGTGTTATGCGCGATTGGGCTGCAGAGCATCCGCCTCGCGAATCCCACACTCGGCGAAAACGTCGTTGTGACAGGTCTCGGTCTCATCGGGCTCGCCACCGTTCAATTGTTGCGCGCGCAGGGTTGTCGTGTACTCGGGATTGATCTCGATCCACGGAGACTCGAGCTAGCCCGCGCGTTTGGAGCTGAAGTTGTAAACCCTGGCGCTGGTGGCGATGTTTTGACCGCGGCGGCCGCGTTCTCGCGGGGCGCTGGCGTCGATGCCGTTATCATTACTGCTTCTACGAAAAGCAGCGACCCGGTGTCACAGGCTGCTCGCATGTGTCGCAAGCGCGGTCGCATCGTGCTGGTGGGCGTGACCGGACTAGAGCTCAGCAGAGCCGATTTCTATGAAAAGGAACTTAGCTTTCAAGTTAGCTGCTCTTATGGACCAGGTCGCTATGATCCGGCTTACGAGGAAGGCGGACACGACTATCCGATCGGATTCGTGAGATGGACCGAACAACGAAATTTTGAAGCCGTCCTCGATCTGATGGCCTCGGGGGCTCTCAACGTCGCCCCGCTCATCTCACACCGCTTTCCGCTAGAGAGAGCCGAAGACGCGTTTGCGCTTCTAACGTCGGATACACCTTCACTCGGTATATTGCTGGAGTACCAACCTGGGCAGCCGCTCGAACGCCTTGTCAGCCGAACGGTCCCCCTCGCCGCTGCCCCGGCGCCCGGCAAATCAAGCGTCGCCTTTCTCGGCGCAGGCAATTACGCAGGGCGCGTACTCATTCCCGCATTCAAAGCAGGCGGAGCAACGTTGCGGACGATCGTCAGTGGCGGCGGCGTAAGTGCGGTCCATTTCGGCAGCAAGCATGGCTTTGCCGAGGCGAGTACAGATGGCGCAAGAGCGCTCGAAGACAAAAACATCGACACGGTCGTTATCGCTACGCGCCACGATCTTCACGCGCGCCAAGTTCTGCAGGCGCTGCGCGCAGGCAAGCACGTGTTCTGCGAAAAGCCGCTTTGCCTTACGTTCGACGAGCTGTCTGAGATCGAAGCCGAAGCCGCCCTACGCCCAAATCAGCTACTCATGATTGGCTTCAATCGTCGCTTTGCCCCGCACGTTTTGAAGATGAAGTCTCTACTTGCACCGCTAGCGATCCCGAAATCCTTCGTCATGACCGTCAACGCGGGCGACATCCCGGCAACTCACTGGACCCAAGATCCACGCGTGGGCGGTGGACGCATTATCGGAGAAGGATGCCACTTCATCGACCTGCTTCGCCACTTAGCCGGCTCGCAGATCGTTAGTCACCACGCGATAGCGTTGGGATCTCATTCGGGAGTTGCCGTCAGCGCCGACAAAACCTCAATCTCTCTAGCATTCGCCGACGGTTCGACAGGGGTGATCCACTACCTGGCCAACGGTCACAAAGGCTTTCCAAAGGAACGGCTGGAGGTCTTCGTTGCGGGTCGAGTGCTCCAACTCGACAACTTCAGAAAGCTCCGCGGCTGGGGCTGGAGAGGCTTTTCGGAGATGAGCCTATGGCGACAAGACAAGGGACAGGCAGCCTGCGCTGCTGCGTTCGTGGCAGCCGTTAAGAACGGCGAGCCCTCCCCCATCCCACTTGACGAAATCCTCGAAGTCAGCCGCGTCACCATCGAAGCGGCGAACGCGCTCATCTCATGACCATTTTGGAATGCCGGCGCTAGCGACTGCAGTTCGCTACTGGGAGACGCTACGAAGGCTTCGCCCAATCCAGCTCTATGGTCGGGTTTGGTTCATGGCCGCCAAGCCGCCGGCGGTGATGATGGCGGCGCCAAAGCTCAGGCTCACTTCTGACGCCTGGATGCAGCCAGCGCGACGACAACAAAGCCTACTGAGCTCAACGACGCTCGATCTTCTGAACACCAAAGCAGATGTGTCCGACATCGGATGGGACGGCCCCCAACTCGATACCCTTTGGCGTTACAACCAACACTACTTCGACGACCTCAACGCATTTGCCTCCGCTAAGCGAACCGTTTGGCAACGCCCGCTCCTCCAAGCTTGGGTTGATCAAAATCCGCCGGGTGAGGGTGTCGGCTGGGCGCCTTATCCAACATCGCTTCGCATCGTGAACTGGATAAAGTGGGCGTTAGCCGGCAACCACTTGGATCGTGCTCTTCTGGACAGCCTCGCCACACAGGCGCGGTGGCTGTCACAGCGTCTCGAGTGGCATCTCCTCGGCAATCATCTGTTCGCCAATGCAAAGGCGCTGATCTTCGCTGGACTCTTCTTTGACGGCCAAGAGGCGAACACTTGGCGCACCAAAGGGTTCGAGATCCTAGTCCGTGAGACGGGCGAACAAATCCTCGCCGATGGTGGCCAGTTCGAACTCTCGCCCATGTATCACGCTATCGCGTTCGAGGATGTGCTCGACCTCATCAATCTCGGTCAACATTACGCCCCCGACTTGCTGCCCGATGAGACTGAGCTGATCGCTACGTGGCGGGCTCTCGCGCCCAGGATGGGACATTGGCTCAGCGCCATGTCTCACCCGGACGGAGCCTTCAGCTTCTTCAACGACTCTGCATTTGGCATCGCGCCCTCTAACGAAGAGATTTTCGCTTACGCTCGAAGACTTCTCATCAACGAGCCGGCCCCGTTGCCGCGAGTGACGCGGTTGCGTGAAAGTGGTTACGCAAGGCTCTCGCAGCCAGATGCGGTTTTGATCGCTGATGTCGGCGCCGTGGGCCCCGACTATCTGCCCGGACATGCTCATGCGGATACACTGAGCTTCGAAGCATCCCTGTTCGGCCAGCGCCTCTTCGTCAATTCCGGCACATCGCTTTATGGCACCGGACCAGAGCGACAGCGCCAACGCGGGACGGCAGCCCATAACACCGTGGTTGTCGGCGGCGTCAATTCCTCGGACGTCTGGAGCGGGTTCCGCGTGGGCGCGCGCGCGAGCCCCTTCGGTGTCCGGTGGCATTCTGATGAGGACGCCCTGGAGCTTGAGGGCTGTCATGACGGATATCGCAGTCTTGCTGGCGCACCGACGCACACACGAAAATGGCGCCTGGCGCCTCGCGCGCTGTGCGTCACGGATCATGTCAGCAACGGCGCGCACATTGCCGAAGCGCGCTTCCATCTACATCCAGACATCTTGATCAGCCTCTATTCGCCCAATTCCGGCAAGTTCGTTCTTAAGAACGGCGAGCGGATCGCTTGGCGCTCAGAGGGGGGGCCTGCCCGCCTCGAACATGCAACCTGGCACCCCGAGTTCGGCAAGAGCGTCGACAATACCTGTCTGGTGGTGCCGCTGCACCAAGGACGCTCGGCGTTGGAAGTCAGCTGGGCTTAGCCCACTCCATACGATGCACATCCTTTTCCTGACCGACAACTTCCCCCCGGAAGTGAACGCGCCCGCAAGCCGAACTTTCGAGCACACACGTGAATGGGTGCTCGCCGGACACCAGGTCACCGTCATCACCTGCGCACCTAATTTTCCCAAGGGCCGCGTTTTCAACGGCTACAAGAATAAGCTTTGGCAGAGCGAGGTGATCGAAGGCATTCGCGTTATCCGCGTCTGGACCTACATCACCGCCAATGAAGGCTTCTACAAGCGAACCCTCGACTATGTGAGCTTTGGCATTGCTTCCAGCATTGCCGCGCTCGGCATCCGAGGTGTTGACGTCATCGTCGGCACCTCCCCCCAATTCTTCACCGCCCTCGCTGCATGCTGCACTGGTTTCTTAAAGCGCAGACCTTGGGTCTTTGAGCTGCGCGACATCTGGCCAGAATCTATCAAGGCCGTCGGCGCGATCAAGCCCGGCCCACTGCTCTCGATGATCGAGGCCGTGGAGATGTTTCTCTATCGCCGCGCCACGCGTATCATCGCGGTTACGCACTCGTTTAAGCGCACTCTCACCCAACGCGGCATCACTGCCGATAAAATTGATGTGGTCACGAACGGCGCGGACCTGACGCAATTTGCGCCACGCCCCAAACCGATCGAACTTACAACGCGGCTTGGGCTTCAAGGGCGGTTTGTCGTCGGCTACGTCGGAACACACGGCCTGGCGCACGGCCTAGATACGTTGCTGGACGCGGGCGAAATTATTACGCGCACGCCGGACGCAGCGGACATCCACATCCTTCTTCTTGGAGACGGCGCCCAGAAACAGGCCCTCGTCTCTCGCGCCGAGTCCATGGAGCTAAAGAACGTCACTTTCCTCGACACGGTGCCGAAGCACGAAGTGTCGAATTATTGGGCGCTCCTTGACGCCTCAATCATCCATCTAAAGCGCGATCCCCTCTTCACCACCGTCATTCCTTCGAAACTGTTCGAGTGCATGGCGATGGGCCTCCCCGTGCTGCACGGCGTCGAGGGGGAATCCGCCGACATCGTCCGGCGCGAGGCGGTGGGCGAAACCTTTGAGCCCCAGAATGCAACGCAACTCGCCAACGCCATCCTGCGTCTCAAACAAAATCCAGACCTGCTCGCATCCTATCGGCAGAACGCTCGCACCGCTGCGCCGCTCTATGACCGCCACCATCTAGCCGGCGCAATGCTGCACGCATTGGAGAAGACCGCACGAACGCGAACAGGCGCCGACCTCCCCGCGCGCCGAGCCCCAGCACCTTCGGAGCCCATTTGACGCCGGCAGCGACGATGTGGGCGCGCTCGCCTTGTAGCATGCCCCGGGCTTCTTCATGAAAGTACTCGTCGTCTTCGGCACGCGCCCGGAAGCCATCAAGATGGCGCCGGTCGTCAATGCTCTCCGCAAAACTTCCGGTATCGAGACTAAGGTGTGCGTGACCGGTCAGCATCGTGAGATGCTCGATCAAGTTTTGACCCTCTTTTCGATCAAGCCCGACTACGACCTCGACATCATGGTCGCGGCGCAAGGCTTGTCTCAGATCACATGTGCAATCCTCAGCCGTATGGAAGCGGTCTTGCAGGAGGCGCAGCCCGACCTCGTTTTGGTGCACGGCGACACCACAACAACGCTCGCTACCTCGCTTGCCTGCTTCTACCAAAAGATCGAAGTGGGTCACGTCGAAGCCGGGCTCAGATCAGGTGACATCTTCAAACCGTGGCCCGAAGAGGTGAACCGTCGCGTCTGCGACATCGTCACATCCACATACTTTGCGCCGACAGAGGGCGCCCGGCAGAACCTGCTTCGAGAGCACATAGATCCACGGCGTATTCACGTCACCGGCAACACCGTCATCGACGCGCTATTAACAACTGTCAGTGTGATCGAAGCCGACCCAGCGCTCGCGGCTAGCCTGCAGAAGCAGTTTTCATTCCTGGACGGCGCCAAGAGATTGATCGTCGTCACTGGCCATCGACGCGAAAATTTCGGCGCGCCATTTGAAAATGTGTGCCACGCGATCGCGGATCTCTCGCGAGAACCTAATGTCGAAGTCGTCTACCCCGTTCACCTCAATCCGAACGTCCAAGAGCCCGTCCGTAGAATTCTTGGCGACGTCGACAACGTCTTTCTGATCGATCCGCTGGAATACCTGCCCTTCGTCGCCCTGATGCGACGCTCGCATCTCATTCTTACCGATAGCGGCGGCATTCAGGAAGAAGCGCCTTCCTTGGGCAAACCCGTCTTCGTGATGCGCGATGTGACTGAGCGTCCCGAAGCGGTGGACGCTGGCACCGTAAAACTGGTTGGAGCCGACCGCGCCACCATCGTCGACACGGTGCGTCACGTTCTTCGCAACCCAGACGCCTACGACGCCATGGCGCACGCCCACAATCCTTACGGGGATGGCCGCGCCTCCGATCGCATCGTCGACATCATTCTAAATAGGAGCCTCCAATGACCGAGCCGGCAAAGACCTGCGTTATAGTCGGCCTCGGCTATATTGGCCTGCCAACCGCCGTCATGCTCGCACAGCACGGCGTGCAGGTGCATGGGGTCGACATCAATGAGAGCATTGTTGGACGCGTCCGCGAAGGCGTCTGCACCATCGTTGAACCGGGACTCCCAGAGCTTCTAAAAGATGTCGTCGCGCGCCGTATGCTGTCAGCGAGCACCACGCCCCGCACGGGCGACGTTTTCGTAATCGCTGTCCCCACTCCCTTCGAAGGCGGGTACAAACCGAGCCTTGCCTACGTAAAGGCTGCAACGCACTCGATCGCCCCCTCGCTACAAAAGGGCAATCTTGTCATTCTTGAATCGACGGTGCCCGTGGGCGCCACCGAACAGGTGTCGCACTGGTTGGCGGCAGCGCGCCCTGATCTGAGCTTTTCCCATCGCAGCGATGCTTCCGATCAAACACCAGACATCTTGATCGCTCATTGTCCAGAACGGGTGCTACCTGGCAACATGCTAGTCGAACTCGTGGGCAACGACCGTATTATCGGCGGCTTGTGTCCGGCGAGCGGAAAGGCAGCGCGTGACTTCTACAAGACGTTTGTCAAAGGCGAATGCATCATCACTGACGCGCGCACCGCCGAGTTGGCGAAGCTCACCGAAAACGCGTATCGCGATGTTAATATCGCCTTCGCAAACGAGCTTGCCGCGATCTGCGGCGAGCGCGGCATTAATGTGTGGGAACTCATTCAGCTTTCCAACCGCCACCCGCGCGTCAATATCCTGCAACCCGGGCCCGGCGTCGGCGGTCACTGTATCGCCGTCGACCCCTGGTTCATTGTTTCGACGTTTGGTGATAAGGCGCGTCTCATCCGCGAAGCCCGTTGGATAAATTCTGGGCGTCCGCGCCAAGTCGTCGCTGAGATCTTGAGCAAAGTCGAAACCGGCGGAATTAAATCAATCGCCTGTTTCGGTTTGGCTTATAAACCGAATATCGACGACCTGCGTGAATCGCCGGCAATCGAAGTCGTGGAGAAGCTCTCTGAGGAACTCGAGCTTCGCTATCCAGAGGTATCCCTCTCGGCGATCGAACCCTTCACGAATGAGCTTCCTCGTGAGTTGGCCAATCGCAATGTCGCGCTCGTAGACATCGAGGCAGGCTTGGCTGCGGACCTAATCGTCCTGCTGGTAGATCATACGCAGTTCAAGGACATCGCTCCCGATCGGATCGCCACAAAACATCTCGTCGACACACGCGGAACCTGGTCACGAGAGCGCGCTCGGTAAGCCGCGCCCCATCAGCCACCTGCCACAGCAGCCGGAAGCGCATCCCTTCCCCGCCTCTTCCATCTGCGGCTATGCAGGGCGAGGGTGGACGCATGCTCGACATAGCGTAGCAACACAGCAGTCGTCTTCCAGCCGCCGGCCTGCATAATCGCAAGCGAGTCAAAGCCGGCGACGAGCATATCCTGCGCTGCGCCCACGCGCATTGAATGACCTGAGAGACTGCGCGCAGTCTCGATTTCTACACCAGCACTCCGCGCCGCACGTTTAATCAACCGGCGGATTGAGCAGGTGTCCATGGCGCTCTCGGACGGCCGCCCGAGATGAAGCCCCCGAAAGAGCGGCCCTTCCTCTATCTTTGACAGCTCAAGCCAACGCTGCAGCGCCTTTGACGCCCGCGGCGAGAGCCAGGCTGTGCGACCGTCGCCAGCCTGGTCGCACTTTGACCGGGTGATGAGCACACTCCACTGCGCACCTGCCCCGGCAAGCAAGTGCTCCACCCGCAAAGCCGCAAGCTCGGCGCTGCGGCAGAGCGTGTCGTAGCCGACCGCGATGAGGGCGGCGTCCCTCGCGCCGCCAAGCGTCTTCGGCTGCTTATCCAAAATCTGTTTGAGCAGGTCGGCAGTCAGCCCCTTGGACTGTGCTGGCCGGCGTGGCTTGCGCTTAGCGGCGCGGCGAAGCGCGAGCCGCACTGCGCTTGCACCGGTTGGGCTCGGCAGATCATGCATCGCGTGCGCGAAGGCGATCGAAGCCAGACGCCGACGCAAGGTCGCTGGTGACACGGCATCGACTTCAGCGTCGATGAACGCCGCGACAACATCCGGATTAGCAGGAAGCCACTTCTCACCTTCCTTTGCACACCACGCCTGAAAGGCTCTGAGATCGGTGCGGTAGCCGCGCAGCGTTGTATCTGCGTATGCGCCTTTGCAGCGCGCGAACATCGCTTCCAGCGCGACTGCCGGACTAACATCGGCACCACCAGGAGGGCGCGCCTGCATCATCTGCGCTCCAACACTGCGCGCAATTCATCAGCGCCGCTCTTGATCAGCACCCAGGCCATCTCCTCGCAGTCCTGCGGCTCTTGGATCCTCAAACCCATCTCGATTTTGGCGAGGGCGCCCTGCCCGCTCGTCGCGCGCATCTCAGCGATGCGCGCTGCGGAGCGTTCTAGTTTCTTCTCGGCTGCGTTGATTTTGCGCGTCAGCGCCCGGAGCTCGCGTGCTTCGGGCAGCCCACTTCTCAAAGCGCGCGTTAGATCCAAATGTTTGCACCGCTTGAAGAGCTTGGTCTCTAAGCGCTGCCAGCGCTGGGCCAGCGCGTCCGCATCAGAACGCTGAGACACCCACTCGCTGATGGCCACAATTATTGGATCGGCGGGAGCCGTAACTCCCGTCATGAGGGGCGCCGCGGCCGCTCCGACCACCATTCCGCGCCGAGAGATGCCTTTAGATGCCATGGTAGACTGCTAACTGCTTCGTTACACTTTTTAGGCAATAGACCGCCACGGCATAGTCAACCTAAAAAGTGTCATGAATTACTCTTTTGGTGCAATATGAATTCTGCCCAGCTGCGCGCGGCCAGAGCGTTTCTTGACTGGAGCCAATCCGATTTGGCCGAGATGGCAAAGGTGTCGGTCGAGACCATAAAGCGCCTAGAACGAACCGCGGGCGCGATCGAAGCAACCAAAGTCTCGACACTCCGCGCGATCGAGAAGGCGTTCGAAAAAGCAGGCGTGGAGTTCACAAACGGGGATGCACCCGGCGTGCGACTGAAGGCCAAGCGCTGATCCGTGCCCTGCGACTGATGCTTTACAGCGTGTCAGAATTGAAATCCTGCAAACATCCGCTGCGACAGCATCGGAATGATCCCAACAGCGGTCGTTGCCGACCGGTCATCGCATAACGGACTCAACCGCGCGAGACAAACCCGTTGCCGCTGATGTCGTTGCCGCCCCGCCATGTAAGCACTAGGCTCCACACCGTCTTATCCAAGGCGGGTCCATGCGTGCATCTATCCTTGTAATTCTGACGGCAGCATCGTTTGCGCTCGGATGCAGCGAGCGACAACCCGAACAAACCCGTGCATCGGTCGAGCGGTCGGCTGAGACTACACCTCTACCTCCACCGTCAACGCCGACTTCTGTACCGTTTGAGCCGGAAGTTGAGCCACGTCGCGCTCACCTCACTTCCGCCAGCCTTGGCGCATCCTGGCCGTTTGAAAGGGCCACAACCTCCGTAGAAATCGTCTGTGAGGCTGCTGGCCCAATGATGCAGTGGCCCGGCGGCGCTCGCTTTGCACTCACTAGAGAGGGTGCGCGTCCCGGCCGCCCCCTACTTGATCCGGAAATTTTCAATCCAGATGCGCTCAAGCGAGGTGTTAGCGCGGCGCAGGCCCGTGCGGTCTTGCTCACTCGCGCCGAAGAAATCTGCGCCTAGGCTGGCGTCCCACGGACCGCCTTTCGTCCCGGACGCATGCCTTTGAGCAGTCGCAATACCGTGAAACGCGATTGCTGGCCCGAGGAAGCACTCGTGCGCGGGAGAGATTCAGGCGCGCCCTAACGCGGACGTCCGCGCTGGCGCCAAGGTTTTCTTCGCGTCCGATCAGGTGATTCCGAACAGGGCCTTGAACCAACGCCAGATCACGGATGTCCATGCGCGCTCGCGCGCCCGCTTTTCGAAATAGACCTCGCGCCTCGCTTGCTCGGCTTGGCGTCCTGCCTCGATTTGCGCAGTTGACCATTTTCCAGCCCAGATGATCTCGCCACGGCGAATGACATAGTGCGACTGACAAGGCTGTTGCCAATTACCGACCGATGGCCAAAGCGACGGCCCGGAGGGCGTTTCCTCATAGCGCCATTCCGTTGGCCCAATCGGAGTTCTGATCTTAACGCCGCAGCCGCACGCGCAAAGGTGCGCGGCGGTCTCGAATTCATCGGAAACATAGAGCGTGTTCGGAGCCAACGTCTTCGGCATGTAATGCACGCGCTCAAGTTTGAACATCATCGTCTTCCGCCTGGGTGACAACCTTCATATCGGCGATCTCGAACAGCAGATGATAGATCCCCCCATCCTCGACATAGAAGCCGCGCAGCTGTTTAAACTTAATGATCGCGAGGCTCGCATTGAGCGCGTTGAGTTCGCAGATCTGGACATTCTTGTGATAGAGCGCGTCGGGCTGTTCGGACAATTCGGCATGGCCTTCCCCACGCGTCTTCTGTGCGCGCTCGCGTGAATAGTAAGTCGCCCGCAGCATGCCATTGAGGGGGCCGCGTTTGCGGTTGAGCCCGAGCCCCACATCAATGAAAGGAATGGCAAGCTGCATGAGAATATCGAAGATCGCCGCGCGCGCCGGCCCTTTGTCGACGCACACGAACGCGAAGGTCACACCCTCAAGTTCAGCGGCCGAAGCCGAGTCGATGTATTTCGCCTCAATATTGAGCCCGGTGCGGAAATTCTCGTAACGGTCGCGATAGATTTCGGCTTTAGTCTTATCGAGTTCTGCTGGATTAAAACGCCCAGGCGAACGATACGCGTTGTGGACGTGAAAGACGTCGAGGTCGAAGCCGCGGATTTCCTGAACCGGCGTTTTCACCAGGAAATCCAAGAGGTAGCCCCCAGTGCCGCCGAGGCCGATCACCGCAACCACATCATTCTTCATTAGCGCCGACAAATCGCCGATCTCGGCACGACTGGTGAGCGTATCGTGGAATCTAAAGATCGGGTTGCCGCGATTAGTCTTGTCGACCTTGTAGCTGAGCGGCGTCACGCCATACACCTCAATGGCTGGCCCCGAAATGATGGCGACATAGCTCTCGATCTTAGCGAAGAAGTCGCTGAACTTGCCCTCCGGCACGGGCTTGTTCGAAAACGAGCGTTGAACCACCACGTCCTCAAAGCCTTCGCCGAGCGCGAGCGTGGTAGGTCCGCCGCCCAGATTGGGAATCGCCGCGCCGTTTAGGTTGTGCGGCACACCGCCTGCGAAGAAGATCTGGTGATCATCCTGCCGCACGCGCTGGTTATCGATGAAAACGAGCTTCGTGACGATCACGCCCCACTGCAGCGCCTTGGCGGCGTCGAGATAGGGAACGTCGCGGACGACGAGATAGCCGTCGTCAAAGGCGACGGCATACCCCTTCTCAACCAGTCGCTCGATATCGCCGTTATGACTGACCAGTTTCTGAAACACTGAAAATCATCCCGTCTTTGACTTTGACCGAACCGCCGGGAGGCAAAATGCCTTCAGGTTTGTTACCGTGACCGTTTTTGTATTTGACGGCGTAGGTGGTGGTTGAACCCGGGCCGTAATCCGGGACTTCCAGCTTCACCACCTGCTCGTAGGTTATGTCTGTGTTCTTAGGCCATTCATGTGCCGTGCCCTCGACGATGATGGTCACGGACTTGTCGGGCTTATCGTGGTCTTCTGGCTTCGCCATTTCGCTATCCTTTCGCGTTAGCGGGCAATGACCCGCTTAGACGGCTCGCGAAATCTGCGGGCCTGCCTACATATGCGGGAGTCGCCACCGGCGCGGACATTTGCGAATTGATGTCCGCGCTTTCGAAAAGCTCCGCATATGGAAGACGGAGATCAGTTCCGCTTGAGCAAGTTAGCCGGCAAACGCACGAGAGACGAAGTGGCGGCCGCCATCCGCGGCTTTACGCCGGCAGACCGCGCGCGCCTCGAATCGACGTCTCGCTATTTCGGTCGCGCCCGTGGGTTCGAGCCCGAAGTGCTGTTGCAAGAAGCCTTGATGCGTGCCGTCGATGGCCGCTCATGCCCTGATCACGTGGATGTGGTGCGGTTCGTCGCGCAGATCATGCGCAGCGTGGCGCACGGCGAGAGCGAGAAGTTGGAAAACCAAGTCAATCTCGTCGCGATCGATCATTTCGGCGGCGCAGCCGATGCTGCCTGCCAGGTTGCTGACGAAGCCGACGATGCTGAAACCCAGCTCATGTCAGCAGAACGCGCTGAAGCCTGTAAGAAGATGCACGACGCGATCATCGCGTTGTTCAAGGATGATGACGCGGCTCTGCTAATCTTCGAAGGCATCACCGACGATCTGTCGGTCGCCGAAATGTTGGAGCTCGCGGGTCTCGACAAGACTGCGTATCAGAGCAAGCGGAAGTTCATTCGCCGTACAATTGACAAGCACTTTCCCAATGGTTGGAAGTCATGAAGAAGACAAACAAGGAGCAGCAAGCACTCGATCGTCTGGCGGATGCGCTCGTTGACGATGTTTTCAACGCATCCGACGAAGAGATTTTGGCCGAACGCACAGAGATGAAGAATCTCTCTGAAGAAGATGCGAAGCTGAAGGCACTTTTTGAGCAGGCGCTTCTGAAAGCCAATAAGAGCCGGCTTGCGGCCGCTAAGGCTGGCGCCGCCGCCAACCAGTATCCGATCATGCGCGCGCCGGGGCCGATTTTTGACATCGCTACAGCGCGTGAACGCATTCGCGCGCTAGTGAAAGCGGTAGATCCGTCACATCCTATTACACTCGCCGCACGCAACGAAAACGAGCTCTCCGATACTGACATCCTCAGCATGTATGAAGACCTAGTTGAACTCGGCGTCGTGCCGCCGATCACGGAAGACTGATCGCATGCTCTCGCCTGCTGAGCAGCTGTTGCAAGACTTAGGCGTGACGGAGCCGAAGGAGATCGATCTTGAGGCGATCGCTTTCCATGTGAATGCCCGCATCCGGTATCGTCCGCTTGACGGGTGTGAAGCGTGCATAGTGGGAGCGGCAACCAAAGCGATCATCACCGTCAACGACGCGAGTTCACCTCGTCGCAAGCGCTTTTCCATCGCCCACGAATTGGGGCATTGGCACCACCACCGCGGCAAGCGCTTGGCGTGCCGTGTCGAAGAAGCAATACGCCCTCCAGGCGGCGCGTCTCCCGAGCAAATAGCCAATGGCTACGCGGCCGATCTCTTGATGCCGAGTTATCTTTTTCGACCATTGGCCCGATCGCTTGGCGCGCCAACACTCAAGGTCGTGGACGCGCTTGCCGAGGCGTTCAAGACAAGCCGATCCGCCACCGCAATCCGGCTCGTCGAAAGCGATCAAGCCCCCGCGCTACTGATCTGTCATAGCCGGTTCGGGAAAAAATGGTTCGTGCGATCGAAGAGCGTGCCGTCGAAATGGTGGCCGCGCGACGACCTTGATCCTGAAAGCTTCGCGTTCGGGGTTCAGTTTGGAGATTATCCCGAAGGCTCAATACCCCGGAAGATCGGTGCCGATGCTTGGTTCGAGCGAAGAGACGCTGAGCGGTACGAGGTTTACGAACAGACCATGCGCGCCAGCGGCGGAGACACCCTAACCTTAGTCACGATCCGCGACCCAAAGATGCTCGACGAGTAGCAATCGCGACAGCGAAATAGCGTCTGCAATCGCGCAGCGAGAACCGAAGCCCAGCTTCTGGAATTGCTCCGAAGCCGACCTCGCACGCGTTGGAGAGGTCACGCGCGATAAAGCCAGAAATCGTGCTTGCACGATAAAGCTCACATGGCGGGGCGTACACGATGAAGGCGCGCATTGAGCTGGTGTCCACAGCGCGAAAAGAGCGCCCCCCCTTCTCGAGGGCTAACTCGGGCCAACGTTTCTGCGCTTCTGCGCTTCTGCGCTTCTGACGTCTGCGGCGAGCGCCTGGCTGTGCGCTTATCGCCGGCTGGTTGACCGTGCGATGCGCCTCCTGTGTCACGCGCGATTGCTCGGCGGCGCCAGCGAATAGCTAGTGCTGCGTCCCCCACCCTCGTCGCGCTTGAGGAGGCCGTGATCGATAAGGCCAGTGATGTCGCGCAACGCTGTGTCTGGGGACGCCTTGGTGAGCTTTGCCCACTTCGTCGACGTCAACTTGCCGTCAAGACCGTCGAGCATTTTGTTGAGCATGAGTTTCTGCCGCTCGTTGAGCGGCAGAGCGTTGGCGTGCTCCCAGAACCGCGCCTTCTCAAGGATGGCGCCAAGCGTTTCCTCAGCGCCTTCGATGGCGCGGTCTAAGCAGGCCAAGAACCATTCGAGCCAGGCCGTGATGTCGAGGCTGCCCTTCTGCGTCGCTTCCAGGATATCGTAATAGGCATTCCGCTCATCGCGGATCTGCGCCGACATGCTGTAGAAACGCTGTGCGCTTTGTTCTGAGCGCGCGAGCGCCATGTCCGCGATTGCGCGCGCAATCCGTCCATTGCCATCATCGAACGGGTGGATGGTCACAAACCAAAGATGCGCAAGCGCGGCTTTCAGCACCGGATCGAGCTCTTGGCGAGCGTTGAACCACGTCAAGAACCGCGCCATTTCACCAGGCAACACACCGGCGGCCGGCGCTTGATAGTGGACGCGTTCGCGTCCGATCGGACCCGACACCACTTGCATCGGTCCCATCCGATCATCGCGCCAGGCGCCCACAATGATCCTCTGCATGCCGCTCCGCCCGGTCGGGAAGAGCGCTGCGTGCCAGCCATACAAACGCTCCGCGGTGAGCGGCGTTGAAAAATGCTGTGTTGCGTCGAGCATCATTTCCACCACGCCTTCAACGTTGCGGTCAGCGGCGGTCAGCGCGCCGATATCGATGCCCAAGCGGCGCGCGATAGACGAACGCACTTGATCGCGATTGAGGATTTCACCTTCGATCTCGCTTGATTTGAGGACGTCTTGGGTGAGCATCGTCAGCACCGCTTCGGATTGGAGCTTAAAACCCATCGCTTGCATGCGTCCCGTGAGCCGACCCTGGCGGTGGCGCACAGGGCCTAGCCGAGCGGCAACTCGCTCGGCGTCCCAGTGGAACTCCGGCCACTCGGCCAGTTCATGGATATAGAGGGGCATTCTCCGCACTCCTTGCGGAGAATATGCACCCTAATCTCCGCATGGGCAAGCTTAAGCCACGCAAATTGTGCGGATATTAGATGGTCTATTTACCGCATTAGCCAACGCGGCGTTTCTCTTTACGTCTCAAGCCAACAGGCCAAAATGCCGTTACGGGGCGCTGGAGCCTGGCTCCGGCGCGATGTCGAGCATGCCGCCAATGATGGCATTAGCGGGATCGCCATTGCTGAAGCTGGCACGAAGTGCGTCCAGTTCTTCGCCGACCTCGTAGCACAGATCGATGATGGTTCGCTCCCCCTCGAAAGAGACGCTCGCGTTTGCAATTCCTATCCCGCAATATTGTGCGCGGACATAGACGTTTGAGGGATCCCCGCGCAGCCACGCGTCGTTAAACAACACACGGGGGATCGACGCGACACCCACTTGGTTTTCTCCAGTCGCCACGGCGGCGAATAAGAACCATGCGCCGTCGGTTTCCGGCCGCTCGTAATGCAGGCGCAACTCCGACATTTCCCGCGCCGCGGCGTCGGTTTCGGAAAGCGGCGTGTAGTTTCCGCTTCGGTCTAATTCTCCGGTCGTTACGCTGTCCAAGATGCGTTCGTCAAAACGCTCTTCAGTGGAGAGCGTGGTAACGAGGAAACGTCGAAGCACGCCAACTTTGTCGCCGCAGGCGTTCATGGTTTCCGCACTCATGCCACGGAATTGCTGCTCGGCGGCACGAAACAGCATCAACATGTTCACTGCGGCTGCTGTCCTGCGTCTTTCAGTATGTCGCGCAGATATTTCCTCCACCCACAAGGAATTGTCTCGCAGCAAAGTGTCAATGTTCACGATGCTGCTCGGCCAACTCCGGTGGCGAAACTGCGGATTCCACGCATTATCTTCGTGCCACCACCCCACTGCGTCGAGATCGCTTCTCATAAGGTGCATATTGTATCCGATAAACGCACAACTGAATGCATTTCGTCTCGCGAGGCCGCCGTTTTCCGCGCCATGCGTGGAATAGGACGCGTGCGACAGGAAAACATTGGTCGCCTCGATAAGTGCCGCCAATTCGGCGAATGTCGCGGGGTCGCTCCACGACATCAGCAGATTGACGGCGAAGAAGTCAGCGAATTCCTCCTCGTCAAAATCTCGGGGAAGACCATTACGGCGAGCGAATTCGTGTCCCACTTCGTGCAAGACCATCAGCAAAGATACGCCGTAAACGGCCCGCACGATGTCACCCTGCGCACTTTGGGCGCTTTCACTTAGCCTGCGTCGCGCTTCCTCGCGGTCGGCCGCGTAGGCCGCGCTGGAATTGCTGAAGGGGAGCGACGTTGGCTCCTCCACGGTGGCCGCTTGGCTCTCACTAGGCGCGCTGGCGTACGGAGGCGTGCAAGCTAAGCAGGCGGCGGCAGCGAGCGCACGCATCCAAACAGGCAGGTTCAGCAAGGCAGCCTCAAACGCCAGACGCCGGGACGCTCAATACGGATAATCTCCGAATAGCATTGTGCACCGCTCGCACTCGCAGTCACAGTGAACTCGCGCCCGGCTTCTGCCAGAACTCGAAACTCTGACACTTGCCCCACAAAACGCAATGCGCGTTCTCCGCCGCGATATCGCAGACGCGCCGACGTGTCGTTTCCGTGGCGTTCCAAGATAATGAAAGCCACGCGCGGATTGGCGAGCATGTTTCCGCCCACGCGTGGCGGCGCCCTGAGATAGTGCCCGGCGTCATCAACAGCGCCAAGATATTCAATACGAGTTTGCGCCTGAGCAAAAGACGCATGAGCTAATGTCAAAACCAGCATGATCGTTGCAGTGCTGGCGACGAAGAAACTTCGCAGCATTATGGGTCTCCCACCTTGGCGAATCTGGCGCTGAACACGGCGGCGACGGCGAAAAGAAAACCAGCGACAAGCGCAGAAAATTGAGCCGCCGGGTATAGCCGCGGCAGCCCGTCAATGTCCTGGAGCGCAAATCCGGCATCGCTTGCGTTCATCGCAAGTTCGAGGAAGCCGGTTCCAAGAATTATACTCGCACCCGAAAATAGGAAGCAGGCAAGGATGAAAGCAAAGGTATGAGCGAGGATCGGTTGGCCTTGAAGACGCAATAGGAAGCTACCCGCAATCGTCATGTTGACGACCGCCCAGTTGAAATATTGCTCCGACAAGGTGAGGCGGATTTGCATAGCGAGCGCATGCTGGTCGGCTGGCGCGAACGGTGGAGGCCCTTCGCTGATAACAGCGCCGAAGCCCAACATAAACGCGGCTTCCGGCAAGAAGGCGATGCCGACTGAGATCGCGCAGATCAATACAATGGCAACCACTGACGCCAGAACTCTAAGCATTGGCCGCCCCATCGCGCCCTGTTGCGTGCGCGCCGAATGCGAAGCTTAGTGAGATGTGTGTTGGACGTCGAGGGGGCCCGCGTGGCGGGAGCCTCTATCCAAACGAGCGATCAGAGTGCGAAAATTCCCGCTGCCCATGAGGGAGTGTTGGGGCGCGGAGCAGAGTCGCGTTCGCCGGGCACGACAAACGTGTGCACGAAATGTCCGTTTGTTCGATCTTCAGCGAGACGCGGACGTGCCCTTTCTGCCCCGAAGCAGGCGAACCCGCCTCCCTCTCACTCGATCAAACCCGTCCTAGCGCTTGCGCGCACCAACAGATGGGCCGCATTCGCCCAAGCCATCCGGGTGCTGGCGCTAGGGCCGCGAAGGTCGGCGCTGCACATCCCTCACTGGAGATTAGCTGAGCACCGCGGGCGTACCTCCGCCTTACAGCAACCAAACCCGGCATGCGATTGCCAGCTCGGCGAGAAATCCAAAAAACGAAAGATAAAACAGGCCCTTTTGATAGGGCTTCAAATCGTCGCTCAGTCAACAAAAGGCCGCCATGAGGAAGACGGCAATTGCCACGCTCATCCAGGTGATAATTTGATGGGTGTTTGTGACGAGCTCAGGCGCATCCTGACGCTGCCTCATGGCCTGTACCGTTCGCGTCCCGCTATCGCTTACGCCGACGAGCATGGCGCCATGCCCAACAAACAAGGCCAGCGCCCGCGCATTGTGTGCAATCATCTCACCCTCCCCAGCCAACCGCCATTTTCAATGCGCGCGCCGCACGCGCCGACCCGCTAGCTGGAGGTCGTCTACGCGCGTCTCCGCACTCACGCGAACGGGCCGCACGCAGCACCCGCACACCATTTAGCTCAGCAGCAAATACGCCCGAGGAGAAGAGGCGAAGGGGCTGTCGCCCTCCAACCCCGGCGCGTTCGGTTTGGAGTGTGATCTAGATCACAACTGGGCGGACACGGGGCCTCAGCGCAACCGACTTGCGAAGCTTGTGCGACACGATCCAGTGCGCGCTTTGCGCTTGCCTGTGCCCATGCGGCATGCAGATTCAAGCGGTGTCTGGGGGGATCAAATGGAGCTGACTGACTTAGAGCGCCGTCTGGCCGCTGCGCTCCGTGATGATGGCGTTTTCGACGTTGCCGCAGCCGGCGGCGACAAGCGCATCCGTGGCGCTGCGCTCACGCACATTCTCGCCGATCAAAAAACCCGGATTGCGTCCTGCCAAATTAGCGGCGGGAAGATAGAGGGACCCTTCAAGCTAAGCCCTGTGGCCGCCGGTGCAGACACGCCGCTCACGCTCGTCTTCCGCAATTGCCACTTCACCGACGCCGTCACTCTTGATCACGGCTCGTTTTCTCGCCTGTCGTTTGAAGATTGCCGCGTTTCGCATCTCTCTGCGTGCAGCGCTCGAGTGATTGGCGACGTCGATCTGTCGGGACTCGCAAGCGCACAACCCGATAACGCGCGAACAGGCTGCGTCAGAGGCGCGGGCGAGGACGCGATCGCCCAAGGACTTTGCTTCGTCGATCTGGAGGGCATTGTTGTCGGCGGACAAGTCAAAGCAAGCCGCGCCCATCTCTGCTGCCGGCCGCGCGAGGCGTCCTTTGATGGCTCGGCGGGCGGCAGACCCTATGCTCTTCGCCTCGTCAACGCGCGCATCGGCGGGTCACTCGTTTTGCAACCCGCCTTCGTCGCTACTGGCGGCGTCGTTATCACGCATGCCCGAATTGATGGGACCGTGTGGCTGCAGGGCGCGCAACTCAGCGCTGAATGGGGCAACGCCCTCGACTTCACAAGCTCCCACATCCGAGGAAGCATCGCCATTTCGGCGGTGGATCGAGACACATTTGCGGAGCCCTTTAGTTCCGACGGGCAGATTCTGCTCTATACGACTGAGGTCGACGGTGAGTTGTACATGCAGGGCGCGCAGCTCGCCGCCAGAACCGATGCGCAAGAAGCAGCTCTGATCGTCTACCGAAGCACCATCAACAGCGCCGTGCGATGCTCCGCATTCGTCGACGCTAAGCAGCGTTACTCATCGATTCCGTTCGAGGCGCGCGGCAGGATCGGCTTTGATCATTCGCACCTTGGCGGACTTGAAATGCAAGGCACAGCGATTGATGGCCAAGGCTACGCCGCCCTTAGCCTATCCGGCGCGACGATCCGCGGCGAACTACAGATCCACTCTGCCAGCGGATTGACGACAGCAAAGGATATCGGCAACGCCGGAGCCGGCGCCGGCCCGCGACCCTTGCTCCACCCTGCCCTCATCATTGGCGGCCTCACGGCCGGGGACGTAACAGTTGAAGGCGGCGTAGATTTTCAAGGCGTGAGACTTGAGAACGGAGGCGCCGACTTCACCCAGGCTAGAATTCAGAAATCTCTCGCCATGGGCGCCTTCAGAGGCGGATTGCAACAAACCCGCAAGACGGTGATCGAAGGCGAGCTGCGCATGGTTGGCGCAACCATCGGCGGTCAGCTGCAACTGCGAGACATGCGCCTCGGCATGGGGCTGGCGGCCAGTGGCGCCAAGATCGCAAGAGATGTCAGTATTATCGATGTCGAAAGCGCCAACGCGCTCTGGCTTCGCGACGCAGAGATTGGCGGCAATCTTCACGTGCAGAGAACCCGCATCGACACAGACAAAGACTGTGCGTTTGAGATCAGCCAAGCAAAAATCAGTGGTGGATTTTGGGCAGTCGAACTCGAAGCCAATCAGCAATTGCGTGGGCGCCACCTGGTTGTGGCAGGCCCCGCTTCGATTGGCGGCGTGTTCCGAGGCGCCAGTTGGAGCCTCGACCTCGACAACTCGAGTATCGGCGGCGACTTCCAGCTTGAGCTCAGCGCCGATGCACGAACCTCACTCCAATGGATGTCGGTCGCAAAGCAGACCCGCCTTAAAGTTAGAATGATAGGCAACGCCGGTTCTGCTCCAACCCTGCAAATGAAAGGCGCTCAATTCAACGGCGGCCTCGAGCTGCGCGACAACGCTGTCTCGTTCACCAACGCAATCGTCGCCAACTCGTTCATCGAGCATCGCATCACGCCGCTCAAATTCTACGAGGGTTGGTATGTGGTCGAGTCCATCTCTGCGACCGAGCGTGCGGGCGGCGTCGCATCATTCTTGTGGGACGGGCAAGGCGAATGCCTAGTGCTGACCGGCGCCTCATCGGTGATCCATGACTTTCATGCACGAAAGCCCTCCCCCTTGCGCTTGCGGCGCGACAACGTGCTTCAATATCTGGAATTCTTCTCGGCGAACGTCTGGGACACAAAAGGCGCGTTCAAGATCTTGATCGAGCAGCAAGACCTGCCCGAACGCAATCGCATGAAGCCGGAAATCGCGGATACGACGGACGGCTGGAGCGCGCACGTTATTGTGCGTTACGCCAATCAACTCTACCGCGCGCGCTTCACCATCTCGCACAACGGTTATGTCGCGATGGTCGAGGAAGAAGCGCTTGGCCTCAGCCTCGCCGGTCCGCGCTATGCGCGGCCTTTGCGTAGCATGGAGGCCCTCAATCGTCATGGCCTCGCCATTATGCGCGGCCTCGATCCAAAGCGCGCCTGGCCGGTAGAGATATGGTCTCCTGGACAATGGGTTGATCTTGCAGACCAACCCGCGCGTGCGGCATTAGCCGTCTCAAGTCTTCAGTCGTATAGGCTGAACCAGCGCATGCTTTTTGAGGCGATGCCATTTAGGCGCGTTCGCGTACGAGAACTCGAATGCTATCCTGGGTGGCTACTCGCTCAAGGCCTGATCGACCTGGCCGACAATCAGGCGATGATCGCTTGGCTCTGGAACGGGAGCGACAAAGGCCACCTGCTCACGGGCAAATCAAATGCCATTTATGACTTCCACGCTGAACGGCCGCCGCTCCTAAAAACTCCCGAGCAAATCGAATCCTACTTGCGGCTCTTCTGCAACCACGTCTGGGCAGATGGCGGCGCATTCTTAATTGTTGATGACGGAGAGCAATTGCCGTTCGCACCTGAAGCTCGAGACGATCGAGCCGGGGCCATTCGGCCATTGCGGATCAAGCAGACGCAAGGCGCACAGTCCGTCGCGGAGACCACTATCTGCTATCAGGGCGCGATGTTTCATGCGGACTTTGTGATTTTTCCAGGCGGCTATGTGGAAATGATCAAAGAGGAACCGCTGAACTTCCCCCAACTCGCGATGACTACCGTCTTCGACACGGCAACCGCGCTCGTGTCGCCGCTGCCCAAGCTCCCTCCGCCCAGCGCGCAGAGTTCGGATGTCGCGTGGCCTGACGCGCCCAGTTTCACCGGCGCCTGGGCGCCACTCAATGCAGCGAGACTGAAATCATTTCTGAGCGCCTTTTCGAATGCGCACGACCAACAGCACGTGGTTGTGGATCTATCCGCTGCTCGCACTCTGGTTCTCGAGGATCGCGGCGGAAAGGCATGGGGCGAGCGGGCCCGCCTGAGCTTAGGTGGCTTCAACTACGAACACGTCGACCGAGGCTTGCTGCTTGATGAGCGGCAGCTCAATCCGTACAGCGCAAACGCAGATTTAGAACCTCCGCCAAGCGGACTGGCGCGCGCCCGCGATCGCATGCTGTGGCTGCGCAAACAATTCCCAGGCAAGAGACCGCGCACGCTGCGCGAATTCGACAGTCAGCCCCACGCCCAACTTGCGGCGGCTTACCGGCGAGCGGGCGACACCGATGAAGCGCGCGCCATAACCAAAGATAAGCTTCGCCTAGAGGCGGAGCTCAGAGCGCGCGAATTTCGCAGAGCCCTTATCCGGCATTGGCTGACCTATGCCACGCTTGCGCTAGGCGCAATCTGCGCCGTCGCGAGCTTGGCCGTCCCGTCGCTGGCTTGGCTCGCGGCAGCGCTCATCATTGCCCCAGCGCTGATCTGGGCGTCGCCAACCGCACTCGACCGCGTGTTTCGCTACGGCTTTGGCTACGGGCTTGAACCACGTAGCGCTTTACTGACCTTCACGGCTTGCCTCTTTATCGGCTGGATGGCGACGACCGCCGCCAATAGAGGTCAAATTGGCGTTGTCGATTTCTCAGGCCTGCCTCAGATTTTGGTTCTCAACGTCACCAGCGTTAGTGACGTACTGGTCGCCGAAAATGCTGGTGACCGGTTTGGCGTACGTCTCTCGTCGGTTCAAGATGCGTCAACCGCAGACATCGCCTGCGGCGATCACATCGAACCGTTTGTGTACGCCGCCGACGTGTTCATCCCATTGGTTGATCTGCGTCAGGAGGGCGCCTGTAAACCCTCCTCCGGCGTGCCGTTCGCGTCGCTTTGGCAATGGATCAAGGGCCTTTACGCGTGCCTCGGCTGGATCGTAACGTCGATGACGATCCTCACCGTATCCGGCGTATTACGCAGTCGCTTGGAGTAGAGCATTGATCGCGAGCGCCCATGGGCGAAGGCTGGCGCGCAGCGCCCAGTCATTGCTCTACGGAGCAAGAGGCGCGCCTTGTCCAAAGCAGAGACACGGCGCATGTCCTGGCGCAGGGAGTTGAGTTTATCATGCATGAATTGCTTGAACGGCTGGGTCGTGGCGACACCGCCATCACTGATATGTGCGCGCGCGCCGATCAGGCCTGGAGCGCCTTCTTTAGTGAGTTAGCGTCGGCTGATGTCGGCACTTTGAGCGCACGCCTCGGCATATTTCAGCCGCGCTTCATTGAGCTCTTCGACAGCCCATCGCTTGGCGAGACGATGATGGCCTGGACCGCATTCGCCAATCTTTATGACACCCATACCGGCTGGGGCGCCAATGAACAGCGCGCACGTGAACTCATCGTCGCCTTCGCCAACAGCAATTGCTCGGCCGAGGTCAAATCGGAAGCCCGGAGCGCCGTCATCTCTTATGAACTAGATCGCCATCCCATCCCTTCGGGGCCGAGCGGCGGCGATCGCGACAATCGCAAACGACGTTGACCCTGTGGACGCAGTGCCGCAGGCCCCCTCCTCGCCTTCGCGCTGACCCGATAACACGACACGATCGCGATCGCGCTTTACGCTGTGTCGTCTGGCATGAGCCCCGCTGAATAGAGATGCTCGACGCTGGCGATGTCGCGCTTGCTGAGGCCGTCGCGTTGCCCGATCCGCGCGGTAGTTGGCTTCAGTGGAATGATCGAAGCGCTGCGATCGGTGGTGAAGGCATCAACTGGATAGTGCATGATCGAACCGTAATCGTACTCGCCATATTCATCGCCGCCGGACAATTTTTCTTCAAGAACGTGACGATTGCGCAAGTCCACCTTCTCAACAACAATCTTCACCCACTGATCGCGATCGGAACGCGCATGCTCATGGAAAAGGCCCACCGCGTGGCCAATCTCATGCATGACTTTACCGAGGTCGCAGGAGGCGCCGAGCTTTAGGAGTTGTTCGCCGCCTTGGCAGCCGACTGCCGAGCGGCAACCCGGCTGATTGACGAACCTGATGTAGTTTGGGAAAGCGGCGCGGTTGGTCGGCGTCCGCCGTATAAACTTAAGGCTGGTGTTTGACTGCCAGTGGGCAATCGCGCCCGTGACGCGCTCAGGCGAGGACACATCAGCGTCGATCTCATAGGCAACGGTCTTGTTCGGCCACAGGTAGGGTGGCGGGCTCAACCGTCTCTCGACGCTTTTTACGCTTGCGCCGCGCGCGGCCTCCGTTAGCGCCTCAATGTCCTCAACCCGCCCAAGAATAATGCACCCGTCGGCCACCGCGTAGCCGTCTTCAACTGTGTAGCGCACCTGTTGCAGACGCCGCCCGACCCAAGCAAACCCGATCGTGAGGCCGTCGCTGCGGGTGTGATCCGCGTCACTCATTTCACGACCTCAGCGCCCTGCGAGTTCAGAGACACGGTGGCATTGACTAAACTGCCTGACGCGCGCGCTTGCGTTGCTGCTCGTTGTCGCCCGCAGACGCCGGTGAATGTTCGCCATTCGCGTGTAGTCGCTGTCACAGACGAAGGCGTTGGCGCCGAGGGTGCGGCCGGCAAGCGGATCCACAATCTCAGCAGTGATCACCGTGCTCGCCGCAACTGAGAATGGCGCGCTGCCCAGGAACGTCCAAAGGCTTCGCTCACTCATGGCGCTGCTGGCGGCGCTATGCACATGAACATGCACTAGCACCGCGCCAGGACGATTGAGATGGCTCAGCAGCCGCATCTCATTGCTCACCTGTGCCATCGGCGCGACGCCTGCCGCATTAGGGGTGGAAAGCCACGCGATGAGGCTGTCGTGCACAGCGAGCGCGCCCACAAGCACCGCCTTCACCGCTTCCAACTCGCCGACCCAATCATTGATCTCATTCTTGCGCGTGCCGGCCGGGAGTGCAGCACTTACTGTCTTCAGTCGCTCGATAGCCTGCCCTAGCCGCGCCTGATCTGAGCGTCGCGCCTCGGACGCACTCATCAGCGGCGCCAACGCCTCTCCTACGGCGTCGTTTCCGCCAACGCCCATCCATCCGCTGTCGGTGAAGACATCGCTGGCAGCGCTCAGGCGATTTGCCAACGCGATCGCGACAAGGGTGTCATCCCCGCTCATATCCGCGCCGGTTATCGTTATGTCGCGGGCGAACAGTCCGCCAAGGCGCGCCAGCAAGTGAAATGCCCCCGATGCTTCCACCACTGCACCAGTGATGCCTGCGTCCGGCTGCTCCGCGCTGGTGAGACGCAAGCATTGATCCACCGGATCGGCGGTCAACAAGCATTCCACTTTGGGATTAACTGACTCCATGTCCTGCGCGCCCTGCTCGAGGGCGCGCTCTACACGCGCAAGCGTCACATTGAACTGGCGCGCGAGCGCAAGGCTCGGCCTGGTGCGGCCGGAAATCACAACGACAGCGCGCCGTCCGCTCGCGTCAGCGCAAACTCCGGCGCAAAAATCAGTCGCGATTGAGCGGGTCACCTCGCCTATTTGGACGGCATTCAAGAGCCTCGCTTCTGCGAGGCCGGCGCCAGTTCCGGGCGTAAGCTGACCAAAATCAGACTTCGGCAGGGCGTTAGCAGCAGCCATTGCACGCGCGACCGCAGCATCGGTCTCCGCTTTGCCAGCTTCAGCTGCGGCGCGCGCCGCCTCGGCTCTTGCCTTCTCGCGCGCATGTTCTTGGATAACAGGGTCGACCGGGTCGGACGAAGTCTGTGCGTGCGCTGCAAAAACCGCGCAGACGACCAACAAGCCGGCGGTGGTCGCGGTGAGCAAACGAAGGGCGCCGTTCATGCCTTGCCTCCAGCCGTTGCTTTGATTGCGCGCAGCTTGGTAACGCGCGCTCGAACCATGTGCGAACAGGTTCGACGCCAATCTGCCACCCGATCGCGCCGGGCAAATCACCCTCCGAGGTGAATTCGTACGCGCGGATGCCGAAACGATTTCAATCAGCGCACCACATCTCTTGCCTCAACCATCCACGCCACAATGTGGTCTCACCAAAAAAAATCTCGCACGCGGCCCGTCGTCAGTTCGCCGTGCTAATCAGCTACAAGATTGGGCGCATTATTGCTTTGATGATTCAACGCTCCGACGAGCTCCGCGCGCGCCGCTCACCCTGCCCCGCTCAAATGCCTCTCTAAAAGCGCGATGCGCGCAGGCGATGGAAGCGGCGCGCGCAGCGGCGGCACATAGAGTGTCGAGGTTTGATCGACATCGGCCTGATGCAGTGTCGCCAGCGTCACGCTCTGGATCTGCGGCGCCGCTGTCGGCAAGGTCGCCGCGACATAGACGATAACCTCGTGATCGGCGGGATACGTCTCTTGCAGCACGTCGGCGAGCGCTGTCAGCGCCGCCGGCCGCGACGTAAATTCAGTATAGGCGCCGTCGCCCAAGACGCCGATCTGCCAGAGCACCAGAGCAGCACATGGATCGACCGGCCGCGCACTGATGAAAAAATCACGCGCCTCGTAGCTCTGCATGCCCCACGCGCCGGGATCGACGCCGAGATCCGCCACCAGCATGTCTTCGGCCGAAATGCCCGGCAACATCACCGCATCATAACCTTCCGCGCGGGCGCGCTTGATGGCTTCGTGCGACGGGCTGACGAAGACGCCTGGATGGCCGTAGAACGCCGCGCACACGCGCATGCCCGCGCGCAGGCCCGCCAGCATCTTTTCGACCATCGCTTCATAAGCGCGCGGGCGCGAGCCTGCCTGCTGATAGCACGGCTCAAGCGGCTCTAGATTGGCGTTGAGCGTTCGCAGCCAAGCTTCAGCGATCGGATCGCCCATGAGGCTGAAGACTATGTCGGCGCTCTTGATGGCGCTGGCGGCCTCGGCCGTAAGCTGACCTGCAAGGCCAATACCGGTGCCGACAATCGACAATGAAGCGGTTTGCATACTGATCTCCTAGGCGAACGTGATGAGAGCAAAGCAAGCGTGGGACGGCGCATGATGCGCCGCCCCACCCCCCCTGCGCGGGTTAGGCCGCGGCGCCGAACGCGCCCGGCACATTGACCACCTTCGGCGGCAACGACGCCGCCTCAACGCCAGCAGCGGCGCGGATTTGCGCCAGATCGCCAGAAGCAATGGCGGCGCGTGCGCCGGCATTGAGCTTGCTGGCGGCGAGCGCAGCCTTCGGGTCGGCGCGATAGCGGGCGCGCAGAGCCGGGTCTTGGCCGAGCTTGGTGAGGAAGTTCAGAGTCTTTTCCACGGGGATTACCTTTCATTGATGAACGGGAGAAACGTTCTGGCGCGGGGACGCGCCAGCCAAGCCGAAGCCCGTTCAAGCATCTCTTCGGCATTGTTGAGGGCGCTCTCCATCCAGCCTGCGTGCTCGGCGAGGAGCTCTCCGCAGATGAAGAGAGGCAAATTGGAATTGGGCTGAACCAGCCGCTCACGCACCTCCCATGAGCGGGCGCCAGCGCGCCACGCGTGCCAGCCGGCGCTCCAGTCGGCATAGACGCCGCACCGCGGCGCCGGCACGCGCCCATACATGATTTCAAGATGCCGGTGCGCAGCGGCGATCAGATGCGCAGGCGCTGCCCCCATGGGCGCGCCGTTCGTCACCGATGCGGCGCCGTCAGCCTCGAGGAGCGAGCGCCAATAGAGGGCGTTCTCGCTATCGGCGAACACCGCCAGCATCCAATGACGCCGGGCAGCGTTTTCGAAATAGTTCTGCTGCGCTGCAAGTTGAGTGAAGACTGCGCCAAGATCGCCAGCGCCCAGCGCAAACGGCAGATCGTCCCACCAGCGCCGGTCAAATTCGAGGAAGAGCTTGAACGCCGGCACATCCAGGATCTGCGCAAGATCGTGATGAAACGCAGCGCCGACACTGTCATCGCCAAACGCAATGCGGCTCAGCGCCAAACGCGGCAGCGCCAGAATCACCAGTCCAGCCTTAATATGACGCAGGCCCGCCGGCGTGCTGAAGCTCAGTACAAACTCGTCAGCGCAGCGGCCAATGGCGATCAAACGGTGATGCGTGAAGCGCAAAACGCCCGGGCTAGCCTTCGCCAAGGTGCGGCCAAAGTTGCCGGCGCCGTCATCGAACCTATAAAAAGACTGTCCAGGCGCGCCTTCCCAAGCGGCGGTCAACAATGTGTCGAACGCATTGGCGGCGCCGAAATTAGAAGTGCAGCCGTGAGTGGCGCGCGCCCGCCGCACCTGTTCGGGCGACCAGAGGCGCTCCAAGAGCGGACCGATCGGCCAGCGCCAAAGCGCGCGGCCATCCATTTCGGCGCTGCGTAGAATCCGCTTGGCGGCCGCGACATCCGCCGCCGCGATGGCCGCAACAGCCTGCGGCGCGAGTTTCGTCAGCGTCGCATGCTGCAGCGCTGCGCCCGTTAGGGCGCTATCGCCGAGCCCTTGTTTGCCCCGAGGCGGCGCGCAATCGGCTTCAAGATGGAGACCGACCTGGCGGAAGCGCACCTCGGTCATAGGGAGGCGAAGCTCACGCGCTAAACGCAACACGAGGCGGTGAGCGCTGGACACAAAGCTTGCGCCGCCTTCCAGCGGCCGCGCTGCGCCCATATCAACCGACGCCGTACGCCCGCCAAAATCGGCGGCGCTATCGAATAAAGCGATATCGACGCCAGGATGAGCGCGATGCATCTCGAACGCGCAAAACGTGCCGCTCACGCCGCCGCCGACGATGACTACGTCGCGACGCATTAAATCTGCGCCGCCGCGCTGTCGCGTTTATAAGTATGCGCTTTGATCGACATCCACGTCTCCAGAACTGATCTGGAGAATGGGCCCTGGGCGGAGACTAATCAGCCTCTGCGAAATCTGTCGACACCAGCACCCTTCGATGTCGCCCCACATTTTATGGCGCCGCAGAACGCGCTTTACGACATAGCGAAGCTCGAGCGCGTTGTCCGATCCGTCAGCGTCTGCATTGGCCGACGCATCGGCCAATGCATGTGACACCTAGATCATTGCGGACGCGTGTTTGGATTTCGAAGACTCATACAATGCGCAAGGCCGACAAGCGCGTCGCCTGGATCCAGATCTGGCGCCAGATAAGGCGTTCCACCACCTACGACCACGAACTTGCCTTTTGGATAATCCGTTCCTGTAAAGATAGCGGCCCCGGAAGGGTCTTGACCGCTGCTTCTCTCTAGATCGCTCCATAACGGACGCACGGCGACGGGTCTCAATCCCGATCTCGCCAAGTTTATATTGCTGTCAAGAATATCCACCAGTTCGACAATCATCCCGTTGGGAAGCCCGGTCGCACCAGCATCCGTAACCTCTGCGCGCAAGAGCGCGCCTTGCACCGCCTCGGATATGACGTCCTCTACATTGTCCGCCGGCCTTGCTTTGATGGCGCATACAACGACTTGCGTCAGCAGCGTCGACAAAGATTGCAAACCGAGCTCCGAGAGCAGCCGCTCACTCTTGTCGCGACGATCGCGACCGCTCGCAGCCACGCGTGACAAAGCATCGGTGATTTCTCGATGGTTCTGAGATTTCTCGGCGCCCTCTCCGCTTCGCCTAAATCGTGTACTCGGCTCTGGCCAGAATGATGAACTTATTCCGCTTGTTCTGAAATATGCCCCGGCGCTAGGGTGAACCCAGCCCCAAACGTCTTTGTCGGCAGCGCCCTCCACCCGCTCTTCCAAATCGTAAGCAACGGTCAGAGATCTGAGTTTATGGCACAAAGCTGCGATCTCTCCTCGTCTTGCGTCAAAGTTGCGGGTGAGCGCCGCCCAGCTGGCATGGACATCCCTCGTTGTGTCGTCGGCTGATGCAGCATCAAGAGATCGACCTGCTTCACAATAACCTGGCGTTCCACGCTGCTGCGTAAGGCTCTCTTCAATCCTGTCAAAGAGATCCAAAGACCCCGCCAACGCTCCGAACTCAGACACCACCTCTTCTATTTGGGGTCGAATACTTGTCCCTCCCGTAGGCAAGCCAAAATGCTCGTCGGCCTTCATCTCTCGCAGAAGGTGATGGGCGCTGACGTAGCGCGGCGGACTCCTGTCAACGATCGCTTCAAGACGCGAAAGCAGCAGGTCAAACACTTCGTCCAGCGCTTCTGGATCGCAAGCATCAAGAGCCAATGATTGTTCAAGCAAGCCCTGCCATTGCTGTGGAACCAGATCTCGGCGCCGGGTGCGAAGAATGGGTATGATTGGAATGGCCAATTCGCGGGCGAGTTCAATTTCCGCCTGCACCTGCCTCGATTCAACCGCTTGCGGTGAAACCACGAAAATCAACGCATGCGCATAGCCAATGGCGTCGTGCACATTTCTTTGCGTGGGCTCGGCGCTTTCATAGGCAGTGTCCCACCAGGTCGAAAACCCGAAGCGCTCAAGAACTGCCGCGATCTGGCGAACAAAGAACTCATCTGCGCGGGCGTAGGTGATGAACGTATGCATCTGTTAAGCCCCCCCTTTGTCGGAGGTGTCATTGCTTGCATTCTGGCCGACTGAGCTTTCCCAGCCCAACACCATATTGGTGTGGAATGTCACCATCAGCGCATGCAGCAGCTCTGTCGGATGCAGGATCTTCAGGTTTGGGCGGACAATTTCTTCTTCGAGCAGCCCGTAGCTGAGCATTGCCTCGACAAGGCGATGGGCGCGCCCTTCAAACGTGCCTGGATCGCTAAAGTCACCCTCCTTCTGCGCGATCTCTTGCAGGCGGCGCGCGAGCGACTGTTTGCTCAGCGGACGCTTGCGCTTACCGCCCGCGCATTCGAGTTCCTCACCGCTCACGAATTTTGAGGTGAGCCAAATTTCAGAGATTGCGTCGAAGGCGTTGAGGTCGAGGAGTTTGTCGAGATGGCTTTTGCGGACGTCCGCTTCGGTGCGCTTGGGATCGGGCGGCGCATAGCGCCTGTAACGGGGCGCGATCCGTTCGCGGATCAAGAGCCGCCAATGCTGGGCGCTACAGCGTTGCAGCGCGTTGAAACGCACGGCGGTGATATGCTCGGGGCGAACCAGGCTCCGTACCGGTGCGATCGTCAGGGCCGGCTCGATCGAGCCTTTTTCCATGGTCATAGGCAAGCCGCTCGGCGTCTTTGTGGACATGCCCCAGAAGAACACGGAACGCACCTGGATCGCCAGTGTGCGATAAATCACTCTATAAAATGATGGATGAAAATGTGCGCCGCGGACTCAGCGATGATAAGGCTCACAGCCAACGCCGTCGCCGTCTCGGTCGAGATGTGCGCCATAGCCGGCTTGACCGCGGCGCACGGGCGCTGCGCCGGCGGCGCGCGCTGCATCGCAATTTCGATACGGGCCTGATTGAGACCGGCCCGACGAAGGCGCAGGCGCGAAATAATCCGAAGTTTTCGCGAGCTGGCGTTCGCCCCCGCTTTGCCCGTTCAGGAGCATGAGCGCCGAAAGCGCAGCAACGCCAATCAGTGCGAAGGCGAGCGCGCGCGGCACACGCCGTCGGCCGAAGCGCCGAAAACGGTCGCGAACACTGCGCGCGCGCGCGCCCTTGATGACTTTCAGTCGCGGCCGGTTCTGATAGGGCGCCATTGGCGAATGGTATCAGCGTTCGGTTTACGCAAGATCAATCCACTCATGCTCTCGTTCCGAGCGCGCATCGGTCAGCCAGGGCCCCTCGTCCAAGCTAGCGCACCTGGGTCGCAGCGATGTCCGCTTCAACGCCTCTGCCAGTATTCTCGGACCTCATGGCCAAAACGGGCTATTTCGTTTTGTATTGGAGCTGGTTTGAAATGGCGCTGGGCGAGGCCATCAGCGACGCCCGCGCCCGGCTTGACGAAGAGGCCAGATCCGTTCGAGGAAATTTGGAAGAGCGCGTCAATTTATGGCATGCGCTCGTCACACGACTTCCGGAGAACAAAGATCGCGCCGCGCTTGCGGACGACCTTCGCGCCCAAGCGCTCGCGCTGCGCCGCGTCCGCAATGTAATCATCCACGGCTTGGCCGGAGGCGACGCTCGCTCTACGCTGGAGGGCGGAGCTCACATTCGCTGCGTCGTCGGCGGCTATGAAGCGCCCACTGGCGCGAGCGAGGTCTTCACGATGGACGATCTTCAGCTCTTCATAGACGGCGCAGATGCTTGCCGGCGCGGATGCGCCGATTTGCGTCGCTTCAATTTCGAAAGCTAAGCGCTGCATACTGCGCGCGGCGCGGCGCACTTGGTCAGGTAGCGGCTCGCATGTCCTTCAATAAAGCGAGCCGACGAGGCGAAGGCTGCGGCCGCGAGAGCGGCGGGATGTAAAGCGTGGATAATTGTGAAACTGTAGCCGTGTGTAGTTCGCGAAGCGGCAAGGCTTGTATCTTCGCCTCGGTTATCGGCAGCGTGGCGGCCTCATAGACAATCACGACATGATGCGGCGGGTAGTCCTCCAACAGCACCTTCACCAACACCGCCAACCTTCGCGCGTCGGGCGCCAACACGCGTAAAGTTAGCTCGCCAGCCACCGCGATCTGCCAAATGATAAGCACCGCCGTGGTGTCAATCTTTCGCGCGTTAACGATAAAGTCGGTAGCCTCATAACTCTGACACCCAAGTCTCCCCGGGTCGACGCCAAGGTCAGCGTAGAGGCAATCTTCCGCGGAGATGCCGGGCAATAAGTGCGCGTCGAACCCTTCCGCCCGAGCGCGGCGGACCGCTTCATGAGACGGCGTAACGAAGACGCCCGGGTGACCGTAGAAAACAGCGCAGACGCGTTTGGCGGCGCGGACGCCATCTAGGATCGCATCGGTCATCGCTTCGTATGTTTCGGTGCGCGTGCGGTCGCCGCCATAGAGCGGCTGCAAGGACACGATGTTAGCATTGAGCGTTCCAAGCCAATGCTCGGCGATGGGGTCGGGCACCACGGCAAAGACCACATCCGCTGCTTCAATCGCATCGCGCGCCTCTGGCGTGCACTGCTGCGCAAGCCGGATGCCTGTGCCGACAACGATCAATGACCCTCTCGCCATCCTTCAATCCGCTTTCGTTCAAGCTCGTCCGCCACGCCTATCCGAACACTCCGAGTTCGGCTTCGTCGATGATGTCGTCGAGGATCTCCTCGACGCTTTGGACAGCGCAGGACGGCGCCGGCCGCCTCCCGAGGGCGTCGAATACGACCTGAGACGCGGCGCGCAATTCGCTATGCGAACTTGCCTCCAGCACAACCCCAATGCGCTCCGCGTGACGGCGGGCGCCATTTTGGAGCTCAAATCTGGCCAACGCCACCAAACCATCCGCCAGCAACGGATACATGCTGAGCGGCAAGGCCAAGCGTAGACCGTCGACCAGGCTTGTTCTTGCCTCATCGATTTCACCAAGAGCGGCCAAATCCTGACCGATTTCGAGAAGAGCTTGCGCTTGCGGCCGCAAGTCCCCGACATCAATCGCCAGCTCAAGCGCTTCGCGATGATATAGCAAAGCCGCGGCAGGATCGCCCATCTGTCGCGACAACGACCCAAGGCGGCGGAGAACCGACGCGCGGACCTGGGGCACCGTGCCTGCAGTATCGAAACGCAGCGCTTTATCGTAGTTGATCTTAGCTGCGCCTTGGCGTCCCTCACGAAGCGCCAGATCGCCTGCCAACATTTGCGCGGCCAGAATACCAATGGTGTTGCCGACTTGACGACTTAATCGAAAGGCCCGCTTGATTCCCATTGCCGCCTCATCCCTTTCGCCATGAGCGAAATGCAACAGCGCCAAGCTCGTCGTCACATAAGACGCAATCAAATCACCGCCCACACGCGACGACAGAGCAAGCGATCGCTCGTAGTGTCGCCGCGCCAATGGATAATTGCCACGCGCGTGTTCGATGAGCCCCATGGCATGGCGTGCAAAGGCGCGCGCCGAGGTCTCTCCACGCGCTCGATATACGCCTAACGCCTCCTTTTCCGCGGCTTCGACGTCTGAAAGACTGAATTGAGCAACCGCAAGGACGCTGCGAAGAAGCGGCCGCGTCTTCGCAGCCTTGGTCTCACAGCTGAAAAACGCGACGCACTCACGGATGAGGGACCGCTGGTTCAAAAAGTGATAGAGCGGCATCACCGCTTTGCGAACTTGATCCGAGCCCACGGCATTCGCGTGCAGCCATGCAGCGCGGATATCGGCGAAGTTCGCTTGCAATTGATCCAGCGCCGCGTCGTGGAGGCTGGGCGAAGCCTCGATCGCCTTCGCCATCACCATCTCCAGATAATGGTTCGCATGGTTGCGAAGAGTCGCCAACTCTTCGCCAGGCTGTTCGGCGAGCTTTTCACGCGCATAGGCGCGGATCAAAGGATGGATTGAAAATCTGTGCTGGGCGTCCTCATCCAGGAGACTCTTGTCTGCCAGCGCCCCGTAAGTCCGCAAGTCCACGTCGGCCACGCGATTGGCGGCAGCCCAATCGAAGGATCCCGAGAACACCGAAAGACGCGCTAATGCCGACTGTTGACTCGCGCTGAGCAAACGCCACGATCCTTCGAACACCCCTCGTAGCGTTTGACCGGCGTCGTCGGACAAGAAAGTGTGATCGCTCCTGAGCTGCTCACACATGTCGTCCAGAGAGAGCAAGCGGCTCCATCGCGCAACCAGACGCAGCGCCAGCGGCGATCCGTCGACGAGACGGCATATCTCAAGAAAGGCGCCGATTTTCTCGGGGCCAATCTCTTGCTCGGCGCCGTGCGCCGCGACTTCGTGGACGAACAATTTATAGGCGGGTGAAGCCAGCCCATCCGCAACACTGTCGGCAAACGGCAGACCCGCCAAACGGTACCGGCTTTCATGCGCCGTTCGAAGCGGCTCGCGGCTGGTCGCAAGAAGCGTAAGACGCCCGCACGCGAGCGCCAACTCATCAATGAACCCTGCTTGACCAGCGATGGCGTCCGCATTGTCGAGCACCAGCAATGTGGTTCTGTCTCGCAAGTAGCCAATGAGCTGCGTCTCTCGCCGCCCGTTCCCATGAAAGGGAAACCGCAGCGCGACGCCGATTGCCGAGACAAGATCTAACTCGCTGGCGACGGTGTCGAGCGGCACGTAGACGACCGGCCGAGCGTGCGCGAGTTCAGCCGCGATTTCGACCGCGAGGCGCGTCTTTCCAGCCCCGCCTGGACCAACGATGGTCAAGAGCCGCGCCTTGGCAAGGCGCTCTTTGACCTCTGCGCTCTCTCGCTCGCGCCCAATGAAGGGGCCAAGCGCGCGCGGCAGGTCGGTGGCCTGAATGGAGTGCGAGCGAAGCGGGGGAAATTGCGTCTTCACCAGCGATGGATGCACGAGGCCGGAAAGGCGCAGCGGTTCTTGGATGCCCTGGAAGTGACACACGCCGAGATCGACGAAGTTGGTCCCCGCAGGCGCCTCGTAGGTCGCGATCGCTTCGCCGCTCACGACGATCTGGCCGCCCCAGCCGCTAGCCATGATCCGCGCGGCCCGATTCACTGACGGCTGGTCAACGGCCTCATTGTCCAAAGACCGGCCGACATGCACGCCCAGCCTGATGTCGAGCCCGCCGACGCCGCTCCAATCCTCTCGCTGCATGGCAAGCTGAATGTCCAGCGCGCATTGCAGCGGATTACCAGAGTAGAAAATAGCAAACACGCCATCGCCGGCGCGGTCATGAATAGTGCCGCCGCACCTGGCTATGTGATCGTCGATGATCGCGCTCAGCCGCGCCACGGCTTCGCGCATTCTTTCGGGCGCTCTCTCCCAGCGCTCGATGCTGCCTTCTATGTCCGAAAACAGATATCCAACCGGCATCGCGCGCACATTCCCAGGCTATCGGCGCCGACATCACGGAGAGGTCGGCGCGACAGCGCAAATCTACTCGTCACAAGGCAGCTTGGCCGTGACAATACCGGAGAACAGGCCGACGCCGCCTGCCCGAACTATGACTGCGTCTAAATTGCCGGAGCGCAGCGAGGTCTTTTGATCATCGTCCAGCCCGAAGGCCGTCATGATCGCCTCTCTATCTCTGGCGTATGCCCGCTGAAGCGTGAGATTTTCGCCCAACGCCACCAATAATTCCATCAGTCGGTTCTGCATTTCAACCTCTCCCTCCAATTCAAAAACGAAGCCTGATCTCATCCAAGCTGGGGCTTCGACCCCAAGACGACGCAACACCCCCTCAGCCGAATTGATTGCGCCTTCCACCCATCCCTGCCGCTGCGAGTACGCTTCGCCGCATATGAACAAATCGCGTGCTGGACTTGGCCGACGGATCTTCGGGATGACGTCCCAGCTGTGGCGGTTTGGGGCCCAGTCATGCCAACCGCCGCCGTAAGGGTCTTTGCCCCAATCGACATAGAGCGCTGCGCTCGGGTCGGGCGTTTCAACTCCATGCATCGCGGTCAATTGGCGCCGCGCCGCCGCCACCATCGCCTTCGAACACCGCGTCTGCGCCCGATCCTGCGGGCGCGTCGCGGGATTGTCGTAGGTGTTGGCGTCAATCGCTAAAACCGACCAGAACGATGTCGCGACATCGTCGGTAAAGGCCGCCATCAGCATGGAAGGCCCCGGCGCTTTCGGCGGACCGTAGTAGAAGCACTGCCGCATTGGGAGGTCGGTGTAAGATTGTCTGACAACCAGGACCTCATCGTTTCGTTCGATGAGCGACTTATCCCACCAAGGTTCCTGGAAGGTCATGAAGATCTTGCACGCAGGCCAAGAGAGAACGGAGTCAAGATTCTCTTGAAACTCGTTTGGATTGTCGAAGAGCGCAGGATCGTAATCAATGCTCTTCAACGCTCGCCGCGGCAGCGCCAAGATCACCTTGGATACTGTCTCGGTCTTCTCCTGCTTTTGCTCTCCAACTTCGAACCGCAATTTGAAGCCGTTTCCATCACCTCGAACCTCTCGCAGCACATGATGCATTTGCTCGGTGACTTGCCCTTCGAGCTTCGCGCGCGCGAGCAATTGCAAAGGCACCTGCTGAAAACCGCCTCCTAATTGATAATAGGTCTGCGGCTCTGCATTGCGCACCATCGTCCAGACGCATTCGACGGCGTTTACGTTCCGCAGCATTGATCCAATGCCGGTTGTCGCAAGCAGCAGGTCGTATGCTTCGTTGCTTACTTTATCGCTCAGAACATTCCAAAAACCGCATTCTTTAAGCGGACGCTTGTCCGGATGATTGAGCTTGCGAATGAACTCGAATGTCTTCTCCGGCGCCGCCGCGTAGAATGGCCACAATCCAGCGAGACCGGGCACGATCCGCTTGAGTGCGAGGCCGAGCAGCGTATCGGGCGCCTTCTTCTTCTCTTTATCTTGAAGCTGGTATGGGATCTTGTCTGGCTCCTCGGTGAAGCTCCCTTCCGTGAGGCGAACGCCACGCAGGTAGTAATGCAGGTTCGACCGATCTACCCGACGCAAATTCGGCTTGAGCCCGAGATGGTCGACCAGTTTGAAGAGGTGTTCGTGCTTGTCGCTGATGTGCATGCCGCCCAGTTCAGCAGGCGGCAAACCCTTTACGCCGTCGAGCGGCACGGACCACAATCGGCCGCCAATGCGATCGCTCGCTTCGAAAAGCTGGATGTCCCAGTCCGGATATTTTTGAGCCAGTCTGTAAGCGCAATAGCAGCCTGAGACTCCACCCCCGACGATCGCCACGCGCATCTGGCGCACTCCCCGCACTATCGTTATTAATAGCGCCGCGCCGACACAATGCGAATGAAATCTGAGCGCGCGTCGCGAACGATCAAACGCCGCGCGCGAAACTGGGCGCCGCCCCGCATGAGAGCGTGTGCGGCCTAACGGAGCATGAGGCATTGGCGCCAACCGGAGGAGCGGACGTCGAGAGCGGATGGAGGCGTTACGGCGCCGTTGTGATCCTCGCCCTTGTGCTTTTGCTCAATCACACCGACCGCCTGATACTCGGCATTCTCGTCGAGCCCATTCGGCGCGAATTTCAGCTGACGGATGGCCAGATTGGATTTCTCGTCGGACCGGCCTTCGCTTTGATTTATGCCGTCTTCGTTCTTCCCATCGCTCGCCTCGCTGATCGACACAGCCGCGTTAAGATCATCACCGTCTGTCTCCTAATCTGGAGTACAGCCACCGCGGCGTTCGGGCTCGCCGAGGGCTTTGCCGCGCTCTTGCTGGCGAGGATGGTCCTGGGAAGCGCCGAAGCCGGCGGAATCGCGCCGTCCATGTCGGTCGTGTCGGACCTGTTTTCGGCCCGCCATCGCGCGACCGCAATGTCGGTATTTGGCCTGGGCGCGTCCGCTAGCGTTTTGCTTGCACCGCTTCTAGGTGGCGCTCTGGTCTCGCTTGTCGGCTGGCGCTGGACATTTGGGATTATGGGGCTCGCGGGCATCCCCATCGCGTTGTTGCTCATCGCATTTGTGCGTGAACCTCAACGCGGCCGGGTAGACGGCCTCACGACGCCCGGCGCCGTAGTGCCCGTTACGTCGTCACTCTACCGCCTGTTCCGCCGCCCAAGCTATGCGCTCCTCGTTCTTGGGTTTGTTCTGTCGGCCTTCGCGCAGTTCGCGATGTTCCTGTGGCTGCCAGCCTTCTTTCAACGAAGCTACGGCCTTGAGCCAGCGGAGCTGGGCGCAAAGCTCGCGCTCTTTCAGGGCTTGCCGTTGTTGGCCGGGAATATTCTCGGAGGTGTTCTGGCGGATTTTCTGGCGCGACGCGACAAACGTTGGCTCGCTCGGATGATGATGCTCGGCTCGGCGGTCGCCGCGCCGGCTGCTGCAATACTCTTTGCCGTCCGCAGCGAAACCGTCGCCTTTGCAATTCTGGCCGCGCCATCACTGGTGCAAGGGCTTTCGATCGGAGCCGGCTATGCACTGGTCCAAAATTTGGCCGCAGTGCACTCGCGCGCCACATCAAGCGCCGTATTGGCGTTGTGCGTCACGGTCGTCGGCGTTGGTCTGGGCCCCTTCACACTTGGCATGTTGAGCCAGCACCTCTCGGCCGAATTTGGTCCCGAATCCCTGCGTTACGCATTCTTCTTGGTCTGCCCCATCTTTGCCGCAGCGGCGCTTTCCTTCGGCATGATCGCTCGATTTCTAGAGAGGGATTTTGAGGACGCACGCCAAGACCACCCCTAAGCGACGCCGGAACTAAAGCACATGCGGAGAATCCCCCGTGCAAAAGCACACATCGACGCCTGACCTATCGAGGTGATGACGTACGTGAGCAGACAATGAATCTGTGTCTCTGAAAACCTGAGGAAGCAAAGCGTGTTCGGAGGCAGGTATGGTTCTATATTTAGAAGTGTCGCTTCTCCACGCCGAAAGCACGAGCATCAATCGGGTTCGCAGACCCAGCCGCGAAGAAATCGTGAGCACCATTGTCGATCATTGCGTGCGGCTGGTCGCCCAGAAGGTCAACGGCACGATCGATGACCTATCGCAGAGAGACTTCAATAGCGACGGCATGACCGTGCACCTGACCGTCGGCGCCGAGACCCACGCCGACGAGACGATCGAACTCAGTGTGCTCGAACGCTCGCTAGAAACGAACCTTCAGTCTCACTTTGGATGGAAGCGGGCCGCGATATCAGTACAGATCGAGGTCGACACCGCGCCAGCGGCATGGCGTGATTGGAGCTCACGTTCTCGCGCAGCCCTCAATGTTGGCGCCATGTCGCCAGGCGCCGCAACGGAGCCGCTGGTCAGCCTTCGCACACAACCAAGAACTAGCTGATCTACCGCGCCTGCGGCTCGTCGCGAAACCGCGGCAGGTCACAAGTGCTAGCCCGCTCCACCATAAGCGCGCCCTCGCCCGCTACGCCCGCACGCGAACCAGAAAACCTGCCGAGACTGATGCTGGGACGGCGGAGTGAACGAGCATCAGCGTTGTTGAGACAGGATCCGGGGTGAGCGTCGCGTGCGGGCGCCTCCGCGGGGGGAGCCTCACTAACTTAGAGCTCTTTGCCGGCGTCTGTTTGCCCCAGTCGGGGGATGCGTACGAAGAAATCGCTGATCCTCATTGTGCGAGCGTCCAGCGCACAAGCGAGCGCACGCTTCAGATCAATGCAAGATCGTGGCGCGAGACTTCGACCGGCACCTTTTGGCCCATCATCGTCAGCAGAATGCGCACACGTTCCGGTCCGCTCGCCTGTTCGACGCTTGCGAACTGATCGGCAAACGGTCCGCGGATGAGACGAACCCGGTCGCCGCAGCTTAAGTCAACGGCGCCAATGCGGCGCAGCGCCCCGTCCGTGTCGATGAGCGCAACCAAGGCTTCGACCAAGCCCTCCGGGGCCGCGAGCGGGCGCCCAGACGCTTTGACAATCTGAATGACGCCAGTGGTGCCATCGATGGGCCGCCAGCGATCGCACTCAAGATCAAGACGCACGAACAAATAGCCCGGAAAGAACGCCGTGCGCTCGGTGCGGATTTTGCGCGCATGCCGAATGCTGCGCCACGTGCTTGGCAGAAACGTCGCATACGCCTGACGTTTCAGGTGCTGCTCAGCCACGAGCTCACGCCCGGCCTGGGTCTGCACCAAGAACCAACGACCGGCGGTGGGGTCGGCGGCGCTCAAATAAAGCCCCGCCCCGACACCAGCACCAGCAGCGTGCGCCCGATAATCTCGATGTCGAACCAGCCTGAACGCACCCGCGCGTAAAACGCGTCAAGGCGGGCTTTCTTGCGCGGCGATACCAGATTGCGGCCGCGCACTTGCGCAAGTCCGCTCATGCCCGGGCGCATCGCCAAAGTTTCTGGATAGTCTTGGCGCGCAAGCTGACCTGGATCGCTGGGCAGCAGCGGACGCGGGCCAATCAAGCTCATGTCGCCGCGCATCACTGAGATGAGCTGCGGCAATTCATCTAAGCTCGTGCGCCGCAAGAACCGGCCCACGGGCGTTATGTAAGTGTCGGCGTTCTCCAGCGCCTCGCGCGGCCGCTGCGGAGCGGCAGCCTGCATGGTGCGAAACTTCGGCATCATGAAAATGCGGCCGTTCCGCCCGCTGCGCGGCGACCAGTACACGCCAGGCCCCCGGCTGCTGGCGCGCACCGCGCACCAAATCAAGCCAAGCAACGGCGCCAGCACAACAAAGGCGACCGCCGCGAGCGTAAAGTCAAAAACCCGCTTGCGCGCGGACACGGCACGCAAGGCCGCCGGCGCCACACGCGAGACCATTGCAACTGGCGTCGCGCCTCGCGCCGGCGCGGCGGCGCGCACGCGCGCGTCCAAAATCCGTGGAGCCGTTCCTACGCCCATTTCCCCACACCTCACTGGGGAAAACTCTAAAGTTGGGCTCTAATATTATCAATGTGATATTAATCTTACCGCTAATTTGGCGGTCGATTTTTAGTGAGACGCCCTAATGCGCGGCACGCATGCTGTGATCGCCGTCACTTTGGCTCCCGCCAGCGCGGCGACCGCGACAGACAAGCGATCGAGGCGGCGCGCATGATGCGCAGCATCGCGCGCGCGCCGCAAAAGCCAGCGCGGCGCGCGCCTTTCACCAAGACTTACGAGTGGTAGTAATTTTTGGCGTAAGAATAATAGAGACTGTCGCCATAGGCGCCGCCGCGACCGGGTCTGCGCGGATCGACGTAGTTGAGGACAAGGCCTGCGACAGTCGCCCCGGCATTGCGGATTTCACGCATCGCGGTTTTGACTGCGGCGGCGGGCGTCTTGTCGCTTCGCACCACAAACAGCGTCAGATCTGCGTGCGTCGCCACGGTGCGCGTCTCGGCAATGGCCAAAACCGGCGCGCAATCGAGGATCACGAGGTCATAATTGGTGCGAAGATCTTCCATCAATCGGTTCATTGCCTGCGAGGCAAACACGTCTTGAGGCATAAAGCGCGATGATGGGGCCGGCAGAATGTGAGCGCCGCTGGCCTGGTCTTGGACAATGGTCGTGCGCCAATCGGTGTCGCCGCTCAGCACTTGCAGCAAACCGGCGCTCGGTCGTCCGCCAACTTCGGTCGTCAAGGAGTGGCGACGTAAATCGCAATCGACCAGCACCACTCTTTGCCCCGACATTGCGGCAATACGCGCAAGGCAAAGCGACATGGTCGTCTTGCCCTCGTTCGGCACCGCCGAAGTGACGGCAAGGACGCGCATTTTGTTGTCGAGGCGCGCATGCATCAAAGAGGTGCGCAACACCCGTAGCGACTCGGCGAAGGCCGACGCCGGCTTTTCAACCAGGTAATCGCCCGGATTGTGCCTGTGCGCCGGCAGACCACGGAAATCGCGCGGACTGAGCAGCGGCACCGAGGCGACTGCAGGCGCGCCCACCTTCCGCTCTGCTTCATCAGCGCTCGAGATCGAGGCATCGAGTGTCTCGATCAAGAACGCAAGTCCAGCACCCGCGAGACCCGCCAACAGCACCGCCATCAACAGCGCCGACATCATATTGGGTTTGCTCGGCCCCGCAGGCGCGACGCCTGGTGAAACTATGCGCGAGGTTGCGGTTGGCAATTCGCCCTGATTGGCGACCTCGTGCGAACGCTGCAGAAAGTTCTCGTGCACCGTGCGCGCCGCCGAGGCTTCGCGTAGCAATTCGCGATAGCGGATCACGGCTTCATTATTGTTGTCGCGTGCGCCGGCGACGCCCCCGAAGCTGCCCTGCAACGTGCCGAGCCGCGCGCGCGCCACATCCACTTCGTTCTGCAGATTGGCGGTGATGCGCCGGATTTCGTCATTGATGCGCGCACGCACGTTGTCGAGTTCGGTTTCAGCGGTCAGCACGGTCGGGTGCTCGGCTGAGTAGCGCTGACGCAATTCAGCCACACGCTGAGCGATGTCGGACTCCCGTCCCCGCAGCTCGGTGATGGTCGGCGAATTCAGCGCGGTTGCGATCGATTCCGCCGAACCGCCGCTGCGCACCAATTCCTGCACTTGGCGCAAGCGCGCTTCCTTCTCGGCCACGTCGGCGCGAGACTGCACCAGCATGGTCTGCACTTCTGCGGTTTGCGGCGCCTGGTTCTCGGTGCCGCCAGCGGCGACTGAAAGGCCGTTCTCCTGGCGAAAGGCCTCGGCTGCCCGTTCGCGGGCCTGCACCTGACCGCGCAATTCATCAAGCCGCTCAGACAGCCACGAATTGGCGCGCTGCGACGCCTCAAACCGCGCCTCGGTCTGACTCTCCAGATAGATCTGCACGTATTGATTGACCAGCTCGGCGGCGCGACGCGGATCGCGCGAGTCGAGTGACACTTCGATGCCATAGCTGAGGCCGCGGCGACGCACGCTGATCGCTTCGTTGACGGCGCGGGCGATGGCGTCTTGGCGAGCCGTCTCGGCGCCCGGCTGCACCGGGCCGGCAAACATCTGGCGCAACGGCGCAAGCGCTTGATCGAGCAAACCCGGCGGGCGCAGATCGCCGTTCCATTCCGGATCCTCGATCAGATTGGCGGCGACGACGAGCCGCTGACTGAGTTGCAGCGAACGCAGAACCTCGATCTCTGAATCCACTGCCGCCGAACTGGGCGCGGCGTTCTCGATCATCTGTTCTTGCGCGATCACCTGCTCGCGACCGGGATTGACCATCACCAAAGCGGTCGCGGTGTAGATTTTCGGACTGAGCAGCGTGAATGTCATCACGCCGGCGAAGACCAAAAGCCCCGCCGCAGCCATCAACCGCCAACGGCGCAGCGCCATCGCCCAGAGATTTTTGATCGCAGCGCCCTGGTCCTCGTCGAACTCATGGGGCGGCTCGCGCAACTCTTCGTCGCCGCGCCTAATCGAAACCACGTTCATGCCTGCCCGCTCTTTTTAAAGGCGTCCCTGCCTTAACGGCGCAGCTTAATCCCGAGAACCGCGCGATTGATATCGTATTCTCTTCCCAACTGCAGCCCGCTCGAACTCTGTTCGTAATGACCGACTTCAAAGAAGAGCGCTGCGCCCCGGTTCATCAGATAATCGCCAGTGAACACGGCGCCCCAACGTGTGTCTTCACGATCGATGCCGCTATAATCATCGAAGCTATAATCGCTGCGCAGACCGAAAATGATGTTGCGTCGCCATTCATAGTCGATCGAGAAGCTGGCATTGTTGGCGATGTAGCTCGACGCCCCGAATGCGCCAGCGTCGGCGACTTCCCGCGAGGCGGCAAACGTCACCGTCACCAAGTCATCTGGGAACCATTCGACTTGGCTGCGCACTGCAAGCCCGTTGGTTTCACCGACGCTCGGATCGTCATAACTTTGGCTGAGATACCCAACGCCGATCTGTCCGCGCACCAAGCGGCTGAGGTCAAAATCGGCCCCGACCAGAACTTCGTGACCTTCAGAATCGCGGTTCACGACGACGTCCGGCGGATCAAGATCGTAGTCGCGCTGATTGGCGCCGACAGCAATGAAGAGCGCCGTCATCGGGCTGATCGCATAATCGGCGCGCAGGCCCAATTCGAGCACGCTGCGATCGCGGTCGTCCTGATCAACCGGTGCATTGTTGAAAAGAAAGCCGTCTTCGAAGTCGAACTGAGCGTAGCGCGCCTCACCCGAAACCCGCAGGCGATTGAACGCCTTCACGAAGCCGAGATTGCCGCTGGAGCGGGCGTATTCGATCGGTTCGCGCAGCGGCAAAGCCGTTGGCGAACTCGAGAGCGGCTCGGTCATGCTCCCATATTCGGCGCCGCCGAACAGATAGAAGTCCCGGTAGACATCGAGCCGCGCGTCGAGGCCGCCGATAATGTCGGTGGTGTCGTTGTCGTCGAACTCAGAATAAAAGCGCGACGGCGCTTCTAGCCGGAAGTTCAGTGCATGATTGCTCCATTGCGACTCCACGTTGAGGCTGGGCGTCACGTGGGTGATGAAGTCCTCTTCGGGATCGACATTTGTCGCAAAAACATTGTCGTTGTACTCGCCGGCGACAGTGAGCTCCGGGTTGGCCATGAAGCTGCCAACGCGGATGCCGACGGAATCATATTCCGGCCGGGCCCGCCCTCGCACGCTCACATTGCGATCGCGAGAGAAGTTGTCGCCGTCCTGCGCCATAGCCGGCTGCGGGTCCACAATCCCCCATCCCAATGTCGCGGCCAAAACCGCGAACGAGAGTTCGATCTTCTTCTTCATTCCCCCACGCTCGGCGGACCGCGCTACGGTCCGCCGCCTTTTTCAATACTGTCGACCGGGATTAGTTGGTGTAACCGCTGCCGCCGCCGCCGCCTGGCGCGCCAACGCCGCCAGAGCCGAAGGCTTGTCCAGGCGCACCGCCCGCGGGCACGCTGCCGGTGGCGCCATAAGATTGAAGCGCGAGCTGGGCGATCTCTGACGCCTCAGCCAGAGCTTCTTGCACTTCCGGACGTGCGAGTGTGGCGCGCGCTTGCGCCAAGCCGGTGGCATCGCCGCCAACCATCGCGTCCAATTGCTCGCCGCGGCGGAGCAAACGCAAGGATTCAACGATGACGCGCAAATCCGCGCCGCGCGTGGCGCGCGTGATCGCCGACAAAACCGCTTCCTTGTCGCCAATCGGCGCCTGCGCCATTTCGTCGAGGATAGAACCCGCGAGCGCAGCGCCCGGTGAGGCGTCTTCGCTGGGGATCGAAGCCAGCGCTTGAGGCGCAGCCATCAGTCCAACGGTCAAGGTGGCGAGCGCCACGGCGAGCTTGCGAAACAACATAAAGGGCCCCCTTCATTCCAACACGGGCATGGTGAAGGGTTAGCGGCCCTCGGGGAAAAGTCGAGCCTAAGTTTAGCTAATATCGCCTAAGACAGGCCCTGCGGCAGGGGCAACACACCTTTGGTCACCGAAACCCGAGACCGTGAGCGTCTAGAAGCGACGTTCCTGGATACGCACCGTGTCGCCCGGCAAGACAGGCGTTGTGCTGGTAAGGCCGTACTCGCGCTCCGCCAGTTCATCTGCGTGCTTGATGTACACCCGGCGCGTGTCGGCCCGATAGCTGAAGCCGCCCGCCGTGGCGACCGCGTTCATGACGTTAAGCCCCGCCGAATAGGGGTAAGTGCCAGGGTTCTCCACCTCACCCAAGATGAAGAAGGGCCGGTAATTCATCACCTCGACGCTGATATTGGGCTGCAACACGTATCGACGCAGCGAGCCGCGCAAGGATTCGGTCAGTTCGCCAAGCGTCTTGCCCTGCACCGGGTGATCGCCAATCAAAGGGTACGAGACCATGCCATTGGTGCCGACCACGAATTCGCCGGTCAGCTCTGGCTCGCCGAAGACGCTGATGCGCAGCCGGTCGCCAGGCCCGAGCCGATAATCCTCCACCTGAACCTGCGGCAGCGGCGCTGCCAGGTCAGCGCGGGCGACGCCGGGACCGCCGCAGGCAGCCACACAGAGCGAAAGTACAAGCGCCGCCAACCCCCGGCAAAGCCAATCCAACCAGCCCATACGCGATCCCCCAGCCAAGACATGCGCCCGCTTATCTAAGCTGGCGTCACTAAGCTTAGCCATGCCAGCGCTTAGGCTTCAAGGAAATCAACCCGATCCGCCTCGAGCCGAACAGCGCTTAGGCGACCAGAATAATAAGCGCCCGTGTCTACGCCGACACGACGTTTGTCACTATAGGGCTGGTCGGTTGGGGTGTGGCCGTGCACGACGCACTGATCGAGGCGCTTTTGATCGTTGAGGAAACGCCGTCGGATCCAAAACAGATCCGCATCGCTCTGACCAGCGAGGTCCTTGCTGGGATCGACGCCGGCGTGGACGAAGAGATAGTCGCCTATTGAGACGAAGCGTTCGAGCCGCGCAAGAAACGCCCGGTGCAGCGCTGGCAATACTTGGACGAAGGCGTCGCGCGCAGCGACTAACTCGTCAGCGCCGGCCCCGATCGTCGGCATCACGGCGCACTTGTAGGACGCCAAGGTCTCAAGCCCGCCATGCGAGAGCCAAGCACGATGCGCGACCGGATCGGCCATGAACGCCAGCATCGCGGCTTCATGGTTGCCCTTCAAGAAGCGACGCTCAAAGCCCTCCGGCCGCCCCAGAAGCAAAAGCTCTATCACTTCAGCGCTATCGGGCCCACGGTCGATATAGTCGCCGAGGAAAACCACGACCGGCTTTGCGCCGCTTACGCGCGCATCATTCTCCAGCCGTTCGAACATGCGCGCCAAAAGATCGGCGCGGCCGTGAACATCGCCCACCGCATATCCGATACGACCGTCCGGAAAACGCCAGTCATCGCGCCGCTTGCCCATCTGCCACATGCCCCCAGTGTGCAGGCCGACGCGCCGACGCGCAACGCGCCAGATTTGATTGAAAGGCTTGCGCTCGACGCCGCCGCAAAGGCGCGCGTAAGCTCACCCTCCAGGAGAAGCCATGATCGCGCTCTTTCGACTTTTGGGCAGACTCAATGCCGGGGCGTTCGTCGTACTGGCGCTCATCTTCACCGCCCTCCTCACCGGCGGCGCCAACAGCGCCAGCGGCGCAGCGCTCTTGGCGTTGGCGCTGCTGGCATGCCTGATCGGCGTCGCCGCGCTCGCGCCCGGTCGGATCGATCGCGTGATCGGGGCCTATTGGCTGAGCTGCATTGCGGCGCTCGGTTTTATCGCTTGGGCGCTGGCGACAAGCGTCAGCGGCGCGTGGGGCGTTCTGCCGGCGCATCCGTTCTGGAGCGCACTGGGGCTTGATGCAGGCCAGTTATCGCTTTCACCTTATCGCTCTCTTGAGGGCTTGGCTGCGTTCATCGCACCTTGCGTAGCCTTTCTCCTGGGCGCCCTGGCGGCGCCGGATTCAAAGTCGCGCGATCAACTCGGGCGCTGGGCGGTCGCGCTCGCCTTGCTCTATTGCGTGATTGCGCTTGCCTTCTTCTTTAGCGCGCAGGCGCGCCCAGGCGGGCGGCTTGATCCATCGGCGAGCTCGGCCAACGCCGCCGCCACCACGTTTGGCCTGTTATTGGTTTTGACCATGATCATGCTGGTGCGCGCCGGCCGCGGTCGGCTCGCCGCGCCAATCAAGGCGCCGCCGAAATTGCATTGGGCGCGCTTTGCCTATGCCGCACCGCTTTCACTGGCGACGGCGATTTTGCTGTTTGCGGGCCTTCTCCTGACCGCCTCGCGCGGCGGCTTGGTCGCGACACTCGTTGCGCTTTTGGTCTTTAGCGCACTGATGGCGTTTGCCGCACTGAAAGACACAAAGGCAAGTCGCGGCATTGCCGCCGCGCCGCTGCTGGCGCTGGCTGTCGCCTTTGTCTTGATCTTTGCGCGTGGCGGTGAAGAAGTGTTGCGGCGCTTTGCGCTTTCAGGGACCGACGCCGAGGTCCGCGCTCAGCTTGCCGATGCGCACTTTGCAGCTTTCGCCGAGCGACCGCTCTTAGGGCACGGCCTCAACACCTATCACGAGCTCAACATATTAGCGCAAACCCCCGAAAATTGGCGCGCGCTTCACGGCACAGGCTCGGCGCACAACATTTTCATTCAGGCGCTTGAAGAGACCGGGCTCATCGGCTTGGCGCTGTTTGCATTGATGCTGGCGACGCCGTTGATCCGCGCTGGGCTGCGCGTCATTGGCCGAAGAAGCGGGGCCGAATGGGCGGCTGGCGTCCTCGCCATGACAACCCTCGTCTTTGTTCACGGCAGCGTCGACTTTGGCCTGCAGGTTCCTGCGCTGACGGCGCTCTTTGCCTTCCTACTAGGCGCCGGCGCCGCGCCGACGCGTGCATAATGCATTGTCGTCCTCAAACCGGACGAGACCGACGCGCGCCGGCGCCGCGTGCTCTTGCGTGCGCGCATCAGGCTTTGGCGCGGCGGGCGTGACCGGCGCGCTCTGCGTAGTCGGCGGCGCAGCAGTTTCAGTCGCGGCCGAAGCGGTCGCCGCAGGAGACTGCGCCAAGCGTGCATTCATCATTTGCTCAAAACTCAGCGGCGCGCGCGTTGTAAACTGCGCCTGGTGCGCAACCGCCCAGTCCGAAAGGCTCGCCCCGCGTTGACGCGAAATCCAAAGATAAGGCAATCGCGCCAGCGGCTGCGGCTCCCGGTACAAATTATCGAGCACATAATCACCTTCGCTGGTCTGCGCGATCAACACCGCGTGCAGGCCGACATTCGGCGCGTGTGCGACGGCGAGCGACAGCATGTCCGCCGACCAGCCCAGAGCGATCAGCCGGGCCCGCTTCTCCAGCGCATAATCTTCGCAATCGCCGCGCGCGCCTGGCCCGCCAGTGCTGAGCGGCATGCTCCACACCTCTTCCACGCCATGCCCGGCGCGGTCGGTCAGCGGTCGAATGGCGCGATTAATGTCTCGATTGACGGCGCGCAATTGCGCCAAACGCGCTGGCGTCAACGGCATCTCGGCGCGCCCTTCAAGCGCGCTCGCATCGATCGTGCTGACCCGCGTCAACACCATCGCTTCAAACACACTCGCCTGCTGCGCCTCGCGGCTCTGCAATGTCGCGCGCTGAAAGCTCGCAGCGCCCGTGGCTTCAACGCGCCCACGCAGCTCGTCACTGAACGCTGACACGCATTGATCGGGGTAGCGGGCGCAATAGGCGCGCGCACCGTCCGGCGCGGCGACCTGGGCGCCGGCGAGCAAACGCGCTGCGCCTGTCGGCGCCATCGGACTGGCGCACGCACCCGCCAATAAGCAAACCAGCAATATACGCACTGTTAACCCCACGCGATTATTTTGTGAGGCTAATATTAGCGCGTATGGCTTTAGGCTTTACGTAACGAACATAACTAATTGCCGTTAGCGCAAACAGCGTAAATGCTTGCTAATACTTCGGGCGCTTAGGTTCATGCTCTATCAAGCGACTCGGCGCATGCTGGTCATATGAAGCAAGCGCTGCTCTCATCCGCAGAGGCGCCGGTCATGGTCTTGCCGAAGGCCGCAATCTTGTGCGCAGCCTTCGCCGCCAGTCTCGTTTTGTGGTCGGGCCTTATCGTGCTCTCGCTTTGGTTGGCGCCGATCTGACCGTATTATTCACCGCCAAGGCGCCGCCAGCGCCGAGCAAAACGCCCAAAATGCTTGCAGCAGCATCTGCAGAACTCGCCTCACGGGTTGCGGTCAAGATCGGCTGAGCCCATTCGACACCGATCGCGACGCCGCTCAGCATGAGCACTGTAATGACCATGGCTGAGCGGCAGGCGCCCAGCATGAGAATAAACCCGCAGGCCCAGAACGCCGCCACATGCAGCTCCTTGTCATAGCCGTCAGGCAGCACCGGAAGACGCAACGTGTCGCTGAACGCAAAGACGCCAAGCGTGGCGACAGCGAACGCGCCTAGAGCCAGATAACCAAGCCGCACCGGCGAAATCCCCAAGCGAGCGCTCAAACCCTAACTCCTTTGGCTTATCCCCCGCTGCGTTAGCGCCAGGAAGCGCGCGCGCTTGGCTAATATTATGTCGCGCTGCAGAAGTTTAGATTAGATTGCCGACCGCGACGCAGGACGCACCCGCCAAGGAGAGGCCACGTGGCAACGAGCGAAGCGGGCGCCAGGATCTGTTTGGATTTCGGCACCTCCTATTCAAAGGCCAGCATCTTTCTCGCAGACGGCCCGCCGTGGCGCTCGACCCGCCCCTTACAGCTTGGGGCTGCGGCCGAGGCGGATACGCCCTGGCTTGCCCCCTCCGTCATGTTCGTGGACGGCGGACGCTTGCTGATCGGCCCGCCTGCATTCAGGGCCGCGGCGACACAGACCCGTAGCGGCCGCGAGGCGATCATTTCGTTCAAGACCGTCCTGGCGGCGCGCGATCTCGATGCTGCGCTCTCGCTCCAGGTTAAGCGCTCAATCGACCCGACAGGCTCGCTTAGTCACCGCGAAGCGCTGACGCTCTACCTTGCCTACCTTGATCGGTTGACACGCCATGCGATCGCCGCCGACGCGCGCTTGCCGGACGACGCTGCGCTGGCGCCGCGCCGCTACACCACGCCGATCTGGCGCCAACGCGAAGACGCTGATCGCGCCATCGGCAGATTGTTTGATGAGGCGGCCGCCGTATCCGAGCGATTGGGAGATGCGCTGATCCAGCGCGAGGGCGTTTCAATCGCACAGACCAAGGATGCACTGGCGCGCGCGGCGGCCACACTCGGCATCGGTCAATTGGAAACCGGCGTTTTCGAGGCCCACGCAGCAGCGGCTGCATACGGCGCCTGCAGGGAGGCGCCCGCGCAATGCTTTCTGCTCGTTGATATGGGCGCAGGAACGACCGACATCGCCGGTTTTGAGCACAGCGGCGGCGATCGTATTGTCATGTCGGAAATCATGGCTGCACGGCAAAGCTGCGGCTTGGCCGGCGATGAACTTGATCAGCTCGTTGTCGCAACGCTCGCTTCCAAGAAACGCTTACGCGACCCCGCTGCGGCGGACGCCCTCTTTCAAAGCCTCAAGCTCGGCGCGCGGGCATTAAAGCGGCAACTGTTCGAGACTGGCCAGTGTCGACACCAACAAGACGGCATGCACCTTAGTCTGTCTCGTCGCGAACTCACTGGACAGCGGGATTATCGGGCCCTCACGGCCGCTCTCGGCGAGATCATCGCCGCGAGCCTCGCCCCCGTGCGCGCGCGCGCACAAACCCTGGGCGCGCCGTCAATCACCATTCTCCTGGCGGGCGGCGGCGCCAACACCAGTCTGCTCAGCGACGCCGTACGGGCGGGCGCTGCGCGCGCTGGCGGCGGTGTTGAAATGCAGCTTGAGCGATTGGGCGTCGGTTGGCGTTTGCCGCCCAACTCCGACGCCAGCATGCAGAGCGCATTGCCCCAACTTGCTATTTCCATGGGCGGGGCGCTCGCAGAACTGGAGACTGTCGCCGATAAAGCGCTGGCCTAGACCTCGCCCGGCAAACCAAAGGGGAGCGGCTGTAGCGTGCTCGGCGTTGGACGCCCCCCTGGCGGCTGCGCCGCCGCTGGCGCCGGCGCCTTTGTCACGCCGATCAGATCTTCTATCCGATCAAATCGGGCGACGCGGACGCGACGCGGTTCAGCCAACATCGTTGTTTTCGGCCTCTGAAATGTCATCCCGAGAGCAAAGGCGCGCGGCGAATGATTGTCAAACATTGGATGGCCCCGCTTATCTGCTAAGCTGGTCCGATGTTGAAACGCCTTCTTCTTGTGCTCGGTTTTGGCGTCTTGGCCGGGTTTTGCGCAATCGCCTTCGAAGCCTCCGCCCAGACCTCGGTTGCGCTCGAACTCATTGAGCGCGCGCGCGTCAGCACCTCGCAACGCGTGCAAACGCAGCTCCTCACCCGAGCCGAACACACGCTGCAGAACAGCTGGGCGCGCCCGGTGCTGTGGCACGCGGGCGCCAGCGAGGCGCTGTCGGGCGCGTATTACGCGCATGGATTGGTCGCGCAAGACACCGCCCTGCTGCGCCAGAGCGCCAATTGGGCGGAGAACACCGTTCGGCTGGCGCCGGTGCAGCCGCATGCGTGGATTCGACTGGCGGCGCTCGACGAAGGCGGCATTGCAAACAGTTTGTGTCGCGTGACCGAATGCCTTGCGCACGCCTGGAGGGTGGCGCCCCTCCTCAACGGCGCTGGCGGATGTGAGCGCCTGAGAATTGCCTATCGCGTAGGCGCGCTAACCAGCGCCGATGCCCGCATTGACGCCTATGTCCAAACCCACCCGCGCCGCATCGCCGCCGCGTGCCTCGATTTTTTGCCGCCCGCAGAACTCTATGAGGCGCTCATGCGCGACGCGGTCTAGGCCGCGGCGCCCGCGGCGGCGGATCATCGCCGCCGCGGGCGAAGAGCCGCACAGGGGGAAGTTCGCGCCGCCCACTTTGGAAGGGGGGTGATCGGGGGCGCCGCAGCGGCTCTAGCGGCGAACATTACGCCGCTAATATTAGATAATAAAGTCAGGTCGCTTTTTGGGGCGCTATTTCGCCTTAGACGCCCTTGCCGACGGCGCGGGAGCTGAGCGCGACCAACCTACCTCGCCGCGCAATGACGCCTTCGCGCTTCATGCCGGAGAGCAAAGGGCGCAGGCTTTGCGCCGGTATTTTATGGTTCCATCGGCGTGCGACGGCGTCCAAGATTTCGCCGGTCTGGAGCCACGGCGGATCGCAATCGAGCAAAACGTCCATGACAAATTCTCGCTGACTGCCGGGGCGCTCGCTTTTTCGGCGGGGCGCCGGCGCGGGCGCTTGGCCGGGACGGCTTAAATTGGCGTACCGGCCAAGCACATTCTCCGCGGTCGCCAAATCGGCGTCCTCGCCACGCAGCAATTCGATCTCGCGCGCGATCTCTGCGCGCCGCGCGCGCAAGACGGCTAATGGATCACTTACCATCCGCCAATAAACCCGGAGATTAGAGCCAGAAAGAGCAAAATAATCCGCTTTCTTCCCAAACAAATTTGCCTGCAGGATTAGTTTGCCGGCAGTAACTACAAGGTGATGACGGGATGTGACCGCTTTTTACAGCCTGATGGAGCTCGCAGCCCACAAAACCTGGAGTTTGTAGAGCGCCGATACCAGAAACTGTGATATTTGTCACATCTAAAATTGGTTAATCGCTGAACACCAGCTTTAGACGATGCCGGGAGGCGCCATGATAATCTTGGCTTTGCCAAGCTTGGCCTTCTACATAAAATGGATGAGGTCCAAGCTCAATCGGAACTGACAGATGAACGCCGTCCGCAGCCCCGATCCCATGTCGGCCGCGCATGCGGCGCTGCAGGCTGCGGCGCTGAACCCGGATTTGTGGCCGCAAGCGTGCGAGACCGTCGGTCGCGTGCTTGGCGGGACGACGTTCGCTCTCTTGCGCATCGACGATGACGGCCCTGCGATGATCACGCCGCCGGGCCACGAGCGGCATCTGGAAACTTATATAAGCGGGGCCTGGGGGGAGCGCGATCTGCGCGCCGCGCGCAGCCTGACCGCTGCGCCAATGACGCTTATCTGCGATGACGACATCGTCGATCCACTGGAGCGTCAGACCTCTGACTTCTATCGAGGCTTCGCCGCCGCCGAGGACGTCCCTTTCACTCTAGGCTGGAGCTTTGAGGAAACCGGGCGGCGCTACTTCTTCACCAGCATGCGCTCGGCGGCGCAAGGCCCTGCCTCGACCGCTGATCGGGCGACGCTATCGGCGCTGATGGCGACGGCGACGGCGGCCGCGCGCATCTCGTGCGCGCTGCGACATGAGCGTCATGTGGGCGTCATGGCGGGACTGGAAGCTGTCGGCGACGCGGCGCTGGCGCTCGACGAGCGCGGACGCCTAGTGGCGCACACAACCGCTGCGGCTCCCCTGCTCGCACGCTATTTCACAACTCAATCCGGCGTGCTCGCCGGGCGCCAACCGGCGGCGGATGCAGCCCTCGGACGCGTGCGAAGGCGACTACAGAAGCCGGACGAGGAGAAAGCGCTGACGAGTTTTGTCGTCTCTGACGAAGCAAATACTGGACTGCTTTGCGTTCCGCTCCTGAACACTGGGCCAAGCCGAGATGTGTTTGCAGATGTCGCAGCCTTATTGCTGTTGCGCGATCTGAACGCTCAGCGACGCGATACGCCGCCGCTGCTGACGAAGCTCTTTGGTTTAACGACAGCTGAAAGTGAAGTCGCCTACGCCATTGCCTCGGGTTTATCGATCGCCGAAGTGTCCCATCGGCGCGGCGTCACCCCAGCGACGACCCGGACACTCCTCAGCGCCGCTTTTAGAAAAACCGGCGTCAATCGCCAAGGCGCGCTCGCGGCGCTGGTCGCGGGTCTTTCGTAAGAGGCGCTAAGCGACCGGTGAGTGCGCATAGCTAGCGCAGACTGACCCATCAACGTGGCGCGCCATTGCTTGGCAACGCCTTCAGAACGACACGCTGGCGCAAGGCCGGCGCGGCGTTGATGCGTCGGCGCACGTAAGCTCGCTGCAGCGTCGACGCGCGCCGCGAGCGATCCGCGAGCGCTGCCACCAAAGCTTCGAACTCGCCTTGCACGTCGCCGAGGACTTCCGCTTCCACTCTGCGCGCCGCCAGGAGACGTTCATCAGCATTCGTCGCGGCGCGGCGCAGTTCGAGATTAGCGCCTGCCTCAATCAAACCCATCACTGCCTGCACCGCTTCGGCATAGGGCTGCGTGCGCACGATACGCTTGAGCTCGGGCCCAGATGCGGCGCTCGGCAGCGCCAAACTCAAAAGTGCGCCGCGCCATTCGTAAAGCTGCGCCAGATCGAGCTCGGACCAGAGCGCCACTTCATAGGCCGAATGCCGTCCAGGACGCACAAGACGCTCCCACGTCAGCAGGCTCAGCGCTTGGCGGACCGGCATTGAACTTAAACCCAATGTGCGCGCCAAAGCTTCCACATCGAGACGGCTCTGCACCGGCAAAGCGCCGTCTAAAATCTCCTTTTTGATTTCTTCGTACGCGCGCTGCGCGGCGCTCGCATCGGGCGCCATTCTAGTCGCCGCTGGACGCCATGAGCGCCTTCAGCTCAGCCGCAATGTCTGGCGGCAGCGCGTCTCGGTGCGCGCCGCACGCTGCGGCGCCGCGAAGATATTGAACAGGATCTTGCCCCTCCCAGCCGCCCAAATTGGGTCGATGCATCTGATAGCCGATGAGCCGCTGCAACGGCTCTGGAAACTCTCGCGCAACCTCGGCGGGGTAAGCGAGAAACTGGTTCTCAGCCCTCGCGAGCCGCCGAATGTAGCGGAGAGATTTTCTCTTATTTCTCAGGCGTTTGAACCGCTTTTTCGATTGTAGTCGAAAGGCAGCGAAAGGCCCTGAATCATTCCCACTCGATCGTCCCCGGCGGCTTCGACGTGACGTCGTACACAACCCGGTTCACGCCGCGGACTTCATTGATAATGCGCGTCGCGGCGCGGCCGAGGAAATCCATCGAGTACGGATAAAAGTCCGCCGTCATGCCGTCAGTGCTCGTCACCGCCCGCAGCGCGCAGACATATTCGTACGTGCGATGATCGCCCATGACGCCGACTGTCTGCACCGGCAGCAGCACCGCGAACGCTTGCCAAATCTTATCATACAAACCGGCCTTGCGGATCTCATCGAGATACACAGCATCCGCCTCGCGCAGAATATCGAGCTTCTCGCGCGTGATCTGGCCCGGCACGCGGATCGCGAGCCCCGGCCCCGGAAACGGATGGCGCCCCACGAACGTCTCCGGCAACCCAAGCTCACGCCCCAGCGCGCGCACTTCATCCTTGAAGAGATCACGCAGCGGCTCGACCAGCGCCATCTTCATGTTTTCCGGCAAGCCGCCGACATTGTGGTGCGACTTGATCTTCACCGACGGCCCGCCGGTCGCCGACTTAGACTCGATCACATCCGGATAGAGCGTGCCCTGCGCCAGAAAGTCAGCGCCGCCGACCGAGTCCGCCTTCGCGTCGAACACATCGATGAATAATTTCCCGATCGTCGTCCGCTTCAGTTCCGGATCGCTGACGCCTTCGAGCGCATTCAAGAAAAGTTCGCTCTCCTCGGCATGGATCAGCGGAATATTGTAGTGATCGCGGAACAGCTTCACGACCTGCTCGGACTCGCCCTTCCGCATCAGCCCGTGATCGACATAAACGCACGTCAGCTGATCGCCGATCGCTTCATGGATCAGCACCGCCGCCACGCTTGAATCGACGCCGCCCGAAAGCCCGCAAATCACACGTCCCTTGCCGACCTGCGCGCGGATGCGCGCGATCGCTTCTTCCTTGAACGCCGCCATGCTCCAATCGCCGCGCATGCCGGCGATGCGATGGGTGAAATTCTTCAACAGCTTTGCGCCATCGGGCGTGTGCACGACTTCCGGGTGAAACATCGTCGTATAGAAGCGGCGCTTCTCATCAACCGCGATCGCGAACGGCGCGTTCTCACTGGTGGCGATGACTTCAAAGCCCTCCGCCAATTTCGTCACGCGGTCGCCGTGGCTCATCCACACCGGATAGCGCCCGCCCACATCCCACACGCCTTCGAACAGAGGCGATGGCTTCTTCACCTCGACATCGGCGCGCCCGAACTCACGCGCGTGCCCGCCTTCGACAACGCCGCCAAGCTGCACCGTCATCGTCTGCTGGCCGTAGCAAATCGCCAGGATCGGCACGCCGAGCTTGAACGCTTCATCCGGCGCGCGGGGCGATGCGCCCTCCATGACGCTGGCCGGCCCGCCCGAGAAGATCACCGCCTTCGGCGCGAACGCCTTCAAGAACGCGCCGTCGACTTTGTTGAACGGGTGGATTTCGCAATAGACGCCGTTCTCGCGCACGCGCCGGGCGATCAGCTGCGTAACCTGCGAGCCGAAATCGATGATCAGAACGCGTTCGTGGTGGCCGGCGGAGGCGGTGGGGGCGCTGGGCGCTTCGCTCGATTTGTCCATGGCCTGAAATGGAGTGCGTTGCCCGAGGCGTCAATTCTGCGCGCGTGCATAGCCACACGCCGCGCACGCTGGGGTCAGAGACGGCCATTTTTCTGCAGCCCAGCTCTTGCGAATAGCTCGCAACAACCTAGCTCCTATCCATGCGCCTAGCTCTGAAAACCGGCTCCTACTCCCTGATGCACTTCCTGGTTGCAATCGCGGTCACGTTCGCGATCACCCAGGACTGGCGCGCCGCCCTGGCCGTCGGCCTGATCGAACCCGCCGTCCAGACCGTCGCCTACTTCTTCCACGACCGCTTCTGGTCCCGCCTCGAAGCGCGGGAAGCTGCGTTGGCCCAGGCTAGCGCCGACCGGTAGCCAGCACCCGCTCCAGTTGCGCCCTCGTCCCCAGACGTTAAGCTTCGTTAACGAACTCGGGGGAGCGTGTGATGACGGTTAGCGCAGAGGGCATCGACCTACCGAGCGACGAGCGAGTACACCGTCCTTTGCGGGTTGATTGGACCTTCGTGGGTTCGATCACCGGTGCCGTCGTGGCGGTTGGTGCCGCGATGTTGGCAATACTTGCGGACCGAGTGGATCCGTTCCTTTCACGATCCGCCCAACAGACGATCGGTTACGTTGCGTTTGGGTACGCCGTACTCGTTCCCCTCTTCCTAAGCTGGCGCCACGCCATCGCTGACGGTCGCCTTCCTGTCCGCAACGGAGAGGAGCCAAGGTATGAGCACGTCAGCGGTTGGAGCGCGGTGCTCCTTATCGCAGTTGTTGCATTGATAAGCTGGCTGGTCTGGTGGGCCGCAGGAAGCGACGACGCCAATCGAAAGATCAGCGCACTCTGGGGTACAGGAGTGGTGAGCGGACTATCGATCGCATTCGTAGCAGTCGCAGCTGCCCCCCTCGTACCACGCATCATTCGCAACCTAGGATTCGAAAGCGCTTCGACTGCGGTGGCGTCTGTGCTCAACAAGCCAATTGATTGGCTTGGAAGTTGCTTGAGCGTAATCGACAGTGCGCTGGTTTTCGCTGTTGCTACCGCTGCCGGCACCACTCGCACCAATACGATTGTTCGTTACACAATCCTGCTCTCCCTCGTCGGCACTTGCGCTGCCCTAGGGTACTACTGGCCCGCCCCGTGGGCTTTTGTCCCAATTGCCTGGGGATTTGTGCTTGCTTTCTCAATTTCGAGACGCTGGGCCTGGATAGAGCAAGACCGCGAACTGGCGATGCTAAATCCAGCGCTGTCACAAGCTCACATCAGAGTAGGCTTCGCTCAAAACCTTCGTGATGAAGCGCTGGTGTCGTTCTTGTCGATGTTTCTGTTGGTGCCGCTGGCGCTCCGGCAAGCACAGTTGATGGAGGGCGATGGATTATTCACGCTCGCACAAGGGGCAGACATTCACTCGATTGAGCTTTGGATCAGTTTCTACGGAACCGAACTCGCAAAAGCCGTCCCGTTCGTGGATTGGGCAGAGGTCTACCACGTCGAAGGCAACGCCGATGTCAGCGCACAAACGGACCTAGCAAGGCATGTCGTTTTCGCAACGCGTGTACTCATCGACCTAGTCTTCCTCGCCGCTCTACTTCAGGCGATCTCTACTGCTTCTCGCGACGGGCAGCAGCGCGATCTATTCTACCGAAAGCGAGCGATCCGAAGGCTTGATCCGTTCACGGAGCCAGAAGCATTGCGCGCGTTAGTAAGAAAAGACGCTAACGGCTCGTGGGAAGCTAACGAGGAGCGTTTTGAGGCCTTTCCAGACTACGACATGAATCGACTGGTTGAACTCTCCACCAATAGCGACGAGCGAATTCGCACCGCAGCAGAACTGTTGCGCACGCGGCAGGGTGCCGACAACGACCCGCATTATCGCCTCAGCTCTGAGGCAGCGAAAAGACCGGGCAGCTCTGCAGCAATTGACACGCTGATTAGCGAGATCGAGCAAGCCGGCCCAACTCGAAACCTTTACCAACTCGATTTGGCGCGAAGGCGCCTGCTCGGCCAGACGGAGATGGCAAACTCTCGTCGATCGATATTGAGGTTAATCGCCAGCGCTCCGAGCTCAGCGGAACGGACGCTAGCTTTGGTATCCGCCCTTGTCGGAGAGAATCGCGAGCCGGTGTTTCATGCTCGCCTCGTAGCGCTTGAGACTCTGGCCACGGTCGCCGGCACGAACCTCAAGGCGCGCGCAGCTGTCAGACATGCCGCTGATCATGATGGCGCCTCCGCGTTGAAGGCGCGCGCCAGAGAAATTCTGATCATGAACCCCGAAACGCCCGACTAACGGGTCGCAAAAAAAGCTTATCCTACACCCCCAACACCGCGCTTATACTTCGTCATCCCTCGCACGGGAGGTTCATCTGGCTAGCCGAGCCGAGCGAGCGCGGGGGATGCGATTGAGCGTGAAGGTGCTGTCCGTAACGCGTCCGGCTACCCGGAAGCGGCGGCGTGAAACCAGAGGGGGCGCCCTCGACGTGAACGCTGCAACTCCGTCAGCAATGATGGCGACAGAGCACACCGAAGCCCGTGGAAAGAGCAGCGTAAGGCGCTAACTGCGGGAGCATACCGGGCTTAAGGCACAAGTCTGCACGCCGTCGGGGACCTATCCAGGAGAGTGAAAAACCTCCCCGTGACGGCCCGGCGCATAACAATCGCAACAGGGCGCGTGCGATGCGCGGCGTTGTTCGAGCGATCGAACGGCGCACAAGAAACTAAACTCGGCGCGTCCCACGCGCCCTGTCTCCCACTTTGCGTTTTCGCTTAAGCGGAACGGTGTTGCGAGCGCGCGCCTATTGCATGGAGCGGCGCACCAATCTGCCCGGCGACAAGCGCCGCCAGAACTTGCGGCGCGGGCCACGTGCGCGAAAGCGGCGCCATGATCCAATCGCGCAGCGCTGCAAACGCCGCGCTATCGCTTTGATACGCCGGCGTGAACATCCATGACGCAGCCTGATACAGCCGAATATGCCAAAGCCGCATCCGCGCATATTCGCCGAGCGCCGCATCAAGATTGCTCTGCGATGCGAGCGCCTGCGTCAGCGCCAACGCATCGAGCAACGCCATATTCGCCCCCTGCCCGAGCTGCGGCGAAGTGCAATGCCAGCTGTCGCCCACATGCACGCAATGGCGCGACACTGGCTCACGCAAAGTGCGGTGCGCATAGGAGGCAAACACCAGATCGTCATGCGTTGCGATCTGCGCGAGCAACGGCTCGGTCTGCGGCCAGAGCGCGCGCACCTCGTCCTTCCACGCTTCCAGAGGCGCCGCGCGCCACGCCGCGCGCTCGGTATGCTTCAAGCTCCAGAAGAACGCCCCCTGCTGACGCATCTCGCCCTTCAAGCGCCCAATCGGCATAAAGCCCGCCATCTTGCGCGCCGCAAAATAACGCTGCTCGAGCGCCGCATTGTCGAAACCGTCGACCCAATCGAGGCTCGCCCACAGCGCGCCAAACGGCAGCGGCGCTTGCGGCGGCCGCGACAGCGGCGAGCGCGCACCCAATGCGTCGATCACCAGATCAAAGCGCGCACTCTCCGCGCCATCGGCGAACACCAAGCGCCCGTCACGCGCGCCAACAACCTCGCGTCCGCTCTCGATCTCCGCCCCAGCGGCAAGCGCAGCATCATACAAAAGCTGAAACAGCGCCCCGCGATGCACGCCAAGTCCGCACGCCGCATCCTTGCCGGCAGCATCGTAGCGCACATCCAGCACCACGTTCTGGCGCGGCGTGTTCTTCCCGTGCAGGCGCTTTATCGGCGCGCCGAGCTCGCGCATCGCATCGCCAACGCCAAACGCGTCAAGCACATGGAGGCCCACCGGCTGCAAGATAATCCCAGAGCCAATCGGCTTCGGCGCTTCCAGCCGATCGTAGATAGTTACGCGCGCACCCGCCTGGCGCAGCAAAGTCGCACTCGCGAGGCCAGCAACGCCGCAGCCGGCGATGGCGATATCGAGCGACATGTCAGCCAACATGCTTAGCAGAAATTGGCGATGTTTCTGAACGAAACCCTAACCGCATGCTGCCAGGCTTCAACGATGGCAGCGATTTCCGGCATTGAGCCCGTCGCCGCGCATGGCTACGCGCAGCAACGAGAACCGCGTGACAACAAGGCCCCCGTCGAGTTCGGCGCGGCGGTGACGCACAAAGATATGGTGCGCGAGAAAGTCCGCGTCGATCCCGCGTCGCTGGTTGAGAAGGAGCGCGCCGCCAAGCGCGCCCGCGGTGATGATCCGCGTGACCAGCGCATGGCGCAGGATCGCGCAGATTACGACGCTGCTCAAGAGCAGCGCAAAGGCCGCTACCTCGATATCGAAGCCTGATCACGCCGCCCGCTGCAAAGCTGCAATGTAAAAGCCATCGCAGCCGGTGATGAGCGGCGTCATTTGCAGGCCAATCGTGCGCTGGTGCGCCGGAAAGTCCGCGCCGCTCAATCCTACAGGCGCAAAATCGGCGTAAGCTGCGAGGAATGCCGCAACCGCATCCTCATTCTCCTCCGGCAGCACCGAACACGTAACGTAGATGAGCCGCCCCCCCGGCTTCACCAGGGGCGCCGCTAGAGCCAAAGCCTCGCGCTGCTCGCCAATGCGCATCGCCAGCGCATTCGGCCGCAAGCGCCATTTGGAGTCAGGGTTACGCCGCCAGGTGCCGGAGCCCGTGCACGGCGCGTCGACGAACACGATGTCCATCCGCCCGCGCAAATCTTCGAGCGCATCTTTGGATCGCATCGGCGCGCGGATCTGGATGTTACGCGCGCCGGCGCGATCGGCGCGTTCTTTCAGCGGCGCGAGGCGGCGTCCATCGACATCGAACGCAAAGATCTGACCTTTGTTCTGCATATGCGCCGCAAGCGCCAAAGTCTTGCCGCCGCCGCCCGCGCACACGTCGGCAATCTGCATCCCAGGCGCCGCGCCCGAGAGCTGCGCCGCAAGCTGGCTGCCCTCGTCCTGCACCTCGAACCAGCCTTTGAGAAAGCTCTGCTCCGTCGCCCACGGAAACGTCCGCCCTCGCGACCACGGAATACGCACGCCATTCGGCGCATGCGGCGTCACCGGCGGCGGCTCTGTAAGCTTCGGGCTTTCGCCCAGCGCCGCAATCAGCTTGTCGCGATCCGTCTTCAACGTATTGGCGCGCAGATCCAGCGGCGCCGGCGCCGCAAGCGCTGCGCCCTCTTCAGCCCGCTTATCGCCAAACGCCCGCTCAAAACTCGCGTCCAGCCATTCGGGAAAATCACCGCGCACATGCGCCGGCGCATTGTCCAGTGTAGCACTCGCAAGCGCCGTCCGCTCCGCCTCCGTCATCGCCGGCGGCGCATGTGGATCGCCGGTGACGCTCTGCTCAATCGCCTCAGCGCTCCAGCCAAACCCCCACCGCAGCGCCCCCCACACCCAGGCGCGCGGCGTATCCTCCCCCATCCGCCAAGCACTCGACTGCTTCCAGCGCATCGCCCCGAAAACCAGATCGCCGATCTGCGCGCGGTCTTTCGAGCCGGCGAAGCGATGCGTCAGCATCCACGCCTTCACCGCGTCCGCAGCGGGACGTTTCTCGGTTTCGAGCGATGTCAGAATTTCAATTGCCGCCTGCTGGCGCGCGCCGTCACGCATGGGAGGAACCCCGAAAAAGGAAAAGCGGCGTTCAGCCGCCTATGGATTGGCCAAATACGAGCAAATTGCCGTCCGGCGCAAGGACGCACACCTCGCGCTGACCATACGGCTTGTCCGCAGGGCCATGCACGTCGCCCGCAGGCATCGCATCGAGCACCGGCTTCAGCTCCCGGTAGAGCGCTTCGATATCTTCGACATCGATGTAGTACGAAAAGCGGCGGTTGCCGGCGGGCGCGCCGTCGTCGCCGTGATTTTGCATCAGCCGCACGCCAGCGGTTTCGCGTTGCACGTAGGCATAGTCGCCCATGCGAAAGTACGTGACGAAACCCAAGTCTTCGAAGAACTTCACTGCAGCGTTGATATCGGGCACGTGGATGAAGGGCGTAATGCGGATGAACTTGCCCTTCTCCATCGTCTAGCTCCCGAGCGGATAATTCGGCGCTTCGCGTGTGATCGAAACGTCGTGCACGTGGCTCTCGCGCAGGCCAGCGCTCGTGATCTTCACGAACCGCGCCTTCTCACGCATCTCTTTCAAGTTCGCGGCGCCGACATAGCCCATCGATGCACGCAAACCACCGATGAGCTGGTGAATGATGTTCGACACCGGCCCCTTGAACGGCACGCGCCCTTCAATGCCCTCCGGCACGAACTTCATCTGATCAGTGACTTCCTTTTGGAAGTAGCGATCAGCCGAGCCGCGCGCCATCGCGCCAAGCGAGCCCATGCCGCGATAGCTTTTATAGGAGCGACCCTGATAGAGAATGATATCGCCCGGCGCTTCTTCGCTGCCAGCGAGCAACGAGCCAATCATCGCAACTTCCGCGCCGCCCGCGAGCGCCTTGGCGAGATCGCCCGAGAATTTGATGCCGCCATCAGCGATCACCGGCACGTCGGCCTTTTGCGCCGCGCGCGCCGCGTCCATCACCGCTGTGAGCTGCGGCACGCCAACACCAGCGACGATACGCGTGGTGCAAATCGACCCCGGCCCGATGCCTACCTTGATAGAATCCGCGCCCGCATCGATCAGCGCCTTGGCGCCGTCAGCCGTAGCGATATTGCCGGCGATGATCTGAGTCTTGTTCGAGGCGCGCTTGATGCGTTCGACCGCGTCGAGCACCGAGCGCGAATGACCGTGGGCAGTGTCGATCACCACCACATCGACGCCGGCTTCGATCAGCGCCAACGAGCGCTCGTAGCCAGCATCGCCAATCGTGGACGCGGCGCCAACCAGCAAACGGCCGCGCTCATCCTTGGCGCGCGCCGGGAAGGCTTGCGCCTTTTCAAAGTCTTTCACAGTGATCAAGCCGGTGACGCGATTGGCGTCGTCGGTGACGATGACGCGCTCGATGCGGTGCTTGTGCAGCAGCTTCTTGGCGTCGCTCTCGTTCACGCCGTCGCGGACGGTGACGAGGTTATCCTTCGTCATCACGTCGGCGACGCGCTCGCTCATTTCGGCAAAGCGCATGTCTCGGTTCGTGAGGATGCCGACGAGCTTGCCGGTCTCGCGATCGACAACCGGGAAGCCGGAAATCTTCCGCGCTTCCTTGATCAGGATGATTTCGCCGACGGTCTGGTCCGGATGGATAGTGATCGGATCGATCACCATGCCGCTCTCGAACTTCTTGACCATCTTGACCTGATCAGCCTGCTCGGCCGGGGTCATGTTGCGGTGGATGATGCCCATGCCGCCGGCTTGCGCCATCGCAATGGCGAGCCGCGCCTCGGTAACCGTATCCATGGCGGCGGAAATGAGCGGGATGTTGATGGAGATGCTGCGGGTCAGCCGGGTGACGGTGCTTACGTCGGCAGGCAGCACTTCGGACGCGCCCGGTTCGAGGAGCACGTCGTCAAAGGTCAAAGCTTCACGGATTTCCATGGACGGCTGGTAGAGATTCTCCCCGGCTTTGGCAAGCGGTGGGCGTGGGTTAGGGTGCGTGCGGGAGGAGATGGGATGCACCTGCGCGCTTTTGCAGGCCTCATGGCGGTCGTGCTGGCAGCGGCGCTGCCGGGCGTCGCATCCGCGCAACGGCGCGCGCCAACCACGTTTTTGGTCGGGCTCGACGAGCGGCCACTTGAGGTTACGGAGGTCCGGCGGCTCGCCGCTGATTGCCCGCGAGTTGGGCAAATTGTCGGGCTGCAATTTGGCCGCGGCGGCGAGACTTTGTGGGTGTCGTGCGGCAGCCCTGCTCCGCTCGGCGGCTTTCCGCCCGAACGTGACAACCTGAACGCGCGCGCACAGTTCATGAGCCAGATGCCGGACACCTCCCTGGACGCTCGCATCTTTAGGGTCTCCAACGGCGCGCTTGTTCTTCACGCGCGGACAGACGGCGCCGATGCCGCTGATCTGTTGCCGATCGTGCGCGCGATGGGCGCGGCGCCTTGGATCGCGGGCACAGGGTATGAGGAGCAATACACGCCCTACGTCTTCGTCGCTGGGCCCGATGGCGTGGAGCGGCGTCTCTCGCCGCTGCGCTCGCAAATTATTTCATCCAGCGAACTCGGCGATGGCTCCGCTGCGGTCCTTTACAAAGCTTGGACTCACCCTTCGCGGAGCGGCGCGTTTCCAGCAACCTTCCTCGCGCGGATCGACACTGCGACGGGCGCGGTACTCTCCAATAACGAGTTGGCGCTTCCCGCGAGCGCCGGACACTTCGTCATCGGCGCCTCGATCACCACCGAGCGCGCAACGCTGTTTTATCGGGTGATGGGACGCGCGCCGACTCAGGCGGATTTCTACGGCGGCTCGCCCGCGCCTGTTCAACTCATGCGCGGCGATTTCGGCTTCGATGGCGCGATGCTGTCCGCGCCGGAAGTCGTGCCGCACGCGGACGCGGCATGGGCGCTGCCCATGCCGGACGGCTTTCTGCTCGTGCAAGGCGCGGCGGAAGGCTGCCCCAACGCGGTCGCGGCTGTCGTTGCCGACGACGGCACCGTTCGCCGCTGCTTCCGGCGCTCCCAGCGGGATCAACCCAGCGATAATTTGATACGCCGCCGTCCTACGGCAGCGGAGCAATATAGTTATGAGCCGATACTTATCGATGATGGCCGCTACGTTGCGGTTGTCGGCCTGATCGGCCCCGACGACATGGCGCGCGATCCTGACATCCGCACAACGGCGTACATCTTCGAGAGCGCGCGCGGGCGATATATGGGCTCTCTGTCCGGCCGCAGTATCGCTTTTTCAATTGACGCGCCGCTTATCGCGACAACGACGCGTAGCGGTGAGGTTACGGTATGGCGGCTCGAGCGTTAGCGCGGCTTGCGCCCCAGCGCGACGACGTAGACTTCGGAGCTTTCGGCGCGGCTCGCTTTTGGCTTCGCGTGCTTCACAGTGGCGAAGCCTTGCTTCAGACGCGTCAGCAAGGTGTTGTCGAGCCCGCCTTGGAACGCTTTGGTGACGAACGCGCCACCCGGAGCGAGGTGCGCGAGTGCGAAGTCCGCCGCAGCGTCCGCGAGCGCACCGGTGCGGATCTGGTCGGTGCGAGCATGACCGGTGGTGTTGGCGGCCATGTCCGAGAGCACGATGTCTGGCGCGCCGCCGAGCGCTTCCATCAACACCGCCGGCGTAGCGTCGTCCAGCAGATCGAGTTCGAAGAACGTCGCGCCAGTGAGCGGCTCAATCGGCAAGAGATCAACGCCAACCACAGCGCTCGCGCCCCGCTGCACCGCAACTTGCGCCCAACCGCCAGGCGCCGCGCCCAGATCGATCACGCGCATGCCGCGCTTCAGAAAGTGAAATTCATCGTTGAGTTCCGTGAGCTTGTAGGCGGCGCGGGCGCGATAGCCGTCTACGCGCGCGCGGGCGACGTACGGGTCATTCAGATGCCGCTTCATCCAATTGCGCGAGCTTTCGTCGAGCTTCTTATTTTTGACACGGGTGAACATCTGGCGTTCGCCGCCGCCTGCGCCGCTTTTCGGCGGCTTGGCTGTCCAGCGACGCTTCGGCGGTTCTTCATTGTCGGTCATGGACGAGCTCCGTGAGCCGCCATCAGCCGCATCAGCACGCCTTCGCGCAAACCGCGGTCGGCAACGCGCACACGCTTGGCCGGCCAGACGCGAAGAACTGCATCCAGAATCGCACCGCCGATGACGACGAGGTCGGCGCGATCATAGCCGATGCAGGCATTGGCGGCGCGTTGATCGCGCGTTTGCGAAAGCAGCTTGGCGATGGTGGCGCGGCAATCGGCAACGTCGAACCACATCCCATCCACGCGGGAGCGATTGTAGCGCGGCAGATCGAGGAAGACCCCGGCCAAGCTCGTGACCGTACCGGACGTGCCAATGATATCGCCCTGCCCGTTGGCGAACGCCTGCTGCAAATGCTGCGCCTCACCGACGCGGGAGATCGTCTCTGCGAGGCGGGTGACGAGACCTTCGTACCAAACTTGCTTGTTGCCGCTCTCAGGCTCTGGATCATCCTCAGCCAAAGTCACGACGCCAAGCGGGCACGTGCCCCAGGAAAGGATGGGTGGGTCGAGGTGAGCGCTCAGCACCGCGCTCGGCGAAACCCAGGACATCTCCGTCGAGCCGCCGCCGATATCGACGATCATCGCATGCTCCGTCTGCGGCTCGAGGAGGCTGGCGCAACCGAGCACAGAAAGCCGCGCTTCATCCTCGGCGCTGATGACATCGAACTTGAGTCCAAGATCCTTCTCGATGCGATTGAGGAAAACCTGCCCGTTGGACGCGGCGCGGCAGGCTTGCGTCGCGACACAGCCAATAGCGATCGGCTCGCGCGCTTCGATCCGTTGTGCACAAGCGGCAAGCGCCTGGTAAGCGCGCGCCATTGCCCCTTCGCTCAGGCGGCCCGTGTGCGCGAGCCCCTCGCCCAAACGCACGATGCGCGAGAACCCGTCGACAACGCGCAGGCTGCCGTCAGCGTTCTGAGTCGCCATCAGCAGGCGACAATTGTTAGTGCCCAGATCGAGCGCAGCAAACACCGGTGCGCGCGATCGCGGGCCATGACGCGCGCCGCTTCGCGACGCTTGCGTCCGCCCATCACTGACCATGGTAAACGTTCCGGCGGAGCGCTAACTCCGCAAAGTGCCTATTCGCCGCCAATGCTAGCGATTTCCGCAGCGTACAACAGACCCTAGTTTGCCCAGATTTCGCCCAGATCGCGGCATCCCCAGCTTTGCCGCCACACATATTCGTGTGGTGGGCTCCAATCCTTGTGACGTGCGTTGCCCGTACTTACGTTACCTAAGCGAAGGATGAGGAGGTAACGAAGGAGGAGAAGATGCAGGAAGCGAAATTCTCCATTGGCCAAGTGGTGCGCCACAAGCTTTTCCCGTTCCGGGGCGTCGTATTCGACGTTGATCCGGAATTCTCGAACACGGAAGAGTGGCTAGATGCGATCCCGGAGCCGGTACGGCCGGACCGGAAGCAGCCCTTTTATCACCTCTTCGCAGAGAACTCTGACAGCCATTACGTGGCTTACGTTTCCGAGCAGAACCTGATCGCCGACGAAACCGGCGAGCCGGTTGAGCACCCCTCGATCGATCTTTTGTTCGATGAGACGGATGACGGCGAATACAAACTGCGACCGGAAGTGCTAAACTAAGCACTGCGGCCGGCGAAGATTGAGAACGGCGGTTGCAGTGATGCAGCCGCCGTTTTTTTATGCCCGCTGAAACGGATAAAAGTCAGAACCCAGCGGCAGTATCCGTGTGAGCTCGTCGAGCGCAGCTTGCGTCTCTCCGACGAGCGCTGGATCCGCCAATTCAGGCTGTGCGATTTCTTCCCGGTAGTGGGTTTTGATCCAGGCTTCGAGCTTGGCGGCGAGTGCGTCGTCCAGGAAGAAGCCTTGCGCGGCGGCCGCGCGCTCGGCCGGCGTCATGACCACGCGCAAACGCAGACACGCAGGCCCGCCGCCGTTGCGCATGCTTTCGCGCACTTCGACGTACTCAACCGCGCCGATCGCTGCATTGGGCTGCGCGATCATTTCTGCAACGATCGTCGCCGTCTTGTTGTTCTCGCGCACCTCGGTCGGCGCGATCAAAGTTAGGCTCGCTTGGCCTGGCACGCGCAGCAACTGCGAATTGAACAGATACGACGTCACGGCATCATCAAGACCGACCCGCGCGCGCGGGACTTCCAAAAATACCGGCTCGAAGCCCTGCGCCTTAGCGCGCAACTCAGCATAGAGCGCAGCCTTATCGACAAAGGCATCTTCGTGATGGAACAGCACGTGCTCGTGCGCGACGGCGACGACGTCATTGTGAAATGCGCCCGCGTCGATGGCTTCTGGGGCCTGTCGCGCGAACACTGTGGCGTTGGCGGATAGGCCATGGCGTCGCGCTATGGCTTGGCTGGCTTCGCGAGTCTGCCGCGCGGGAAAGCCGGTGCGCGCTTCACTCGCGCGTCGGCCGTAGACGAAAATCTCGACCCCTGGCGCGCCGGCATTCCCGGCCATGCGCATATGATTGGCCGCCCCTTCGTCAGAGAGCGCATCGTGCGGCGTTAGCGCGGAATGCACAGCAAAGCGCGCTTCATCCGGAAGCAGGCGCCGCAATGTGCGTTCCGTTTGTTCTCCCTCCAGCAAGCGATGCAGCATCGTCTGAAGGTTGGCGACCGATGCGTGAAGGCGGCCGTCACCGCAATCGGCGCTTGGCGAAACAGTCGCCGCGTTCGCCGCCCACATGGCTGAAGAGGCGAGCGCAGCGCGCGCTATGGTTGGCTCGCTTTTCCAGGCGTGCTCCCACACCTCTGCATCAGAGCCGCTGAAACCAAGCGACCGCAGCCAAGCAATATTCGGCCGCTCGTGCGGCGGCAGAACGCCCTGGCTCAGCCCCAGCGCGCGCAGACGCTGCATCTTGGCCAGCCCCTGAAGCGCAGCCTCGCGCGGACGCGCCGTGGTGTTCGCGTTGCGCGCCGAGGCGAGATTGCCTTCGGACAACCCGGCATAATTGTGCGTGAGCCCAACGAGCCCGTCGAAATTGATTTCCTCTGCGCCGCTCACGCCGGCAGCCCGGGCGCAGAAATAGAGACAGCCTTTTCGGAAAGCTGCGTCGCGACGGGGTACGCCACGTAGTCAGCGGCGTAATACGCGCTCGGGCGCAACGAACCGGAAAGCCCTGGGCCGCCGAAAGGCATTGCGCTGGATGCACCCGTCGTCGGCCTATTCCAGTTCAGGACACCGGCACGCATTTCGTTTTTCACGCGCGTCCACAGCGCAGCGTCGTCGCTGATTAAGCCGCCGGCGAGGCCAAAGCGGGTCGCATTGGCGACGTCGAGCGCGTGGTCAAAGTCGGTGACGCGATAGACCTGCAGCACGGGGCCAAACAATTCTTCGTCGGGCGGAGTGAGGCCGGACACGTCGATGATGGCGGGATGAACGAAAGCGCCATCGCGCTTCACCGGCACGATCGGCTTTGCGCCGAGCGCAACGAGCCCCTGCTCGAACTTTACCGCGCGCTCGGCGCTCGCGGCGTTGACCACCGGCCCGAGAAACGGCTCCGGGGTTTGCGTCGCCGGGCCCACACTGATGCGTGGCGCAAGCGCCGCCAGCGCTTCGATGATCGCGTCGCCCTCGGCGCCTTGAGGCACGATCAGACGGCGCGCGCAAGAACAGCGCTGGCCGCTGGTGGCGAAGGCGGAGTGGGCGATCAAGTTGGCCGCCGCCTGCGCATCAACCGGCGGCCACACGATCAGGGGATTGTTGCCACCCAGCTCGAGCGCCAGCACTACGTCAGGACGGCCGGCGAATTTCTTATGGATCAGGGCGCCCGTGTGCGCGGAGCCAGTGAACAGGACGCCGCTGAGTCCCTGAGCATCAAGCAGCGCGCCGCCGGTTTCGCGCGCGCCTTGCAACAGATTGAGGACGCCCGCTGGGAGGCCCGCTTCTTCCCACGCTTCGACCATGAGTGCCCCGACGCCGGGGCAGAGTTCGCTTGGCTTGAACAGCACGACATTGCCCGCGAGCAGCGCCGGCACGATGTGGCCATTCGGCAGGTGGCCCGGAAAGTTGAACGGGCCGAACACGGCGAGAACACCGTGCGCACGGTGCGAGAGCGTCATGACGCCGAACGCGGCCTTCTCTTCGCGGGCGCCGGCGCGCTCGGCCTGAGCGCGGATCGAGATTTCGATCTTGCCGATCATGGCCTGCACTTCGCCTTTGGAATCCCAAAGCGCCTTGCCCATTTCGCCGCTGATCGTCTGCGCGAGCAATTGGGCGCGCTTCTCAATCGCCTTGGCGAAGGCGCGGACAACCTCGATGCGCTCCTCAACCGGACGGCGCGACCAAGCGGGGAATGCAAGCCGCGCCGCCGCCATCGCTTCAGCAACATCATCGACTGTGGCGCCGCGGCCCTTCCAGACGATGTCACCTGTTGCGGGATCGTGTGACGCGAAGCTCTCCCCGTCGCCTTCGCGCCAAGCGCCGCCAATGTAGAGTTCAGTGCGCATCATCCACCCAGATCAGTGCTTCTTCGCCCGATTCCAGCTTTAGCGCGGCCAGCGTCCGTGCATCGACACGGGCGACGCCGTCATTCATGAGCGCACGCGCCGGTGTGCAGCGGAAACCTTTAATGGCCGGCGTCGCGATCAGCGCGCGCTTGGCGTTCTGAAAATCCATCGCGGTTTCAACACGCACCCGGCGCGCCTCACGACGGGTCCGGATCGCGTCGCGGGGCGCGCTCATCAGCGGGCCGCCATCAAAGATATCAACGACATTTGAGAAGCTGAAGCCTTCCCACTCGAGCAGTTTGCGCGCGCCTTCGCCGTGATCGTGGCATTGACCAATCACGGCGCGAGCGGATTCCGGCAAGAGATCCACATAGACTGGATGCTGCGGCATCAAATCGAGGATGAATTGGTTGTCGGTGGTGGCGCTAAGCTTGTCAGCTTCACTGAAATCCATGCGGAAAAAGTGCCGCCCCACGGCCTGCCAGAACGGCGACACGCCATCCGGTGACACCACGCCGCGCAACTCGGAAACGACGCGGCTGCGGAAGCGCTCAGGCTGCGCCGCCATCAACAGATAGCGGCACTGCGCCAGCGCGCGGCCAACGCCATTGGCGCGGTGCTCTGGCCGTACGAACAGCGAGCCGACTTCGGAACAGCCGGTAAAATCATTCACACCGATCAGCACGCCCATATCGAAGCGCCGGCCAACGGCAGCAGAAGATTGCGCCTCGGTGATGAGGCGAAAATTGAAGAAAGGCGGCGTCTCGCCAATCGTCGCCTTCACGCCGGCGCAGCCCGCGAGCGTGCCCGTTTCAATGTGCTCGAGCGCGATAAAATAGCGCTCCGCGCCAGGCGCGTTGATATCCGCGCCGAAGCTTTGCTCCGAAAGTTCGAGCTTTGCTTGGAATGCCGCATCGTCAAGCATCAAGCTGGTGAAGCCGGCGCCAGCGATTTCGCGCAGCTGCTTGAAGCCTTCCAAGTCGGAAGGCCCAGCGGCGCGCATGACGTAGTCGGAGGCCACGCTCATGAGCGCAGGCTCCTTACGTCGAACAAGCCGCGCTCTAAACCGGACAGCATCAAGAATGAAAGCTTGGCGCGCTCGCTGAACGAGGCGAGCAAGGCGAACTCCTGATCGCTGTGCAGCCCGCCGCCGCAGGGGCCAAGCGTATCGATGTTCGGGCACCCGGCGGCAGCGAGGTTGTTGCCTTCACAGACCCCGCCAGACGCCTGGAATTTGAGATCGAGGCCAAGCGCCTCACCGGCCGTGCGCGTCCAACTGACGATCGTGCGCTGCTGATCGTTTAGCGGCTTTGGTGGGCGGGTGATGCCGCCGTGCAGATGCGCGCTGATGCCGTCGCGCGCATTGGCGGCCTCGGCGATGCGGCGCGCTTCAGCTTCGCCCCAGATTGCGCCTTCAGCGTCAGGGCTGCGGATGTTGAAGCGCAGCACGGCGCGCTCCGGCACGACGTTGACCGCGCTGCCGCCATCAATTGCGCCGACATTGAAAGTGACGCCGTCGCGCTGGCCATTCAGCGCATTGAGCGCGAGCGCGGCTTCAGCGGCGGCGAGCACGGCGCTGCGGCCATCGGCGAAGGCGCGGCCGACATGCGCGGCGCGGCCTTTGACTATGAGGCTGAAATTGCCGGATCCTTTGCGCGCATCCACAAGCGCGCCATCGGCGAGCGCGGGTTCGTACGTCATGCCGACATGGGCTTTAGCGCCGAGAGCAGCGAGCAACGGCGCGCTTGCCATCGAGCCGATCTCTTCGTCGGGGCTGAGCAGAACTTCGTAGCCGACGCGTTTATCGCCTGGCGTTGCTTCGAACGCCTGCAGCGCCGCGAGCATGACGGCGATGCCGCCTTTCATGTCGGCTGCGCCCGGCCCTCGCAGCATCGCGCCATCGCGCCAGGGCTTCTGGAACGGGTGCGCGGCGGGAAACACGGTGTCGTAGTGGCCGGTCAACGCCACCTGGATCGGCGCCTCCGGGCGCACGCGGACACGGATCGAAGCGCCGTGTTCGATCTCGATCACCTCACCGTCCGGCCGGACGCGCTCGGAGGGGCGGAGCTGAACTTCTTCGACCTGCCCCGGCAAGGCCGAGACGGCGTCCAGCAAGGGCGCTCGCATGAGCTTGAGGCCGGTAAGCTCGAACGACCCAGAATTGATCGCCGACCAGGTTTCGGTGCGGGCGGCGAGCGCCTCGGCTTCTGCGTCCAGGCGTTCGAGGAACGGCTCAAGGCCGGCGCCCAAGGTGCGCGCCGGAGTTGCGGTTTGGTCGGCTGACATGGCGCGGAAACTGCCCGCGCTGCGGGCTTAAGTCCAGGCCGGCAAACGCAAAACGGGCCCGGCTTTTGGCCGGGCCCGCTCGCTTGGTTCAGTTAAGCCGAGGCTTAGCGGAACGAGATCGTAACTGCCGTACGGCGATTGAGCGGCTCACGCACGCCATCGCGCGTCGCACGGGCCAGTTCAGCTTCGCCACGCGCTTGCGTGGAAATCGAACCGGCGCCAATGCCGCGGGCCACGAGCGCATCGCGGACCACCGAAGCACGACGCTCCGAAAGGCCTTGGTTGTAGGTCGGCGAGCCCGACGTGTCCGTGTGACCGACGACGACGACGCCGCCGACGTTGCACTGACGCGCGCGGTTCACAGCAGCGTCGATGGTTTCGAGCGCAGCTTGGTTCAGGTTCGAGCGATCCCACTCGAAGTACACGACGAATTCAGACGTCGGGCACGCAGCGGCCTGCGGCGGCGGCGGCGGCGAAACCGGCGGCGGCGGAGGTGGCGGCGGTGGCGGGGGAGCAGCCGCGGCGCCGAACGCGTAGCGGATACCGATCGTCACGGCTTGATGTTGGTAGTCAACGTCAAAGCCTGGGAAGCTGACTTCCGGCGCCGTGAAATAGCGATAGCCGACGTCGAGCGTCGCGTTCTCGCTCATCGCGTAGCCAATGCCGGCGATACCTTGATAGGCCACGCCTTCATTGTCTTCGAACGTGCCGATATCGATCGATGTGTAACCAATGCCAGCGCCAACGTAGGGCTGGAAGCGGCCGCCGCGGTTAAAATCATAAAACAGATTGGCCATGCCGGCCCACGACTCGGCGCTGGAACCCAAACCGGTGATCTCGTTTTCACGGCGGTCGATCGCGCCTTCGAGACGGAAGCCGTTGGAAAAGCCGTATCCTGCCCCAACCGACGCGACGAAATCGTCCTCAATGTCGTAGGAGGTGAAGCTATCGTCGATCTCGCCGTCGAGGCTGGTGCCGACGTCGAGGCGGCCGTACCAGCCTTCAGTAGCATTCGCTACGCCAGCAGAACTCGCCATAAGAACGGCGAGGGCGAGCGTGCGTGTCAGTTTCGATTTCATTGGCCGTCCCCTTGAATGTGATTGGCCCCAAGATGTCCGTGTTTTCACGGCTGCATCGATGGTGTGTTTCTACGCCCCGATATCAAGCGCCGCTAACTACTTTCTGGACGATTATTTGAAATCGACGTGGATTGTTGCTGCGCTGCTCCAAATTTCCCCAATCAGGCTAATCGGCGCGCCAACCACCAAAGCAAAAGGGCCCGGCTTTTGGCCGGGCCCTTCCACTTAGTTCAGTTAAGCCGAGGCTTAGCGGAACGAGATCGTAACTGCCGTACGGCGGTTCAGCGGCTCACGCACGCCGTCGCGCGTTGCACGGGCGAGATCGCTCTCACCGCGGGCTTGTGCCGAGATCGAACCAGCGCCGATGCCACGAGCGACGAGCGCATCGCGGACCACCGAAGCGCGACGCTCCGACAGGCCCTGGTTGTAGGTCGGCGAACCCGACGTGTCGGTGTGGCCAACGACGACGACGCCGCTGACGTTGCACTGACGCGCACGGTTCACAGCAGCGTCGATGGTTTCGAGCGCAGCTTGGTTCAGGTTCGAACGATCCCACTCGAAGTACACGACGAATTCAGACGTCGGGCACGTCGCGACAGGCGGCGGCGGCGGCGGCGTTACCGGCGGGGCGACCGGCGGCGGAGCTACGTAGGCAGGCGCCGGAGCGGCGAACTGGTAACGCAGACCGACGGTAAGAGCTTGGTGCTCGTAGTCGCCTTCGGTGACGAACGTGCCTTCGTCGAATTCGGCGCCGTCAGCGACGAAATAACGATAGCCGATGTCGAGATCGAGCTGTTCGGTCAGGCCAATGGCAACGCCAGCGAGCGCTTGATAAGCGATCACGGTGTCTTCGCCATCGATCGTGGTGCCGCCATCGACCAGACCCGTGTTGAGTCGAGCCGCGCCGGCGCCGATGCCGATGTACGGCTCAAGAGCGCCGCCACGGTTGAAGTCATAGAACAAGTTGGCCATCGCGCTCCAGGCGTGGACGTCTGCGTCCACGGTCGGGAAGCCCGAGAATTCAACTTGGTTGAAGCGGTGACCAAGCTCGCCTTCGAGACGGAAACCGTTTTGGAAGGCGTAGCCGAGCCCGAGATGCTCGGTCCAATCGTGTTCGAGAGTGCCTTCTGCAGCAGCCCCGTCCAGATCTTGAGTGCCGTCGAACGACCAGCCGATATCGGCGCGGCCATACCAGCCTTCAGTCGCGTTCGCGACGCCGGCGGTGCCCGCCATCAATGCCGCAAGCGCGACCGTTTTGGTGATGCGCGATTTCATATTCACCCCTCTAAAGTGATCCCCTACGCCGCCGATCGCCGCGACGCAGCGTTCGCGCCAAGCGCGCTGTACGGCCTGGGCGAAGACATAGCGGAGTGGAATAGTCCCCTCCGCTATCCAAACTGCCTTCCGGCAAAATGGTTCCTCGCAAAGCCCGTTAGGACAGGATATTGGCGCCCCAAGGACACAGAGTCCATGCGAGCCAAGCCCCTAACGTGCCTTTTCCCATGAAGCGTTGACTTTTTGGCGCGGTGTCGTTGCGGAAGCGCGACACGGGACCGAAACAAACCAATGGCAGGCGCCACATTCGCCAAACAAAAAGGGCCGCGCCCCCTCCCGGCGCGGCCCCCGTCCCCTCTTCGCCCCTGCGTGCGACACTCTAGAGCCCGTGGCCCCCGAGGTTTCCCCCGCTACTGAAATCCGAGGAGGAAGGCACAATGCTGCCCCCAATCCGCCCTAGCCAGCGGTGATGGCGCCGAATCGCGGCAATTCCTCGCGGATGTTGCTGAGCCGTCACACGCGCGCGTGATGGAACTGGGGCGCCGAACTCGGGTTGGCTATGGTAGGAAATCAACCGGAGAAAGTTCCCGTGGAGACACATGATCGCGACCCATACGCCGCTCCGCACGCTCCAAAATCGCGCAGCGGCCCGATCCTTCGTTTTGCAATCATTGGCGGCCTTCTGGTCGCCGGCGCTGTCGGCTTCATGAATTTGCCGCGGGGCGGCGAGAGCATAGTGCCTACTGAAGAAACGACGCTCGCGCAGAACGACATGAACGCCGGTTATGTGGCGTCGCAGGCAAATGAATTCGTTGATCCGCCGGCAATTCCGGAGCCTGCCCCCGCAGCCGCGCCTGCGCCGTCTCAGCGGTCAGCGCCGTCTGAACCAGTTGTCGAAGAACTTCCCGCGCCGAGCACCACAACGGAGCCGACGGCTCCAGCAGCCACGCCTCTGCCCCCGGGATAAACGAAGAGGGATTTGGTGAGCCCGTCGGGATTCGAACCCGAGACCCTCTGATTAAAAGTCAGATGCTCTACCGACTGAGCTACGGGCTCGCTCGCGCGTGCGAACGCGGCGTTTAGGCCGATGACGCTCCGCGCGCAACTCTCACATTCGGCTCAATTCGCCGCGGCAGCCAATGCCGCGGCGACGGCGGCGTTCCACCCGACGCGAAGCGCGTGTCGTTGGCTGAGCGCCATTTGCGGCTGCCAAGAGGAGGGAGCAGGCCCCGCAACGGCGTCCAATGAGCGAATTTCGCCCGCGCCATACGCGGCCAATTTTGCGGCGCCGAGCGCCGTCATCTCCTGAAATTGTGGGCGGGCGACCTCCACCTCGCAGATATCCGCCAAAAATTGCATGGCCCAGGAATTGGCCGTCAGCCCGCCGTCCACCAGCAGAGATTCGATGCGTGGCGCGCCATCCGCGCGGAGAGCGTCCAGGAGATCGGCGGTTTGGTAGGCCACTGCTTCGAGGCCCGCACGAACGATGTGTTCGAGCCTGGAATCGCGCGTCAGACCAGTGATCGTGCCGCGCGCGTCCGCCTTCCATTGCGGCGCGCCGAGGCCGGCGAAAGCCGGGACGAGATAGACCCCGCCATTGTCAGCCAGAGCGGCCGCAATCGCTTCGGATTCGGCGGAGGTTTTGATCAGCTTCAAACCATCCCGCAGCCACTGCATCGTCGCGCCGGCCGAAAAGATCGAGCCTTCGAGCGCGTAAGCAGACGCGCCTTTCGCCTCGTAGCCGATCGTGGCGAGCAAGCGGTTGGTCGAGCGCGGCGGCGCATCGCCGGTGTTCATGACCAGAAACGCACCGGTCCCGAAAGTCGCCTTCGCCATGCCAGGCTTTAAGCAGCCGTGGCCGACAAGCGCGGCTTGCTGATCGCCAGCGGCGCCGTGGATCGGAATGGCGCGGCCAAAATGCGCGGTGTCGACATCGCCGAAATGCGCATCGCACGCCGTGACTTTTGGCAAGAGCGCGCGCGGCACTCGAAACAGCGCGCACATGTCGTCACTCCAGGCGCGTGTGTTGATGTCGAACAGCAAAGTGCGGGCGGCGTTGGTGACGTCGGAAGCGTGCGAGCGGCCATTGGTGAGGCGCCATATAAGGAATGTCTCGATGGTGCCGAAGGCCAACTCGCCGTCCTCGGCTCGCGCACGCAAGCTTGGATCCCGGTCAAGAATCCAGGCTATTTTGGTGGCGGAAAAATAGGGATCAAGAAGCAGCCCCGTGGTCGCTTGGACGCGTGGCTCGTAGCCGAATTCTCGCAAGCTTGCGCACAGATCGGCGGTGCGGCGATCCTGCCAGACGATAGCCTTGTGCACCGGCGCACCGGTGGCGCGATCCCAGACCACCGTCGTCTCGCGCTGATTGGTGACGCCGATGGCGGCGATGCTCTCGGCGCCGCCGACTTGATCAATCGCATGGTGGCACACCTTCAGCGTCGCCGCCCAGATCTCTTCCGCATCGTGCTCGACCCAGCCGGGTTCGGGGTAATGCTGCTGCAGTTCGATCTGGGCGGTGGCGCGTGGGTTAAAGTCGAGATCGAAGGCGATGGCGCGGGTCGAGGTGGTGCCCTGATCGATCGCGAGGATGTATTTGGCCATGGCGCACAAAACGGCGCGCCGGTGCTGAGGTCAACCTGCGGCGGCGAGCGCCGCACGCAAATCCGCGGACGCCGAACGCACCCGCGTCATGGCGGCGGCGAGTTCATCGTCGGTGACAGCGCGGCCGGCCGCCGCCATGGCCTCGACATTGGCGCGCACGGCGGCGAGCTTTTCCGCGATATCCTCGGCGCCAGCGCCAAGCACGCCAGTGAAGGCGAGCGCTTTGGCGGCGGTCTCCAGAATTTCGGCGACGCGGCCACGGTGTTCGAGCGGCACGAGCGGCAGCAACGCCGAAAGCGCCGCGAGCAGCAACTGCACCTGCAGCATGAGTTTATTCATGAGCCAATCTCCTAGTGCTGAGCGGTGTCAATGAGGGATGCGAGCGCGGCGACTGGCGCTTCTGCCTCAGCGCGCGCTTGGTCGAGACGGACGCGGGCGGCTTCGGCGTCACCGGCGTTGCGCGCGGTGTTGTAGGCGGCGAGCGCGGCGGCAAGCGCTTCAATGGTTGGCGTCGCGGTGCGCTCCGCTTGGCCGATCGCACGGCGCGCTTCGGTCGGTGTCGCCGGGTTGCGGACGATGTCAGCGGCCTCTTCCACCAACGACGCATAGGTTTGCAGCAGGGCGTAAGAGTGCTGATCGGCGCTTCTGGCGGCGGCGAACGGGTTTGGAAGTTCAAGGCTGGCGCAAGCCGGCGTGGCGGCGAGCGCGATGGCGAGCGCAAACGTGCGCAGGATCTTGGTCATTCAGAACTCCTCAGGCTAAAGGCGCACGAGCGCGGGTGCGGCCAATGGCGACGCCGATCAGGCCGAGCGTGACGATGAGATCGATCAGGGCGCCGGCGACTTCTTGCGCCGCGCCCTCGGGAAGGACGACGCCGACACGGTCGGCCGCAGCGGCAATAGCTATGGCGGCGGCGCTGCGTAGGGTCAGCGATTGGATCGCTGATTTTTCAGGGATTGGTGTGTTCATGGGCTCCTCGTTTGTGGCGAGAAGCCTATGCCGATGTAGGGTCGGTCGGATTGGCGCGCGGGGACTTAGACGCGGTGAGTTCGGAAATGCTTGAGATGCAACGCGTAAGAGCGCCGCTGTACATTCAAAATGCGAGGATTAGCTGGCGCACAATCCGCGTTTTGCATCGTCGTATTCGCGCTTGAGGCGCGCGACGAGATCGGCGGTGCTGACGACTTCGTGGACGCCGCCCACGCCTTGGCCTGCGCCCCAGATGTCCTTCCAGGCTTTGGCTTTTGAGCCTTCACCGCCGCCGAAGCTCATCTTGGTCGGATCGCTTTGGGCGAGGTTGTCGGGATCGAGGCCGGCATTGACGATGGAGCCTTTGAGATAGTTGCCGAGCACGCCGGTGAAGAGGTTCGAATAGACGATATCACCCGCGGTCGAGTCGACGATCATCTGCTTATACGCCTCAGGCGCGTTGGCTTCCTTCGTCGCGATGAAAGCCGAGCCCATGTAGGCGAGGTCAGCGCCTAGCGCTTGCGCAGCGAGGATCCCGCGGCCGGTCGCGATTGCGCCGGAGAGCAGAAGCGGGCCGTCGAAGAACTGACGGATTTCGCTGATGAGCGCGAAGGGGGAGAGCGAGCCGGCGTGGCCGCCCGCCCCGGTGCAAACCGCGATCAAACCGTCTGCGCCCTTCTCGAGCGCTTTCTCTGCGAATTTGATATTTATGATGTCGTGCAGAACGATGCCGCCATAGGAATGGATCGCGTCATTCACTTCCGGGCGTGCGCCGAGCGAGGTGATGACGATCGGCACCTTGTGCCGGACGCACGCTTCGACATCGTGGTCCAGCCGCGCATTGGTTTTGTGCACGATCTGGTTGACGGCATACGGCGCCGCCGGCGCGTGCGGGTTCGCTTCATCGTAAGCGGCGAGTTCGTCCTTGATCCGGTTCAGCCAATCGTCAAGCAACGGCTCCGGCCGCGCATTGAGCGCCGGGAACGAGCCGACGATGCCGGCCTTGCACTGCTCGATCACCAATTCGGGATTGGCGATAATGAATTGGGGCGCGCCTACCGCTGGGAGGCGCAACTTGTCGAACAAGGACGGCAGGGCCATGCTTTTCTCCGGTTGCCTCACGCCTACAGTGCGGCGAAAAGCGCGTCGATCCTGACATGGCGTCAAGCGGAGTAAAAATGTCTGAGACCGGCTTGCACTTGGGCGAACACGCCGACGAGGCGGATTGGCGCGCCCTGGTCGAGCGCGGACTGAAGGGCGCGCCCTGGTCGCGGCTGGTCGGCGAGACCGCGGACAATATCAAGCTTGAGCCGCTCTATCGCGAGAGCGACGTCGCGACGGCGGAGGATGTCTCGGGGATGCCGGGCGCGGCGCCGTTCGTGCGCGGCGCCGCCGACGCGGGCTGGACGATACGGCAAGCGTTCGAGCACCATGATTCGGCGGAAACCAATCGAGAGATCCTCGCCGATCTCGTGGGCGGCGTTAGCGGCATCGAACTCGTGATCGATCCGGATGGCGCGCGCGGGGTGGCTATCCGCGAATCGCGCGATCTCGATCTGGCGTTGGCGGATGTGATCCTAGAGGCCGCGCCGGTTTCCCTTGATGCAGGCGAACATGGCGCGTGGGCGGCGGAGCTGCTGCGCGATAAGCTGAAGGGCGTTGCCGTCAAAGGCACGAACTTTGGGCTTGATCCCATTGGCGCAATGTTGCGCTCTGGCAAATTGTGCGCGGAAGAGCACGCGCAGGCGCTCGATTTCACAGCGCGCTACCGCGCCGATTATCCGGCAGCGCGCTTCCTTCGCGCGGACGCACGCGCCGTGCATGAGGCGGGCGGAACGGAGGCGCAAGAGATCGCCACCGCGCTCGCGAGCGGCATTCATTATCTACGTGCGCTGGAGGCAAGCGAATCCAACGTTGCAAATTCAGCGAGCACCCTCTCCTTTGCCGTCTCCACCGGCCCCGACATTCTTGTGGAAACGGCAAAGCTTCGCGCGCTACGGCTATGTTGGGCGCGCGTGTTGGAAGCCAGCGGCGCTGGCCCCGAGCATCGGGCTGCGCATATCCACGCTTTCACGTCTCGCCGCATGATGACGCGCCACGACGCGCAGACGAACATTTTGCGTGTCACAACGGCCGCGCTCGCCGCCAGCATTGGCGGCGCTGACGATGTCACTACCTACCCGTTCACTGATGCCTTGGGGCTTCCCACATCGTTCTCGCGCAGGGTCGCGCGCAATACGCAGAACGTACTGATGGAGGAATGCCGGCTCGGACATGTCGCCGACCCGGCTGGCGGCGCATGGTTCGTCGAGAAGCTGACGCGAGAGCTTGCGGCAAAGGCTTGGGAAATCATGCAATCGATCGAAGCCCAAGGCGGCATTGTCGCGGCGCATCAAGCCGGCGCGTTAGGCGCGCTGGTGAGCGATGCCCGCGCGGCGCGACAAAAGCGTATCGCAACGCGGCGCGAGACGATCACCGGCGTTACGGACTTTCCCTTGCTGGGCGCACAGGTGCCCGCATTCCTCGAGCGCATGTCGCAGAGCGCGAAGACTGCGTCGGACTTGGCGCTTACGCCGATCCGATGGGCGGCGCCGTTCGAAGCGCTGCGCGACCGCGCAGAGAAAGGCGGCGCACGCATTTTCTTTGCCAATATAGCGAGCCTTGCCGAGTTCGGTCCACGCGCGCAGTTCGCGCGCAATTTTTTCGCAACGGGCGGCATCGCCAGCATCGGCGAAGAGGATGCGCACGCGACCATGGAAGCACTGGTGGATGCTTTCCGCGCATCCAGCACACGCGTCGCCGTCATCGCAAGCACCGATACTTGCTACGCCGAACACGCGGAAAATTGCGCCCAGCGCCTTAAAGCAGCGGGCGCTGATTGGGTTGTGCTTGCCGGCAAGCCGGGCGAAAGCGAAGTCAAGCTGCCGGCGGCGGGCGTGGATCAGTTCATTTATGTCGGCGTCAACCTCTTGGCCGAGTTGGAGACGCTGCATGCAGCGCTTGGAGTGCGCTCATGACGGCACTCCACAGCGAACACATTTACTCCACAGCGATACAAGCGGCGCAGCGTCTTGAGGACGCTACGGACCAAAGCACAGGCCCAGAAGCTCTTGAGGCGGCCGAGCAGCAGGCGCAATATCTGCGCGGGCGCCGCATGAGCTACCTCGACATCTGGCGGGCCGGACTCTTCTCGATAATGAGCATAGCGATCACGATCGCGTTTCGATTGTCTGACGCGCTGCAGGTGATCGCCGCGGTAGTCGCGGCGTGCGCTCTGGCGGGGATATACGCAATCCGTGGTACATGGCGCCGCACAGCGGAGGGCGAAGCATTGGCGCGGGTCGAGCGTGCGATGACACGCTACGCGGGCTTGCGACCGGAGCGATCAGAGTGATGCGTTTTTCGCTTCTGCATGCAGCGCTGGGCGTTGGCGGATGAGCCAACTCCTGCCCCACACGCCGATGCGGCCCGAAGTAATCGCCGCGATCGAGAAACTAGAGCGCGCCGATGCGTTCGACGCCGCGGCATTCGCCGTCGCTGACCGGCAGCGCCGCACAAGCGGCATAGCGTTCATTGCGGTGATGATCCCGCTATTCGGAGTATTCCTAGCGCTGATCTGGATCGTCGATCTTTTGCTCACTGGGCTCGCGCTGCCGACATTTCTTTACGTGTTCGGCGCGTTCTTGCTTGCGGTGCTTACGCACAGCGCGTTGCTGCGCGACCGGATGAGAGACGACATGCGCCTCGGCGCCGCGATCGAGCGTTGGCAGGAGAAATACGGCCGCATGCGCGATACGCCGCTGGAGCGCAAGACGTGATCCGCTGGGCCCTTGGCGCAGCTTGCGCGCTGCTCGCGCTTGCGCTCGTCGCGATGGCTGGCGGGTGGTGGACGCCGTGGGCGGGGCGCTACACGCATGGCGTTGATGTATCGTGGCACCAGGGCGCGATCGATTGGCGCACGCTTGCGGCTGATGATGTGGCGTTCGCCTACATTAAAGCCACCGAAGGCGCCGATCACGTCGACCCGCGCTTTGCGTTCAATTGGCGCGAAGCGTCGGCGGCCGGGCTTTACCGCGGCGCCTATCATTTCTTCACGCTCTGCCAGCCCGGCGCGCGCCAAGCGGCGAACTTCATTGCGGTTGTCCCGCGCGAAGCTGGCGCCCTTCCCGCCGCGGTCGATCTCGAACACATGGGGCCTTGCCGACGCGGCCCAACGATGACGGATGTCGTCGCCGAAGCGCGCATCTTCATGGATCGCGTCGAAGCGCATTACGGCGTGCGGCCGATCATCTATACGACGCGCGAATTTCACGACGCGCACCTCGCGGACGTGACCGGTGAGCGCTTCTGGACCCGCTCGCTCGGCGTCGAACCGCGCTTTCGACAGCGCGACTGGATCATCTGGCAACACCACAATCGCGGCCACAAGAGCGGCGTCAGCGGCCCAATCGATTTGAACGCGTTTCGCGGTGATGCGGCGGCGCTGGCGGCGTTTGCGGGAAGCACGCGATGAGCGAGCACTTCATCTGGACCGCCGGCGCCCTCGCCGGCACCGTTCAACCTGCTCAAAGCCTGCTTGTTGAAACACCATATGCCGGCGAGGGCGCCGGCGGTCCAGACTATCCGCGCCATTCCAATCGGAAGCCGAACGCATGACGTTACCGGATTTTTCTAAGCTCGCGCTCGACAGCGATGTTGCCGAAGTTGCGCCGCCGTCCGGCGAACCCTGGCTTTCGCCCGAGGGCATCGCGGTGAAAACCGCTTACACCGCCGCAGATCGCGACGGCCTCGACTTCGTCGATGGTTTCCCCGGCCTGGCCCCGTTCGGACGCGGGCCGTACCCAACCATGTACGTGCAGCAGCCGTGGACGATCCGGCAATATGCGGGCTTCTCAACGGCGGAGGATTCGAACGCCTTCTATCGGCGCAATCTGGCGCACGGGCAGAAGGGCCTTTCCATCGCTTTCGATCTCGCCACCCATCGCGGCTACGATTCCGATCATCCGCGCGTTGTCGGCGATGTCGGCATGGCGGGCGTCGCCATCGACTCCATTCTCGACATGCGCACGCTCTTCAACGGCATCCCGCTCGACCAGATGAGCGTGTCGATGACGATGAACGGCGCGGTGTTGCCGATCATGGCGCTCTATATCGTCGCCGGTGAGGAGCAAGGCGTGCCGCACGCCAAGCTCAGCGGCACGATCCAGAACGACATCCTCAAAGAATTCATGGTGCGCAATACGTTCATCTATCCGCCGAAGCCTTCGATGCGCATCGTCTCCGACATTTTCGCTTACACCGCGACGGAGATGCCGAAGTTCAACTCGATCTCGATCAGCGGCTATCACATGCAGGAAGCCGGTGCGACGGCGGACCTTGAGCTCGGCTACACGCTCGCCGACGGCGTGGAATACATTCGCGCTGGCGTCGCAGCGGGTCTGGACATCGACAAATTCGCGCCGCGTCTTTCCTTCTTCTGGGCCATCGGCATGAACCCGTTCATGGAGATCGCGAAACTCCGCGCCGCGCGTCTCCTCTGGGCGAAGCTGACGGCGGAGTTCAATCCAAAGGACGATAAATCACGCGCTCTGCGCACGCATTGCCAGACCAGCGGCTGGAGTCTCACTGCGCAGGACGTTTACAACAACGCCATCCGCACCTGCGTCGAAGCGATGGCGGCAGCCTATGGCGGCACGCAATCTTTGCACACCAATTCCCTCGATGAGGCGCTGGCGCTCCCCACCGATTTCTCCGCCCGCATCGCCCGCAACACGCAAATCCTGCTGCAGCAGGAAGCCGGCGTCACCCGCCCCGCCGATCCGTGGGGCGGCTCCTATTACGTCGAACGCCTCACCGCCGATCTCGCCGCAAAAGCCTGGGCGCACATCGAGGAAGTCGAAAAGCTCGGCGGCATGTCGGAAGCCATCGACCAAGGCTTGCCGAAAGCGCGCATCGAAGAAGCCGCCGCCCGCACGCAAGCGCGCATCGACACCGGGCATCAGACCATCGTCGCCATCAACAAGTTCAAGCTCGATGAGAAAGAGGACGTCCCTGTCCTCAAAGTCGACAACGCCAAAGTGCGCGCGATGCAGCTGGAAAAGCTGACGCGGCTGAAGGCCGATCGCAAACCCGCCGACGTGCAAGCCGCGCTCGAAGCGCTTGAGAACGGCGCGCGCAGCAAAGGCAATCTCCTCGACCTCGCCGTCAAAGCCGCCCGCTCCAAAGCCACCGTCGGCGAGATGTCGTCTGCGCTCGAACGCGCGTTCAATCGCCACCAGCCGCCAATCCGGCTCGTCACCGGCGTGTTCGCGCGCGAAGCCGGTGCCGATGCGCCACTCGAACGCGCACGCCAAAGCGTCGCCGCGTTCGAAGAAGCCGAAGGCAAACGCCCACGCATCCTCGTCGCGAAGATGGGCCAAGATGGGCACGATCGCGGGCAGAAGGTAGTCGCCAGCGCGTTTTCCGATCTGGGATTCGAAGTGGAGATCGGGCCGCTCTTCGCCACCCCCGAGGAAGTCGCCGAACAAGCCATCGCCAAAGGCGTGCACGTCGTCGGCGTCTCTTCACTCGCGGCCGGCCACCTGACGCTCACGCCAGCGCTTCGCGCCGCGTTGGTAGCGCGCGGCCGCCCCGACATCATGATCGTCATCGGCGGCGTCATCCCGCCAGAAGATGTGGCGACGCTGAAGGAGATGGGCGCGGCGGCGGTGTATCCGCCCGGCGGCGTGATTGCGGATATTGCACAGGATTTGTTGGGGGCGCTGAACGAGAAGCTCGGCTATGCGCAGCCGGCGCGGCGGGATTGATACGTGACCAACATCAATCGAGCCCTCCTCGCCCTCTCCGCCATCCTAGCCATCGCCTACGGCGCGTTCGGCTCCTCGCTCTACGAAGGTGCGCCGCCTTTCGTTGTCGGCACGATCTTCAAGGCGTCGAGCATCATCACCCTCGGCCTCATCGCGCTGCTGGCGCGCTCGCGCCTGCTTGCCGCCGGCCTCCTCTTCGGCGCGCTTGGCGATGCCCTGCTTGCGTGGAGTCCGGACACGTTCCTTTACGGCGCGCTCGCTTTCCTGATCGGCCACCTCTTCTACATCACTATCTGGCTGCGCTCGGGTATCGGCGTCGTCGCTGCGCTGAAAGAGCCGCCGCGCCTCATCGGCGCGCTCGCGCTCATCGCCGCCGCATTCGTCATGACGTACCTGCTGGTGCCGCGCGACAACGCGATGTTCGTGCCGCTCAGCGTCTATACGGGCGTGCTGACTTTGATGGCGCTCTGCTCGTTCACGCTGCCTGCATCACGCTGGCTGGTGATGGCGGGCGCGGCGCTGTTCTTCATCTCCGACGGCTTCGTCGGTTGGAACATGTTCCACCCGGACCCCAATCCAACGCTCGCCTACTGGCGCAGCTTCGCCGGCTGGCTGGTGTATTGGGGCGGACAAGCGGCGATTTGCGTCGGCGCATTGGGCTTGCACCGAACCTCCCGCTATTGTTCTCTTTTTGTTCTTGACAGAGGCGCCGTCCTGAAGATCAATGCGGCATCGGGAAGTTGGCATGATCGGCTACGTTACTATCGGTTCGAACGACATTGCGCGCTCGTGCGCCTTCTTCGACGCGGCGTTCGAGCCCCTGGGCTATGCGCGCAGCTTCGAAGGCGGCATCTGGGCGGGGTACGGCCCCAACGGCAGCGGCGATGATGGCGTCCAGATTCTGCTAGCGACGCCGGAGAACGGCCAACCCGCAAACTTCGGCAACGGTTCGATGCTGGCGTTCAAGGCGCCGACTCGTGCGGCGGTAGACGCGTTCCACGCCGCCGCGCTCAGCGCTGGCGGCAAGGATGAAGGCGCGCCCGGCGTGCGCGGCGAAAGCGATCCAGCCTTCTACGGCGCCTATGTCAGCGATCCGGAAGGGAACAAGTTTTGCGCTTATTGCCGGGGATGACGCGACGCTGAGCTATGCCCGCCCCCGGTTCACGTGTAGCGACGCGGATGTGACCGCAGCGACTCTCACCACCGCCCGCGAAACGCTTCAGCGCGTGTTCGGTCACAGCGACTTTCGCGGGTTGCAGAGCGAAGTCATCACCGAAGTGTTGGAAGGCCGCGACGTGATGGCGGTGCTGCCGACCGGCGGCGGCAAAAGCTTCTGCTACCAGATCCCCGCCATATTGCGCCCCGGCGTCGGCCTCGTCGTTTCGCCGCTGATCGCGCTGATGCAAGATCAAGTCGCGGCGCTGCGCGCAGCCGGCGTCGCGGCGGCGCGGCTTGACTCAACGCTCGACCGCGAGGCGCGACACCATTGGCTCTCGGCCGCACGCGAGGGACAGCTCGATCTACTTTACGTTTCGCCGGAAGGCTTGATGGCGTCCGGCATGCTGGATTTCCTGCAGCAATGTCCGCTCGCGCTCATCGCCATCGACGAAGCGCACTGCGTGAGCCAATGGGGGCACGACTTCCGCCCCGACTATCGCTCGCTGGGCGCGTTAGCGGAACGGTTTCCAAACGTACCGCGCATGGCGGTAACGGCGACCGCGGACTTGAAGACGCAAGCCGACATCCGGACGCAGCTTAAACTCGCACATGCCAAGAGCTTCATCGACTCGTTCGATCGGCCAAATCTGGTGCTGGCGGCCGAACGCAAACCGGCGAAGGTGCAGGACCGAATCCTCGACCTCGTGCGGGCTCGGCGCGGCAAGTCCGGCATCATCTACGCGGCAACGCGCGACAATGTTGAGAAGACAGCGGAGGGCCTGCAGCGGGCCGGCGTTCCCGCACTTGCCTATCATGCCGGCCTGGAGGCAGGCCTCCGCGCGGACCGGCAGCACAAATTTCAAGAAGACGACGATGTCGTGATGGTGGCGACCATCGCGTTCGGCATGGGCGTCGATAAACCGGACGTGCGCTACGTGATCCACGCCGACTCGCCGAAATCGATCGAGGCGTATTGGCAGGAGGTCGGCCGCGGCGGCCGCGACGGGGAAATGGCGGAAGGCTTTTGCATCTATAGCGCCGCCGATTTGCGACGCGCCGTGATGTTCGCCAACCAGAGCAATGCGAGTGAGCAAGTGCGCTCGGTGCAGATCAAGAAAGCGCGCCAGCTCTTTGCGTTTCTCGATGGCCTCACCTGCCGGCGCGCCGGGGTGCGGCGCTATTTCGGCGAGGAGAACGCAGAACCCTGCGGCGTTTGCGATATTTGTACCGATCCGCCGGTCTCGATCGACGCAACCGAATTGGCGGCTAAGGCGATCTCAGCTGTCATGCGTATGGACCAGCGCGTAGGGCGCGGGCGCGTTGTGGGTCACCTGATCGGCAAGACCGGCGATACGCTTGACGAACAATACGCGACGCGCACCACGTTCGGAATCGGCGCGGACCAGCACGAAAGCGTCTGGCGCGGGGTCATCGAACAATTGCTGTTCGACGGCGTGCTCAGCGAGGGCGACGATCAGCGTCCAACGCTAAGCATCGGCGACGAGGAAGCGGTTCGCGCGATCTTCCGCAAAGAGCGGCAGGTACGCATGCGCGAAGCGGCGAAGCGGACTGGCAAAGAGGAACGGCGCGCGGCGCGCGACGTTGAAAAAGCCGGCTTCAGCGGTGCGGATTCGCAGCTCTTCGAGGCGCTGCGCGCGTGGCGCCGCGAGACGGCGCAGAACGCCAGCGTCCCGCCTTATGTCGTGTTCTCGGACGCTACGCTCGCGGGGATTGTTAAAGCCAAACCCGCTGACATGGCGGCGCTTGGGCGCGTGTCGGGCATCGGTGAAACGAAACTCAAGCGCTATGGCGCTGAAGTGCTGGCCGTCGTGATTGCGGGCTGCTGAGCAGCATTCAGTCTTGCTCCTCGAACACCCGCCGCGCGGCCGCCGGGCCTCCGCGTGCGAGATCAGCCGCCTGTTCCAGCCACTCTTCCTCGTCGATGCGGCCGCGCAAGCGCAGATACTGATCGACCCAAGCGACGTGCTCAGGCGTCCACGCGGCGATCTGCTCGAAGTGGAAGACGCCGAGCGCATACAGCGTCGTTTGCTGCATTTGGCTGATGGACTCAATCAGCGTGAGATCATCCGGCGCGCCATCGCGCGGCGCAGCCAAAGTCGGCGGCTTGGCGCGTCGCGTGGCTGGCGGCGCGGCGTTAACCGGTTCAGGCGCCTTCTGTTCGGCGTCGACGTCTGCAATTCGGAGCGGCGCGGCGGCGGGCATGACAGCAACGGGACGTTGCTCGAGGTGGCGCACGCGAGATTCCAGATAGCGCGCCCGCCACTTCCAACGATCTGGATCAGGGGCGGCCTCCTGCTCCGGCGCGGCCAGAGGCGCGAGTTGCTGAGGGCCTTGCGGGACCTGCGCCTGCAAGTGCGCGACGCGGCGCTCGAGATAGAGCAGCCGCCAGCGCAGAAGCACGTCAACGTCGGCATCGGCTGCGAAGGGGGCCGCTTCGTCCAGAGACGCCGAGTCCGGCGCAGCGGGTGAAGAGAGGGCACGCAGTTCTTGCTCCAAGAACGCGGCGCGTGCTTGCGCCTCTCGCGCCTGCCACTCCGGCAACGCTGAAGACTCCTCCGTTGCATCTGTCAAAGTGGCGATCGGTGCCCGTGCGTTACTCTCGAGATAACGCACGCGTTGCTCAAAATAGCGCAGCCGCCATGCCTGCAGTGCAACCGCATCATCGTCCACGACAGGCTGCACCTCTGCCTCGATTTCGCGAGCGCGTGTTTGCTCCAGCGACGCACTCAGCGTGCGCAGGCGCGCGAGCTCTTCGGTGTTGGTGTCAACGCCATCGAGTTGGCGTCGCAATTCGGCGGCTTCGGCGGAAGCGTCATTGGCGCGCGCCCTCGCCTGCTCCAACGAATGTTCGAGTTCAGCGATGCGGCTTTCGCGGATGCGGGTGAGGCTCGTTTCAGCCTCGGCGCGTGCGCGATCAGCCTCTGGATCGTCATTGGCGCTGCCGTCGCCTGCCGCGAGGCGACCTAGGTCGCGGACGAGGCGCTCGCGCTCGCGGCGCTGCGAAAGCCGTGCGGGCGTTGCGCGGTGCGCGGCGTACATCCATCCGGCGACGCCCATTGAAACTGCCGTTAGCAACAGCCAGACCGATAATTGTCCGATCAGATAAATCATGATCGCGCCTCAGCTGGTGACATAGAACTCGATCCGACGGTTGATCGCTTGGCCAGCAGGAGTTGCGTTGCTGGCGCGTGGGTTATCTGGGCCGTAGCCGCGCGCGGTAAGCCGCGAACGCGACACGCCTTGCGCCGTCAGATAGCTTGCGACGGCATCCGCGCGCTGTCGCGACAGCTGCATGTTGGGCTCGCGCTCGCCTTGGTTGTCGGTGTGGCCGGCGACTTCGATCGAGAACCGGTCGCAGCGCAGCGCGACGGACGCGAGGGCGTCTAGCGTGCGGCGACTTGAAGGATCAATCGCGGCGGAGCCGGCTCGAAAGTTGACGACGTTGCGTTCCATCAAGCGATCGAACGCGCGCTCGCACGTCTCCGCATCGCCACTGGCCAAATTAAGGCCCTGCAGTTCCGGGTGCTCGACATCGAGCCCGTCCACCGTGACAGCAAGCCGCGCTCGGAACGGCGGCGGCGGGGACACGAACGCAGCGCGAACCGCGGCGACGCCTTCGGCGTCACCATCCCCGATCACGGCAACCTGAGTGTCTACAATGCGTGCTTCGCCGGATGCCAAGCGCGCGACAGAGCGGACCGCTTGCCGCGCCAGCTCACCGAATGCGAAAGACGGTGCGCCACCAGCGACCCGCATTTCGTCGACCGGATCGGCATTAGCAAAGGCGCCGCGTGCCGCGGCGATGAGTTCGCCGCGCACGTTCTCGCTGGGCACAGCTCCGGAGAGAATGACGCGCGCGCCGTTGCGGCGCACGCTCCAGGCATATGGGCTCTCAATTTCGCCGACGCTGACGTTAGACACGTCAACCGCAATGACGCCGCCCTCCCAAGCGCCGCCGGGGCCCGCAGCCGTGAGCGCGGCTTGTTGAACTATAGCGATATCGTCTTCGCTCTCGACGATGCCGTGCAGGATGGCGCGCTGGCCATCCATCTCAATATCGAGACCCGGGTTGCCATTGGCGGTGAGCGCAGCGCCAATACGCTGCTCCAGCACCTGGGGCATCCGCCAGGCCGAGCCGTCATGCGGCGCAGCCATGCCGAGCACCATGGCGATGAGCGCAAAGCCGGCGGCGATCACCGTGCCGACCGGCACACGGTCGGTGAGTTGAGGTTTAGACTCGCTCATGAGCCGCGGGCGCGCCGGACTTGCGCGTCGGTCAGGTGGCGGCGCAATTCGTCGGTTTCGCGTTCGGCCTCGCGCACCCGCGCGGCAGCCACCATAGCGAACATGCGCCAGCCAGCGGCGAAGCCAAACAGGCCCGCCGCGATGAACAAGATCACCTGGGAGAGTATGAGGCCGATCATAATTTCTCGCGCCGCGTGCGCCCTGATGGCCTTTCGGCCAAGCTTAACGCCCTTCTAATGCCTGACGAACTAGGCGAAAACTGGAAACACCCGGGCGGGCGAACGCCCTGAAAGAGACCATGGCGCACCAGATCACCAGCGCGTCCAACCCGCTGATCAAGACGCTGAAGAGTTTGCACGCGAAGAAGGGCCGCGCTGAGACCGGGCTCTTTCTCGCCGAGGGCGCTCGGCTGGCTGTCGAAGCGGCCGATCTCGGCGTTTGGCCAGAGATTTTGCTCTTCTCGCCCGCGGCGATGACGCGTGAGCAGGTCCGCGCCCTGATCGATGAGGCCGAGCGGCGGCGCGTGCGCACGATCGAGACGAGCGAGACCGTGCTGGCGCAGATCAGCAAGCGCGATAACCCGCAGACCGTGATCGGCGCCTACCGTCAGAAGCTCTCAACGCTAGATGATTTGGAAGGCGCGACTATTGTCGCGCTGGAGGGCGTGCGCGATCCCGGGAACCTCGGCACCATCTTGCGGACGGCAGATTCGACCGGCGCCGGCGGTGTGGTTTTGATTGGCGAGAGCTGCGATCCGTTTTCTGTCGAGGCCGTGCGCGCAAGCATGGGCTCGCTGTTTGCGATGAAGCTCGCACGCGCTTCATTCGATGATCTTATGCACTACAAGAGCACGCGTGGCGCCAAGATGTTCGGGTTGTCGCTCAAGGGCGGTCCGCTCGATCCCGGCACGCCGGCGCCGGCAAGGGCGATTGTGCTGATGGGGAATGAGCAATCGGGTCTGCCCGAGTATATGGAAGCCGCCTGCGATCATCTGGTGAAGCTGCCGATGCGCGGACGGGCGGATAGTTTGAACTTGGCGATCGCAACGGGCGTGATGCTCTACGATCTATGGCGGAGACGCGGATATGACGGCGCGCGCGCCTGAGATTTTGGTGGCCGACGATTGGCGCGATTACCGGATCTTGGATTCCGGCAATGGCGGCAAACTCGAACAGGTCGGTCCGTATCGCTTCGTGCGGCCGGAGCCACAGGCGCTGTGGGCGCCTGCTCTGCCCGCGCGCGACTGGGATAGCGCCGATGCGATCTTCACTGGCGTTGGCGGCGAGGACGACGACGGCGGCCGCTGGCGTTTCAATCGCGAGCTGCCGCAGAGCTGGACGCTGAAATGGGACGATCTTTCGTTTCTCTCGCGGCCGACGCCGTTTCGTCACCTCGCGTTCTTCCCCGAGCACTCGGTGCATTGGCGCTATGCGCGCGAGTGCCTGCAAGCGCATCGCGGCGCGCAGCCGGAAGTACTGAACCTGTTCGGCTACACAGGGCTCGCTTCACTCGCTTGCGCCAAGGCCGGTGCAAAGGTGACGCACGTGGATGCGTCAAAGAAAGCCATCGGTTTCGCGCGCGACAATCAGCGCGAAGCGGGCCTGGAGAACGCGCCGATCCGCTGGATCGCCGACGATGCGCTGACGTTTGTGAAGCGCGAAATCCGCCGTGGGCGCCGGTATGATGGCGTCATTCTCGATCCTCCGAAATTCGGGCGCGGACCGGATGGCGAGACGTGGCGGCTCGAAGAGAATCTGCCGGAGCTGCTCGATGCTTGCCAAACGCTGTTGCGCACCGATCCGAATGAACGTGCGAGCGCCAAAGGCTTCATGATTGCGACAGTGTACGCGGTGCGGCTCTCATATTTGGCGCTCGCGCAAACGGCGCAGCAGATGTTTAGCGGCGGAGAGTGGCAAACGGGTGAAATGGCGCTGCCGCATGAGGGGCGCGATTTGCTCCTGCCGACAGCGATCTTTGCGCGCTGGCGGGGCTAGTGAAAATTCCGCCCCTTCGGCATCACGTTTGCCGCCGCACTTAAATTGATGCGCACGTTGCGCGGGTGACGCTGCGGATCGCCGCGCCAAGAGCCGCCGGGGTCGCCGGACTTGGCTTCGTCGGTTGGCGAAGTTGCATCGAGCTGCGGGCCCGCTTCGGAAAGTTCAGCCAGCAACGGATTCCAATCGTGCACGCGCTCGGCAATGACATGGATCACGCCGCCCTCCTTCTGCACCGGCCCATCGATGGCGACGAGCCGCCCGCCCAACACTTCGCGTCGGTATTGCTCGAACAATTTCGGCCAGACGACGATGTTGGCGATGCCGGTTTCATCCTCCAGCGTCATGAAGATAACGCCGAACGCCGTACCTGGCCGTTGGCGAACAAGCACTAAGCCCGCAACGCGCACACGTTCGCCATTGTGCGCTTCAGTCAATTGCTCCGCTTTGATGGTGCGACGCGCGCTCAACTCGCCGCGAAGGAGCGCGGCGGGGTGGGTCTTTAGCGAGAGCCCAATTGTGCGATAATCCTCAACCACATGCTCGCCCAATGGCATCGGCGGCAGATCGAAGTCCGGCTCTTTCGTCGGATCGTGGCTTTGCACGAAGAGCGGCAAATCCTCTTGGCCGCCAACACGATTTAATCCACGCACCGCCCAGAGCGCATCACGCCGATCCAAACCGAGCGATCGGAAAGCGTCGATATCCGCCAGTCGCTCAATACTGGACGCTGGCAAGCCGCTGCGGAGCCAGACATCTCGAATGGAATCGTAACCAGCGCCGCGATGAGCGATTAGTCGCTCCATCTCCACTTCTTTCAAGCCTTGCGCCTGCCGAAAGCCAAGGCGCATGGCGTGCGTGGAGCGAACATCCTCGAGCATATCGCTGTGGCGTTTATGCAAGCGAAGCGCAGCCTCGGGACCGGGCTCCAGCGTGTTGTCCCATTCCGAATTGTTGATATCGATTGGCCGAATCTCAACACCATGATCCGCAGCATCGCGCACGATCTGCGCCGGCGCGTAAAAACCCATTGGCTGTGCGTTTAGCAGAGCAGCGGCGAAAACATCGGGATAATAGCATTTCAACCAAGAGGACGCGTAGACGAGAATAGCAAAGCTCGCCGCGTGACTTTCCGGGAAGCCGTACTCACCAAAGCCTTCTATCTGCGCGAACGATGCTTCGGCGAAATCGCGTTCATACCCATTGCCGATCATGCCCTCGATAAACTTGGCCTTCAGTGTTCCAATCGTACCCACGCGTTTAAACGTAGCCATGGCGCGGCGAAGTTTATCGGCTTCGGGCGGCGTGAAGCCCGCAGCGGTGATAGCGATCTGCATCGCCTGCTCTTGAAACAGCGGCACGCCTAGTGTTCGCTTCAGCACGTCCCACAATTCTGGCTTAGGCGCTGTCGCCTTTTCCAAACCTTGGCGACGGCGCAAGTAAGGATGCACCATCCCGCCTTGGATAGGGCCTGGCCGCACGATCGCCACTTCGATGACGAGATCGTAGAATTCTTTCGGCTTTAGCCGCGGCAGCATCGACATTTGCGCTCTGCTTTCGACCTGAAAGACGCCGATTGAATCGGCGCGATGCAGCATCGCGTAAACGCGCGGGTCATTCGTTTCCGTCGAATCGAGCCTCAAGATTTTATCGTCTGGATAGTGCTGTTTGCACAAATCAAAGGCTTTGCGGATGCAAGTGAGCATGCCGAGGCCCAGGACATCGACTTTCAGGATTCCCAAATCCTCAAGATCGTCCTTGTTCCACTCCACAACAGTGCGATCTTCCATGGCGGCGTTCTGCACCGGCACGACATCGTGCAGCTTCTCGCGCGTGATGACAAAGCCGCCGACATGCTGCGAGAGATGGCGCGGAAAGCCGTTCAGCTCGTTGGCGAGCGTGACGCACTGCATCAACTTGACGTCGCTTACGTCTAAGCCCTGCTCTCTAAGGTCTTTGTCTTCAACACCGCGTGACCACCAATGCAGCGTCTTGGCCAAACTTGCGATGCGATCCTCGGAATAACCGAACGTCTTCGTCACTTCGCGTATCGCGCTGCGGCCGCGATAACAGATTAAAGTGGCGGCTAGGCCTGCGCGATCGCGTCCGTACTTTTGGTAAATGTACTGGATCACCTCTTCACGCCGCTCGTGCTCGAAATCGACATCGATGTCCGGCGGCTCATTGCGCTCTTCGGAGACGAAACGATCGAACAGAAGCGTATTGTTCGCCGGGTTTACGGAGGTGATGCCGAGGCAGTAGCAAATTGTGGAGTTGGCGGCCGATCCTCTGCCTTGGCACAGAATTGGGTCGACCTTATTGCCGTCCTTGTCGAAGCCTGACCGTGCGAACTTCACAATGTCGGCGACGGTAAGAAAATAAGGCGCGTATTTGATGCGGCCAACGATATCGAGTTCGCGCTCCAAGGACGCTTTCACCTTTTCAGGGATGCCATCCGGATAACGTTGCTGCGCGCCCTCCCAGGCCAAATGCTCAAGCGCTTGCTGAGGATCGGTAAAGCCTTCGGCCGTCTCTTCAGGATACTCGTAACGCAGCTGATCCATCGAAAATGTTATGCCGCGAAGAAAGCGCAAGCTCTCCGCCACCGCTTCCGGCGCATCTTTATAGAGCCGCGCGATCTCTCCTGGCGGCTTCAGCTGCCGCTCGGCGTTTTTCGCGAGTAAGGCCGATGCTTCATCCAGTTTTTTCTTCTCGCGAATGCATGTGACCACATCAAGCAAGGGCCGGCGGTCGCCGTGGTGCATTAACGGCTCGGTCGTTGCGAGCAAACGCGCGCCGGTTTGCGCCGCCAGTGTTTTGAGTTGCCGAATGCGGCGGCGATCTTCGCCGTTGAACTGGAATGGCGCCGCGAGCCAAACTTGGCCGGAGGCGCCGCGGACATCACGGAGATAGCGCGCCATTGCATCGGGCTCATCGCCCAGAGCGAACTCGGGGATGAGAATGGTCTGCAGACCTTCGGCATGCGCAAGATAGTCGGCAAAATCGAGCCAGCACTGGCCTTTCGGCGCGCGGCGATTGCCGATGGTAAGCAAGCGCGTGAGGTTAGCGTAGCCGGCGCGATCCTTTGCATACACGATCAAATCCGGCGTACCGTCGCGGAACACCAGCCGCGATCCGACGATGACGCGGACGTCGATCCCCTTCTCGTCTTTGACCGATTTCGCCTTCACATGCGCGCGCACCACGCCTGCCAGCGTATTGCGATCTGCAACGCCAATCCCGACAAGCCCAAGCGCAGCCGCCTGCTCCACCATCTCTTCCGGGTGCGAGCCGGAGCGGAGGAACGAGAAATTCGTCGTGACGCAAAGTTCGGCGAAGCTCATGCGAACAGCCCGTGCACGAACCAGCGGGGCGCCTCGTCGCTCTCGCCGTAGAAACCTTCGCGGTAGAGCCAGTAGCGGCGACCTTCTTTGTCTTCGACGCGGTAATAGTCGCGCGTCGGTAAGCCGCCGAGCCAATCGCCGCTGATCCGCTCCGGCCCTTCCGCGCGCGCGACTTCGTGCAGCACGCGCCGCCAGCGGAAGCGGATCGGCGGGCCGTCCGGCACGGTGGCTAGCGTTTCGATCGGTTGTGGACGCGAGAACAAAGTGAGGGGCCGACGCATGACGCCGTCGCGCGGAGACCCTGTGGGCGTCTTCTCAGCTGAGCGACTGAGAGCGGCACTCCATGCGCCCGCCTTTTCCGGCGCATGCACTTCGCTGAACTTAGGCCGCAACACGCGCTTTGGCCCAAGCCGCGCACTGAGCACATCGACCAATGCCGCTATTTTCTCCGCGCCGGCATCGGCTTCCTCCACCGCCGCGAGTGTACGCGCGCCGCCTTCGATGCGTTCAATCTGCACAACGTCGAGCCGCGCCGCTTCAATGCCAAACTCAGCGTCTAGATTTTCGGCCGCGTGGCCGAGCTTTTCGCGGAACAGCCGCAGCAACGGCTTCACCTCGCGCTCGGGGCGGCTGACGCCAATCTCAATCACGCGGTCACGACCATCAACGCCGAACAGATGCAAAGCCGCCCGCCGCGCGCCGACGCCGCGCAGTTCGAGTTTCTCGATGACATCAGCGCAGAGATGCTCCGTCGCGATCAGGATGGTCTCGACGCTGAAGAGCGGCTCTAGGAAACGGCGAAGCGCGAACACCGGCGGCGCTGGGCGGCGCGGGCTGAGTATTTCGGGGGCCCGGCCAAGCGCCTGATCCAGCCGCAACATGGCGCGCTCCCCGGCGCGCGCCGTGAAGGAGGAACGCGGCGCTGTCAGCAATGAGCCTATGGTTTTGAGCCCCAATCGCCGCAACAACGCTGCGGACGCATCTTCTAACCGCAGCGCTTCTATCGGCAGCGGCGCGAGCGTTTGCACGGCATCCGCCGAAGCTTGCATCGCTCTACTATACCGCGCCAAAGCCCATGCCGCGCCAGGCGTTGGCGCAAGCGCAGCGCGAGCAGCGAAGCCTTGAGCAGCGAGACGCGTTACAATCTGATCGCGCAACGCTGCTTCGCCGCCGAACAGGTGGGCACAGCCGCTAATGTCTAGAAACAAGCCGTCCGGTGAATCGATCACGACAAGCGGTGTGAAGCGTTCGCACCAGGCGGCGATGTGATCGAGCGCGCGGGCATCCTCTTCCGGTTCGGCTTCGATGGCGGCAAGCCCTGGCTGCATTGCGCGCGCATCGGCAAGCGACATGGCAAGCTTCAACCCAAGCGAAGACGCACGCGCATCGACGCCCGTCAGCAGGAAAGCGCCGGCCTCCTTGGCGTAGATGGCGAGCGGGCGCTGCTCAGGCGCGCGCCCGGATCTGATCAGCCGGTCCGTATTCAGACGCGGCAGATAGATCGCGAGCCACGTCGCGTTGCTCGAAAGCACGGACATGAGCGTTCCATTCAATGGTGAAGCGCGCGCCGGCGGGGCCGCCACGGCTGCGCATGAGTTCGATGGCGTAAGCGGGCGGCCCGAGTTCGCGGGGTTCAGCGCGGCTTGGCGCTGCCGCAACGCGCCAGCGTGTCCACGCGGCGCTGGCTTCCGCGCGCGGGCGCACGAGCAGACATTTGGAGCCATTTCGCTCGGCAAAAAGCAAAAGCCGGCGCGTGGTTTTCAGATCGAGCGGCTTGCCGCGCCCGCTCAGCGCGCAAATGACAATTGCGCCCCGCGCCGAAAGCGCCTGCTCGGCCGCCCACAGGCAATCTTCGCGCTTAGCCGCGCGAATGACTATGAGCCGGCCAGGATCGAGCCCGAGTTGCGCCAGCCCGGGCGAATAAGGCGCGCCGTCTTCGGCGAACACCCCTTCTTCCCCGGCCCAGATCACCCCCGCTTGCCTTGCCCAAGAAGCGGCCAGATTGAGCGCAAAACCGATCGCCGCCGGCTCCGAACCGGGATCGGCCGGGCCGATCTCATGCAAAGGCCCTCCGGCCATCTGGGCCAGAAAGCTGTTGAAGCCATTCATCGGCTCGGAAAGGACTGGACGAGGACTCATGTTCTCTATATGTTCTATTCCTTAGAGTCGTTCCATTCAAGAGGCGAAATGTACGCATACGCCCTGTTCGACACCGCCATCGGCCGCTGCGGCATTGCCTGGGGGCCGCGCGGACTCATTGGCGTGCAGCTCCCGGAGAAGAGCGAAAACGCGACCCGCACCCGGCTAATGCGCTATTGCCCGAGTGCTGATGAGCTTGAGCCGCCAAAGCAGATCGCGCGCGGCATCGCCGATATCGCGGCGCTTTTGAGCGGCGAGCAAAAATCGCTGCGCACCATCACGCTCGATATGAGCCGCACGCCGGCGTTCAACGCCCGCGTTTATGAAACCACACGCGCGATCGCGCCGGGCCACACGCGCACCTATGGCGAAATCGCCCGCGCTATTGGCGATGCAAGCGCCGCGCGCGCCGTCGGCCAAGCGCTGAGCCGCAATCCGTTCGCGATCGTCGTCCCGTGCCACCGCGTCGTCGGCGCCGACTTTAAGCTCACCGGCTTCAGCGCCAGCGGCGGCATCGCGACGAAACTCCGGATGCTGCAGATCGAAGGCTGGCGGGCGAAAGAGCCGATGCTGTTCGAGGAGCTGGTCTAGCGGGAACCAATCGGCAGTCCCCGCATTGCTCCGGCGCAATCAATCGAGGCGCCCAATGACCGGCTTTGTCGACAACATCGAAACCCTGACCACGCAGAACACCGACTTTCGCCGCGTCATCTACACAGGCGAGCACCTCCAGCTGGTGCTGATGTCGCTTGAGCCCGGTCAAGACATCGGCTCGGAAGTCCACGCCACGCACGACCAATTCTTCCGTATCGAGAGCGGCAAGGGCGAAGTCGTCATCGACGGCGAACGAAGTCAGGTGAAGGACGATGACGCCATCATCGTCCCGGCAGGCGCACAACATAACGTGATCAACACCGGGTCAGATCCGCTGCGCCTCTACACGCTCTACGGCCCGCCGGAACACCAAGACGGCGTTGTAGCGCCGGATAAGGCAGATGTTGAAGAAGAACACTTCGACGGACGGACTACAGAATAATCACCGCCCGCTCGGCAGATCCTTGAACGCAACGCCCTTATCGACGCGCACATCTTGCGGAAGCCCCAGCACCCGCTCGGCGATGATGTTCTTCAAAATCTCATCGGTGCCGCCGGCGATGCGCAGCCCCGGTGCGAACATGTAGCTTTGGTGGAAGGCGCCTTCGAGCGGGGCGAGATCGGGATCGTTGATGATGCCGAAATGGTCCTGCGCTTCGATCGCGGTATTGGCGATGTCCATCATCTGATTGGCGTTGATGACCTTGCCAATCGAGCTTTCTGGGCCAGGCGTTTGGCCCTTCGAGAGCGCCGTCATGGTGCGGAATTTCGCGAGTTTGTAACCCTCGGCGCGCACGATCCAATCGGCGAGTTTCTGACGGAAGGCTTCGTCCTTAATCAACGCGCCTTCGCCGGTAGGCGAACTGATGCCGCGCGCGAAATCCAGGATTTCCTTATAATCGGGGCCGTAGGAGCCGCCGACAGCGAGACGTTCATTCATGAGCGTAACCAGCGCGACGTTCCAGCCCATGCCCGGATCGCCCAAGCGACTGGAATCCGGAATACGCACGTCAGTAAAATAGACTTCGTTGAACTCGCGCCCGCCTGAGGCTTGGTGGATCGGCCGAACCTCGACGCCCTTCTGCTTCATGTCGACGATGAACATGGTGAGGCCTTTGTGCTTCTCCACGTCCGGATTCGTGCGCACCAGCAGGATACCGTAATCTGAGAATTGCGCGCCTGTCGTCCACACTTTCTGACCGTTGACGATCCAATCGTCGCCATCACGTACGGCTTTGGTCTTCGAGGCGGCGACATCGGAACCCGCGCCCGGCTCTGAGAAAAGTTGACACCAAATCTCTTCGCCGCGCAGCGCTTTGGCGACATAACGATCCTTGGTCGCTTCGTCAGAGAATGCGATCACGGTCGGCACGCACATACCAAGACCGATCGAGAATGGCGCGGCCGGAGCGTCGAACTTCGCTTCTTCCTGGTTGAAGATGACCGAGTAAATCGGCGGCAGGCCGCGGCCGCCCTGCTCTTTCGCCCAGGTGATGCCGGTGAAACCCGCCTCAGCCTTCTTGGCCTGATAGGCTTTCGCCGCTTTCAAATACTCAGCCGGCGACAGCTTGCGCTGCAGCCGCTCGCTCTCGGCGCTTTTCGGCTTCACGTTTGCTTCAAGGAACGCACGCGCTTCGGCGCGGAACTTGGCTTCTTCGGGCGTGTCGTTGAAATCCATTGTGCGCTCCGATCAAATCTCAAGAATCATTTGGCCGCGCGTGGGAACCGCGGACCATTGCGCCGCCAAACGATCAATCTCTGAGCGAATGGCGACAATTGCTTCGTCAGTCAGCGCGATCGGCTGCGTGCCGCGCGCTTCACAAGTAGTGTGAAAGAGGTCGATCACTTCCGCTGCAGGCGGGCGCCCACTCCAGCTATCGGCCTGCATGGTTTCGACCAAGCGCTCCACCGCTTCGCTTTCAGCCTCGAGCGTCATGCGAAAGCCCACGCCCTCGCCAGCGGCGGCGCGATGGATAAAGCCGCGCATCTTGAGCACGTTCTCAATGGCGTAGTGGAACATGTCGTGCGGGATCGGCGGTTGTTTCGGGCATGCGATCTCTTCAAGCGCGCCAGCGCGTTCGACAAACATGGCGTCGTACTTGCCGTCGCGCTTTTCGAAGATCACGCGCGCCATCACGCCGCGTTCCTCTGCTCAAGCCGCTTCACCAGTTTTTCCTTCCACACCGCCGGCGCTCCCGCTTGTACGGCGAGCAGTTTGGCGCGGCGATAGAAGAGGTGGCAGTCGACTTCCCAAGTGAAGCCCATGCCGCCATGCGTCTGGATGTTTTCCTTGGCGCAGAAATAGTACGCGTCGCTCGCGGCGGCCCGCGATGCGGCGGCGGCGAACGGCAACTCCGCAGCCTCGGTCGAAAGCGCCCAAGCGCCGTAGTATGCGTTCGAACGCGCGACCTCGATGTTCACGTACATGTCGGCGAGCTTATGCTTGATCGCTTGGAAAGAGCCGATCTGGCGCGAGAAGGCGTAGCGCGATTTGGCGTAGTCGATCGACATTTCAAGGCACGCCTGGCTGCCGCCGACTTGCTCGAACGCGATCAGCACCGCGGCGCGGTCCAGAACCGCTTCGGCCAACTCCCAACCTTGGCCAACAGCGCCGAGCCGCTCAGCTTTCGCATTCTTGAACTCAAGCTTTGCGTGGCCGCGCGTCGGATCGAGTGTCTTCAACGTCGAGCGCGTGACGCCCGATTGGTTGAGATCGACCAACACCAGCGAGACGCCAGCGCCTTCTTTGGCGACGACAACCGCGTGGGTCGCACAGTCACCGTCCGTCACGGGTATTTTCACGCCGCTAAGCGTCGAGCCGTCGAACTTCGCTTGAATGGTCGCCGCGGTTGGTGCGCCCGGCCCCTCGGACACAGCAAAGCAGCCAATCGTCTCGCCGGTTGCGACATTCGGAAGATGCGCTGCCTTCTGCGTATCACTGCCGGCGAGCATCAGAGCTTCAGCGAAAAAATACACCGTCGACGAAAACGGGATAGGCGCGACGGCACGCCCAATCTCTTCGGCCAACACACACAGTTCAAGCCGGCCAAGCCCCAAGCCGCCATGCTCCTCCGGGATCGCAACCCCCAGCCAGCCCATCTCGGCGACCGCGCGCCAGAGGTCTTTGTCGTAGGACTTCTCGGCATCGTCGAGAACGCTACGCGTTACCTTGGAGCTGGCCTTCTCCGACAGGAATTTGCGCGCCTGATCCTTCAGGCTCTTCTGATCGTCGGAAAAATCAAAATTCAACGCGTCCTCCCGGGACTTATGGTTTGCGCCACCTTAACGCGCCCAGCGGATGGCGCGAAAGAGTGTCTTGGCGTCAACGCCTCTTCACGAAGGCTAAAGCGAGATGCGTTAGTATCCTCGGAGATATTGGGGTGAGTAGTCCATGGCGAAGGCCGTCTTCCATAAGGGTCAGCGCGTCTACGTGAAGCCAGTGGCGACGTGGGCGGTGATCGAGAACGTCCATCCGCAATGGGTCAAGGGCGTCGAAGAGCCGCTGCGCGTTACCTATGACACTGGCCTCGGCCGCGACTTCCAGGCCCACGAGCTGGCGGCGGAAGACAAAGAACCGCAAAAGCCGGACCTGATCGAGACCGAGAACTGGCGCATCCTGCGCGCCGTAAACCGCCTATCCGCGGATGCGCGCGATCCGCGCCATCCCTACCCCGGCACGTTCCCGGTCGTAGTTACCGATGAGAAGGATTGGGGCGGTTGGCGTGTGCCGATGGCCGAGTACGACCGCGACCCTACCCGCGTGGAACATCAGTCCCGCATCATCGCCAACGCATTGCGGCTGATGCGCGTTTCCCGTGAACTCATCGAGTTCGCGCAGGACAATCCGCACGAAACGCCTGGCCAATTGCTTGATTTGGCGCGGCAAGCCGAAATGGTCCTGGCGGCGATCTATCACGAAAGCGCCCCGCCGCGCGTCGATGCCGTGGTAGCGGCTGAATAGCTGCATTGATTTTGACCGCTTGGCGGCTCACATCAGGGCTCTAACCGGAGCCTCTGCATGCGCGACGCTGAAGCCGTCACTGTCCGTCTCGTCGACTACACACCGCCGCCCTATCTGATCGACGAAATCGCGCTCGTCGTCTCGCTTGAGCCTGAGCAGACTTTGGTCGCCGCGAGTAGCCACGTGCGTCGTAGCGGCGACACGGCTGGACCTTTTGAGTTGAGCGGCGAGCGGCTGGAATTGCAGAGTGTTGCGATCGATGGCGCGCCTCTCGATGCGTCGCGCTATCGCGTCGAGCCCGGCAAGCTCACCATTCTCGATCCGCCCGCCTCCTTCCGGCTCGACATCGTCACGCGGATCTCACCTGCTACGAACACCCACCTCGATGGGCTCTATATGTCGGGCGGCCGCTTCTGCACCCAGTGCGAAGCGGAAGGCTTTCGCGCCATCACCTACTACCTCGACCGCCCCGACGTGCTCGCGCGCTTCGCGGTGCGCATCGAGGCCGATAAGGCGCAATACCCAACGTTGCTCTCCAACGGCAATTTGACCGAGAGCGGCGACATGGAAGGCGGGCGTCACTTTGCGGTGTGGATCGATCCCCATCCGAAGCCCGCCTACCTGTTTGCGCTCTGCGCCGGCAAGTACGAGTCGATCCACGAGACGTTCACCACAATGAACGGCCGCAACGTCGCGCTCGGTATTTACGTCGACCCGGGCGATTCCGAGCGCGCGCGCTATGCGATGGACGCCCTGAAGCGCTCGATGAAGTGGGACGAGGAAGCTTTTAAGCGCGAGTATGATCTCGACGTCTTCAACATTGTCGCCGTACGCGATTTCAATTTCGGCGCGATGGAGAACAAGGGCCTCAACATTTTCAACTCGGCTCTCATCTTAGCCGATGCCGACACCGCGACCGATGCGGATTTCGAAGCAATCGAAGCGGTGGTCGGCCATGAGTATTTCCACAACTGGACAGGCAATCGCATCACCTGTCGCGATTGGTTCCAGCTCTGTCTGAAGGAAGGGCTGACCGTTTACCGCGAGCAGGAATTCTCAGCCGACCAGCGCTCGCGCCCGGTACAGCGCATCAAGGACGTGAAGCGCCTGCGCGCGCGGCAATTCGGCGAGGATGCAGGCCCGCTTGCGCACCCGGTGCGCCCGTCGAGCTACCAAAAGATCGACAATTTCTACACCGCGACCGTCTACGAAAAAGGCGGCGAACTTATTCGCATGCTGAAGCGGATTATCGGCGCCGAAGCGTTCGACCGCGGCATGCAACTCTACTTCGAGCGCCGCGACGGCACCGCCTCAACGGTTGAAGATTTTATTGGCTGTTTCGAGGAAGCGTCCGGCCGCAAGCTAGACGATTTTATGCGCTGGTATGAACAAGCCGGCACGCCGGCGCTAAAGGCGCGCGGCGCATACGACAAGCAGGCGCGCACGTATATACTGACGCTTTCTCAGCGCACGCCGGCAACGCCAGGCCAGAGCGTGAAGCTGCCAGCGCCAATCCCGCTTGAGATCGGCTTCATTGCGCCCGACGGCGCCATTATCGCCTCGAAAGCAGAAGGCGGCGCGATCTCGGCGCTCAAACATCATGTGGTCATCACCGAGGCCGAAACCGTCCTGCGCTTCAGCGATGTCGTAGAAGAGCCGATCCCTTCGGTGTTGCGCGGGTTCTCCGCCCCAGTAACGCTCGACGATGATCTAACGATCGATCAGCGCTTGGCTCAAATGGCCCATGATCCCGATGCTTTTACGCGCTGGGAAGCAGGACAAACCATCGCCCGCGCTGTTCTTCTGGGCGACGCGAAGGACGCTGCGCCCGCGCTGGCAAAAGCGCTTGGCCGTGAACTCGACCGCGCACAGGAAGATCCTGCATTTGCCGCGCTCGCACTGCGCCTGCCCGACTTGAACGAACTTCTATTGGCGGCGCACACGCCCGACCCTGAGCAACTCTACGACGCCCGAGAAAGCCTGCGTAAACTTGTTGCTGAGACTCTTCACGATCGCCTCGAGCCCATCGCAAAGGCGCTCGGTGAAACACCGTTCTCCCCCAGCGCCGACGCCGCGGGCCGCCGTGCGCTCAAGTCCGCCGCGCTGGACCTGCTTGCCGCGCTTGGCCCGGCGCAAACGGAGACCTTCGAAGCGGCGTACGCCGGCGCGCGCAGCATGACCGAGGGCATCGCAGCGCTCGAGGCGCTCGGCGCCAGCGGCAGTGACGCTTTCGAGGGGGCGCTCGCCGATTTCTATCAACGCTGGCGCGCCAACCCGTTGGTGATTGACAAGTGGTTTGCGGTGCAAGCCTCCGCCCCGCGCATCGATACGCTCGCCCGCGTCGAAAACCTGCGCGCGCATCCCGACTTCAACGTGAAGAACCCAAATCGGGTGCGTTCACTGGCGGCCGCGTTCGCAATGCGCAACCCGCGCGCCTTCCACGCCGCCGACGGCGGCGGCTATCGCTTCCTCGCATCGCTGGCGGAACAGATCGATCCGCTCAACCCGGCGCTGGCAGCGCGGTTACTCACACCTTTTGAATCGTGGAGGCGATTCGATTCGGTGCGTCAAGCGCATGCCAAGGCAGCGTTGGAACACCTCGGCGCGTTAACCAATCTCTCCAAAAACACCAGAGAGATGGTGGAACGTACGCTCGCGTGAGTCTTTTCAGAGACACTTGCGAACGTTGCTCGGAATAGAACCAGCGACCGGCTCGACAGAGTGTTTACTCGCTCGTTACGATTTACACCTTGTCAGGATTCCGAACGGCGATTCGGGGCGGCCGGGGAAGTCTTGTGTCGAACACTGCAGCTCTTGACGAACCCGGCCTCGCCGGGCCCGCGTCGCAGGATAAAGCTGGCCGGCCCTTCATGGCGCTGGTGGCCCTGTTCGTCATCGCGTTCGCGGTTGCGACTGGCGCGCAGATTAAATCACACATCGATGACGCCGCTGAGACAACCATCGCGGCTCAAGCGTCAGCAGCTGGCCTGATCGCTGAACGCGTCAACGCCAACCTTGCAATCGCCGTCGGCGCTGGCGCTGGCGCATCCGAACTCGCACGCACCAACGGCGGGGACGCGAATGGGCTCGCCAACGCTGCGGCCCATGCTTCACCCGCAACCGCCGCTGCAATCGTCGGCCCGAGCGGCGCGATCGAAGCCATCACAAATACCGAGTTCGCCGGGCTCGCGACTGCCGCGTTCAACGCCGCTGGCGCCGAGCCGCTTTGGGCCGGCGCCCCAGACATGGGCGAGCTCGCAACTTCGCCAGTCATCGTGCGCCGCATCGGCGACCGGCGCATCGTTACGATCATCGATCCCGCACGCCTGCTGCCGGAACTGCAGGCCGACGCGCGGGTGCTTATCGCCACTCCGAACGGCAATATCTTCTACGCCTCGCCGGCTCTGCAGCAGGCAGGCATCCGCGCGCAACAACAGGTGCTTGCGGCCACTCGCTCCAACACCGAAGGCGGAGCACTGATCCGCGACGGCCAAGGCGCGACCTGGGTCGCGGTTGAATCCACCGCGCAGATCGGCGGCTTCCGCGTCATGACCGCTGCGCCAGCGCCGGCCACGATATCTCTGCTGCTCGCGGCTTTGCTGCAATACGCCCTGCTAGCCGCCACGCCGCTCGCAGCCATGGGCGTGCTTTACTTGCTGATGCGCCAAAATGCGCAACGCGCGCGCCTCGCCGAAGCGGAAGCTGTGCGCGTGGAAACCCATTTCCGCATCGCAGCGGACGGCGCGAAGGTCGGCGTTCTGGAATGGCGCCCTGGCGCGGACGAAGTTCAGCTCTCCGAGCAAGCCGCACGCCTGCTCGGCGCGCCACGCGACACGATCAGCCTGCGTGAGCTGCTGGAAATCGTCGTCAACGAGGATCGCTTTGGAGTCGATGAAGAATTCCGCCGCGCCCGCCAGTCCGGCCTCCTGGATGCGCGCTTCCGCGTAACGCGTGGCGGCGGCTTGGCCTGGATCGAAGCGCGCGGCGCTGCGGTCGAGGACTCGAGCGGCCGCGCCGAAACCCGTCTTTTCGCCACCGTGATCGACGCAACCCAGCGCCACGAGGCAGAAGCACGCGTAACGCGGCTCGAGCGCCAGCTGCGCGCCGCCATTGAAAACTTCTCCGGCCCATTTGCGCTGTGGGACGCGCGTAAGCGTTTGCTGCTTTGGAACCAGAGCTTCGCCGACGCTTTCAAACTGGGGCCCGAAATCCTGCGCCAGCGCGCCTCGTATGAGGCGATCGCAGCAGCAGCCACGCCCGCGATCCGCCGTGAGAAGCACGACGCGACCAACCCAGATGTTCGCATCATTGAGCTCTCGACCGGCGACTGGCTGCACATTGTAGAGCGCCGCGCCGCCGACGGCGGCGTCATCACCGTGGGCGTCGACATCACACCACTGAAGCGCAAGGAAGAAGAACTCGCGCGTAACGAGCGTCGTCTCTCCGATGCGCTGAGCCGCGCCGAGAGCCAGGAATATCGGATCAAGGCGCTCGCGCGCGAAGCGCACGAAGAGCGCCAAAAAGCCGAAGAAGCCAGCCGCGCCAAGTCGACATTCCTGGCCAATATGAGCCACGAGCTGCGTACGCCGCTCAACGCCGTGATCGGGTTCTCCGAAATCATGGCGAAGGAATTGTTCGGGCCGATCGGCAACCCTCAGTACAAGCAATACTCGACCGACATTTTCGACAGCGGCAACCATCTGCTCGAGCTGATCAACGACATCCTCGACATGGCCAAGATCGAAGCCGGCAAGCTCACGCTGTCGCCGAAGCCGCTCGATCCGAGCGTCGCTATCGAGCAGGCCGTGCGTCTCACCAAGCGCAAAGCTGAAGAAAAGGGCCTGTCCATCGTCGTCGACGCAGAAGAGCTACCCGAGATCGAAGCCGATCACCGCGCCATCAAGCAGATCCTGCTCAACCTGCTCTCGAACGCTGTGAAGTTCACCGATCAGGGCGCCATCATGGTCCACGCACGCGCCAATCCGCAGGCGCTGACATTGCGCGTCGTCGATACCGGTTGCGGCATCCCGCCCGAACACCTGCCGCGTCTCGCCCGGCCGTTCGAGCAAGTCGAAGAAGAGCTGACGCGCAACAATTCCGGCACCGGCCTCGGCCTTGCACTGACCAAGTCGCTCACCGAAATGCACGGCGGCAAACTCGCCATCCAAAGCGAAGTCGGTCGCGGCACGATCGTGACGGTTACGCTACCACGCCGCTTCGGCGGCCAGCGTGATGCCTCGCCAGAAGCGACTGCAGCGGAGTAGTCAGCGCCGCAGCGCCTGCGATCCGTCACCAAGCGGGCCGACGATCTGCGTAAACAACTCCCGCACCTGCCCTTGCACGCTGCGCACCTTCGCTTCCAGCGCTTCAAAGTCGGGCACGCCCCCCAACGCCGCTAACCTCTCCAGCAGTGGCGCCGGCGCATCGTCGGGTTTGAACTCCCCGGCAACACAGATGCGCAGCAGATGTTGAAGCGCACTCCAAAGCGCCCAAGCCTCGGTCAACTTTGCACACGCCTGCGCATCGAGTTTCCCCGCAGAGTGCAACTGCTGCAACGCCTCGCCGGTATTAGGCGAGAGAGCATCCAGCGCATCCGCGGCGTGCACCAGCTGTAGCGCCTGCGCGATGAACTCGATGTCCACCAAGCCGCCTGGCGCCAACTTCAAATCCCAAATCGACTTCGCGGCGCGCTCACGCTCCATGCGCCCGCGCATCTCCGCGACATCCGCCAAAACCTTCGCTTGTTCTCGGGGCGCGGCCAGGGTTCGCATCGCGGTTTCCTGAACTCGCTTGCTCAACGAGACGTCCCCGGCCACAGGCCGCAACCGGGTCAAGGCCTGAAGCTCCCATGTCCAAGCCTCTTCGGCATAATAGCGCTCAAACGAAGACAGCCGCACGGCCACCGGCCCCTTGGAACCGGACGGGCGGAGCTTGGTGTCGATCTCGTAGAGCGCGCCCTCCTCGGTTGGCGCTGAGAGCGCGCTGATCAAACGCTGCGTCATGCGCGTGTAGAATTCGCCGGGCGCGGCTGCATCGGGGGGCGCGTCATAGACGAGCATAAGATCCAGATCAGAGCCTTCCGCGAGTTCGCGGCCGCCGAACTTGCCCAGCGCTAGCACGACAAATGCACCGGGTTGCGAGCCGTTGGTGCGCTCAACTTCCGCCAATGCGGCCTCCGCCATGGCGACGACGCATGCTTCGGCAAGCTCCGCGTGCGCCGCGCCAGCATCAGCGGCGGTCGCCTGACCTTCGAGCACTTGCACGTCGATACGAAAGGCCTCTTCGCGTTGAAAGCGTCGCGCGGCGTTCAAACGATGCTCGAAACTCGTCGCGATTGAGAGGCGCTCAGCCAATTCGGCCCGCTGTTCCCCTGGCGTGTCTCTAGATAGGGGCAGCGCAAAGCGGGGCTCGATCAGGGCGTCGAGTAAGGCCGGCCGCCGTGCGAGGTCGTCCGCAAGGCGCGGCGCGAGACTGAGTATTCGCGCCAGTAAATCCAAGAATGCAGGCCGCGCATCGAGCAGCGCGAGCAGCTGAACGCCAGCCGAGAGGCCTGCAAAGAAAGACGAAAAGCGCACAAACGCCTGGTCAGGGTCGCCGGCGCCTGCGAGCGCCCGCAGCAAGCGGGGTGTCAGCCGCGTCAGAATCTCACGCGCACGCTCGGACCGCATGGCGCGAATGCGGCCGTGATGCCAGCCGCGAATGGTTTGACTGACGAAAGCAGCCTGCGTGAAGCCGAGCGACGTGATCGTCGTGAGCGTCTCGGCGTGATCCTCCACGCCCGTGAAGATCAAACTACCCAACGGATCTGCCAGGCTCTCGCCGCGGCCAAAGAGCTGGTGGTCAACGTCCGAAACGATGCGTCGCCGCTCGATCAACGCGGCATCAAACGCGTCCAAGCCCTCAAATCCAGACAGCGCAGCAAGCCGCGCGCGCGTTTCGGGATCAGCGGGGACACGATGCGTGTGTGCATCCTCCAGCATCTGAATGCGGTGCTCTATCTCACGGAAGAACACGTAGGCTTCGCTTAGCGCATCTCGCGCATCGCCCGAGATCGCGCCCGCCTCCGACAAAGCGTCGAGCGCGCTGATCGTGCCCTGCGTCCGCAGCTTCCGATTTCGCCCTCCCAGGATCAATTGCTGCGTCTGGGCAAAGAGTTCGATATCGCGAATACCGCCGCGCCCGAGCTTCACATCAAAAACCGGATCGCCAAGCTCTGCGCTTTTGTGTGCGGAGAGAATTTGCCGCTTGATCGAGTGCACGTCCTCCACCGCGGCGAAGTCCAGATGCTTGCGCCAAATGAACGGCTCGAGCGACGCCAAAAACTCGCGCCCACAAACCACGTCACCGGCAGCGGCGCGCGCTTTGATGAAAGCAGCACGCTCCCAATTCTGCCCGAGGTTTTGGTAATAGTGCTCAGCAGCGGCAAGCCCGACCGCCACGGGGGTTGACCCCGGATCAGGCCGCAAGCGCAGATCCGTGCGGAAGACATAGCCATCCGCCGTCACCTCCTCCAGCATACGCACAATTGGCGCAACGAGGCGTACTGCAGCGACCCGCGGCTCTCGTGCTTTTGCCTCCGAGAGCAGCTGCGTTTCGAAGAACACAGAAAAATCGATGTCGCTGGAATAATTGAGTTCACGCGCACCCATCTTGCCCATGGCGATGAGCGTCAAGCCGGGCACGGGCCCGCGCTCGCCGCCCAAGGCGCCGAGCTCAAAATCGCCGCGGCGGGCGCTCTCTTGCGCGCCGACAGCAAGTGCGGCGCGCAACGCAGCGTCGGCGAAATCTGTGATCGCCCCAGTGACTTGATGCAAAGGCCAAGTGCGGTTTAGATCCGCAAGCGCGACGCAAAGATGCAGCGCATCCTTCGCACGCCGCAAAGTCCGCATTGCCTCTTCGATCGGGGGCGGCTCATCTGCAATTGCGTTTGCGGTCGCCAAAGCGTCAGCGCGCAGACGATCCGCCCAGGCTGAGTCTGCATTCGCCAACAGATCCGAGCGGCGCTCCATCAAGCGCTTTAGGTACGGGGCGGATTCGAGAGCAGCTGCGGCGGCGCCCGCCCAATGTGTGCCGGCAAAAGCCGGTGGCGGCGCCCCGCGTGCGAGAGCTGGCGCAACGGCGCGCATCAGGCGGCCGCCGGCAGAACGAGCGCAGCGCCGAGCCCCTTGCCCTCGCCATTATCCAACCCGTCGCGCAAATGGAGCCCCCCCCTGTGCAAGCGCGCAACCGCCGCAACAAGGCTCAAGCCCAGTCCAGCACCCGGCGATGATCGCGCGCTTTCAAGGCGCACGAAGCGTTCTTGGACCCGGTCACGATCCGCCGGCGCAATGCCAGGCCCGTCATCCGAAACTGCGATCTCGATGCGCCCGTCGCTGCGGCGCGCAGCCGTCAATGCAATGTGTCCGCCTTCGGGCGTATATTTCAGGGCGTTCTCGACCAGGTTGGAGACCGCTTGCGTGAATAGCCCCGTTTCACCGTTCACGAACAGGTCTGGCGCAATCTCGCCTCGAAGCGTTCGTCCCTGTTCTTCTGCGGCGGGCTCATAAAAATCGACCAACTCGCGCAATATATCGCTCGCGTCGATGCGTTCGAAGCGCCAGTTGGGATTCGATTCAACGCGTGCAAGCTTCAGCACGGCAGCGAACATATCAAGCAGACTGTCCGCTTCTTCGAGCGCCTTGCGAAGCGCTTCGCGATCATTCGCTGTATCGGCCGGCGCCTCCAATGCAGCTTCGAGTTTTTGCCGGAAGCGCGTCAGCGGCGAACGCAAATCGTGCGCAATCGCGTCACCGGCAGTACGCGAGACCTGCATTAACCGCTCTAAGCGATCGAGCATCGCGTTCATGGCCTCGGCAAGCGCGTCGAACTCGTCACCCTCGCCGCGCACTGGCGCTCGGCGCTTCAAATCCCCGGCCATGACATCGCGCGCCGTGCTGGCAAGCGCCTCGGCGCGGCGCGAGGCCAACCATGACGCGATCAGGCCGCTCGCAATCGAGAGAAAGACGCCCAGAATTGCGACGGTCCAAAGAACCCGCGTGATGCGGCCGGACATGACCTCGCTGTCGCCAAGATCGCGCGCGACCAGCAGGATTGGGCCATTGAGAAGCCGGCCCACCTTGCCCCGCGCGCGGCCACGCTGGGCCGCGCCTTCTGCATCTGTGGACTCAAAACCAAAATCGATGCGCTGAACGCTCTCGCCCGGCAAAGACGGCAATTGCTGAAAGTCGCCAGTGACGACGAGGCCATTGCCCTCCGCCAACACGTAAAGCAGCGGACCCTGCCGCGCAGCGCGCTCAACAACTTCCTGGTTTAGCCGGCGGATGCCGCCTTCGGCATAGGCGCGCTCCAGCGCTGCATATTCCTGGTCCGCGAGGACGTCAGAATCCGCAACCAGTTGGCCGATAGTGGCGAAGTACACATAGACAAGAAGTGCAACGACGAACATGAGCACGACCCCGGCCTGCGCGAGGGCAAGCCGGAATGTCGTCGTGCGAAGGAGCGCGAGGCTTGGCCTCATGCCTCCAGTCGATAACCCGATCCTCTGACCGTGTGCAGCAGGGATTGCGCAAAATCACGATCGATTTTCGAACGCAGCCGCGAAATGTGCACGTCGATAACGTTCGTTTGCGGATCGAAATGATAGTCCCAGACATTTTCGAGCAGCATCTTGCGCGTCACCGTCTGACCGGAATTGCGCATGAGATACTCAAGCAGCCGGAATTCGCGCGGTTGTAGGTCCAGCTTCTTGCCGCCGCGCTTAACCGTGCGCGCAAGCAAATCCATCTCCAGATCACCGACCTGCAAACGCGTTTGCACGTCGCGGTCGCGGCCATTCCAAAGCGCGCGGACGCGGGCCAACAACTCGCGCGTCGAGAACGGCTTGCCGAGGTAATCGTTCGCGCCGGCGTTGAGGCCTTCGACGCGATGATCTTCATCGTGCAGCGCTGAAAGGATCAGCACCGGCGTCGAAACACCCTGTTCGCGCAGCTCGCGCACGACCGAAACGCCGAGCTTCTTTGGCAGCATGCGATCCAGCACGATGACGTCATAACCGCCAGTGGCGGCCATGGACTGGCCAAGCTCGCCGTCACCGGCAATCTCGACCTCGTGTTCATCGGCCGCCAGCGACGCGCGCAGGCTCTCCGCCATGTCGGCGTCGTCCTCCACCAGGAGCACCCTCATAGCGTCTCTCCTCATTATTCAACGTCCACGGCGACAAATCCGCGGCCGGCGCGATTGCTGACCTGCAGCAACAGCGGGCGATTGGCGCGGCGCGCCGCTTCTGTCGCAGTGCTAAGCTCTTGCACGGTGCGGATCGAGCGCTGATCGGCCTGCATGATGATGTCGCCAACACGAATGCCCTTCTCGGCCGCATCCGAATTCGGCTCGATCGCCGTGATGATAAGGCCGCTCTCGTTGGCGGCGAGACCCGCACGCGTGCGATCCTCCGCCGTCATCGGACGCACCGAAAGCCCGAGCGAGCTTTGTGCGACGCCCGCGCCGCTCTCGGCCGGCGGCTCAGCCGGCGTCTGGTTCGGCGTCGTTTGCGTGCTAGCGAGCGTTTGCTCGGACGGGCGTTCGGCCAGGCGCATATTCAGCGTCCGGCGTTGACCGGCGCGCAGAACTTCGACGCGGCTATTGTTGCCGATCGCAGTGTTGCCGACGCGCTGAGTGAGATCGCGGCTGTCTTCGATGCGTTCCCCGTTGAACGTCAGGATCACATCGCCTTGTTGGATGCCCGCGCGCGCGGCCGGGCCATCCGGCACGACGCTGGCGACAAGTGCGCCACGCGGCTCTTCGAGACCAAGACTGCGGGCGATATCTTCATCCAACGGTTGGATCGAAACGCCAATCCAGCCGCGCGTGACACGTCCGCCGCTGATGAGCTGCTGCACGATCGAACGCGCGGTATTGGCCGGGATAGCAAAGCCGATACCGACATTGCCGCCGGTCGGAGAAAAGATGGCGCTGTTGACGCCAATAACGTTGCCGTTGAGGTCGAACGTCGGGCCGCCAGAGTTGCCGCGATTGATCGGCGCGTCGATCTGCATGTAGTCGACATAAGCCGATGAGCCGGCGTCACGGCGGCCAATGGCGGACACAATGCCGGCTGTGGCCGTACCATCGAGCCCGAACGGGTTGCCGACGGCGACGACCCAATCGCCAACGCGAACGTGGCGGGCGTCATCGAAACTAACGAACGGGAAGCGCCCGCCTCCGCGTACGCGCAATACCGCGATGTCGGTGGCTTCATCCGAGCCGATGAGATCAGCTTGAATGTCGCGCCCTTCGCTGGTGCGGATGGTAATTTCTTCGGCGCCTTCAACCACGTGGTGGTTGGTGACGATGGTGCCGTTCTGATCAATGAAAAAGCCCGAACCGAGAGATGTCGGCGCCGGGCCCTGACGGTCTGGACGACCGCGGAAGAATTCTTCGAAACCGGGCGGCAGACCTTCCAGCGGCTGCTGCACCGCGCCCGGACGCTGGCGCACTGAGATCGAGACGACCGCGGGTCGAACCCGCTCGATCAAATCGGCGAAGCTCATCGGCGCGCCGCTCGGCGGGGCGACGGAGGACGGATTGATCTCCTGCGCGTTGGTGATCGGCGCCGCGGCAAAGCCGGTGAACACCAATAAGGTGGCGCCAGCCGCAATGGCGGTGCGGCGGAGATATTTCATAGTCGCTGCGTCAGTCATGGAGACCCTCAGGTGAACCCTGTGATTGGAGGCATAGCCCCGAGCACTTGCAAGCCCTTTAGATAATCGGCTGTGAAGGCCGGTTAAGGGCCGTTTGGGGCGAAGTTGCGATCAAGTAGGGTGGCGCTCAGAGGCTTTTTTGCGGTCGCTATCCCCAGTTTCGACCAAACGACGCAGCCATACGACGGGTTAGCGCTCCCCCTCCTCCGGGACGAGCGGTTCCGGAGGGCGGCGGCGCCGCAGCACTGCGGCCAAGCCAATGGCTAACAACAAGAAAGGCGCGCCCCAAAGCGCCCAGGTCCGGGCGTCCCAGGGCGGCCGGAAAAGAACGAAGTCGCCGTAACGGGTGCGAAAATACGATCGGATTTCAGCGTCGCTGTCCCCCGCGGCAATCCGCTCGCGGACTAGCCGGCGCATATCCACAGCGATATCGGCAGTGGATTGGGCGATCGGCTCGTTCTCGCACTGCACGCACCGAATTTCAGAGTCGAGCGCACGGGCTCGGGCTTCTTGGGCCGGATCGGCCAGGATCGCGGGCGCGAGGGCTGCGATCAAAATAACGGCGATGCTCACGGGCTCACCTTCTTCCGCCGGCTCAGCGCGATAAGGCTGAGCACCCCGCCAAAGGCCATCATCAACGCGCCGAGGAAGATCAGGTAGACCAGCGGGTTGTGATAAAGCCGAACCGACCAAGCGCCCGTCTCATCACGCGCCGCCTCCCCAAGCGCCACGTAGAGATCGCCATCAATTCCAGAGAGAATGCCGACTTCGGTTGTCGGCATCGGTGATGTGGTGAAATAGCGCCGCTCCGCTGAGAGTCGCTGCACCGCAGCGCCCCTCTCCACTCGGAATTCGGCGCGAGTCGCCGTGTAGTTCGGCCCTTCGGTTTGCCCGACACCTAGAAGCGTCAACCGGCGCTCAACGAAATCCACGCTTTCGCCCGGCGTGAGCAACACGATGCGCTCACTGCGAAACGCAGTTTCGGCAATCGCGCCGATCGTCAGCACGCCAGCGCCTAGGTGCGCGAGGCTCATGGACCAAACCGCAAGCGGCAGCGCGGCCAGCTTTGCAAGCTTGCGCCCTTCGCCCCGCTCGATGCGGGTCCACAGATAGATGAAACCGCCAGCGATGAGCCACACGCCCAGCGCCAGCCCAATCGCCGGCACAGCGCGCCAACCAGACAAAGCAAGCGCCGTCACCAGCGTAACAAGCGCGAGCGCACCCGCAGGCGCGAGGCGCATCAGCGCCGCGCGCAAGTCGCCAACGCGCCACGTTAGCATCGGCCCCAGCGGCAACAACAGAAGAAGAACGCCGAGCAAAGGCGCAACGGTGGCGTTGAAGAAAGGCGGGCCGACTGAAATCAGGCCGCCGCCCATAGCCTCCACGATCAGCGGGTACAGCGTGCCGATCAGGACGACAGCTGCCGCAATCGCCAGCCCGAAATTATTCCAGACCAACATGCTTTCGCGGCTAACCGCTGCGAAACCGGAAGCCTGCGCCAATTTCGGCGCCCGCCAAGCGTAGAGGCCAAAGCCGACGCCGAGCGCGATGAACAGAAGCACCAACATCGCAATGCCGCGCTGCGGATCGACTGCAAACGCGTGCACCGAGGTCAGCACACCGGAGCGCACTAAGAACGTGCCGAGGATAGCGAGACCAAATCCGATGATCGCGAGCAGCATCGTCCAACTCGCCAGCGAACCGCGCCGCTCTGTAACGATGGCTGAGTGCACCAACGCCGCCGCGATCAGCCACGGCATAAAGCTCGCATTCTCGACTGGATCCCAGAACCACCAGCCGCCCCAGCCGAGTTCGTAATAAGCCCAGTACGAGCCGATCGCGATGCCCGCCGTGAGGAACATCCAGGCCGCAAGCGTCCATGGTCGCAGCGCACGCGCCCACGCCTGATCAGCTTTGCCTTCAATCAACGCTGCGATGGCGAGCGAGAACGGCACGCTCAACCCAACATAGCCGAGATAAAGCAGCGGCGGATGGATGACGAGCGCAGGGTCCTGCAAAAGCGGATTCAGGCCCGATCCAATCATCGGCGCGGGATCGAGCCGCGCAAACGGCGGAGATAAGAAGAGCGTGTAGATTAGCGCGCCGGCAGTGACCAAACCCTGGACGCCAACGCTGCGCGACCAAAGACCCTGGCTTTGACGCCCACGCGTTGAAGCAAGAACCGCCCCGAACAGCGCCGACACAGTGCACCACAGCAGCATCGAACCTTCGTGGTTTCCCCAGGCCCCCGCTATTTTGTAGGCGAGCGGCTTATCAATGTGTGAGTTGGCGGCCACAACGGCGACAGAGAAATCCGATCGCACGAACACGATGATCAGGCATATGAACGCAAAGATGCAAAGCGCAGCGGCCGCTTGAGCGATTGCAGCCGTCGCTTGCGCACGTGAATCGCGGCGCGAGGCCGTGAGCCCCATGATTCCTTGCGCAAGACTAAGCGCGAGCGCTAGCGCCGCGGCAAACGCGCCAATCTCTGCGATCATGGCGCGTCTTCGCCTTTCCATTCGCCGCGCTGCTTGATCGCTTCAGCAACCTCGCGCGGCATGTAATTCTCATCGTGCTTCGCCAGCACGCGATCAGCCTCAAAGGCTGCGCCAGGCGTCCATGTGCCCTCGGCGACAACGCCTTGGCCCTCGCGGAAAAGGTCCGGCAAAATCCCCGCGTAGCGAACCTCGACCTGGGTCGCGCCATCCGTCACGGCAAAGCGCATGGCGCCATCTTCGTCGCGACGAAGCGTGCCGTCGACGACTAGGCCGCCGAGCCGGACGCGCTGACCGGATTGCGCTTTCTCAGCCAACTCGGAAGGCGCGACGAAATAGGTGATGGAATCGCGCAGGCCCACGAAGGTGAGCGTCGCCGCAAGCACCAGCACGGCGCCCGCCGCTGCGATCATCATCAAACGCTGGTCACGACGGCGCATATATCAGCCTCCCGTGCTCATGCGGCGCGCCATCTCGATGCGCGGATCGTCTGGCGACATGCGCGTCAACGCCTCACCCCAAAAGCGGCGGGCATCAGCTTCACGGCCTTGCTCCATCGCCGCCACTGCTTGGTATATCCACGGGGCCGGATCATTCATCAGCGCGCCAGCCTGTTCAAACAAGCGCAGCGCCTCGGGCGTAATCGGTCCACCTTCGATAACCACCAGCGCTCTTCCAAGTCCCAGCATCGCCGCTGCAAGTTGAGGGTCGCGCTGCAATGCAGCGTCGTAGGCGCGGGCAGCTTCCTGCGGCCGCTCCATTTGCATCAGAGCGTTGCCAAGATAGAGGCGCGGCACCGGATCGGTCGGATGCTGGCGCGCCGCCTCGGTCCAGATCACGACCGTCTCCTCCACGGTGAACGTAGTCGGGTCGCGCGTACGCAGGGCCTCGAAGCGCTCCGCGTAAGACGCGCCGGGCAATTCCGGCCTGCCGATAAACAGATAGACACCCAGCCCGACCAGGATCACCGCAACGCAGGCCGCCAGGGCGGGGCGCGCGCCCGCTGCGCCGCCACCGGCTCGGCGATACGCCCGCAGCACCCAGAAGGCTGCCGCCGCAGCCAAAACGGCGCCGACCATTAAGACAATGATGGATGTCCACACAGGGAGAGTGCCTAGCCTTGTTTGGGGCGGCGCGAAATCCGTTCGGACGCCGCAGGCTAGTCCGTAGCCGGCAACCGGAGGCGCGCTTTGAGCCCGCCCAATTCGCCGCGCTCAAAAAGCAGTTCCCCAGCGTAGAGGTCGACGGTCTCTTTCAGGATGGAGAGCCCTAGGCCCTGGCCGGGCGCGGCTTCGTCCAGGCGCGCGCCGCGCGCCATAGCCTTGGCGATATCGGCCTCGGAAAGCCCCGGGCCGTCATCCTCCACCACAATCTCGAACAAACCATTGCTCTCGAACGCCGGCAGCAGACGTACAATGACTTGGCTCTTGCCGTACTTGCAGGCGTTGTCGATGAGGTTCGCAGCCATCTCGAGCAAGTCTTCACGTTCACCTCGGAAGGTGACGTCGCCTTCGGCCTCAATCGAGATGTCGACAGCTTTTTGCGTGTCGTACTTCTGCTCCATCATGAAGATCAGATCTTCGAGGTTCTGAAGCACGAGCGTCCGGTAGGCGATGGTCTGCGCGCCAGCCTGCGCCTCGGCCCGCGCCGCGACACGTGCACGGCGCAGCTGACGCTCGACGAACCCTTCCATCTCCTCGATGGACGCCTTCATCACCGCGTCCGATTGCCCGTCATGTGCGGCGTTCTTCAACACAGCGATCGGCGTCTTCAGCGCATGCGCCAAATTGCCGACATGGCGGCGCGCGCGTTCGACGACTTCCCGATTGTGATCGACCAGTGCATTAAGTTCCTCGGCGACCGGCTTAAGCTCGGCTGGATATTCGCCCGTCAAACGCTCGGAATCACCGCGGCGAACATTGACGATATCGCGTCTGAGCTCACTGAGCGGTTCTAGTCCAATGCGAACTTGCAGCAGCGTCACCAAAGCCACCATGAGCGCACAGAACGCCACGAACACCGCGAAAGCGAGCCCGACCAAATTCGCCGCCGGCGCCAGGATAGAGCGCGGCGTGACGCCAACGATGAAGAGATAGCGCCCATCAAGCTCCGGAATTTCAACAACGCGCGCAATTATGCGCAGCGGCTCATCTGCGTCTGGGCCGGGGATGGTGAAAAAGTGCGGCTCGCTGAGCGCGCCCGGCGCTTGCATCTCAGCCAGCAATTTGGGATCGAGTTCGATGCCTGCGTCGAACAGCGAGGGGGAAATCACCTCAACAAGAACCGAACCATCATCGGTCAGACGCGCGATCTGATAATAACGACCACTGAGGGCCTGCAAATAGCGCGGGTCATAGGGCAAATCGCGCAATGCGATCTCCCCAGAAAGACCAGGTCCAGAATTGCCAATGAGATTGTCCATCACCGTCCCAATTTCTGGGTCGATGAGGATGCGCAGCATCTGGCGATTGAATTGCGCATAGGCGATCACGCCGACAGCGACGAGGCCAATGACGCTCACAGTGGCGATCGTCGCAAGCCTTGCAGCGAGCGAGCGGCGGATCAGCTCACGAAATCGATTGAGAAAGCCCCCCGCCGCCTCAGTCACTGCTGTTCCGCGGGATCGACCAGCCTGTAGCCCAGACCTTTTTCCGTGATGATCCGCTCAGAGCCGATCTTGCGGCGCAGGATGCCAACGAAGACTTCGATGGTGTTGGAGTCGCGCTCGTGATCTTGGCTGTAGATTTTCTCAGTCAGTTCAGTGCGCGACACGATGCGGCCCGCGTGGTGCATCAAATAATCGAGCACCTTGTATTGGTACGCCGTGAGCTTCACCGGCACGCCATTGACCGTGACTTGGCCCGTCGCCGCATTAAGCCGCAGGTCGCCAACTTCCAGTACCGAGGATTGGTGATCGGTTTGGCGGCGCACATTGGCGCGCACGCGCGCCAATAACTCGGCCATATGGAAAGGCTTGGTGACGTAGTCGTTCGCGCCGAGATCGAGGCCCTCGACCTTCTCGCTCCAGCGATCGCGGGCCGATAGGATAAGCACCGGCATTGAGCGGCCGTCCTTGCGCCAGGCCTTCAGGACCGAAAGCCCGTCCACCTTCGGCAGGCCCAGATCAAGGATCGCCAAATCGTAGGGCTCGGTCTCACCGAGGAACTGGCCTTCTTCGCCGTTGTCGGCGGTATCGACCGTATAGCCTGCATCAGTGAGCGCCCCGGAGAGCTGCTCACGCAGGTTCTTATCGTCTTCGACTACCAAAACCCGCATGCGTGCACTTAGTCCCTATCGGGCCGCGTCCACGCGGAAATCGCGTACCTGGCCGTCCGGCATTCGCCAACGGATCAGATAAATCGGCCTGCCCCCGTCCTCAAGGCGCGCCGAGATCAGCTCGCCCCCGTAACGAGAGCGAAGTTCCTCAACGACATCGCGCAGGGGACGAACGTCTTGCTGGCCGCCATTTCGATATTGGGTAGGCATCACCCAGCTGGGCTGAACCGCCACAACCCCGTCAGCGCGCAGCGGCAGCGCGCTGGCCCCGACGCCGGCCACGGCGGAACCGGCAAGCAGCGCCGCGGAAAGGAGGAGAGACTTTGCCCACATCACGAGGAAGGGTTTACCGGCGCGCCACTGAACGCGCCCTGAATGTAACCGCTGCTTCTGCTTAACCACCCGGCCGAGGCGGCGTGTAGTCGCGTCTGGGCCATTTCTTGACGAATTTCTTCAGATCCTCGTCCGGAATCTCCGGGAGCACCACCTGCAGCCGGACGAACTGATCGCCCTGGCCAGCCACGCCCTTGCCCTTCAAGCGTAACGTTTTACCGGTGTTGGAGCCGGCCGGGACCGTCAAAGTTACATTGCCGGTCGGCGTCGGGGCCTGAACCTTCCCGCCCTCGACCGCCTCGGTCAGCGAGATGTTCAAATCCATGTGCACGTCTTGACCTTCGCGCCGGAAGAACGCGTGCGGTTTGACGCTCAGCTCCACCAAAGCGTCGCCAGCCGGCCCGCCCTGAACGCCGGCGCCGCCCTGGTTCTTTAAGCGCAGCACCTGTCCGCTCTCGACACCCGCAGGGATCGCGACATCCAATGTGCGGCCTTCGGCCAACGAGATGCGTTTACGCGCGCCGTTAATCGCATCGAGGAAATCAACTTCGAGCGTGAAACGAATGTCCCGGCCACGCATGCGCGAATAACCGCGGCTTGAGCCGAACCCCGGACCAAAGAGGTCAGAAAAGATGTCTCCTAGATCAAATGCGTCCCCGCCGGCGCCAGCGCCAGGGCCTGCTCCAGGACCGGCGCCCGCGCCCGCATGCGCGCGCGCGCCCTGCCTAGGTCGAGCATTGAACGCCATGCGCTCATTACCATCGGCGTCGATCTCGCCGCGATCGAAGCGCGCCTTTGTGGTGGGGTCCGACAGCATATTGAACGCTGCCGTCGCCTTCTTGAATCTGTCTTCCGCAGCTTTATCGCCAGGGCGCACGTCAGGGTGCAGCTCCTTTGCGAGCGCACGATAGGCGCGGCGGATTTCATCAGCGGTGGCCGAACGGCTCACGCCGAGGGTGGCGTATGGGTCCCAACTCACGGTGTCAGTCTGGCTCCGGCCTTCTCGCCCAAAGTGGCAGCGCCGACCGGCTCCGGCAATGGAATCAGGTCAGCCCGGCCATTCTGGCCCGCCGGACTATAATGTTATGGTTAACTCGCTGTTCAAGCCTGTGGCGCCGCTATCGCCGATTTGGGCGACCCTAAAGTGCAACGACCCCGGCAAAACCCCGAAATCGGCGGTCTGATCGGCTGTGCTATAGAGGAAGGACGGGCTGGCGACGTTTAACGCGCGGACCACGTCCGATCCGTCCAGCACCTCCAGACGATAAGATTCGGCGCTCGCGCCGAGCGGCGGCTCGCCGGCGCCCCAATAATCGCCGCCCACCCGGGCGCACCGCACCCAGCTGATTTCGACGTCGCCGCCGGCCACGCGCCAAGCCTTCAGGTGCGCCGGCGCCCACGGCCGGAGCGCCGTGCGTGGCAGCGTCAGCGTCTGCAATGCTGCACGCGGATCTGTTGCGACGCGGCCGGCAGGCGGGGCCGCGAACGGCAGCGCCTCGCCCCACTCGTGCGCGGCGATATCGACACGAACGAGACGCTCATCCAGCACCACAATTCGCGCGCCTACAGGATGCGGCACGCGCATCGCATGCGCGGAGCCCAAGCGACCGCGTAGAAAACCAGAAAGCTCATACTCGTTCGGCGCAACTAATGTACAATTGCGCGCCTGCACGATCTCCCATTTCTCACGTTTTTCTCCTTAAGCAGCGCGGACGAACTCTCGCGCAAGAGTGAGCCGCGCTAGCGGCTGCATCGGATGCGCCACGATGGACACCTCCAGAAGCTCAATTTCAGTCAGCACACGCACGCCGGCGGCGCGATGAGCGCTCAGCGGCACAAACCCAATCGACAATCCATCAACACCGCGCGCCAGCGCGCGCTTCGCTCGCGCAGCGCCCGGCAACTCGTCTCGGACATCTCCACGCAGCCACAGTCCGCGGCCATCCTCGCGCACATCCGTCCAGAAGCCAGCCAGCAAACGCGGCTCATGCTCGACCAAAATCGGCATGGGCGCAGCGCGCCGCTGCAAACTCGCAGCGAAAGCGCCGGCACGCACGATGTCGCGCATATGATCCTCGGCGCCGAACAAAGCGGCGTAGCCCTCGATGATCACCGCTCAAGCCGCTCTTCAATCCGCGCCAATGATCGGCGCGCTTCGCTCAATTGCTCTTCTAGACGCGCCAGCCGCTCGGAGACTTCCGGCTGCGTCGCCACCGCGCGCTCTACTTCTTCGAGGCGCGCTACAGCGTGCCCCGCCCAAAGCAATCCGCCCGCGGTCTGCAGAAAGAGCGCCAGGATCAACGCGAACGTGATCCGCGGATCGATGGTCACCCGCATGACAACGGCTCCTCCACGCCAGCGATACGGCGCTTTTCGTCCTCGTCGAGAAAATCCGCCGCATTGAGGCTCGACCACAGCGCTTCGCGCTCAACCGCGAGCGCAGGCACCTGGTCCGCATCAATACGCACCGAAGCGGGCGCGTCCCAACGCGCACCGATCCACGCCTCTATCGCGCGCGCAGCTTTCATCGCCAGTGGCAGCGCCGTTTGCCGCCAGAACGCAAGGTTCGCTTCACGGTAGTTCGAATACGTGTTGTCACCCGGTATCCCGAGCAGCATTGGCGGCACGCCGAACGCGAGCGCGATCTCCCGCGCCGCCGCAAAGCGCGCCTCGATGAAATCCATGTCCGACGGCGAAAGCGACATCGGCCGCCACTCGAGTCCGCCTTCGAGCAACATCGGCCGGCCCGCATTAGCGGCGCCGACATGCATTTCCTCAAGTTCAACCTTCAGCCGCCGAAACTGCTCTTCGCTCAACCGATCGGCGCCGCCGGCCCCAGTGAACACAAGCGCGCCCGAAGGCCGCGCTGCATTGTCGATCAGCGCTTTATTCCAAGCCCCGCCGGCATTGTGTATGTCGATCGCATACGCTGCCGCCTCGATCGGCGAGAGGCCGTACCAATCGTCGCTCGGGTTAAAGAGCTTCAGATGCAGGATCGGCGCTTCCCCGGTGACGGGATCGCGCTCGAAGCGGCGCACGGCAGAGCCAACGCGATGCTCCCAACCGATCGGCTACCCATCCGCGCCAGGCACGACGCTCATGCGATCAGGGCGCAGCACATAAAGCTCAGACGGCGCCGTCTCTGCAATGCTGGCCGCTTCGAGATAAGCGTTCCCGCTCACCTGCAGGTGACCGTAGAACGCCTCCAGCAGCTCGATCCCGGTCTGTTCCGGGTTGGGCCGGGTCAGCAAACGCGCCAGCGGATGATCGTGCGGCGTCACTTTAAACGGCGCGCTAGCAGCGGCCTCGGCGATCAGCCGCACACAGCGGTAGGCAATGGCGTTGCGGCCATAGCCTTCACGCGCGAACGTCGCCGGATCGCGCATCGGCCAAGCCGGGCGTCCGAGCGCGTGCCAAGCCATGAGTTTTCGCTCCGCGCTTGGGGCGCGGAGTTTCCGTATCCAATCGAACATGATCTCTTCCGCTAAAGCGCCCGCATCCGCCGGCCTTCGCCGCCTTGCAGCAAATCCGTCAGCCGGAACCTTCTCTGGGCTGGGCCAGTCCCGGCAGGACGATCGCCTAACCGGCGTGACGTTCCGTCTCACCGGCGTCGGCGTGCGCAGCTATCGATCCGCTTCCGCGACAAGCGCGCGTAGCGTTCCAAAGGCATTCAGGCCGCTCGCCCCTGCAATCTGAATTTCCGACCGTGCCAGAACTCTACCACCGCACCGGATCGGTCGGATTGACATTTCGTCCAGCCCTGCGAATCCAGGCATCTTTCGGTTCCGGGGCATGGATACGCGGGCCCCCTATCCGCGTTTCACTGGCCAGAATTCAGCCACACCCCTGTTACACACAGCCCGCCGGAGACCACGTTGTCAGATCAAGGGCCAGACTTTCAGCGCCACCTCGAGTGGGCGCGCCTGCGAGCCCAGGCGGCGCAGCAGCAATTTGGCGATATCATTGGCGACCGCTCGCGCTGGAACTGGCGCACGGCGGCCAGCATCGCCGCGGCCGGCGCGCTATTTATGGTGGTCGCCGTGTGGGTCTGGATCTACTGGGGTCTGCCGCGCGTGCCGGACGCTGACGCGCTGTGGGCGCTAAACCGGCAAGAATCGGTAATGTTCGTCGATAGCGAAGGCGAAATCCTGGGCGTCCGCGGCGCCTATTACGGTCGTCGCGCCACGTTGGAAGATTTACCAGACTATGTGCCGCAGGCCTTCCTCGCGATCGAGGATCGCCGTTTCTATGAGCACGCTGGCGTCGACCGCATGGCGGTGTTGCGCGCCATCCTCGCCAACGTGCGCGCCGGTGAAACGGTGCAAGGCGGCTCTACGCTGACGCAACAGCTTGCGCGGAACCTCTTCCTTACCCGCCGCCAAACCGTCAACCGCAAGCTGCGCGAGATGGTGCTCGCCTCGCGCATAGAACGGCGCCTGACCAAAGACGAAATTCTCGAGCTTTACCTCAACCGCGTTTATCTCGGCGATCAAGCCTACGGTGTCGACGCCGCCGCGCGCCGCTATTTCGGCAAGCCGTCCTCAGAACTCACACTCGCCGAAGCCGCGCTGCTCGCCGGCTTGCCGAAAGCGCCGTCCAATCTCGCGCCATCACAGCATTTGGAAGCTGCAATCGAGCGCCAGCACGTCGTACTGGAAGCAATGGTGGTCGCCGGCTTCATCACGCCGGAGCAACGCGACGCCGCGCGCGCCGAAGAGATCAACGTCGTCGATCGCCCCTCCGTCGAACGCTCGCTCGGCTATGCGTTCGATCTCGCCGTCGAGCAAGCGCGCCAACATGCCGGTACGGACTCGCCGGACCTCGTCATCCAACTCACCATTGATCGCCGGGTTCAGCAGACGGCTTCGGACTCGATCCGCCGCCGGCTCGGCAACCGCGCCTTTGGCCGCCGGCCGCTGCAAGCGTCGTATATGGCCGTCAACCGCGAAGGCGGCATCGTCGCGCTTATCGGCGGTACCGATTACAACACTTCAAAATTCAATCGCGTTACCCAGGCACAGCGCCAGCCCGGCTCGACGTTCAAAACCTTCGTCTACACCGCGGCCATCGAATCCGGCCTCGACACCGAGGATGTCCGCTACGACGAACCGGTCGTCATCGATGGCTGGCGCCCGCGCAATTACGATGATGGCTATCGCGGCGCCGTCACGCTGCGCACGGCCTTTGCCATGTCGATCAACACCGTCGCTGCGGAAGTCGGCAATGAGGTTGGCCCACCCCGCGTCGCCGACGTCGCGCGCCGCCTCGGGGTCAGCAACATGCCAGCCCGTGGCCAGTTCGTGCCGCCGTCAATCGCGCTAGGCTCGATTGAGTCCACGTTGTGGGACATGACCACAGCGTTCTCGACGTACATGAATGAAGGCAACCGCGTTGACCCGCATATCGTCGCCCGCGTTACCAACTCAGCCGGCCAAGAGCTTTACGTTCGCCCACCCTATCGCGGCCAACGCCTGCTCAACGAAGAAGTCGTCCAGCGCATGAATTCGATGATGGGCGCCGTGGTGCTGCGCGGCACCGGCACCGGCGCGCGCCTCGGCGAACGCCATGTCGCCGGCAAGACCGGCACCAGCTCCGATTGGCGCGACGCCTGGTTCATCGGCTACACCGCCGATTACACCGCAGGCGTTTGGGTCGGTCACGATGACTTCACCTCCATGGGACGCACCACGGGCGGCACGCTGCCGGCGCAAATCTGGGCCGACACGATGCGCGTCGCGCACCAGGGCGTGGAGAACCATCCGCTGCCTGGCTACGAACAGCCCGTGCGTTCACCGCGCGAAGTGGAGATGGCCTCGTTCTTCGACACGCTCGCCGACGCCTTCGGTGAGTCGAACATCGAAAACCTGACCGACATCTTCCAGTAGGCAGCGCATACCATGGCGGGGCCAGCGCTGGCGCATATCAAAGAGCTACGCCTCGATCTTGGCGGCGCGCCCCTATTCGAGGGCGCGGAATTCGTCCTGCATAAGGGCGAGCGCGCCGCGTTTGTCGGCGCGAACGGCGCCGGCAAATCCACGCTGATGCGCATGATGGCCGGTTTCGTTGAGCCTGACGGCGGCGAGATCGGATTTACCTCGGGCTCAAGCATTGCCTGGGCGCCGCAGGAGACAAGCTTCGACGACTTCGCGACTCTGCGCGAATACGTGGAAGCGCCTTCAGCCAATGTCGCCACCGGACTCGCGCCAACGCCTACACATGCCGCCGAGGCGGCGCTTGAATCCTTTGGCCTTGATCCCGATCGCACGCCAGCCGGGTTATCCGGCGGCCAGATGCGCCGCGCTTCCTTAGCGCGCGCGTTCGCCGCTGACGCCGACATCCTGCTGCTCGACGAGCCCACCAACCACCTCGACATTGCCGCCATCGAAGATCTAGAGCGACGGCTCAACGCTTTCCGCGGCGCGGCGCTCATCATCAGCCACGATCGCCGCTTTCTCGAACGCGTCTCGAACTCAACGCTTTGGCTTCGTCAGCGCCGCGTGATCAAGCTGGACCGTAGCTTTGCGCACTTCGAAAAATGGGCCGAAGCGATTGAGTTGGAAGAGGCGCGCACTTTGGCGCGTCTGGAAACGCATCTGAAGGCGGAAGAGCATTGGCTGCAACGCGGCGTCACTGCTCGCCGCTCCCGTAACGAAGGCCGCCGCCGCAAGCTTATGGCGATGCGCAGCGAACGCCGCGAGCGTGAAACAGCAGCAACTCACCGCATCGCCGACATCCAAGCCGAACGCGGCGCCGAATCCGCGCGCCTCGTCATCGAAGCTAAGAACCTTTCCAAGAGCTATGGCGACAAGCCGCTGATCGCGAACCTATCGCTGCGTCTCATGCGCGGCGATCGCCTCGGCGTTGTGGGCGCCAACGGCTCGGGCAAAACCACGCTGCTGGAATTGTTGCTGCAACGACGCGAGCCCGATACTGGCAGCGTGCGCCTCGGCGAAGGTCTGCAGATCGCTTACGTCGACCAGTCCCGTGCGATGCTGGATGAAAGCGCCACAATCTGGGAGACGCTCGCCCCGCAAGGCGGCGACCAGGTCATCGTGCGCGGGCGCCCGCGCCACGTTGCAGCGTACGCCAAGGACTTCCTCTTCGGCGCAGAGCAATTGCGCCAGCCCGTCTCCGCATTGTCAGGCGGCGAGCGCAATCGCCTCTCGCTCGCCGTCGCGCTTGCGCAGCCCGCCAATGTGCTGGTGCTGGATGAGCCCACCAATGACCTCGACATGGATACGCTCGATGCGTTGGAGGACATGCTCGCCGGCTACGATGGCACGGTGATCCTCGTCAGCCACGATCGCGCCTTCCTCGATGGCGTCGCCACGCAAATCGTCGGCCCGCTCGGCGGCGGCAAATGGGCCGAAACGCCGGGTGGTTGGGCAGACTTCGAGCGCGCCTATGGCAGCGTCGCCGCGCGGCCGCAGCGCGCTCAACCCAAAACGGCGCCGCCGCCCGCGCCGCCCAGGAAGCAAACCAAGCTGGCCTATAAGGACGAGCGGCGCCTAAGCGAACTGAACACGCTGATGCCAGCGCTCACGCGAGAGATCGAAGCGCTTGAGCAAAAACTGGCTGCCCCGGACACGTTCGCGCGCGATCCCAACGCCTTCACGACGGCCGCCGAGAAACTGAGCGCGCTCCGCGCCCAGCACGCGGCGGCAGAGGGCGAATGGCTCGACATCGAACTCCGGCGCGAAGCGCTTTCCGCCGAGGACTGAATCCTCTGTTAACCAATGCGCGCCAAGCATCTGCATTATGCGCATCTGGACGACCGCCCTTTTCGCCCTCGCCTTCGCCAGCGAGGCCGCTGCAGCCGGCGCTTACGCCTCCCACGCAGCGCGTGACATCCAGGCATGCGCGCGCCTTTGCGCCGATGACGGACTCTGCATTGCATGGAGCTACACCGCCGAAGGCGCCTGCCAATTGCGCGCGACCACGCCCGACGCGCCATCCGGCGTTGCGAGCGGCTTTAGCCAACGCGCACCAGCGTCGTTGCGACAAGCTTTCGTTAACCTAACAGCACCGCCCGCGCCTCACGCGCCTCCGCCAACAGCGCCAGACACCTCCTCGTCTGCGGAAGCCGAGGAAAACGATACCGAACTGCTCGGGGGGCTCGAGCCCCGCGACCAAACGCCCGAACTGCGTTTAGGCCTGCGCAATTGAGCCTTCGGTAAGAGTTCCTTACCGCCCGCGCGCTAGTTTGCGGCGGAATTTGTTGGAGCCGCTCGGCAATGTCACACGGTCGTTTCGCTAAACTCGTGGAGCTGGCCCGCCTGTCCGACAGCGATCGCCGCCGCGATCTGCTGCGTGAAGTGACCGACCTCTTCTTCGAGACCTCGAACAGCCGCAGCGAGCGTGAGTCCGCCCTATTCGACGACGTGCTCCAACTGGTCGCCGCCGAAATGCAGGAAGAGGTGCTGGCCGAACTCTCCCACACCTTCGCCGACGCTGCCGACGCGCCAGTCGGCCTGATGCGCGATCTCGCCAACCACTCGTTCGAAGTCGCAGGCCCAGTGCTTCAACGCAGCAAGGTGCTGGACGAGGAAACGCTCCTCAAAGTCGTAAACTACCAGAGCCAACAGCACATCAAGGCCGTCGCCCAGCGCCCTGATGTCAACGAAACCCTCTCCGACGCCTTCGTCCGCTTCGGCGACGATCACGCGCTTGATGCTCTCATCCGCAATGACCGCGCCAAGATCACCCGCGCCGGCATGGAAACCGCCGTCGATCGCGCGCGCCGCAACGCGCTGCTGCACGAAGGCGTAGTGAAGCGCTCGGACCTCCCGCTCGATCTGCTCAACGAGATGTATTTCGTGGTCGAGACACGCCTGCGCGATCAAATCATGCAGCGCAACGCGTCGGTCGATCCCGCAACGCTTGACGCCGCGCTCAGCAAAGCCCGCGAACGCATGCGCCAAACAACGAGCGACGTGAGCGCCGAAGCCCGCAAGGCTATGACCTACATCGAGTCCAAAAAGAACAGCGGCGAACTCAGCGCCCGCCTCCTGGTATCACTCTATCGCGAAGCCAAACAAGCGCACTTCCTCTACGGCCTGGCCGAACTCACCGGCATTGACCACCAAACTGTCGCCGGAATGCTGGAGCGCCGTGACATTGAAGGCCTCGCCATGATATGCCGCGCCGCCAATATCGAGCGGCCGCTGTTCGTGACATTAGCGGTTCTTGTCGGCGGCGGCGACGAAGCGATGACGCGCGCGGAAGAGTTCGGACGCATGTACAACAACGTGCCGGTCGAAGCCGCTCAGCGCGCCGTGCGCTTCTTTAAAGTGCGCAAGTCTGCTGGCGAAAGCCGCGCCGCTTAAGCCGCGCGTTCCTTCACGGCGCTGAACCGAACCTTCGGGTTCTTGTCCTGCACGTAGCCGATCTCCCAGGCGCTTTTCCCGAGATAGACCGGCGAGCCGTCCACATCCTCGGCCATCTGCGACTGCGACTTGTCGACGAACGCCTCCAAATCGGCGCGCGCATCGGCGCTGATCCAGCGCGCGGCCTGATAGGGCGACGTCTCGAAGATCACTTCGAGCCCATACTCCGCCTTCATCCGCTCATCCAAAACGTCGAACTGCAGCGCACCGACCGCACCGACGACCAGATCGCCGCCCTGCACCGGCTTGAACACCTGCGTCACGCCCTCCTCGCCCAATGCTTCCAGCGCTTTGCGCAAGTGCTTCTGCTTCAGCGGATCTTTCACGCGCACGCGCTTCAAGATTTCCGGCGCGAAGTTCGGAATGCCCTGAAACACCACATCGCCACTCTGCGAAAGCGAGTCACCAACGCGCAACCCACCGTGGCTGGGGATGCCGATGACGTCTCCAGGAAACGCCTCGTCCGCGATCTCGCGCTCCTGCGCCATGAACATCAGCGGCGCGTGGACGTTGAAGCCTTTGCCGGCAGCGGTCTTCAGCGTCATGCCCCGCTGAAACCGCCCTGATGAAATGCGGAAGAAGCCGACGCGGTCGCGGTGCTTCGGATCCATGTTCGCCTGAATCTTGAACACGAAGCCCGACACTTCATTGCGCCCGGGCTCGACCTCCGTCTGCGCTCCCTTCACCACGGCCTTCTGCGTACGCGGCGGCGGCGCATAGGCCCCCAATCCTGCCAGCAACTCCAGCACGCCGAAGCGCCGCAGCGCGGAGCCGAAATATACCGGCGTCAAATGTCCTTCGCGGAACGCCTGCAGATCGAACTTCGGCAACCCGTCGCGCGCGAGCTCCGCCGTTTCTTCCAACTCCGCGCGCACGTCGTCAGTAACGCCAAGCAAGAAATCGTTGCCACCGCGTTTTTGACGCTCTTCGTTTGCAAAACCCTGCTCGCCCGCTTCCAAGCGGCGGAACGGCACGAACTCATCTGTCATCAGATCGAGCATGCCGGCAAAACGCTGGCCCGACGCTGCGGGCCAATACATCGGCGCTGTATCCATCGCGAGCTTGGAGTGAATTTCGTCCAGCAGCGCAAACGGGTCCTGCGCTTCGCGGTCCATCTTGTTGATGAACGTCGTGATCGGGATGTCGCGCAAGCGGCAAACCTCGAACAACTTGAGCGTCTGCGGCTCGATGCCCTTGGCGGCGTCGAGCACCATGATCGCGGAGTCCGCGGCCGTTAGCGTGCGATAGGTATCCTCCGAGAAGTCTTCGTGACCCGGCGTATCCAGCAGGTTGAACACCATGCCGTCATGCTCGAACATCATCACCGAACTCGACACCGAGATGCCGCGCTCGCGCTCGATCTTCATCCAGTCGGACTTGGTGCGCCGCGCCTGCCCGCGTGCAGCCACCGCGCCGGCCAAGTGGATAGCGCCGCCGGCCAGAAGCAGGCTTTCCGTCAGCGTCGTTTTGCCGGCGTCAGGGTGCGAGATGATCGCGAACGTGCGGCGGCGGGCGGCCTCGGTGGCGGGGTCGGCGGACATAGCTCTACTTTCGTGAAGCGGCGCGTTTAAGCCCCCACCGCCCGGTCGGCAACCCGCCGAGGTCAGGCCCCGCCGGAATCCACCGGCTCATCCAGAAAATGCCGGCCCCATTTATCCTCGACCTCGATCACCCAGAGGTCGGGGTCCTTCTCCATCCGCTTGCGGATCGCCGCGTCCACCTCGGCCTCGTCGTCCCCAAGCGTCCCAGCCGAAAGATCGAGCCAGACCCGGTCGCCCTCGCCATTGCGCGCGGGCGCATAGAGCCGGGCCTTGCGGTTCATCGTCGCCACCTTCACCAGCACCGCCCCGGCGTCGGTGTCGCCCTTGCGGACCACGCCAGCGAAGGCCCCGCCGATCTGGGCGCGGCGGATCAGGGCGCTGGCCCAAAAATCCGTCTTTAACTCTTCCACCCGAGGGCCTCCATTCACCGGAACGCAACCCGGCTGTCTTAACCTCTTCAGCTCACATGCGCTCAGTTCTTATCGCCACCGCCCTGATCGGCGTTCTCACCGCCTCCGCGTCCGCCCAAACCGGGCCAAACGCGCGCGAAGCCTATGTCGAGCGCCGGGGCCTGATCGAAGCCGATACGCGCTGCCGCCTGCTCACCTCGACGATCCGCGACGCCCTGAACGTGTCCGTCGCACAAGCGCGCGGCTCGCTGCTCCGCGCCGGCTGGTCAAACGCACAGATGCGCGAACTCGACGGCGCTGTGGTCAACGCGGCCAGCCAGCGCGCGTGCAACGATGCGCGCACGGCGGCCTCTGTCACTTCCGTGTCTCGCACCGTGGCTCAGTGGGCCAATGCCGGCACGATGGAGTTTCCTGGTTGGGACCGCGCCTGGATCGCGCGCCGCACCAGCGAAGGCTGGCGCCTCAGCCAAAGTATCGACGCGCCCACCGCCGCCACCTTCGGTGTGCGCCAAATCGGCGAGACTCAACGTCTCACGCTCACCATCCCCGTCGCACGCGGCGAGACCGCGCCGCGCTCCGTTTCCATGATCATGCGTGACCCTGCGCGCGCACGCAGCGAGATCAGCCTCAATCAGCGCATCGCTAGCGGCCTTGAAGCCGGCCTGCCCTCGCCAGCGCAAGCACGCACGGTCCCTGCTGCGCGCAGCATCGAGCAATTGCCCAACGGCCGCAGCCAAGCCGTATTCACCTTCACGGATACAACCTTTCGCGATCTTCTCGCCTTAGATCCGCGCGAGAGCATCGAACTGCGCGTGCAAAACGGACGCGCCGCGCAAAGCTTGTTGGTTGAAGTAGGCGATATCGGCGCGGCGCGCGCCTTTCTCACTATTCGCCGCTAATCTGCGGCAAGAACGGGCAGCGTCACCCGCACCAGCGCGCCGCCGCCCGGCGCCTCGTGGAATGTCAACGCCCCGCCATGCAGCTCAGCCAGCGCGCGCACCAGCGATAGCCCAAGCCCTGTGCCTTCTGCACGCGCGCCGCCGGAGCCCCGCTCATAAGCCTGCCCCAACGTTTCGCGCTCATTTTCCGGAATGCCTGGCCCGTTATCGATCGTCTCCAGCACGAGTGCGCCGTCGCGCGCCTGCGCCGATACGATCACGCGCCCTTCTTCCGGCGTGAACTTGATCGCATTGCCCAACGTGTTGATCAGCATGCGCTTCAACGCTCGCGCGTCGGCGTTGACATTCAGCGCCTGCTCCGGCGTCACCATGCCGAGCGCAATGCGCTTCTTCTCGGCGCTGTCAGCTGAGAGGCGCACGACATCTTCGACCACAGCGCGCACATCAAACGTCTCGCGCTCCAGCTCAAATCGCCCCGCTTCAATTTTTGAGAGATCGAGCAGATCGTTCACCAACCCGAGCAGATGCGTACCGCTCTTTCGAATAAGCCCCGCGTACTCGACATAGCGCGCGCCCACTTCGCCGAAGATTTGGCGCTCGATCATCTCTGAGAAACCCAGGATGTGGTTCAGCGGCGTCCGCAATTCATGCGAAACCTCAGCAATGCGCTGGCCCATCTCCGTGTCGCGCGCAGCCGCAGGCGCCCGCTGAGAGATCGCCATCAGCCCCGCTGCGAAGGCAATCGACACGGCCGCCATCGCCTCAGCAAAGCCGCCCAGCACTCCCTTTGTTGCGAAGGCCGCAAACGCCGCCGCCGCCGCGAACCCCAGCGCCGCCGCTCCCCCGGCCTCGGGCGCCCAAGGCCGCCCCAAAGCCAAACACATCGCCGGCGCAATGATCAGCGACGCGGCCAGCGGCGAGGTCGCTCCGCCGGAACCTGCCGCCAGTCCCATCGTGGCAATCAACCAAACCAGAATGAAACTCACATCCACGGGCAGTTTGCCGAGATGAGGTAATAGGATGAACCCGGCCAGAGCCGGCGCCAGCGAAAGCGCCACAGCGCCCGCCAAATGCCGCGTTTCCGCGCCTGCTAACCAAGCCAGTGTCGCGGAAACCACGACCCCGGCCAGCCAAAGCCAGCACGCCAGCGCCAACAGCGCGCGTGGCGCTGCTTTTGCAGGGTTTGTTACTGCTGATTTCGTTGACACCGAAAGGCGGCCCGCGAGTAAAAGACTTCTTAACGCGCTCAGAGAGACGATGCCCGCTTCGAGTCGCTATCGGAAGCGGACTCAACCAGTCGGGATTTTTAGGGAGTAGAGCCGATGCGCAGTCTTGCTGCATGGACGACCACCGCAGCAGTCGCCCTTCTTGGAGGCGCGAATGCCCAGACGGTGGCTGAAGACGGCAATTTGCAAACCGCCATTACGGCCTATGCAGCCTACCAGAACGATGTGTCGGAGCTGCGCTCCACCGCACCGCGTGACGCGAACACACTAGAGACGGCGCTCGATCGCGTCGCCCGCCACAACCGCGATGAGTTGACACGCGGCTGGATCGCATACGGCGCGCAAACCGCAGCGCAATCGCCAGCCTTCGTGCAAGGCGTGCGCGACGCCGCTGCATATTACGGCCGCGACGCCGTGATCTGGGCTGTCACCGTTGACCCCGCTTACGCACGCAGCCTGCGCGGCGGCCAAGAAGCCACCCGCATGCTTCTGGAATCCGCGAACGCGGATTCGCAACGCATCATCAGCGTCGCGGATCGCTATCAAGAGCTTGCCTATTCGATCCAACGCCAGCGTTGGGCCAACGCCGTCGCGCCCGCCCAAGCCGCGCGCGTTCAGCGCATTCGCACACTCGGCCGCGAAGGCGCGCCAGATGATGCCGTGCCTTCGACCGTTTCTCCGCGTCTCACGGTAGCGACGCTTAGCGTCCAGCCCAGCGATCCGACCGCCTACGGCGGCCGCCGCTTCTGGGACGCCGTTCGCGGCGGCGATCAAGTCGTGGAAGTCGCCGCCACGGCAGCGCCCGCGCAGCGCGCTAACGTGACCCGCGCCGAAGCGCTCGACCGCATGTCGGCCGTCGCCGCGCTCCAAGCGCTTGACGCCGTTGAAGCCAACCAAAGCGCCGTCAGCCGTCTGATCAGCGATCCGCGCTCGCGCGATTGCATCGAGATGGCCCAGCTGCAGCTCTATCAATGCATGTCCGCCGCGCGCTTCCGTTATGAGAACGCGTTCTGCCTCGGCCAGCACGGCCTCCGCGACATCGGCACTTGCATCGGCGCCGTCGGCCAAGCCGACACCGCCGCCATGACGCCGCTGCCGACAGCCGGCCGCGCGGGTCGCGACTAAGCGTAGCCTTGCCCCGAGCCGCGCGAAGGCGCATCTCGGGGCCATGGCGACGATCGACGCAACCATCACAGAACTTGCAGACGAATTTGCGCTCCTCCCAGACTGGGAGGAGCGCATTTCGTATGTGATCGAGCTCGCACGCGCGCTTGAGCCGCTTGCCGATGAACATCGCACCGAAGCCAATCGCGTGCGCGGCTGCACCAGCCAGGTTTGGCTAGTCTCAGAACGCCGCCAAGAAGCGCCGGAACAGCTCTATTTCCGCGGTGATTCAGATGCGCACCTCGTGCGCGGCGAAGTGGCGATGCTGCTCCGCATCTTCTCCGGTCGGACGCCCCAGGAGATTCTCTCCGTCGATCCCCGCAACGTGTTCGAGCGCCTCGGCCTGAAAGAGGCGCTCACCGCACAGCGCTCGAACGGCCTCTTCTCCATGATGAAGCGCATCCAGGACGAAGCCCGCGCCGCGCTCTAGCGCGCAAACGCCTGCGCCAACTGCGCTAGCCCCAGCTTGAGCGCCAGCTTCGCCGAACGCGACGGCCAACCTTCCCCGCGCTCAATCGCTTCGAGGCCGTCCTCATTCAGGCACACGCGCTCAACGATCCGGCGCAGCGGCGGCGCCAGCGCATTTAGCGCATCGGCAACCCGCCGCGCCCTATCGCAGCGCGCCGCCATCGCGCGCTCCTGAGCGTTGCTAGCGCCGCGCGACGAGCCAATTGGCGGCGCGCTCCAATCAGATCCACGCGTCAGGCCCGCTTGGCTCGCCTCCCAATCGTTGCGCAGCATTTGCGCCGCCAGCAACTCGGAAGCACTCAGCCACGATGCCCCATCAACGCCAGGCAAAGCCGCGAGCTTGCGCAACACGTTGCTGCGCGCGACGCCGCGCACCGTCCGCTCGCTTTTGTCAGCGTCCACGACCACGCGCGCTTCGAGTTCAACATGCTGCGCCAAAAACGGCGCCTCGCCGACGTCGTCGTCTTCACGGCGCAAACGTGCGCGCCCTGCGTCGCTGAGTACGAACGCGTCTTTACCGCGCGCGACGATCACCCCATCGGCCTCCAACTGCCTCACCGAAACAGCGAGCAATCGCGCAGTGGGCCTGCGTCTGCGATCACCGCCCGTGAAGACGCCGTAGCCGATGCCGTCACGATCCCGCGCCAGCACCGCCCCATGCGCAGCCAGCCGCAGCACCACGCGTTCCTCGACACGCGCGCTCATTGCGCCAACTCGCGCGGCGCACCGGGCGCCGGCGCTTTGCGCAGCATCGCTTCGAGCGCGCTGATCCAAAGATCGAACTGCATCTCCTCGCGGCGATCCTCGATCGCGTGGCACGCATGCGCCACAGTCGAACGGTCGCGCTCGAACGCCATTGCGACGCGCGCCAAGCTCAGCTCGAAGCCGACATGACAAAGATACATGGCCACTTGCCGCGCGAACGCCGCGGCGGTCGAGCCGCGCCGCCGGTCCAGAATTTCCGATTCCGATATGCCTAAACCGTATGCCGCGACACCCGCCGCCAGCTGCGCGGCGGCCGCATCTGCGGCGCGCCGTTCGCTCAAATCCATCTCAACCTCCAAACGTCTAATCCAAAGAGAGGATAAAGCCGTTCTTCAGGTGTGGGATAGATTTTGTCCTATTTCTAGGTTTTTTTTCCTAGACCCATTCGTTTGGCCAGGTTCGAACGCTCTTTCGCGTAGTTCGGCGCCACCATCGGGTAATCGTGCGGGAGACCCCATTTGGTCCGATATTCGTCCGGGCTCATCGCATAACGGGTGCGCAGATGGCGCTTCAAGGATTTGAATTTCTTGCCGTCTTCCAGGCAGATAATGAAATCCGGAGTGACTGACTTCTTCACTGAGACAGCTGGCTCAAGCGCCGGCTCCGCCGGTCTGGGCGCGCCGGACACCTCAAGCAAAGCGGCGTGGACCGTCCGAATGAGACCGGGAATGTCCTGGGGCGCGACTTCATTGGCGGAAACGAAAGCCGAAACGATATCGGCCGCCATCCCTACCAAGTCCTGCTGCCGCTCCATTTGCACTACTCATCCGGCCTAATACTATTGGCGCGAACTATAGATGGAATGAGCAATTCTGGAAAGGCCAAAACCAAGCATAAGAGCCTCTTTTCCTGAGGAGGATTTCGCGCAAAGCCGTGATTACTAAACCTATACCTGCGCCACGGGCCGCTAGATGAAGAGCAGGATGATCATCAGGAATGACCCGATCGAGATGAACTGGACGACGTTTGCCGCCCGCGCCGGCGCGAATGGCCGATCGCAGAGCTGCGCCAGCGCCGCGATAAGGCGCCCAACCGCATGTCCACTTTGCGTCGCAGCCGCCTGCCACGCGCCGTAAACGCGAAGCAAAAGCACGCCGGCCCACCGCCCCGCGAGCGCAAACGGCCCGCGATAGAGCGCATCAATATCGAGCGTGCGGATAGAGGAGGCCTTTGGCGCCGCGCCGACGGCATGCAGCGCCAAGAAGATGAGGCCCGCGACCCCGAGCAGTTCAAACTGCGGCGCCAACCGATCGATCGCGAACGGCTGAAACACCAGAGCAGTCGGCATAAGATTATACAGCCATCCCGGCGCGAGGCCGATGCTGAGGCACAAGAACGTCGCGAGCCCTGCGCCCAGCAGCATCGGAAACGGCGCCTCACTGAACGGCACGGGCGCCGATGCGCGGTAAGCCGCAAGCGCCGGTCGCAACACCAACGACACCAGCAGCACAGCCGGCAGCGCAGCAATGCAAAGCCACAGCCAGCGTAGCTCCCACTGCGCCACCGATTCCAACGCCACCGTCTGCGTTGCATAAAGCGCAAAGCCTGGAACGCCGGCAACCGCCAACCCTGCCGCAACCATCAGCAGCGACGTGATCGGCATCGCACGTGAGAGACCATCTAGAGCGGCCGCGTCGACACTGCCGCGCCGCTCCAGAACAGCGCCAAGCACCATTTGCAGCGCGACGAACGCAAGCAACGCCGCGAACGCGTGCCCTTCTGCCGCCGCCATCGCCAGCGGCGAACCGACGCCGACCAGCGCGACACAGACGCCTGTCTGCGCCGTCAACCCGTAAGCGGCGGCGCGGCGCAGATCGGTCTCAGAGGCGGCGTAAAGTGCGCCAATCAAAATCATCGCAGCGCCAATCGGCACGAGCAGCGGCTCAGCCGGAAACAAGCGCGCCAGCGCGTACACGCCAAGCATCGTCGTGAAGGCTGACAACGCAGCGCCCCCAACCGGCGATGCATGCGATACGGCATCCTTCAGCCACACGTGAGCAAACGGCGCGCCCACGCGGATCATCAGCGCCGCGAAAATACAACCGCCCGAAATCGTGGCCACGTCGAGCCGGCCAATTTCAACGCTGGCGGCGCCGGCTGTCAGATGCAGCGCAACGCCCACGAGGAAGAGCAAACCCTCAAGCCCGTGCCAAATCAGCAAACGCACGCCGGCGCGATTGGCATTTTCAATCGGCGAGGCGAACACAGTCCAAGACGCAGCAAGACCAGCAAGCGCGGCCGTAGCCACGAAGATAATGAGATCGCCCACAAACAACGCCGACACCGAACCGCCGACCAACATCAGGATCGCCGCGTCCTCGTACCGGTTTCGCCGCGCGCCGGAATAAATCGAGAGCGCGATCAGCGCGATAAGCAGCGCGATGCCGAAGATGCGGTTCAGTGCATCCAGATTGAGCAGCACGACCGGCAGCCCCATCTGCGCAATCGCACTGGCCGCGCCGAACTGGTAGTCGAGCAAAAACCACATCGCCGCCAGCGCCGCGAGCGCCATGACTGGCGCCCGCGCAACGCGCGGCGCTGCAAGCACCGCAAGGCCGGCCAAGATCGGGATGAAGCCGGGATTAAGAGGGATTTCCATCGCTTCCCTCCTTCCCACGCGCGCCAAACAAGAACTGGGCAAGCCGCGCGGCGATCACCGCAAACAGCGCCGCGCCAAAGCCAATCGCCGCGGCCGCGCCAGGCTGCGCGCCCACCCAGAAGCCGCCAGGGCCGCGCGACATGAAGTCAAACGCGACACCCGCCGCCGCTGCAGTGAAGCACAGCAGAATGGCCAAGCCGGCGATACCGCCGCGCGGAGGGGGCGCTCTGCTCATGGCGCGCTGTTCCAGATCGGCGACAAGAACCGTGCGAGCGAGTCCGCCAACACCAGCAACGAGAGCGTCGCTGCCGCACCGAGAATAACCGGCGCTGCGAGCAAGATGGACGCGCCATCCGGTCGTTTGAACGCGTCCGTTGGCGCTTTACCCGAGAGCGCGCTCGCCGCCAGCGGGCCAAGATGTGCAAACGTGAGCACCGCTGCAACGCCAACCAATGCCGCCGCCCACATCAGGCCGCCGGCCGGCGCACCCAATGCGGTGATCAACCAAAGCTTCGCCCAAGCGCCTGAGAACGGCGGCATCCCGATCATGCTGGCTGACGCGAGCGCAAAGCCGGCGAATGTCCACGGCATCACGCGGCCAAGCCCGACATAATCCTCAACGTTGCGCCGCGTCGTGATCGCAGCGCTGGTGCCCACCGCCATCGAGAGCGTCGTCGCCGCGCACGCCAACGCCACGATCTGCAGCGCCGCTGCGAACAGTCCCATCGGCAACGCCACCAGCGCGCCCATGACCACCGCCAACGATTGCGCCATACACGAGTACGCAAGGCGCTCGCGCAAATCGCGCCGCGACAGCGCGATCAACGCAGCCACGCACATGCCGACGCCCGCCAAGCCGATTAGCGCGAGCGAAGCCAGACGCGCTTCTATCAGCGCTGGTCCGAACACGAACGCGGCGACCTTGATCACGCCGATGCCGCCAGCAGGAATGATCGCGAGTCCCTGAATTGTAACCAGCGCAGGGTCCGGCGCCTTGCTCGACTCCGGCAGCCAACGGTGCAGCGGCGGCATCGCCGCCATCGCCAGCCCCAACACGAACAGCACCAGCAAGATGTTCGCGGTCGGGATATCCACTTTACCCGCAAGCATGCCGCCTGGTTGAAAATCCAACGCGCCCGCGATCGCGTATGTCCAAATCATCGCCGGCAGGAACAAGCCCATCGACGCCGTAAGCAGAGTCGCCAGGAATGTGCGCCCCGCGCGGCGCGCCTCTTCATCGCCGCGGTGCGCGACGAGCGGAAACACCGCTAGCGTCAGCGCTTGGTAAGCCACGAAGAACGTGAACAGGTTGGCCGAGAACGCGACAGCCATTGTCGCCGCCGCAGCGAGCGCGATAAACGCCATCAACCGCGCCGGCGCTTTCTCCTGCGTCGCGCGCACCATCCCCGCCGCATGCACCGCGTGCAGCACGCCAAGTCCGCTCAGCGCCGCCGCCGCCAACGCGCCAAGCGGCTCAACAACAAACGCCAACCCCACATTCGGCAAAGGCTGCGCTAACACCAGACGCACGCTCTCCTGCTCGGCTGCTGCGCCCACCAAGCGCAGCGCGCACAGCGCGGTGATCAAAGCGCCGACGATGTGAACCACATCGCGCAGGCCAGGCGGCCGCTGCAGCGCCAGCACCAGCAGCGCTTGCAGAACCGGCGTCGCCAGCACGCCGAGGAGTGCGAGTTCTGCGCTCATGGCAAGCCGCCCAACATAAGCGCGCCAGCAGAGTCAGCCGCGGTCAGCAGCGGCGCCGGCGACACACCGAACGCGATCGCCACGATTGATGCAGCAAGCATCGGCGCCAACGCCCATCGCCACGCATCGTTAGGACCGTGGAAGAGATCGCCCGCTCGCCGGAAATAGAGCCGTTCGATCAGGCGCCCGCCGTAGAATACACCGGCCAGCGAGGCAAAAATCACAGCGCCCGCCGCCCACCACCAACCAGCGCCGACGCCGGCTTCGACCAGTCGCCAACGCCCCAAGAATCCAAGCGTCAACGGCGCGCCCATCAAGCTGATTGCCCCGGTCATGATCGCCGCGCCCGCCAGCGGCGCGCGCCGGCCCAATCCGTCGAGGTGCTCAAGCGATTGCACGCCCCCAGCCGCTGCGCCGCCGAACAAGGCCAACGCCGCAGCCGCCAGCGCCGTGAGTTGCACCAGCGCCGCCGCGAATCCCGCCGGCGATCCCAACGCTACGCAGAGCAATATGCCGCCCGCTTGCGCCGCGCCCGCATACGCCGCGAGCCGCGTCAAATTATGCGCGCCCACCGCCTGCACCGAGCCAATGACGACACTCGCGCCACCCAGCACCGCAAGCGCAATCGAAACGCCCTCACCGATGGTGGGCGATGTCGCGACGTAGCCAGCCAGGCGAACGATCACAGCGAGTGCGCCGATCACCCCAACCGTACCAAGAACCAGCGCCGCCGGCCCGCCAGGGCGCGTGAACGCCCCGCCCATCCAATCGTGCAGCGGCGCAACGCCCGCCTTCAGCGCAACCCCCAGCAGCATCAAGCCTGCGCCGAGCGCCGCAGCGTCGGCGCTTTCGATATGAGCAGTCGCGATAGCCGAAAGCTCAAGCGTGCCAACGCTGCGATAGAAGATGCCTACGCCGCACAAAAACAGCGCCGATCCTACCCCGCCCGCGCCCAGCATGCGCAACGCGCCGCCCAGCGCAGTCCGCCCGGCGCTGAAAGCCAACAACGCGACTGACGCCAGCCACGCCGTCTCGATCGCCACGAACACGCCAGCCAAATCGCGCGCCGCAAGCGCACCCAGCCAGCCGAACAATTGACAAAGGACCAGCGCCATCGCGAGCGGCCAGGTACGTCGCTCGATGTCGCTCAACACTGCGCCGGAGGCCGCTAGCGCCAACGCAGCGACGGCGGCGATCAACGGCGACGCAAAAAGCCCGATCCCATCCGCAAGCAGCGGTACACCTTCTGCGACGCTCCAAAGCGGCGCCGCCGCGATCAGCACCCGCACGGATGTGTCGGCAGTGACGAACGCGCAGAGCAAGGCGGCGAGTGTAGCAAGCCCCCAACTCAGCCGCGGCGGGCACAACATCGCCAGCGCCGCGCCTACGATCGCGATAATCAGCGGCAGCAAAGCCGCATGCGTGCGCATGAGATCCAATGCAGCGGTCACGGCGCGCGCCCCGGCATGTCATCTTGCCGGTCTGCCTGATCCGTTTCCGGCGCTTCGATCGCGCCGTAATCCTCTTGCAGACGAACCGTCACGGCAGCGCCGATCGCAAGCTGCACGAACACTGCGCACGCAGCAGCAATCAGCAACGCGTTGGGCGCACCCAGCGCCGCAAGCCCCAAGATCGCGCCGAGCATCGACAGCGCAATGCCGGCGAGCCTCTTGATCGCGTTGTTCGACGCCCACGCCGCCACTGCGCCGCACATCAGCAAGACCAGCGCCGCTGCGAAGATCGCTCGGGTGAGAAGGATTTCCGGCCCCATCACCAATCCGCATCACGCAGCATTGGCGCGCGGCCAAATAGCACGATCACGATCAACGCCGCAGCGCTCGCTGTCGCAGCAAATAATCCAGCCTCGATCGCGACTTGAGAAAACCGCCAGCCCGGCAGTCCCGCCCCACACGCAGCGCCAATAATCCCCAACGCCAAGCACAGGCGCGCGGCGAGCGGCGGAAACGCAGCGCGCGAGGCGGCCGCGCCGAAGATCAAGCCATGCACCACAAACGCCAACGCAAACATCAGCCCCGCGATGAAGCCGACGCCTTCGCCCGGCGCGCGCGCCACCACCAGCGTCAGCGCGAAAAGCGCTATCAACGGCGCGTAAAGGCGCGCCGCATTGCTGAGGACGATTTGCGCACCTGGCTTCACGTGTCACGCTCCTGCCGTGCGTGCAGCGCGCCGCGCTCGCTGTATCCCAACACGCCAACGCAACCTGCGCCGGCGACGAGCAAAAGCGGCGTGAGCCAGAATCCAATTGCATCCGGCGCCGATTGCACGCGCGGAAGCGCTGAACCCAGATCCGGCGCGGCGAACACGATCGCTCCACCCGCAAGCGCCGCCGCGAGCAAACTTAACCACGGCGCCCCTGCGCCGAATGATTTTGCAGAGCGCGCGCTAAGCAGCACCGCAGCGAGAAGCAGCACCGGCCCCCAAGCTGCGACCACGATCGTCGTCACGAGAGCCGCATCGCCGGCGCCGAGCGCCAGCAGAGCGGCCGCCGCCATCGCGCCCGCCGCCGCCAAGCACAAACACAGAGCAAGCAACGACCGCGCCGTCAGCGCCGCGAACGCCGCTGCGATCGTCGCTACGATGAGCAGCAGGGCGAATGTTTGCGAGACGAGCCCGATCATGGATCATCGCCCTGTGCATGCGCGCCCGGACGCGGCGCCTTGTAGCGGCCTGACAGTGGTGAGAGCCCACCCGCATGCGCAGCGCTTGCAAGCGCGTGAGACAGGATTGGCCCCGCGGCCACCACCAAACCGGCAAGCAACAGCAAACGCACAGCGATGGCGAAATCCGGCGCCATCAGCGCGAGCCCTGCCAACACCAGCGCGGCCCCCGGCGCATCCGCAACGCTCGCGCCATGCAGGCGCGTGTAAAAATCGGGAAAGCGCAGGATGCCCAGCGTGCCGCCGAAAATCGCAACAAGTCCCGCCACCGCGACCAGCGCACCGAGACCCGTGCGCAGCAGAGTCAGCACATCCATCAGATGTCCTCCTGCGGGCGTGAAAGCGGCGCTTGGAATGTCCGCGTGCGAAACACTTTCGTTATCGCCAGCACCAGCACGATTGCCGTCAGCACCACAGCGATCGCCGCATCGAGCCAGTCGCTCTGTCCCGCTGCAACCGCCAGTGCGGCGCAAATCAAAGCCGCGCGCACCATGACAGTTTTGGCCGCCAGCGCGCGATCGTGCAAAGTTGGCCCCGAGAACAGCCGCAGCAGCGCCAACAACCCCGACACCGCCACAGCCACACCGATCAGCAACGCGGTCATGAACGCGGCTCCTGAGCGCCAGCGACGCGCTCAAGCCGCCCGAGATCGGCAGCGTCGACGTCATCTTCATTCAACACGTGCACGAGAAATCCCTCGGCGTCGGTTTCAACCACCGCCATGCCCGGCGCGGCGCTCAGCAAATCCGCAAATGCGGCGCGTTCGTCGCCGCGGCCCCGCGTCCTGATGCGCACCAAAGCGGGTTTCAATGTGACATCCGCGGCCAACGCTGAACGGATCGTCGCCGTCGCGCCCGCAAGCACCGATCCAAGACGCGAGACAACACCATAGAGCGCACGCGGGCTGCGCGCGAATGCGCCGGAGACGCCGCCCAAGCGTGTTGCCAGCACCACACAAATCAGCGCCGCGATCGCGGCGACAACCGCATCCTGCACGCTGGTAAGGCGCTGCGTTGTGAGCAACCACAAAGCGATAAATCCGCACAGCATCGCTGCGGCGTGAAGCATAGATCAGCCTCCCCGCGCCGCCGGCGCGCGCGCTTGTGAGGCTTAGACCTGCAGCGGCGGATTCGCCAGCCGAGGCAGGCGCCGTCCTAGCTGTTGCGGTTGAACAACAACGTGGCGTTCCGCCGCGCCAATGCCATATCGGTGTCGCCGTCGTTGAACGTGGCGCGCTCAATATTGGCGGCGTCAGCGGTGAACGACCAATTCCAATAGCGGAGCACAGTTTGCGCTTTCGCCGTCGCTAATGTGTCAAACACGTAAGCTGCGCGGCCGAGCGGGTTATTGGTTGAGTCCGGATCACCGTTCGGTCGCCGCAGCGCTTTCCACAGGCCAATCATCAATGGCCGCTTTAATCCGACGGCTTTGCAAAATACGCCAATCGCTTCGCCGGCGGGATCAGCAAAGATCTGTGACGCCGTTGTCGGCTTTACGCCTGCGAGGTGCGCGATCTCGTGGATAAGTCCGCGATCGAGCCCGTGTTCAGCGGCGGCGAGCGCGCCTTCAAGCGAACCATAGGGGCTTTGCGCCGCCGCAGCGCGATTACGTTGCCGGCGTTCGATCACTTGCAAGGTCTTACGCGTGTCCGCATCAGCCCAGCCCTCGGCCGCGGCCAACTTGAACACATCGCCCAGTTCCTGGATCAGCACATTTCGGTCGACTGCGAAACGACGCAGAATTTGCAGCCGCGCTTCAAACCCAGCCCACCAGAACAGCACCAGCGCCTGCGTCGGGCGAATTTCGTTACGCGCAACCAACAATGCCGGAAGCGACGCAGCTTGCCGCGATCGCGCCACGACAAGATCGACCCCCTGGGTCGAGAGACGCGCGCCTTGGTTCCTCAACACCGCCTCGATTGAGGTTGTGTCCCCTGTCTGGATCAAAGCGTCGGTGACAGATTCTGTCAGATGCCGCCTGCGCGAGATCGCAAGCCAATGCGCCGCCATCCCGGCGCGAATAGTGGCGACCAGATCGGAATCATCGAAACCGGCGCCGTTTTCGAGGAGCGGCAACGCCACACTGATTTCGTCCCGCGCGAGGTAGCGCAATAAGGCCTTCGGCGCGTCCGTGACACGGGCGAGGCCCAGCGCACAGCGCTGCCGCAGCTCGACGTTGCTGGTCCGCAACAAGCCCACCAGAATATCGGCCGCAAGCTGGCGCTCATAGACCGGCAGACGGCTCTCCGGCCACGACACAATCTCGCAGAGCCGCCCCACCAGCGCCACGCGGGCCTTCGGCGCGTGCGGCACGCTCAGTTCAAGCGGCGCAAGTGGGTCCGCAACGTCCGGACGAGGTTGATTCGTAGGCGCCATATCGCCGAAGGTCACCACGCGCCGCGTTAAGCTCCCGTCAACGGGAATGTAGCTGAACCTCGGCGGTCAGAAGCGGGGGCGGATGGACACGGAACAGAAATCCGAAACACGCAGGCCGTTTGGCGGCATTTCCGAGCTCAGCCTCTATTACGTGCTGGTCGCGCTCTACTTCTTCGCCTTCGGCATGCAATTTGTGCTGTTTCCGTCTTTGGTGGCGTTCTTTCTGAGCGCCACGCCAGCCGGCGTGGGCCTGGCGCAGTCGGCGCTGTCAGCGCCGATGTTCTGCCTCTTGCTGTTCGGCGGCCTACTCGCCGAGCGCGCGCGCGCCGGCCCGACCTTGGCCAAGCTCTACCTCATCTTCGCGTTCGCCTCGATCGCGCTCTGCGCCATTGTTGCGGCCGGGCTGCTGACCTACGAAATCTTGATCGGCTACGCGATGCTGGTCGGCGCGTGCGCAGCGTTCTCGATGCCCGTGCGTGACGCAGCGCTGAACGGCGTTGTGCTGCGTGAAACGGCACGCGGCCGCTACACCTCGCTCGCCACCGCCGCTGCCGCCACCACGGCCGTACAAATCGGCGCGCAGATCGCAGGCATCCTCGTCGCCCGCTACGCCGGCTCAACCCCAGCGCCATTCCTTGCACTGCAAGCGATCATCTTGAGCCTTGGCGCCGCAATCGCGCTTGGCCTTATGGACTCAAAGCCGCACGGCCATGAGCGCACCATCAAAGGCGCTCTGCGCGACGTATGCGACGGGCTCTCCTACGCGTTCCGCAACCCGATCATGTCGCCCATGCTGATTTCCGCCGCTTATGTCGGCGTGTTCGTCGTCGGTTCGTTTCAGGTGCTGTTCCCGCTGATCGTGCGCGAATATTACGGCGCCGATCAGGACGTGCAGGCGAGCCAGCTCGGCACCCTGTTCGCCTGCTTCTGGTGCGCGTCTTTTATCTCCGCGGTCGCACTCAGCCGCATGAAACCGCTTCAGCGTCCGGGCCGCGCGTTGATCGCTTCGCACATCATCAGCGCCGCGATGCTGTTCACCTTCGCAGTCGACAAACCTTACATCGCCTTCCTGGCGATCGTCTCGGTGTGGGGGTTAGCGGCCGGCGTCGCCATCTCAATGAGCCGCACGATTACGCAGGGCGCGGCGGAGCCTGGCTATCTCGGCCGCGTGCTCGCCGTTTATTCGATGGGATTTATGGGCGGCGCGCCGATTGGTTCGGCGATCGTCGGCTTTGCCGCCAGCGAGTGGGGCCCACGCACTGCAGCGCTAATCCCCGCGGGGGGATTAGCGCTGGCTGCGATTGCTTTAGCTATATTCACGCCGCTCTGGCGCTATGCGGCAGAGAGCGTCGCGCCGGAGCTTACCGGTCCGGACGCGTAACCACGCCGCCACGTTCGCGACGACCGGAGCCGCTTGATTCACGGGCGTTGAACTCGGTGACTTCGGCATCCCAAGTCGTCGCCAGCGTGCGGCGCTCTTGCTCAGCCGCGTTGAAAGCTTGCGACATCGCGTTGATGTCAGCTTGGCACGTCACCAACTTCGCCCGGCGCGCTTCATTCCAGGCCTGCACGCGGGTGTTCGCGGCCTCGATCTCAGCACGCGACGCGGTCGCGCCGTCAGGCAGTGTCGGGGCGGCGTCGAAGCCGCTGCAATTGGCGGTCATGGTGGCTTGAGCCAGTGCCGGCGACGCCATCAACATAAAAGCGGCCGCCGCAGCGCCGATCAGAACCTTCATGGTACGTCTTCTCCTAGATTTTCCGGTCGCCGGATGTAGCCCTCTCGACCGGGATTTGCGAGCCAAAGACGGCTAAAATGCGATGACCCGCCGCCTCATTCCCCTCATTGCAGGCGGAACGGGATCACCATTCGGTGACGGCCCTCCACCACCACGCCATCGCGGGTCGCGGGAACCATTTGATAGTCTTCCGAGATGCGCAGCGCCGCGTCGCCGAAGCCCCAACGCGCTGGCGTCTCCGAGACGACGACGCAGGCGAGCCGCCCAGCCGTACTCACCGCGCAATTCAACGTCACGCTGCCCTGAATGCCCCGCTCCAGCGCTCGGCTCGGATAATAACGCGCCAGGTCGCGCGGCACGCGCACCCAGCGCGGATCCGCGATATTGGGCGGCCCGCTGCCCTCGCTGCCACCGCCCGACGCCAAGGTGGTCGTTGGAATGAGCGGCAGATTTTCATCAAGCGGCGCGACCTGGATCTCGCCTTCGTTCGTCACCGTGGGAGGCGGCGCGGCTTCGCGTATTTTGGGCGGATCAACCGGCTTAGGCGGCTCCACAAAGCCCGTGACCACGTCAGAGATGAAATCGCCTGCGCCTTGCTGAACGAATGTCATCGTCAGCGCGCCAAGCATCGTCAGACCAACAACAAACGCGGACGCCACGAACGACGTCGCGCGCACTCCAATCGCATGCGCCATGATGCGCCTCCCATGCATGCATCGATCTCAACGCCGATGCTTGAGGAGAGCGTGCGCGCGCCTTGCAACAGCGGCAATTCACACGCGCGCGATCATCATCACGCTTGCGCGAGAAGTGTTTACGCCTCCTCGTCCGCCGCTTGCGCAAACACGCCGACCTTCTCAAAGCCCGCGCTTTTCAACTCATCCAGCACCGCAACGACGGCGCCGTAAGCGATGCCTTGATCGGCAGCGCGCACATAGACGCGCGCCTCCGCGAACACATCCGCTTCATTCAGAACGGGATCAACGGCGAGCGATTGCGCCAACACAACGCCCGGCAGTTCAGCAAGGCCGAGTTCGCGATCACCGATAAAGATCGCGTAGCCGCCCGGCGCCGCGCGCAGATCGACAATCATGGGCGGGATCGTCACGGGGATCAGCGTTCCGCGCACGGGCAATTCGAGTTGCAGATCCACGGTCGGCTTCGGCGCCGTCACCATGAAGATCACCAGCAACACCAGCAGCACATCGATGAACGGAATGACGTTCGGTTCGACACTCGGTTCGAACTGCGCGCTGCGGCGCGCGGATACAGCTATCGCCATGTTCGCCTCCCTCGCCGACACAAGCCGGCCATGCAGAGAGGCTGCGCCCGAAGCAGCGCACGCGCCTATTCACGCTCGCTTGAGCGCGATCACGCCTGCGCGAACAGCCACACATAAACGAAAAGCCGCGGGATGCTTTCGCAGCCCGCGGCTTCAAGTCATTTAGTTCTAACCGTTAGCCGGCGACGTTGAACCGGATCGGCACGTTGACACGGCCGCCCGAAGTCGCAGCGCCGTCACGCGTGGCAGGCGCCATGCGGAAGGAGCGTGAGATCTGCAGCGCTGCAGCGCCGAAACCCCAGCCTTGCGGGTCTTCCGAGGTGACCGTGCACGCGATGCGGCCGTCGGCGGCGACGATGCAGGCGAGGTTCACACGACCTTCCTGTCCGCGCTCGAGAGCGCGTTCGGGATAGTAACGTGCGAAGTCGCGAGCGTTCGGACGTTCCAACCAAGTCGGGTTGGTGATGACCGAAGGCGTCGGCGGCGCCGGCGGCGGATCGACAGCGACCGGGATCGGCGTCGGCGTCGGCGGCGCGGAAAGATCCGGCGGCGGCACACGCTGCTCAGGCGGCGGCGGCGGCGGCGGACGATCCGGCGGCGGCGGTGGTGGCGGCGGCTTCTCTTTCTGCTCGATTTCGACCTTCACGGCCTCTTCATCTTCGAACAGATCGGTAATCGCGCTGAACCGCTGCGTCATCGCCATGTAGACGATGGTGGCGCATATGATGCCAGCAATGGCGAACGAGATGAGACGAAGGCGTACCATTAGCTCTTACCCTTCGCTCGCAAGCTCGGCGAAGATCCCGACTTTTGCGAAACCTTCCTCCTGTAGCTGACTCATAACATTGACCACGTTGCCGTAGGCCGTGCTCTGGTCGGCGCGCACGAAGATGCGCGCCTCCGCATAAACATCCTCCGGATTTAGGGCCGGATTATTGCGGATCGCATGGCTGAGCGTCCGTTCACCCAATGTTGAAAGCGTGACCACCTCTTCGTCGACATAGATCGCAAGACCGGTAGCGGTTTCACGCATGCCAACGACAGTCGGGTTCAAGCCTTCAAGCCGGATTGGCACCGGGTTGGGTGGCGGCAGGTCGACGCGGATATCGACAGTCGGGATCGGCGCCGTGACCATGAAGATGATCAAGAGCACGAGCAGAATGTCGATGAACGGGATGACGTTCGGCTCGGAATTCGGCTGCATTTCGCGCCGCTTTCCACCGCCGCCGCCACTGGCGAGTTTGGCTCCCATGACCTAGCTCCGCCGATCTTCGGCGACGAGGCCGATTTTAGTGAAGCCCTTGTCCTGCAGCCGGTTCATCACCCGCACGACGTTGCGATACGGCAGATCGGCGTCAGCGCGGATATAGATGCGCTGATCCCGGATCTCGAAATCGTCGTCGGCGATCGTCGGTGAATTGAGCTTCACCGCGTCGTAGGTGCGTTCGCCCAAATCCGCCATCGCGACGGCGTCGTTCATCACGAACACCTGGATGCCGCCTGCCGGGTCCTGATTGACAGAGACCCAAGTTGGACGCGGCGGCCGCTTCGACGGCACGATCTTGGCGCTCGGCATATCGACTTGAATGTCGACGCTGGAGATCGGCGCTGCGATCATGAAGATGATCAGCAGCACGAGCATAACGTCGATGAATGGGATCACGTTCGGATCCGCAGTCACCTCCGCGCGGCCTTTTCCGCCGCCTCCGGAAGATACTTTAGCGCCCATAGGGCTACCTCCAATGCTCGGCTAAGAAGCTCAACCCGCGCGGCGATCCATGTCGCGCGAAACCAGCGCGATGAATTCGGAGGCGAAGTCGTCGAGCTTCGTGCCTTGCTTGGAAATTTGCTTGGCCGCGAAGTTGTAGATCAGAACCGCCGGAATAGCGGCGGCGAGACCGGCTGCGGTCGCGAGCAGAGCGCCGGCGATACCAGGCGCAACGACGGCGAGCGAAGTGGTTTGGGTTTTGGCGATGCCGACGAAGGCGACCATGATGCCCCAGACCGTGCCGAACAGACCGATAAACGGAGCGTTCGCGCCGATGGACGCAAGGAAGGTCATCGAGGAGCCGAGGTCTTCAAGGTGCTCGTTCTGGCGGGTGGCCATCGCCGAGGCAACGCGCTGCATTGTGTGATCGCGTGCGTCGCGCATCGTGTAGAGGCCGAGGTCTTGCGTGCGGCGGACTTCCGCCATGCCGGCGTCGAACATCGACTTGATGCCCGAATTCGGCAGCTTGCGGACGATCGCTTCGGCTTCTTCAACCGAGTTGGCTTTGCGGAACGCGGTGAGGAAGTCTTTCGTCTGCTTCGCAGCTTTACGCATGACGTAAATTTTCTCGAACAGCAGTGCGACGGCGTAAACCGTGCAGAGCGCGAGAATGATCATGACGCCCATTTCAACCGGGTTGAGGTGGACGAACAATTCCACCATCGAAACCTCGGAGCCGCCGGCGGCTTCGACCTGCGCATCGGCGCCGCGCGCTTGCGCTGCAGCGCGCTCGGCTTCGCTAAGCGCCGGAGTCGGCGCTGGCGCCGCGGCAGGAGCGGGCGTGGCGCCCGGTTGGGCCGCAGGAGCGGCGCCTTGCTGCGCGAACGTCAGCAGCGAATTCATCAACGTCATGGTCTGCCCTTCTGCCTGCCCTGGATCGACTTCGCCACGCGAGCCCTGATGCACGCGCCGCGAAACCGCGGGTTGAAAACTCTTTTTACGATGTGAGGAGGCGGTCTTGGCCCGAAATCGGGTCCTTTTCGCATCCTCCCACTCGCCAATCGGAGTGCCGCTTCGCGGTCTGTGTCCCGATGGCTGAAACGCCTAGCCTAAATTTTAGGAAACGAAGTGCTTGTCAACGTCTCCCACGCAGTAAGCGATCCAATTGGATCGCCTGCCCCCAATCTCGGTGGATGCACCGATAAGGACGTAGGCGGCAACCAAAACTTTCGTGAACGTCATCCGTTCCGCACCGGCGCCCAGTATGGGATACGTGCCGACGAGCCAATTAAGGAGCCTTTTCGCCTATGGCCATGCGCGCCGAAGACCTGGAAGCCCTGCTGAGACAGGCCTTCACCGATGCCGACATCCAGATTCAGGACCTGGCCGGTGACGGCGACCACTACCGGGCCGTGATCCGGTCTGCTGTTTTTGCAGGCAAATCTCGGGTGGCCCAGCATCAAATGGTTTATGCCGCGCTCCAAGGACGTATGGGCGGGGAACTCCATGCCTTGGCGCTCGAGACAGGGCCAAAATGAGCCGCCCGGCCCCTTGGGCCCTATTGCCTGGGTCGCTTGGCGCCCTTACCTCCGCGACATGACCGACGCCATCGACTCCATCCGCCGCACCGTCTCTGAAAATACCGTCGTGCTGTTCATGAAGGGCACGGCCGAGCAGCCTCAGTGCGGTTTCTCCAACCAAGTGGTCCGCATCCTGGACCATCTGGGCGTTGAATATTTGGACGTAAACGTCCTCGCCGACGAGGACCTGCGCCAAGGCGTGAAGGATTTCGCCAACTGGCCGACGATCCCGCAGCTCTACGTCAAAGGCGAATTCATCGGCGGCTGCGACATCGTCCGCGAGATGTTTCAAACGGGCGAGCTGAAGACGCTGTTCGACGAAAAGCTCGCCGCGAACGCCTAAGCGCTACGGCGCTCGTCTGGGCGCTCCATCACCGTCAGCTTCATCTTCACCAGCAATCCGTTGCGCAGCACATCGAGCGTGATTTTGCGGCCTACGCGCTCGCGCGTCAGCAGACGATGCACAGCGTCCACCGTCGGCGTTGCCGCGCCGTCCAGCTTCAGCACCACATCTCCGATGTGAAGGCCGGCAAGCTCCGCCGGTCCGCCGCTTGTCACCGCTACGACCAGAACGCCGCTTTCAACGTCGAGGCCAATGCGCCGCACCAGCGCGCGCGACAATTCCTGCGACTGGCCGGCAATCCCGAACCAGCCCCGCGCCACACGCCCGTTGCGCATCAATTCCGGCACGATGGACTTGGCCGTATTGCTCGGCACTGCAAAGCAAATCCCTTGCGCACCGCCGATCATCGCCGTGTTGATGCCAACCACCGCGCCATGCGCATCGACCAGCGCGCCGCCTGAATTGCCCGGATTGAGCGCGGCGTCAGTCTGGATCACGTCCTCGATCAGCCGGCCATTCTCACCGCGCAAAGTGCGCCGCAACGCCGAAATGACGCCGACCGTCACCGTCGCCTGCAGCCCTAGCGGATTGCCGATCGCGATCGAAAGCTCCCCCACCTTCAGATCGTCAGAATCGCCAAGCTGCGCCGCGTGATGGCGCCCGCCCGCGAGCCGCAGCAGTGCAAGGTCGGTATCGGGATCGCAGCCGACGATCTCGGCGCCGACGACGCTGCCGTCATTCAGCACGCCCTCGATCCGCCCAGCGCCGCGCACGACGTGGTTGTTCGTCAGCGCATAGCCGTCAGGCGAGATGATCACCCCGGAGCCTGCGCCATCATACAAATCGCGCTGCCGGCTGGTGCGCCGGACGCCGATAACCGCCGGGCCGATCGTGTCGACGACCCGAATGACCGTTTCAGAAAAGCCGTCCCGAGGGCCGCGCTGGCGCGGCGCAGAGACGGACGTGCGTTTGCGACCGAACATGGCGACGAAAATAGGAACTCACGGTTCCTGGCGCTAGAGCGCTTTCGCCAAGCCAATGGCTGACCTACATCCCAGCGATGGATTCGCTCCCCGGCAAACAATTCAACTTCTTCACCTGGCTCAGGAATTCCTTCCTCACCGGCGTCGCGCTCGTGCTGCCGTTCGTCGTCACCGTCTCGATCATCTGGCTGTTCGTCACCTTCATCGACAACAACGTCGAGCCGCTGGTCCCCAATACCCTCTCTTTCCTGAAGAGCTTTCCCGGCGGCGGCCTGCTGCTGGCGCTGGTGACGCTCACCCTCGTCGGCGCCCTCGCCGGTAACTTGGTCGGCCGCTGGCTGGTCGACGGCGCCGATCGCGCGATCGCCAACCTGCCTTTGGTCCGCTCGATCTACGGCGGCGCCAAACAAGTGTTCAAGCAGGTGGCGGCGCCCGAGCGGACGTCCTTCAAGCAAGCCGTGCTGGTCGAGTTTCCGTTGCCGGGGTCATACGCGATTGGTTTCATCACCAACGAAAACACCGCCGAAGTCGCGACCGATATCGGCGCTGAACTGATCGCCGTGTATGTGCCGCAAGCGCCGATCCCAACATCGGGCTTCCTGCTTTACCTGCCGCGCACCGCCTTCAAGCCGCTCTCGATCAGCCCCGACGAAGCCCTGAAGCGCGTCATCTCGCTCGGCATCATCCGCCAGGATGGCGAGCCGCCATCCACGTGATCTATCCGTGCAGCGCGACAGAATCCGCCGGCGCCTCAGCGCGCTCGCGCAGGCCATAGTCACGCACGACGGCAGCGACCCGCAGCCGATAATCCGCAAACACATACGCACGCCCCGCAGACTGCGCCGCACGATGCATCTCTCGCGCGCGCCATTGCGCGACCGCGGCTTCGTCACGCCAAAACGAAAGCGAGAGTATGCGCTGATTGTCAGCTAGGCTCTGATAGCGCTCGATCGAGATAAAGCCGTCTATGTCATCAAGCGAGGCGCGCAGCTTCGCCGCCCATTCAAAGTACGCATCGCGCTGACCCTGAGCAGGCAACACCTCGAATATCACCGCAATCATTTTGCGCACAGTTTCAAAAACGTACGATCTTCGCGCAAAATGAAGCGCTCGCGCTGCGCGAACTCATAATTCTCACGCCCTTGCGCGTCCGCCGCCAAACGCGCCCGATACGCTTCGTACGCGGCCAGATTCTCAATGTTGTAGACGCCGTACGCCAACGTCGCTGACCCCTCGTGCGGCGCGAAGTAGCCGATCAAATCGGCGCCGCAACGTGGAATGGCTTCATTCCAGTTTTGCGCATAACGCTCAAACGCCGAGCGTTTGTAGGGATCGATTTGATACCGAATAAAACACGTGATCATCATTCCGCCTCCGCCCGTGCTTTAGCGGATTGAAGCGGGGCAATGGTACGATTATCATCGAACCATGAAAGAGGGCCCGGACATCGCCGCGATCGCCGCCATGGTCGGCGATCCCGCGCGCGCCAACATGCTGACCGCGCTGCTCAACGGCGCTGCGCTCACCGCCAGTGAACTCGCCGACGAAGCGGGCGTGACCAAGCAGACAGCGAGTTCGCACCTAAACAAGCTTGCCGCCGCTGGCCTCGTCGCGGTCGAAGCGCAGGGGCGCCACCGCTATTACCAACTCGCGGATGCTGACGTCGCCGGCCTGCTCGAAACCTTGATGGGCGTCGCCACGCGCGCCAAGGCGCTGCGCACGCGGCCAGGCCCCAAGGAGCCGGCGCTGCGGCATGCGCGTGTTTGCTACGATCACCTCGCCGGCGACCTGGGCGTCGCCATGTTCGATAGCTTCCTCAAGCATCGCTGGGTCACGCCCGGGCCGGAGCGCACCTACGCCCTGACCCGCCTGGGCCGTGCAAAGGTTTCAAGCTTTGGCGTCGGCATCGAGGATATCGAGAAGGGCGCACGGCCGCTCTGCCGTGCTTGCCTCGACTGGAGCGTCCGGCGCCACCATTTGGCGGGCGCCCTGGGCGCCGCAGTGCTCGATCGTGTGCTGGAACGCGGCTGGGCCACACAGCGGCGCAACAGCCGCGTGCTGGAGTTCACGCCGGTGGGCGAAGCGCAGCTGAAACGTGTCTTTTCATTTGGGTGACTGGGCCTTTGGGTGAAATCGGAAAGTGTTTGCGCTAGGCTGGCCTGATGCCGGCCGTCACACGCCTTGACCCGAAAGACATCTTCACGCCCGAGGAATGGGCGCCGATCGCCAAGCGCTCGTCTTGGCGCGGGCTGATGCTCGTCGCCGGCGCTTGGGGCCTCATCTTTGCGGCCGGCGCCATGTTCGTCATCTGGCTGAACCCGCTCACCTATGTGATCGCAGTCATGCTGATCGGCGCGCGCCAGCTTGGCCTCGCCATCCTCATGCATGACGCCGCTCACGGGGCGCTGCACTCTAACACCGCCGTGAACAATTGGGTCGGCGAATGGCTCTGCGCCGCGCCAGTCGGCGCACGCCTTGGCTCGTATCGCGATTATCATTTGAAGCATCACCGCTTCACCGAACAACCGGAAGATCCAGACCTCGCGCTCTCTGCGCCGTTCCCGATCACGCGCAAGTCGCTCTGGCGCAAAGTCGTGCGCGACCTCACCGGCCAAACCTTCATCAAACAGCGCGGCGCGCAACTCTTTGGCGGCCGCAAGGCCGGTGAAGTCGTCAACGCCAGCACCGGGCACTTCCTGCTGACTAACGCCATCCTGTTCGGCGCCCTCGCGCTCGCCGGATACTGGTGGGCGTATCCAGCGCTTTGGATCGTGCCGATGGCGACGTGGCTGCCGCTCGTCACGCGCCTGCGCAACATCGCCGAACACGCTTGCGTCGGCGCACAAGAACATCCCCTTACCCACGCGCGCACCACGCTCGCCAATCCGCTCGAACGCCTCTTCATCGCGCCATACTGGGTTCATTATCACGCCGAGCATCACGCCTTCATGCACGTGCCTTGTTATCGCCTCACGCGCCTGCACCAGGCGCTGATGGACAAAGGCTATTGGTCGAAAGTGAAATTCGCACCGAGCTACGCAGCCGTCCTGCGCGAAGCCGCGCCCGCGTGATCTCCGACATTCCCGCTTTCATCCGCGAGAACACCCGCGTCCTCGCGCCTAGCCACATCCCTGAGCTTTCGCTTTATCTCGCCGATGACGCCGTCGCGCTTTGGCAGCTGACCGAAGAGCAGCTCGGCGAACTCGGCCTACCGCCGCCCTTCTGGGCCTTCGCCTGGGCCGGCGGGCAAGCTTTGGCGCGCTATGTGTTGGATCACCGCGAAATCGTCGAAGGCAAACATGTGCTTGATGTCGCGTCCGGCTCGGGCCTCGTCGCCATCGCTGCGATGAAAGCCGGCGCAGCGTCTGCGCTTGCGGTCGATATCGACGCTTTCGCCGCGCATGCCGCCACGCTCAACGCCGAGCTCAACGCGGTGGTCGTCGCAACCAGCGACATCGATCCCGTCGGCAGCCCCACCGACGCCGATATCATCCTCGTCGGCGATCTCTTCTACGACCGCGACCTTGCCCCGCGCGTGCTCGACTGGCTGATCGCGCAGCAAAACGCAGGCAAAGCCGTACTGATCGGCGATCCCGGCCGCACCTACCTGCCGCGCGACAAGCTCGAACAGATCGCCGCCTACGACATCCCCGTCACCCGCGCGCTCGAAGATGCCGAGATAAAACGCGCCGCCGTCTGGCGGCTGCGCTAGAGCAAACAGCCTGAAAAAAGCGCCGCGCAAAAAGCTTATCCCACACCTCCAAAGCTGCCGTACAATGCGCGCATCGCTCCGCTGGAGGGCAGTTGGCCAATGTTCGACCCAATGCGATGAGCGATATGATTGAGCGTGAAGCGCTGTGAATGCAGCGCTGAAGCCCGGCGGGAAAGCCCTGATAAGGCGGAAACGACGGGAGTACGCACCAGGGACTGTCAGCGAACAAGACAGTCTGCACGCTGCCGGCGCTGAGCCACGGGAGTGAAAGACCTCCTCGCGCCAAGCCGGTAGAAAAAGATCATGGGGCGCGATGGATCGCGTCTATTCGCGCTGTTCACGCAGCGCACTAAGAGACGAGACCCATCGCGTCCCGCTCTCCGCTTTTTCCGGCGAAAGCCAACAAGGATGACGCGCGCGCGGAAACACCGCGCGCACTCCACTCACTCGATCGCGCAGACGTAAGCGCGCGCTTCTTCATCTGTTTCGGCCGCGCGCGCCGCTTCGCAGACCGTGTTCCAGAAGCCCATCACTTCTTCGCCCACGGCAGCGCTGCGAGTCTGCAGCTCTTCCAGCGACGGCGCAGAATCTACCGGCTCGCCGATCCAGACCGGCTGAAACGTCGGCCCACAGGAGACTTGCGTATAGAGCCCGCGCGCACAGAGGCCGGAACGCGCGAGATTATACTCCCACACCGTTTCGCGGAGGCGCCGCGCAAGATCGGCCGGCGCGGTGACATCCTGCTCCACCGCGTCCGGCGTTTCGCGAGTGAGGCTTTGAATTTGACTGAGCATCACGCCATAGCGTCCGACTTCGATGCTCATGGTGAAAGGATCGGGCGCCTCGGATTGCTGCGTCTTCGCTTGTTCCGCAGGTTGTCCACAGGCCGCCAGCGCAAGCGCCAGCACAAATGCGCGCAGCTTCATGTCGATCTCCTCCAGGTTCGGAGGCGACCTTAGCGATGCAATTCAGACTTTGTAAGTTTTCAGCGCTCGAATGGCGCTAATGCATTATAGCCGGCGGCGAAGTCGTAATCGCTTTCGCGTATGCCGCGGACAAAGGCTATCGCGGCAACCGCAAGGCCCAAGCCTGCAGTCACCGCGAACAACGCCCACATGACGCCGAAGATGCTAGCGTCGTTCAAACCACCCATCCCATGCCTTCGAGGCATTCTTTATGTGGTGACTATGACCGATCGCAATGAACACGCGGTTTCTGAAAGCAAAACAAAAGATTGAAATGCCTTGGGCGCGAAGCGGGGCTCCGCTACCAAGATTGATTGAGGGAGGGCGCTGATGCTGCACCTGGAGATCGCCGCACTTTATGCGGGCGTAAATATTCTGATCTTGCTCGTATTGGCAGTGCTAGTTGTTGCCGGCCGGCGCAAACACAAGATCACGTTGGGCGACGGTGGGAACGCGGATTTCTCCCGCGCCGTCCGGGCTCACGCCAATGCCGCCGAATACATCCCTGCGGGCCTTGTCGGCATCACCCTGCTCGCCCTTTTCGATCCGGCGACGCCAACATGGCTCCTGCACGCCGCAGGAATTTCTTTGACCCTCGGAAGAATTTTGCACGGCTTTGGCCTCCACACCGGGACGCTCAACGCCGGCCGGATGTTCGGAATGATCCTCACCTGGTTGAGCTACCTCCTCATCGGCGGCGGCCTGCTCTGGGTCGGGCTCAGCCAGCAGCTTTGAGCGCGTTACCCATGCGGAACCTTAGGACGGTCCAATTGCCCCCGCGGGGGTAAGCGCCCATGTTGGGGCCATGCCCTTCGACACCGATTCCACCGCCCTTACGGCCCTCGTCGACTATGCCCGGCAGGCCGGCGCCGACGCCTCTGAGGCCTCCCTGGCCTCCCGTGAAAGTATCTCCGCCGAGGTTCGCATGGGCGAACTGGAAGGAATGGAACGCGAAGAAGGCCGCTCGGTCGCGCTCAGGGCCTTTATAGGTAAGCGCCAGGCCTCCGCCTCATCGACCGACTTATCCACAAAGGGTCTCAAATCCCTGGCCGAGCGCGTGGTCGCCATGGCCAAGGCTGCTCCGGAAGACAAATTCTGCGGCCTCCTCGACGAGCGCTATCTGGCCTCGGGCGGCGAGCCAGACCTCGAACAATCCGACACCGCCCGGCCGAGCCCAGAGCAATTGCTCGAACTCGCAAAACGCTGCGAAGCGGCCTCACTGGCCATTCCCGGCGTCGCCAATTCCAGCGGCGGCGGCGCCTCGTTCGACAACGCGCACTTCGTGCACGTCACCTCGAGCGGCTTTCACGGCGCGGAGAGCGCGACGTCCTACAGCCTCGGCACCCAGCCCGTCGCCGAGAAGGACGACGAGATGGAGCGCGACTACGAGTGGCGCACCAAACGCTTCTTCGCCGACCTGCCCTCACCGGAAGAGATTGGCCGTATCGCGGGTGAACGCACCGCGCGCCGCCTGGGCGCACGCAAGGTCGTCAGCCAAAAGGCGCCGGTGATCTTCGAGAACCGCCTCGCCGGCCGCATTATCAGCCCGGTGTTTTCCGCGATCTCTGGCACGTCGATCGCACGCGGCGTTTCATTCCTGAAGGACAAGCTCGGCCAGCGCGTGTTCGCAGAAGGCTTCCGCATTCACGAAGACCCATTCGTCAAGCGCGGCTCCGGCAGCCGCTGGTTCGATGGCGAAGGCGGCGCGGTGAAGCCAATGACGCTGATCGAGGACGGCATCCTGACAACCTGGCTGCTCAACTCATCGGCCGCGCGCCAGCTGGGGCTTGAGCCAAACGGACACGCTTCCGCTGGCCATGGCGGCCCGCCCGGTATTGGCACTGCAAATCTGTTCGTGAAGCCGGGCGAGGAAAGCCTCGAGCAAATGATGAAGAACGCCGGCAAAGGCCTCTTCATCACCGACATGTTCTCGCCTTCGCTCAACATGAATACGGCGGATTGGTCGGTCGGCGTCGCTGGTTATTGGTTCGAAGGCGGCGAGATCGCCCACCCGGTCAGCGAAATCACCGTCGCCGGCAATCTGCTCGACATCTTCGCGCGCCTCCGGTGCGGCAGCGATATCGACAATCGCGGTTCGCTCGAAATCGCCAGCCTGATCGTAGATGACCTTGCAATCGGCGGCGTCTGATCTCGAACTTCTCGAAGCGGCGGCCCGCGACGCGGGGGCGCTGGCGCGCGCGCTGATGACCAAGCCGCTCGAAGTGCATTCCAAAGGCGAGGCCGGCCCGGTCACCAATATCGACCTGGCCGTCGATGCTCTGCTGACTGAGAAATTGCTAGGCGCACGCCCTGACTACGGCTGGCTCTCAGAAGAAGCGCCCGACGATCCAACGCGGCGCATGGGCAAGCCACGCACCTTCATGCTCGATCCGATCGACGGCACTGCGGCGCTCGTCGGCAAGGTGCCACAATGGACAATCAGCGTCGGCCTCGTCGAAGGCGACCAAGCGTTCGCGGGTGCAATCTACAATCCAATGACGGATGAGATGTTCACCGGCGCCATCGGCCATGGCGCTTGGCTCAACGGCCGCGTCATGCAGGCCAGCGCCGTCGATAAGATCGAAGGCGCGCGCATGGTTGGCCAGCGCAGCCGCTTCTCTGATCGGCGTTGGGATAAGCCCTGGCCGAAAATGGATGTCATCGAGCGCCAGTCGATTGCATACCGCATGGCTTTGGTCGCCGCCGGCCAGGGCGACGCCACCATCCTCTTTGGCTGGAAGCACGATTGGGACATCGCCGCGGGCGCCGCCATCATCGCCGCGGCGGGCGGCGTGGTGAGCGATCCTTGGGGCTATGCTCTAGAGCTCAACCAGCTTGCACCGCATGCGCCCGGCGTCGTCGCCGCTGGCGCGAACCTGCACCCTTTGCTAATCGAACGCACATCGGTCCTGCCCGATCCGCGGGACGCCACGTAAGCGCAAAACCAACATGAGCGAAGACCGTCAACTCCTGCATCTCGTTATCGGCGGCGAACTGAAAGCGCTCGACCGGCCGGAATTTGCTGATCTTCAGAACGTCGATTTCGTCGGCGCCTATCCAAACTATCGCCAGGCCTACGACGCCTGGAAGGGCGCCGCCCAGCGCACCGTCGACAACGCCCGCATGCGTTACTTCATTATTCACGCGCACCGCTTGCTCGATCCCGGCACGGATCCCGAGCACGAGTTGTGATGGCCGCATGAAACCTGGCGCGCTGCTCGCGCGACTTTGGCGTGATTACGTCTCCCGTTACGCGGGCGATGTCGCGGTGCTCGTGCCGGTGCTGGCCGTCGTTGCGCTTGCGGCGGTCTCCTATGCGGCGATCCTAAAATTCACGATCGACTCGATCCAAGCTGGCGATCTCGGCGCCATCGGCCTCGTGCCAGTCGCCGTCATCGGCGCGACCGTGGTGCGGGCCATCGCCATCTATTTCCAAGCGGTGCTGTCGCAAGGCCTTGCCCTGAAAGTGCTGCGCGATCTGCAAGGCGCGATGTTCGCCAAAATCACGAACGCCGATTTCGCACGCATCACCCGCGAAGATGGCGGCCGCCTCGTCTCGCGTTTCACCAATGACATCACCGTCGTCGGTGAAGGCCTCGTGCGCGGCGGCCAAGCCGCCATTCGTGACACACTCACGCTGATCGGCGCAGTCGCCTCGATGCTCTGGTACGATTGGGCGCTGACGCTGCTCGTGCTCGCTGTCTTCGCCATTGCGGCCAAGCCGCTGCAAGCGATCGCCAAGCGCGCCCGCGGCGCGACCGAGAGCGCGCAGCTGCAAATCGGCGCGCTAACGGCTTTGCTCAGCGAAAGCATCGGCTCTGCGCGGGTTGTCAAAACTTACGGACTAGAAGAGCGCGAGATCGAGCGCGCCGGCGCGTCCTTCGAACAACGGCGCAAACTCGCGATGAAGCTGGCGCGCAACCGCGCCCGCAGCGAGCCTTTGCTGGAAGTGTTGGGCGGAGCAGCTCTCGCCAGCGTGCTTTACCTCGCCGGCATGCGCATCACAGCCGGCGCGATGACGCTCGGCGATTTGGTCGCCATCATCGGCGCGATCGGCGTCGCCTCACCCGCCGCACGCGCGCTCGGCAACTTCAACACCGTACTCAATGAGGGCTTAGCCGCGCTCACTCGCATCTTCGGCCTGCTGGATGAGCCGTCCGGCATCTCCGACAGGCCGGGCGCCAAGGCCCTGCGCACCGAGCGCGGTCACATCGCCTTCGAGAACGTCAGCTTCACCTACGGCGATGCGCCCGCGCTGCAAGGCGTTTCATTCACGGTCGAGCCCGGTGAGACAGTCGCGCTCGTTGGCCCTTCCGGCGCAGGCAAAACCACGATCTTCAATTTACTCCCGCGCCTCTATGACGCCACAGGCGGCAGCGTCAGGATCGACGGTCAGGATGTCCGCGACGTGACACTCGCCAGCCTGCGCGGATCAATTGCGCTGGTGGCGCAAGAAGCGGCGCTGTTCAACGATACGGTCGCCGCCAACATCGCGCTCGGCCGCGCCGGCGCAACACGCGCGGAGATCGAGGAAGCGGCACGCAACGCCGCTGCGCACGAGTTCATCACCGCGTTGCCCAACGGCTATGACACCATTGTCGGCGAGCGCGGCGGCAAACTCTCTGGCGGCGAACGCCAACGCGTGGCGCTCGCTCGCGCCTTTCTCCGCGATGCGCCGATCCTGTTGCTGGATGAAGCTACCAGCGCGCTCGACGCTGCGAGCGAGGCGCGCGTGCAGGACGCGTTGAAGCGTCTCGCTAGCGGCCGCACCGTGCTTGTCATTGCACATCGACTCGCCACCGTGCGCGACGCCGATCGTATCCTCGCACTGGAGAACGGCCGCATTGTCGAAGTTGGCCGGCACGAGGAACTTGTGGCCAAAGGCGGGCTATACGCGCGGCTGAGCAAACTTCAGTTCACGGACGTCGCCAGTTAGCGGAACACCTCAAGCCCTGCGCCGTTGATCGCGGCATAACGGGCGGGCCATGAGGAGAACTGATCATGACACGCAAATTGCTGGCTTTCGTTTGTGCGCCAGCGCTGCTGTTCGCGGCCAACGCGAACGCGCAAACCTACGACAATCGCTATGAAGAACGCGTCGTCCAATTCGGCGACCTGAATCTAGAATCCCGCTCCGGCGCGGACACGCTCATTCGCCGCATCCAACTCGCATCTGAAGTCGTGTGCGGCGATCGTGCTGGCCCGCGTCCGCTCAGCGAGAATACCTCGGTGAACAATTGTGAGACCGAGACCACCGAGTACGCTGTCCAAGAAATTGGCCACCCGAACGTGCTCTATCGCTATTACGGCTACATGCCTGAAGTGGTGATCGAAGGCTCGTGGGATCCGGACGCTGATCCCTATTACGAAGTGAAGCCAAAATATTGAGCGACAGGGCGGCGGCTTCGGCCGCCGCCCACGCATTCGCTACACGCGCACAATTAGGTCCCGCACACCTGCGTTAACCGCGCGCCAGAAAGAAGAACCGCCATCGTCTTTTGCTCAACTATGGCCTACACCGCCCCCTGATTGAGAAAACCGGGCTCGCGCCAAGCGTATCCGGCTTGAAAGACATGAACCGCAAATGCCCGCCTTTGAGAATGTAGTTCCAGTCCTCGCGCGCGCGCTAAGCGCCCGAGGCTTCGATGCGTTAACGCCAGTGCAGGACGCTATGCTCGCGGCCGACGTCCAGGGCCGTGATCTCGTGGTCTCGGCGCAAACGGGCTCCGGCAAGACAGTCGCATTTGGCCTAGCTTTGGGCGCAACCCTGCTCGACGCCAACAACCAGCTTGCACAACCCGGCGCCCCCGAAGCGTTAATTATCGCGCCGACACGCGAACTCGCCATGCAAGTGCGAGCAGAACTCGAATGGCTTTACGCGCCCGCTGGCGGCCGCATCGCCTCCTGCGTCGGTGGCATGGATGCGCGCGATGAACGCCGCGCGTTGAACCAGGGCGCACATATCGTCGTTGGCACACCCGGCCGCCTAGTCGATCACATCCGCCGCGGCTCGCTTCAGCTTGTGAATTTGAAAGCGGTCGTGCTCGATGAGGCTGACGAGATGCTCAATCTCGGCTTCCGCGAAGAACTTGAACACATCCTCGACGCTTCTCCAGCCGAGCGCCGGACTTTGATGTTCTCCGCCACCATGCCGCGCGCCATCGAGACGCTGGCGAAGAAGTATCAGCGCGACGCCGTGCGCGTGAACACGGCCGGCGGGCAAAAGCAGCATGCGGACATCGAGTATCGCGCCCTCGTCGCCGCTGGCCACGAATCCGAGAACGCCATCTTCAACGTGCTGCGCTATTACGACGCCACCAACGCGATCGTCTTCTGCGGCACCCGCGCCGCCGTGACGCGCCTGGCGAGCCGGTTCGAAAACCGCGGCCTCTCGGTCGTCGCACTCTCGGGCGAACTCAGCCAATCGGCGCGCACCCACGCACTGCAAGCCTTGCGTGATCACCGCGCGCAAGTGTGCGTCGCCACCGACGTCGCCGCGCGCGGCATCGACCTGCCGGACCTCGAACTCGTCATCCACGCCGACCTGCCGAAGAACACCGAGGCGTTGCTCCATCGCAGCGGCCGCACCGGTCGCGCCGGTCGCAAAGGCGCAAGCGTTCTGATCGTGCCGCACTCGGCCCGCCGCCGCACCGAGCGCCTGCTGAAGGACGCCAACATCAACGCCAAATGGGGCGAGCCGCCTTCAGTCGAAGCTATCAAGCGCCGCGACGACGCGCGCCTGCTCGCCGATCCGCTGTTCACCGAAGCGCTTCAGGCTTCCGATGAGAGCATCGTCCAAGCTCTGCTCGCCGAGCATGATCCCGTCCAAATCGCGGCAGCGTTCGTGCGCCTCTACCGGAAGGGTCAAGCCGCGCCGGAAGATTTGGCGCCGACGCCGGCCTGGACCGACAAACCGGAACGCGCCGAACGCGCACCGCGTGGCGCACAGTCCGCCAATTTCGAAGGTGGCGCGTGGGTGACGCTTTCTGTAGGCCGCGCGCAATCGGCCGAGCCACGCTGGCTCATACCGATGCTGTGCAAAGCCGGCGGCATCAACAAGCGCCAACTCGGCTCGATCCGCATTCTGCAGCACGAAACCCATGTCGAGATCGACGCCGCGAGCATCGACAGTTTCCTTCAGCGTATTGGCGAAGGCCGCATCGAAAAGAACATCCGCGTCACCCGCTCGGGCGCAGCACCGCCGCAACAGCGGGAGCAACGGGAGCAGCGCGAACATCGGCCACGCGCGGAAGAAGGCGCTCGCCCGGCACGCACGAAGCCGCCGCACAAGAAAGACCGCAAACGTGCTGACGCCCCGCCGCCGCCGAGCAAAAAACGCCAGTGGCATCCGGCCGACTAAACGAGCGTCGTTTAGCCGGGAAGCTGCGCCTTATCGCGGATGAATTGAGAAAGCAGCCATTTTTCACCGCTCGTCGGCGGCGCGCCTTCATGCTCGGTGCGTTCATCGGGTGCGCCGGCATCGTCGACATTACGGAAGAACAACGCCCCGCCGCGCGGCGGCTTCAGCTTGCGGTCTAGCCGCAGGAAGTGCGTCTCCCCAGCCTCGAACGCATCGTTGAGATAGACCAAAAACGTCAGCGGCCGCTGACCAAGCTCGGCGATCTCTGCGTTGAGCTGGGGCGACGGCATCAGAAAATCGAAATGCGGCCCGAACGTCTGCCCAGGCAGATAACGAAATACCGAAGTCCGCTCCAAATGCGAGACCGGCACGCTCATCGTATTGGCGATGCGCTCGCGGACCAGGAGGAGCGGCAGATCGAGATCGAGCACACCGAAGGTCGCGGTGGTGTTGCTACGAACGTCATCCTGTGCTGGGCGGCCAGAAATTGGATCGTACACCAATGACGGCGTCTGCATCGGCGCCGCACGCGAAATCAGCCAAGCGCACAAACGCTGATCAAGAAAATCTTCAACGAGGCCGATGCGGGGCGAGTCGGAGACCGCCTTCCCCTCGCGAGCGCCGGTCCAAGCATCGATATTCATGCCCTCCAGCAGGTTCATCTGCACCTGCGCATGCGCATCGCCCGCATCTGCCGCGCGCTTCAGCCACCCAAACGCGTCGCTCCAGCTCTGCGCGCGCCCGTACCCGATGCCGGCGATCGTCGCCGCCAGCACCGCCGCCTCGGCAAGCCCTTCACGCGCAAGCGTCTCGGCCTGCTCGGCGACATATTCCTCATTGATCCGCCCATCGGCGCGCAGCAATTTGACTATGCTCTGGTAGCGGGCCTCGGCGTTCATCGGAAGACTACTTGCGCACTTTCGGGGCGCCGAGCGTCATGAAGATCACTGGCCCATCCGTCGGCGCGCGATACACGCCGTGCGCGCCGTTCACCTTCATCGCCAGCGCGGTCATCTGCCAGGCCTGTTGCTCGTCCATCTTCAACGACCGCGTCGTGAGTTCTTCGAGACCGTGTTTGTCGCCGAACCAGCGCGTGCGTTCGGCGTCATTGCGCAGGCGCTGCGCGACCATTGGGTGATCCCAGCCCCAGCGGAACACACTGGTCCGCGGATTCCATGCGCCGATGATCTGCACCGGCGCCGTAACCAATGCGCCATCCTTGCGGTCGAACTGAATGATCCCGGCATTCTGATCGACTTGCCAGGGCGAAGTCTCGAGCTTCAGCCTTTTGGTCAGCCAACGCTGGCGGTTGAGAAGATCGATCCAGCTCTCAGCCCAGAAGCGGTCGACATCGACCTCCTCGCCGCCCCACGGCACCAGCGCGCCAGTCTGCGGCCGCGCTGGCGCGTTTGGCTGTGGCGCTCGGCGCTTCTTCTTGAGCATTCGCTCCCCGGGTTCCGCTGGCGGCGGAGGATGTGGATAACCAATTTCCCCGCCAGCGGGAAAGTCATTTCCTAAACGTCATCAATCTTGCGCCCGCCACGACCGATGGTAAGGGCCTTGATGATCCCTCGCATCGTCCGCGTCTCTTGATCAGTCAGCCGGGCGCGCAAAAATAAGGCGCGCAGGTTGCGCTTCATCAGCGGCGCTTTGTCGAACGGATGAAAAAACCGCCCGCGTTCAAGCTCTTCCTCCAGGTGAGTGAACATCGCCTCGAGCTCGGCCTGAGTGGCCGGCGGGTTCACCGTGTCGCGAAACCAGGCCGGCGCTGCCGGGCCGTCACGCGCTTCCGCGTTGGCGTAGGCGAACACCGCCACGGCGTTGGCGAGGTTGAGAGAGGCAAAGCCAGGATTGACCGGCAGCGTCAGGATCGCATCGGCCTTGGCGATTTCATCTGACTCCATCCCATGCGCTTCCGGCCCGAACATCACCACCGGGCGCTCGCCCGCGTTTATCGCGCTCCTGATCTTCTCCGCCGCCTCGCGCGGGCCCCAGACCGGCTTTTCCATCCCACGGGGCCTCGCCGTCGCGGCCAGCACCAACGTTGCGTCCGCTAGCGCGTCTTCGAGCTTCCACTCCACCTTCGCCTGCTTCAGCACGTGGTCAGCGCCGACTGCCACCACCTCAGCCTTGGGGTTCGGCCACCTGTCCCGCGGCGCGACAAGCCGGAGCGAGGTCAGGCCAAAATTCAGCATGACACGCGCAACCGCGCCGATGTTTTCCCCCATCTGGGGGCGCACCAGGCAGACAGCCGGCCATTCGTCCTCGATTGGCGGCGGCATGTTTCGTGCGCGGGTCATTGTTCAGGATCGATCCAAAGCATGGCGACGGACGTCATTTCGCATCGTAAGCCGCGCCGCAAGCGCGGGAGCTGGTGGGCGTACTTCGCCCGCCGCTTTGGCGCGCTCGTGGTCACCTTAATCGCGCTCGGTTTCGCAAGCTTCCTGGCGCCGCTGATCCGAGCGCCGAGCCGCACGCCTGCAGCGCCTGTTCTGACCGAAGCGGCGCCGCCCGCGCCAGAGCCCGAGTTGCAGGAGATCGACGTAGCGCTCGATCTCGCTGGGGCGCCGCCCGCCCGGCAGCGCCGGCCGCGCCGGCCGCAAGGCATCCCACTCAACGCCGCGGCCGACGTGCGCGAGGACGGCTACGAAATCCTCTCGGCCGCCGAACTGGACGCCATCTCCCAGGCCAGGAACTAAGCCGCCGCATTTGCGCTCTGCGCCCAAGCTGCTACCACGCCCGCGAATTTCCCCGAACGCGAGGTAAGTGGCGATGGCCAAAATCAAGGTGGACAACCCAGTCGTCGACATGGACGGCGATGAGATGACCCGGATCATCTGGGCGGCGATCAAAGAACGCCTGATCCACCCCTATCTCGACATCGACCTCAAATATTACGACCTCGGCGTCGAAAGCCGCGACGCCACCAACGACCAGATCACCATCGACGCGGCGAACGCCACCAAACAATACGGCGTCGCCGTAAAGTGCGCGACCATCACGCCGGACGAAGCCCGCGTGAAAGAGTTCGGCCTCAAGGAAATGTGGAAGAGCCCCAACGGCACCATCCGCAACATCCTCGGCGGCGTCATCTTCCGCGAACCAATCATCTGCAAGAACGTGCCGCGTCTCGTGCCGGGCTGGACGCAGCCGATCGTCGTCGGCCGTCATGCTTTCGGCGATCAGTACCGCGCTACCGATTTCCGCTTTCCGGGCAAAGGCACCCTCACCGTCAAATTCGTCGGCGAAGACGGCACGGTGATCGAGAAAGAGGTGTTCAAAGCGCCCGGTTCCGGCGTCGCGATGGCGATGTACAACCTCGATGAGAGCATCAAGGAATTCGCCCGCTCGTCGTTCAATTACGGCCTGATGAAAAACTACCCGGTCTATCTCTCGACCAAGAACACGATCCTCAAAGCCTATGACGGCCGCTTCAAGGATATCTTCCAAGAAATCTTCGACGCAGAATTCAAAGCCGAGTTCGGCAAGCGCAAGCTCACCTACGAACACCGCCTCATCGACGACATGGTCGCCTCCGCGCTGAAATGGAGCGGCGGCTATATCTGGGCCTGCAAAAACTACGACGGCGACGTCCAATCCGACACGGTCGCGCAAGGCTTCGGTTCGCTCGGCCTGATGACGTCAGTACTGATCACACCGGACGGCAAGACGATGGAAGCGGAAGCCGCACATGGCACCGTGACGCGCCATTACCGCCAACATCAAAAAGGCGAGCCGACCTCGACCAATTCCGTCGCCTCGATCTTCGCCTGGACGCGCGGCCTCGCCCATCGCGGTAAGCTCGACAACAACCAGAAGCTGATCGACTACGCGCTGCTGCTTGAGAAAATCACGGTCGACACCGTCGAAGCCGGCCAGATGACCAAGGACCTCGCCCTCCTCGTCGGCGACACGCAAGCTTGGCTCACCACTGAAGGCTTCCTCGATGCTGTTGGCGACAATCTGGACCGCGCCATAGGAAAAGCCTGACAGGGAACCGCGCGCCGCTCCTGTCCGACCGGGATTGGGAGCGGCCCCATGCCAGCTCGACGGCAAAGTCGGTGAAGGTGCGTGTACGGTATCGAACACTCAACTTCGATCACACCGCGATGAATTGGACTGACGGCGCAAAAACATAGCCGCAAAAGAGATACACGCGGACGGCGCAGCGCGTTCGCGCTATTCGTCTGCGGGGCTTGCGTACAATGGCGTTCACGATCCGAGAATTGCTGAAGGAAGACCGCCCGGGTTGGGAAAACCTCTGGGGCGGCTACCTCGATTTCTACGAAGCCAAAATGGAAGCCGTCACCATTGAGGTGACGTGGTCGCGCTTCTTCGATCCCGCCGAACCGATGCTAGCATTGGTGGCAGTCGATAGCGGTACGCACGACCTCATCGGCCTCGTGCACTGCGTCTTCCATCGCGGCACCTGGGCGATCGGCGAATTTTGTTATCTCGAAGACCTTTTCGTCGCCTCCAGCGCCCGCAAGCAAGGCATCGGCCGTGCGCTGATTGAAGCTGTCTATAGTCACGCCGACGCGCGCAAATGCGAACGCGTCTATTGGCTGACGCAGTACGACAACGCCACCGCCCGCGCGCTCTACGATCAAGTCGCAAAGCACACCGGCTTCATTCAGTACCGGCGCTGACTATTCCTTGAACGGCGGCGTTTTGCGCCACGGGTATGGCGGCGGCATGTCGCTTGAGACTTTGTCGGGATAAACCGGCGCGCGCTTTTCCAAGAACGAGGTCACGCCCTCTTTCGCATCGCCAGCACGCCCGCGCGTGACCATGAGCCGGCTCTCCAGCCGATGCGCTTCCATTGGATGCGACGCATCGAGCATGTCGAGCATCATCCGACGCGCCAGAGCGACTGAAACGGGCGACGTGTTGTCCGCAATCTCCCGCGCCAACGCATGCGCAGCCGGCAAAAGTTCGTCCGCTTTGTGCAGCGAACGCACCAAGCCACGTTCCTTCGCTTCTTCGCTGGTGAACACGCGCCCGGTCATCGTCCACTCCAGTGCGGCGGAAACGCCGACAAGCCGTGGCAAGAAGTACGACGACAATGTCTCCGGCACGATCCCGCGCCGCGCGAACACGAATCCCATCTTCGCGCCTTCGACGGCGAGCCGGATATCCATCGGCAGAGTCATCGTCGCGCCGACGCCGACCGCCGCCCCATTGATCGCCGCGATGACCGGCTTCAAGCTCTCATAGATGCGGAGGCCCACACGCCCGCCGCTATCGCGCACACGCTCTTCATCGAACTCTTCGCCGCGCCCCGCGAGCCGCTTCTCATAATCGAAAGTCGCGCCGCCTGACCCCAGATCCGCGCCAGCGCAGAAGGCGCGCCCTTCGCCGGTTACGATCACGGCGCGGACATCGTCGTTCGCATCCGTCGCATCGAATGCGGCGATCATGTCGCGCATCATCTCGCCGGTGAACGCATTCATGCGGTCTGGCCGGTTCAGCGTCAGCGTTGCGACGCCGTTGGCGATTTCGAATTTGACGGTTTCGTAGTTAGGCATCGATGCGGCTCCGCAATGAGCCGATACGCTAGCGCTCAGAGGCGTAGCAACTCAACCTCTGCCGCTTGGTAAGGGTCGAGCCGGTACACCAGCTGCCGGTGTATCGCGACTAACGCGCCCGCGCCCCAATCCTCAATCAGCTCCGCGTCGTCGCGCTCGCACGCCTGCCAGTGCGAACCGTCCTCGCAAATCAGCACTTTGCCGTCCGCCAATACGGCGTCGATGGTCGAAACTGCGCCCGATTGCGCGCCGGCGCCTAATCCGACTCGGAACACAGAGAGAATCGCGTCACGCTGCTGCGGAGTGAGCCTGTGCCATTCTAGGCGCTCAAATAGCTCTGGCCCGAGATAGGCAGCCAGTGCGTCGTTCTGTGTCATACCGGCGTCCCCACAACCGAATCGAGTCGTCCAAAAGCGACTGATTTGGTTTCCGAGATATTACCTGGCCGAATTGATCAGAGCGGCAGCTTCCAGATCAGGTCACGGTCCGCCGTCGCGCCGACCATGAATTCCCACTCGCTGAAATCTTGAAATCCGTAGCGGCGATAGAAACGCTGCGCCCGCTCGTTGTTTTCCCAAACGCTGAGATAAAGCGCCGAGGCGCCCTGCTGTTTCGCCCACGCGATCACGTCATCCATCAGCGCCGCCGCAACGCCGGTGCCTTTAACGCCTTCATCAACGTAGAGCCGGTGAAGCTCGACCGCGTTCGCATCATCGACCGGCATCGAAAGCGCGCCCATCATGCAATAGCCGACGATCTCTCCATCGCGCAGCGCTAAGCGATAACGCGTCTCGCCATCGCCAGTTTCTTCGCGCTGTACATCGGCGCTGAAGCTCTTCGCCAGATAGGACGCAAGATCGGCGGGCGGGTACGGCAGATGCCCAAACGTCGCCACCCACGACGCGCGACCGAACGCAGCCAACGCTTCCGCATCAGCCGCAACCGCATCGCGATACGTGAACGCGCTCACGCCGCCAGCGCGCCTTGCAGCGCGGCGCGAATGGCGTCGATCGCTTTGGCTGCTTCGCGGCCATTCGGGCCGCCGCCTTGCGCCATGTCGGGCCGGCCGCCGCCGCCTTGACCGCCAACCGCCGCAACGCCGGCTTTCAGCAAATCAACCGCGCTGACTTTGCCTTTGAGGTCATCGGTCACGCCCACCGCGAGCGCGGCCTTGCCGTCCTCGACGCCGATATAAGCGATGACGCCAGAGCCGATGGACTTCTTGCCTTCATCGACAAGCCCGCGCAGCTCCTTCGCCGGCACGCCTTCAAGCACGCGCGCCAACATCGATACGCCGGCCACGCTCTCTGGGCCCGCCGGCGCCGCGCCGCCGCTATTGCCCGCAAGCGCAAGCTTCTTTTTCGTGTCCGCCAATTCGCGCTCGAGTTTACGGCGCTCGTCGGCAAGCTGCGTTACGCGCTCCGTCACTTCAGAGAGCGGCGCTTTGATGTTCGCCGCGATCGCTTTCGCCAGCGCCGCTTGCGCTTTCAGATGCGCCAGCGCTGCAGCGCCGGTCGCGCCCTCGATGCGGCGAATGCCGGCCGCAACGCCGCCTTCGCTCAAAATCGAGAACACCGCAATGTCGCCGGTGCGCTTCACGTGCGTGCCGCCGCAAAGCTCCACCGAATAGGCTTTGCCATTGCCGTCGAGCGCATCGCCGAGGCGCAACACGCGCACGGTGTCGCCGTACTTTTCGCCGAAAAGCGCGAGCGCGCCTTCCTCGATCGCCTTCGCAGGCGCCATCTCTTTGATCACGCCTTCGGCGTTCTGCCGAATGACCGCGTTCACTTCATCTTCGACGCGCGCCATCTCGTCCGGCGTCATGGCTTGGCCATGGCTGAAGTCGAAACGGAAATAATCCGCTTCCACGAGCGAGCCCTTCTGGGTCACGTGCGGCCCCAGCACATTGCGCAAGGCCGCGTGCAGCAAGTGCGTGGCGGAGTGGTTGGCGCGGACCGCCGAACGGCGCGCGCGATCGATCTCGAGCTTGGCCTTGTCGCCAACCTTGATCACGCCTTTCACAAGCCGGCCGATATGCGCATGCAGTGCGCCCGCCTGCTTGTGCGTGTCCTCGACGATGAACTCGGCGCCGTTGTCGAACTTGATCACGCCGTGATCGCCTGACTGGCCGCCGCTCTCGGCATAAAATGGCGTGCGATCAAACACGAGCGCACCGGCGGCGGCTTCGCGCAGTTCGTGCTGCTCTTCGCCAGCGGCGACGATCCCAGCGAGCGCGCCCTCGCCGCTCTCCGCGCCATAGCCGAGGAACTCGTTGCCGGTCGTGCGCTCCAGGATCGAATGCCAGACCGCCGGATTGTCAGCGCCATCCGCGCCTTTCCAGCTGGCCGCGCCCTGATCGCGCTGCCCTTGCATCGCCACATCATATTCAGCGACGTCCACTTCAAGTGAACGGCCGCGCAAGATGTCTTGCGTGAGATCGAGCGGGAAACCGAACGTGTCGTAGAGCTTGAACGCCGTGCGGCCGGAGAGCTTTTGTCCCTGCTGCAGCGTGCTGAGCTCATCCTCGAGCAAGCGCAAACCGTTGGCGAGCGTGCGGCGAAAGCGCTCCTCTTCTTCGCGCAATTGCGCCTCGATGACCGGTTGAGCGCGTTTCAGCTCCGGATAGGCCGCGCCCATTTCCGCGATCAATGTCGGCGCCAAGCGGTGCATCAGCGGCTCTTTTGCGCCCAGAATATGCGCATGGCGCATGGCGCGGCGCATGATCCGGCGCAGCACATAGCCGCGGCCCTCGTTGGAGGGCGAAACGCCGTCCGCGATCAAGAAGCACGACGAACGCAAGTGGTCGGCGATGACATTATGGCTTGGCGCTTGCTCGCCTTGAGCCTTGGTCTTCGTCAGTTCTTCAGACGCCCCGATCAAAGTGCGGAAGAGATCGGTGTCGAACACCGAGTCGACGCCTTGCATCACGCAGGCAATGCGCTCGAGCCCCATGCCGGTGTCGATCGACGGCTTCGGCAGCTTCTCGCGCGGACGATCGGCGCCGAACTGCTCGTATTGCATGAACACGAGGTTCCAGAATTCGAGAAAGCGATCGCCGTCCTCGTCCGGCGAGCCCGGCGGGCCGCCGCGAATGTGATCACCGCGGTCGATGAAGATTTCAGAGCACGGGCCGCACGGCCCCGTGTCGCCCATCGACCAAAAATTATCGGCCGTGGCGATGCGGATGATCTTGTCATCGCCGAAGCCCGCGATCTTCTTCCAGAGCGCCGCCGCTTCATCGTCGTCGTGGTAGATGGTGACGAGCAGCTTATCCTTCGGCAGACCGAGATCTTTGGTGATCAGCGTCCAAGCCGCGTCGATCGCGCCTTCCTTGAAATAGTCGCCAAACGAAAAATTGCCGAGCATCTCGAAGAACGTGAGGTGACGTGCCGTGTAACCGACATTGTCGAGGTCATTGTGCTTGCCGCCGGCGCGGACGCACTTTTGGCTCGTGGCCGCACGCGGATACGGGGGCTTGGCGGCGCCGGTGAAGTAATTCTTGAACTGCACCATGCCTGCATTGGTGAAGAGCAGGGTCGGATCGTCCTGCGGCACGAGCGAGGACGAGCCCGGCAGCTCGTGTCCGCGCGCGCTGAAAAAATCGAGAAACTGCTTACGGATGTCGTTGACGCTGGGCATCTGATCTCAAGCCAAATCGAAGGTTGGCTTGGTATAGGTAGTGCAATGCACAACGCCAAGCGCCAGGACGGCGCGACTCTGAAGCACTCAGGTCAGGGCGGTAGGGTCAGCGCCCCATCCACCGAAAGCGGGAAGTGCGGATTCCAGGCCACTTCCCAAAGATGACCGTCCGGATCCGCAAAGTAGCCGGACCGCCCGCCCCAACTAGCGTCATGCGCCGGCTTCACCACCAGGGCGCCTGCGGCCACCGCCTCGGCGATGACGGCGTCGACCTCGTCCTTCGTGCGGACGTTGTGGGCGATGGCGATACCGCGAAAGCCGCTCCCTTCCGCCGGCACATCCGCGTCACACGCGAGGCTCTCGCGCGGAAACAGGCAAAGCGCCACTGCCCCTGCCTGCAAGAAAACGACTTCGGCGCCGCCTACTGACGACGCCGAAAATCCGAGTTGGGTGTAGAAAGCCTTGGCGCGCGGTAGATCGGCGACACCAAGAGTGATCAGGGAAACACGCGGCTCCATCGCGCACTCCTACCGTCAAATCCGCCGGCCGGCCCAGAGACGTGACCAGGGCATGGGGTCGGGTCGGCAACACGCCCCCGAACCGGCCAGCGAAAGACGAAGCGCTCAACCGCGCAATTCTAAACTTAAGCCTTCGGCCTATTCTTTATCTTCGTCGCCTTCTGGCGGCGAATACATCGCGTCAGCGACGACAGCGGACTTGCCGCGGATCTTGTCCTCGATCTCGAGCGCGATCTCTTTGTGCTCTTTCAAGAACCGGCGCGCGGCTTCCTTGCCTTGGCCGATCTTCTGACCGCCGTAGGCGTACCAAGCGCCAGACTTATCGACGACGCCGGCTTTGACGCCGAGTTCGATCAGTTCGCCGGTCTTGGAGATCCCTTCGCCGTAGATGATGTCGAACTGCACCTGCTTGAACGGCGGCGCGACCTTGTTCTTCACCACTTTGACGCGCGTTTCCGAACCGACGACTTCGTCACGTTCCTTGATCTGGCCGGTGCGGCGGATATCCAAACGCACCGAGGCGTAGAACTTCAGCGCGTTGCCGCCAGTCGTGGTTTCGGGGTTGCCGTACATGACACCGATCTTCATGCGGATCTGGTTGATGAAGATCACGAGCGTGTTCGACTTCGAGATCGAGGCGGTCAACTTGCGCAGCGCTTGGCTCATCAGCCGCGCTTGCAGGCCCGGCAGGCTATCGCCCATCTCGCCTTCGATTTCAGCGCGCGGCGTCAGCGCCGCGACCGAGTCAATCACCAGCACATCGACGGCGCCCGAGCGCACCAATGTATCGGTAATTTCGAGAGCTTGTTCGCCGGTGTCAGGCTGCGAGACCAGAAGGTCATCGAGATCGACACCCAGCTTGCGCGCATAGATCGGATCGAGCGCGTGCTCGGCGTCAACGAACGCACACACGCCGCCAGACTTCTGCGCTTCGGCAATCACGTGCAGAGCGAGCGTCGTTTTACCCGAGCTTTCCGGGCCGTAAATTTCGATGATCCGGCCCTTAGGCAGGCCGCCAATGCCGAGCGCGATATCGAGCGATAACGAGCCAGTGGAGATCGCCTCGATCTCAACGACCGGCTTTTCACCGAGGCGCATCACCGAGCCCTTACCGAAGGCGCGATCAATCTGCCCCAGAGCCGCGGTCAAAGCCTTTTGCTTGTCCGTTTCCACTGCCGCCTCAACAAGTTTAAGCTTTGCCATCTCGTCTGCCTCCCTATGTCGAGTCCATGCCCTGGACTATGGCGCTTCACATGCGCTGCGATCAGGAGTCGGATGTACCGCGTTTGTTCTGAGAACACAAGAAGAACATTTGCCGTGATGTCGAATTTCTGGACGACCGCAAAATGCTGTGGCCCGGGCCGTGCAGCAGCCCAAGACCTATTCCCTAAATCTCGTTCCGGGCCTTTAATGGTGCGGGAACGGGAAACGGAGAGGATCGGCCATGGCTTCGTCTCTAGCGCCAGTACCGCCGGCAAACGGCCTTCCGGCGACGCTGGAAGCGGTGACCTCGTTCCGCGTGAAGACGGCCGCCCTCTCGCGCCCCGCCGGCCAAATTCAGAAGCCTGATCCAGACATGGTGCTGGTTACGGCCGCCGACGGCGGCGTCGTGGTCTATCCGCCGAGTGAGAAGCTGGTGATCCTGGCCGGACGGCGCTCACGCAGAACCGCGCGCTAAGCAAACGCCCGCAGATCGCCGAACTTGCCGGCGTTGAAATCGGCGATCGCCTGGTGGATTTCCGCTTCCGTGTTCATCACGAACGGCCCGTATTGGACGACCGGTTCTTCGATCGGCGCGCCGCTTAGGATCAGCACTTTCGCATCGGTGTTGGCTTCGATCTCGATCGCCCCGCCCTCGCGCGCGAACACGGCGAACTGCGCATCGCGCGCGATGCTCTCGCCGTTCAACAGCACCGTCCCGCTCTGCACGAGCGCAGCGAGCGTATGGCCTTCCGGCAGCGCGAACGAGGCCTTGCCGCCCGCGTTCAAGCGCACGTCCCAAATGTTGATCGGCGTGAACGTCTTCGCCGGACCATGCGCGCCGGCATATTCACCCGCAATCACGCGCACACGGCCAGCGCCGTTTTCCAGCTCTACTGGCGGAATCTCGGCATCGAGCAAAGTCTGATAGCCGGGCGGCAACATCTTATCTTTCGCCGGCAGGTTCACCCAAAGCTGCACCATCTCCATCACGCCGCCGTTTTGCGTGAACGCGGCGGAGTGAAATTCTTCATGCAGAATGCCGGACGCGGCGGTCATCCATTGCACGTCGCCGGGACCAATGTGGCCGCCATTGCCGGTGCTATCGCGGTGATCGACTTCACCCGCGTAAACGATCGTCACGGTCTCGAAGCCGCGGTGCGGATGGACGCCGACGCCGCGCTTCTTCGGCGCCGGGCCGAACTCGGTCGGCGGCGCGTAGTCGAGCAGGATGAACGGCGACAAGTTCGCGCCATGCGTCTGCGGCGAAAACATCGAGCGCACCGGAAAGCCATCCCCGACCCAATGCGGGCGCGGCGCGTCCTGAACGACAATCAGCTTTCTCATAGCGGCATCCTTCCGCCGCTAGAAATATGCCCCGCGCACGGGAGCGCAATAAGGCACATGGGTGAAACTGGGTTGGCTCTTCAAACGCGAAGTAGGACTGAGCGTTGCCGAAGCGCTACTCCACAAAGCCCAACTCTCGGCAGGCAGGCGCGAACGCTTCGCTTTCGGGCTGCCCATTGAACCGACACTCACGGTCCATTGACGGCGAATTGGTGAGAAGACTGCGCACCTCCGCATCAGTTCCCAACCGCCGGACGAGACGCTGGACGTCGTAGTTGACGCCGCCCCATTCCAGATTGGCGGCGCAGGCGCCAATGGTTTCTAGCGTGAAGAACTGCGAGAGCTGCCCCTCGGCTAAATCTTCGGGGACGATGTCATCGAGGTACTGCCGAGCTAGCGCTAGATTGTATTCGTGTTCGAAGGTGATCGTGCTCTCAACGTCCAACGCAAAGCGGCAAACCTTCGCAACTGCCGCCTCGCCCAACGCACGTTGCTCGGCGGCGGGCAGATCACGAAGCGTTGGCGGCGCGCAACTCATGAGAGGCAGCGCAAGACCTGCACTCATCGCGGCAACTAAACGGCACATACGGCTCACTCATGCAGCAAGCGCATACACGGCTTGCTCGTCAAGCCGCCGCCAGCAGCTCCTTCACCCGCCCGACCAGCTGCTCCATCGTCACGGGCTTGCTCATGTAGTGCACCGGATAGTTCTCCAGCATGTGACTGAAGCTTTCGGGCGCGTAGCCGGAGAGGAAGAGCACCTTGGCGTTGCCGATCATCGCCGGATCGGCTTCTTGCAGCATCTCCGGGCCGGTCATGATTGGCATTGAGACGTCGGAGATGATGATGTCGAACGCACCGGGTTTCGCAGCCATGATGTCGAGCGCTTCTTGGCCATCGCCGGCTTCTTCGACTTCGTAGCCGCACTCTTTCAAATTGCGCACCGTCGCGCGGCGCACCGGCACCAGATCTTCCACGAACAAAATCTTGCCGCGGCCGGAGACATCCTTCGGGATCGGCGCGATCAGCAGGCGTTCCTTCGCGGCGATCTCTTCGATCTCTTCGGCGGTCGGGGTGTATTCCGGCAGGAAGATGCGGAACGTGGTGCCGACGCCGAGCTTTGAGGTGAAGAAGATATAGCCGCCCGATTGCTTGATGATGCCGTAGCTGGTGGCGAGGCCAAGGCCCGTGCCTTTGCCTGCTTCCTTGGTCGAGTGATACGGGCGGAAAATTTTCGCGGCATGCTCCGGCTTGATGCCGCCGCCGGTGTCTTCCACTTCGATCATCACGTAGCGGCCGTCTTCGATCGGGTTGTGACCGAAACCGCGCGCAGTCTCCGCCGTCACCACCGACGTGCGCACCGTCAGCTTGCCGTCGCGCGCCATCGGCGAGCCTTTCGGCGTCATCGCATCGCGCGCATTCGTCGCGAGATTGACCAGCACGCGCTCGAGCTGGGTCTTGTCGACCTTCACATACGGCAGATCGCGGCCGTGCCGGATTTCATACGGGATCGACGAGCCCACGACGCGGCGGATCAGCTCCTGCTTGGAGCCGATGAAATCGCCGACATCGAACACTTCGCGCGCGAACGTCTGCTGGCGCGCATAGGCGCGGAGCATTTCGGAGAGCTCTTTCGCCGTGACCGCGTGATCGGAAATCTCGCGCAGCATCGGGTAATCCGCATCGCCCACCGGATGGCGGCGCAGCAGCGTCGAGCAGGTCTGCATCACCACGGTGAGCAGATTGTTGAAATCGTGCGCGACGCCGGCGGCCAGTTCGCCGATCTCGCGCATCTTCTCCGATTGCGCGAGCCGGGTTTCGAGTTCGCGCTGCTGGGTAACGTTCAGCACGTACGCAATGCCGCGCCCGTCGGGCGAGCGCGCGAAATGCACGTGCGCCGCCATGGGCGGATTGGTAGCCAGCATGATCTCGATCGGATCGTTCAGCGATTGGCGCAATCGATGCGCGAGTTGCGTCGGACCCTCGCCGGCTTCGAACAAATCCGCGAACGGCGTCGAAGGCGTGGCGCGGCCTTGCGTCATGTCCATCAGCGACGTGTTGGAATCGAGCACCGCCGCTGACGCGGGATCGGCGCCATCGAGCACCGCGACACCGAACGGCGCATGGCTGAACACACCGTCCGCGCTGCCGCCCGGCACCCGCACCGGCATCGGTGCTTCTGGCGCTTCGGTATCGGAGAAGAACACCAAGGTGCGCGATGTGCCGTCGACATCTTCAGTCGGCCAGAACGAGAGCGCCGCTGCTTGCGTCTCCTGGCCGTCGAGGCCCTTCAGCGTAATGCGCGTGCGCGATGGGCCAAAGCCGCGGCGATCCTTGCGCACGAGGCGCGACGCATCTTCCTTGACGATGTCTTTCACCCGCATCAGCGCCGGATCGTCGCCAAGCCCAAGCACCGCGCGCAAGGCGCGGTTCATGTAAATGATCGAGCCATCGCTCTTCGCGGCGAAGAAGCCAATCGGCGCATCGTCGAGGAAGAGTTGGTTGGTGTCGCCGCCGCTTTCAGCAGCTTCGGCCACGCCAAGTTCGCGCAAACGCCACAACACATAGCCGCCCGGCATCGGGCCGACGCACGCTTCATAGCGCGCGTGCTTGCCGGCGATGGCAGCCGTGCCTGGCAATTCTTCGCGGCGAATTTGTCCCGCTTGCGCGGCGCGCGCGAGCCGGAACATCGGCGCAGACAACATCGGGTCAGCGCCGAACAGCCGGCTCATCATCGGCGGACGGTCGCTCTCGCCCAAAATGCCGGCAGCTTCGGCGATATCGAGGTAAGCGTGGTTCGCCGTCAGCGGTGAAAGATGCATGTCGGTGATCAGCGCCGCTTCATCGAGCGCATCGATCAATCCGAAATCATGCCGCCCACCAAGCATCGCGGCCGCAGCGATTGCGCCGCGCTCCGGAAACGCCCCAAGCTTGCGGCCGGCCCCGCGCGACATCCAGAAAAACAGAACCATGCCGACAGCCGCGATCAGCAGCAGCAGGATGGCGCCAGGTTGGCCAACCGTGGGGCCCGCCGTGATCGCCACGCCAGCCGCAGCAACGCCAGCGGCGACCGCCCCCCAGAACAAAATCTGGAGCGGATCGAGCCGCCCGCCGCTACGCGGTGGGGTCTGGTCTGCTTGGTCTGTCATTGGCGCGCCTGTTCGAGCGCCAATTGACCCCGATTCGGCGCCCGGATCACGGTGAGGCGCAGGCCTAAATCCATCCGCCATCGGGTTTCTCCGCTCACAAATTGACGCGCGGCTTACGCCGCGACCCGCGGCGACGGGCCAAACGCATGACAAAGCCAATAACCTTGGCCACGGCTTCGTAATGTTCCTTCGGGATCGGCTGGTCGATTTCCGCCGTCGCAAACAAAGCGCGCGCCAGCGGCGGATCTTCCACGATCGGAATGTCGTGTTCGTTGGCGACTTCACGAATCCGTTGCGCCACCGCATCAACACCCATCGCAAGGCAGACCGGCGCGCCCACTTCACCGGGCTCGTACCTTAGCGCGACCGCGTAGTGGGTCGGGTTGGTGATGATCACGCTGGCGTTTGGTACGTTAGAGAGCATGCGCCGCCTTGAGCGCTCCATGCGGATCTGGCGGAGCTTCGCCTTCACCATCGGGTCGCCGTCGCTCTGGCGCATCTCTTCCTTGAGCTCGCGGCGAGTCATCTTCATGCGTTCCATGTAGCTCTGGCGCGTGAAGACGTAGTCCACCGCCGCCAGCACCGCCGCCGCGCACGCGAGCGCAAGCATCATGGTGACGACGCGATCCTTGATAAACGGCAACAGCGCCGCCGGATCGAGCAGCGAGAGATTGTCGATCGTCGCATCGTGCGGCCACAGCACCCAACCAAGCACGGCGCCGACGACAACGAGTTTCGCCAGCGACTTCAGAAACGATGAAAAGGCCTGTTTGCCAAAGACGCGCTTCACGCCTTCGATCGGGTTAAGCTTGCTCAGCTTTGGCGTGAGGCGCTCACCGGTGAACGTCGGCCGATCCTGGATGTAGCGCGACGCGATACCGGCCGCGACGAGCGCAAGCGCCACCATGGCGAAGATCGCCATCAGCTTCAGCAGAACAGCTGCAAAGATCGCCGTCAGCGAGCCGCTCTCGGCGCTCAACTGATCGGGCATGGCCAGGAACGTGATGAAGCCGTGCGCGATCTGGGAGACGATCGGCCCAGCCATGAAGGCGACGATGGCCGTGGACGCGATCAAAGAAAGCGCAGCGCCGACCTCGGCCGAATAGATTATATCGCCCTTCTCGCGCGCCTGCTCTAGCCTTCGGGCTGTCGGCTCTTCGGTTTTGTCGTCCTGCTCGCTTTGCTCGGCCATGGGCTTACCTCAACCACATGGCGTAGTTTTGAATGCTATCGAGCCAGATCAGCATGCCGGTGGAAATACCGAGCGCAAACACGACGAGGCCACCCATGATTTGTAGCGGCAGCGCGACGAAGAAGACTTGAATCTGCGGGATCATCCGCGACAGCACGCCAAGGCCGACGCGAAAGATGAGACCCGCCGCGACCACCGGCATCGCGATCTGAAAACCGACACGGAAGGACGCTGCAGTCGTTTCCAACGCAAGCTGCGCCGCATCGCCAACAGGCGGCGGCGCGCCAAGTGAAATCACGTCGTATGAGCCGGCGATGCCAGCCAGAAACATGTGATGGAGGCCGGTCGCGAAAATCAGCGCCACGCCCATGATGCCGAGGAACACAGCGAGCAGCTGGCCGGATTGAGTTTGCGTGGGGTCGGCCGTTTGCGCGAAGGCGAGACCGATTTCGAGGCCGACGATCTGGCCAGCCGTCGCCAACGCCGAAACCAAAATGCGCGCGGCGCCGCCAAGCAAAATACCGATGATCGCCTCGCTCGCCACTTGCGCGGCCATTCCGAAGACCGAGTTTGAAATGGGCGGCACTCGATCGGCCAAGGCAGGTCCAAGCGCGATTGCCATCGCCAGTGCAAAAGCCAGGCGCACGCGCGGCGGCACCGCCGGCTCGCCGAAGCCGGGAAGCAGCATGATGACGCCGCCGATGCGCGCAAAGAGGAGCGCCGTGGCCCAGATCTCGACGCCGTAGAGCGTGAGGTTCATCTCAGAACGCCGCGATGCGTTCGAAGATTTGGGTGGTGAACCCGCCCAAGAGGCCGCCCATGATCGGCAGGAAGAGCAGGATGGCGAAGAAGATCGCCAGGATCTTCGGCACGAAGACGAGGGTCTGCTCCTGAATTTGCGTTAGGGTCTGCAGCAGCGAAACCAGCAGGCCGACCACAAGGCCGACAATCATCGGCCCGGCGCAGACCAGAACCGTCACCCAGATGGCGTCACGACCAAGATCGAGGACTTCAGCGCCCGACATGGCTCCTCCCTCGCCCGGCAAATTCTGCCGAGCCCAATCCCAGGGACGCCAAGGATGGTTAACACCGCGTTTCCGATTGAGACGATGCGCCGCGCGGTCCTTAAACGCGGCGCCCGAAGCCGCCCAGAGCGCGAAACCGTGCTTCTGCCGTCACAGTGTGACTTAGTTTCCCGCCGGGCGATCCAAAGCACCGAATCCGGATCATGTTGGAGTCAGACGTGCATGACACCGTGGCCGTACCGAAGCCGCAGAACGCGTCGAGGAAACGTGCCGCAGGGGGCAATAATGCTGAATGCTATCGCCAACTTTTTCAGGGGCCTGTTCGGCCGTAAGGCCGACAACTTCAAAGACCTGCTGATCGCCGATCTCGGCATCGAGCGCTAAGCGCCAACGCCGCATCGCCCTACCCGCCAGGCGGCCCGCCGGCGGTGAAGCTTTCAATGAGGCTGCCCGCGACCAAGCGCCAGCCGTCGACCAGCACGAAAAAGATCAGTTTAAACGGCAAGCTCACCGTCACCGGGGGCATCATCATCATGCCCATGGCCATCAAGAGTGATGCGACCACAAGGTCGATGATCACGAATGGTATGAACAGCATAAAGCCGATCTCGAACGCCCGCCTCAACTCGGAAATCATGAACGCCGGCGCCAGGATGCGGATTGGCGTTTCAACGGCGCTTGTCGGGCGCTGATCTAGGTTGGCCATGTCGATGAAGAGCGCGAGATCTTCCTCGCGCGTTTGGCTCGCCATGAACACTTTGAGCGGCTCGACGATGCGCGGAAATGCTTCGTCTAACGGCATTTCCTCGTTCATCACCGGGCCAATGCCGGCGCGATAGGATTCTTCCCAGACGGGCTGCATCACGAACGCGGTGAGGAAGAGCGAAAGCGACACGATCACGATGTTCGGCGGCGCCTGCTGCAAACCGATCGCGGTGCGAAGCAGCGAAAGCACGACGACGATGCGCACAAAACTTGTCGTCATGATGATGATCGACGGCGCCAGCGAAAGCACCGTGATCATGGCGGTGAGCTGAAGCACGCGCGCTGTCAGCCCATCGCCGCTGCCGAGATCGATCGAGAGCGTCGGTTGCGCCGCGAAGGCAACGCCGGTCCAGAGGGCGGCGAAGAAGGACGAGAGCAAAATAACGCCGGTCCATTTGCCGATATTGCGCTTTGGCTTTTGCGCCTTCGTCACGATGCGCTCTCCGCCTGCTGAACCGGCTCGGCCGCCGCCGCAAATTCGCTCACCACGACATCCCCTGCGGGGCCCAAAAGCAGCAGGTGTTCGCGGCCATCGCAGCGCACGATCATCAAGCGCCGGCGCGGATCGATCATGATCGATTCACTCACCTTCAGCCGCTTCGGCGCGTTCGGCCCGGCTTGCAGCATGCCGAGCCGGCGTGCGCCCCAGGCGACGGCGAGGATCAGCGCCAAAGTCGCCAAAAGCGCAAAGAGCGAACGCGCCCAATCTACCCAATCCACGAGAACCCCCTCCGTTCTGGAGCGTCTCCTGGCTCGACGTGTTTGGTAAACGAGACGTAAATATTCCGGCCCCGTTTTAAGACGCGCTTAACCAAGCACTGTTCGACTAGGCAAAGTTTGCAGCCCTGAGTCGGACCTTTGGATCTCGCCAACACACCCTTCTTCAGCCTTCTGCGCTCGCGCCTCGATCAGCTTTCGACGCGCCAGCAGCTGATCGCCGAAAACATCGCCAACGCATCGACGCCCGGCTATCGGCCGCGCGATATCGATACGGCGGGCTTCGAGCGGATGCTGGCTTCGGCCTCCGGCGGGAGGGGCCTAGCGATGACGCGGACCCATGCGGGGCACATGAGCGGCAATGCCGGATCGGCCAATGTGCCGGTGATCACGCGGGACGATTCTGAGACCACCATCGATGGCAATGCGGTGGTGCTTGAAGATCAGATGGCGCGGGCGGCGGAGACGCGGATGGCGTTCGAAACCGGCATCGCGCTTTACCAGAAGGGCCTCGAGCTCGTCCGCATGGCGGCGCGGGCGCCGGGGAGATAAGTAGATGACCGACATCAACCAAACGATCTCGGCCGCCGCTTCCGGCATGCGCGCGCAGACTGTGCGGATGCGGATCGCGGCGGAGAACGTCGCCAACGCAAGTTCCGCCGGCGCCAATCCGAACGAAGATCCGTTCCGCCGCCGCATTCCGCTACTGGAAAGCACCACCCTCGCCTCCGGCGCGCAGGGTGTCGAAGTCAGAGGCGCGGCGTTCGATATGAGTGCGTTTCGCGAAGAGTATAATCCATCGCACCCGGCGGCGGATCCGAACGGCTATGTGCAATTGCCGAACGTCGACACGCTGGTTGAGATGATGGACATGCGCGAAGCCACGCGCGCTTACGAAGCCAATTTGAACATGATCGAAGCGGCGCGGACGATGACGACGCGCGCGTTAGATTTGCTGCGGAGATAAATAAATGGCGATCGATCCGGTTTCGGCCGCGCGGGCCTATCAACAAGCAGCGAACGCGACGAATTTGGGCGGCGCCTCCGGCGGCGACTCCGTCGATTTCGGCGGCTTAGTGCAGGAAGCGATCCGGCAAGCGGGGCAAAGCGCGAGCATTGCGGAAAATCAGGCGCTCGCGGTTGCCGGTGGGCAGGCCGATATTGTCGATGTCGTCACCGCGATTGCGGCGGCGGAGACGCAATTACAAACCGTCATTGCCGTCCGCGACCAAGTTATTAGTGCGTATCAGGAAATTCTGCGCATGCCGATTTAGTGGTCCATTGCTGGGAACTCCGTCCCGTAACTGACGTTTCAGCGACATCGGTTTGGTCAACGGAGAATTTCCCATGCTGGGATGGGCTATCGGCTTTTTCGTCGCTGCGCTGGTCGCGGCAGTTTTCGGATTTGGCGGCATCGCTTCGGCGTTTAGCGGCATTGCCGTCATTCTGTTTTGGGTTTTCCTTGGCCTCGTTGTGCTTTCGCTCGTGTTCGGCCGGTTCGGCGGGACGCATGCGGCTGGCCATGGCGGATCGGGCCGCACGTTTGCAACGGTTGCGATGATCGCTGGCGTGGCGCTGGTGGTTTATGCCTGGGTCGATAACGACATGTCGGCTGAACGCGTCGGCGCTTCGATCGATCGCACGGCTGTCCAGCTTGCCGAAGGCACTTCGGAAGCTCTTGGCGACGCCGGCAACCGCGCCGAGCGCGTGATGGACAATACCGCTGAAGAAATTCGCGCCGATGCCGAGACGTTCGACGAGAACGTCGAAGCCGAGACGACCGACTAACTCCCTTTACCCCCGTAGTTGCACTTTGGCCCGAGCCTCGCTCGGGCCTTTTCTTTTGCGCCTGCGCCAGCGGCGCCGCGTGGCGGGGCCACGGGCGTTAAAAGAACGGCGAAATGCGCGGTGGGCTTAAGAGGAGTCAGCCGCGACGAGCGGCGTGAGCGCCGACGAAAAGCGCGGCGCGTCGGCGCGCGCGGGATAGAGGATGCGCAGACGCGAGAGGCCGCGGCGCAGGCGCCGCATCAGCCGCGCGATGTGGCGCTCGGCATCACGAATGAGCGCGAGAATAGCGAAGATGCGCGCTTGCCAGCTTTTGCCGCGCGTTGCGGCGCGCAGGCGCGCGCCAATCACGATGCGGCGGGTGACATGCTTTTTGTGGCCATGGCGATTGCGCGACGGGCGCCCTGGAAGCCCGCGCGAAACGGCGGCGCAGACGATCAGGATTTGGGCCCTGCGGGCGACGCGGTCGAGCGTGCGGCGCGGAATGGCGCCGTTCCAGGCAATGCACGCAGCGACGAACCCGACCAGCCACAGCTGCGCCCAGGCAAAAAGCCTGGCGACCTTGTGGCGTGTGATGGGTGGGGTTCGGGTTTGCATGGCGCGAAGTGTGCGCCGGTTTTGGATCGGTCGGATTCGTGCGGGTGTATCCGCGTATTTCTCAGGCCCCTCTCCCTCGCGGAGAGGGGGTTGGGGGTGAGGGGCGTTCAGCCGATCAGGCGCCGGAGCGTTTGAACGCCCCTCACCCGCCGGATGCGCCGGCGCCCTCTCCGCGAGGGAGAGGGCCAAGAGAGCCGCGCTTACTTCTTGCCGCCGCTGCCGATGCCGCCGGCGGAGCTGGTCGCTTTCGGCGCCTTTTCCTTCTTCGGTTTGCGCTTTTCCTTGTTCGACTTCATCTGACCCTTGGCCATGACATCCTCCGTCGCATTGAGCGGCGGGGAGAATTGCATGCTTCGTGAGTCCTGTCAGGCGGGTGGGGTTTCACGCGCTGATTCCTGCGGAACGCGCGTGTGCGGGCGCCGGTTGTGTACGGGCCATGCTGCACTAGGCCAGATCGTTTGCACTTGTCGCGGTGATTGCGAGCGGCGCCGCGCTGGGGCTTTGGCCGTCGCCGCTTGAGGCCACCAAAGTTCGGTACAACTTGACGTTTCCAAGAACCAAGCGCCTTTTGTCGTTCCATAACCGGTACAATAAATCGGGGTGGGGTTATGACATCAGGGGCGTTCGAGTACTGGCAGCCTGGCAGCGAAGAACGCCAGCTGAGAATTTTTGTTAGCCATCGCTATGGCAAGGACCAGGCGCTCTACGACGAAGTCATACGAGCGTTGGAAAGCAACGGGTTTTCTGTTCAAGACATGTCGCTCTCCGCCGACCAGATAATGGCCGGCCCGCGAGGCGGCGATCTACCTAAGCTCAAAATCCAAGGCGAGATTGCGGCACGCATCTATACATCGGACGCACTCATTGCACCGAGCCGGCCGGCGGTCACGCGTTCACAGTGGGTGAGCTGGGAAGTTCAGTTGGCGGCGATCGGATACGGCCTGCCGATCCTCTTCGTGAATGAGAAGGAACAGCAGAGACGCACGCGGTTGGTTAGTGAAGTCGCAGACTTAGGGTTGCCCCACGCAGTTTGCGCACGCAGCACCCAGGCTATTGTTGAGAGACTTATCAGCCTGATTGAAGGTCGCCCGACGTGGGGCATGCGACAAGAAGAGACTGAGAAGACCATCAAGTTTCGCGGGCCACCCGCAGAAATCCGGAACGAAGTTCTGAAGCGCTTCCCGTTTCATCCGCGTCTGCCGCCCGCACCATATGAACCGCGCGCAAGGCGCGGGTTCTGGTCGTTCCTGTCTGGAGATCAGGGCGCCTAGCAAAAAGGGCGCCTCGCGGCGCCCTTTTCTTAGTTCTGGTTGCGGCAATCGCTGTCGAGGATGCCTTCGTCGTTGGGGCCGTTGCAGACGTCGTTGTCGTCCGAGAAGTAGTCGACGGCGGCGGCGCCTACGGCTGCGCCGGCGGCGAGCGCGCAACCGCTGGCGAGCGGTGCGGCGAGGGCGAGAAGAGCGAGAGCGGCGATGCGTGCGCGGGTGTTCATTGGGGTGGCTCCACCAGGGGTGATGCTGCCCAACACGCGCGGTGCGAGGTGGTTCCTCTTTTTCGGAACTAAGTTTTCACGCTCCCCGGGCGCGGAGCGACCCGGGGTCTAGGGGCAACGTGTGCAATGGTGGCCCCTGGGTCCCGGCTCTCGCTTCGCTCGGCCGGGAAACGTGGTGTTTAAGCCCGCGCTTCGTTCACGCCGCGGCCGAGCGCTAGCAGTGCGGCGTTGGCGATGGCGTCGGCGTCGAGGCCGGCTTCGGCGTATTGGAGTTCGGGCTTGTCTTGATCCTGGAAGATGTCCGGCAGCGTCAGCGTGCGGATTTTGACGCCGCGATCGAGCAAGCCGTCCTTCGCCATGAAGTGCAGCACGAAGGCGCCGAAGCCGCCGAGGGCGCCCTCTTCGATGGTCAGCAGCACTTCGTGCTCGCGCGCGAGGCGGCGGATGAGATCTTCGTCGAGGGGCTTCGCAAAGCGCGCGTCGGCGAGCGTGGTGGAAAGGCCCATGGCGGCGAGCTTGTCGGCGGCCTTGTGGGCTTCCTGCATGCGGGCGCCGAAGTTCAGCAGCGCAACCGACGTGCCTTCGCGCAGGATGCGGCCTTTGCCGATTTCGAGCGGGGTGTCAGCGTCCGCGCCCATCACGCCGGCAGCGTCGCCGCGCGGATAGCGGAACGCGCTTGGGCGATCATCGATGGCGGCGGCGGTGGCGACCATGCGGCTAAGCTCGTTGCCGTCGCTGGCGGCCATCAGCACCATGCCGGGCAGCGCGCCCATGTAGCCGACATCGAAGGAGCCGGCGTGCGTCGAGCCATCGGCGCCGACGAGGCCGGCGCGGTCCATGGCGAAGCGCACGGGCAGTTTTTGGATGGCGACGTCGTGGACGACCTGGTCGTAGCCGCGTTGCAGGAAGGTTGAGTAGATGGTGGCGAACGGCTTCATGCCGTCAGCGGCGAGGCCTGCGGCGAAGGTGACGGCGTGCTGCTCGGCGATGCCGACATCATAGGTGCGATCGGGAAATTGCGCGCCGAAGAGATCAAGGCCGGTGCCAGACGGCATGGCGGCGGTGATGGCGACGATTTTGTCGTCCTTCTCGGCGTTGCGGACGAGCGCTTGGGCGAAGACTTTGGTGTAGCTCGGGGCGCTTGCGCCTTTGGCCTGCTCGCCAGTGACGACGTTGAACTTGGTGACGCCGTGATATTTGTCGGCGGCGTTTTCGGCCGGCGCGTAGCCCTTGCCCTTCTTGGTGACGACATGGATCAGCACCGGGCGATCGGTGAAGTCCTTGGCGTTGGAAAGGATGAGGCGGAGCATGTCGACGTCGTGTCCGTCGAACGGCCCGAGATAATGGAAGCCGAGTTCTTCGAAGAAGGTGCCGCCCGTCACCATGGTGCGGGCGTATTCTTCTGCCTTCTTGGCGACGTCGTGGATCGGCGCCGGCAGATGTTCGGCGACGGATTTGGCGGTCTTGCGAATGCGGCGATAGGTTTTCGAGGACGCGAGGCGGCCGAGATACGAGCTCATGCCGCCGACCGGGGGCGCGATGCTCATGTCATTGTCGTTGAGGATGACGATGAGGCGCTTGGTGGTTTCCGCCGCGTTGTTCATCGCCTCATAGGCCATGCCGGCCGAAATCGAACCGTCGCCGATGACGGCGATGACGTGGCTATCGTCGCCGCGCTGATCGCGCGCGACGGCGAAGCCAAGGGCTGCGCTGATCGAAGTGGCGGCGTGCGCGGCGCCGAACGGATCGTACTCGCTCTCGCTGCGCTTGGTGAAACCGGAAAGGCCCTGGCCTTGGCGGAGCGTGCGGATGCGGTCGCGGCGGCCGGTGAGGATTTTGTGCGGATAGGCCTGGTGGCCGACGTCCCAGATGATTTTGTCGCGCGGCGTGTTGAAGACGTAGTGGAGCGCCACGGTGAGCTCGACGACGCCGAGCCCTGCCCCGAGGTGGCCGCCGGTCGCGGAGACGGCGCTGATGGTTTCGGCGCGGAGTTCCTCCGACACTTGCTGCAACTGGCTCTCGTCCAGCTTGCGCAAATCGCTCGGCAGATTGATCTGGTCGAGCAGTGGGGTCTCAGGAGCCATGTAGCCTCGGCGCATTGATTTCGCTCAATCCTAGCCGCGATCCTCCCCCCTGGCGACCGCTAAGACCACACACAGGCACAGGATTTTTCGAGGATTTCGTGCGGCAGGTGGGCGCAGAGGGGGCCGATTTCGGGTACGGTTAGGCATGACCGTCGATCTATCCCGTGACGAGGCCCGCTTCGTGCGCCCGGCGCATCTGGCCGGCGTCGAGCTTGTGAGCGTGTCTTACAGGCAGCGGCGCTTTCCGGTGCACACGCATGCAGAGTTTGTGGTTGGTGCGGTTATTGGCGGGGCCGAGACGCTTCAGGTCGGCGCACGCACATACATTGCGGGCGGTGGCGCGACGCTGTTTTTGCACCCCGACGAGCCGCATGCGAACGCAACGATCGGCGAAGACGCGCTCCGCTATCGCGTGTTCTATCTGACGGCGGCGAGCCTTGCCGGGCCGCTGGGCGGAAAGTTGCCTACGTTCGCCGCGCCCGTGTCCGAAGCCCCGCACATGCATGAGGCGCTGACGCGCGCACATGCGGCGCTCTCCGGGCAAAGCGATGCGCTGGAGCAAGAGAGCGCATTTGCGGCATTGGCGCAGACTTTGATTGAGGCAAACGCGCCTGAAGCGCGCAGCGGGGCGCGGCCAAGCGCGCGGACACGGCGGGTGAAGGCGTTCATTGACGAACACTTCGCCGAAGGCTTTGGGCTAGCAGCGCTGGCCAGCATTTCGGGCATGAGCAGCGTGCATACGTTGCGGATGTTCAAGCAGGAGATCGGCGTCACGCCGCTGGCTTATCGCAATCAAGTGCGGCTGGCGCATGCGCGGCGATTGTTGCGGGATGGGCATGCCGTGGCCGATACTGCGGCGGCAGTTGGCTTCGTCGATCAAAGCCATCTCAACCGGCAATTTCAGCGCGTCGTCGGCATCTCGCCTGCCCGCTACGCACGGCAATAACGTACAATCCCCGGCGACCGCTATGGGAGAAGCTGACGGCTCCATCGTTGGAGGCACTATGCGCGCCCTCGTCATTGTTCTGAGCTTGCTGATCTGGAGTGCGCCTGCGCTGGCGCAGACCCCGCGGGCGCGGATCGCGGCGATCCTCACGCCGCAGAACGAGCAGCCCGTCTATAATGGCGGCGTGCTGGCGGTCGCGGATGGGCGCGTCGTTTATCGCGGCGCAGACGGGTTTGCTGACTTCGCGGCCGGCCGGCGGCTGCGGCCGGACGACGTTTTCCAAGCCGCGTCGATGGCGAAGCCGTTTACGTCGACCGCGGTGTTGCAACTGCGCGATCGCGGCCTGCTGCGCCTGGACGATCGGGTGAGCCAACATCTTGAGGGCTTCCCGTTTGACGCAATCACTATTCGCCACCTGCTCACGCACACGAGCGGCTTGCCGGATCTGGAATTGTTCGAGACGCTCATCGCCGCCGATCCCGCGCATGTTGTAAGCGCTGAGGATCTGCTGCCGGCTTTGAGCGCTTGGACCCGGCCGCTTGCGTTCGAGCCGGGCGCGGCGTTTCGCTATTCCAACACGAATTATCAGCTGCTGGCGCTGATCGTGGCGCGCGTTTCGCAACAACCGTTCGGCGTTTATGTGCGGGATCACATCTTCCGGCCTGCTGGAATGCGGCACAGCTATGTGTTGGGGACGCCTCCGCTCGCGCGAACGCGGCCTTCGGTGCTCAATCAGAGCTTCGCAACGATGTATGCCGAGCCACAGCAGGATGTGCGGACCATTCAAGTGAACGATGCGCGCCTGATGCGACGGCTGCGGTACGAGACGTTCAATATGGGCTCGACGTTGGGAGATCAAAACCTTTTCACAACGCTGGACGATCTACGTCGTTTCGATGCGGCGTTGCGTTCGGGTCGCGTGCTTTCGCATGCAACGCAAGCAGAAGCTTACGCGCCCGTGCGGCTCAACGATGGGACGGAGTATCGCGAGAGCGAGGTTTATATTGCCTACGGCGTGCCCTGTTCTTACGGCATGGGCTGGGAGACGTGCGCCCATCCCGATTTCGGGCGCCTTGTGGGCCATGCGGGTTACAGTCGCGGCATCGCGACGATGTTCTATCGCAATGTGGAGCGCAGACAGATGATCGCGATGTTCGACAATGCGGATATGGGCGACTTCGCGCAGAAATTTGCATCGATCGCTAACGCGTTGAATGGTGCGCCGCCGGTTGAGTTTTCGCGCTCGCGTTCGCTGACGCGGGCGTATGGACGGATGCTGGTGCGCGACGGCGCTGGAGCTGCACGCGCATTCTTCGATGCGCATCGAGGCGACACGGCCGCATGGACGTTCACGCCGCGCGGTTTGAACCAGCTGGGCTACGATTTGCTGCGCAATGGACATGAAGCGCTGGCGCTGGAGGCGTTCAGGCTGAATGTCGAGCTTAATCCCGATCACGCGGGGTACTGGGATAGCTTGGGCGAAGGGCTAGGTGTGAACGGCATGCGCGACGAGGCGATTGCCGCCTATCGGCGTTCGCTCGAGCTCAATCCGGACAACGAAAGCGGGCGCGCGGCGCTGCAGCGACTCGAGGCTTCGCACTAAAACCCGCACACCAAGCCATCGCGAGGTGGGACTTGGCCGGCGGCGAGCTTGGCCCAGGCGGATTGGATGACGTCGGCGCCGGTGATGCGCTGGGTGGTCACGAAGGCGTGGGAGGCGGGATAGAAGGCGCGCAGGTCGCGGACCATGGCGGCGCCGAGTTGCGGATCGGCTTTGAGGCGCTCGGCGGCGTAGGTGGGGACGAAGAAGAATTCGGGCTTGGGGCCTGGAAGCGCCTCGCCGCCGCGGGGCGCCGCCCAATCGGTGACGCCGATGACGATGCTGCGCGTGAGCGCGGCGCCGAGTGCGGTGTGGATCGCTTTGTTGATCTCGGGGCGGCCGAGATAATCGACGTAGGTCGCTGGCGCTTCGGCTTGGAGCGTGGCGGCGTCATCGTAGAGCACGACGCGATCGTAGAGGCCGCTTTCGCGGACGTAGGCTTCGTTGCCGGGGGACGTGAGGCCAATGAGTTCGGCGCCGCCGAGTTGGCGCAGTTGATGCGCGGTTGCGAGCGCGGTCTTGGATGAGGCGCTGGAGAGGACGACGCTCTTGGCTGCGTTTTGCTTGATGAAGTCGGCGGCCCACCAGCCGGTGCCGTAGAGCGGGCGGAAGAGTGTTTGCTCTGACTCGAAGGCGGCGTCGTAGGCGGGATCGGCGCTGACGTCGGTGTAGACGTTGTAGAGCACGGCCTTGGCAGCGCGGTGCGGGGCGGCGTCGATGAAGCCGGTTGCGGTTTTGCGCGGGGTGACGTCGAGCGTCTCTGCGAGCGGGTAATAGCCGTAATAGCGAGCGCCGATGGCGATGTCGGGTGCGTTGCTTTCGATGACGGTGGCGAAGCCCCAGACTGGGACTTTGCCGAAGCCCGCGGGCGCCGGGAAGAAATCCCAATAGCTCAGCATGCCCTCGCCCAGAGCGGCGTAGGTGACGTTGTTGGAGGTCAGCGCGAACAGATCGAGCTTCAGGCGCGCGGCGCCGGGCGCCAGCGGCGGCGATGTGACGTCCACAAGTTTGGTGTCGCGGATGTTGCTCTTGCTGATGTGAAGTTCGCGCATGGCCGCTCTCCCCTTTGGTTATGCGGTAGCGTCTCGTGCGGTCACAGTCGACCGTCCCGTTGCGGAACCGGCGCTGCACGTCGCAAGCGCCTTGGCGGCGCGATGCAGATCGTTAGGGTTGGCGCACAAAACGAGGAATTGCGGATGATCAGATTGAGCGCTTGCCTGGCGGCTTTGGTTTTGGCGAGCTGCGCGTCGCCAGGTGCGAGCACCACGCCGACGACGCCCGTCGCGCAAGCGGAAGATCCCTATCTTTGGCTCGAAGAAGTCGAAGGTGAGCGGGCGCTGGCTTGGGTGGAGCAGCAAAATGCGCGTTCGCTGCCGGTGTTGGAGAATGATGCACGCTATCAAGGGCTGCTGAACGCGGCGCTTGAAGTGGCGCAGAGCCGCGATCGCTTGGCGACGGGCCAAGTGCGCGGCGGCTATCTCTACAATTTCTGGCAGGACCCGGATCATGTGCGCGGCATTTGGCGGCGCACGCGGCTCGCGGACTACGCCGCGAACCGGCCGCGTTGGGAGACGGTGCTCGATATCGATGCGCTGGCGCGCACGGAAAATGCGAACTGGGTTTATCAGGGCGCGGACTGCGATCCGAGCGGCACGCGCTGCATGATCTCGCTCTCGAATGGCGGCCTCGATGCTTCGACCGATCGTGAGTTCGATTTGACGACGCGGCGCTTCGTGGACGGCGGCTTTGTTGTGCCGGAAGCAAAGTCTAATCTGGGTTGGCTTGATCGCGATACGCTTCTGGTCGCCACCAATTGGGGCGAAGGTTCACTTACGGAGTCGGGTTATCCGTTCGTGCTGAAGGCTTGGCGGCGCGGCACGCCGCTGTCGAGCGCGACTGAGATCATGCGCGGCGAGGCGAGCGACGTTTCCATCTCGGTTTCGACGTTCGAAGATGAGAGCGGCGATCACATCGCCATCGCTGTTGAAGGCGAGACATTTTTCGAGACGGTGTACTCGCTGATCAGCGCCGAAGGGCCGGTTCGGATCACACTGCCACGCAAGTCCACGATCCATGATTTTTTCAACGATCGGTTGATCGTGACTTTGGAAGAAGCTTGGACGATCGGCGGGCAGACTTATCCGTCTGGGTCGCTGCTGGCCCTGCCCTTGTCGCACGCCACTTTGGCGGCGCCGCGGATTGAAGTCGTCTTCACCCCGAATGCGCGTCAATCTATCGAGGATGTGGAAGCGACGCGCGATGCGATCCTGGTGGCGGGTTTTGACAATGTGCGTGGGCGGTTGCAGCGGTTCACATTCAGCGGCGGCCAATGGCGCGGTGAGCAAATCGCACTGCCGCCGACGGGGGTGGTTTCGCTGGCGGGCGCTTCCACGAGCGAAAGCCAAGCGTTCGCGACGTTCGAAGATTTCCTCACGCCGCCGACGCTCTATGCGCTGAACGGCGCGCGCGCGGCGAGCGTGCGCTCCTTGCCCGCGCAGTTCGATGCTTCACCCTATGTGACGGAGCAGTTTGAAGCCACCAGCGCTGACGGAACGCGCGTGCCCTATTTCGTGGTGCGTCGGCGCGACACGCCGATGAGCGGGCAGAACCCGACTTTGCTTTATGCGTATGGCGGATTCCAGCTGTCGCAGACGCCGAGCTACAACGCCTATATCGGCCGGCTCTGGCTCGATCAGGGCGGCACTTACGTGCTGGCGAATATCCGCGGCGGCGGTGAGTTCGGGCCCGATTGGCACGCGGCGGGGCTGCTGACCAATCGCCAGCGCATCTATGATGATTTCTACGCAGTCGAGCGCGACCTGGTGGAGCGGCGGATCACGTCGCCGCGGCGCTTGGGCATTTCAGGGCGCTCGAATGGCGGCCTGCTGATGGGCGTGATGCTCAATCAGCATCCAGAGATGGTCAACGCCGCGATCATCGGCTCACCGCTCTTGGACATGCTGCGCTATGACCAATTGCTGGCGGGCGCGTCGTGGGTGGGAGAATACGGCTCGCCGAATGTGCCCGAGCAGCGCGCGTTTCTGGAGCAGATCACGGCGTATCAGAATCTGCGGCCGGGCGAGAATTTTCCGACCGTGTTCATCTACACGTCGACGAAGGACGATCGCGTGCATCCTGGCCATGCGCGCAAATACGGCGCGCGCCTGGAAGAGCTAGGCGTGCCATTTCTCTATTATGAGAACACTGACGGCGGCCACTCAGCCAACGCCAATCTGCGCGAAGCTGCACGGCGGAGGACGTTGGAGTACATGTACCTGACTCAGCAGCTGATCGATTGAGCGCTACTTCTTATCGATCAGCAGCGGGCCTTGTTGCTTGAGCTTAGCGGCGACTTTCTCCGCGAAGCCGGCGAGCAGGCTCGGGAGTTCGACTTCGATTTGTAAATCGCTGTCGCGAACGTCGATGCGGCCAGTGATGTTTTGGCCGAGCGCTTTGGCGCGGAAGCCGAGCTGATCATCGGTCCAAGCGTGTTGAATGTTGCCGAGCCCGGCGCCGCCGAGCTGGACTTTGAATTGATCAAGGCTCGCTTCGACGCGCTTGCGCGCTTCTTGGCGGCCGAGCTGATGCGGAATTGTGACGGTGACGGGTCTGCCCATAGGAACCCAACGTGCGAGCGGCCGCGAAGTTTCCGCGTTTGTGTCAGTGGCGACGCGTGATGATGAAATCGACCGCTTCGTTCAGCACATAAGCGCGTGGGCCGAAGAGCGAGAGATGCTGTTTGGCTTGGTCGGCGAGCATCGCGATACGGTCGCGCGTGGCGTCGGCGCCGAGGACGGTGACGAAATTGACTTTGCCGCGGTCCTTGTCCTTGCCAACAGCTTTGCCGGTGTCTCGCACGACGCCTTCAGCGTCGAGCAAATCATCCACCATCTGGAAGGCGAGGCCGACATCGTGGGCGTAACGTGAGAGCGAAGTTTTCTCAGCTTCCGAGGCGCAGCCGATCATGGCGCCAGCGTCGACGGCGTAGTTGATGAGCGCACCGGTTTTGAGCCGGTTCATACGCGTGACTGCGATGAGGTCGCTGCCAATGTCGCCGCCGGCCATGTCGGCGGCTTGGCCCGCCACCATGCCTTGAGCGCCGGCGGCCTTGGCGAGCGCAACAATGAGCTTGCAGCGCATTTGCGGGTCCGAATGCGTGACCGGCTCGCCCAGCACTTCGAACGCGAAGGTGAGCAGCGCATCGCCTGCGAGCAACGCGGTGGCTTCATCGAAAGCGCGATGCAATGTGGGGCGGCCGCGGCGCAGATCGTCGTCGTCCATGCACGGGAGATCGTCGTGGATCAGCGAATAGGTGTGAACGCACTCGATCGCGACGGCGACGCGCATCAGCGCGGATTCGTCAGCGTCGAAGATGCGGCCGGCCTCGAGCGTGAAGAATGGGCGCAGGCGCTTGCCGCCGCTGAGGGAGGCGTAACGGATCGCCTCGACCAGCCGGGCGTCGGAGCCTTGCGCCTTCGGCAGCAGGGCATCGAGCGCCACATTGATCTGGTCGGCGGTTTCCTTGAGGCGGATTTCGAGCTTGGACATGGCCGCCGGGGTTAGCAGAGCGCCCGGCTGGTGCAAGCGCCGTTGACGATGCGCCTCAGCAGGGAATGACTTGGCGCTGGAGCGCGGTCTTTCCAACACGGGTCGTTCCGGGGCATCATAGCCCGACTAGGGCGGGGGAGCCGGGGGACGCCGTTTCTGCAACGGCGGCTCTCCCGGGGCCTCGGGGGTTGATTGAATGAGGAATTTTGCATGCCAACGGTGGTGATCCTTCACGCCGCGGAAGACACCCTGCCCGCCCGTGCGCTGGCCGAGAAGGTCCGCCAAGCGAAGCTCGATGTCGTGCTGGAGAAGTCGGGCGAAGATATCCGTGAGGCGCTGAAGAGCGCCAATGTCACCATCGCGCTATGGTCGCCGCGTTCGGTGACGCAGGCAGAACTCGCGGAAAATGCGAGCTTTGCCAAGGGCAAGACCAAGCTCATCCACGCCACCATGCAAAGCGCCCAGCCGCCGGCGCCGTTCTCCAACGAGCAAGCCGTGAACCTGACCGGCTGGCGCGGCGAAGACGATTTCCCGGCGTGGCGCGAATTGGCGCAGCAAGTAACGTCGAAGGCCGGCGTGTCGCCGCTGCCGCCGCCGGCGCCGAAGCCGGCCTCTGGCTTCTTTCAGCCGGGCGTAGTGGCGCCGCAAGCGCAACAGCCCGCGCCGCCGCCGCAACAAGGACAGCAACGCGGCCAACAACAGCAGCGCGCCGCCCAACAGCAACAAGCGCCGCGTCAGCAAGCTCAACCGCGCCCGCAACAAACGCAAGCGCCGCGCCCTGCCCCATCCCGCGCGCCCGCTGAGGCGAACGGCGAAAAGAAGGGCGGCGCCAATATGGTGCTGATCGCGATCATCACCTTCATCGTCGTCGCGGTGGTTGGCGGCGGCGGCTATTGGTTCATGACCAATAACAACAATGCTGCGGCCTACGCTTCGATCGATAATGACAGCGTCTCGGCGCTGCGTGAGTTCCTGGCCGCCGATCCGTCTGATGCGGATCGTGAGCGCGCGGAAGCCGATCTTGATCGGCTGGAAGCGGCGTCGCTGAGCGATGCGCGCGCGGCCAACACGGTGGAAGCTTGGGAAGCGTTCCTGCGTGATTTCCCGCAAAGCGACGAAGCCGTATACGCACAGGGCCAAATCCAGCAATTGCGCCTGCAGGAAAGCTCGGCGCCGCCGCTCGGGCCTGATGGCCAGCCGCTGACAACGGAAGCGGCGCCGCTTAGCCCGGATCTGGAGCCGCCGCCGGCGACAACGCCGACGACGCCAACGCCAGCGCCGACCGATGGCCCAGCTTCGCTGACGCCGCCGGCGGAAGAAACACCGAACGAAGAGCCTGGCGACGCGCCGGTGAACTGAGGTTCGCCGGGCGCACGGCCGCGAACCACGACGCGTATTTCTGCTCGCCCATCCGGTGCAGCCACGCCATAGTGGCGGCGTTGCACCGGGGGGAGACGCCATGATTGCGCGCCGTTTCAGCTATCTCATACTTGCATTTTGGTTGGTGTTTGCGGGCGCAGTCGCGCAAGCGCAGACGGATCTTGCGGGCCGTTGGGATGTCAGCTTCCGCTGGCACGATGGCGCACAGCAAGAGGGCGCGTTCACGCTCGATCTCGCGCGCAACGGCACGTGGCGGAATAATTACAACGAAACCGGCACGTGGCGCGCCAGCGGTGATTACTTCACGATGCGCTACGACGATCCGCCGAACTCGGAATATCGCGGCACCGTTTCAGGCAACAGCATCACCGGCGTTATCACCAATGGGCGCGGCGAAGCCGGAAGCTTCACTTTGCAACGCAGCGGGGCGAGCGGCGCATCGGCTTCGGATTTCATCGGCCGCTGGGGCGGCTCCACCGATTGGGCCGGCACCGACTATGACTCGACCGGCGCGTGGTGGCAGTTCAACGGCAACGGCACCTTCGTCGATAATAACGGCGAAGGCGGTGAGTGGAGCGCCAGCGGCAATCGGCTGACGTTCCAATATGTGCGCGCCAACGGCTCGCGCGGCTCGACCTATGTAGCGACGCGCTCGGGCAATTCTCTGCGCGGGACGATGACCAACGGCGAAATTAGCGGCACGTTCGCCTTGAGCCGCATGGACACCGCCGCCGCGGCCGATGTGAGGCAAGCGCTTGTCGGTGAGTGGAGCGATGCAACAGGCGGCAGCCGCTGGCGCTTTAGCTGGCAAGGCGACACGCTGGTTTGGGAGACCAATTACAACGGCGAAGGCTGGAGCGTGCGCACACGCCAACGCGGCAGCGTGACGCCCGCGGGCTATGTCGGATTTATCCCGATCGAGGGGAATGCGTTCGAGGTCGTCGGCAACCAGCTCTGGCTGCACTATGACGACGGCACGCGCACGGAACGTCAAACAGCGATGACGCGCGTGCGCTAGTTCGAAGCATCAAGGGCGGCGGCCATGCCATCATGGAAGGCCGCCGCCTGTGTTGCGGCCGATTAGCGACCCTCGCACGCCAGCCCGTAGCCATGGCATGGGAGCGGAGCGCAAAGCTCTCTACATCTCCTCCGTCACGCTCGAAGTTCGGCCCTCAGTAGAGGCGCCCGCCCGTTGTTGCGGGGCGATCGATGTTGAGCAGCACGACATTGCCGTTGCGATCGGGGAAGCCGAGGCAGAGCACCTCGGACATGAACTTGCCGATCTGCTTCGGTTCGAAGTTCACGACGGCGGCGACGCGGCGGCCGAGCAATTCACCGAGATCGTAATTCTGGGTGACTTGCGCGCTGGACTTTTTGACGCCGAGCGGATCGCCGAAATCGATCCAGAGTTGGTATGCAGCTTTCTTCGCTTCTTCGAATACCTTCACATCGACGATGGTGCCGAGGCGAATGTCGACTTTCAAAAAGTCTTCCATCGAAATGAGCGGCAGGCGCGCGTTGTCTTGCGGGTCGTCGGCCATCGCGGTTGTTTCTCTCCCTATTGCCCGATCTTGGCGGGCTCGGCGCGCGGGCCTTCAGGACCCATCACGATTTGATCGACTTCGAGTTGAGCGTCCTTCAACTGACCTTCGCAGCGCGCTTTGAGCGCGGCGCCACGCTTGTAGATGCGAATCGAATCCGCCAGCGGAACGTCGCCCCGTTCGAGGTGGGCGACGATTTTTTCCAGTTCGCTCAAGGATTCCTCGAACGACATCTGGGCGGGATCGCGGGCTTCAGTGCTCATGTTCGCAAAATATGGGTTATCGCGGCGCTAGGGAATAGCCCGTGACGGGCCGATCTCACTTCACTTTCTCGTAGCGGCGGTAGCTCCAGTAGCGGTCACCGCCATCTTCGACCTCGCGCCAGCCTTGGGCGCGCAGGATCGGGCGCATCATGCGGTTGAACCAACCGTGGGCGCAGAGCAGCACGTTTTGGCCGCGCAGCGCCTGGGCGGTCAAAGTCGCGACCGCCGCTTCGGCGCGCAGCTCGGCCTGGGCGCGGCTCTCGCCATTTTCGGTGTGGCCGAACCACCAGGCGGCGCGGGCGTAGACGCCCCAGGCGCCGGGGCGGCGTTTGCCCCAGATCGCGGGCGGCGGCAGCGGCGCTTCGACGAAGACTGGATCGGTGACGATTTCGCGCCCACCGGCGACCATCTGGGCGGTGTGGATCGCGCGCTGCAGCGTTGAGGCGTAGATCACGTCGGCCTTGCCGGCGAGATCGACGAGCTTTTCGGGCGGACGCTCATCCGGGTGCAGGCCGGCGAGATCGTAACCCGCCCACCATTCTCGAAAGCCTTGCTGATCGATGCGCACGCTTCTGTCAGCGTGGGGCTGGCCGTGCCGCGCGATGACAATGAAGCCAACGCGAACGGCGGAACGGCGATCTAGCGTCTCATCGGGCGCCATGGTCGTCGTCATTCTGACCCTTCGCGCGAACGACGCCCCCTCCCCGTGAGCGGGTCTTTTAGTCGCGCTGGAGCGCCGCCAGATAAGCCGAGGCCGACCCCGCAAGCGCGGCCAAGTCGTAGCCGCCCTCCAGAGTCGAGACAAGCTTGCCCTGACAGTGCTTTAGGGCCAACGCGCGGAGTTCCCGCGCGGCCCAGGCGAAATCCTCCGTCTCAAGCTCCATCTGGGCGAGAGGATCGGCTTTGTGGGCGTCGAAACCGGCCGAAACGAGAATGAGCTGTGGCGCAAAGGCATCTAACGCCGGGAGAACGCGAGTCTCCATGGCGCGCCGCCACGTGGCGCTACCCGCGCCGGCCGGTAAGGGCGCGTTGACGACGTTTTGGCCGATGCCGGTTTCATCGGCGGCGCCTGTACCGGGATAGAGCGGCGCTTGGTGAGTCGACGCGAACATGAGGCGCGGTTCGCGCTCGGCGACGGTTTGGGTGCCGTTGCCATGGTGGACGTCGAAATCGACGACGGCGACGCGTTCGAGATTGTGCGCATCGAGCGCGTGCAGCGCCGCGACGGCGACGTTGTTGAAGATGCAAAAGCCCATCGGCGAAATCGGCTCGGCGTGATGGCCGGGCGGGCGCACGGCGCAGAATGCCATGTCGTCATCCCCTGCCATCACAGCGTCGACGGCGGCAACGCACGCGCCCGCAGCGCGATAGACGGCTTCGCGCGAACCGGCGGAGATGAAGGTATCCGGGTCGAGCCGCACGCGCGCGGACTGGGCTTCGGCGAACGCGGGCTCCAGCGCTTCGATGTAGCGGCCGGGATGAACACGTTCGAGCGCCTCGCGGCTTGCGTAAGGCGCTTCGCGGCGATCGAGCGGCATGCCGTCCAGCGCGTCAAGCACGGCTTGGAGGCGGCCAGAATGCTCAGCATGGCCCGGCGGGGGCTGGTGCGTGAGCATGGAGGGGTGCGTGAAAAGAAGCATCGGGCAGATGTAGCGCTGATGGCTGCGCAAATCATCTGCCCGATATCAACTTAGCGAGCGCGATTGCCGCCCCGGCGATGGCTGTCGCTCTCGTTGCAATCGTCGTCACGCTCGATGGGGAGAATGCTGCCGCTGCGATTTACATCGACTTCAACACACTGGCCGGAACGGTTAAAGGCCTTCACTTCATAGTGGCCGTCGTCACGTTCGATTTCGAGCACCCGGAAACCTCGCTCGGTGAGGCGCTCGCTGATCTGGGTGAGCGACATATCCGGCCGCTCGGAGACCGATTGCGCATGCGCCGGCAGCGCGATGGCGGCGACGAGAATGGCGGCGGCGATAGAACGGGCGGTGGTGATCATGATGGTTCATTTCCCTCTGCTGAAGCCGAAACTCATCCGGCGTTAAGCTGACCTTCGCAGGAGGCGGCTGACAGTAAGCCTGCGGGCGCTGTCAGCTTCGCGTCAGCTTCGGTGGGGCAAAAGCTACCGTCATGAAAAAGCTGCTCGCCCCTCTCCTTGCCGCACTTGCGCTCTCGGTCGCGCCAGCCGCCTTGGCGGCCGATCGCGGCAGCGGCCGTAGCGGCGACCATGACGAGGCGCTGCGCGCAGTCGAAGCGCGCGAGGCGCTGCCGATTGCCCGGATCATGGAGATCGCTTTACGCGCCGCGCCTGGTGAAATCGTCGAAATCGAGCTTGATCGAGACGATGGCAGGCTGATCTATGAGGTCGAGGTGCTAAGCGGTTCGGGCCGGGTGCGCAAAGTCGAGATCGATGCGCGTACCGGCGCGGTGCTGGAAATCGAAGACGAGGACTAATGCGCATTCTGCTGGTCGAGGACGATGACGACATCGCCGACGATGTCGTGCGCGCGTTGTCGGCCTCCGGCTGCCTGGTAGAACGCGCCAGCGATGGCGATCAGGCTTGGTTCCTTGGCGATACCGAAGACTTCGCCGCCGTTGTGCTTGATCTCGGCTTGCCGCGGCTCGATGGCTTCTCCGTTCTAAAGCGCTGGCGCGCGTCGGGGCGGACGATGCCGGTGCTCATTCTTTCCGCGCGCAGCGCCTGGACCGAGAAGGTCGATGGCATCGATGCAGGCGCGGACGATTATTTGGCTAAGCCTTTCGAGATCGGCGAATTAGTGGCGCGGGTGCGCGCTTTGGTGCGGCGCGCGAGCGGGCATGCGAGTTCGGTGCTGACGTTTGGGCGCCTCACACTTGATACGACGCGGATGAGCGTTGCTGTCGACGGCACGCCGCATAAGGTGTCGCCGCTAGAGTATCGGTTGCTCGACTACCTTGCGCATCAGCCCGGACGCACGGTTTCCGCTGGCGAACTCGCAGAGCACCTGCACGGCGCTGAAGGCGTCAGCGATGCCAACGCCGTGGAAGCGTTGGTGGCGCGGCTGCGGCGCAAGATCGGGCGCGATCTAATCGAGACGCGCCGCGGCTTCGGCTACATTCTGAGCGAAAACTGATGCAGCGTTCCCTGCGCGTCCGGCTGCTGATCGGCGCGGCGTGCGCGATCTTCGCGGCGCTCGCGATCGCCTGGGTGGCGATGGGTTATCTGTTCGAACGCCACACGCTGCGCCGCGTGCAGGCCGAACTCACCACACGCGGCATCGAAGTGATCTCCGGGCTCTACGCAGAACCGAATGGCGCCTTCGGCGTCGAGCCGGCGCCGGCGGACCCGCGCTTCAACACGCCGGCGAGCGGGCTTTATTGGCAGGTCAGCGGTGAGAACGTCTTGGTGCGCTCGCGTTCGCTTTGGGACGAGCGGTTGCCTGCGCCTGCGCTGCCAAACGCCGAAGGTTGGAGCGCCGGCACGATGGCCGGCCCCTTCGCTCAGCAGATCTTCTATGTGGCGCGGCCCGTGCAGCTCGATGCACAGGGCCCGCGGCTCGTGCTGGTCGTCGCGGCGGATCGCGCCAGCGTGAGTGCGGCGCGCGCTGAATTTACGCGCGAGCTCGCTTTGTTTCTGTTGCTGCTGTGGGTGACGCTTTCAGCGGCGGCGTGGATACAGGTGCAGTTGGGATTGCGGCCGCTGGAAGATGTGCGCGTGGCGTTAGGTGCGTTGCGTCAGCAGGCCAGCGCACGGTTGAGTGAGCGCGATTATCCGGCGGAAGCGGCGCCACTCGCGAACGCGATCAACGAATTGGCCGCGGCGCGTGAAACCGATCTCGACCAAGCCAAACGCCGCGCTGCGGATTTGGCGCATTCGCTGAAGACGCCGCTCTCGGCGCTAGCGGCGCAAACGCGGCGCGCACGCGAAGCCGGCGCAACGGATGCAGCGGAAGGTTTAGAGCGCGCGATTGCGGCGGCGCGTGCGGCGGTTGAGCGTGAGCTTGCGCGAACCCGGGCTGCTGCGTCGCGCGGTGAGAGCGGCGCGAACGGGCGCATAGCGGTGGCTAAAGTGGTGCAGGTGCTGGAGCGCACCGAGCGCGGCGGCACGCTGGTGTTCGACAATGAAGTCACAGATGCGCCCTACCCGATCGGCGAGGATGTGCTGCTCGAACTCGCTGGGCCCCTGCTTGAGAACGCGGCGCGCTATGCAGCGACGCGGGTGCGAATCTCCGGCGATGGACGCGCGCTTTCTATCGAGGATGACGGGCCGGGGCTCTCAGACGAGCACGCGACGGCGGCGATGGAGCGCGGCAAGAGGCTTGACGAGAGCGGCGACGGGCATGGCCTTGGTCTGCCGATAGCACACGAAATCGCGCTGGCTGTCGGGGCGGAGCTCAAGCTTTCGCGGGCCGAGCTTGGCGGCCTACGGGTCGACGTGCTGTGGCCGCCGGGCTGAGCTTCGCCGTACGGGCGGGGCGGCTGGCAGCAAAAGCCTTGCCCTGACGCAGGGATGGCCGGCTAGGTGCGCTGAACACCAGGATCATCCTTATGAAATTTCGCCCGCTCGCCCTTCTCGCCGCTGTTCTGCTGCTGGCGCCTGCCGCCATGGCGCAGACATCCGAGCGGCAATGGTTCGAAGGCGGGCCGACGCCGCTGCGCTACGAGATCGCGGTGACGCCAAACGCAGAAGCGGCGACGTTCGCGGGCGAAGCGCGGATCACGATCGAGACCACCGAGACGCAGAGCACGGTGACGATGAATGCGCTTGGCCTGAACGTCAGCCGCGCGAGCATCGATAATGCCGGTGTCGCGTTCGACACCGATCAAGAAGCGCAGACTTTGACACTGACGCCTCGGCGGCCGCTGCGGCCCGGCCGCCACACGATCCGGGTGACGTATACGGGCGTGATCCAGGACGATGCATACGGGCTCTTCCGGGTTGAGTATCAGGATGGCGACGTCACCAAGCGAGCGCTGGCGACGCAGTTCGAACCGGGCGATGCGCGCCGGCTCGCGCCGATGTGGGATCAGCCGAACCTGCGCGCAGTGTTTGCGCTCACAGTGACGGCGCCGACGAACCAGATGGTGATCGGCAACATGCCGGCAGCGCGGACGCAGCGACTGTCCGGCGGGCTGACGCGCACGACATTCCAAGACACGCCCTCGATGCCGAGCTATCTCCTGTTCTTGGCGGTTGGCGATTTCGAGCGGGTGACACGCGATGTCGATGGCGTCGAGCTTGGCGTGGTCGTGCGGCGCGGGCAGACGCATCGGGCCGAAGAAGCGCTGACGGCGGGCGCGCAATCGCTGCGCTATTTCACCGAGTATTTCGGCATTCGCTATCCGCTGCCGAAGCTCGATATGATCGGCGTGCCGGGCGCCGGCGGCTTTGGCGCGATGGAGAACTGGGGCGCCATTCTCTATTTCGACCAGTATCTGCTCGTCGATGAAACTTCGAGTGAGACTGAGCGGCAGAACGTATTCGGTACTGTGGCGCATGAGATTGCGCACCAATGGTTCGGCAATCTCGTCACCATGACGTGGTGGGATGACCTTTGGCTCAACGAAGGCTTCGCGTCGTGGATGGCGGCGAAGGCGACTGAGGCGGTTCATCCGGATTGGAATCCGTGGCTCTCGCAGCTCGCGGGCGGGACGCAGACGGCGATGAGCCTCGATGCGCGCGAAGGCACGCATCCGGTTGTACAGACAGTCAACACCATTGATGAAGCGAACCTCGCATTCGATACGATCACCTACGAAAAAGGCCTCGCTGTCATCCGCATGCTTGAGGCGTATGTGGGCGAAGAGGATTTCCGCCAGGGGGTGCGCGACTATCTGAACGCGCGCCATTACGGCAATGCGCGCACGGAAGATTTGTGGACCGCGATCCAGGCAGCGTCCGGTCAACCGGTGCTGGAGATCGCGCGGAGCTTTACAGGTCAGTCCGGATTTCCGGTGCTGACCGCCACAAGTCCCGCTTGCGTGCGCCAACGCGGCGCCGGGATCACGCTGACGCAGCGCCGTTTTGCGATGGACGACGCTTCACGCACGAACGAGCGTTGGACAATCCCCATCAGCATCCGCCGCATCGACGGCCAAGCCGCGCGCGTCGTATTTTCGGCAGGGCAAACTGCGATCAACGAAACGGTGCCGTTCACCTGCCAGCCGTATCTTGTGAATGCTGGCCAATCCGGGTTCTTCCGGGTGCTTTATGACCGCGCCAATTTTGCGCGTCTTACACAGAGCTTCCAAGATCTGGATGATGCCGATCAGCTGGGTCTCCTGCTCGACTACTGGGCGTTCGGGCGTAGCGGCGATGCGCCGTTCACCGACTATCTTGAACTGGTCAATGTGCTGCCCGCAGATGCAAATCCGGTGATCGTCGACGATACGGCGGGATCGATGGCGGCGCTGGCGAGCTACGCCGAGGGCCGGACCAGCGAAGCGGCGGTGAAAGCGTATGGCATCCGCGTCCTTCGCCCCTATTTCGATCGCGCCGGCTGGGCGCCGCGGGCGGGCGAAGGCTCGAACGCTGCGCAATCGCGGGCCGGCTTGATCGCAACACTCGGCGCACTTGGTGATGCTGATGTCATCGCGGAAGCGCGGCGGCGCGTGCGCAGCGGTGAGGCGCAGCCAGCTTCGATCCGCAGCGCAGTGCTGGGTGTTTATGCCCGGCATGCAACGGCCCAAGACTATGAGGCGCTGCTCACACAGGCGCGCAGTGCGGGCGATTTTGTTGAACAGCGGCGCGCTTGGCGCCTGGTGGCCAGCGCTGAAGATCCTGCGCTCGCGCGGCGGACCCTGCAGATGACGCTTGGCGAAGAGATTCCCCGTCAGATCAGAACGCAAGTGATAGCGATCGTGAGCGGCTCGCACCCGCGCCTTGCGTGGGATTTTCTGGTTGCGAACCGGCCGGCGATCGAGGCCATGCTTGATCCGCTGACGCGGCTGGAGTTCCCAGCGGGGCTGGCGTCCAACAGCGCCGATCCGGCGATGGTGGCGGAGTTGGAGGCGTACGCGCGGAATTTCCCTGAAGGCGCGGGCGAGACCGTAGCGGCAGCGACGGCATCGATCCGGCTTCGGGCGCAGACAGCGTCTGAGCGGATGCCGGCAGTGGAAGCCTGGATTGCAGCGCATAGGGCGCCGCGCAGGGCGCGGTAAGGCAATCGGCTCTCGCCAGCGGGCCGCCGCTTGATTAAAACGGCGGTTACAGAAGGTTTGGGGGTGACATCCATGTTGAACAAGATTCTGCGCAGCGCGGGCGTCGCCGTGGTTCTGCTGTGTGCGAGCGCGGCGCCGGCTATGGCGCAGACGAACGCGCGTCTGGGCTGGCTGAATGACTTGGGCGGCTCCTGCTGGCAGGGGCGCAACGCATCAGGCGCGGTCGTTGATCGCCAGTGCTTCCAAGTGCAGTTCAGCCGCTTTTTGCGCGCCAGCATCACGCGTGGTGCGAACTATCGCGGCGACACGGTTTTGGGTTGGAGCCGAGAGCGCGCGCGTCTGGAGATGTACGCGTGGACCAACCAGGGCGAGCCTACGATCGTGACGCCGCATCTGGAAAGCGGCCAGCTCGTGTTCGATGGCGCCGACGGCAGCAACGAGCGCGCGGTGTGGCGACGCACGGACAACGGTTTTGAAGTGGCGGGCCAGCGGCGTTCGGGCAGCACCTGGGGCGATGCGCAGGTTGTGACGTATACGCGCGACGGCGCGGCGCCCGCCGCCTATTCCGCCGGCGCCGGGGCGGCTGTGCAAGGCCGCAGCTTTGGTTGGCTGAATGGCCTCGCCGGCCGCTGCTATCGCCAGACCGAGCCGCGCCGCGCACAAGGCACGCGCGGTTGCTTTGCATTCCAGCATCCGCCGGTTCTGCGCCAGACCTGGTATCGCGGCGGCACTACGACGGGCGAAGCTGCGTTGTTTCGCGGGCGCGGCGGCGCGATCCAATTTTTCCGCTGGGACGAAGACGGCAATTTCGGCGCTGGTTACTCGCAATTCGCCGGCCAACGCCTTGTCTCAACCTCAGATGACAATACACGCAACGTGATGCGCCGCCGCCAAGGTGGTCTGGAGATCATGACCGAAGGCCATAGCGGCGCTGCGAACGCCGAATGGCAATTTGTCAGCCTCCACCGGTTCGAGCGCGAATAGCGCTTAGGCTTTACGCTGCAAGAATGCGCTGAACGCCTGCATCGCTTCCGGCGATTGCAGGCGTTTTGCGAAGATCTCGCCCTCGTCGCGCATGCGCGCGAGCAAGGCTTCGCGATCGCGCATCAATTTCTTGGTGTGACGCATGGATTGCGGCGGCTTGGCTGCGAGCGTTTGCGCCGCGGCGCGGGCGCGGGATTCGACTTCCGCGGCGGGAAGCGCAGCGTTGGCGAGGCCCCAAGCGGCGGCGTCTTTGCCCGTGAGCGGCTCGCCCAAGCCGAAGAGCGCGAAAGCGCGAGTGTGGCCGAGGCGATCGACCATCGTAAGGCTCGATGCGTTCTCGGGGACGACGCCGAGATCGATGAACGGCACGGTCAGGCGCGCGTGATCGGCGACGTAAACGAGATCGCATTGGAACAGCATGGTCGTGCCTACGCCGACGGCGTGACCCTGCACGGACGCGACGATCGGCTTTTCAGCGTTGATCACTTCTTCGAGGAAGCGGCCGACGTGGCGGGGGCCATCGAAGGCGCCGGTGGATTGCGCGGCAAAGTCCTTGATGTCGTTACCAGCGGAGAAGAAGTCGCCGTTCGAGGTGAAAAGGATGACGCGGACGTCGTCGTCGGTCTGCGCCGAAGCGACGGCATCGGCGATGATTCCATACATGGCGTTGGTGATGGCGTTCTTCTTGTCGGGCCGGTTGAAGCGGATTTCGAGAACGGCGCCGTCGCGGGTGACGATGATGTGGTCTTCGCTCATGGGCGTTCCTCCTTCAGATCGATGATATACTGCAACCAGCGGGCGATGATTGCCTGCTCGTCGCTGCTGAAGCCGCGCGCGGCGGCGGTGTTCATGCGATGCGCGCGCTCGATGGCGCGGGTGCGCAAGCTACGGCCGCGTGCGGTGAGTGTGATCAGCACAGCGCGGCGATCGGCCGGATCGGTTTGGCGTTCGATCAGACCCGCTTGCTCCAAGCGCTGGACCAGCACCGAAGCTGCGCTCTGGGCGAGGCCCAAGCTTTCGCTGATAGAATTGACGCTCGCGCCGCCCTCGGCGGGGATCGTGAACAACGCGCCGGCCTGCGCCGAAGTCAGATTAAGGTCGCCCAGCCCCTCATCGGCCACGCCCTGCGCCGCGCGCGCGGCGCGGGACAGCAGGTGCAGGAAGCGCGGCTTGGCCATGGCGACGGCTTAGCGCCGCCGGATTGCATCGTCAACGATACATCTAAGGCGATGCTTTTCCGCTGCGTCAGTTCTTCAGCCGGTAGCCGGTCTTGAAAATCCACCATACGGCGGAGAGGCAAACGACGAGAAAGACGCCAATCGCAGCGAGGCTGACGGCGATGTTCACGTCCGCCGCCTGCTCACCGAAGAAGGCCCAGCGGAAGCCGCTGATCAGATAGACGACCGGATTGAACAAAGTGACAGTGCGCCAGGGCTCCGGCAGCATGTCGATGGAATAGAACGTGCCGCCCAGAAACGTGAGCGGCGTCAGGATCAGCATCGGCACGATCTGCAGCTTCTCGAAGCCGTCGGCGAGTACGCCGAGGATGAAGCCGAACAAGCAGAATGAGACGCTGGTCAGCACCAGGAAAAGCAGCATCGCCGGCCAGTTCTGCACCTCGTACGGCACGAAGAGCCGCGCGGTGGCGAGAATAACAAGGCCGATGATGATCGACTTGGTCGCAGCCGCGCCGACATAGCCGAACACGGCTTCAATCGCCGAGACCGGCGCCGAGAGCAATTCGTAAATCGTGCCGGCCCAGCGCGGCATGTAGATGCCGAACGAAGCGTTCGAGACGCTCTCGGTCAGGATCGAGAGCATGATCAGGCCCGGCACGATGAATTCGCCGTAGCTGACGCCGCCGATCGACACCATGCGCGAGCCGATCGCCGAGCCGAAGACGATGAAATAGAGCGAGGTCGAAAGCACGGGCGAGAACAAGCTCTGCCCAAGCGTGCGCAGCCAGCGCGCCATTTCGAAACGATAGATGGCTTGGACGCCGTAGGTGTTCATTTCGCGATCTCAGTTGGTTCAAATACAAGCGTCATCCTGGGGCTCGCGAAGCGAGAGCCCAGGATCCAGTGGCGGCCAGCGCCCCGCTTGCCCCTGGATCCTGGGCTCGCACTGCGTGCGCCCCAGGATGACGAACCGAGTGAAAGCGAAGAGACAGTCATTGGCTGTGCACCAGGGAGACGAAGATGTCTTCGAGCGAGGATTGCTCGGTGTGGAGGTCTTTGAAGTCGACGCCGAGTTCGGTGAGGCGCTTCAGGAAATCCGGGATGCCGGTGGAATCGGCCTGCGCGTCGAAGCTGTAGATCAGCTGGCGGCCTTCGTTGGCGAGTTCGACGTTAAAACCATTTAGGCCGCCCGGCACGGCCGCGAGCGGCGCAGGCAGATCGAGCATGAGCTGCTTCTTGCCGAGCTTGCGCATCAGCACGCTCTTTTCCTCGACCAGAATGAGTTGGCCCTTGGAGATGACGCCTACGCGGTCTGCCATCTCTTCGGCCTCTTCGATGTAGTGGGTCGTCAAAATGATAGTGACGCCGCTTTTGCGGAGATTGCGCACCATCTCCCACATGTCACGGCGCAGTTCGACGTCGACGCCGGCGCTGGGCTCATCGAGGAAGAGAATCTTGGGCTCGTGGCTGAGCGCTTTGGCGATCATGACGCGGCGCTTCATGCCGCCTGAGAGTTCCATGATCTTCGAATTGCGCTTCTCCCACAGCGAGAGATCGCGCAGCACTTTTTCGATGTGGCCGGGATTGGGCGCAAAGCCGAACAGGCCGCGGCTGAAGGTGACGGTATCGATGACGCGCTCGAACGCGTCAGTGTGGAGTTCTTGCGGCACCAGGCCGATCTTTTTGCGCGCTTCTTTGTAATCGCGGACGATGTCGTGGCCGTCGGCGGTGATTGTGCCGCTGGATAGGTTCACGATCCCGCAGGTCATGTTGATGAGCGTCGTCTTGCCGGCGCCGTTGGGGCCGAGCAGCGCGAAAATCTCGCCGGACATGATTTCAAGCGAGGTCGGCTGCAGCGCTTGCACGCCGGATTTATAGGTCTTGCTCACATCACGGATGGATATGATCGGCTGCATGCGTTTTGGTTTCCCCCGGGAAGCGCCGCACATAGGCGCGCGAACCGGATAAGGCTAGAGGCGTTCGTTATTCCGCGGACGTAATGCGGGAATATCCCGCGCGGCGTCTTATGTGTGCGAGGACGATGCAGCCGGCTCAAATCCTACATCCCCGCCCAGAGGGTCTCTATTGCCCCAAGGCCGATCTCTACGTGGACCCGGTCAAGCCGGTGCCGCGGGCGCTGATCACACACGGCCATTCCGATCACGCGCGCTGGGGGCATGGCAGCGTGGTCGCGACGCCGGAGACGCTGGCGATCATGGCCTCACGGTATGGGGCTGACTTCGCAGGCTCGGCACAGGCGCTTCGCTATGGCGAGCGGCTCGAGATCGGCGGCGTGACGTTCTCGTTGCACTCGGCGGGGCACGTACTGGGTTCGGCGCAGGCGCTGGCGGAGTGCGGCGGCACGCGCGTGGTGGTGAGCGGCGATTATAAGCGCGAGCCCGATCCGACCTGCGCGCCATTCGAGGTGGTGCCGTGCGACGTGTTCATCACCGAGGCGACGTTCGCGCTGCCGGTGTTCACGCATCCGACGGCTGAGAACGAGATGCGGAAGCTCCTGGCGTCGGTGGCGATGTTTCCGGATCGGGCGCATTTGGTCGGCGCTTATGCTTTGGGCAAAGCGCAGCGTGTGATGGCGGAGCTGCGGCGCTGCGGTTGGGATAAGCCGATCTATGTGCATGGCGCGCTGATCGAGCTGACGAAGCTTTATCAGGCGCATGGCGTAGAGCTCGGTGATGTGCGGCCGGTGGAGACGGCGCCGAGGAGCTTTTATGCGGGCGCGATTGTGTTGGGGCCGCCGAGTGCGTTGCAGACGCCGTGGGTGCGGCGCTTTCCCGATCCGGTAACTTGCTTTGCGTCGGGCTGGATGCGGATACGGGCGCGGGCGCGCCAGCGCGGCGTGGAGCTGCCGCTGGTGATTTCGGATCATGCCGACTGGCCGGACTTGCAGCGCACGATTTTGGATACCGGCGCCGGCGAGATTTGGATCACGCACGGCGAAGCGGATGCGCTGGGGCATTGGTGCGAGAGCCAAGGACTGAAAGCGAAGGCGCTGCATCTGGTTGGCTATGGCGATGAGGAAGAGCCGGCGGGAGCCGCGGCTTGAACCGCTTCGCCGCCCTGCTCGATCGCTTGGCGTATGAGCCGCGGCGTTTGAGCAAGCTTGCGCTGCTCGAAGATTATTTCCGCACCACGCCCGATCCGGATCGCGGCTGGGCGCTGGCGGCGATGACGGGCGCGCTTTCGTTCAAGAACGCGAAAGCTGGACTGATCCGCTCGTTGGCGGCGGAACGGACGGACCCGGTGCTGTTTGGGTTGTCCTACGATTTCGTCGGTGATCTTGCTGAAACTGTCGCGCTGATGTGGCCGAGCGAGGCGCGCGCGAATGCTGAGCTGACAATCACCGATGTGGTCGAGGGCTTGCAGACGATCCCGAAGGCGCAATTGCCGGAGACGGTGGCGCATTGGTTGGATCGCTTGGACGAGAACGGGCGCTGGGCGTTGCTGAAGCTAATCACCGGCGCGCTGCGCATTGGGGTTTCGGCGCGGCTGGCGCGGATGGCGCTGGCGCAGATGGCGGGAAAGGAAGCGGACGAGATCGAAGATGTCTGGCATGCGGACGCGCCGCCCTACACGCATCTCTTCGCGTGGCTCGAAGGCCGGGCCGAGGCGCCGAGTGTTGCGACAAATGTGCGATTCTATCCGCCGATGCTGTCGCATCCCATCACGCCGGACGAGTTGGCGGCGTTCGACCCGGCGGAATTTTGCGCGGAATGGAAGTGGGACGGCATTCGCGTGCAGGCGGCGGCGGGCAAGGATGCCGGCGGCGCGCGCGTTGCGCGGCTTTATTCGCGGACGGGCGAAGATTTATCCGGCGCGTTTCCGGATTTGGTGGCCGGGTTTGACTTTGACGCAGTGCTAGACGGCGAATTGCTGATCAAGCGCGGCGGCGGCGTCGAGGATTTCAACACGCTGCAGCAGCGGCTGAACCGCAAGAGCGTGACGGCCAAGCTGATGGCGGAGTTTCCGGCCTTTATCCGCGTCTATGATGTGCTGGCGCTGGGCGATGAGGATTTGCGGGCGCTGCCGTTTAGTGAACGGCGCGCGAAACTGGAGGCGTTCGTCGAAGCGCATCCGCTGGCGCCTATCGATCTTTCGCCGATGATTGAGTTTGCGAGCTGGGATGAACTCACGTTCGCACGCGCCGAACCGAAGGATGGCGGCGCCGGCATTGATGCTGAAGCGGTTGAAGGGGTGATGATCAAGCGGCGCGATGCGCCGTATCTGGCGGGGCGGCCGAAGGGCTATTGGTTCAAGTGGAAGCGCGATCCGATGGTGATCGATGCGGTGCTGATGTATGCGCAGCGCGGCTCGGGCAAACGTAGTTCGTTCTATTCGGACTATACGTTCGGGGTATGGACCGAGGCTGGCGAGCTGACGCCGGTTGGCAAAGCGTATTTTGGCTTCACCGATGAAGAGCTGATCGAACTCGACAAGTTCGTGCGCAACAATACGGAGAACCGCTTCGGGCCGGTGCGTGAAGTGACGCACACCAAAGCTAAGGGCTTAGTGCTCGAAGTGGCGTTTGAAGGCTTGCAGCGTTCGGCGCGGCACAAGAGCGGCGTCGCCATGCGCTTTCCGCGGATATCGCGCATTCGCTGGGACAAGAAGCCGAGTGATGCGGATCGGCTGGAGGCGTTGGAGAAATTGCTGCGGAGCGAGGCAACCGAGCGCTAGTGTGGGCCGCCGGCGGTGCATATTAGGCCGGCTTACGCCGCAACATGCGGCGCACCAGCAACGCCGCCAACCACAGCAGCGCCAGCAGCACGACGACGGTGATCGCCAGCACCCACCAATAATGCTCCAACTGCTTGGCCATCGCGTTGCGGGCGACTTGGCGTTGGACGTCGTAGCCCTCTGGCATTTCGAGGACGCCGTTCTCTGCGGCGTAAGCGGCATAAGCCGCTTGCATCGAGGCTAGGAGTTCGGGCTCGGCAGCGGATAGATCGTTGGTCTCGCCTGGATCGAGCGCGATGTTGAACAGATGCCACTCGCCGTCGCCCCAGCGCGGATGGTTGCGCACCAATTTATAATCGCCGCGATAGAGCGCGGCATTGCCGGAGACTTCGATGCCGATGACATCGTCGGGGCCGCGCAATGTCGTGCTCTGCCCTGCAAGCAGGCTCGCCATCGAGCGGCCGGAGATTGGGATGCGCTCATCAGCGGCGGGAGCGACGCCAGCACGCTCCATCAAAGTCGGCGCGATATCGGTGACGAAGGCGCGCGTGTCGATGCGGCCGGGTTGGATACCGGGGCCAGCCATGATCAGAGGCACGTGGACGCCGCCTTCGGTGGTGTAAAATTTGAACAGCGAACCGGGCGCGGCGGTGGCGCTGGCGAATTCGGGGCCGATGAACACGTAGGAGCGGCGCTCGCCCAGGTTTTCGATCTGACGCGTGTAGCCGTTGGCCCACATCCATTGCGTGAAGCCGCGTTCGGGCAGCGGGTTGGAGGGCTCGGGGCCGTTATCGGAGACGACGACAAAGATGGTGTTTTCGGCGAGGCCGCGGGTTTCCAGATAATCCATCAATCGGCCGATGTGGTGGTCCATCGACTCCAGCATGCCGGCATGCACCTGCATGCTGCGCGCATAAAGCGCCCGCTCCGCCGCCGGTAGATCAGCCCAAGCGCGCAGGTTCGGATGCGCCCCCGCTTGCGGCGCGCCGGCGGGCACGACGCCAAGCTCTTGCGCGCGCCGCCAGCGTTGCGCACGCAAAGCTTCCCAGCCGGCTTCGTACACACCGTCATAGCGCGCGGTGTATTCGGGCGGCGCTTGCACCGGGATGTGGACTGCCATGAAGCCGAGATAGGCGAAGAACGGCTCGCTGCTGTCGCGGTCGGCGTCCATATATTCGATCATGCGATCGACGATGAGTTCACTCGAATAGAAATTCGCCGGCATCTCGGCGCGCTCGGCGCCCTCGTACCAAGGCGCATCGCGATAGTACGGCATGTAGGAGCGCGGCTCCCAATTATCGGCGCCGGAGGCGTCGAGCACGAGCGAGCGATCGAAACCGTGACTGATCGGCAGATCGGCTTCCTCGTGGCCGAGGTGCCACTTGCCGGTGATGTAGGTGTTGTAGCCACTCGCTTGCAGCCGCGTGGCGAGCGTGGTGACGCCGGGCTCGAGCCGCATCGTGTAGCCGGGCTGGCCGCGATGCTCGGGCGGCAGCACTTCGGGAATGGTGGAGACGCCGGTGCGGTGCGCATCGACGCCGGTGAGCAACATGGCGCGCGATGGAGCGCAGAGCGGCGATGTGTAATAGCGGGTGAATTGCGCGCCGCGTTCGGACAACGCTTCGATGTGCGGCGTGCTGGCCTCGCCGCCATAGGGCGAAAGATCGGTGAAGCCGGCGTCGTCGATGACGATGACGACAATGTTCGGGCGCTGCGCCGCCTGCGCGGGCGGGGTTTGTGCGGCCGAGCCGGCGCTGGCGAGCACTGCAACCACCGTCGCCGCGAGCGCCGCCAGTTTGCCGATTTGTCTCATCGCAACTCTCCCCCGAGCGCCCTGGGGTAAGCCCGCGACGTTGGGTAAGTCAAAAACTTCGGGAACTTTGGGGGCTGTGGGAACTTAGTGCGCTGCAACAGGGAGATCCGCATGCGTTCGATGGGACTGGCCGCCTTGGCGGCGTGCGCGTTGGCGCTTGCGGCGTGCGGTGAGCGCGAGGGCTCGGTAGGTGAGTTCTCAAACGACCTTCTAGGCAACGAAATTATGATCGAGGCGCTGCCCGACCCGGACTTGCCGGGCATTGTCTGCCACGTCGCTTATTTCGATCGGAGCTTTCTGGACCGAATGCGGCAGGGCAATTGGTTCGAGAACCCGTCGAACTCGGCGGTGTCGTGCCAGCGCATCGGGCCAATCAATCTGGCCGGCATCGATAATAGCCGCTCGGGCGAAGAGGTGTTCAACCAACGACAAAGCTTGTTCTTCAAGAACGTCGCCGTGCGGCGGATCGTGGATGCGGAGAACCGCTCCATTCTTTACGTCTCGCACTCGCGCGAACTGGTGGAGGGCTCGGCCAAGCTCGATATCTCGACCATCGCGCTGACGGCGGAAGAAGCAGCAACCCTGGGGAACTAACCGATCCAGATGCAGCGTTGACGCGTAGACGCCTTATTCGTCCGGAAAACTCATCTCATGCGCATGATCAAGACCGCCCTCGCCGCCCTCGCACTCATGTTTGCCGCCGCTAGCCCGGCCGCGGCGAGACCCGCAGAAGTCGCCAGCGCCATTCCGGGCGCGCAGCAGGTCGGCGAGGCGCGCTACACACTACTAGCGATCCCGCTATTCCAGGCCGCGCTGTGGACCGGTAGCGGCGCATTCTCCTGGAACGCACCGTTTGCGCTGACGCTGACCTATGAGCGCTCGGCGCGGCAAAGCACCTTGATTAACCGCTCGCTCTCCGAGATGAGCCAGCGCGGCGCAGGCAGTGCGGAATCGCTCGCGCCGTTGCGCACGCGGCTCCAGCAATGCTTCCCCGACATCGCGCGCGGCGACCGGGTGACGGGCGTTAGCACCGGCGCGAACACGGCGGTGTTTTATCACAATGGCGCGCGGCGCTGCGAGATCGAGTGGCCGGGCTTCCGCCGCCACTTCTTCGGCATCTGGCTCGACGGCCGCGACGGCCAAGCCGCAACTTTGAGCGCGCGGCTGCGCGGCGAGGCTTAACGGCGCGGCGGTAGCGTCTGGCGCGAGAAGAACTCCCAGATCACTTCGCTGGCGCTGATATCGAGATTGGTCGGGCCAAAATTCTCGGGCGGCATTATGTCGGGCGTGCCGGGCCAGGTGTGGCCGCCGCCATTGATCAAAAAGTATTCCAGCGGCGCGCCGGTGCATTGGTTTGGCACGAAGCGGATGACGTGCGTGCCAGGTGAGCGGCCCGATTCAGCGAACGTTGCGCTCTGCCCATCCATGCCGCAGCCGTTCCGGCGCGCGAAGAACGAGACCGTGTCGAGGACCCGCAGCGTAATGCGGATCGGCTCGCCGCCTTCGGGATTCGCCAGCGTGACTCCGCCATAAGGGATGCTCGGATCCGCCGTGCCGTGCATGAGCAGGATCGGCGACGGCGGGCTGCGGCGGCAGACGTCGCTCATCTCCACATAGAGCGCGGCGCCAACTTCCGCGAAGCCGGCAAAGGTGTCGGAGGCTGAACACGACATGCGCATCGTCATGAAGCCGCCATTGGAGAAGCCAGCGACGTACATGCGTGTGCGATCGATGTTGAGATCGACGCCGAGATCGGCGGTCAGCGTCTTGAGAAAGTCCACGTCGTCCTGCGGCAGCGTTGAGCGCGCGCCTCCGAGCGAGGCGTTGGAGCGGATCAAATCGAAGTGGGTGTTCCACTCGTTATCGATGCCCTCAGGGTAGACGACGATGAAGCCGTGACGCGCCGCGACGGCATTCATCTCACTGATCGCAGCCATGGAGGCGGCGTTACTGGGGCGGCCGTGAAGGACAAAGACGAGCGGCGTCGGGCGCGACGGATCGTAGTTCGGCGGGACGTAGGTGATCCACGACCGTGCGCGGCCATCGGCGCGGTTGGTTGGGAGCTGATAGGCGCCGCGCTCGAAGAAGAAGCGATCGACTTCGGCGGCGGCGTCGATGCGGTGGCGGTTGATGGCGTAGCCTTCGCCGTCGCGAAACCATTCGTGCGCGCCGCGGGCAACGCCGATGTAGGCGAGCGCGCCAGCATTGGCGCACTGGCGGTAGATCGCGCTTTCGTTGCTAGCCGAGGCGCTGGGGCGATCGGCACAACCGAGACGCGCGCGCCAGAACGCGACGGTTTGCGCGGCGCTGAAGCGGCGCGAGTTTGTACGCGCGCCGTCGATATCTCCGCCGCGCACCGGGAAGTTGGCGTCGTCGCGGCCGTGCAGAATAAGCAGCGAAGTGTGCTGCGCGGCAGTGCAGCCCTCTTCCGTATAATCCCACATCAACGCAGAAACGACAGCGACGCCGGCCAACGGGCGCGCGGCGCAAGCCATGCGAAAGGCCATCGAGCCGCCGACATCGTAGCCGACCACATAGATGCGCGCGGGATCGATAGCGCGCTCGGCGCTGAGCGCGGCGATGGCGGCCTCGATAAATCCGGCGTCGTCTTGCACCGGCTCGCGGCGTTGCAGTGCGGCGTGGCCGCCTTCGTTCCAGAACGCGCCGACGGTTTCGGGATAGAGCAGAACTGCGCCGCGCGCTTCGGCGGCGGCGGCAAGGCCGCTCATGGCGTGTAACGCTTGCGCGGATGAATAGCGGCCGTGCAGCGCGATGATCAACGGCGCCGGCTGATCCGCGGTGACCGTGGCCGGCGTGTAGACGCCATAGGAGCGGCTGATGCCGCTGTGAACGAGCGTGCGCATCTCGAGGCCGCGATCGTAAGCGTGCGCAGGTGCTGCGAGCAGTATGGCACAGAGGGCCAGCGCGACGGCGAATGTTCGAGACAACATGGTCAACGCGATGCGCCACGCGCAGGCGCGCCGCCAGTCACAATCGCGGGAAATGCGGGTCTGAGCGACGAACCGCTACGGGCCGGATTTGTAGAACGGTGCATTGATCCCGAGCCCGGCCGCGATCAATAGGCAGAGCGGCGCGTAATAGAGGCGATTTAGTTCGAAGAACGGCGCGCCGCGTGCGTAGTCAAACACCGGCGTGACGTAAGGCGCGATGCCGCGCAGGCCGAAGACCAAGATGAGCACGACATAACCGGCAATCACGATCCAGCCGAAGCCGCCGGTCATGATGGCGCTGTGGCGCGCCCACACGACAGCAGCTGCGGCAGCGAGTGCGCCGGCGACCATCGCGCTCGGCAAAAATCCCGGCATCTGGCCGCGCTGGGCGCCGACTACGAGCAAGCGCAGGGACTCATCGTCCGTCCCGGGCCAGCGCCCGCCTACTCCCCAATAAAAATGCAGGCCCGCGAGCGCGAGCAATACGGCGATGAGTATGCCCCCAATGAAGCTCAAGCCTTTGGCCCCATGCTGACGCCCGGTGGCAGCGGTGTGTTTTCCGGTACGAAGAAATCCGGCATCAGCGGCTTGGTGGGATCGACGCGGTATTTATCGAAATCGCGCTCGCCTTCTTCGTAGAGCAATACGTCATCGATGAAGAAATTGCCGGTGCATTGGCGCGACGGCTTATTGAAGATGGCGTAGGCGGCGTCCGAGATGATGTCCGGCGTGCGGCAGTGGCGCATGCCCTCTTCGCCGGCGAGCGCGAACTCGATCGCGGCGGTGGCGACGCCAGTGCGCGGCCAGAGCGCGTTGAAGGCGACGCCTTCGTCCTTAAACTCTTCGGCCATGCCGAGCACGCACATGCTCATGCCGTACTTCGCCATCGTGTAGGCGACGTGATTGCCGAACCAGCGCGGGCTCATGTCGAGCGGCGGCGACAGCATCAGCACGTGCGGATTCTCCGCTTTCAGAAGATGCGGCAGGCATGTGCGCGTGGTGACGAAGGTGCCGCGCGTGTTGACCTGATGCATGAGGTCGTAGCGGCGATAATCGGTGGCGAGCGTGCCGGTGAGTTGGATGGCGGAGGCGTTGTTCACGCAGATATCGATGCCGCCAAAGCGCTCGACGGCAGCGTCAACTGCGGCTTTCACGCTGTCCGGTTCGCGCACATCTACGATCACAGGTAGTGCTTGCCCGCCCGCCTTCTCGACCTCTTCGGCGGCGGTATAAATCGTGCCGGGAAGCTTTTTGTGGGGTTCGGCCGTCTTGGCGGCGATCACAATGTTGGCGCCGTCGCGGGCGGCGCGGAGGCCGATGGCGAGGCCGATACCGCGGCTTGCGCCAGTAATGAACAGGGTTTTGCCGGCCAGACTCATCATTTCTCTCCAGATTTTGCGCCACCATAGCTCCTCTGGGCCCGGGTTCCAGCGGTCCGCCGCCACCGCGGGGCCTTGACGCCGCCATGTTCAAGTTGTGATTCAGGCGCCACAGGGCGAGTTTGTGGAGGACCAGCCATGCGCACGATCGCGCTTGCAGCCATTCTTGGCGCAACATTTACATTTGCCACCCCGGTGGCGGCTCAGCAGTTCAGCGATTCCGCAGGACGGATTACGTTCAACACGCCGTCCGGCTGGCGCGCAGAGCGCCAAGGCCCGACAGCGCAGACAGTGGTTCTGCTCTTCAACGCGAGCAACGACTGCTACGTCTTCGGCACGCCGAATTCGGTGACAGCGAACGCCTCTCCGGATGCCGTTGTGCGCACAACCACGACTCCGATCGAAGCAAGTGCTTGGACGAACACAGCCAATTCGGTGCGCGATTTTTTCTCCGGCAATTCGGCGCAACTCGTTTCGCAAACGGTTGACACCAGCCGCTTCTGGCCAGTGCAGCGCGCGCAATTCAACGGCGCGGGCGGCAAGACTGTTTACGCAGCAATGACCAGCCGGCCGGGTTTTGACCTGATGGCGTTCTGCGCGCCCGCCAGCGGCGCCGGCGCTGCTTCGTCGTACGACACGCTGTTCAATTCATTGGCGCACCCGAACGACGCAGCCTGGCAACAGGCAGCTGGCGATCAAGCCGCCGCCCGCCAAGCCGCGCAGGAAGCTGCGGCAGCGCAACAAGCGGCAGCAGCGCAGCAACAGGCGCAACCGCAAGCGCAGGAAGCGGACGGCGTTAACGATGGCGTTGCGCGCTCCAGCCGCGACCCGCGCGCACGCCGCTCGCGGGGCAATTAACAAAAGGTTGCCGTCAATTAGCGTAAACGCTTGGTTATACTTGCGTTTACGCGCAATTCACGACGATGGCTCAAACCATGAGTCATGAACGGAAGAGTCTCTGAGTCTGCGGCCCTAGCTCCTGCCCTTAGCGGCGGGAGCGTAAGCCGCAGCGGCTTGGCGCTCTTGGCGGCCGCTTCTGTCGCACTGGCGGCGTTCGTCGCGCCGCCTTTAGCTTTGCTCCTGCTAGCCGGCTTTGCAGCCTACGTGCTGATGCGCGTTGATACGCTTCGCATCGATTTCGCCTCACTCGCTGGACCGGCGTTCGCCGCGATCGCCGTAGGCGCCAGTCTAGGTCTGGCGAGCGGCATCGGCGTTCTGTTTGTTTGGCGGATGTATTGCGACACGCGCTGGAGCGTGCGTGAAGCGGCTCGGCTTGCCGAAGCTGCTGGACGCCCGGTTGAGACGTCCTGGCAGTCACTGGCGCATGCGTGGCTGACGCCGTTCTATGGCTTGACGCTGGTTGCGTATAACGCGCCGCACATGATTGCGGGCCTACCGCTCGATCTGCCGCATGTGCCGATCCTCGTGCCGATGATCGCAGGCGCGCTCGCTGTGGGCGCGACATTCGATTGGGCGCTGCAGCGCGCGGCGGATTGGCGTCTGGGCGATTTAGCCACGGCGCCGGCGGCGCACCTTCTGGCGCACCACGTCATTTTCCTGGCCGCGTTCGGCTTCGGGCTTGATCTTTCAGCGGGGATTTTCGCGCTGATGGCCTGGCGGCTCGCGCATACGGCGCTGGCGCGTCAGGCGAGCTTCACAGCCGTTCCGTAAGCCAGCACTTCAGTCGCTTGGCCTTGGCCGGCGTCGGTGGTTTCAAAGCGCACGCCAATCACAGCATCGGCGCCGAGCGATTGGGCGTGCTGGACCATACGGTCGAGCGCCTGCTCGCGGCTTTCAGCCAAGAGCTTGGTGTATTCGTGGATCTCGCCGCCAACGATCATGCGAAGGCCCGCGACGATGTCGCGGCCGATGAAGCGTGAGCGCACGACGTTGCCGCGCACCAGCCCCAAGTGCTGCGCAACGGTACGGCCGTGAACGTCGAACGTGGTGGAAATGATCATGCTGCGCTCCGAATCAACGCTCAACGTCACGATAGCGCTTTTCTTCGGCGCCGCCGCTTTGATCGGCGATGACCTGGATGATCATCCAGACGCCGCCGACGAGCATCATGATAAAACCAACAAGGCCCGCTGTGCCAATGGCGATGGCCGAAAGCAGGCTGCCAGCGATGAGCACGGGATCGCCGCCGCTGAACGCCGCGCCAATCACTGCGCCGATGCCGAGGACATAAGCCAGCACGCAAAGGCCAGCGCCGATGCAAAAGCAAAGCATGGCGCTGTTTGAGCGGCGCTCCGGGTTCGGGACGTCAGACGGCTTCATAACGGATCACGCCCTGTTCATCTTTGACGGCGCGCGCAAGGCCGCGGCCGATGAGGCAATTGGTATGGGCGATAGCTTCGCCCGTGGCCATGCCCAAGAGCTCCGGGCCAATCTTTCGGGCAAAGAGCGCGATGAAAAGATCGACGGCGCGCTTTGGCTCTTGTTGCAAGCGCTGCAACACGCGCGCGAGCGCTTTCTCGTGGCCTTCGATGAGATTGGTGAGTCGTTCGTGCAGGCCGATGAACGGCTCGTTGTGCGAGGGCAGCACCAGCACATCATTCGGCATGACGTTGAGCAGCTTCTGGCAGGACGCGATCCAATCGGCGAGCGGATCGCCGTCAGGTTCGGTTGGAAACACTGAAACGTTGGACGAGATGCGCGGCAGCACTTGGTCGCCGGAGATGAAGAGTTTCTGCTCTTCTTGCCAGAGGCAGGCATGCTCGGGGCAATGGCCGTTGCCGGTGATGACGCGCCACGGGCGGCCGCCGATCTCGATGACGTCGCCATCGCTCATGCGGCGGTAAGCGTCTGGAATTTTAGAGACGGCTTTGCCGAAACCGCCGAAGCGGATTTTGTAACTGTCAAGCGCGTCCTCGTCCCAGCCGGCGGCGCGGTAGAAACGCACACCCTCTTCGGGCGCTTCGCGGCCCGTATCGGCGACGAGCATGCGGCCGGTGATGTATTCAAGCCGGCTCATCCAGAGCGTGGCGTTGAACTTGCGGCAAATCCAACCGGCGAGGCCCATGTGATCGGGATGCATGTGCGTGCAGATCACGCGCGTGACGGGCTTGCCCTTCAGCGTCTCGTCGAAAATCTTGCGCCAATATTCGCGCGATTGTTCGAGCGCGACGCCGGTGTCGACGATGGTCCAGCCGTCGCCATCTTCGATCAGCCAGAGATTGATCCATTGCAGCGCGAACGGCAGCGGCATCCGCACCCAGTGTACACCGGGAGCGATTTCACGCGCCTCGCCGGCCACCGGCGGCTCACCCAGTGGGTAGGTCAAAAGCGGCTTCACCCGCTCCGTAACCTCCTGCTCCAGCCCGTCCATCGACATAAAAACTTCTCCGTTCCCCAGCTTAGCCGAGCAAATCCCCCGACTAAATGGGGTGAGCAGCCGAAAAGCGGGGGCTGGCGGCTTTAACCCTACGGGAAAAAGCGGCTAAAGTGGCCTTCGCGCGGAGGCCAGGGGGAACGCATGAAGCGCATTATCGTCTGCATGGATGGGACTTGGCAGTCCCTGCATCAGCCGCGGCTGACGAACATCGGCATCATTGCGCGCAGTGTTGCGCACAAAGAAACGCGCGATGACGGCACGGAAGTGCACCAAACGGTGATCTACACGCATGGCGTGGGCTCATCGATGGGCGCGCTCGCGCAGCGCGGCTTCTTCGGCAGCATCTCCTACGCAATCAACCGCTTTGGCGGCGGCGCCTTCGGCGAAGGCCTCGAGGACGGCATTCTCGATACCTACCTGCGTCTTGCCTTCGATTATGAAGACGGCGACGAGATTTACATTTTCGGGTTCAGCCGCGGCGCATTCGCGGCGCGTAGGCTCGCGGGGCTCATCAACACGGCAGGTATCGTCAGCCGCCGCCACACCGAAAAAGCGCTCGAAGGCTTTCGCCTCTACTATAACGCGCCGGGCGATGACGCGACCGACGAAAAAAAGCGCGAGCACGCGGAGAAAGCCGCGAAGTTCCGGCTGGATTACGGCAAAGGCTCGCGCCGGGATGACGGCACGCGCCTCGCGTCATCAGAAGTGCCGCGAATTAAATATCTCGGCGTGTTCGACACGGTCGCGCAACGCGGACTGGCGGAAGTCGTCGCCTCGATGACGCCGTGGACAGAGCCAAACCGCTACAGCTTCGTCAACAACCGCATCTGCGCCAACGTCGATAATGCGCGCCACGCCGTAGCGATTGATGAAGCACGCATCGGCTTTCCCGCTTCGTTGTGGGAAAACCTAGATGACGATAACAAGCGCGTCGGCCGGCGCGCTTACGAGCAGCGCTGGTTCATTGGCACGCACGGCGATATCGGCGGCGGCGAGGCCAATGTCGCGCTATCGGCCGTCGCGCTAAAATGGATCGCTGAGGGCGCACAGAAGGCAGGCCTGCGTTTCTACGCCACCTATGGCGACGATGAATCACCGCTCGACAAAACGCTGCGCGAAGCCGGCTATGAATCGCCGATTTCTAGGCCGCGCCTAGATAAGGCGTGGATGCCACTCCATTATCCGTTCCGCGTTCGCCGCATCTGGCGCGAAAAGGGCAAGCCGACACGCATCGACGCCGAATTCCTGCTGGATGAGGCCGTATTCAAGCGCGCAACGGCGGAAAAGCTCCGCCCGCGCTACCTGCCATCACCGTTGCGGCCGTTCCGGACGGTACTGAAAGAGTGGACGAAGGAACACCGCCCCTGAGCCGGGCGGAAGTGGAGAGGAAACGTATGCGGGCTTTGATCTTATCTGTCGTCACGGCGATTGCTGTCGGCGCTACTGGGTTGGCGCATGGGCAGTCGGCTGACACGCTGTCGCTATCGTCGTCGCAGATTTACGATGCATGCATCACGAACAACCAGGGCCCGCCGCTTGAGTGCGCATGCATGGCGGGCTTCTACGGCGGACGCTTGCAGGCCGACGAGTATCGCTTGATCTCAGTGCTGAACCGCTATGTCGGGCCGGGCGGAGAAGTACGCGACATGCCGGCCGTGCAGCGCGCCATCCGCGACGAAGCGACGACAATGGGCCTCAGCGACCAGCGCTTCGGCCAAATCATGCAACGGTTCTCAGTGATGGAAACCGACGGCGCCTATGGCGACCGTGTCTGCATGGTGATGCGCGGTAAGTGATCAGACACACAGCGCCGCGGCGCCAATTCTGATCTCAGCGACGCGGGCTTCGGCCCGCGTCAGCACGCTCTCACAATAGAAATTTAACAGCGCGGACTGCCTTGGGTTGGGTGTCCGCTGGAGACCCTCCGCCCACAGCATCGCGCCTGCGACGTCGCCCGCGAGCGCAAGATAGGCGCTGGCGCCGGTGAGCGCATCTTCGCGCGCGGCGGAGAGCATATGATCAGTCGCGCGCTCCAACGCATCGGCGGCGCCCGCGAGGCGCGGGTGCGCACTGGCGATTGCGCGTGTGTCGGCTATCAGCGCGCGCATGGCGTCGCCACGATCGCTTAGCAGTTTGCGGCCATAGAGATCGATGGCTTGGATGCCGTTTGTGCCTTCGTAGATCGGGGCGATGCGGGCGTCGCGGTAGAATTGCGCGGCGCCGCCCTCTTCGACGAAACCCATGCCGCCATGAATCTGCACGCCGAGGCTGGCGACTTCGACGCCGAGATCGGTGCACCAGGCCTTGGCGAGCGGTGTCAGCAAATCTTCGCGGGCTTTATCGCCGGCATCGGCGGCGACTGCGCAGGCGTAACAGATGGCGCGCCCGGCTTGGATTTTGGCGCGCATGGTCGTGAGCATGCGGCGGATATCCGGGTGTTCGATGATCAGCGCGCCGCCTTGCTTGCGATCGCGTGCGTAGGCGAGCGCTTTCTGGTAGGCGGCCTCCGCAACAGCAACACCTTCCATGCCGACATTGAGCCGCGCCGCGTTCATCATCGTGAACATGGCGGCGAGGCCGCGATTTTCTTCGCCTATCAGCCAGCCTGTCGCGCCTTCATAAGCCATCGTGCAAGTGGGCGAAGCGTGGATGCCCATCTTCTCCTCGACGCCGATGCAGCGGACGGCGTTCCGCGACCCGTCCTCGTCACGATATTTCGGCACGATGAACATCGAGATGCCCTTCGAGCCGGCAGGCGCGCCTTCGATGCGCGCAAGAACGAGATGAATGATGTTGGGCGCGAGGTCGTGCTCGCCCCAGGTGATGAAAATCTTTTGGCCAGTGATGGCGTAGGAGCCATCGGCTTGCGGGACGGCTTTCGTCGTCAGCGCGCCTAGATCGGAGCCGGCTTGCGGCTCCGTGAGGTTCATGGTGCCGGTCCATTCGCCGGAGATGAGCTTTTCGAGATAGAGCTTCTTTTGATCCGGCGCGCCGTGCTGCTCGATGGCTTCGATGGCGGTGAGCGTCAGCATCGGCAGCAGGCCGAAACTCATATTGGCGCTGTGCACCGTTTCCATCACCGCGAGCGCGACGGCGCGCGGGAGACCCTGCCCGCCATAAACGGGGTCAGCGGCGAGCCCCTGCCAGCCGCCGGCTTTGAACGCCTCGTAAGCTTCGCGGAAGCCCTGCGCGGCGACGACGACATCGCCGCCTAGAATCACGCCTGCCCGATCGCCGCTGCGATTGATCGGCGCGAGGGTATCGGCCGCCAACGCGCCGGCGCCTTCCAGGATGGCGGAGAGCAGATCGGCGTCGAGGTCGGGATATCTTTCGCGCAGCCGCCACAGATCTGCGCACGCCTCCAGGGCAAAGCGCATGTCGGCGATTGGGGCGGCGTAACTCATGCAGCAGTCTCCAGCAGACAACATAGCGCCACTAGGGAAATGTGCGAGGCGTGCGCAACGTCATGTTGATAGGCGGGCGGCCACCTCTAGGTTACGTGAATGTGCCTTCATGGCGCGGAGCGGCAGGCGCGCTACATAGGCCGCTTCAGTGAGGAGAAACCTGAAATGAAATCTTGGATGATGGCCGCGGCGGCAGCATTGACACTTGCCGCATGCTCGCAGCCCGCCCCGACACCTACGGAAACGCCGGTGGAGGCGATCCCGGTCAGCGCGCCGAGCGGCACTTACACACTCGACCCCCACCACACCACGGTGACGGTGCGCGCCAAGCACTTCGGCCTCTCCAATTACGCGCTGCGCCTCAATGGCGTCACAGGCACGCTCAACTTCAACGCTGACGATCCGGCGCAGAGCACTATCGAAGCGACGGTGGCGACGACGACGCTTGATACGCCCTATTCCGGCGACCGCGACTTCGACGCCGAATTGCAGAACTCAGAGTGGCTGGACTCGGCGCAATTCCCGACGGCGACCTTCCGCTCGACCGCTGTTGAGCGCACTGGGCCGAACACGGCGCGCGTCACCGGCGATCTCACGATCCGCGGCGTCACCCACCCGATCACGCTCGACGCTACGTACAATGCGAGCCACGCCAGCCATCCGATGGGTTTCCCCGGCGCGCTGATCGGCTTCTCCGCAACGGGCACGTTCCAGCGTTCACAATACGGACTCAACGTCCTGCAGCCGAGCGAGCCTGGCGCCAGCGACGGCGTCGCGAACGATGTTGAACTCATCATCGAAGCTGAGTTCACCCGCCCGGTGGATGCAGGCGCGACCCCGCCGCCGTCGCAACCGGCTGAACCGGTCAACTAAGTGGCCGCGCCGGCTCAACGTTACGCCGCGATCGCGATCGTCCTGCATTGGGCGATCGCGCTTTCGATTGCGCTGATGATCCCGCTCGGTTGGTGGATGGGTGATCAGGCGGAGGATGGCGTCGTCAGCGACGCGCTCTTCCAAACCTATCAACTCCACAAATCGATCGGGCTCACGGTGCTGGCGTTGAGCTTGGCGCAGCTGGCGTGGCGGCTGCTCAATCCGCCGCCGCCCTTGCCTGAGGGGATGCCGGCGTGGGAGCGCTTTGCAGCGCGCGCCACGCACGGGGCGCTCTATGCGCTGATGATCGGCTTGCCGCTGACGGGGTGGCTCTATGTGTCGGCCGGCTGGACGGAGGACGGCCCGCTTGAGGTGACGACGCGCTGGTTTGGGCTGTTTGTCGTCCCGCACCTCTTGGGATTGCCGAACGCGGGCGCTGACGTGCGCGAAGACGTGGCCGATGCGGCGATGAGCGCGCATTCGCTGCTGGCGTGGGGCGCGATTGGGCTGGCGGCGCTGCACGCGGCGGCGGCGCTGAAGCACCACTTCATCAACCGCGATAATGTGCTGACACAGATGGTTCCGGGCTTGCGCGCGTTGGGCGGCGGTGATGAGCCTGCACCGAGGAATCCTCTGCGACTGGCGGTGTTGGGCGGTGGCCTAGCGCTCGTGCTCGTTGGCATTGGGGCGGCGCTGTTCACATGGGCGCAAGTCGGCGCGAGCGGACCGCAGGCGCAGTCCGAGATCGAGATCGCTGCGCCGGTTGCCCCGCCGGAAGAGATTGCAGCGCCGCCAGAGCCTGGCGCGCCGCCGGTCTGGCGCGTCGATACGCGGGCAAGTTCGATCGGGTTTGCGTTTGACTACGACGATGGCGAAACCTCGTCGCGCTTCGAAGGCCGCTTCACCCGCTGGCGCGCCGACATCAGGTTCGATCCGGATGATCTCGCGGGCTCCAGCGCAGTTGTGACTATCGAGACGGCGTCGGCCACCGATGGCGTGGCGATGCACGACCGGGCGCTGCCTGGGCCGGAATGGTTCGATGCGGCGGCGCATCCGCATGCTGTGTTCCGCGCGCGAGAATTTCGGCGCAGCGGCGATGGCTACGTCGCCGAGGGCGAACTGACCATCCGCGGACGCACCCGCGATTACGAACTGCCCTTCTCGCTGACGATCGAGGGCGATCGTGCGGTGATGACGAGCACGTCGCGCCTTGATCGGCGGGACTACGATATCGGCAAGGACACCGACGCTGACGACGTAATCTCGCGCGACATCGATCTCGCCATCCGCGTCGAGGCCGTGCGGCAGCCATGAGCATCGCCCGCGCCGCTGAGATTTTGCACGCCGGCGGCCTCGTCGTGTTTCCGACGGAGACGGTTTACGGGCTGGGCGCGGATGCGGCGAACCCGCATGCGGTGGCGCGCATCTATGAGGCCAAGGGCCGGCCGCAGTTTAATCCGCTGATCGCGCACGTGCCGGGGCTGGCTGAGGCCGAAACGCACGCAGAGCTGCCCGAGAACGCTCGCAAGCTGGCGGCGGCGTTCTGGCCGGGCCCGTTCACGATCGTAGCGCGGCGTCGCGCGGAGAGCAGTGTGGCGGAATTGGCATGCGCTGGGCTGGCGACGATTGCGCTGCGGGCGCCGTCGCATCCGATGGCGCGCGAACTGCTGGCGGCGTTTGGAGGGCCGATCGTAGCGCCGAGCGCCAATCGCTCAGGGCATGTGAGCGCCACGACGGCGCAGCATGCGGCCGAAGATTTGGGCGGCCGCGTCGATCTCGTGCTCGACGGCGGGCCGTGTGAGATCGGACTCGAGTCGACGATCGTCGCGGTCGCGGATGACGGAAGCGTCACGTTGCTGCGGCCCGGCGCGATCTCGCGCGCGGAGATCGAGGCGCTGGTGGGGCGGATTGAGTCGGCGCATAGCGGCGCGATCCAGGCGCCGGGGATGATGGAGAGCCATTACGCGCCGCGCGCGCAGCTGCGGCTTGGTGCGGATGAGGCGCGGCCGGGCGAAGCGTACCTGGCCTTCGGCGCGCCGCCGCCAATCGGTGGCGAGACATTGTCTGCGACAGGCGACCTCATCGAAGCCGCGTCCAATCTTTATGCAGCGCTGCGGGCGCTCGATGCGACCGGCGCAGCGGTGATTGCAGTGGCGCCGATCCCCGGCGACGGCCTCGGCGAAGCGATTCGTGATCGGCTGGCGCGCGCCGCGGCGCCGCGCTGAGCTTCACTTGGACCGCCGGCGTCCTCGCCGGCGCTTCCAGGCGCTCAAACGCGGAAGGGGGCGTGCATCGCGCCGGCCTCTGCGCCGGCGAGGACGCCGGCGGTCCAAGATCGCGGCTTGTGCTATCTCTCGCGCATGAACACGACCGATCTCGTCGCCAAACTGACTGCCCGCCTCGGCCCCAAGGGCGTTTTGACCGCGGCAGATGCGCTTTCGCCCTATCTTACTGAGTGGCGTGGGAAATTTTCGGGGCGCACGCCCGTCGCGGCGCTGCCCGCAAGCACCGAAGAAGTGGCCGACGTGGTGCGCATCTGCGTTGAAGCGGGTGCTGCGATCACGACTCAGGGCGGCAACACCGGCCTGGTCGGCGGCCAGATCCCGGATGGTGAAGTGCTGATTTCGCTGAAGCGCATGAACCGCATCCGCGCCATCGATGCCGACAACGACTCACTCATCGCAGAGGCCGGATGCGTGCTGACCAGCGTGCAACAAGCTGCCGCCGATTCGGATCGACTCTTCCCTTTGAGCCTCGCGAGTGAGGGCAGCGCGACAATAGGTGGACTGATTTCCACAAATGCAGGCGGCGTGCATGTGCTGCGTTACGGGATGATGCGTGAGCTCGTGCTCGGCATCGAAGCGGTGCTGCCGGACGGTCGCGTGCTCAAAGGACTGAAGGCGCTCCGGAAGGACAACACCGGCTACGACCTGAAGCAGCTGTTCATCGGCGCCGAGGGAACGTTGGGCATCGTGACCGCCGCGACCCTGAAGCTCGTGCCACGCCCGCGCGCCCGCGAGACCGTCCTGCTTGGGGTTGCCGATGCGCGCCAAGCGCTCGCCTTGTTGCACCGCGTCAAGGCGATGACCGGGGCGGTCTCGGCGTTCGAAGTGATGAACCGGCTCTCAGTCGAGTGCGTGGTCAAGAACGTCCCCGGCAGCCGCGATCCGATGCCCGAGGCGCAGCTCATGGTGCTGATCGAGTTCGAAGCGGCGCACGCTGAAGGCCTGCGCGATGCAGTGGAAGCGGCGCTCGCCTCGGCGCTGGAAGTAGGCGAAGCGCAAAACGCGCTAATCGCGGAAAACGCAGGCCAGGCAAGGGATTTCTGGCATGTGCGCGAAGCCATATCGGCCGGCCATAAGCCCGAAGGCGCGCAAGTGAACCACGATGTCAGCGTGCCAGTCTCGCAGACGCCCGAGTTCTTGACGCGCGCTAATGCGGCGATGGAAGCGCGCTGCCCCGGCGCACGCATCGTCGCCTTCGGACACATGGGTGATGGCAACTTCCACTACACCGCGATGCAGCCGAGCGGCATGGACGCCGCCCTCTTCCCAGGCGCCGCCCTAACCCAAACGGTCTATGAGATCGCAACTGCACTCGGCGGCTCGATCTCGGCTGAGCACGGCATCGGAGTCGCGCGCAAAGCCGACCTCGTGCGCTTCAAGGATGCCGAATCGATTGCGCTCATGCGCACGCTCAAGCGCGCACTCGACCCGATGAACGTGATGAATCCGCGCGCGCTGCTCACAACAGAAGTGTAGCGAAACGATCCGTGCATCACGCGCGTTACACGTCACGTGATGTGCGAGTCGCTGTTGCAGATTCATCGCGCTGAATCTTTTCGCTAGCGATTGTGCTTGCGCATGACATATTGAAGACGTACTGCGGCTGCGTTGCCGTAAGCAAAAGGAGCCAGGGCATGGCTAAGAAAGCAAAGAAGGCGGCCAAGAAGGTCGCGAAAAAGGCGAAGGCCAAGAAGGCCACTCGCAAGACTGCAACCAAGAAGGCCGCCAAGAAGGCGCCGCGCAAGACCGCTGCCAAGAAGAAGGCGAAGCGTGCGAAGAAGGCAGCCCGGTAACGGCGCCTTCGAGTGCTCGGTGAACGGGCGCTCAAACGAACAAGGACGAATGTCCAATCGATGCGCGGCGCGAGAGCGTCGCGCATCTTTGTTTTTGCCGCACGCATGACGCGCGAGCGCCCAGATTTTTCCAAATAGTTCCAAAAATTTAGATCGCCACACGCGCGTGCCGCCTTTGACGGGCTCCGGCTGACGCTTTTGCTGCTGCAGAAGCGCTCCGCGGCTCTTTCGGAGCGCGTCGAAGCACAGCAGACAAGCGCCTGCCGACGATTGAGACTGCACACGCGCGCTGCCTGCAGCGAATCGCCCGGAGAAAACCGCCGTGACCGAACCCCGCCGACCGATTCCTGCTGTCGGCGTCGTCTGCCTGCACGGCGACCACGTCTTGTTGGTGCGGCGAGGGCAGCCGCCGATGGAGAATCGCTGGTCACTGCCAGGCGGGCGCATCGAATGGGGCGAACGCGCCGCCGATGCGGCTTTGCGCGAGCTCAAGGAAGAGACCGGCTGCAGCGGTGAGATTGTTGGACTGATCGATGTAGTCGACGGATTGATGCGCAGCAGCGAGGCGGCGCCAGACGATCCGCCTTGGGCGCATTACGTGCTGGTCGACTACGCCGTGCGCTGGATAGCTGGTGAGCCGATCGCCGGTGATGACGCGCGCGAGGCGCGCTTCTTTGCACCCGATGAGGTGGAGAGCCTCGGCCTTTGGTCCGAGACGCTGCGGGTCATTGAGGCGGGTCGCCGTCTGCTGGCGAGCGCCGGAAGCTGAAGCTCGGCATCTTGCCGCGCGCCTCCGCGACATCGAACGCGGTCTTCACCAGCGCCATCACCACGAGGCCAGCGACTGGTTCATTGAGCGCCAATAGTAAGAACGCGCCGAAGATGATGGTGATGTGCAGGATGATAATGCGCGGGTACGGCGCGCCCATCAATGACAAGGGATCGGTCTTGGCGAGGTCGCCGCGCACAATAGCTAGTATGAGTATGAGGATCTGCCAGAGCACAATGGAGGCGAGGCCGTAGCGCAAGCCAGGCAGAGTCTCGAACAACGCCCGCGCTGTAGCGACGAGATCGAGCGAAGCGCCGCCCAGCTCATGATCGCCAAACATCCCGACGACGAAGCTGCCGTGCCCGAAGCAAAAGATGCCATAGTGCACGGTGAAGAACGCGCAGATCACGAGCACGCCGAGCGGGTTCATCTCGCGCGCGCCGATGCCGGAGATGGCCATACTGATCAGAGTGCGCACACCGATGACCACGTTCTCGAGCCAATAGAGAAAGATGAGAGCGAACGCGCTCCAGCCCCAGAACGCGACGCCGATCAGCGGAATAAGGTTAAGCGCAATCGCGGCGATCACCTGCCATCCGCCAGCGAATGGAACTTTCAACGCTCCCGTGCGCTCAATGGTCATGCGGTTCGCCCCCAAGGCTTGCGCGCGGGCAAGCCGACCCAATCTGCTCTAAGACTAATACCGAACCCGGGGAATTTTTGTCATGTCGGACGAGCGAAGCACTGAACGCGCGGCTGAGGCTGCCGCGGACGCGGCGGGCGAGGCTTACGCCGCCGCAGAAGAAGCGATCAAGGACGGCCTCGACGAAGCCAATCGCTTCTTGCAGCGCCAACTGGATGAGCGCCCGTTAACCGTAGCCGCAACCGCGCTTGGCGTTGGGCTGGTGCTCGGCCTGCTGTTGAGCCGCAAATCATGATGGACCGTGTCGTCGCCACCGCCGCTGCCGCAGCCGCCGCTGTGCTCATCGTATTCGCGTGCGGGTTTGCCGTTTACGCGCTGCTCGAACCGACTATCGGCCCGGCGGGCGCGGCGGGAAGCGTGGCTATGGTAGCCGGCCTCGGGCTCATCATCTTTGCGCTCGTGATGCAACACCGGGCGCGCAAGCGCGAAGCAGAAGCTGCTCTCGCCCGGGCGCAAGCCGCAGAGGAAGCGCAGTTCACACTCGGCGACATCGCGCGCGACCGGCCACTGGTCACGCTGGCGGTCACTGCGGTCACCAGCCTGATCGCGGCGCGCAACCCCAGCCTGGTGCGCGAACTGGTCGGCTTCGTCGCCCGTTTCCGGCGCTAACGCAGCGGCACGAGCCGCCTTCGTAGCTTTACACCGCGCCCTTCAGCGGCGATTCTCCGTCCACAAGAGTGGGGAGATAAAGATGAGGCTCATCGCAGCCGTCGCCGCGGCGACATTGATCATGGCCGGCGCCGCTGACGCGCGCACTTGGCGCATCCGGCCAGGCCCAGAGGCCGAGCAGCAATTGCAGACGGCCCTGATCGAAGCGCGACCGGGCGATACGGTGCAGCTTGGCCGCGGACGCATTGAGCTGACAGCCGGGCTTTCGCTGGATGTGGACCGCGTCACTATTCGCGGCGACGGCGAAGACCGCTCCATCCTCTCTTTCAACGGCCAGCGCCGCGGGGCTGAAGGCCTGCTGATCACCTCCGACGATGTCACGCTGCGCGGCTTTGCGGTTGAGAACGCACGCGGCGATGCGATCAAGGCGCGCGATTGCAACGGCATCACCATCCGCGAAGTCCGGGTGGAATGGACGCGCGGACCGAACCCGGAGAACGGCGCTTACGGGCTCTACCCGGTCAATTGCGACAACGTGCTGATCGAGCGCTCGATCGCGCGCGGCGCCTCGGACGCCGGCATTTATGTCGGCCAGTCGCGCAACATCATCGTTCGCGACAATCTGGCGGAGTTCAACGTCGCCGGCATCGAGATCGAGAACAGCTTCAACGCCGACGTGTTCGGCAACACGGCGACACGCAACACGGGCGGCATCCTGGTGTTCGACCTGCCGGGCCTGCCGCAAAAGGGCGGCCACTCGGTGCGCGTCTTCCGCAACACCATCGTCAACAACGACACGCCGAACTTTGCCCCTGCCGGGAATATTGTGGCCGGCGTGCCGACGGGCACCGGCGTGCTGATCATGGCCAACCGCAATGTCCACGTGTTCGAGAACGAAATCGGCGACAACGGTACGGTGAACGTGCTGATCAGCGCCTATCGCAACGCATTCGACGACGCCGAATACAATCCGCTCGCGCGCGATATCGTCATTCGCGACAATGAGTTCGGTAACACCGGCTTTGCGCCAGCTGGCGATCTTGCAGCGCTCTCTCAACTGGGCGTGCCGATCCCCGATGTGCTTTGGGATGGGGCGACGATGTATTCCGTAGGCGGCACGCCGCGCATGGAGACGGTGCGGATCGTGGTGCAGGACAATACCTCGACGCGGACGGGGCAAAGCTCGTTTCTGTCGCTCGGCATGCCGGTCGCCGGCTCGCCGTTGACGGAAGCGCAACCAAGCCCGACGCCGCCGCCATTGCTGGCGGTCGAAGAGCCGGACGCGGTGCGGATTCGGTAGTCTCCGCCCCTCCCCTTGAAGGGAGGGGCCGGGGGTGGGGTGATGCGCGACGGTTGGAGTAACGCGTGAGCAAATTTTTCAAATCGTGGCGCTTCACCCCGCCCCCTAACCCCCTCCACTCGATGGGAGGGGGAATCGCGCTCATGCTTGCGGCGCTGTTGCTGATGACATCCGCCACCGCGCAGGCGCCGCAACCAGTGAACGACCGCGCCATCCTGGCGGAGCGACCGCCGGCTTTGCTGTCGGACTATCGCCTCTTCCGCGATGCGGGCGCACGCAATCCCAATGGGCGGGTGACGTCGTACGATCTGAACACCGCGCTCTACTCGGATGGGGCGCTGAAGTTTCGCTACGTCTACATCCCGCAGGGCGCGCAGGCGCGGTACAATGCAGAGGGTGTCTTCGAGTTTCCGGTCGGCACGGTGCTGGTGAAGACATTCGCATTCGCGGCGGACATGCGAACACCGACGGAAAATGTGCGCTTCATCGAAACGCGGCTGCTGATCCGGCAGGCCGAAGGCTGGGTCGCATATCCCTACGTTTGGAACGAGGCGCAGACCGAGGCCCGCTATTCGCCGATCGGCGCGGATGTGCCGATGAGCTTCACGGATGAAGAGGGTGAAGCGATCGCGCTCGATTGGGCCGTGCCGAACCGCAATCAGTGCAAGGCTTGCCACGATCGCGACGGGGATTTGACACCGATCGGACCGAGCGCGCGCAATCTGCTGCGTGACTTCGCCTACCCCACAGGGGCCGAGAACCAAATTGCACATTGGAACCGCGCCGGCATCCTCGGATCGCTACCGGCGCGCGAGGTACTGCCGGTGCCACGTGCATACGATCCCACGAGCGGCTCAGTGAACGATCGCGCACGTGCGTATCTCGATGTGAATTGCGCGCACTGCCATAATCCGCAGGGGCCGGGGCACACGTCGGGGCTTGATCTGTCTTGGGGCCAAACTGATCCGGCTTTGTGGGGCGTGCTGAAGCGGCCGGTGGCGGCGGGGCGTGCGTCGGGCGGATTCGAATTTGCGATCGAGCCGGGGCATCCGGAGCGTTCGATCCTGGTGCATCGCATGCAATCCACGGATCCCGGCGTGATGATGCCGGAGCTGGGCCGTCAATTGGTCGATGAGCGCGGCGTCGAGCTGATGCGCGAATGGATCGCCGCGATGGACCGCGACGGCCGCACGCCGCAGTGAGCGACACGCTCGCCGAAATCACCGCGCTCGCCGCGCAGTTCACCGGCAAAGAACCGGGCGACATCGCGCCCTCGGCGCGGCTCTATGCCGACCTCGGCCTCACCGGCGACGATGCGCATGGGCTGATGGCTGTGTTCGCGGATCGGTTCAAAGTTGATATGAGCGGCTTCGTGTGGCTGCGTTTCTTCGATGACGAAGGCGCGGACTTCGTCGGGCCGGCGCTGGTGCTAGCGGCGCGGCTCATCAGCACGCGCTTCGACGAACGCTGGACGGCGGTGCTGGCCGCTGAGCGCGAGATCACGCTTGCACATCTCGCCGAAGTGGCCGAGCGCGGCGCTTGGTTCGATCCCCCACCCGGGCCGGCGCGGCCCCGCCAATCGCCGCTGGCGCTGCCGCTTTCGCTCATCATGCTGACGGCGACCGTGTTCTTGGCCTTGGTCGGCGCCATCGGCTGCTGGGGATATTTTACGGGCCAGCTTGGCGGCGTGAATGTGCTTACGGCGTTCGGGCTTGCCGCGATGGCGCTGCTGCCGCTCTTCCTGGCGTGGTCAAGCGTCCGCGGCATCCGCAGGAAGCTCGCGTCCGCTTGACTACACGCGCCGAGATCAGTGCATCCAACTCGTATCGATCATGCCCACTGCGATCGCCGCATGAAGCGCCAGCGCCATCAGCACGAGCGAACCAAGTACGAAGACCAAGAAGCGGATCGGAATGAAATTCACCGTGGCTTGCAGCAGCGAGTGCACCACGCGGATCACGACGTAGAGCCACGCCAGTCCAATATTGATTTCGTTGGCCTGATCCAGGAACTGGAGCGCAAAGCAGAGCGCGTAGAACAGCGTCGGCTGCTCCATCAGGTGATTGTAGTTGTTAGCGACGTTGGCGCTGGGCAGCGCTTCCATAGCAGCCTTGGTGGCTTGGCCGGGCTTGAGCTTCGCCTTCGACATCGCCGGGATGCGCGTGGCGTAAAGCCAGATCAGCATGATCAGCGACCAAATCACCAGCGCAACGACCGGCGCGATCACTCCGTGTTCGTACATGTTGTTTTCCTCCCCTAGCGCCGATCATCTGCCGGGTTCGGCGCGCCCACAAGCCTCCCCTAACGCGAGCGGGCTTGGCGCATTGCGCGCGCCCCACTAGTTTCCGCCGCGAAGCGAGGGGACCAATGAGCCAAGACGAACAGCCAAGACACCGCACCAATTTCCTGGAAGCGATCATCGAATGGCTGATCTACACGAGCCGCTGGCTGATGGCGCCGGTCTATCTCGGCCTGATCGTGGCGCTTGGCATTCTGATCATCACCTTCTTCCGCGAACTCTACATCCAGGCGCCGCAAGTCCTCAGCATGGACGAGACGGACATCATCCTGCTGGTGCTGACGCTGGTCGATCTCTCGCTGGCCGGCAATCTGGTGCTGATCATTCTGTTTTCTGGCTACGAGAACTTCGTCTCGAAGATGGAGATGGCGCACAAGGATCGCGACCGGCCTGAATGGATGGGCACGATCGATTTCAGCGGCCTGAAGATCAAACTGATCGCCTCGATCGTCGCCATCAGCGGCATCCATTTGCTCAAGGTGTTCATGAACCTCTCCAACTACACCGAGCAGCAATTGATGTGGTACACGATCATCCACGTCGTCTTCATCTTCTCCGGCGTCTGCATTGCCGGCATGGATTGGCTGGAAGAGAAGGCGCATGAGACCAACGCGCGCTATTCAAAGAAGCACTAAGCGCACGCCTGCGCGCAGGGACCGTTCATGGCAGAGAACTCGGCGCGCGTCGTTCTGATCGATCAATCGAGCGCGCGTTCGGCGCCTTCGCGCGGACTGGTCTCCGACATCGTGCATCTGATATGCGGCGGCTTTCTCAGCGTGAGCGGCTGGAAAGTGCGCGGCGATTGGCCGGCGATCGACAAGATGGTGCTGGTGGCGGCGCCGCACACGTCGAACTGGGACGGCCTCAACATGCTGGCGACGGCGGGCTACTTCCGCGTGAAGCTACGCTGGATGGGCAAAGCCAGCCTGACCAAGGGTCCGTTCGGCGGGCTGATCAAATGGCTGGGCTGCGTGCCGATTGACCGCTCGGCCGCGAACGATGTCGTGAAGGCGATGGCGGACGCGTTCACGGCGGCTGATCGAATGGTCCTCGCGATTCCGCCGGAAGGCACGCGCAGCGCGACGCGCGAATGGAAGACTGGCTTTTATCACATCGCCTGCGCTGCGGGCGTGCCGATCGTGCTCAGCGTGCTGGACTATGGCCGGCGTACGGCCAGCTTAGCAGCCGTGGTTTATCCAAGCGGGGACTACGAGGCGGACCTGCCGCTCATTCGCGCGTTCTATGCAAACGCCAAAGGCAAGCACCGCGACAAGTTCGTGGCCGAGTAGCGCGCTGGCCTACATCCGCTCCGGCACGTCGATGCCGAGGAGGTTCAGCGTCAGCGTGAGTTGTTTCAGCGTCGCGGCGGCGAGCGCGAGGCGCGAGGCGCGCATGGCGCCTTCCGATTGCAGGATCGGGCAATTGGCGAAGAAGCCAGAGAAAGCTTGCGCCAAATTGTAGGCGTGCTCGGCCAGGAAATGCGGAGCCTTCTTGTCGTAAGCGGCGCGCAATGCGCCATCGAACGCATCGAGCGCCAGCGCCAAAGCGCGTTCGGCTTCGTGCTCAATCGCTATGGCGCCAGCCGCTACACCCTGCTCCTCGGCTTTGCGCAGGATGCTTTTGATACGAACCGCTTGGTACAGCAGATACGGCCCAGTCTTGCCTTCGAAGCTCATAAAGCGATCGAGATCGAACACGTAGGACGTGCCGCGGAAGTTCGAGAGATCGGCGAATTTAATCGCGGCGATGGCGACCTTGTGGGCGATGTCCTCGAACTCTTCCTTTGAGAAGTTCGCGTCGACTTCGTTTTCACGCAGCCGCTCGCGCGCCTTTTCCTCGGCTTGACCGATGAGGTCTTGCAGTTTCAGCACACCGCCAGCGCGGGTTTTGAACGGCTTGCCATCGGCCCCGTTCATGGTGCCGAAGCCGACATGCTCCAGCTTTTCGCGCGCGATGTAGCCGGCTTTGGCGGCCGCGCGGTACACCTGCTCGAAATGATCGGCTTGGCGCTGGTCGACGCAATAGAGGATCATGTCCGGGTTCTGATCGCGCACGCGCTGGACGATGGTGGCGAGATCGGTAGTGCCGTACATGGCCGAGCCTTCGGACGAGACCACCAGCAGCGGATCAGGGCTCTCCACCTCAACCACCGTGCCGTCATCCAGCTTTTTCTTTTTGGTCTCACCAGGTCCGGCGACGCGAAGGATGCGCGCGCCTTGATCTTCCTCAAGCAAGCCCTTGGCTTCGAGGTCCTTGACCATGTCGGGGATCAGCGGATCCGCATCGCTTTCGCCGAGCCAAAGATCGAAGTCGACGCCGAGCGCGGCGAAGTCGCGCTTCTGCGCAGCCATCGAGACGTCATGCATGGCTTTCCAGATGGTGCGGTGGAGTTCGCTGCCGCCTTGCAGCGCTGCGGTGGCTTTGCGGGCGCGATCACGCACGTCGACGTCGCCGCCCTTCACTTTGGCGGCGTAGGTCGGATAGATCGCTTCGAGCTGTTCGAGCGTTAGCGTCTTCAGCCGCGCATCGAGCTTGGCGCGGTCATCGAAGCCGCCGAGCTCATCTTCGAGCGCGGTGATGACGAGGCCCATCTGGAAGCCCCAGTCACCGAAGTGCGCATCGCCCCAGACTTCGTCGCCGCGGAAGCGATAGATGCGCTTGACGCTCTCGCCGATGATCGAGGCGCGCAGGTGGCCGACATGCATGCCCTTGGCCACGTTCGGGCCACCATAATCGACCACGACCCGGCGTTTGTGTTCGACCGGCGAAGCGCCAGCCAGCGGATCAGCCGCGATCGCTTGCGCACGAGCGGCCAATGCTTCTGCGGTGACTTTGAAATTCAGAAAACCCGGCCCGGCGATTGTCGGCGTTGGCGCCAACTCGGTCGCGCGCCACGCGGCGGCGATGGATTGCGCAACCTCTTGCGGCTTCTTGCCGGCGGCCTTCGCCACCGCAAGCGCGCCATTGGCTTGAAATTCGCCAAGGTCGGGGCGATCCGAACGGCGCACGTCGGCATGCTTAGGATCGAGCCCAAGCTCAGTGAAAACGGCGGCGTTAGCCGCGCTCAGGGCGCTGGCGATATCTGTCATGTAGGAAATAGGCAGTAGGCAGTGAGCAATCGGAAAGCAAGCAAGGCTGAGGCGCCGTGCGCCCCAGCCTCACACTGCGTCCCTGCTCTGTTATTGTCCGCGCGCTGCCGGGCCGTCGCCAGAATCGATCCGGAAGCGGCGGCCGTCGCGGTTGAACTGCAGCTGCTCAGGCGTCAGTTCAAAGCCAACCAGGATTTCGAAATTCTCGCCCGAGATTTCCTCGTTGGCGCGCGGGATCACGATGCGCTCGATGGTCTCGGTGCGCGTGACCACGGCCTCGCCGCGATTCCAGCGGACGTCGACGTCGAAATAGACCTTCTCGATCGGCGCACGGCCACGGCGCGTGACCGCAACCCAATAGCGATAGGTTTGGCGATCCGACGTCGCGGCGGGGCCGCGGCCGAAGGCCATGTCAATTTCCATGCTCATCGTGATCGGGTCAGCGCCGACATAGCGGCAGAGGCCGCGTACGCCTTGCAGTTCGCCGGTGAACTCGATGTTGGAGTAGCGGATCTGGTTCGGCGCGGCGAAATCAACCAGGCGCGAATTATCGTAAAGCACGCCCATCAGCGGGCACGGGCCAACGTTCGGGCGATCATCGTTGCCGACGAGTCGGTCGAGGAAGCCCGGTGGGCGAACCGGCTCATCCGACTCCGGCAGCACGCCGCCTGGGAGTTCGACCGTGCGGTTGCGCGAGGAAGAGCCGCACGCGGCCGTCACGGCCAAGGCGAACGAAAGCATCAAAGCTGCCGGGAGCTTCATTCCAGAAACCTCTCTCGCCACATGTGCGTCCTTAGGGGTCCATACAGCGGCGGCCGCATGTCTCACCCCGCCCCAAGGCAAATGGCGTCGGGCCGTGATAGCTTTGGCCCGCCCTGGCCGCAACACGCCCAGGCGCCCCATACTGTCGATCTAACGAAAGTTCTCCTCAGAGCCGATGACCCCGCCAGAAAAACGCCCCATTTCAATCCTGTTGGCGGCGCCGCGCGGCTTTTGCGCGGGGGTCGACCGGGCCATCCAGATCGTTGAGCAGGCGATCCGAAAGTGGGGCGCCCCGGTCTATGTGCGCCACGAGATTGTCCACAACCGGCATGTGGTCGAGCGCCTGGAGGCGCTGGGCGCCGTGTTCGTCGAGGAGTTGGACGACTGCCCCGAGGATCGCCCGGTGATCTTTTCAGCCCACGGCGTTCCGAAAGCCGTGCCGGCGGAGGCGCAGCGGCGCGAGATGATCTACGTCGACGCCACCTGCCCGCTGGTGTCGAAAGTGCACGTCGAGGCGCAGCGGCACTTCGATGATGGGCACGAGATCGTACTCATCGGCCATGCTGGCCACCCGGAAGTCATCGGCACGATGGGCCAATTGCCCGACGGCGCGATCACGCTGCTGGAAACAGTTGCCGATGCCGAAACCTATCAGCCGCGCGATCCGGCCAAGCTTTCGTTCGTGACGCAGACGACGCTCTCGGTGGACGACACAGCGGAGATGGTCGGCGTGCTGCAGCGGCGCTTTCCGAGCATCGCAGCGCCGCACAAGGAAGACATTTGCTACGCCACCACCAATCGCCAAGACGCGGTGAAGGCGATGGCGGAGCAATCCGACCTCGTGCTCGTGATCGGCTCGCCTAAAAGCTCGAACTCAGTGCGGCTGGTGGAAGTCGCCAAGCGCGCCGGCGCCCGCGATGCACGGCTGGTCGGCTCGGCCGATGAGGTGGATTGGGTCTGGTTCGAAGGCGTCAGCAGCGTCGGCGTCACGGCCGGTGCGAGCGCGCCGGAGGATTTGGTCGAAGGCCTGATCGCGGCGATCTCGGCGCGCTTCGAAGCGCGCGTGGAAGAAGTGCGCGTCACCAAGGAAGACGTGGTGTTCAAGCTGCCGCGAGTTTTGGCCGAGTGAGCGGCGATCCAATCCGAGAGCTCATTCTCGACCTCATCTATCAGGGGCAGACGCGCAAGTTGAACGCGCCGCCCATCATCGGCATCGCCGGCGCGCAGGGCTCAGGCAAATCCTATCAGTGCCGAGTGATTGCGCGCGTCAATCCAGGCGTCCTGCATCTTTCGCTCGACGATTATTACATGGGCAAAGCCGCGCGCGAACGGCTCGCGGCACAGACGCATCCGCTGTTCATCACACGCGGCCCGCCCGGCACGCACTATCCGCGCTCGCTGCTCTACACGCTGCAGCACCTCAACAATCCGGACGAGATCACTGAACTGCCGCGCTTCGATAAAGCGGCGGACGATGTGGTGCCGCAGGACCAATGGTCGACGTTCAACGGCAAGCCGGAGGCGATCCTGGTCGATGGCTGGTGCTTGGGCCTGAAAGATTGCGACGCGCTGACAGACGATCCGCCGCTGAATGCGCTTGAGGCAGAAGAAGATGCCGATGGCCGCTATCGCCGCGCCGTACGCGCGGCGCTTGAGAGCTACGTCGATCTCTTCCGCGAGATCAGAACGTTCGTCTATCTGCAAGCGCCCTCTTGGGACGTAGTGCGCAAGTGGCGCGGCGAGCAGGAAGAAGAAACGCTCGGCCGGCCGCTGAACACAGCTGATAACGCGCGGCTGGACCGGTTCGTGATGCATTATGAGCGCATCACCCGCGCCATGATGGCGGGGCATCATCGTGCGCGCTGGATCGTGCACCTTGACGACAAGCGCCGCGTCGTGCGGGTGGAAGGGCGATGATTTAGAGCATGGCCGTTTACACCGCCCTCTCCGACGCCGAGCTCGCGGCGCTACTGGCTGAGTATGAACTCGGGTCCGCGCTCGCGTGCGACGGCATCGCGGCTGGCGTCGAGAACTCGAACTTCGCGCTGACAACCGCGAAAGGCCGTTTCATTTTCACGCTCTTCGAAAAGCGAGTGCGTGAGGCGGATTTGCCGTTCTTCATGCAGATAATGGCGCGGCTCGCGGAGCGCGGCGTTCCGGCGCCGCAGCCGATCGCGACCAAGAGCGGCGCGCTGTTCACGCAGGTCAAAGGCAAGCCAGCCTGCATCGTGACGTTCCTCGACGGCGATTGGCCGCGCGCACCGCAAGTGGCGCACTGCGCGGCGATCGGTGACGCACTGGCGCGCATGCATGTCGCGCTGGAGGGTTTTGCGCTGGAGCGTGAGAACGCGCTGAGCGTCGATGGCTGGGAGCGGTTGATCACTTCGCGCCTAGCGCAGGCGGAGGCGTTGCGGCCGGGCCTTGCAGCCGAGATCGCGGCAGATATGGCGGCGGTACGGGCGGCGTGGCCGAGCGAGCTGCCGCGCGGACCGATCCATGCCGATCTCTTTCCCGACAACGCGCTGTTCGTCGGCGAGCGCCTCACTGGCGTGATCGACTTCTATTTCGCCTGCACGGATTTCCTGAGCTACGATTTGGCGGTGTGCCTCAACGCGTGGTGCTTTGCCGAAGAGCGCGACTACGATGCGGCGCGCGGCGCGGCGATGATAGCGGCATACGAAACAGTCCGCCCGCTCAGCGCAGCCGAACGCACGGCGCTACCAACACTCTGCCGCGGCGCGGCTTTGCGCTTCTTTGCGACGCGACTGGCCGATTGGTTCGACACGCCCGACGGCGCACTGGTGAAAAAGAAAGATCCGCTGGAGTACGCGGATAAGCTCGCGTTTCATCGGCGGGCAGGCAGAGCGGCGGATTATGGCGCGTAGATCGAATCCGCCTACATCACCGCCATGAGAACAGTCGATATCTGGACCGACGGCGCGTGTAGCGGAAACCCGGGCCCCGGCGGTTGGGGCGCGGTGTTGCGCTATGGCGAAACGGAGAAGGAATTTTCCGGCGCCGAAGCGGCGACCACCAATAATCGCATGGAGTTGATGGCGGCAATCATGGCGCTGGAAGCGCTGAAGACGCCGGTGCGCGTGCGGCTGCACACCGATTCCAAATACGTCCTGGACGGTCTCACCAAATGGATTCACGGCTGGAAAAAGAACGGCTGGAAAACCGCCGATAAAAAGCCGGTGAAAAACGAGGATTTGTGGAAGCGCCTGGACGAAGCCAATGCGCGCCACGAGGTCGAGTGGAAGTGGGTCAAGGGCCACGCCGACGATGTCATGAACAACCGCGCCGACGAACTGGCGCGCGGCGCGATCAAGACTTTGCGTTAACTCCCCTTCTCCCTTGCGGAGAAGGGGTCGGGGGATGAGGGGCGTTCAAACGCTCCGACGCCTGCTCATCGGCACGCCCCTCACCCCCTGCCCCCTCTCCGCGAGGGAGAGGGGGTTGCGTGAAAACTTCAGCGCGCGCAGCCTCGGCCTATGAATACCCGCCGCCACGTCCTTGCATTATTGGCAGCCGCACCAGCGCTCAGCGCTTGCGGCAGTAACGGGGACCTGCCCGATCCAATCGCGGGTTGGCGCGATCCGGGCGCGGGCGAAACCGATCCGCGCCGTTTTGCCCTCGCGCATGCAATCCTCGCGCCCAACCCCCACAACACCCAGCCATGGCTCGTCGACCTCGACGACGCAGGCGGGATGACGCTTTACTGCGATCTCGAACGCCGCCTGCCCTTCACCGATCCGTTCGATCGCCAGATCACCATTGGCTGCGGCGCGTTCCTCGAGCTTTATCGGATCGCGGCGGCCGAGCTTGGCCAGTTCGCAGAGATCACGCCGTTCCCCGAGGGCGAGCCTGCGTCCAATTTGGATGCGCGCCCGCTCGCGCACGTGCGCTTCAATCCCACCGCCAACGCCGCGCGCGATCCGCTGTTCGCGCACATCACGGCGCGGCGCACCAATCGCAATGATTATGACGCGGCGCGGACTCCAGCCGATACCGATCTGGTGCGCATCACCAGCGCCATCGGCGGCTTTCCGGGCGCGGCGCAATGGACGATCGAGCCGAATAAAGTCGCGGCGCTGCGCGATCTCGTGTGGCGCGGGTTCGACTGCGAGATGCGCACCGAAGGCGCGCAGGACGAGACGTATGGTTGGCTGCGCTTTGGCCGCGCCCAAATCGCCGAGCATCGCGACGGCCTGGCCATCGAAGGGCCGATGATCCCCCTGTTCAAAGCCATCGGCGTGCTCGACCGCGAGGATTTCCTCAATCCGGACTCGACCGCGAACAAACAAGGCGCCGACGAATGGCGCGCGAAAGCTGAAACCTCGCCCGCCTTCATGTGGCTCACCACCGCCAACGACACGCCCAGCACGCGCCTTGCGACCGGCATCGCGTATGCGCGGCTCAACCTCGCAGCGACGGCAACGGGCCTTGCAATGCACCCGTGGAGCCAGACGCTTCAGGAATACGAAGAGATGGCGGAGCTTTACGCCGAAGCGCGCACGCTGCTCGAGACCGGCGATCAGATCGCACAGATGCTGGTGCGCGTGGGCTATGCCGAGGCAGTCAATCCAGCCGCGCGGCGCGACGTGGCCGCAATTATCAGGCCCGCTTGACCCGCAGCGTCACGCCGTCAACCGAGTCGATCTGAACCGCCTGGCCGGCTTCCAGCGCTTCTTCACTGACGGCGCGCCAAATCGTGTCGCGCACTTTCACCGAGCCCGCGCCATTGGCGAAATCCGTCACCACGCCACGCTCACCGATCAGCGACGTCGAGCGTTCGTTCAAGCCATTAGCTGCGCCATCGCGTTTCCAGCGCTCCACAAGCGGGCGGCCGAACGCGGTCAGCGCGATCACCAGCACGGCGAAAATCGCGACCTCGGCGATCCAGTTCGTCGCGCCGAGCAAGGAGACAAGCGCGGTCGCAAAGGCGGCCACTGCTGGCCACAACAGATACGTCGTGCCGCTCGCCATTTCGGCAATGAGCAAGATGAGGCCGAGCACCAGCCAGTGCTGCGGGCCGAGCGTGGTGAGGAAGCCAATCAGGTCCATGGCTCTAATGTAGCGATCCTTGCGTGCTTACGCGAGGGCTTAGCGCGTTGGCGGCACGGCGGTGCGTGCGCCGGCATTGGCCACCGTTTCGCCCTGCGCATTGAGCGAGCGCAGGCCTTCCACCAAGCCGGCCAAGCCGCCCAGATCGGATGGGATGATCACCGTCCGCTGCTGGTTCGACGTCGCCAATTGGCCGAACGCCTCGACGTATTTGAGGCCCAGGAAGTAGCGAATGGCGTTCACATCGCCCTTGGAGATCGCTTGCGAAACCATGTCCGTCGCTTTCGCTTCAGCTTCGGCCTCGCGTTCACGGGCTTCGGCATCGCGGAACGCGGCTTCGCGGCGGCCTTCGGCCTGGAGGATCGCCGATTGCTTGGCGCCCTCGGCGCGCAGGATCGCGGCTTGCTTATCGCCTTCGGCTTCCAGAATCTGCGCGCGGCGTTCGCGTTCGGCCTTCATCTGCCGCGCCATCGACTGGATGATATCGGCCGGCGGCGAAAGATCCTTGATCTCAACGCGCATCACCTTCGTGCCCCACGCATCGGTCGCGGAGTCGACGACGCCGAGCAGGCGCGCGTTGATCGAGTCGCGCTGCGAGAGCACTTCGTCGAGATCCATCGAGCCGACGACCGTCCGCGTGTTGGTCATGCAGAGGTTCTGGATCGCGAGCTTCAAATTCTCGACTTCGTACGCGGCTTTCGCTGCATCGATAATTTGAATGAACACCACCGCGTCAACCGAGACGACGGCGTTGTCCTTGGTGATGACGTCTTGGCGCGGCACGTCCAGCACCGTTTCCATCATGGAAAGGCGTCGGCCGATGCGATCGACGAAAGGAATAAGAAACGAAATACCGGGCCGCAGGGTGCGGATGTATCGGCCGAAGCGCTCCGCCGTATATTGCCGGCCTTGCGGCACGACCTTGATCGAGCTGAAAGCCAGCACAATCGCCATAACGGCAAATACGATTACGACCGAATTCATCGCTCATCCTCCGCCGCTTCTGCGGCTGGTCATGCTGCTTAAGATCAGCCTAACTGACTAAGCAGGTGCTCGGCGCTGGAAACTTTGTATTCACCAGCTTCTTCAATGTTGAGCTGTTCTACCACCCCATCCTTGACGAGCATTGAATAACGCTTCGATCGCGGGCCCATTCCAAACTTAGAAAAGTCAGCGTCGAGGCCGACGGCGCGCGCAAATTCGCCAGAGCCGTCCGCGAGCATGGTGATGGCGTCGGACACGCCTTCTTGCTTGGCCCAGGCGCCCATCACGAAGTGATCGTTCACCGCCGTGCAGGCAATCGTATCCACGCCTTTACCTTTGAGGTCGCCGGCGAGGTCGCGGTAGCTCGGCAAATGGCGCGCCGAGCATGTCGGCGTAAACGCGCCAGGCACCGCGAACAGAGCCACGGTTTTGCCGCCGAATACCTCGGCGGTGCGCAGCGTCTTCATGCCTTCGCTGGTGGGGACATTGAATTGGACGTCAGGCAGCTTCTCGCCAACTTTGATCATTGTAGGTCTCCTCGAATTTCCACCCCTATCTAGGGCGGCGGCGCACGATATGCGAGCGCCCTCTTGCGCGCAGGCGCGCGGACTGGGAGCATTGGCCCATGTCAGACTCTCTCGCAGGCAAACTTCTGGTGGCGATGCCATCGATCGGCGACCCGCGTTTCGCCCATGCGGTGATTCTGATGTGCTTTCATGACGAGGATCACGCCATGGGCGTGATGATCAATCGGCCGAAAGAGGAACTCACGCTCAGCGATGTGATGGAACACCTCGGCTTGAAAACCGACGATGAGATCGCATTCCGCAGCGTGCTGGATGGCGGCCCTGTCGGGCAAGATCGCGGCTACGTGCTGCACTCGGACGATTTCACCGCTGGCGAAGCGACGTTGGACGTGGCGCCGGGCGTGCGGATGACGTCAACGCGCGATGTGCTGGAAGCGATGGCTGGCGAAACCGCGCCGCAGCAATTCGTTCTCGCGCTCGGTCACGCAGGCTGGGGTGCGGGGCAGCTTGAGGACGAGTTGAAGCACAACGCCTGGCTGGTCGTTGATCCGGACAAAGCGATCATCTTCGACGATGGTCACGACGATAAATGGAAGCGCGCAATCAACGCGCTGGGGTTCGATCTGTCGCAGCTCAGCGGCGGTGAAGGCGGCCGGGCTTAGAACCGAGCGCCTCCCGGCAGCTATGCCTTACGGCGAACGCGCTCCGTCGACGCCGGATACTTCACCAACGCCGCAGCAGGCCGAATTGGGCGGCGCTCAAGATTGCCGCCACAATTGGGGCATTGACCGCTCAGCACGCCATCGGCGCAGTCTGCGCAGAACGTGCATTCGAAGCTGCAAATGCGCGCCTCCGCGCTGCCCGGCGGCAAATCTCGATCGCAAGTTTCGCAATTCGGCCTGAGCTGCAGCATCAATTGGCTCCGCTGACGTAGGCGTCGATGGCTTCGCGGCGTTGTTGCGCGAAGGCGGAGAAGAGCTGCTTCACTGCCGCGACGGTTTTCTCTTCCGCCAGCTCCGGGTGGCCGGAGTTAAACGGCGGCGCGGGTGCATATTCGATCGCAAGCTGGATCATCTTGGCGACGTCCTCGCCAGCGAGATCAGCGACGATGGTGAGCGCGATATCGATGCCGGCAGTGACGCCGCCGCCGGTGATCGCATTGCCGTCGCGCACGACCCGCGCGTCATCTGGGATCGCTCCGAATGGCGCCAGCAATTCGCGATAAGCCCAATGCGAGCCGGCGCGCTTGCCTTTGAGCAGGCCCGCGGCAGCCAGAATGAGCGAGCCGGTGCAGACGCTGGTAACGTATGTCGCGCTTTCGCCGAGACGCTTCACCTCGGCCATAAACTCCGGGTCCTGCATCGCTTGCGTTTGGCCGGGGCCACCGGGGATCATGATCATGTCGGCGCGATCGATATCCGCGAGCGCGCGCAGATTGGCGAAGGTGAGCCCCATTTCAGTGACGAGTTCGCCGCCATCTTTCGACGCGATTATGATCTCAGCGCCTGGCATGCGCGCCAACACTTCGTACGGGCCAGTGAAATCGAGCTGCGTGAGGCGGGGGTAGAGAATGAAAACGATACGGAACGGCGCGGCCATGGGGAGGCTCCTGTTGACAGCGCTTTCATAGGCGCGCTTTGTCTTGGCTGAAATGTCAAAGAAGCCTCCTTTTCCGCCAAAGCTGATCGAGGTCGTGCTCTTCCCGGAGTTTCAGCTGCTCGACGCCGCTGGCCCGATCGGCGCGTTTGAGATCGCATCGCGCTTCAAGCCGGGGGCCTACACGCTGAAGCTCAGCGCTCCGGAGGCTGGCCTCATCCCCTCGTCTTCCGGCGCGCGGATGCCCGCGCAGAAGCTCAGTCGCGCGCGCGCAGACACGATCCTCGTTGTCGGCGGTCAGGGTACGGCGGACGCAATGCGCGACGCTGCGATGATCGCCGCCATAAAGCATGCACCGCAACGCGCGCGGCGGGTGGCGAGCGTTTGCTCCGGCGCGTTCATTCTCGCAGCCGCGGGCCTGCTCGACGGCAAAACCTGCACCACGCACTGGCGACAAGCGCAGCGACTAGCCGCAGCGTTTCCAAACGTGCGCGTCGAACCAGATCGCATCCACGTGCAGGACGGCGCGATCTGGACGTCCGCGGGCGTCACGGCCGGCATCGATCTCGCACTCGCCATGATCGAAGCGGATCTCGGCGCAGATGTAGCGGCCGATGTAGCGCGCGAGATGGTGGTGTACGCCAAGCGTCCCGGCGGCCAGGCGCAACACTCTGCCCTGCTCGATCTCGACGCGCCGCGCTTTGCCGCGCTCAACACCTGGATGCGCGATCATCTCGCAAACGATCTATCCGTCGAGAAACTCGCGGCGCGTGCGGCGATGAGTCCGCGCACCTTTGCCCGCGCCTACGCTGCGGAAACCGGGGTGACGCCCGCGAAGGCGGTGGAGCGGTTACGGGTGGAGGCGGCGCGCGCAGCCTTGGCGCGCGGCGGCGGCGTTCAAGAGATTGCGCAGCGGACAGGTTTCGGTGATCCCGAACGCATGCGGCGCGCCTTCGTCCGCCTCTACGGCACGCCCCCTGCTGCACTGCGGCGGACGCTGCGTTCGGCTTGACGGCGCTGACGGTTCGGCTGACCACTTTTGCTCATGGCTACGACACAAAAGACCATCTTCGTCACCGGCGCCGGCTCCGGCATTGGCCGCGCCACGGCGCAATTGTTCGCCGAGCGCGGCTGGTTCGTCGGCCTTTCCGACATCAACCAGCAGGGCCTCGAAGAAACAGCAGCGCTGTTGCCCGAGGGCCAGCGCATCTCGGTGATGCTCGACACGCGCGACCGCGCCGCGTGGGCGCGCGCGATTGAAACATTCGGTCAAGTCACCAATCGGCGCATGGACGTGCTATTCAACAATGCAGGCGTCGGCAAGGGCGGCTGGCTTGAAGAGATGGAAGAGAACGACATCGATCTCGTGCTCGATGTGAATTTGAAGGGCGTCATCAACGGCTGCATCGCGGCGCTGCCACTGGTGAAAGAAGCACAAGGCCGCATTATTAATGTAGCTTCTGTTGCAGGCGTATTCGGCGCGCCGAAGCTTGCCGTGTATTGCGCAACGAAGTTCGGCGTACGCGGCCTAACTGAAGCGCTCGACGTTGAGTATTCGCGCTTCGGCGTGCGCGTCGTGAGCTTGATGCCGTGGTTCGTAGAGACGGCGATCCTTGATAACCGCAGCGGCGACTCCAACCGCAATTTGCGCGACCAGCTCACCGAAAACAAAACGCCGATCTACCCCGTCAGCATGGCCGCCGAACGCGCCTGGGACGCGGCGCACGGCAAAGACGTGCACTACATGGTCGGCAAAGCGGCCGAACGCGCGCGGTTTGCGGCGCGCTTCTTCCCGAACAGCATGCGCAATCAGATCAAGAAGACGTTGGTCGACGACTGAAACGTCAAACGCCGCGCTTTCGCGCGGCGCTTGTTTGAACTTCTAACGCTGAAGCGAGTTAGGTCGCGACCTCGGTCTCGGCGGCCGGCGTTGCTTCCGGGCTCGTGGTCACCGTCTCGTCGGTCACGCTTGCGTCCGTCGCTTCCACAACTGCCGCCTCACCCGCTTCCGGGATCAACGCATCGACATTGCGGCGCGCACCGCCAGCGCCGCGGCGACGGGCCAGGGCTTCCTGGTAGTAGGCGCGCTCAGAGCTGTTCGGGAAACGGTAGAAAACGTGGCTGCCGACATTGGTGGTTTCCACCAGGCCGGAATTCCAAACCGGGTTCACGGCGTGGGTGTGATAGTGGGTGGCGCCGCCGGTGATCGGACGGGTGTAGCCGGACATCACGGCGGTCGCGACGCGTTGCGCCCGCTCCCAGGCGCGGCCGCGCGGGCGGTGGTTCAGCGAGCCATCGCAGGTGAAGGTGAACTGGCAGCCCGTGGTGCGGTGCGATCCCTGATAGACGACACCGCAGATCGAGTTCGGATAAGCGCGCGAGCGCACCCGGTTCATGATCACTTCGGCGACCGCGACCTGGCCGCGTTGGCTCTCGCCGCGGGCTTCGTAATAAATCGCTTGGCTGAGGCAGGCCTGCTGGCGGGCGTCGATCGTCGGCTCAGCTTGCTGCTCGCTCTGCTCCGGCGGCGCCGTCGGGCCGCGCAGAACAGCCTGCACCATCATGGCGCGGGCGTCGGCGCTCTCGAACAGCGAGGCGTTGCCGCGGGCGCGGAGGCCGTCAGTGGTGCGGAAGGCGGTCAGTTCGACACGCGCGTCCGGCTCGGACGCGGCGAGCTGCTGTTGCAGCTCAGCCTGGAAAGCAGTGGACGTGGCGGCCCATTCAGCGCCTTCGCGCTGTTCGGCGGCGCGGTGCGAAATCACCGGCATCGCAACCGCAGCGGCTGCAAGGCACATGATCGTCGCTGCGCCCTGGCGTACTGCCAGAGGGTTCTTGTCGATGTGCACCATAGCTTGGGTCCGAATCTCGCCCGCAAGAATAGCCAGTCGACGCCAGAACAACGTTAAATGCATTAAGCCCCGCTTAAGAGCGTGCAGTTTTGGGACAGATGATCGCCAAATAACCGCAGCAGCAGATTTCCATTTCGCCTTCGCAATAACAGCGACAGCGACCTGCGGGGGATACAGGACCGGAACCCGGGGGGCGATTGACTTTTTGTTCATAGTCTCGACTGCGCCCGGCTCGATCTGAATTACCTGATCCAGCGCGGCGCCTCCGCCACAGCCCGAAGGCCCAACAGGGGCACAGCCATGCGTGAAACGTGCCGATTCACTTCCTTGGGGAGTTTCAGACTGGCTCAATGCCGCCAAATCGGGCGCCAGCTGACGTTGCGGAACCTCAGCCGCGGCTAGTGGGCGCAGGGCGGCGGTTCGGGTCCGATGGAGGCTCTTAAGTCGGCTTAAGGAGGCCCGCCCAGCGTGCGGACGCACCGTCGGGCTATCGCCCGTCGTGTAATCAGGAAGCGCCAAGTCACCAGCCCCAAGCGTGGCGCGGCCCCGATCGCTTAGCCTGCGCCCTATTCAGGACTGCGGTTCAAGGACCACAGCTGCGAACGGCAGGCGGTAAAGCGTGGCCGTCAGGAGTCAGTTCCGGCACGGCTCCCGAAATTTTCGCAATGTTCGCTTAAGTGAGCTTTTTAGCGGCCAAAGCGGCCTGTGCGGCGGCCAAGCGGGCGATCGGCACCCGATACGGCGAGCACGAGACGTAGTCCAAGCCCACGCTTTCGCAGAAGCGCACCGAGTCCGGATCGCCGCCATGCTCGCCGCAAATGCCGAGCTTGATTGACTTGTCGGTCGCACGGCCGCGTTCGGCGGCGAGCTTGATCATCTCCCCCACGCCCTCGACGTCGATGGAGACGAACGGATCCTTCGCCAGCATGCCTTTGTCGACATAGGCGCCAAGGAATTTGCCGGCGTCGTCGCGTGAAAGCCCCATAGTCGTTTGCGTGAGATCGTTGGTGCCGAACGAGAAGAATTGCGCGCTGTGCGCGATGTCGCCTGCCATGAGCGCCGCACGCGGCAATTCGATCATAGTGCCGACGAGATATTCGATCGTGCGCCCACGCTTGGCGAACACTTCCGCCGCGATGGCGTCGACGCGCACACGCAGCGTTTCCAGTTCTTTCCGCGTGATGACGAACGGGATCATGATCTCCGGGATCGGCGCATCGCCCTTCTCAGCGACATCGCACGCGGCTTCAAACACGGCGCGCGCCTGCATGTCGTAAATCTCGGGATAGACGATCGCGAGCCGGCAGCCCCGGAAGCCGAGCATCGGGTTGCTTTCCGCCAATTCCTTCGAGCGCGCGAGCAAGGCTTTCGCATCAAGCCCCGTCGCTTTGGCGACATCGGCGCAATCTTCTTCCGTGTGCGGCAAGAACTCATGCAGCGGCGGATCGAGGAAGCGGATCGTCACCGGCCGCGCGCCCATCGCTTCGAAAATGCCAACGAAATCCTGCCGCTGGTGCGGAAAGAGCTTATCGAGCGCAGCGACGCGGGCGCTCTCTTTCTCCGCCAAGATCATCTCGCGCACGGCGGCGATGCGTTCAGCGTCGAAGAACATGTGCTCGGTGCGGCAAAGGCCGATGCCTTCGGCGCCGAACTTCACTGCTTGCGCTGCGTCCGCTGGCGTTTCCGCATTGGCGCGCACTTTCATGCGCCGCGCCGCATCGGCCCACGCCATCAAAGTACCGAAATCGCCGGTGAGTTCGGGCTGCACCATCTGCGCCGCGCCGAACAGCACTTCGCCAGCGGAGCCATCTACAGTGACCGTCTCGCCGGCTTTGATGACCCGCCCGCCAGCGCGGAATTCGCCGGCCTTCATGTCGATGCGGATATCGCCGGCGCCGGAGACGCACGGCCGCCCCATCCCGCGCGCGACGACGGCGGCGTGACTAGTCATGCCGCCGCGCGCCGTGACGATGGCTTTTGACGCGTGCATGCCGTGAATGTCTTCGGGGCTCGTCTCCTCGCGCACGAGGATGACGGCTTCGCCCGTCGCCGCGCGCTCCTGCGCTTCGTCGGAATCGAACACGACCACGCCAACCGCGGCGCCCGGTGAAGCCGGCAGGCCTTTGCAGATGATGTCGCGCTTATAGCCGGGCGAAATCGTTGGGTGCAGCAATTGATCGAGCGCCGCGGGATCGACGCGCAACACCGCTTCGTCCTGCGTGATCAGCCCCTCGCTCGCCATATCGACCGCGATCTTCAGCGCGGCGTTGGCAGTGCGTTTGCCGTTGCGCGTTTGCAGCATATAGAGCGTGCCGCGCTCGACCGTGAACTCGAGGTCCTGCATGTCGCGATAGTGCGCCTCAAGTTTTTTATAGACGGCGACCAGTTCGGCGAACACTTGCGGCATCGCTTCTTCCAGCGACTCGCCCTGCTCTTTCATCTCGATACGCGAAGCTTTGGTCAGCGCTTTCGGCGTACGGATGCCGGCGACGACGTCCTCGCCCTGCGCATTGATCAGGAATTCGCCGTAGAATTTCTTCTCGCCTGTGCTCGGATCGCGCGTGAACGCGACGCCAGTGGCGGACGTGTCGCCCATATTGCCGAACACCATCGCCTGCACGTTGACCGCCGTGCCCCAGCTTTCGGGGATGTTATTATGCTTGCGATAGAAGATCGCGCGATCGTTCATCCAGCTTGAGAACACCGCGCCGATCGCGCCCCAGAGTTGCTCCTTGGGATCCGCCGGGAACGGCTTGCCGAGTTCGCGCTCCACCGCGCGCTTGAACTGCGCGACGACTTGTTTCCAATCGTCGGCGGTCAGCTCCGTATCGGAGCGATACTCGTTTGTATCTTTGTGCGTGCCGAGGATTTCCTCGAACACGCCGTGCTCCAGTTCGAGCACGACATCGGAATACATCTGAATGAAGCGGCGATAGCTGTCGTACGCAAACCGCGCATCGCCCGAGAGTTTGGCGAGGCCTTCGACGGTTTCGTCGTTGAGGCCAAGGTTCAGCACCGTATCCATCATGCCCGGCATCGAGGCACGCGCGCCGGAGCGCACCGAGACGAGCAACGGGTTGGCGGGATCGCCGAACTTCTTGCCGGTTTTCTTTTCCAGCGCAGCAAGCGCCGCATCGACTTGGCCGGCAAGCTCAGCCGGATAGTTGCGCTTGTTCTCGTAATACGCGTTGCAGACTTCCGTCGTCAGCGTGAAGCCGGGCGGCACCGGCAGATCGAGCCGCGCCATCTCCGCCAGGTTCGCGCCCTTGCCGCCGAGCAGCGCTTTCAGCGAAGCATCGCCCCCGCTTTCGCCGCCGCCGAACCCGTACACCCACTGCTTTGTCATCGTGTTCCTCTTTGCTCGCGCGCCGGCGAGAGAGTTCAACCCTCGATCTTCGAGAAGTCCGCGACCGCGGACAGCGCTTCTCTAAAGCGCGAGAGCAGCAGAAGCCTGTTGCGCCGGATCTGTTCCTCCGGCGCGTTGACCAACACCTTATCGAAAAACCCATCGACGGGCGCGCGCAAGCCCGCGAGGGCCTTCATGGCCGCCGCGAACTCTTCTTTTTCCACAGCAGCGCGCGCGGACGGCAGCGCTTTCGCCAGCGCCTCGTGCAGCGCCTTCTCGGCCGGCTCGGCAAGCAGCTTCGCATCGACTTGGCCTTGGGCCTCCTCGGCGCTCCACTTCCCCTTCTTCTCCTCGGCGCTGAGAATATTCGCCGCACGCTTATAGCCCGCCAGCAAGTTCGCGCCGTCCTCAGTTTTCAGGAACGCATCGAGGGCTTCGACGCGTGCGACGATGCGGACGAGGTCGTCGTCGCCGAGCGCGAAGACAGCGTCAACGAGATCGTGACGCTTGCCTTGATCGCGAAGCTGAACTTTGAGGCGATCGGCTAGGAAGGCCAAGAGCGACTCGGTATGCTGAGCAGCTCTTTCGACTTCGTCATCACCGACATTGCGAATTTCGCTGTTGAGCGCGCTTTGAAGAGCAAGTTTACGGGTCGCAACGTCAAGCGCCCTTTCCGGCAATGCCTGCACGGCGGCGACATGACTCTCAGTCGCTCTATCTATCAGGTCCCACTCCGCGCGGACAAAGCGAAGGTCCAATATCTCCCGCAACGGCACCGCGAATTTGTTTGCAAGGATGGTTCTGACCATTCCCAGTGCGGCGCGCCGCAACGCGTACGGATCGCTTGATCCAGTGGGACGCTCGTCAATGGACCAGAAGCAAACAAGCGTGTCCAACTTATCAGCGATGGCGACAGTCGCGGCTACGACAGCGGTTGCAACGCGGTCGCTAGGTCCCAAAGGGCGATAATGATCCTCGATCGCTTCGGAAACGTCCCCCATCTCCTTGTCCGCCTCGGCAAGCTGACGCCCGATTTGCCCCTGAAGTTCGGGGAACTCCTCGACCATTGCCGTTACAAGATCCAATTTAGAGAGCTGGACTGCCCTGACTACCGGTTGAATCCTAGCGCCGGTATATTCACACAGATCGACGGCTGCCGCCGTGGTACGATCCACTTTATTCCAGATTGACCCCCACCGTTGGTGAAATACGCGTTGATCCAGTTTCGATCGACGCTCCGGCGTATCAAGCGGCGTCTTCCGATCCGTATCCCAGAAGAACCGCGCATCATTCAGCCGCGCGCTCAGCACGCGCGCATTGCCCGCCGCGATCGCCTTGCCGCCATCTTTCGCTTCGACGTTCGCCACCGTCACGAAATGCGGCGCAAGCTTTTGCGTTTTCGGATCGCGCACGGCGAAATATTTTTGGTGCGTGCGCATCGAGAGCCGGATCACTTCGCCCGGCAAATCGAGAAACGCCGGATCCATGTCGCCGAGCAGCACCACTGGCCACTCCACCAGCCCCGCCACTTCTTCAAGCAGGCCGATATCGTCCACCAGCTCCAGCCCACGCGCGACGCAGAGCTTCCGCGCTTGCTCCAGAATGATCGTCTTGCGCTCCTCGCGCTCGATCAGAACTTTCGCGCCGCGCAATTTCGAAGCGTGATCGGACGCGCTCGTCACCGGCATCGCCTCCGGCGCATGAAAGCGATGCCCCCACGTCACGGCCTCGCTGCCCACGCCCTCAATGGCAATCTTCACCGCTTTGCCATCGAACACGCAGCAAATGTTATGCAGCGGCCGCACCCAAGTCAGATCGCTCGATCCCGAGCGCATCGATTTCGGCCACGGAAACGCGCGCACGATCTCCGGCACAATCTCTTGCACGATCGCGCTCGTCTCCCGCCCGGCGCGCTCGATCCGCGCCACGTAAAACGCGCCCTTCTTATCCTCAACGATCTGCGCTTGATCGATCGACGTCAGTCCCGCGCCTTTCAGAAAGCCCTGCAGCGCTTGCTCAGGCGAACCAACGCGCGGCCCCTTGCGCTCCTCGTTCACGTCCGCCGCTTTGCTCGGCAGATCGTCAATCACGGCGCCGATGCGGCGTGGGCTCGAGAACGTCTTGATCGCCTTCGCGTCGAGGCCTGCGGCTTTGAGCTTCTCACCCAACGCCTTCGCCAAATCCTCTTCCGCACGCTTCTGCATTCGCGCTGGGATTTCTTCGCTGAAAAATTCAATGAGAAGCTGGGGCATTAGCTTTGCCCCTCCGCCCAAGCGCTCGCGCAGCCCTTTGCCAAATCCCGCACCCGCGCGATGAAGCTTTGCCGCTCCGTTGGCGAGACGACGCCGCGCGCATCGAGCAGATTGAACAGATGCGACGCCTTCAGCGTGTAATCGAACGCGGGAAGCACATTGCCCTCTTTCAGCAAACGCGCAGCCGTCGCTTCCGCGTCACCAAACCAGCGCAGCACCATTTCAGGATCGCTGAGTTCGAAATTGTAGCGCGATTGTTGCTTCTCGTTTTCGAGGAAGATGTCGCCATAAGTCAGCGGCGTTGCGCTATCGGGATCATTGAACGGCAGATCGAACACGCGATCGACGCCGAAAACGTACATCGCCAAGCGCTCAAGCCCGTACGTCAGCTCGCCCGACACCGGCCTCACATCCAAGCCGCCGACTTGCTGAAAGTACGTGTACTGCGACACCTCCATGCCATCGCACCACACTTCCCATCCTAGCCCCCAAGCGCCGACCGTGGGGTTTTCCCAATCGTCTTCGACGAAGCGAATGTCGTGCAGCAGCGGATCGATGCCGATGCGCGCGAGCGAGTTCAGATAAAGCTGCTGCAGATCCGGCGGGTTCGGCTTCAGGATCACCTGGAACTGATAATAGTGCTGCAGCCGGTTCGGGTTCTCGCCATAGCGCCCATCCTTCGGCCGCCGCGATGGCTGCACATAGGCCGCGCGCCACGGCTTCGGCCCCAGCGAGCGCAACGTCGTCGCCGGATGCAAAGTGCCGGCGCCGACCTGCTCGTCATACGGTTGCAGGATCGCGCAGCCCTGCTCGGCCCAGTAATTCTGGAGCGTCAGGATCACGTCCTGGAAGCAACGGGGCGCTTTGTGGGGAGCCATGGCGGACGCCTAAAGGCGCCCGCCCCTCATATCAAGACTGGCTCAGCGGAGGAACGCCGCCACCGCTGCGCGGAACGCGGCCGGCTGGTCGAACATGACGAAGTGGAAGGCGCCGTCGATGCGGGTGAAATTGACGTTGGGGGCGCTGGCGTACCCGCCGCGATAGAGCCCATCGACCATGGCTTCCGGCCCCATGGCCGGGTCATAAGCATAAACCACGGTGATCGGCGCCGTGACGGCGGCGACCTCGGGACGCATGTCGGTGGTCATCACCTCGTACATCGCCTGCGCGAAGGTCGCGCGATCCGAGGCGATACTCCAAGCCACGACCTCGCCCTGGCGCGCTTCGGTTTTGACCAGCCGGCGCACACCGCCGGCTTGCTGCGCGGCGAACGCGGCGTCGTCCATCGCTGAGATCTGGTCGCGCATCATGCGCGCCTGCGGCTCAACGGCGGCGGCCGTGATCTGCGGGCCGAACATGGCGCTGAAGAACGGCAGCGAGTCCACGATCATCAGCCGGCCGACACTTTCAGGGTGGCGGCGCGCAAGCATGAGGCCGGAGAAGCCGCCCATCGAATGGCCGATCACGGCAGGGCGCTCGATATCGTTCGCTTCGATGTAGCGCGCGAGTTCTTCAACGAGCGGCGCGATCACCTCGCCTGCCGGCACGCCGACGGGTTGGCCGGCGAAGCCAGCGACTTGCACGAGATGCACGCGGTGCGTGGCGACCAGCGCCTCCGCTTCGGCAGCCCAGACATCGCGGCTGGAGCCAAGACCGGGGATCAGAATCACATCCGGCCCCGCGCCGCGCACTTCAACGCTAAAGCGCGTCGGCGTGAAATCTTGCGCCTGCGCGGGCGCTGGCCCCACAACTGAGCCGATCATGAATGCGGCGAACGCGGCCAGCACGAATTGACGAACAACAAGCATGACCATCCCCTTGGCGCTCACGCGCCTTTTTGTTGATCCGAATTTGAAGACCGAAATTAGCGGCTGCGCATCCAATCGATGCCGCGCACGATGAAGAAGCCCGCCGCCATCAAAAGCGGCCCAAACAGCATCCCCGCGGCGAAGCTGCCCGAAGCGTCAGCATGCCCGAACCAGTCCATCAGCGTTCGTTGCGCCGCAACGAATGGGGGCGCTTCAAACGCAAACACCACTTGCATCAGCGCAATGCAAATGAACCCAAGTACGCTGCCCCAATACCAAGCGATATAATGGGCGCGTTTGGCGATTTCGTCGAAGGTCGCGAACTCCAACACCGCGAGCACACAGAACACAATGAGCAAGGCCGCCATGGGCCCTCGCACCTCTACATCCCACGTGCGCGCCGCCAACGCGCAAGCGACCAAGACGAGACCGAACACGATCATCAATGAGCGAACCAGCGCGCGGCGCTTGTTTTGCGAAACCGGCAGAACAGACATGGCGCTTCTCCTATTCAGCAGCTTGCGCGACTTCGTCGGCGCTGAAGATTTGTTCGATCGGCAGCGAGAACACTGCGGCGATCTTGAATGCGAGTGGCAGCGAGGGATCGTATTTGCCGGTCTCGATCGCGTTCACGCTCTGGCGCGAAACGTCGAGCTTGTCGGCAAGATCCGCCTGGCTCCAATTGCGCTCGGCGCGCAGGACCTTGAGCCGGTTTCTCATTTGTAGCGCAGCCGCAGAACGCAGGCGGCCAAGCCCCAAATGCCGATCAACGCCGGAAACACCCAGATCAGCGGCAAGTGCGGGAAGTTCGCCCACTCTTCCAGAAAGCCGTAAGCGAACGATCCAAAGCCAACAACGGCGGCGGCGATCAGCATTGCATCGGTTTGAATGCGGCGCTGAAATTCATCGATGCCATTGAGAAAGATGGCGTACGCGCGCAGCATCAGCAGTGCAGGCAGAAGCGGCGCAAGCGCTGCGAGAATAGCCGCCCATTGCGGCAAGGCCTCGTTGCGGATCGCAAACGCGCCGCCAAACACCGCCGCGGTATAGAGCACGCCGGCGACGGCCATGTTGCCCATGTAGCGGCGGCCGTTGCTGATGATCTTCGGATTGGTCTCGCGCGGCATCGTCGCCTCCTTAAATTTTGATCTTGATGGCGAGGTCCGCGGTCCGCACCTCGAGCGCCAGCGGCGCGAGCGAAACGCTGAAAGACATAGCCGGCGCGCTGGCGGCGGCGGTGCTTACGCCGGGGCGATCGTTCAAAAAGCCGGAGGCCACCGCGATCGCGACCACCACCGCAAACACAGATGCCCGGCTCCACCCTCTGCGCATTTGACCCTCCATCAAGCGTGCTTGTCTCGTTGACAAGCGACCTTTACCCGGCGACCTGGATAATGTCAAGCATCCTTATCAAATAGCCAGCCCTGCTTGCCTTTGCTCTCCGCCCGGAATCCCGGCCATGCTTGCCCATGGCGATTTGTGGGATCGATGAGGCGGGGCGCGGGCCCTTGGCCGGGCCGGTGGTGGCCGCGGCGGTGATCCTGCCGGCCAAGGGCCGCCCCAAAGGGCTCGACGATTCCAAGCAATTGAGCGCCGAAGCGCGCGACGAACTCTACGCGGCGATCCGCGCGTGCGGGATCGTCGGAGTCGGCATCGCCACCGTCGAAGAGATCGACACGATCAACATTCTGCGCGCTTCGCATCTGGCGATGAAACGCGCATTTGAAGCGCTTTCGGAGCGTCCGGTTGCGGCGCTCATCGATGGCAACATGGCGCCTGATCTGCCATGCGCGGTCGAGTGCGTGATCGATGGCGATGCGTACCTGCCACTGATCTCCGCGGCTTCCATCATCGCCAAGGTCGAGCGCGACCGGATGATGACCGAACTTTGCGCGCAATACCCCGGCTACGCCTTCGCTAAGCACAAAGGCTACGGCACGCCGGAGCATCAAGCGGCGCTGAAGCGCCTTGGCCCCTGTGCGATCCACCGGCGCAGCTTCAAGCCGGTGCAATTGGCGATGGAGATGCGTCTCGCCGGCTGAGCGGCGTTTACAAGCGCCCGGCCAACACTATGTTCCGCCCCATGACGACAGGGGACACTGCCGCGGGACACCCGCAAACTCGCGATATTTCCGCGCTTGCGGTGTGGATCGCGTGCGGTCTGATCTTCGCGGCGATCATTGGTTTTGTATGGTTCAACCCCGAAGCCTTGGCGGGCAGCGCGCGTACGACCGAACAAGGCCTGTTCGAGATCGCGCAGAATTTGTCGCTGATCATCGCGCTCGCGCTGACGGTCGACATGCTTGTGCGCGCCGACACGCCGATGCTGCGCGGATGGCTCGTGGTGGTGCTGCTCGGCCTCATCTTCCTGTTCGGCGAGGAGATCAGCTGGGGCCAGCACTTCTTTGGTTGGGAAACCAGCGGCATCTTCGCCGAGATTAACGACCAGGGCGAAACCAACTTCCACAACACCGCCGACGGCTGGCTCGATCAAAAACCGCGCGCCCTGCTGCTGCTGGGCATGATCCTCGGCACGATCGTGCATCCTTTGGTGAAGCACTTCCGCAAAGGCCGCGGGCTGTTCGACAATCCGTGGTGGCTGGCGCCAACCCTGGCGAGCCTCGCGCCCGTCATCTTCTCGCAGCTGGCTGCGCTGCCGAAGCGGCTCGACGATACGACCTGGTTTGCCGCCCTGCCCTATGTCCGTTGGAGCGAGGCCGAAGAGGTGTTCATCTACATCTTCTTCATCACCTACCTGCTCTCGCTGCGGACGCGCTTCAGCCAGCGCAAGGCGCTGGGGATAAAGCCGGCGGGCTGATCATTCTTTATGGTTAACGACTTGCGGACTCTTGATTCGCGAGTCCGGTCAATAGAGAATCCCCTGCTTCCGGGGGACCAATGGCGCGCCACTTCAAAGACAAGCTGATCGAGGGCGATTGCATCGAGGAGCTGAAAAAGCTCACCGATGGCAGCGTCGATCTGGTGTTCGCCGATCCGCCCTATTTCATGCAGCTCGGCGGCGCGCTGACGCGGCCCGATCAATCCAACGTCGATGGCGTCGACGATGAATGGGACAAGTTCGAAGACTTCGCCGCCTACGACAATTTCACCCGCGCCTGGCTCACCGAAGCCCGCCGCGTTTTGAAACCAAACGGCGCCATCTGGGTGATCGGATCGTATCACAACGTCTTCCGCCTCGGCGCGGCCATGCAGGACCTCGGCTTCTGGATTTTGAACGACATCGTCTGGCGCAAAACCAATCCGATGCCGAACTTCAAAGGCACCCGCTTCACTAACGCGCACGAAACCCTGATCTGGGCCGCGCGCTCGAAAGAGTCGAAATACACTTTCCACTACGACGCGCTGAAGATGCTCAACGACGACCTGCAGATGCGCTCGGACTGGACGCTGCCGATCTGCACGGGTTCTGAGCGCCTGAAGAACCGCGAAGGCCGCAAGCTCCACTCGACGCAGAAGCCGGAGGCCCTCCTCCACCGCGTCGTGCTCGCCACCACAAAGCCCGGCGAAGTCATCCTCGATCCGTTCTTCGGCACCGGCACCACCGGCGCCGCCGCCAAGCGCCTCGGCCGCCATTACATCGGCATCGAACGCGACCCCGCTTACGCCGAAGGCGCGCGGACGCGGTTAAAGAAAATCAAACCGGTTTCGATCGAAGATCTGGCGGTGACCAAATCCAAGAAAGAGGAGCCGCGCGTGCCTTTTGGCCAAGTCATCGAAGCCGGCTTCATCCATCCCGGCGCCTGGCTCGTCGCGCCCAACGGCAAACGCGCCCGCGTGCGTGCCGATGGCTCGCTTGTGCTCGGCGAAGAGACGGGCTCCATCCACCGCATCGGCGCCGTCGCCTCGGACGCGCCGGCCTGCAACGGCTGGACCTTCTGGAGCCTCGAAACCAAGCAAGGCCCCAAGCCGATCGACCTCTTCCGCCGCGAAATCCGCCGCCAAATGGCGATGGCGCCCGGCGCTTAGGCGCTACTGAGGCAACATAAAGCGCGAGACGATATTGACGCGATTGCCTGGCGCGATCGCGAACGTATCTACGCGATAGCCGCGCACGATCCGCAACGCCGCTTGGCCGAACTCAAAATCGATCGGATCTTCCTGCAGCACCACGCACGCGAGCGCGCCATCTGCGAGCACCAGACAACTCAGCTGCGCCATGCCCTGCACTTCCCGGCTCATCGCGTTCTCAGGATAGTAACGCTGCACCTCCCAGCCTGACGGCGTGTCGACGTAAATCGGCGGACGAACAAGCTCCGCGGCCGCGAGCCGCTCCGCCAAACGCTCCGGGCTCGGCATCTGCCCGGCGGCGCGCCGCGCCATGGAAACGACCAGCCGGCACACGCTCTCCTCGCCGCGCGTGATCGAGTGCGCAGTGATTCTGCCGTGCGCGCCGGCGCCGGAGTAAAACATCTGCCCGTGCGCGCGGCCGTTGTGCACCAATATGACAGAGTCAAATTGCACACGCTCGTCGCGCACTGTCTGCGCAACGCCGAAAACCGGCGTGTTCGGCGCTGAAACCCATACATCGCCGTCAGCGTGGCCGCGCGGCGCATCTGGGTCGTGGAAAAAATAAAACCAATTGTCGCGCTGCGTGAACGGCGCACGCGTGAGCATCGCCTGCTCAACCATGGCCCGGTGCTGATCGCGGCACCCCTCCGGCGAAAGCTGCACCTCGGTCGTGAAGTGTGCCAGCGTGGCCGCGCCCGACGTGAACGCTAGCTGCGCGCGGAAGCGCAAACCGTATAGCTCCACCGCCTCGCCGCGCGTGTACATGCTCGCGCGCTGCGTTTCTTCGTCGATGAAGCTCTCCCATTCTGCGCCAGGAACCGCCGCGCGCGCGTCATCCAGCGACATGCCAAGCGAAAATTGTCCGAGCGGGGGCGGCGGCGCCGGATTATAGAACTGCTGGCCCCATGCCGCCGGCGCGAACGCCAGAGCAGCAGCAAATACCCACGCCCTCATGCGCACCTCCCCTACCCCAAAAGCTTGCCGCGCTCACCCCGCGCACGCAATGGCCGCTTCCGATTGACGCTGGCGCATGGGGCGGCAATGTTGCGCCCGCCGATGGCCGACAAATACGATCTCCAGAGCGTCGAAGCGGCGCTGGCGAAAGCCGAACTCATGGCGGCGCTCAGCGACGCCACGCGCGCGCGGCTCGCCAAGCAAGGCCAACCCTGCACCGTCGAAACCGGCAAGCTGCTCTTCGCCAAGGGCGACAAAGGCGATGCGCTCTACGTTTTGCTCGAAGGCGAAGTCGAAGTGCGCTCCTCCACCGAAGGCGGCAAGGACGTGCGCATGGCGTCGCTGAAGCCGCCGGCGGTGATCGGCGAAATGGCCGTGCTCGACGGCGGCGTGCGCTCTGCAGACATCGCCGCGATCCGCAAGTCGCGCTTCCTGCGCATTCACCGCGACCAAGCCATCAGCGCGCTCGAAAGCGAACCCAAGGCGCTCTTGAAACTCATCGCCGAAATGTCGAAGCGCCTGCGCCACGCCGACGCCGCGCTCGAAGACGCGCACACGCTCGATCTTGGCGGGCGCCTCGCGCAACGCCTGCTCGAAGAAGCCGGCGACAGCCCGTCGGTGACGCTCACCCAAACCGAGATCGCCCGCCGCATCGGCGCGTCGCGTGAAAAGGTGAACCGCAAACTGCACGAATGGGTCGATGAAGGCTGGATCGCGATGGGCCGCGCCGGCATCAAACTCATCGCGCGCGACAAGCTGAAAGCGCTGATCCAGGAAGCGCGCGCGAATTAGGCGCGGCTCGCCTCATTTCCCCCTGCCGACGCTCCCCGCGCAATAAACGCCCCCGCCAAGAACCTATCCGCACCGGCAAGGTTTCGCCGCTTGCAGACGGTCAGCGCGCTATGGTGAAGTGTGGGCGTGGGCCGAAGGGCTTGATCCAGTGAACGACGAGCGGGCGGGGACGATTGACGCATATATCGCCGGGGCATCGCCCCAGGTGCGACCTGTCCTTCTTAAGATTAGAGCGCTGATCCGAAGGGCCGCCCCGGGTGCGAAGGAGATCATCAGCTATCGAATGCCGGCATTCCGGCAGAACGGAGTCCTCCTGTACTTTGCCGCATTCAAGAATCACATCGGGATGTTTCCACCCGTCAGAGGCGATGAAGAGCTCGAACATGAGTTGAAACGCTACCGCGGCCCCAAAGGGAATCTGCGGTTTCCACTCGATGAGCCTATACCTTACGACCTCATCGCGCGCATCGCGACGCTGCGCGTGGCCCAAGACACTCTTCAGGCGTCCAAAAGCAAGAAGCGCAGAAGCTAACGCGGCGTGCGTTTGGTCCCCGCCATTTTGCTCGGAATGGCTGGCGCGCCTTCCAGCCCCGCTCGCGTCCTACCCATCAATTTGGCCTACGCTCGCCGGAACCCATAGCTGGCGATGTCATCTATCGTCGGCATGGACCGGCTGCAGCAGCATACGTGACAGGTGCAAGCTCGCTGGGTCGCGGAAATTCTCAACACCAATCGTCATCCGATCATGGCCGTCGGCGGGCTGGGCGCGGTAGGTGCGAAATGCTCGATCCCACCACGGCAAACTGAATCCGAAATTGCTGTTCGTCTCCTCACGACGCACCGAGTGGTGCACGCGGTGCATGTCAGGCGTCACAACAATCAATCGCACAATTCGATCGAGCGCCCGCGGCAATTTGATATTTGCGTGATTGAACATCGTCGTCGCGTTGAGCAACACTTCGAACACCAAGACAGCAACCGCCGGCGCGCCCAAAGCCACGACCGCTGCAATCTTGATCAACATCGATAGCAATATTTCGGCCGGATGGAATCGCACGCCTGTGGTCACGTCGAATTCAAGATCGGTATGGTGGACGCGATGGAGCCGCCAGAGCAGCGGCACGGCGTGAAACAGCCGATGCTGTAGGTAGATCACAAGATCAAGGGCGATCACGGAGCCTAGTATCGCGACAGCCGCAGGCGCGTTCATCACTTGAAAGAGCCCCCAGCCCCGAGATTCGGCGAAGATCGCAGCCCCGACCGCCGCAGCTGGAAAGAGTATGCGAAGCGCCAGCGTGTTGATGATGGAGAATCCGAGGTTTCCAGGCCAACGCCGCGCTCTTGAGATGGCTTGCGGCCGCTTCGGCGCCGCAAGCTCCCAAACGCCCATTACCACAAACACGCCGACAAAAGCGCCAAGGCGAATAACCGGCTCGCTGAAACTCAGCGCCTGCCCGATCACTCGAACGCGCTTTGAAACGCGCGCACGCGCTTGGCGTTGGCGCCGAGATCGGAGACGCCAACGCGCGACGTCGAACGTATATCAATGCGCGATCCGCCCGCTGCGGGCGCTACCTGCACAACCACGTCATCGACAAAGCCGAACCATAGGGAGCGAACGCTGGCCTCGATGCGGCCGTTCGCCGGATCTGTCGCGTCGATGCTCCACCCTTCGGCTTGAGCCGCAGCCAGCGCCGTCTCGAACGCCTCGGCCGGTGATTGTGCAAGCATGATCGGTTGAATGTCCGGATAGGCGCTCCGCTGGAGAGCCCGGGCCGACTGACCAGCGGCAGCGCCGAAGCGATCATCATCGGGCACGTGCGGATCGGCCTCGACCGGATTGCCGCCTGGCACGGCGGCGCGCAACGCCATCACCCGCTCTGAAAACATAAGTGGCGCACCCGCATCGGAGACGATGTCGTGAATGGGCGGAATGGAAGCCGCTTCACTGCGCACGTAGCCCGCATAGCCGAGCGCGAGAACAGGGATAGCAAGCGCAAGCGCAGCCTTGCCCAAGCCAGTCCTTGGCTTGACCAGCAGCGCCAGCACCAGCGCGACCAGCGCAAGTCCTGCCGCCGCCATCAGCAACAGCGGCCCGTAGCCAAGCGTGAGCGCGCCGAAGCCGAACCGCCAATCGATCAAACCAAAGCGCGTGGCGAGCGCCGCTGCAGCAAAATAGATTGGCAGCGCCAACGACAGAAAGAACGCCGCCGCCACGATGAATCCACGAATCCTACTCATGCACCTTGCCTCCCCGCCATCCGTTGGCGCCAACGCCGATAACTGGCGCCGTCATCAACGTCTTCCAACTCGCGCAGCATCATCACGCGCCTACCGGCCAGATTGCTGAGCGTATCGGCGCGCGCATGCGGCGTCGACCATCGAACGGCTTTAAACGGCAAATGTTGGCGCTGGGCTTGGGCAAAGCCAATGAGCCAATAGCCGCCATCAAGCGCCGGGCCGATAACCGCGTCGCTGGTTTCCAGCGCTTCGAACGCCGCTTCAATATCAGTTGTCGCTACGTCCGGCGTATCGCTGCCGATGTAGACGAGCGGGCCCGGCCCCAACCGCGCCGACACGCGCGCCATGCGTTCGCCAAGATCACCCTCTCCCTGACCGAGTACGAGGTCGGCCCCGGGACACTCCACTGGCTCATCGGGCGTGATCGCCAGGCAAAGCCGCCAGCGCGGGTCCGCGCCTAGGCGACGCAATAGTCGACCCAGTGCGACGCGTTGAAAACGGTGCGCGGCAGAGTCGCCGATATCCGCGGCCAAGCGGCGTTTGCCCTCGCGTAAGCGAGGCCTCCTGGCCATCAACACGAGAGTGCGATCAGCGACCATAGAAGCGCGCTATGCGTTCGATCGGGGCGCCGACGCTGAACATCGTGAGACAGACGACGTTGCGCGCACTGCGCTTCAACCAACCATCTTCGCGCCAGCGCCGCGACGAGGTCGTTGCGGCGCTGGCAAGCGTCTTTAGCCGCCGCCTGCCGATACGGCGCACGAAGTCCACGTCTTCCATAAGCGGCAGCGGTCGAAACCCGCCCAGTGCAGCGTAGAGCCTGCGATGGATCAAGAGCCCCTGATCCCCGTAGGGAAGCGCGAACAGAAGAACCCGCAACGCCACCAGCCACTCCAAAACGCGCGCTTGCCACGCTGCATCGTCCAACTTGAAGCGAAACACACCAACGGTCGCGACCGCGTTCGCTTCGTTCGTGAACGCGTCGACATGAGCCCGCCAGCCGGGCGCCAGGAGCGTGTCAGCGTGCAAGAAGAGCAGCCAGTCTTGGGTCGCGAGTTCAGAGCCTGCGCGCAATTGCTGACCGCGCCCACGCTCGCTTACCTCGACGCGCGCCCCGGCCGCGCTGGCCACGCGAACAGTCGCATCTTCGGAGCCGCCGTCGATGACGATGATCTCCTCGGTCCCGGCAACGGAGCGCAACGTAGCGGCAAGGCCCGCCTCGGCGTTCAGCGTTGGAATTATGACCGCAATGCCCATTGGGGCCACATGACCGCGAGGTTCAGACTTGGCAAGTGCGGCGGATGCTGCGACCGGTGCACCTAAGATGTAACCGCGCTGCGGCCTGCGCGTATCCAGGGTGAGCGCTCATGCCCAGTGGGCACGGGAGAATGATGCATGGCCGAGCTCGAACAGGCGCCGCCCGCCAGGCGCGGCATTTGGGGTAGGCTCGCGTTGGGCGCCGTGCTGGCCTTGGCGCTGTTAGCGGCATGGCGTTTCGGGGTCTTTGATTATCTCAATTTCGAAACCTTGCGCGCACAGCGCCAGACGTTGACGGCATTCGTGGCGGCCAATCAAATCCTCGCCTTTGCCGCCTTCATCGCAATCTATGTAGTGGTCACCACGCTCGCGCTTCCGGGCGCGTTCTGGATCACGATTTTGGGCGGCTATTTGTTCGGTCTGATTGGCGGCGCTGTCGCCACCACGATCGGCGCCACTTTGGGCGCGACGGCGCTGTTTGTGATCGCGCGCTACCTTCTTGCCGATACGTTGCGAGCGCGCGCCGGCCCCTTCCTGAAAAAGCTGGAGGCAGGTTTTGAACAAAACGCCATCAGCTACTTGCTCACACTCCGGCTGGTCCCGGTCGTGCCGTTTTTTATCGCCAATGTAGCGCCCGCCTTTCTCGGCGCGCGCTTGAGCAGCTTCGTTTGGACGACCGCTGTCGGGATCATCCCTGGCGTCATCGCCTACACGTGGATCGGCGCCGGCCTCGGCGCAGCGTTCGACGCCGGAGAGGCGCCCGATATCGCAGCGTTCGCGCGAGAATTGGCGCCCGCCTTCATCGCGCTCGCAGCGCTCGCGATCGCACCCGCAATCTATAGCCGCTTTAAACGCCCGAAAGCGGCCAGTTAGGAGTTTAGCTTTTATGGAAAACATAAAAGCGGACATCGCCATTATTGGCGGCGGCTCCGCTGGATTAGTCGCAGCCTCCGGCGCCGCTCAGCTTGGCCAAAAGGTCGTGCTGTTTGAAAGCGGTGAAATGGGAGGCGACTGCCTCAATTATGGCTGCGTGCCCTCAAAGTCGCTGATTGCAGCGGCGCGTGCAGCCCAGAACGCACGCACGGCGGGGCTACTCGGGCTCGACATCGCGCCTCCGCAAGTCGATTGGTTCCGTGTAAAGGCGCACGTCCACGGTGTGATCGAAACCATTGCGCCGATCGATAGCCAAGAGCGTTTCGAAGGCCTCGGCGTCAGCGTCGTGCGCGAACGCGCGCGCTTTGCCGACGCGCGCACGATCGTCTCCGAGAGTGTGCGTGTGCGCGCGCGCCTGATGGTGATCGCCACCGGCGCCCGCGCTGGCGCGCCGCCAATTCCGGGTTTGAGCGAGGTCCCTTATCTCACCAACGAGACCATCTTCAGCATCGATACGCTGCCGACACATCTCATCATCCTTGGCGCTGGCGCTATCGGGCTCGAACTCGGCCAGGCCTTCGCCCGACTTGGATCCAAAGTCACATTGATCGAAGCCGGCGCGCTCTTCGCTGGCAAAGATGACGAAGCCGCCAAAGTGCTGCGCGCAAAACTGAACGCAGAGGGCGTGACCCTGCTCGAATCCGCGACGGCGCAGCGCATCGAAGGCGCAGACGGCGTCATCGCAGCCGACATCGAACGAGGCGGCGCAACCAAACGCGTCGAAGGCTCTCACCTTCTCGTCGCGGCTGGACGCAAGCCCAATGTCGAGGACCTTGGCTTAGAGGCTGCGGGCGTCATTTACGACAAACGCGGCGTCACCACCGACGCTCGCTTGCGAACCTCCAATCGGCGCGTCTATGCGCTGGGCGACGTCGCCTCACGCGAACAATTCACCCACGCTGCGGGCCTCCACGGATCGCTATTCGTGCGCAATGCTTTGTTCAAGCTCTCGCCGGGCCGCGCAGACGCGGCGCCCATTCCACGCGTGATCTATACCGAGCCCGAATACGCGGCTGTGGGCTTGTCGGAAGCAGAAGCGCGGGCGCGCTGGGGCGATAAGGTGCGGGCGCTGTTAGTGCCGATGCACGACAATGACCGCGCACAGACCGAGCGCGACACTGAGGGCTTCGCCCGCGTCATCGTCCGCACCAATGGTGAGATTCTGGGCGCCGTCATCGTCGGAGCGCACGCTGGCGAGACTATCGCAACCGTCGCCCTGGCGATCGCCAACAAGCTCAAGATCGCGGCCTTCACATCAAGCTTCGTGCCCGCCTATCCTACTCGCGCAGAAATCTTGAAGCGCGCTGCAGGGCAATTCTACACCGAGAGCCTGTTCTCGGCGCGCACCAAGCTTTTGGTTCGGCTGCTCGCGCAACTGCCTTGAGAGAGTTCGATCGCATGACATCTTGGCGTTTGGGAATTATTGGCGGCTCGGGCCTCTACGACATCGACGCCCTTGAAAACCGCCGTTGGACGCGGATCGCCAGCCCGTGGGGCGAGGCCTCCGACGAAGTGCTGACAGGCGTTCTAAACGGCGTTGAGCTCGCCTTCCTACCGCGGCACGGCCGGGGCCACTTGATCCCGCCATCCGCCATCAACGCCCGCGCCAATATCGATGTGCTCAAGCGCATAGGCTGCACGGACATTGTTTCTGTTTCCGCCGTGGGTTCTCTGCGAGAGGATCTGCCGCCTGGCGCCCTTGTGCTCGCCGATCAATACATCGATCGCACACGCCAGCGCCCTAACAGCTTCTTTGGCCCCGGCGTCGTCGCTCATGTCTCCATGGCCGATCCGGTGTGTCCGCGCCTCTCGGCGCTCGTGCAAAGCGCAGGCGGCCGCGCAGGCGCTGAGATCAAGCCAAAGGCAACATATCTCGCAATGGAGGGCCCGCAGTTTTCGACGCGCGCAGAGAGCCGCCTCTATCGCAGCTGGGGATGTGACATCATCGGTATGACGGCGATGCCAGAAGCGCGTCTGGCGCGCGAAGCTGAACTTCCCTACGCCGCTCTGTGCATGGTCACCGATTACGATTGCTGGCGAGAAGACAGCGCCGATGTCGATGTCGCCAGCATCCTCGCCGTCATGCACGCCAACGTCGCCCGCGCCAGACAGATCTTGGCCGAGCTCACGTTAGTGCTGAGTGAAGTGCCGCGTTCGCCATCGCCAATCGATACCTGCCTCGACATGGCGCTCATCACCGATCCCGCAAAGTGGAATCAAGACTTGGTGCAAAAGCTTGACGCAATCTGCGCGCGGCGCTTCGCCAAAACCTAAGCTGAGCAGCTGCCGCCGCCGAGCACGCAGAACTTGGCGCAATGGGGATGATTTAGCGCAACCGGCGCTAAACTGTCGGCGAGACGCGCGGCCAATTCAAACTCCGGTTCGTACGGAAGGAGCGTGCATGCGATCACCGAGGGCGCCTCTGCGCCTTTTCGCTTCACCACCATGCGCGCGCTGGCGCACATCATCGCCGCCGGCGCGACCTTTAAAATGCCCCAGCATGCGTCGCTAATTTCCGGGACCTCGGCGCTCTCGTCCATCTCAGGAAATAGGACGAGTTGCTCTGCATTGTCTGCATCGATGGGCCAGCCGCGCGCCGCGATCAGGCGGGCAAAGCCAGCGCGTATTTCAGCTTCATCACCGCCCCAAAGGGTGCGGCCTGCCAAAGAGAGCCTGAAGCCCGCATGCGCAAGCCAATCGATCCCGTCCAGCGTTGCGGCGAAACTGCCAGACCCACGTTCTTCGTCGTGAAGATCGGCGTCATAATGATCGAGACTGATCCGGAGCGTGATCTTCTCACCATACCGGGCTTTAAGGGCGCGCAATCCATCGCGCATGCGCGGGCGCATCATCGGCCGCATCGCATTGGTCAAGATCAAGACGCGATGGCCGCGCGCCAGCGCCATTTCCACAAGCCCGATGATCTGCGGATTGAGAAACGGCTCTCCGCCGGTGAAGCCAATCTCGATCGGCGTCCCCGCAAGCTGCGCCACCTCATCGAGGAACGGCGCCAAATCGGCCTCTGTGAAATAAACGAGGCTGTCATTGGTCGGCGAGCTCTCGATATAGCAGTGCGTGCACGTGATGTTGCAGAGCGTGCCGGTGTTGACCCAAAGCGTCTTCAGTTCATCGAACGCCACCGTAGCGCGCGGCTCGCCCCGCGCTGTCAAGGCGGGGTCAGAAAACTTGGCGCGGGGCGGGTTCGTTATAGTCATGTCTCACGCTTATACGTCTCAACTGGGCGCCTAGATGCGGCGCCTGCGCCCGACCTTGAACGAGCTGCGGCCACTTTAAGTGTTTTTTCGCTGAACGCATCCAGCGCCCAGCCTGGCGCGTAGCCCTTTTTGCACCCAAGAGAGCCGCCAATGTCTGACCGAAAACTGTTCGCCGCCGCCATGCTGACCCTTGCGATGATCGCAACGCCCCTTCCTGCGCAGGCGGCCGACACGGCCACCTACGATCGGCTGCTGTCGCGCTATGTCGTCGCTTCATCGGACGGCATCAACCGCGTGCGTTATGCGGCCTGGAAGGCCAGCGCTGACGATGTGCGCGCGCTCAACGCCTATGTGGCCTCGCTTGAAGGCGATCACCCGTCGCGCATGACGCGCGATGAACAACTCGCCCATTGGATCAACCTCTACACCGCCGTCACGCTCCAGATCATCCTCGAGAACTACCCTGTACGATCGATCCGCGACATCCGCAGCCAAACCTTGGATCCACGCGGATTGATCGGTCCATGGCGAACACCGCGCGTCACCGTCGAAGGCCGGCGCTTGACCCTCGACCAAATTGAAAACTCGATCCTCCGCCGCGCGTTTAACGAGCCGCGCATTCATTACGCCATCAATTGCGCGTCCATTGGCTGTCCAAACCTTGCAGCGCGCGCCTGGCGAGCCGAGACCATGGATGCAGATCTGAATGCAGCCGCACGCACCTACATCAACCACCCGCGCGGCGTTTCGATTGACGCGCAAGGTCGCGTGCGCGTCTCAACACTCTACCGATGGTTCGCAGACGACTTCGGTGGCGCCGACGCTGGCGTCCTAACGCATGTGCGCCGCTACGCCTCGCCTGAGCTGCAAAGGCGCCTTGCCGGCGCGGCCACGATTTCGAACTACGGATACGATTGGGCCTTGAACGGCGCAAACTGAGCGGCAGGTTGGGCCAGCACGCGCGGCGATATCGCCGTTTGCGCTCAATCCAACCGCGACAACGCTGTACGTAAAGTCGAGTAATGCCCGAGGCCCGGGCAGACATTAAGGGACGCGCGATCGCCAAGCCGCTCCTTGAGCGCCTCACTCATCGCCGGCGGCGCCCAATCATCAAGGCTGCCGCTCCAAATCTCGGTCTCACACCGAATATCATCCAGCACGTGGGCCCACGGCCGAACGTAAGCGTGCAGTTCGCCTCGATACGCTGCTTGGCGCGGCCCGAGGCAAGTACGCAACCCACGAACTACGACCTCAACGAAGCGCGGCGAAGCAAGCAGATCCAGCTCGGCATCAGTACTCGCACGGAACATCGTCTTCACCGCGAGCTTTGGGGCAAGCGCCACTAACGACGCTTGCGATGCAGTGAAGAGGCGGAGCGCCAAATCACCCGCTTGTGCTGCCTCGAACACCGGTCGCCCGGCCATGACGGGTAGGAAGTTGCCGAGTTGCAGCGGCGCCGCGGGCGAGATCAAGATGAGCTTGCGTACCAGGGGCCCTCGCTCTGCCGCGATGCGCACGGCCGACATGGCGCCGAGCGAAAAACCCACAAGTGTGACCGGCTCGTCCACGCCTATTGCATCAAAGGCCAACAACACATTCTCTTCGTAGGGTCCATTGTGATGCCCAAGCCGATCGAGACCATGAACGTGCTGCCGCGGCGTCCATGCCCCAAACGCGGAGAGTTCTTCCGGCGAACCCGGCAAACCATGGCAATAAATGACGCGGCGATCCACGCCCGCATTAGCTCAGCGACTGGGACCTCCCGCAATGTGACCTGATCGCCCCGGCGTCACGCGCGAGGGCCCAGAAGCAAAGCACGCTAGACTTTGGCATGGCCGAACGCTCAGGTCCTGCCGCGCCCGTGCTCGTAACCTGGGCTATATTCGCCAGTGCCCCGCTCCCTCGGGGATAGCCTCACCGCCCTGGAATTCCACGTCCAAGCGTGAAACCAGACAAGCCCGCCATACGTATCTCAAAGTATGACAATCTCACGCCGCACCTTCTTCCTCACCGCCGCCGCGCTGCCAATCGCCGCTTGCGCCGCTGAGGCGCAGCAAATCCCAACCACCGCGAACGAAGCGCGCTACGCCAACGATCCAATTCGTCGGCTCACGGAGGCGCAATGGCGTGCGCGACTTGAACCGCAGGCATTCCGCGTGCTGCGCCAGGAGGCTACCGAGCGCGCCGGCACAAGCCCGCTCGACAACGAGCATCGGCGCGGGACGTTCGTTTGCGCTGGATGTGAGCTTGAGTTGTTCCGCTCCGAGTGGAAGTTCGATTCCGGCACCGGCTGGCCGAGCTTCTTCCGCGTCATCGAGGCGAACATAGGCGCCAAGCGGGACGTGCTGCTGTTCACGCCGCGCACTGAATACCATTGCGCGCGCTGTTTGGGGCACCAGGGCCACGTCTTCGAAGACGGCCCCCGGCCCACTGGCCTGCGCTATTGCAACAACGGCGCTGCACTTCGGTTTGTGCCGACTTAACGGCGCGCGGGAGCGCCATCGCAACAGGACCACCGTCAGCGCCATCACGCTAGGCGAGGCAGCATGGCGAAGAACGCGCTTCGGAGCGCCTAACTAGACTGGCGCCAAAACCGCCCACATGATCATGCCAAGGCCGACAGCGCTCCCGATCCACACCAGCGAGCGCAGCACCGGCACACCGAACGCATAGAGCGGCACATAGACGACGCGGCACGCAAGATAGACTTGTGACCCTAACGCCGTCAGCGCGCTGTTGCGGTCCGCCACGTGGGCGATCAGCACAGCAGCGATGAAGAGCGGCAATGTCTCGAAGAGATTGTCCTGCGCGCGCTTTAGGCGCTCAGCAGCAGCGGATAAGGGAGGCATCGTCCCATCGCGCGCGCCCATGTTCCACTTGGCGCCATACTGGCTCGTGCGGGCGATGTCGAAGAGAAGGATTTGAACCAAGGCCAGAACCAAAGCCCAGCCAAGCATAGTGAGTTCTGTTGTCATTGCCGCCCCATCAGCCGCCATCGCGATTCAATGGCAGAAGTCTGCCACCAGGGACAACCGGCGTCTCACCGCTTGTCGCACAGCGCTCCGCTCCAATGCCGCCAGCAATGCTGCAAGAGCGACGATCAGCTATTGCTAGGTGTGCCATCGGTCACAGCGGCAAGGAGCACGCGCCCGTAGGGTCCTCTTCATCGAAGCGATGACGCTTCGGATTGAGGAGCAAGACCAATGATCAAGCTTTATGCCCTGATCGCCGCCTGCGCCGTATTCGCCCCGACGGCGTTCGCCACGTTGAACCAAGCCGCACAGATCGTCGCCTAAATCCTCCGCCAGAGAAGTCCCATGCACGCTCCAGTCCAAGCCGTTTGTGATCGCTACCAAGCCGTCAGCTCCCGTTCGTCCACCGCTTTCTTCACGGCGCTCGTCGCCGTTATGACCGTCGCTCCCGCCGTTATGTCTCTCATCAATCAGGTTTTGCACGCAGCCTAATTTTACAACGCGCGTGCGCCCAACGCCCGCGAAGGATGCTCCCCCTTCGCGGGTCTTGCACATCTAAGAGAGCTAGACGTGAACGCACGAAAGCACAGGCGCAGTGCGCCTCGTCGCATTGCGCGCACGTTTAGTCGCGGACGACTCGCGCGCCGCTCATACACAAGCCAGGACGGCCTCCAGGGAGGCATCCATGTCGCTTGCGCTGCGCGTAACGTTGTCGTTCGTCTTGTTCGCTTTGACCATCGTCGCGGAGTCGGCGCAGGCGCAGACCTTACCGCGTCGCTCACAGCTCGGCGCGGGCGTGGCGGCTTCGGAAGGCGGCGTCACTGTCACGGCAATAGCGCCCGACTCGGCGGCCGAACGTGCGGGACTTTCCTCCGGCGATCTGATCCAGCGGGTCGGCGCGGCGACGATCGCAACGCCTGCTGATTTCGTCGCAGGAGTGCGGGCAGCCAGACCAGGACGCGCTACCCCCTTTGCAATCATACGCGACGGGGCGCCAACAACGCTCGACGTGACCTTGATTGAAGCGCCGCGCGAAAACGCGCCTGGCATCCAAACCGTTTATGGCGCGGTGGAGGTTGCGGGCGCTCTTCGGCGTACACTCGTGACCGCCCCGAACGGCGGGGCGAACCGACGTCGCCCAGCTGTCCTCATCGTTCAAGGCATTGGCTGTTATTCCATCGACGATTCCACGCCCGTTTCACAAATGTACGCACGTCTCGCTCATGACCTCACGCGCGCCGGCATAGTGGTCATGCGCATCGACAAGAGCGGCATGGGCGACAGCCAAGGCCCGGCCTGCAATACGGTTGATTTTGACATGGAGCTCGCAGGCTATGCTGCGGCGCTTCAGGCCTTGCGCGCTGACCGGAGAGTCGACCCCGATCAGGTCTTCGTATTTGGTCACAGCATCGGCTCCATCGGCGCGCCGCTTCTCGCTGCCGGCCAACCCGTGGCGGGCGTCATCGCGGCGCAGGGCGCTGGCGTCACCTGGATGGAATACAGCCTCATCAATATCCGCCGCCAACTTGAACTTGGCGGCGCGTCGCCCGCCGACGTCGATGCCGCGTTGATCGTGACCGCATCCTGCAGCAACCGCATCCTGCTGAATGGCGAGCCGGTGCAGCAAGTGATCGCGCAGACGCCGGAGTGCGCTAACCTCGTTCCTATGCCGATGTCGCAAGCGTATATGCGCCAACTTACCGACATCAACATAGCCGGGATTTGGGGCGCGTTCACCGCGCCGACGCTCCTGATCTACGGCGAGTCCGATTATGCCACCAACCGCGCAGATCACGAGCGCCTGGCCGCCATCGTCAACGCCGTCAATCCGGGCGGAGCGCAAGTGATCTTGCTGCCAGGGGTCGATCACTATCTCGCGCAAGCCGAGACACAAGCCGCATCCATGGAGCGTCTTGCAGCGGGCAATCAGTTCGGAACCTATGCGCCACAATTCAGCGCCGCCGTATCGGCCTGGATTTGCGCGCGGGCAAGCTGCAGGCCGTAATCGGCAAGCCAGCGGCTGCGCAGGATACATTGTCTCGTTTCAGGGAAAGCGCGCGCCCCATTTTCGGCTGCACCGCTGAAACTCTCGCCGAGCATTTCCCGCAATGAGTGAGTGACGCCCGTGGCGTGCAGCAGCACGGTCAGCGTCACGATGCAAATCTTGCAGATCGGCGACGCTCTCAACGTCTAGGATTTCGGACGCTTACTAAACTCGCGCGCCAGCCCGACGAACGCCTTGAGCGCGGCCGAGGGATTGCGGCGACTTGGATAATAGAGGCACAGATCAGCAAGCGGCGGCGTCCAATCCTCGAGCAGTCGCGTGAGACGCTTGGCTTCGATGTCGGGGCGCACATCCTGTTCCAGGAAAAAGCCAATTCCCACGCCGTCGAGGACTGCAGCCCGTGAGAGGCTCGCTTCATCCAATGTGAGCGGCCCCTTCACATCGATTTGCGCCACCTGACCGCGCTTCTCGAAATGCCAACGAAACAAGGCGCCGTTCGGCAAGCGGATGCGAATGCACTGATGCGCGTAGAGATCCGACGGTGTCTGCGGCTTTCCGTGCGTCTTGAGATAGGTCGGCGACGCCACGACGGCATAGCGTTGCACACGACCCACCGGGAGCGCGATCATGTCGGCGGGAACGAGATCTGCCCGGCGTACGCCCAAGTCAAATCCATCGGCGACGATGTCCACTAAACGCCCCTCGGTCACGAGGTCGACATGCACATCCGGGTAGAGGCGCAGAAATTCAAGCACGAGCGGAGACATGATCTCGCGTGCGCCCGACGCGAACGCATTAATACGCAACGTCCCTGACGGCGTTTGCTGCTGCGACCGCACGCCCGCCATAGCGTCTTGGATGTCGCGCAAGGCGGGCGAAACTTGCTCGACAAACGCTCGCCCGGCATCACTCAAGGAGACACTGCGCGTCGTCCGATTGAAGAGCCGCGCGCCAAGATTGGCCTCGAGCTTTGCAACGGCATTACTGAGCGCCGTCGTGGACATGCCCAGCGCGAGCGCCGCCCGGCGGAACGACCCCTCGCGGGCGATTGCGATCACGGCTTCGAGTTCGCCAAGGCCTGGTCGGTACATTGTCCCGTATTTCGCAATGTATGATCCGCTTTTATCCCGATTATCGCGACGGATGTCGAGCCGTAACTTGTCGCTCACCAACAGGAGACGACAAATGAAACTCCCATCCCCCATCCAGGCCTATTTCGACGCCGACAAGGACGCCGCCCGCCCAGCGCCGACCGAAGCCTTCGCCGTCAACGCCCTCGTGAAGGACGAAGGCAAGACGCACATTGGCCACAAGGCCATCGCCGCATGGTGGCGCGCGGCCAAGGCGCAGTACCAAGCTACTTCGCAACCACTCCAGATCACCAACGAAGCCTCGCGTTTCACCGTACTAGCCGAAGTGAGCGGCAAATTTCCGGGCAGCCCTCTCGTGCTGAGCTTCATCTTTACGCTCAAGGAAGACTCAATCGTCGCGCTGGAGATTGGCGCATGAGCGCGTTTATAGATCTGCGCGGCAAGAGCGCGCTCATCACGTCAGGAACACGCGGCGCCGGTGCGGCCACTGTGGCGCTTTTCCGCGAACTCGGCGCTCGCGTGATCACGACCGCTCGCAACCGGCCAGCCGATTTCCCTGAGGAGCTGTTCGCGGCCGCAGACCTAAGCACCGCAGAGGGTTGCGCATCATTGGCGCAAGTCGTGCGCGATCGCCTCGGCGATATCGACATCCTCGTGCACATGCTTGGCGGGTCTTCCGCGCCTGCGGGCGGCTTCTCGGCATTGAGCGATGAGGACTGGAAAAACGAGATCGATCTCAACCTCATGCCCGCCGTGCGGCTAGATCGCGCACTTCTCCCAGCAATGGTCGCGCGCGGTAGCGGTGTGATCGTTCACGTAACGTCGATCCAAAGCGCATTGCCCTTGCCGCAATCCACCACCGCTTACGCAGCGGCCAAGGCTGCGCTCTCGACCTACAGCAAGAGCCTTTCGAAAGAGGTCTCACCTAAGGGCGTGCGGGTTATGCGCGTATCGCCTGGATGGATTGAAACCGAGGCAGCCGCTGACTTTCTTGACCGTGTCGCCGCAGACGCGACCACTGACCGCGATGGCGCCAAGCAGATCATCATGAACGCCTTGGGCGGCATTCCGCTTGGGCGTCCGTCTACTCCTGGCGAGGTGGCGAACCTCATCGCCTTCCTCGCCTCCGACCGCGCCGCCTCCATCACCGGCGCCGAATACGTCATCGACGGCGGCACGATCCCGACGGTGTGATTCCTCATCCCAAAGCTAAGGAGTGGCTCACATGCCCCCACCCGCAACATCGAGTCCGGCTCTGGCGTGCACGCCTGGCGGCGCGTCAATTCGAAAGCCCGGCCCAGACAAGCACCGCACGCTACTTGTTCGACGAAGCCAACAGATTGTCGCGCAACGTAATCAGATCGCGCTGCAGACGCACGAACGTGTCTGGATCGAGTCCGGTCGCTTCGATGACGGATTCACGTCCGCAGAACGCCTGCTCGAAAATGGCTTTGCCCTCGGGCGTGAGGCTGACGCGCACCTGCCGCTCATCTTCAGCGTCGCGCCGGCGCGTCACATATCCTGCCGCTTCAAGCCGCTTGAGCAAAGGCGTCAGCGTGCTCGATTCCAGGAAGAGCTTGTCGCCCAATTCCCCCACCGTCTGATCGCCCGCCTCGTTCAGCGCAATGAGCGTGGCGTACTGGGGATAGGTGATCCCCAGCTCTTCGAAGAGCTGCTTGTAGGCGCGGTTGAATGCGAGGTTGGTCGAGTAGACGGCAAAGCAAAGGAAGTCGGCCAGTGATCCAGCCAATTCCTGCTTCGGCATTTTCGTTGGTTTTTTCATAAGCTTAGGTTTCGCCTCAAGCCTTTAGATAGATCGCACGCAATTTAATCGCAACCGATTGACAGCAGCTGAGCGTCATATATATAGATCGTACGCGATTAAATCGCGCTCGATATACAGGAGGGTGTCATGATGAAGAGTGCAGGCAAAATGTTGGTCGCGGCTGCAGCGGCGGCGACGCTGGCAAGTTGTGCGCAAGCGCAGACGGCGCAGACCATTCCAGACGATCAAACAGTCCGAAACGTAGTCCTCGTTCACGGCGCCTTTGCTGACGGTTCAGGCTGGCGCGGCGTCTATGATGAACTCACAGGTCGCGGCTATCGCGTCACCATCGTGCAAAATCCGCTCACCTCGTTAGAAGACGACGTCAACGCAACGCGCCGCGTGCTCGCGCGCCAAGAAGGTCCCACTATTCTCGTCGGCCATTCCTATGGCGGCTCGGTGATCACTGAAGCCGGCGTCGATCCAAATGTTGCGGGCCTTGTCTATGTGTCCGCGTTCGCGCCTGACGTCGGCGAAAGCACAGGCGATCAATTAGCCGAAATCCCGCCGCCGCCCGAATTTGTCATTGAACCCGGGCCGGACGGCTTTGGCTTCATCAATCTAGAAAAATTTCGCGAAGGCTTTGCCGCAGATGTGAGCGAGACCGACGCAGCTTTCCTGCGCGACAGCCAAGTGCCGATCAATATGGCGAACTTCGCTACGCCGGTGACGCAAGCGGCCTGGCGTACCCGCCCGAGCTGGGCCGTGGTCGCCACCCAAGATCGCGCCATCGATCCGCGCCTCTTGCGTCAAATGGCTGAGCGCATCAACGCGCAGATTGTCGAGGTCGAGGCAAGTCACGTGCCGTTCATCACGCGCCATCGCGAAGTCGCGGATGTGATCGATCAGGCTGCACGCAGCGTCTCGCAGTCCGCCACGCAATCGAATTGACCTGAAGAATCTTGCAAACAGGAGAAATCCAAATGGCTTACGTCACCACCAAGGACGGCGTTGAAATCTTCTACAAGGATTGGGGTCCGAAGAACGCGCAAGCGCTCGTGTTTCACCACGGCTGGCCGCTCAGCTCCGATGATTGGGACGCGCAGCTCTTGTTCTTCGTCAATCGGGGCTATCGGGTCATCGCCCACGACCGCCGCGGTCATGGCCGTTCGTCGCAAGTCTCAGACGGTCACGATATGGATCACTACGCCGCCGACGTTGAGGCAGTGGTCGAGGCGCTTGATCTCAAGAACGCCGTCCATATCGGCCATTCAACCGGCGGCGGTGAAGTCGCGCATTATGTCGCCCGCGCCAAATCGGGCCGTGTATCCAAAGCAGTGCTGATCGGGGCGGTGCCGCCCATCATGCTGAAGACTCCGAACAATCCGGGCGGCCTGCCTATGGAAGTGTTCGATGGCTTCCGCGCTTCGCTCGCCGCTGATCGCTCGAGCTTCTATCGCGCGGTGGCGTCGGGTCCGTTCTACGGCTTCAATCGGCCAGGCGTCGAAACCAAGTCTGCAGTCGTCGACAATTGGTGGCGCCAAGGCATGATCGGCGGCGCAAAAGCGCATTATGACGGCATCAAAGCCTTCTCGGAGACCGATTTCACCGAAGATCTCAAAGCCATGAACGTGCCGACCTTGGTCATGCACGGTGACGACGATCAAATCGTGCCCATCGATGATAGCGCCAAGCTCGCGATCAACTTTTTGAAGCAGGGCGAACTCAAAATCTATCCCGGCTTCTCACATGGCATGGCGACGGTGAACGCCGATACAATCAACGCAGATCTTTTGGCTTTCATCAGAAGCTAAAGAAACAAGCGAGGGCGGCAATTTTCGACGGCCGCCCTCGCCTTGCATCGCGCAACGCCCAATAGTGTTCGACCACTCTATCCCGCACCAAAGCACCACTTCCCCCAGCAAATTCAAGCCTCGCGCAAAAACGTATCCTACACCCGAAAAGCTGAGCGATACTCAGCCAATCCCTCGCATGGGAGTTCTCGTTGCTAGCCGAGCAATTCAGAAGCGAGGGATGTGATCGAGCGTGAAGGTGCTGTCCGTGACGCGTCCGGCTACCCGGAAGCGGCGGCGCGAAAATAGAGGGGGCGCCCTCGAAGTTCGCGCAGCAATTCCGTCAGCAATGACGGCGACAGAGCACACCGAAGCCCGCGGGATAGCAGCGTAAGGCGCGAACCGCGGGAGGACACAGGACTTTACAGGCAAAGTCCGCACGCGGTCGGGGGACCTA